>Ga0209475_10000028_pt1 | contig 610126 bp, 599 predicted proteins | sample tdDd471_FD_187128 | JGI IMG/M metagenome (GOLD analysis project Ga0209475, IMG submission 187128) | Marine sediment microbial communities from the Atlantic coast under amendment with organic carbon and nitrate - tdDd47.1 (SPAdes)... | ecosystem: Environmental > Aquatic > Marine > Coastal >...
ATATATCAAGCGAGCCCCATCCCAGAGGGGGGCCCCCCTCTGGGATGGCCCCGCCAAGCAGCGTAGCTCGTTAAACTGTCCACCTTAAAAACGCTGCCCAGTGGTCCAACAAAGTGGACCCACTTCACCCATTCCACAGAAACCGCAATCGTTGGTATTTGATTCAAACATGAAAAAGTCTGCTTGATCGTTGTAGCTACCGCTTGCATCCGGACACTTGGCCAGGATGATCTCCCCATCAATATATGAGAATTCAGTGAACAGATTACACGTAGTCATTCGGCTTTCATTAACACTTGATGCGAAAATATATTCTGCATTCTCAACTGAGACAAACCCGAGCAAACCACCGTTGGATTCGTTGTAGTAAACAGGGATACTGGCCGATGATAGTCTCACGCTTTCGAAGTCTAAGCTCATAGCCTGCAACCAGTTGGTAACAACTTCACGGTCCTCACTTGAAAGGGCTTGGTGCTGGCTGCTTTCAGATTGGGTTGAGGTGTTTTCTGCCTCGTAAGATTGCTGGGCATCCAAAGCCATAGAGGTGATTACAATGAGAACGATCAAGAGAACAAATCCGCCTATGCAGCCCCAGAACGGTTTACGGTCACGATCCAGAAGTGATCCACGTTTCCAAATGTATACGGGGAACAGGCCATATAGGACTACCCAGGCCCAATGAGGCCGGGGCAGTTCATTCTCTTTGAGTTTAAAGTAGTCGGTGATGAAGCATACCCATGAACCAAGGTAACAGAGTTGGGAAATGATGCTGCCATCGCCAGCGTCAGTCAGTGTAGGAAATAGGATGCCGTTGAGTTGGTGTCCGTAGCCAGCAATCGCAAGTACAATTCCAATCCAGATGAAAAGGTTTGTGAACTTCTCTTTTGTCATAATGAACTCCATTTATTATGGTTTGTTAGCGATCAGCACAGTTCGTATTGCACGGCCTTGAAGGCGTCTTCGAAGCACGCTTTGGGTTTATCTTTGGATGTAATGTAGGTAACGGCCATGAACAAAAATATTCCCATGGCAAAACCAGTGAAAAGTCCGACGACAAACCAGAACCAGCCCCACTTCCCCAATGATGTCGTGGCGGTCACTTGGTAATGAAGCTCATCATTTTCAATGAATATTTTCACCTCGGCTCTTGTTATTGACCTTTCAAATGTTCCGATAAGATTCCCTTTCAGGCTCATGCCGGTTTCTGTCCTAGTCATGCTGCCGAGGTAGTATGCTTTGTTCAGACTAGTAATGATGATATCCGTAACCCTTTCCAGCGTGATACCTTGAGCGACGGGGGCGCACTTGTTATACACTTCGAATTTTGCCATTTCTCCTCCAATATTCGTTCAATAGCTGGCGTGATCAGCGCAGTTAATGCGTCATGAGTCACCAATGATTGTTGAGTACCATTGCTTATTTCCATCTGATGGAAAGTTCGACTGACTATGTCGTGACAAATGCTTATCGAAGAATTTCAAGCATATATTATTCAAGTAGATACTCGGTATTTTTAGCTGCCTGAAGGCTCAAACTAAGCCCCCATCCTGCTTACGCGGGATAGGGGCTCTGTCTTTATTAAGGAGAAAACAATGAATGATATCCTGGAAGAATTGTTAACGCTTGAACCAACAGATCTCGACGCCGGAGAAGTCTTCAGCGGTAAAAAATCTAAACGAAAGATACTGGGTTTCACTGAGCCATCCTCATTCACACCAGAAGTTAACCCAGAGTACCTATTCCACGGCTCCAGCCGCGATGCAGTCGTATGGTTCATGGATTCGTCCGACCCGCTGTACGTGTTCGGACCAGCTGGTTCCGGCAAGACCAGCCTCATCAAACAACTGGCTGCGAAACTGAATTACTCTGTTTTCGACATCACCGGGCATGGCCGTCTGGAGTTCCCAGATTTAGCTGGGCATTTAACCGTTGAAGACTCAAATATGTCATTCCAGTACGGACCGCTTGCGCTCGCGATGAAGTACGGCGGGCTCTTTCTGCTTAACGAAATAGACTTGCTCGATCCAGCAACGGCAGCTGGGCTGAACGGCATCCTAGATGGTGATCCGCTGTGTATTCCTGAAAATGGTGGAGAGGTTATCAGACCTCATTCACTATTTCGGTTTGCGGCCACGGCCAATACCAATGGCAGTACTGATGAGACCGGTCTCTATCAAGGGACACTTCGCCAGAACTTGGCATTCATGGATCGTTTCTGGCTCTGTGAGATCGGTTATCCCAGTCCCAAAGCAGAGCGGGAGTTGCTGCATCGAAAGGCTCCCAAGCTACCCAAGGATATTCGCACCAAGATGGTGGAATTCGCCAACGAGGTTCGCAAGCTCTTCATGGGTGAGGCGGACGGCAACTATCGAGACACTATTGAAGTCACGTTCTCTACTCGTACTCTCATTCGATGGGCGAATTTGACCATCCGATTCCAACCTTTGGCCAGGCAAGGCATTCAGCCCGTGACTTATGCCCTGGACCGTGCTCTTGGCTATCGTGCCAGTGCGGAGACTAGGACTGTGCTGCATGAACTAGCTCAACGCATATTCCCGCAAACAACAAAGGAGTGAACATGAATACTAATACCGACATTGCCGTGCTTGATCATATCATGGCTTTGAATCTGGACGTGAGCATATGGACTGCACGCAGGAAACTGACCCACTCAGACTTTGGGGGCGCAGAACTTCCGCCGCATGAACTCACCTCTCTTGGTAGTAAGAAGATATGCGATCCGAAAGAGCTACGCATCTTCGGCACACTCAAGGCTCGTGCCGTGAATTTGCTAGATCGGTTAGGCGTAAGGTTCTTGGGTGGATGGTGCATTCCTGAAGACAAGGCTGATGAGATCATGACAGAACTGGCCGCTATCCATGATGATTTCATGGCTGCCAAGACTCAGTTCCTTAATCGTTACGATGACGCTGTCCGCGACTGGATAACTCAACATCCTGGCTGGGAGTCTCTTATCGGCGGTTCAACGGTTGGTGTAGACTATGTACGCAGCCGACTGGGCTTCTCCTGGCAGATGTTCAAGCTCGTTCCGCCTGCGGATAGCGAGGTAGGACAGGGTCTGCAGCAAGAAGTGAAAGACCTTGGTGGAACCTTGTTCAATGAGGTGGCCAAGGCTGCTACAGACACCTGGAACCGCTGCTTTGATGGCAAGGACAAAGTAACGCATAAGGCATTGTCGCCCTTACGGTCTATTCATCAGAAACTAACTGGACTGAGCTTTGTTGAACCTCGTGTTTTGTCAATCTGCGACCTGCTGGAGACTGCTTTCAATCGGATGCCTGCTCGTGGTTATATTCAAGGCAGTGCATTAGTCATGTTGCAGGGTGTGGTCTCGTTGCTTCGAGATCCCACAACGCTTGTCGCTCATGGCCAGAAAATTCTGGACGGCCAGGATTCGGCAGATATCCTTGCTGGCCTGGTCGCAAATGAGGCCTCGACTAAGTTGGTGCCGAAAACGCAACAAGTGGTTGAATCTGAATATGTCCCGAAAACAGTCCCTCAACACTCAATTGATAGTCATGGGCTTTGGTGATTGTCATGACGAATAACCTCATCATGAAATCACTGCCCATGGTGGCAAGCGTACTTGGTCGCAAGTACGGCGTGAAAGTCGAAATCGGTGGCGTCGGAGCCTATACGGACGGCAATACCATTCATCTGCCTGCGCTTCCGCTGGAATGCAGTGAGACGCTCATTGGTCTGGCTCGTGGCTACATTGATCATGAATCAGCTCATATCCGAGAGACGCGCTTCGATTGGCTGAAATTGGCTAACCTGACGCCGTTGGAAAAGCATGTATGGAATACATTCGAAGACTGGCGCGTTGAAAATCGATTGGCGCGGTTATTCCCTGGCTGTCGTAGCAACTTCAATTGGTTGATTCAGCATCTCTTCGGAGATGACAACGACAACTCAACTGACCCAGCAATGGCAATCTTGAATTGGCTATTGCTGTCAGTACGAGCGTGGGATGTCCCGCTACTTAACGACCAGCGTGATAACGTTGGAAATCTGATAGAAACCCATTACCCCGGCCTGCTTGCACGGCTGAACCTTGTCTTGCAGAAGGTGCATATGTACTGCGATTCGACTCAGGATTGTATCCTTTATGCTCGTGAAGTCGTTTCTCTTCTTAAAGAACAAACGACTGTTTTGCCCCCAGAAAATGGGGGCTCCAATGGCCATGAAACGGCGAAAAGAGGCTCTCCTGATGGACTGCCCACGGGTGCCATTTCAGCCGATTCACGGAAGTCCCTTGAACGGTTGTTCGATGCCCATGAAGACGACTTGCCGAATGATATGAGTGAAACCTTGGTGGATAAACTGAACAAGGAAACCCCGCAAAATATGGACAACGCATTGTGCGTTGCTCAATTAGGAAAAAAGACGACGAAGTCAATCCAACCAGATGACGTAGCTGAGACAAGGCGGGCTTCAGTTGCCTTGCGGACACGACTCCAGGGGCTATTGCAATCCTCGGTAATGACGCGAAACAAGATTGGTCGTCATGGCCGCCTGGACTCGCGACAACTACACCGGTTGTCGGTGGCAGATGCGCGTGTGTTTCAGAGAAGAGGAGAGCGTGTCGGTGTCAATACAGCCGTTCACATCCTGCTGGATTGCTCTGGTTCCATGCGACGGCGTATCAAGTTGACGACTCAAGTGTGTCATGCTGTTGCCACAGCTCTGGATGCTATCGATGGAATCAATGTCGCAGTGACTGCATTCCCTGGAGGCAATTCTGTAGACAGTGGGAGTGACCGTGGTTCTACGGTCTGTCCTATCCTGGAGCATGGTGAAAGGATGCATGACAAGTTCGCTGTCAGCGCAACGGGTTGTACTCCTTTAGGTGAGTCCCTTTGGTGGGTATTGCAGCAAATGTTGCCGTTGACCGAGTCTCGTAAGATCATCTTGATCCTTACCGACGGCGATCCTGATTCGTCCAGTATTGCGCTCAGTGCTATTGAAGACGGCAAACGGTTTGGTACTGAAATCTACGGTTTGGGCATCCTGTCTGAGTCTATTACTAAGCTCCTTCCCAATCATAGCCGTACCATTAATGACTTGTTGGAACTAGCTCCTGCTATGTTCGGCATGCTTCGTGGTGCGCTTATCAACTGATTTAAAATAAAGAGGAAAATATGGATAATGAGATCCCTGTCTGCCCGAACTGCGAAAGTTCGGCTCATGTCGTGTTGTCTAATACCGGTAAAAAGGTCGGAACTGCTGTCGGTGGAACCGTAGGTGCTGCTACTGGCTATGCTGGAGCATCTTCTGGAGCTGCCGCTGGTGCAGCCATTGGTTCCGTCGTCCCTGGCGTAGGGACGGCAATCGGTGCAATCGGAGGTGGTTTGTTCGGAGCACTGACCGGATTCTTCGCCGGTTCTGCTGTTGGCAACCAGGTTGGAGAGCATGTCGATCGGCATATCATCTGCGAATACCGCTGCAACCGCTGCGGAACTGAGTTTGAGGTTTAAACACAGAGGGAGAAGTCTATGCGTGATTTTTGGAAGTATGTCGGTGGAATTGCTATTGGCATCCTGGCAGTAACCGGCGTCTATGCACTGGACGAGGATGAGAAACCGCGTTCCATTGAGTACGATGAAGGCGAAATGGATGAAGTGGACGATGAAGCTGAAGAGGGAACGGATGACGATGGAAGGCTGATTGTTCGACCCTCGTAAAATTGTGAGAGCCGTGAGCTTGTTGTTAACGGCTCTCACTTGCCTCAAATCGAATAGTTCAAGTCTAACTTAAAGAGAGTAGAGGAATTGATGTGGTTCATCCGATTACAGATACTCCTTTGATTGATTTATAAAATTTGAAAAATGAGAATTACCTGTTGACTTTTTTTGCGAATAGGTAGACCAGTCTACCTATTCATAATGACAAGGGGGCATAATTGTGGAAGCAAGTAAACCTTCTGCACGCAAACGACTTCTCAATGCAGCCGCTAAACTTTTCTATAATAATGGGATTAATTCGACAGGAATAGATTCGATTACAGAAGAAGCGGGAGTGGCTAAAATGAGTCTTTACAATAACTTTTCCTCCAAAGCCGAATTGGTCGAAGCTTATATCACGGAACGGCATCATGAATGGCTTGATTTGTATCACCGTAGAGTCGATGAAGCTAAAAATCCTATCGAACGAGTGTTAGCCGTATTTGATGCTTACGCTGACCATGCAGAATTTGAATATGAACGAGGCTTTAGGGGCTGTGGGATACTTAATGCCGCTGCAGAATTTCCGGCAGGTGATCCCGCGCGAATTGCAGTTAAGAGACACAAAGAAGAAGTCGAATCCATACTAAAGAAACACCTTGAAGATCTCTTTCTTGTGAATGCGGAAGAACAATGCCAATTGGCTGAACATTTGTCGTTTATTCTAGAAGGGGCAATGGCCAGAGCGGGGCTTGAAGGTAAGAGTAATCGAGTCAGCAACGCAAAGAATATAGCTCGTTCAATTTTGAAGACTTTATGAAAGAAGCATTCTTGTAATGTATTCCTAAAATTATGAAGGGGTTGATTGGAGCAACGAGACACTCGAATTTTCGCATTTGGATACGGCAATTTAGTGCATAACGATTTTGTATTGGTCGTCACGAACGGAGATAAATTCATGCTAAAGCATGGTTTGGGAAATGGATTAACAAGAAAAAAATGTAGGCTTTGTATAAAAACATGAATAAAAACGATATGATATTGGGTGCTTCAGGAGTATTGGTTGCCTCAACTCTTTGGGGAACTACTGGAGTTGCCGCAACATTTGCTCCAGACGTCAGTCCATTAGCAATTGGTGCTGCGGCAATGGGGATAGGTGGAGTTCTACAAGCGTTAATTGCACTTCCTCAAATCGCATATTCGAAAAGCCAGATAATATCCCAATGGAAGTTGTTGCTAGTCGGATCTTTAGCAATAATGATATACCCTCTTGCATTTTATTCATCCATGCGATTGGCTGGAGTTGCTGTTGGTACTGTCGTATCAATCGGATTCGCTCCAATAGCTTCCGCGTTGATTGAATATTTTTTTGACAAGAAAAAATTAAGCAAGAGGTTTAAGGCTGGAGCATTGTTAGGGATTACTGGTGCAACTATATTGTGCATAGCTAAGGCTGATACCCAATTAAATTACAGTTTGTCTGCGCTCAATAGCGATGTTGCAGGCATACTGTTAGGCATTGTTGCCGCAACAACATATGCTTTATATTCATGGGATGCGCATAGGTTGATGAAATTGGGGATTCCAGCAAGGGCTGCAATGGGAACTCTGTTTGGAGTAGGTGGTGTCTTTCTTTTTCCAACATTAATTTTGACAGGAAAACCGTTTCTTTATTCATGGTCGAATGCTGCTGTAGGAATATACATGGCTATCATTCCCATGTTCTTCGGATATCTATGTTTTGGATATGGCCTTGCTCGAATCCCGGCAAGTATGGCTACAACGATTTCATTATTTGAACCAGCAGTCGCAGCAATTCTTGCAGTCGTTATTGTTGGTGAGATCTTACCTGTAGCTGCCTGGAATGGAATTGCTCTCATTATTTGTAGTCTCTTTGTTCTTACGATGCCGTCAGTTGATTTAAAATCTACTCTTCGCAAAGTTTACAATAGAGTATAGTGCTAATTGAAACGTTGATGTTGCCTGTGCCAAACCGCTGGGTCAAAGTTTAACCCCACACACTTGATGTTTTTGTTTTTTGCCTGTAGGTTTAACGGGTTAGCTCAATTCCGTTTAACAAACGGTTCTGAGTCCCCCCCTCGGCACCACGACTTAAAAGGGTTGTAGCTAACAAGCTGCAACCCTTCCTCTTTTGGAAAATCCGACCACAAAGACATCCTCAATCACTTTGTGAAGTGAAATAATTATGATCAGGTTAGTAATAAATAGTGAGCTTGATGATGTGGTGAGTCTGTGGCTTGAAACATCCATTCATAGTCATGGATTTATTGATTCGGAATATTGGCGTTCCAAGCAGTCGGATATGAGAACCATATACCTCCCTAGCGCCGCCACATGGGTCTATGAAGCTGATGGAAGGCTTCTGGGGTTCTATTCACTGGTTGGGGATACCCTCGCGGCATTATTCGTTCTGCCTGCGTATCATGGGCAAGGGGTGGGTAGTAAGTTGCTTGAGCATGCTGTAGCCGGAAGAGGCCGAGTTGAATTGACTGTTTACAAAGAGAACTTTCGAGCGTGTTCTTTTTATATTGATCGTGGTTTTAGGGTTGTGAAAGAGCAAACTGCTCAAGAGACTGGTCAAATCGAATATCATATGGTTCGTGACAGTCTCTAGTTTGAAAAAAAATCGATGTTTTTTCATTTTTCTATTGACTTTTTGGCGATTTAGAACAAAAAGATTCTTCCTGACTCGGAGCCGAGGTGGTGGAACTGGTAGACACGCTAGCTTGAGGGGCTAGTGGAAGCAATTCCGTGGGGGTTCGAATCCCCCCCTCGGCACCACGATAATAAAAGGGTTGCAGCTGACAAGCTGCAACCCTTCCTCTTTTTTTATGAGTAGGCTCTTTTATCCGTTGGGCGATGGTTGTTATGCCCATTCTACTCTCTGGGGGCTGCTCAGCCTCACTGGGGCGCTTCTCAAGGCATTCTCGGTCGGCGCTCCTGTCCTTTCTTGCTTCTAGTGGGCGAATTACAGACAGGGTCATTTCTCTTTTGATCTTCCTCAAGCAATAGTTCACTCAAGAGATGGCTTTGTTCCAGTGTCAGTTGGTCGCACAGTTTTTTGTAGGTATCCCATTCCAGGTTAGCTAACTCTTCTTTAGCCAGCCGTTTTTCTTGATCCTCAGCTTCTACTATTCGAGTCATTATTTCCGTTTTTTTGTGGAACTCTTCATTCAGTATAGGTCTTATCGCGTCCATTTGCTCCATGGTCAAATGGAGACGGTAGTTTAGCGTGTGAATTCGTTTGGTTGGAGTGGGGATTTCTATTTCTGGTTTGTGATCCCGTGATGCGCAGCCAAACAGAAGAACCAAGGTGAGCAGAGTTGTGAGAAAAGCGTATCGTTTCATTGAAAGGTCCAATCTTAATAGGTTGATAACCATAGGATAGGGCGACTTCGTGCTTATACTCGTGCTGAGTCTGAGCGTTTTAGCAGTCTTGTCTTTGAGTATATCGTCGTCGGAAGGAAGAAAGTTACAGCTGATTAGGATTATTTCCGAACAAAATCTTAATATTTCTTATGTAACTAAAAATGCGGAGCAAGAGGTATAGTTAACGAGCCTAGTCTGTTGTTCGGGCTGAAAAAGACTACAATCCATATAAACAAAAGCATGAGAGAGCTATGACCATACTTCCTGTTAATATCCCTATTGAAGAATTAAAACGTGTTTTGGCAAAGCACTATGAAGAGCGAGCTAGTAAGCCTGCTAAACAGGAAGAGAAGGGCGATGGTGCTTGGTCTAACTCAATTGTGCCAACTGACTTGAGAGCAAAGCGCTCTGGTTCTCGTAATAACTGAGCATGGAATCTAGGGCTGCATATTTTCGCGTAAGCGAAATCTCAAGGTTGTCCAGCCGCTTTTCTTCATTGTAGATCTGGTTATCCAAGCTTGTGACGCTTTCTTCATAATTATCAATTAGAATGGGAAGCGTGCCCGTATCGTCAGCAACAAAGCCATCCAGCGCATCGGACAATTCTCCAATTTTTCCCTGTTTGACCCGTGCGGTGCCAGAGAAATCGCCGTCTCCTTGATCTGCTACAGAGATATATAAGCCTTTGGAGTCGGAGCCTGTACCTAGGATAGTCCAGCCGTCTATGGAGGCCTCTTCTCCATTGATTGTGGCCGAGGTTATTGCTCCGCCGGATACTGTGTATTCAATTAAATGCTCCCCAGGAGGGGTGACCGTATCAATAACAGATATGACCTGAAAGGAATCACTGTCTGACTCTCCAGTCGCCCGGGCCGAAAAAAGCGAGGCTACAGCTTCGGGGTCAGTGTCCAAAGCCTCTTCCAATTCATCTTCATCCAGCACCAATTGTCCAAAGGTATCAGAGCCTTCGTCTGTATCAGTGGAAAAGCCGATCTGTGAGAGTGAGGTGTAATAGTCTCCACCAGAATCTTCGTCGTAATAGCTGAAACCAAGAGCTGCTGAGGAGAGGGTGGACTTGATTTCGTTGTACACGATATCCAAAGCATAGTTGTCCAGTGTGTACGATTCTTCTTCCGGGTCTTCCTCTTCTGTTACACGTCCCGTCAGGACCTGTAGATCAAGGATGATTTGGTTCACCTCTTCAGTGAAGGAAGTGATAGTCTCAAACATTTCGTCGGTATTGTAATCTATGGAAATACGAATACCTTCACTGTCGGTGGTTTCCTTCAAGTCAAAGGTTATGCCGTCTACCACGTCGTCAATGGAATTGGTGTCGCGTTCTATCCATGTATCTGTCTCGGGCGGGAATCCATCCACACGAATGCGTGCATTCTGTCCGGTCTGCGTATTGTTGAAATTTGCTGCCGTCATTCCGGTCAGGGTGCCTGTATCGTCAATGGTGATCGTATTGTCGGCCCCGGAGTCTTCGCTTTTGAGAACGAAATAATAGTTGTCGCCGTCATACATGAGGTCCGCTTCAATTTTGTCTCTGGCATCAACGCTGCCGTTGATGGAGGCCACCAATCCTTCCAAAGTGGTTCCGGCTGCCACGTCGATGGATATGGTTTCGTTCTGGAATGTCATCTCTAGAGTGGTGGCGCTGTCTGCTATCACATTTTCTTCGGATGAATATCCTTGTTCCATGTTGACCCAGACATCATTTTGGGCGAGCTGATCCACGATGATCGTATGCACACCCACATCGGCTTCACCTGTCACTTCAACGTCTACTTCGTCACCGCCGCTGCTGCCCTCCATTGAGTAAAACTCGTCCGGTTCATCCATTTCATCCAATGTGTCATTGAAAGAGTCGATTTCGTCTTCCAGCTGTTCCAACAGGTTGATGATGTATTCGTCCTCAGCCTTCTGCGCTTCGTATTCATCTAATTGAAACTTTTCAGCGTCAACAGTTGCGTCGATTATTTCTTGGAAATCCGTACCATTACCAAGGCCGGTAATAGAGATTTCGCCGGAGGTACTGATTGGTTCATATGCCTGAACATCGCTGGAAACTGATGAAACGTATCCCATTGTCGCCTCCTAAATGTAGTCGAGCAGGCTCATGCGCATGATGTCTGCAGATGAATTGAGAACAGCTTCGTAGACATAGTTGGCCTGTTCCAGTTCCACGATGAGTTGGGCAGCATCAGCGTCTTCTTCTCGGCTGATACTGTTATCAGTGAGGGCTTTGGCTACAGAAAGGGATTGCTCGGTATAGGTGACCTTGTTCTCCCGTGCGCCAATATTGGCGGCCCCGGATTCCACTATTTCATGGGCTGCGGAGATATCTTCCAGGCACGCGGCGACTCCATCATAATCACCCATTTCCATGTAGACTATGCAATCGCTCATGGCTTCAAAGAGATTGGGATTTGGATAAGGCGTTCCTGTGGTTGGATCCACACCTCCGAAAATGGAACTCCCTACAGACGTCATGTCCACGCTGGTGTTCTCCGAGATGGATACTGACATGGAGGTATCACTGCCAATGTACATGGCCGTTTCCCTAAGAAAGAATTCGCTACCGTTGCCTTCGCCGTCAGCAGCAGTCACCGAAGTGCCGATGGCCAATTCCACCTGCACAGAACCTGTGTCGATAGTCGTATCGCCTGCAGCCAGCGTTGCTGTGGTCCATGTTTCTCCGTTGTCAGTGGAGTATCGGTAGTCGAGTTCATCTGTTCCAATGGTACCGGCTTCGTCAAAGCGAACATAAGTCGTGTTGTCCAAGGTTCCTGTCATGCTGACAAAATCAGCATTGGTCAGGGTGTCGTTGGGCAGCGTTACGCCAATGCCGATCTCGTAAGCATTGCTTTCGAGGTCGTCTCCTGCAAATAAAGAGTCCGTACCTGTCTGAGAATTGGCAACGGTGAGTAGGCTGTCCAGGTAACTTTCCATCTCAAAGGCCATCATCTGGAGCTGTTCCTGTGTATACGTTTCACTGGCTCCCTGTTCAGCCAACTCCATGGTTGCTGCGATGTTTTCGCTGGCAAGGCTGAGGGATTCATCGGCTTGTCCAAGGTAATCATTGGCAGTGCCGCAATTGTCGATGTAGCCGCTCAGAGATTGATTGTACGAGGACAACTCCATAACCTTGCCCATTCCTTCAGGGTCGTCCGACGGCTTGTTTATCTTTTTCTGTGAGCTGGTCATGGAATTGAGTTCCGTCACATTGCTGAGTGCTGAATTCATCTGGTTGAGTGACTGTGAGTATATTTGCGAGGTACTGATACGCATGGCGTCTCCTTGGCGGCTATACGATGTCCAGAATGGTATCCATCATGGAGCGGGTAACTGTGATTATCTCGGCCGCGGCTTGATAGGCCTGTTGGTATTTGGTGAGTTCGATGAGTTCTTCATCGATGTTCACTTCGCTAGTAGAAGCCTGCTGGTCATAATAATATTGAGCGGAGGTGAGGGCGTAGGTTTGCTTGAGCTCGGTGGAATACGCAGCAGAGCCTACATTCGATACAAGTGAGGTGAGGGCTCCACTCAGAGATGTGTTCATAGAGCCGACAGAGACATTCTCGCTGGATAAGTCAAAAAGGGCGGTAGCCACATCGTTGTTGCCTGAAGCGACTTGATTGTCGCTGCCAACAACACCAGTATTGATATGTGCGGTGTTAGTGGCGACATAGCTGTCCATGGTAATGGACCCGGCGTCATCGCCTGTAAAATAGGTATTGAGTCCCAGAGCGGCGAAGAGGCTGGATGAGTCGTTAGCAATCTCAAAGCTCATGTTTGATGTCGAGGAGAGTTGCAATTGGCCTTCACTGTTTACAGATGCGGTCATCTCTCCGGCAAAGGCGGTGTTGATGCTCGTTACGATATCATCGAGTGAATCTGTGGCAGGATCTACGGAAAGAACAGCCGAGGTGGATACAGTCTCGTCATCATTATAGGTGACGAGCTGGAAGTCTCCTGCCACGATATTGTCTTGATACGACAATCCGCTATTGCTGAGAATGGCGCTGGAATCATCCACGCTATAACTGCCTGTCAGCCCCGTGTGGTGCTCCAGTCCGGCGCCTAGTGCGTGTTCACTGTTTACTTCCCATATAAGGGCTTCTGAAAAGTCATCCAAGGCATCCATAGTGGGAATGACTGTGTCGTCTCTGGCAATGAAGAGGCCAGCAAGAGTGCCGCTTGAAGTGCGGCCTGATACATTTTGGCCGCTGCTGTCTGTCATGGGAGTGATGTTTTGCAGAGAGCCGTCACCCGTTTCCCAGTATAGCCCACTTTGAGATACAACTGTGTACCGGTCACCGACTTCATGATCCTGAGTTCCGTTTTCGAACCAGACCTCCACGCCTTCGATTTCTACCGAATTACTTTCATTGGCTGCTGTGAAAAGCTGTGTTGAGCCGTCTTCGTCTTCGAGCCAAGTGTTTCCACCGTCTGTTGATGCACGGAACTGGGCTGTACCATCAGTGCCGGTAGAGACGAATTCGATGAGGAGTTCTTCGCTGGATGTTCCAGAATACTCTAATGTGCCATCATAGTTTGATTCTCTGAGCAGAGAGGATGTCACTTGTGGATCGCCATAGACAAGACTGTGTGTTTGAGTTCCGTCCACCAATGTATATCCCTCCTCGGACAAGATGGTTACTTCTCCGTTTTCCTTGTACAAAGCCTGTACCCCTATGATGGCATCCAGCTCGCGGATCATGGCGTCACGATCGGAAATGGCCTGTCGGTCATCCGGGTTGGCAACTATGCCCACGTTGGCTACCGCAATGTCTTCGATGAGTTGGTTGGCCTCATCGATTCCACTTTGGATTTCGGTATTGATGCTGTTCTCGATCCCTTCAAGCTGTTCCATGGTGGAGTTCAAGGCATAGATCAGTGTTTCTGTCTCGCCGAGCAAAGCTTCTCGTCCGGCGAGGGAGTCTGGATCAGTTGTCAGTTCGTTCCATGCATCAAAGAACTCACCGAGCGTTTCATTCAGTCCACCATCTGTTTGATTCAGGAGGTTATCGAGTTGGGACAGATATTCCAGAGAAGCATTTTGAGTGGCCAAATCGGCAGAAGCGTCGAGGTATTGTGCTTCCACGAATTTATCGAACTGGGACTGGAGAGCCACTACTTCTGCTCCGGTTCCCATGTCCAAACCGTAGAGATTAATGGAGTAGCCGGTCTCGTACACAACCTCTGTTCGTTGGTAGCCCTCGGTGTCAGCGTTGGCGATGTTGTTAGACGCGTTGTCAACAGAGACCTGGGCGTTCTGCAGCGCACTGAGTCCAATGTTGTAGAGGTTGTTGATCATGTCGCTTCTCCTGGGTGCTCAGGGTTAACGCTTCATGCTGATGGCTGTGGACAGCAGGGTGTCAGCGGTGGTGATGATCTTTGAGTTGGCCTGATACGCTGCTTGGAGGATGATCAGATTGGTCAGCTCAGTGGCAGTGTCCACATTGGATTGCTCCAGAGCATTGGCGGCCACAGTGCCGAATCCTGCGGAACCAGCGGTGCCGATACGTGCCTGGCCCGAGTCTGTGGTCGCGGAATAAAGGTTGCTGCCTTCGGCATAAAGTCCTTGAAGGTTCGTGAAGTCAGCTAGGGCGAAGGTATAGAGATCAACGGTTTGCCCGTTGGTGTAGATTCCTGAAAGTACACCGTTTTCACTGATGGAAACATCAATGAGCGTGCCGGGTGCATACCCGTCTTGGGTCAGACTGTAAGTGGCCGAACCAGAACTATAGCTGGTGGTTGCGCCGGTTGAGAGAAGTGAATTGTTGAATGTCGGCAGCAGATCCGGGTCACTTGTGCCCATATCGTCCAAGGAGTCTATGCCGCCGGAAGTATCCCAGCCTGTTCCTGTGGAGAAGTCGGAGTTGGTCAGGCCGATGTTGAATCCGATTTCCTGATTCTCATCTGCACCAGTGAAATTGGCTTCGAACATAGGGTTGCCTTCTGAATCGAAGTCAGCAAGCTCCCAGTTTTCCATATTCATAGGGTCTGTCGGGTCAACTGGAGTGTCGCTTAAGGTGAAAGCTGTTGTGGAGATGATCTGACCTGAGGTGTCGAAGGTCATAGTTCCGGTCATGAGCAGCCCAGCACCACTGGTGGTGTCCATGTCTGACCCGCCGAATACGCGTTCATCAGCACCAGCCTCACATGTCACAACATATTCCCAGACAATTGAGTTCTCATCTGTGGTGGTTACGGGGTCCATATATACGGTCAGGTCATGGGCTGAGCCGTTTTCGTCGTATGTCGTGATGGATGTCTGATAAGCATACAGCGAGTCGCCAATGGGCGGGTCCTGCGTGCCATCATAATAGGAATATAGGGCGCTGTAGGGATCGGTTGTGGATGTAGCGTTGTCCGTGGCCGTGGAATCCAGGTTCAGAGAAAAGTTAACTTCGGTAGTAGCACTGGGAGGAGACTGAGATTCATCCAATTGGACGTCCACGAGAGAGCCGGTTATGGAGCTATCACTCATTTCCCAGCCTTGAACCCGGTTGCCATGGGAATCGACAAGATAGCCATTGGTATCAAAGGTGAAGTTGCCAGCCCGAGTGTAGTATGTCGACCCGGTATCCGGATCTTCAACGATGTAGAATCCATCGCCGTTAATGGCTACGTCCGTGGCGGAGTTTGTGGATTCATATGATCCCTGGGAGTAATCAGTGTTGATGGAAGCCACGCATACACCGTTACCCACCTGATCAGGGCTTCCACCTGCGTACACTGTGGAATAGAAGACGTCTTCGAATTGAATGGACGAGCCTTTGTAGGCTGTGGTCGTGGAGTTGGCCAAGTTGTTACTCACCACGGATGTGGCCTGGCTTTGTGCCTGGAGGCCGGAAATACCTGTATACATTGATCCTGTGATACTCATTGCATAATCTCCTTATTTTCAGGATGTAAGTAGTGTCTTTCCCATCAAGACGTGGCGTAAGTGACATCCAGCAGATTAACGGTCCTGCCATCATCCAAGGTCAGGGTGACGCCGTCGTCGGTGGTACTGATTCCAGTCACGGTTCCAGTGGTGGTTGTGGAGACATCGATCGTATCGCCTTCGCTGTCTTCTCCAGAAACGAGGACGTAATAATTGCCATCGGTTACGGTGTTGCCGTTGGAGTCGGTACCGTCCCAGGTAAAGGAGCTGCTTCCGGCATCCACTTGGCTGTAGTTCTGTGTGTCAACGATGGAGCCATCCGAGCCGTACACATTGAAAGTCAGGGACTCGGCATATTCATCCAGCTCGAAAAAGAGGGTGGACACATCGGTTCCATTCTTGTTCACGGTGTAGCCGCTGGCTTCGACATCCTTGCCAAGATAATCGAGGCCGTTTGTTGCAGTCATGGCGGTGAGGCTGTCGGTGAGGGCGTCCATCTTCTCATTCATTTCTGCGAGCTCATCGAGTTGCGAGTATTGAGTGAGCTGGTTAACCATCTCGGTGTTGTCCATGGGCTCAGTGGGGTCCTGGTACTGGAGCTCGGTTACCAACAAGGTCAAAAAATCTTCAGATGTCAGGGAACTGGTCGCATCGTCTGTAGTTATCTCCACAGAAGAACTGACTGCAGAGGATTGTAGGAGAGAGTCGTAATAGCTGGTGGCTTCGATACTCATGAGACCTTCCTCCGTGTTTCGCTGGTTTTTGATTGCATGGTTCCGCTAGATGCCCCGTAGTGAATACGGAGTCTTTCAAGAGCCTGAAATTTGATGCTGCGCACGGTGCGGGAGGTGATGTCTAAAAGTTGAGCAATTTCCCCCGCGATCATTTCTTCTTTGAAAAACAGAGTGATGACTTGAGTCTGACGTTTGGTGAGTACGCCTGATGGTAGGCTGAAAAGAACGATGTCTGCGGTCTGCATGGTTTTGGAAGAATCCTTTTCGGACAAGATGGATTCCATCCAACGAATTCTTTTTCTGTAGAAATCAATAGTAGTGGACCGGCAAATGATGTTGAGCCATGTGATGAATGAGCTTTTTTCGTTCTTGTATTTTGCTAAATAGTCATTCTTGAATATTTTAAGCGCTACTTCTTGGTAAATATCATCTATTTCACTATTATGAAGAAGAAGGTTTTTTGCCCTTACATAGTTGTGAATAAGCTTATAGATGATTTTTGAATGATCTTTAAACAATACATCATATGATATGTTGCCGTTTTGAACGCTAGTGTCTGAAAAAGTATTACTCATGTCGGCCTCCTGTGTAGAAAAAAGCAATACTGGTGCCGGAAAATATATATTTTACATCAATTAACTTTGAGAAAGATGTAGAGTTTGTCTGTCTAAAATATGTTTTCTTTTCGTAAAGACGGACAAGGCTATTACAAAATGAATAAATCTTAATAAAATAAGTAGGGTGGAGTGGATGGTGAGAGTGAGGATTTGTGAGGGATAAAAAAGAAGGCACATTTTTCCTGGCAGGAAGAGTAAAAAATGTAACCTTTCAATTGGTTGGCGCGATTCCATAAGAAAGGCCAACCCGTAAAATGATACGGGCTGGCCCCTCGTGAGATGATGACGAGCTATCCGATGAGGGAAAGCGCCATCTGTGGAAGTGAGTTGGCCTGGGAGAGCATGGAAACAGCGGATTGGGTTATGATCTGCTGCTTGCTATACTCGGTCATTTCCGTGGCCACATCCACATCCGAGATTCTGGACTCGGAGGCCTGGAGGTTCTCCCCCTGGATCTCTAAGTTGGAGATGGTTGCGGAGAGACGGTTTTGCATCGCGCCAAGGTTGGCTCGAACATTGTCCTTGGAAGTGATGGCGCTGTTCAGAGCGTCCAGAGCGTTCTGGGCCGCGGCCTGAGTGGAAACCACTGCGCCGGCATTTGCCTCTCCTGCGGCGATTCCAACGCCGAGAGCTGAAGCTGTACAAGTAGAGATGGTTACATCATACTTGTCCTCTGCAGCATCATTGCCGGTGCCAAAATGGACAGTCAGGCCGTCGCCGGACAAATTGCCATTAAGAAGGTAAATGCCATTAAAGTCAGTAGCATTGGCGATACGAGTGATCTCCGAAGCCATGGCCTGGTACTCCGAATCGATGATCATACGCTGGTCATCGGTATAGGTACCGGTGGCAGCCTGTTCGGCCAATTCCTTCATGCGTATGAGCTTTTCATCAATGACGGAAAGCGCACCATCTGCAGTCTGGATCATGGAAATGCCGTCATTGGCATTCCTGACACCCTGGTTGAGGGTTGAAATCTCCGAGCGCATCAGTTCTCGAACAGCAAGACCTGCAGCATCGTCAGCAGCGGAGTTAACCCGCAGCCCGGACGAGAGCCGTTCTGTAGAAGTTCCCAGTGCCTCGTATGCATCGCCAAGGTGGCGAGATGCGGAATTAGCCATGAGGTTGTTGTTAATTACCAGAGACATACTTTCCTCCTTGAAAGCTTGTGCATCCATGCGGCGATTTGGTTCACATCGAACCGAATCTTATTTGCTCATTTATACGGAGGGAGATGGCCTGATCGTTTATGGAGGAAAAATGTTCCCTGCATGAAAATTGCATCAGAGAATTACAGAATTACAACCTTTCTTAATGTTTCTTAAGGTTGTTTACATAAATTAATATTAAATATGTTCCTGCATTAATATTGATTAGGTATGTTTCTATATGAAAGGAGTCAGTAATGAACAATATATTGCTTATTGATGATGACCACGAATTGGCGGAAATGGTTTCCAGTTATCTCGAAGGGGAGGGCTTTGGCTGGGAGGTCGCCTTTAATGGCGAAGCGGGATTGAAGAAACTCAAGGAAAACGAATTTCAGCTTGTGCTTCTGGATGTGATGCTTCCAGATATGAGTGGCTTTAACATTCTGTCTTCGTTGCGTCAGTATTCCTCTGTTCCAGTGGTTATGCTAACGGGCCGGGGCGAAGAGATCGACCGTGTGGTCGGACTGGAAATGGGAGCAGATGATTATATCTCCAAACCATTTGCTCTACGAGAGCTTTTGGCGAGAATCCGCGCCGTGCTACGGCGGTATGCTGTCGTTCCTAACGATGGAGCCACACAGGTAACTTCTGCCAAGAAGGATATAGGCTTTGGTGATGTGCTTCTTAATCGAAGTGCGCGGATGCTTATGCTAGATGAAAACCCCGTACACCTTACATCAACTGAGTTCGACCTAGTTGAGCAATTGGCGCTCAACATTGGCAGTGTGGTCGAGCGTAACGATTTGATGGAAAAGGCACTCGGCCGTGGCGAGGACTTTGATGATTACGTTCTCAATGTGCATATGAGTAACTTGCGCAAAAAGTTGGGAGATCATGTCAGCATCAAGACAATCCGCGGCAGGGGATATCTGCTGGCAACTCCGCATAGCGTGGTTATCTAATGCAAAGACTTGTGGCTGTTGGCCAAATCCTGACGGCGCTTATGTTTTCTTTCTTTTTTTGTGCAGGCTTTGCCTATTGTTCCGACTATGACGAACTAGCCACTCTTGAACTTGAAGAATTGATGGATGTAGAGGTCGTAACGACCTCATCTCGCAGGTCGGAGCCTCTCACTCAAGTCGCAGGGGCGGTTGTGGTCCTTGATGAAGAGGACATATTCCATTCCGGGGCAACCACTCTTCCAGAAGTACTCAAACTTGTACCCGGCGTACACGTCTCCCAGATGGATCTCGACAAATGGGCCATCGGAATTCGTGGTTTTAACGGCATACTCAGCAACAAACATCTTGTCATGATCGACGGGCGCCCTATCACATCTCCCACAACAGGTGATGTTAGCTGGGGGAGTAATGTTTCCCTTTCTGACATTAAGAGAATTGAAATAGTTCGAGGAACTTGGACTCACTTGTGGGGAGTGGATTCCTTCACAGGTGTGATTAATGTTATTACCAAGACTGCCGCTGAAACGCAGGGAGGACAAAGTGTTACGGTGGCGGGAACCTCCGGCATTGAGCAGTCATTCCGATACGGGGGTACCATTGGTGATAACGGTCACTACAGGGCGTATGTTGGCGGCTGGGAAAAGAATGGTAATTGGACTTCAACCAGTGAAGACAATCGCAGTTCAAGTGATTGGTCCAAAAAACAGGGTGAAGTCCGTATAGATTGGGAGAATGCCTTTACGGATTCCCTTTCGTTTCAAGGAGGATTTGCGGACGGATCCATCAAGGATGGTGCAGGAGGTTCTGGGCGAATTTACATGCCTCACATGCGTGACAATACAAACGCCTTTGGTCAGTTTACCTGGAATAGGGCTTTGGGGTTGGATTCCGGTATTAATTTCAGAACGTCATATACTTATACAGATATTACTGTTGACGACCTGAAAGGCGGAACCAATACAGTGGACGCAGACTTGGAGTACGCCGCAGAGCAAAATGGCATCCATCGCATGACAATGGGGATTGGCAGCCGTTATTATTGGGATGATATTCGCAGTGGAACCAATACGAGCATCGACAGGCAGCGGCGTTATACTTTTGCCGCTAACGGCTTTGTACAGGACCGGATCACTTTGAGCGAGGACAGCACATACCTTACCCTTGGGACAAAATTGGATTTGTTGAGGAATAGTCAGGTTGAAGTACAGCCGACGATTCGGCTCTTGCACACGTACGAAGACATGGAATTCTGGGGGGCTATATCCAGAGCTGTGCGTGCAGATACCCGTTGGCAAAGAAGTGGTAGTTATAAAATTAATGTCAAAGGGGAAGAGTATACTGTATACGCGCCGGATTCACTGTCTACAGAAAAATTAATTTCCTATGAAGCTGGATATCGGCAACGAGTGACACCTGATCTTCATTGGGACGTGTCCTTATATATCAATGAGTATGATGAACTGATCATGCTTGAGTACGATAAGGCGACCCGAACAGCTTCTCTCGACAACTCCTTGAAGGGTACCTCCTATGGCGTAGAGACCTTTTTGGAATGGGATGCTTATGAATGGCTGGCACTTACTCCCTCGGCCAGTGTTATTTATCAAAACATCTACGGACATGAGAAATCGCCTTTGGGTAACTCAATGCCTGAAGAAGGGGTTGCTTACGAGTTAAAGGTTCAAACTCGTATTAAGACAACCGACAACACCGGTTTTGACTTTTTAATTGGATATATGAAAGGTCCGACCGATAAAAATGTTCCTGGTTACCTTTGTCTGGAAGCACATACCTATTGGAAGGCCACTGATACCCTTATGCTTGAGCTCATTGGTCGGAATCTCAGTGAGGCGAGTGAGCAATACTCAAGTTTGCATGTGGGGCCCAGTGCCGACCTGCGTGTGACCTGGAACTTCTAATGCGCCGGTTTTCATCGATCATAATCACGGTCCTTGTGGGGATTTTTTGTCTTCTCCCTGGCACAGCCATAGGCGGCAAACGGCTTTCTGCTACCAGTGAGCAACTACAGGCTTTGTACGTACAGCGGCTCGTCAAGTACGTGAGTTGGCCGGAATCCGTTCGTCCTGACAAAAACAAGCCTTTCATTATTGCCGCAACAGATATCAAAAAATTGCGCCCGTACTTCGGTCAAAAGAACGATGCAACTCGATTTAAGTTGGTACAATGGCCCGCTGAAGGGGCTCATGTGCTTGTGATTAACGGGGCTCCGAATAGAGAAGTCGCGGCCATACTCAAGCGAACAGCTAACCTTCCTCTCCTGACCATTGGACAGAGCCAGGCCAATCTTCGCTGTGGAGTAATAATAAATTTCTATATGAGTCAGGGAAAACTCAAATTGCAAATCAACCCAACAGCAGCAGGGCAGGCCGGTCTTTTCATCAGTTCCAGATTAATGAAGATTGCTCGTATTTATGGGGGCAAAAAGTGATGACTGAGCAACAAGTAACACCGCTTGGTCAGAAGATAGTTGCGGCCATTTTGGGAACAACGTTTATTGCACTAATCCTGACATTACTGCTGAGCATTGTTCCGGCAATGTACATGTACCGACAGGATGTAGTGGACAGGACCAGAGCCCAAGCAGAGTTGTTGAGTGTTTCTTTGACTGCCTCTGTTGATTTCTCGGACAAGGAAGCAGCAATAGATAGTCTGTCAACGCTATCCCTCGTGCAAACCGTTACAGGTGCAGCTGTGTATGTAGGCGACGACGTTCCTTTCGCTTCGTATGGAGTAGCCCCACCCCGAGTACAGGCCCAGCAACTGGATATTCATGAAAGCTTGAACCAACTGATGGTTGTTTGCCCGATACTGGCAGGATCGCCCGAAAGTCAGGTGGTCATTGAGGTTTCCCTGGCTGGACAGTGGGAATTGCTCAAAAACCAGATCTGGATCAGTTTCATTATATTATTGATCGTTTTTTCAGCTAGCTACAAGCTTGCGAGAAGGTTCAGGCGGAAACTGGGTGACCCTCTGGAACAATTAACTGAGGTTGTGCGTGAAACATCTGAAAGTAAAGACTATTCCCGACGAGTAGCCTATGACAGCAATGATGAAATTGGTGTTCTCGTTGCTGAATTTAACTCCATGCTGGGCAAGGTGGAGCAGCGAGATATTCAGTTGCGAAACCATCATCTAGTACTTGAAGAAAAGGTGACTGAACGAACTTTGCAGCTCAGAAAGAAACACCTGGAATTACAGAACAATAACAAACTACTGTTGTCAGAAATTGAGAAAAGAACCAAGGCGGAAATGATTCGTGAAGAGGTGGAACGCATCAATCGACATGATCTCAAATCCGGATTAAGCTTGGTGATTGGTTACCCTGAATTGATCATTAATGAAGGGGGGCTGAGTTCTAAACAGACTAGGCACATAAAGAGAGTGCGTGCAGCCGGGTACCGGATGTTGGATATGATCCGCAACCAACTCGACATATTCAAGATGGAGAAAGGGATATATTCACTGAATACTTCTAAGGTTGATGTGATCGAAGTGGTTTGCAGCCTTGAGGATGAATTTGCACCGTTGTTGGAAAACTCCGGCGTTAGTTTTGGCTTGCAGCTGAATGGTCTTGAAGTTGTTGGAGATGAGGTCTTCACGGTGACTGGTGAGATTGCGCTGGTTCGAACCATGCTCCGCAATCTCATCCAAAATGGCATCGAAGCGTCTTCGCCTGGTGATAAGGTAAATATATCTCTTCATGACGGGCATTGCAAAGAAATAGCTATATTTAGCCCGAAGCCTGTCCCAGAGGGTATTCGTCGACGTTTCTTTGATAAATACGTTACAGACGGCAAGGAGAACGGTACTGGGTTAGGTACGTATTTCGCGGCATTGATTGCTAAAACACATGGTGCGAATATCAGTATGAAGACAGATGACTTAGTCGGAACGACCATTACTATCTATTATAAGGAAATAACTGATGCTTCTGCTGAGTCACTAGAGGCTACCGTAAAAGTCTTATAAATTTGGCTGAGCAGAGTTCATAAGAAAAAAGGGTTGCAGTGGGACACTGCAACCCTTTCAAATTTCAACTGATTTTTGATAGCAAGGGGAGGGCGGAACTCTTATATTATGCCGTTTTAGCTTCTGAGTTATTTAGCTCATTTTTAGACAAGTTATGACAGCCAGGGCAATAGTAGCCCCCTCCGGTGACGGTTAATTCCTTAGCGCATGTTTCACACAAAGTGGTGTTGCATGTTTGGCAACAGACGGATTTGCCATTAATGGGCTGCCCGCATCGTACACATATACTAGAATTGCTATTATTCATTCTTCTCTCCTTCGTCTTATGTATTCAGAGAGTGAAGAAACAAGCTATAGGGCATTTTCCCGATTTACATAGGTAAAAGTCACAAATGAAGACATATAAAGAAGACCGGAACAATGTAATTGTTCCGGTCTTTGGTTCTACTTAGAAAGGATAGACAAGCACGCTTTTAGATTGCTTGCCTTTGGTTTTTTTACCCATTTTCCTATCAATGGCAGACATTCGTGCTTTTGCCGCTTCTCGTTGTTCTTTTCGATCGGCGCGTTTGGCGACAGTGCCGAGGAGGCGTTTAGCTGTGTCGTATTTGCCGCGTTTCTCATAGATGAGAGATGCACGGTACATGGCGGTTAAAGCCCAGATGTTCTCTTGTGGGTATTCCCAAGCCAATCGGAGATAATAATCCAAGGCGGCTTCAGGGTTGCGCATGCCCTGTTCTCCTTCACCGAGCCAGAACAGTGTTTCAGCTTGAAGGGTGGTGGTCATGTCTGCACGATTATCCCACATGGTCAGGAGTTGCAGCTTGGCTGCCTTGAACTCACGTCTCTGTTGGTAAAGCAGAGCCATACGGAGCCGGGTCATGACTGGAATGTCATGGCCCTCTTCATGCATTTGATTAAAGGTTTTCAAAGCGGCAGCGTTTCGACCAGAATCAAGTTCCAGGCGGGTTTTGATGTCGAGCCATACGCCTTTGTGGTTTTCAGCTATGGAGGCTGTATCTATTTTGTTCAGATAAAATGCGCCTAATTGGAGCTTTTTAGCTTTTACGGTGTCATTGGCTAGGTAGAGTAGGGCTTCTGTTCCAAACGAAGTGTCGTCGAAAAGAAAAGCAGAGCGCTTTGCGAAGGCGACGGAAGGCTCAGAATCAAATATTTGCTGCCAATGAGCCAAACGAAGCAGTTTATCTAGCGGATATTTCTTACCAGCCAGTACTGGGATTTGTTTTTGGGGAGCAGCAATCCAGAAGTCCGCTTCGTCTTCACCGCCATGGTGATACCCAGCAGCGCCAGTCAAGGAGACAAACATGGGATACATTGCAAAGGCTTTGGCGTTATTTTCAGGCAGGATAACGTTCAAGCGTTCCTTGAACAAAAGAACTCCAGCCAATTGAATAGCAACAGGCAGATTCTTTTTATCTATTTTATTCCAGACGTTTGCAGAATTAATAAAATCACCATTGGATATGGAAAGGGCTAGTTTAAAGCTATTTAAAAGGGTAGCTGTTTGTTCTGAAATAAGCATTGAACCCAGTTCATTATCAATGGCTTTGTTGGCATCATTAACTGACATGGACAATATGTTGTTGCGGAATTTGGTCCATGGCCCTGAATCGGGATTTCCCAGTACCCAACTATCGAGAGAACCTGAATACGGAGCAAGAATGTTCCCCTGCCAGAAGGCGGTTGCCTTAAGATAGTTACCGTCAATGAGCGGCGAAAGCGATTCAGGGGTAGCACCATTTTTCAGGAAATTAACTATTTCATTCCAGAAGAAACGAACCGCAGGCTGGCTGATGCTATTAATAATGTCATGGGCTTGATCAAATTTCTCTAGGGAAACGGAAGCAAGCCCCTTGGCCACAGCCTCTTTATCGGTTGTGGAGATAAAAGGTGGCAAGGGAAGGCCGTTTTCACTTAGCATAGGGGCAGCAGGAGTTCTGTTTTTATTGAAAGGGGAGTCGGAATTCAGGATACCATGGGCTTTTTCCCAATAGTCGCCGCCCCATACAGTCAGTCCAACGTTGCAAATACGATTAAGGGCGTCATGCTGTGCACTCTTGGATATTGTGTAGTTTGCAGTGTACGCCCAGTAGAGTTTGAGCCAAACATCTTTCCAAATATTGGCCAAACCTGGTTCATTACTAAAGTGCTTCCTAATTTCCTTGTCATTACTGAGATGTTCCGAGGCTTGGCTAAACCAGAGTACTGATTTGGAAAGGTCGCCAAGAGCGCGATGAGCCTGTCCACCCAGCCAAAGTCGGCGTGCTTCAAAAGAGTTGGTATCGAATGCGGGGGTCATTTCCACAATTTCCAACGTCTCTTTGGGGGAGTTCAGGTTCAGGTAGACTTGAGCGCGTTTAAGGATGACCTCGGGAGTGTCCTTGTCTTGCTCCTGGGAGTACTCTTTTTCAAGCTGATCCCATGCGCCATACTTCTCCAACCATTCCTCGAAACTGATGGAGGGATATGGTTGTGCATAACAGAGGCTGGAAACAGCGATGAATCCTACAGTGACCAAAAGTGTAATGACGAGATTTTTTTTCATTGCGTCCTGAGAAGCCGCAGAAGCGGTTTTTGGTGTTTCTTGATGTCAATCCCTTAACAGTCCCTCAAAAAACTCTCAATGGTCCATTTTGAAAGGTGTTGAATCGATAAGTTACCTATCAATTAAAGAGAGGATAATTTTTACGTTGTAATCCCAATTTACTCAACTCAAGTTGTTAAAAGTTTACATAATTTACATTATGAGACAATTGTTTATATAGCTAAAATTATTGATGATAAATGTTAAAGCTTTAATATTAATCTTGATGTAGCCCATGGTTGAACTTTGAATCATCGCTATGCAGCGACATACTTACCTGATTTGATATGAGGCCTTATCAATAAGCTAAAAATGTCTCAGATCAGATTTATGAGGCAAAAAAAAGGAAAGGCCCTTTTCAGAGCCTTTCCTGTCTTGTGTGGTCGTGACGTAGAAATTAATCTTCGTTCACAGTGGTCGCTTCGAGTTGCTTGATGTATTTGTCTCGGCATTCGTATGAACAGAAGACGTGAACCTTATCCCCTTTCTTGACCCGGATGTTGCCATCCTTTTCAACATAGGTGCCGCAGATTGGGTCCTTGACCATATCTCCAGCTGCGACTTTCTGTTTGGTATCTTGAGCCTTGTTCATTTCCTTTTTCTTCTTGTCGCCCATGAAGAGCTTGTAGACAAGGAACAGGGCTACGCCGATGACGATAAATTTCAGCATGAAGCGCTCCGTTTAGTGGTTAGGAATCCTGCCAGATCTTGTTGCCTTCCATGCGGTACTCGATGGCCTTGAGAGCGTCATCGATATGCGTGCCGTCAGGGAAAACGTAATCGGGCTCAATTTCTTTCAGAGGGACAAGGACAAACGCCCTATCCTTGGCTCTTGGATGTGGCAAAGTCAGGAAATCACTTTCCATGACAGTGTCTCCCCAGGCGATGATATCCATGTCCAGCGGACGAGGTCCGCCCGGCTCCTGACGCTCGCGACCCATCTGGGCCTCAATGGCGGTACAGGTGGACAGGAATCCGGCCGCAGCCCAAATCTCTGCATCGATTTTCAACTTCACTATCTGGTTGGTGAACCAGGGCTGATCCTTGATCTCGCCTTGCGGTTCGGTCAAATAGGTGGTTGAGAACGACTTGAGGGAGATTTCATCTCCATATGTTTCCAGCAACGTCAGCGCATAGTTCAGGTTCTCTTCCGGGTCTCCCTGGTTAGAACCGAGGCTGATGTAGCAGTTTACAGTTTCGATATCCTGGATACTGCCTCCTCGAGTAAATCGTTGTTCACGGTCAGGGAAATACGGAAGTACCCTTCTCCGGGTGTTCCAAAGCCTTGACCAGGGGTGAGGACAACGCCCGTCTGTTTGAGGACGTTAGTGACGAATTCAGACGATGTGAATCCATCGGGTGTGTTGCACCATACATAGAAAGAAGCTTCAGGCACACGATGACTGATGCCGATCTTGTTCAGAGCGGCGGAAACCACATCGCGGCGTTCCTTATAAATGGCGCGGAATTTTTCAGCATGCGGCTCACCATGCTGGAGCGCGGCAATACCGGCCTCCTGCACAGCCTGGAAAATGCCGGAGTCCACGTTCTCCTTGATCTTACCAAGACCCGCGATGAGGCTGGCATTACCTACGGCCATGCCGACACGCCAGCCAGTCATGTTGTAGGTCTTGGACAGAGAGTGGAACTCGATGCAGACGTCTTTGGCGCCTTCGCATTCCATGATGGAAATAGGCTTGTTAGTCGGATCGTAGTAGATTTCGGTGTAAGCGGCATCGGAGATGACGATTACATTGAACTCTTTGGCTTTCTCAATCAGACGTTCGTAAAATTCCTTGGTGGCTGTAGCTGCGGTCGGATTGTTCGGGTAGCAGACAAAGATCATCTTGGCCTTGGCCCAAGTGTCGTTGCTGACTGCGTCCAGGTCAACCAGGTAGTCATTTTCTTCCAACAGCGGCAGGTATTCCACTTCGCCACCGGCAAAGTTGGTGGCAATGCCATAAACCGGATAGTTCGGAGTGGCTACGAGAGCGAGATCGCCGGGGTTGATGTATGCCAGCGGGAAGTGCGCAATGCCTTCCTTGGAACCAATGAGGCTGACCACTTCGGTTGCGGCGTCCAAGTCTACGTTAAAGCGCTGCTTGTACCAGTCGGCCACGGCCTGACGGTAGGAAAGCATACCAACATAAGAGGGATACTGGTGGTTTACGGGCTTTTTCGCACCTTCATGAAGCGCGTCGATGATGAAATCCGGCGTCGGGAGATCGGGGTCGCCGATACCCAGGCTGATGATATCCATGCCCTGCGCGGCTACTTCCGCCTTGGCCTTGTCAATGGCAGCAAAGAGATACGGGGGAAGCGCGGACAGGCGATCGGCAAGCTTGAAATCAGACATTAAGGACTCTCCTTCAATTACTTAATGAGAAACTGTAATAAATGGGGTGTGACCGACTGTCAATGTGAACCATTGCTCTTTGATCAACACCTTGTTAGCTTTCAACAGAAGATAGGTAATTCTATCAGGTTGCCTTATGAACATGAGGTTTGCGTCTTGTCCAATTCGTTCTGCGTATCAATACTTCAACGGAACATCACGTGATTATGGGTGCCAAGAAAAAAAATGATGCTGACTCCCCTCCCAGTCACCGCTGGGTGGATCGCTATTTGGAGTATGTCTTAATAGAAAAAGGGCTCTCTGAAAACAGTTTGACGAGCTATTCTCAAGATTTGGCATCTCTGCTCATCTTTTTAAAGGATAAATCGTTCCGCCTTGAGGATTTGAGCGATAAGACGTTGTTTCTTTATTTGACTTATCTTCGCGCAAAAGGCTTGAAAAGTCGTTCTTTAGCACGTCACCTTTCTTCTCTTCGAGGATTTTTTACATTTGCCGTAGATGAACGTTGGTACAAAGAAGATCCCGGCCATATGCTGGAGAATCCTAAGCTGCCGAAAAAACTTCCTGAGTTTTTGACACGGGAAGAGATGGCACGCATCCTCGCTCTGCCTGATACCAGAACCAAACTCGGCATGCGCGACAAAGCCATGTTGGAGTTGTTGTATGCAGCGGGGTTGCGCGTCTCAGAACTTATTACCATGAAAGTTCTTGATTATGACGCTCAGGTCGGCATTTTGCGTATTTTTGGTAAAGGCGCAAAGGAGCGGCTTGTTCCTATTCATTATATGGCGCAAGATATCCTTAATCAATACCTTGAAGTGAACCGTCCTCTCTTTAAACCTGCTGAAGATTTCATGTTTCTCAATCGTTCAGGTAAAGGTTTAACTCGTCAGGGCGTATGGAAATTGATTAAGAAATTCGCAGAGAAAGCTGGAATCAAACGGTCCATATCGCCACATACATTCCGTCACTCCTTTGCAACGCACCTTCTTGAAGGCGGCGCAGACTTGAGAACGGTACAGCTTTTACTCGGGCATTCTGATATAACCGCCACTGAGATTTACACGCACATTCAGGCTGGCCGCTTAAGGTCAATTCATCAAGAATATCACCCTCGCTCAGGAATGTGAGCCATTATATATGTCTAAAAAACAAAAAGCAGAGAAGATAAAGGCTAAGACCGTCATTACGGCCCATGCCAATGCGGATTTCGATGCGCTGGCATCAATGGTTGCAGCCAGTAAGATTTACCCTGACTCAATTTTGATTTTTCCAGGAAGCCAGGAAAAAAATCTGCGAAATTTCTTCATTGAATCGACCACTTATCTTTTTAATTTCAAAGCATTCAAAGATATTGATCCGGATTCTGTGGAGTTACTTGTTGTCTGTGACACACGTCAGCGCACCCGCATCCCGCATGTTCGCCCCATTCTAAGCAATCCTGGTTTACGAATCCATCTTTACGACCATCATCCAGACACGGATGATGACCTTGAAGCGGAAAAGAGTGTCGTAAAAAACTGGGGCTCTACGACAACTATCATCTCCGAGATTATGCGCGATGAAGGTGTCGAGCTTTCCAGTGAGGAGGCCACCCTTCTCGGCCTGGGTATATATGAAGATACAGGATCTTTTGGCTTTAATACAACTACCCCTCATGATTTCGAAGCCGCAGGCTGGCTTAAGTCACAAGGGATGGACATTGAGGTCATAAAAGATTTGTTGTCTCATGAACTCTCCGCCGAGCAGATCACTAATCTGGGTGAATTGCTCCAGAATGCCCATACTTACGATATTCATGGCGTGGACGTGGTCATCACCGAAATTTCAACAGATAAGTTTGTTCCTGATTTCGCGCTGCTGGTACACAAGCTGATGGATATGGAAGAGATCAAGGTAGCCTTTGCTCTCGGGCGAATGGGCGACCGCATCCACATGGTAGCCAGATCCAAGAACCCGGACGTCAATGTTGGCCAGATATGCTCTTCCATGGGGGGCGGCGGTCATGGCGTTGCTGCATCCGCCACTATCAAAGATAAAACTCTTGCTGAAGTGCGAGATGACCTCTTTGCCCTGCTCTACTCTCAGATCAATCCACAGATCGTGGTTGATGGACTTATGTCTCGTCCGCCGGTGACTATCGAAAATGATAAGACTCTGGATAAAGCGGTAGAGCTCATGATCCGCTATGGGCTGAAAGATGTGCCAGTAGTAACCAAAGACAGTATGGTATGCGTTGGTATCATGGGCCAAGCTACGGCTGACAAGGCTGTGTCCCATGGCCTTGGTGCAATGGGGCTGACTGAATACATGTCTCGCTCCTTTGAAACAGTAGAACCCACCACCGACTTATATAATGTAATGGAGATTATCCTCGGTCATCGGCAGCGCATGCTGCCTGTTGTCGAAAACGGGGATATAATCGGCGTCATCACACGTACAGATCTCATGAACATGCTTATCGAGGAACCAGCTAGAATTCCTGAATCTTTGCTTCCAGACCGCCGTAGAGAACGCAACATTGCTTCCATGGTCAACAACCGTCTTCCCAAAGACGTACTTGAACTTCTCAAGGTGGCTGGCGACCTTGGGAATGAACTTGGATGGGAAGTCTACGCCGTGGGTGGATTTGTGCGTGATATCCTTCTCGGACGTCCGAATCTCGATCTTGATCTTGTGGTTGAGGGAGATGGGATTCAGTTTGCGAGGGAGTTGGTGGGCAAGCTTGGCGGTCGCGTTAAGGCGCACACCAAGTTTAAAACCGCTGTGGCGATTCTCGACGATGACCAGCGTGTGGACGTGGCAACGGCCCGACTCGAATACTACGAGTACCCTGCGGCTTTACCGACTGTAGAACTGTCTTCAATTAAGATGGATCTTTACCGCCGTGATTTCACGGTCAACGCCCTGGCTCTTCGGCTTAACCCTGGGCGCTTTGGCCAGTTGGTAGATTTCTTCGGGGCAGAGCGTGATATCCGTAACCGGACCATTCGAGTGCTCCATTCCTTGAGTTTCGTTGAAGATCCAACCCGAATTTTACGGGCCATTCGTTTTGAGCGTCGATTCGGTTTTCATATCGGTGGTCAGACCATGCGACTCATCAAGAACGCCCTTAGTCTGGAACTGTTCAGCAAGCTTTCAGGCACCCGTGTCATGCATGAATTGCAATGGATCATGAATGAAGAAGATCCTCTTGCATGCCTGAATCGTATGCAAGAACTCGGCATCATGGAAGCTATTCATCCACTTCTTGAACTAAATAAGGAACGAATTCAGGTTCTTATTGAGCTGACCAAGGTGCACAATTGGTATAAGCTTCTGTATCTGGAACCCAAGGCTGAGCCGTGGATGATTTATCTTCTTGGCATGACTATGGGGATTAAGCGCGATCAAATTACCCAGGTCAGCAAGCGGCTTCACTTTACGGCTCGCGAAGAACGAGATTTCTTGCAACTTCGTGACATGATAGGCGATGCTCTAATGAAACTCATGGGATGGCGTGAAGGAAAATCAAAGCTTAGTACGCTTTACACCATCCTTCATCCTATTCCGGTCGAAGGTATCCTCTTCCTTATGGCACGGAGTAAAAAGGAACACATTCGTAAAAATATTTCACAATATCTTGCGCGTTTGCAAGATGTTAAAATTGAAGTCCGGGGGAATGATCTTCAAGAAATGGGCATTAAACCCGGCCCAATTTATACAGAAATACTTGATCGGGTAATGGAAGCAAGAATTGACGGCTATGCAGAGACAAGGGAAGCTCAACTCGGCTTGGCAAAACAGCTATACCGGGATTTGCCGAAAATTGATGACAAATACAACAAAGAGTAGTGGTTTGGTACTTGCCCTGAGCTTTCAAGCAGTGTAGAAAATCAATCTCTTTAATCTTACAATACGAGATTATAAATGGATGTTTTATGGGCGCCATGGCGTCTTGATTACATACTAGGCCCAAAGCCGGATGAATGCGTTTTCTGTATCCCCGATCATACAGACGAAGACGAAGAACGCTGTATTCTGGCCCGTGGCAAGCATTGTTTCGTCATCATGAATAAATTTCCCTATAATAACGGGCATCTCATGGTGACGCCATATCGTCATGTATCCAATCTGACGGATTTGACTGAGAAAGAATCCAATGATTGCATGACTTGGCTGAAACGGTGTACTACAGTAATGGAAAAGGCGTTCAACCCGCAGGGTATTAATATGGGGTTGAACATTGGCGAAGCCGCTGGGGCTGGCATTGCTCAGCACCTACATTTCCAGATCGTACCTCGATGGAATGGCGACGCCTCATTTATGGCAGTGTTTGGTGAAACAACTGTCATACCTCAACATTTGCAGTCAACTTACAGTTTGCTCAAGCCGCTGTTTGATGAGTTTACATCATAAGGAGTTTTTTAATGCGTTTTATCAAAGTTCTGTTCCTGTTGGCCCTTTTTGTCTTTTCCATCCTGTTCTTTTCCCAGAACAATGACGTCCTGCTGCAGGAACTGATTCTTAAGCTGGACATTCCGTATGCCTTGACGCTGCACTCCATTCCGCTGCCCTTTGGTGTGCTGATTCTGGCTGCTTTTGTGGCTGGCTCCCTGCTCACCATGGTCTATTTCGCCGTGGACAAAATCCGTTCTGCATCTGCTCTCAAAGAGTGTAAGACTCGCATGGCAAGCTTGGAGCAGGAGCTGAATTCTCTGCGCAATATGCCTATTAGCGAAGACCAGCCCTACACTGCCGAAGAGCCCAAAGCTGCTACAGAAGCTTAAAGGTTATCATGGCCTGGAAACTCTTCAGTCGCAAAAAGCCTGACGGGCATGAACAGCATGTCAAGGCCACACGTCAAGCCGGTGGTGGGGAAACTCTGCCGGTTCAGGATACTCGTGCGGCCATTGAAGAACTGAGTCAGGTCGTAAAGAACGACCCTGAAGCCGTCGAGATTTATCTCGCCTTGGGTAGCTTGTACCGCTCTCAGGGCGAGATTGAACGGGCAATCCAGATCCGCAACAGTCTCATTGTCCGCCCTGGCTTGGACCGTCAGTTCAAGGCTCGTGCTCTTTTTGAGTTAGGACGAGATTTCCGACGTGGTGGATTCCTTGATCGTGCAGAAAAAGCCTTCGAGGACGCTCGGTCTTATGGGCATGACCCGATTGCCATCCATCATGAAATGGCTCGTCTTGCAGGAGAACGCGGAATCTATGAAAGGGCTGCCGACTCTTATGGACAGCTCGGACAACCTTTGCCTCAGGCCAATAATCTAGTGCGCCTCGCCATGGACTATTTTAGTGAAGGCGAGAATTCAAAGGCACATCGCGCTTTGCGCCATGCCATACGGGCCTACCCTGGCGCCGTTGAAGCATGGCTTGAACAAATAGTTCAGGCATATAAGTCTGGTAGCGCGAAGAAGGTTTCGGAAATTCTGAAGGATGCTTTGAATAAAGTAGCTCCGGAACTCCGTTTTGTCCTACTGGAGGGACTTGTTCAGGCCATGAACATGTCGGAACGGGAACTAGGTCAGGCGTCTACTGAAGACAAGAAATGGGCCGGAACCTGTTCGGATGAAGACATCACCAAGGCCGTGGTTCCTGTGTTGCAAACTCAGGAACCTGATGTCCTGCTGCTTTATTACGGGGCCGTTTTCATGCTCCGAGTACAAGACCATGAAAATGCTCAGGATTGGCTGGAAAAGGCGCTTGTGCTGGAGCCAGGCTTCTGGCTTGCTCGTCTGGAACTTTTTGAGTTGTCTGAGGCGGACCAGACTTTGACTCCGTTCTTCAAAGAGCAACTCACCTTTTTCCTGGGCCATGCGCGCAGGTTACGCCGCTTCTATTGCCGCCGCTGTGGCCTCAAGCGTGATCAGCTTTTCTTTAGCTGCCCCCGTTGTCGCAGTTGGCATTCCATTGCTTTCCGCAAAGATTTTTCCCAATAAAATACATTATTCCACGTGGCACAAAAGAAACTGACTCCTATGCTCGAGCAGTACCTCCGCTTTAAGGAGGAGAATCCGGGCAGTTTGTTGTTTTTCCGCATGGGCGATTTTTACGAACTCTTTTTTGAGGACGCTGAAATCGTAGCCCGTGCCGTTCAGATTGCGCTTACCAGTCGTAATCCCAATGATGAGAACCCTATTCCAATGTGCGGTATGCCTCACCACGCGGTGGAACCGTATGTAAGTCAGCTTTTGGAAAAGGGATACAAGGTAGCCATCTGCGATCAGATCGAGGACCCACGCGAAGCCAAAGGGTTGGTCAAGCGTGATGTTACCCGTGTTCTGACGCCTGGAACAGTTGTTGAAGATTCCAACTTAAAATCCAAAGAAAACAACTATCTTGGTTCTCTTTATTGGGATTCCACCAAAGGTGTTGGAGGCATCGCCTGGATTGATTTTTCTACAGGCCAATGGTCCGGCCTGCATAGCAAGAAAGAGCCGGAACTGTGGCAATGGCTTGTTAAAATCAATCCCAGTGAACTTCTTCTGTCACAGGGGCGAAAAGTTCCGTCTCAATATAATGAGTTGTCAGGTCAAGTCACGGCCGTCCCTCCTGGAGCATATTTCGATCTCAATTCATCTGCTAATAAAATCAATGAGCTACAAGGTACTGCTGGTCTGGATGCTTTAGACCTCAAGGACAAGCCTGAATTGGTGCGCGCCTGTGGAGCTCTGCTGACATACCTTGAGCACACTCAGAAAAGAGAATTAGGACATTTAGGTGAATTCAAACCACTGAATCTTGGCAAGCATTTATTGCTGGATGAAGTAACCGAACGAAACCTTGAAATTTTCCGACGTCTGGACGGTAAAACCGGCAAGGGGACACTGTGGAAAGTCATGGACCGAACCATGACTCCTATGGGCGGCCGGCTTCTGGAAGCCCGCCTCCGCCAACCATGGCGTGATATTACACCCATCGAAAAGTCGCAGGCATGTGTTGCGCTCTTATTCAAGCGCGACCAACTCCGCACAGATCTACGGACTGCTCTTGATTCCGTCTATGATTTGGAACGTCTTTCCACTCGCATCTTTTTAGGACGAGCAACTCCCAAAGATTTCATCGCATTACGTGTGAGCCTTTCCATGTTGCCGCGCGTACAGGGACTTCTCAAAAATGAGAATCTGGATTCTGCTACTCAGCTGAAGAGTGCCCTTCGAAAATGGGACAATATGGATGACATTGCGTCTCTCCTGGAATCTGCGCTGGTGGACTCCCCTCCTCCGGTTATTACGGACGGCGGGCTCTTCAAAAAGGGATTTGATCCCCATCTTGATGAGCTTATAGAACTGAATGAGCATGGCGAAGATAAGTTAAAAACGCTGCATGAAAAAGAATTGGCAGCCAACGATATTCCTAAGCTAAAACTCGGATATAATAGAGTCTTCGGCTACTATTTCGATGTTTCCAAGGCGTACAAAGGGCAAGTGCCAGAGCATTTTATTCGTCGCCAAACTCTGGTCAACAGCGAACGATACATCACGCCAGAACTGAAGGAGATGGAAGACAAGATCATCTCCGCATCAGACGAACGCAAGAGTCTGGAATACAAACTTTTCCAGGCCCTCCGTGAACGCCTTGCCGCTGCCAGAAGCCGCTTCCTTTTTATGGCCGACATCGTTGCTTCTCTTGACTACTGGCAGGGGTTGGCTGAGGCCGCTCGTATTAATGAGTGGTGCCAACCTACGTTGCATGAAGGCATGGAAATTGAAATTGAACAGGGACGCCATCCCGTAGTGGAAGAAGCCATGGGCGCTTCAAACTACATTCCTGGTGATCTCAAGATGGACAAAGACCGTCGCATCCTGCTTATCACTGGTCCGAACATGGCTGGTAAATCGACAGTGTTGCGTCAGGTCGCCATTCTTGCCATCATGGCACAGATCGGTTCTTTCGTTCCGGCCCGCAGCGCTCATCTCGGCCTGGCTGATCGGGTTTTTTCCCGCGTTGGTGCCTCAGATAATCTATCGCAGGGGCAGTCCACGTTCATGGTGGAAATGACTGAAACTGCACGTATTTTACGACAGGCAACCAAGCGAAGTCTCGTTATTCTCGACGAAATCGGACGCGGCACGTCAACCTATGATGGCCTCTCCCTGGCTTGGGCTGTTGTCGAAGAACTTTCCACTCGTGCCCGCGGTGGCATTCGCACTCTGTTCGCTACTCATTACCATGAAATGACCAGCCTTGAAGGCAAGATAGAAGGCCTTCGCAATCTCAATATTGCGGTCAAAGAATGGAAAGGCGATATCGTGTTTTTACGCCGCCTTGTACCCGGCCCGGCCGACCGTAGCTACGGTATTGAAGTAGCTAAACTGGCAGGCGTACCACGCCCGGTAGTGGAACGCGCCCGAGAAATTCTTGCGAAACTCGAAGAGAAGTCGCAGGATAAGGGATCAAATGCTGCCGTTGAGCGAGCTTCCCAAACACTATTGCCAGGTTTTGGGGCTCCGCCCATCGAAATCAGTGCTGAATTGGTAGAGCATCCCATTGTTACGCAACTTACTGAACTGGATGTAGATGGTATGACGCCTATTCAGGCACTTATGCTGCTCAACCAGTGGAAAGATATGATCAAAGGATAATCATGCGTTCTTATTTTATTATTGTCGCTCTAGTCTTTCTATTGCTGGCTGGTTGCACCATGGGCAAGAAAAATTGGCCTGAAGCTGTCACCAGTGAAGATTCCTTTGCACTCGAAATCATGTCCGCTGAACGGAAAGATAATTGCCTCCTGTTGCAAGTGAATGTGACAGGTGCTGTCGATCGCTTGTATCGTGCAACTATTCAGTATGAACAAGTGGGCGGAGAAGATGGTGGCTGCATCGATTGCCCTTTTGTTCCTCGCAATGCTTTGCATATCACCCGCAACCAAAATAATTTCGTATTGAATGGCAATAGCTTGAGCATGAGTATATGCGCTCTCGAACCCGGCGTGGAATACCGTTTCCGTGTGGCAGGAAAGAGCGAATTACCAGCCACCCCACTGGTCTTCACAAATGTTTTTGTGACCGGTCCATAATCGATATGCAGAACGAATTGGACAAGACGTAGCCTCCATGTCCATAACTCCTTTTCATAAGTAATTTAGCTCGATCAAGGAGACGAAATATGCATCATTTTGAATATCATGACGGAAAGCTTTTTGCCGAGGAAGTGAGTGTTACCAAGCTCGCTGAAGAGTATGACACTCCTCTTTATATTTATTCAGCAGCGACTTTTCGCCGCCATTTTGAGGCATTCGATTCTGCTTTCTCCGGGTTGAATCACATGACTTGTTACTCAGTTAAGGCCAACTCCAATCTGTCCGTACTCAAGATGCTCGGTGAAATGGGCGCTGGTATGGATGTGGTATCCGGCGGCGAACTCTTTCGCGCTCTCAAGGCTGGCATTGCTCCCGAGAAGATTGTTTATTCCGGCGTGGGCAAGCGTGATAACGAAATTCGCGAAGCTCTGACTGTTGGCATTTTGATGTTCAATGTCGAGTCTACTGCTGAATTGATCAAGATCAATGAAGTGGCCGGCGACATGGGCAAGGTGGCGTCCATCTCCATACGCATCAATCCGGATGTAGACCCCAAAACCCATCCCTATATTTCCACGGGCATGAAAGAGAATAAATTCGGTTTGGATATCGAACACTCTTTGGATGCTTACAAGCTTGCTCTGGAGCTTGAGAACATCGTACCTGTTGGTATGGATTGTCACATCGGTTCCCAGCTCACTTCCATTGAGCCTTTCCTCGAAGCCCTGGATAAGTTGCTGGCATTTTATGAAAAGCTCAAGGACTTGGGTGTTGATGTCAAGTATCTCGACCTCGGTGGAGGCTTGGGTATCAATTATGACGAAGAAGAACCGCCCCACCCCGCTGATTTTGGCAAAGCATTGGCCGAAAAACTGGCGGGCCTCCCCCTGACTGTTGTTTTTGAGCCTGGTCGTGTCATCGCAGGCAATGCTGGGATCATGATTACAGAGGTGGTTTACACCAAGTCTAACCCCTCCAAGAATTTTCTCATCATTGATGGTGGTATGAACGATTTGGTTCGTCCGAGCCTCTATGGTTCCTACCATCGCATCGAGGAAGTGGAACGGCATGGGCGTGAAGCCAAAGAATATGACGTGGTTGGTCCCATCTGCGAATCCAGTGATTTTCAAGCACGCGAACGAGAGTTGCCCGAAGTGCATGCTGGAGAACGCCTGGTTATTTACTCCGCTGGAGCCTATGGCTTCACCATGGCTTCCAATTACAACACTCGCCCGCGTGCTTGTGAACTCATCGTGGATGGTGATACTGTTACCGTCGCCCGCAAGCGGGAAACATACGATGAACTAATTGCAAACGAACTTTAGGAATCAAGGCCGGGTTTGCCCGGCCTTTTCTTTGAGGTACTTATGGCTCGTCTAAATTCCTTTTATCTTCCCACAGACGAATGGCCTGCACAGGTCGGCGACACGGTTATCCTTTCCGGTGATGAAGCCCGTCACATGATCACGGTCCTTCGTACGGAGTCGGAACAAACTGTGCGGCTCTTTGACGGCAAAGGTCAGACCGGCTTGTTCAGTGTCGTTGAAGCTACCAAAAAAAAGGCAACCCTATCCGTTCTTGAGTTGGAGGAACAGCAACGCCCTGCTGTTGGTATTACTCTGGCTATCGGCTGGGGAAAATCAAAACGCCGAAATTATCTTTTTGAAAAAGTCGTTGAAATGCAAGGGGATGGCGTTGTCTTTTGGGAAGCTCATCGAAGCCAGGGACATATGCCGAAATCCCCCAAAGAAACGTGGAACGACAAATGTGTACAGGCTGCCAAGCAGTGTGGAAACGCCTATTTGCCTGAGCTTGCTACTGTTGGCACATTGGATGATCTGATTGCGTATAGTGCAGATTTCAAGAACCGTTTTCTTGCCTGGGAATCCAATGAGGCAACACACCCTCTGTCCCCAGAGATTTTGCTGGATGGCAACTCACTCATTGTTATTGGGCCAGAGGGCGGCCTTGAAAACAAAGAAGCCGACCGCCTGATTACAAATGGCTTTATTCCCGTCACTCTTGGTAATTCAATTCTTCGCTGGGAAACGGCTGCAACCTATTGCCTGAGCCTTGCCTTTTATGCGAGACAACAAGCATGAAATTTGAAATTGAAGATACGCAACCTTTAGCTGACCGCATCCGGCCCAATGATCTGGATGATTTTGTTGGCCAAGGCCATATTCGTAATAGAATAGAGGCTTTTACTCAGTCCAAAAGAATGCCGAGCCTGCTGTTTTTCGGCCCTCCTGGCTGCGGCAAGTCCACGCTTGCTCTGCTTCTGGCCAAGATGACAGGTAAGAAATACCTCCGTGTCAGCGCACCAGAGGCCGGACTTACCGCGCTCCGCAAGAGATTGCCCGGTAATGACATTCTTATTCTGGATGAGTTGCATCGTTTTTCCAAGGCGCAACAAGATTTCTTTCTCCCTATTCTGGAAACAGGTGAGATTACACTATTGGCGACCACCACGGAAAATCCGTCATTTAGTGTCACCCGCCAGCTCCTTTCTCGACTGCATGTACTGCGTTTACGGACATTGAGCCGGGAGGAATTAGTACAGGTGGCTGAGCGTGGTTCCAGTGAGCTTAATCTTGAATTGGAAGAAGATAGCTACAAGCTGTTGGCAGCCATGGCTGGCGGTGATGCACGCACTCTGTTGAATTTGTTAGAATACACGGCAGAGTTACCAAAAGATAAGCGTGTTCCGAAAATGCTGCGTGAGTCTCTGCCGGAAATAGTCGTCAGGGGTGATCGTGACGGCGATTCTCATTATGAACTCGTTTCGGCCCTTATCAAGTCCATTCGCGGCAGTGACCCGGATGCAGCACTGTATTACCTTGCCTGCTTACTTGAAAGCGGTGAAGACCCACGATTTGTGACACGCCGGTTGATTATTTCAGCCTCGGAAGACATTGGACTGGGTGATCCCCAGGCCTTGCCGCAAGCCATTGCTTGTCACCAGGCAATCGAAGCAATCGGTATGCCGGAAGGATTCATTCCCATGGCACAGACCGCTGTGTATCTCGCGTTGGCTCCAAAATCCAACTCCACCTATGGTGCATATCGTACAGCTCAAAAAGAAGTGCGAGAGAATGGTCCAAAGCCAGTCCCGCTGCATCTCAGAAACGCCACGTCATCTCTGCAAAGGGAATGGGGCTATGGGCGTGGGTATTTGTATCCGCACAACTTTCCCAAGTCGTGGGCAGATCAGGATTATCTCCCAACTGAGTTGACCGGTCGAATTTTCTATCATCCCAAAGACCAGGGCATTGAACCAAAACTCTTGGCTTGGGTGCGACAGTTTAAGAAACGACGCAATTAGTTGGTATTTAATTAAAAAGCCCCTCTATCTTCCATGTGTGATAGAGGGGCTTTTTAATTCGTTACTTTAACTTTCTTTAATGACGTTTAGAGTACAATTTTTGCCATTCATCCAGAAAAAGAACAGCCGTATCCAGTTCAGATAAGGTTCCCTGCTGTTGACGAACGGCCCATACCAAATCATCAAAAGTGACGTTTTCAGGAAGGCCCAATTTACCAAGCAGACTTCGTATGTTGGCTGCCAATTCTGGTGGAATAGTATCTAGTGCGGCGGGCGAGGCTATTTGTTTTGGCCACCCTTCTATTCGCTGTGTGGTGAAGTCGATTAATGTACGCATGCGGGCTTTATATGTGTGGTCAGCCAACACACGAGCTTTAGCTTTGCCAGCATACATTGCGCATTCATCTGGCTTGTTTTGGAAATAATCTATTTTTTCCAACAATTCCTTCATGGATGAAAAGGTTGCCAATTCATCTTCTGCAAAGGCTTCGGACAACAAGCTGCGCTTATCCACTAGCTGACACGCGCCACACGCAGCCAATTCAAACGTACGCGGATTAACAAAGTCACCATAGGTCACTAATTCATCTGCCTGAATGGAAGAATGGAGATTTAGGTTGATGGTCGTCGCATTAAAAATTTTCACACATTCTTCAGGGGTTACGCGCGCTCCCTTCAATTGTACAAGTGGTTCCAGAACGTGGTCGCCATCCCAATCGCTCCCCCAGATCTTGAAGTCGTGATTAACCAGTTCGCGAAAAGCAATCCTTCGGTTGGGATATCCTGCGCCCATAAATGAGACCGTGGAGCCAAACTTTCGTTGCTCTACGGATGTAAGCTCCATGGGTTTGTGAAAGTCTGGCTGTGCTGCCAGTGGTAAGTAGAGTGCATTGGGCTGACCAATTGCAGTCAACTCATCGAAGAACGGCTCTTTTTGGATAACCGCAAAAATATCGTACATTGGCGCAAAAGATTTCCAGTAGGTAAACAGCCGGTAATCTTCCACAAACCACATGGCTGTTGTTACACCATCCCGTCTCAGTCGCTTCAAAGCCTGATGATTGAGCGGTGCCTGGGCCATGCAAAGCACCATATCTGGCTCAAAAGTCTCAGTCTTGGCGAGTACAGCCTGACTGACCACATTGAGAAAAGTATTTTGCAGATAATCCAGACGATCCGTGGTTACCTTGAGTGATTTTAGGGATTCATAAGCCGAGTTGAATTCGGGAGCCTCGAAGACCTCCACTATGTGGCCATCTTCCTTGAGCGCAGACGCTACATATCGACCAATGGGGAGTGAGCCACCATAAAGAGGTAAGACAACGAGTATTCGTAAGTTTTTCATATTAAATCCCTAAAGTTGCATTAGGATTGAGTTGTGTGATCCAATCCCTGTCGCGGTATATTCTGTCTGCCAGGATTTGGGTGAAGTCGGAGACATCCCCGCCTGAACCTGTGAGGTATTGCTGAATAAATGTTCGGAATGCGATTCGCTGCTCAGCTTGTTTATCCACACCGGCATAGGATGTATAGGTTTGTCCCAATGCGTCAAATTCGGAATGAAATGCGATCATTCCATCAGGCGCATGGGCGGATTTGTTTGTGACAAGAAAACGTTGAAATTCAGGAGCATTGAAGCCGCTCAGGCATTTCGTTTCATACGGACATTCTTGTATCTCAAGGCATGGCAAGCATTCTGTTGAGGCCTGGTAAACGGTATGTCCCTTGCCGTAAGGGCCAGTCTCAAAACACCAGGCAGAAGATAGGAAAAAGGCTCGGACCGGCGTTCCAAGGTGGGCGGCCAAATGCATGGTGCCTGTATCAGGCGTAATGAGCATATCCAGCGAACCAACCACATCTATCAAGTCGGCCCAGCCTGTTTTGCCAGCAAGGTTGCTTGTGATTGCTTGAAGTTTCGGAGGTAATTCCTTGATGACAGCCTGCCCTGCTGCGACTTCGCTAGCACCACCAAGGAGCTGAATTCTAATTGTTTTAGAACTGCTCGCCAATGTCGTTAATGTGCGAGCCAATGTCCCAACAGGCAGCGAGCGGCGTGATTCGCGCCCAGCCAAGACAACACCGATGCCGCCTCCTTTTGGAGATGCTTCAGGATTCACGGACGCTGGGGCAATCATATCCGGGCAATATCCTGCCCAGAAATCTACTAGGTTGATACCGAGACGCCGATAATCCGACCAACGCATAGCCATTGAAGGCCACAAAGTCGTGAGTTCCTGACCATCCTTCCAAGCGTATCCCTCTACTCTTTCTGAATCAAAAAGAGCTGCGAGTCTGAAGTTGAGCGGCGAAAAATTGAGATTGTAAACGCTTTGAAAATCTACGGATTTTAAATCACCAAAAACATTCGTGTTGTCGAGCAACATTGCTCGAACCGCTTCACTTCCTTTCAACCCCGTTCCGTGGGCAGCAATAGCGTGGACCGTCACTTGCGGATAGACAAGGCGTGCGAGAGCTTCCAATGAGCGATCTACACAAAGGTGCACAGACGCTTTTTCTCGGGCGCACAACGTCGCTAAAAGGCGCTTGGTTTGGATGAGATCGCCGAAGCGGGCGAGCTGTATGACGAGGTAGTGTTTCATGAGTTTTATGGTCCGGTGTCAATTTTTTATCGTAAATAGAGAGGATATTGCAAGAACCGGGCAATTCCTGTTTTACATGTTGCCCGCCATTGGTTAAAAAGACGAATGCGTTATTACCCTATCTTCGTCAACTTGGAAAATAAACCGTGCCTGGTGGTCGGTGCCGGTGGTGTAGGCAAACGGAAAGCTCGCTCTTTGCTAGAGGCTGGGGCTAGTCCCGTACTTATTGTAGACACCCACCCTGCCGATGATGAAATTGAAGAAATCCTTACCCTTGGCAACGCTCATTATGAATGCCGAGGCTTTGAGGACATGGATTTGGACAATAAGTTCATGGTTATCGCATGCACCTCCAACGAGAGTGTCAATCAGCGTATCAGTGAACAGTGTACCAAACGCGACATTCTTTGCAATATCGTGGATGCTCCTGAATCAGGCAGTTTTATCGTGCCCTCTTCGATTAAGCAGGGAGATTTGACACTTGCCATATCCACTGGGGGCAACAGTCCTGCCATGACAAAACGGATCAGGCGAGAATTGCAGGAATATTTTGGTGAAGAATATGCCCACATACTGACAATTATGGGTCGGCTTCGCCCTCTCATGTTGTCACAGGGCATGGAAACCAGTATAAATACCTCTGTGTTCCGTGCTTTGGTTAATTCCAGTTTATTGGAAGCCCTAAAGGTGCACAACCTTGACGCGGCTCAGGAAATACTTAAAGAATCATTGCCCCAACCGTTGCACGCCAACATTTTGGAGTTGTTAGATGGGCTTGCTTGAGCTGTTACATATTTCTATTATTGTCCTCTATGGACTGGGTACCGTCCTGTTTCTGACAGGCATCGGCACATCCAATGATCGTTTAAAGAAAATTGCGATCTGGTTGGCTGTGGGCGGTTTTTTCACCCACTCTCTGGATCTCGCGTGGGTTCTCGTGCGTGATCCGGCTGCGTTAAATGCAGGTAAATTTTACTTCAATATTCTCGCCTGGAGTGTGTTGGCTCTCTACTTTTTCCTCTGGTGGCGTCTCCGGCTTGAATTTTTGGCTATTACAGCCCTGCCACTTGCTTTGCTGCTTTTCGTGGCATCCATGGCTGTTGGCGGTATCCGCATTCTCATGCCGCCGGAACTCACCGCTCTTTTCTTTGGGTTACATATCGGCTCGCTCATTTTAACTATGGGTGTTCTGATTATGGCTTTTGGTGCGGGGATAGCTTTCCTCCATTTCAATCGTAAGCTGAAAACCAAAGCCGGGCTATCCAAAATGGGAAGTGACATTCCTTCTTTGGACAAGTTTGACCGAGTGAATCGTTGGGCCGTTATGCTTGGATTCCCTTTGTATACTTTAGGCCTCTTTTCTACATTTTTCTGGTACTGGGTAACACCTGATAAGCAATTTGCATGGGATATCATGAAGATTGGCTCTTTGGCCGTCTGGTTCCTCTATGCATTTCTTTTTCATCAGCGTGTTGTGCTTGGCTGGCGTGGTCGCAAGCCTGCCATTTTAACATTATGGGTTTTTGCAGGCATGTGTATCTCGCTTATTCACCACACGATTACTTTCAGGGCTCTGCCATGAACAGAAAGATTATACTTTTAGGACTTAATCACCGTACTGCAGGTGTTGATGTGCGTGAGAAATTTGCGCTTACCGATATCGAGCATTTCGAGAAAGGCCTTATGGCCCACTGTCCTGTGCATGAATGTATGTGCCTCTCTACCTGCAACCGGGTAGAGATTGTTGCCGTTGCGAAGCGTGTCCCTGAACGTGAAGTTTTGGACTCTCTGCTTGAATACTGGGCAGGCGTCTGTAAGGGCGACCCATCTCTTTTGGTAGAAAATACATACCAATACGTTGATTTGGAAGCCGTACAACACTTGTTCACTGTCGCTTGTTCACTGGATTCCATGATTATGGGCGAGCCGCAGATCCTTGGCCAATTAAAGGATGCCTACCGCAAGGCCGTGGATCAAGGCGCGGCTAAGACGATTGTTAACAGATTGCTCCACAAGTCCTTTTCTGTTGCAAAACGCGTGCGTACTGAAACAGCCATTGCGTCCAGCGCTGTGTCCATCAGTTTTGCAGCAGTAGAGCTGGCTAAAAAGATTTTTGGCGATCTGGAAGGCACGAGCGCAATGATGGTTGGTGCTGGTGAGATGGCCGAACTGGCTGTTACTCATCTGCGACAGAATGGCGTTAAGGATATCATTATCGCCAACCGCACCCTTTCCCGCGCCAAAGAGTTGGCAGAATCATTGGGTGGCGAAGCCATCCAGATTGAAAGCATGGTTGATCGACTGCACGAAGTAGATATCGTGATCTCTTCCACAGGCTCTCCAGTGGCTGTCATTAAAGCCAAAGATGTGAAAGCTGCGCTCAAGCGCCGCAAAAACAAACCACAATTTCTTATCGATATTGCTGTCCCACGTGATATTGATCCGAATATCAACCAGTTAGACAATGTTTATCTTTATGACATAGACGACCTTAAAGAGGTTGTTGAAGTCAACATGGCCCAACGCCAGGAAGAAGCCAATAAGGCCCGCGCTGTGGTTGAACTCGAAACACAGACATTCAGCAATTGGCTGAATTCACTGGAATTACAGCCGACTATTGTTGATTTAGTTGATAAGAATGAAGAAGTCGCGTTTCGAGAGCTTTCCAAGACCTTGAGAAAAATCGGCCCGGTCGACGACAAGACGCGTGCGGCACTGGAAACATTAGTCCTGTCCGTGGGCAAAAAATGTCTTCATGAGCCTATCTGCTTCCTTAAACGCAGAACACAAGAGGAAGGCTCTGCCGAAAGGTTCATTGACCTCGCACGGCGTATGTTTAATCTGGACGATGAAGTGGTGCCAAATAGCGCCCATTTGAATCGAAAATCCCAGACCTGTGCGCCGGAAGATATTGATAAACTCATTGATGCATCCAAAAACAAGGAACAATAATGCGCTCTTATTATATTGAAGACCTCTATGAGGCAGATATTGAAAAAATCAAAAAGTCTCTTGATGCAATGGAACTTCTGGGACCGATTGATGGTATTTATTATCTCCCCCTGCCCGATGATTTGCTTCAGCAGGAACAAAAAGACCACCTGAATGAGTGTGGCCCATATTTCATGTCCCTGGAGATTCTGGAAGGTCCTTCCGAACTGTCAGAGTGTCAACTCAAGCTGGAACTGCTTATCCGCGCTCGCAAAAAGATTCGCTGCTCCTGTGTGACTTATGCCACTCCTGAGCAAACTCAGCACATGATTGGGTACATCGACCAGTTCATCGATGAACTCGAAATCTCCATCTAGAATGCACCACACGCCCGGCATCCCGCAATCCTTGCAGGACCTCCTGCCAAAATGGGCGCATTTTTGCCTTTATACCGAAAAATTCATCACTCACGAGTTGGACGTTGACCTCAAAGGTAAACGTCTTCTCGTTGGAGTGTCTGGCGGCGTGGACTCTACTGCCCTGCTCATGGTGCTTCACTATTTATCTCAGAGAAATGAGTGTGAAGTCATTGCTGTTCATCTTGACCATCAACTTCGCTCTGAGTCTGGCGAAGATGCTTCATGGGTGATGACTCTTTGCAAGACCATTGGCATTGAATGCGTGCTTGAAAGGCGCGATATAGCGACTTTAGCCGAAGAAATGGGTATTGGCGTCGAAGAGGCAGGCCGGAACGCTCGTTATGAGCTTTTCAGCGAATTGATGGTGACAAAATCAGCTGATTATATTGCTCTTGCACACCATCTTGACGACTTGAGCGAAGATGTACTTATGCGACTCATGCGCGGCACTGGTTGGCCGGGGTTATCTGGTATGTCTGGCGTTGATCCTGTGCGGAAACTCATCCGCCCTTTCCTTATGATGCCAAAATCAACTTTGATCGCGTTTGTGAAGCACCTCACTATCGAGTGGCATGAAGATGCGACTAACAGTGATCCGTCATGGACACGTAATCGTATTCGAAATGAGGTTATGCCTCTCTTCATCAAGGAAAATCCGAATTTTAAGGATTCGATCGGACGCTTGTGGAAGATTGGCAAAATCGAACAGGATTATTGGGCAGAGCTTACCTCGGATCCAGTTGAAGAGCTTCCTAATAGTATGTTGGAGGGCTTACATCAGGCCGTACGGCTTAGATTATTCAAAGCTTCTCTAGATGCTCTCGGACAAGGGCAGGCGTTGGCTCATACCCTTTTCAAACTTGATGAGGCTTGGTCAACAAAACGTGTCGGATCTGTCTTCCAATTCCCCGGCGATAAGACCGCGACAATCACTGGTTCTCGTGTGGTTTTCTCCTACAAGCATTGACTTCCCGTCCTCCTCGGTATAAGAGCATGTGATCTTTGTCACAATGTCTCGGGCTTCCTTTGAGTGAAGCCCATCGTATCATTAATAGGAGTGAGTATGAACATTCTGATTTTCGGCCCCAACGGTTCCGGTAAAGGTACCCAGGGTACCCTGGCTAAAGACAAGTACGGTCTGGATCACATCGAATCCGGCGCTATCTTCCGCAAGCACATCGGCGGCGGCACCGAGCTCGGCATGAAAGCCAAAGAATTCATCAACAAGGGCGAACTCGTCCCTGACGATATCACCATCCCGATGGTTCTGGACGTTCTGTCCTCTTCCGACGAGAACGGCTGGCTCCTCGATGGTTTCCCGCGTTCCCTGGTACAGGGCGAGAAGCTGTGGGAATCCCTGCAGGCTGATGGCGAAAAGCTGGACTACGTCATTGAGATCAAGCTGCCCCGCGAAATCGCCAAGGGCCGTATCATGGGTCGTCGCCTCTGCGAAAACAACCCGAACCACCCCAACAACGTTGGTATCCCGGTTATCGCTCCTGATGGCGACAAGTGTCGCGTCTGTGGTGGCGCTCTGTCCGCTCGTGATGACGATCAGGATGCAGCAGCAATCGACCAGCGTCACGACATCTACTACGATGAAGAGACTGGCACCATGGCTGCTTGCAACTTCTACAAGAACATGACCGACGGTGGCTTCAAGTTCATTGAGCTCGACGGTGAAGATTCCATCGACGCAATCAAAGATTACCTGATGGGCCAGCTCGTTTAGTTCTGAGTTAAGCAAAATTAAAGCCCCCTTCGATCAGATCGAAGGGGGCTTTTTTTATTTTATGACATAAAGGTAGTTCGGTAGTTTGAAGTTCTTCCCTGGGATTTCTACACCGAAGTCGAATTCCTGATCACCAATATTGGCGATGATCTGATACCCGCCCTCTTCTATGAGTTGAGTCATGACTTTCTTCTTGTACTCATAGGCTTTCAGTTCGTGATCCCACGCCTGTTTAAAGAAAACAGTTGTCGCTCCATCAATAACCCTGCGCTTCCAGATTGCGGAGTGTCTGGGCTCGTAGCATCACACTTCGACTGGTAATGATAAAGATATCCACCTTGTCGACATATTTAACAAACAGGTCACGCGTTGGAGGCAAGGCAGGAATTTTGGCATAATCTATCCATTGTCGCCATGCGCTGGAGATAAAACGAAAGCCTATTCTCTCATAGAAAATGTGCTTATCAAGAAGAGTGTCATCAATATCAAAGATAATGGCTGGCTTATCATATTTACCTGATTGAAGAGCTTTTTCGATATATGTGTCTGCTTTAGTAATGCGCAACTCGACTTCTTCTTTATAGGGACCGTCCTGATAATACTTTGCGACGTTTTTCCTGTTCTGCTAAAGATTTACCAAACCTTCGGGGTGGTTAGTTGTGTGATACGAGCAACCCGCCAGAGCCAAGGATAAAAATAGTATACATAAAAAATTTTTGTACATGGATTTCCTTTTGTTTCTTTCCATCTAACAAAAAAAAGGGAAGGACCGCTAGGCCCTTCCCTTATCATTTCAATTAAGCAGAAGCTTTATGCTTCTACTACCTCTTCATCGATGGCGCCGGGTCCGAATCCAAGCAGGATCGGAGAGGCTACGAAGATGGAGGAGTATGTACCGACGACAACACCGATGAGCAGTGCCAGGGCGAAGTCGTGGATGACGGCACCGCCGAGTACATACAGACACGCCACGACCAGCAAGGTCGTCAGGGAGGTCATAATGGTACGAGACAGTGTCTGGTTGACAGATTTGTTGATGACAGCAGCGAAATTCATCTTGCCCTTGTTGGACAAGGTGTTTTCACGAATGCGGTCAAATACGATGATGGTATCGTTGAGGGAGTAACCGATAATGGTCAGGAGCGCGGCGATGATGGTCAGATCGAACTCCTTGCCCAGAATCGAGAATATACCCACTGTAATGGTCACATCATGGATGAGAGCGGCAACCGCGCCCAACGCATAATTTAGTTTGAGGTACCAGCACAAGCCAACCGTCATAGCCATGGCGATGATGATGAGCCAGCCCATTTCCAGGCCAGTCAGCCCCAAGCCATAGACGGTTCCACCTAGTGCGGCGGCCATGATACCTGCTGCGGTCCAACGCTGCTCAAATCGGCCGGATATGTATACGGCAATGATAAGCACAGCATAGAACAGGGCTTCGAGAGCCTTAGCGCGGAGATCGGCACCAACTTTGGGTCCGACCATTTCCAGGCGTTGGATTTCAAAGCCTTCAGCACCGAGGTCTTTGGTCAGAGCCTCAGTCACTTTGCCGCGAACTTCCTGGGAGGAAATGTCGGAGCTGGACGTACGGATCAAGTATTCGTGGTCACCTTCCAGGCCGAGGGTCTGTACAACCAGGCCGGGCAGTTCCACACCATTCATGGCGTCTTTAATCGTTTCAACATCATTGGCTTTGTCAGCCTTGACCTGGACGATCATACCGCCAGCGAAGTCAATGCCGTACTTGGGGCCGCCCTTGATGAGAAGGGAGCCAAGTCCGGTCAGGATGACGAGCGCCGACACAATGAAGGCGATCTTCTTGAAGCCGATGAAGTCGATATTGGTATCGGGTTTAATTAATTGCAGTCCCATTATCTTCTCCTAAATGCTCAGCTTGGCGTTGTCGGCGCGGTTTTTCGTGTAGAGTTCGAACAGAATGCGCGACACGAAGATGGCCGTGAACATGGAGGTGATGATGCCGAGCGTCAAAGTGACGGCAAAACCACGGACCGGGCCAGTACCGAACTGATACAGGATGATGGCCGCGATGACAGTGGTCACGTTGGCGTCCAGAATGGTCAAAGTAGCGCGGCTGTAACCTTCGGCTATGGCAGCACGAGCTGTCAGGCCGCGACGAAGTTCCTCGCGGATACGCTCGAAGATGATGACGTTAGCGTCAACAGCCATACCAATGGTCAGAATGATACCCGCGATGCCAGGCAAGGTCAGCGTAGCGCCAAAGGCAGCTAAGCCACCCATGATGAGCATGATGTTAAGGCAGAGCACAATGTCAGCCACTAAACCGGCAAAGCCGTAGTAGATAACCATGAAGGCGAGAACCAAGCCCATGCCGAGAAATGCGGACATGATGCCGTTGTCGATGGATTCCTGACCCAAGGACGGGCCAACGGAACGCTGCTCCAGGATGATGACCGGTGCGGGCAAAGAGCCTGCACGCAGGACAACAGCCAAGTCACGAGCTTCTTCACGGCTGAATTGCCCAGTGATGGAAGCGCGGCCGCCGGAGATCTTTTCCTGAATGACAGGAGCGGAATACACTTTGCCGTCAAGCACGATGGCCATACGGTTATTCACATTGTCTGCGGTAAGGTTGGCAAAGATGTTACCACCGCGAGCATTGAAGTTGATGGATACATACGGAGTGTTCCATGTGTCGAGTTGGACTTTGGCATCGGTGATGTATTCACCGGTAAGCACTGCGTCCTTTTTCAGCACGATGGGAGATTCACTGTAGGAACCATCTGCCTGCTTATGCTGCAAGAAGCCAATCTCACGGCCAGGAGCCAGGATTCCCTTGAGAGCTTTATCAACATCAGCAGTATCGTCCACCATCTTGAACTCAAGGTGAGCAGTCTGGCCGATGATTTTGATGGCGCGCTCCGGATCCTGCAGGCCGGGAAGCTGCACCTGAATGCGGTTGCCCTGCTGCTTGCGAATGTCCGGCTCGGCTACGCCGAACTGGTCAATGCGGTTACGGATAGTTTTAATGGCCTGATCCATGGTCAGCTTGGTAATTTCTTCCCTGTACTGAGGCTGGATTGACAATAAGTACTTGAGCTTACCGCCATCCATGGATTGTGTGGCTTCAATGTCGAAGCGGCTGTACTTGTTGACAGCTTCTTCGAAAGCATCCTTCTGTGTTTCTTTAAGCAATATCATTTCAATACGGCTATCGGAAATCACATTGGGGCGAAGGACGAAAATTTCGTCGTCACGAGCCGAGGCCTTGAGATCATCGCCGAGACGGGCGAGATTGTTGAGCATGGCCGTATCCATGTCGACGCCAAGCGTCAGGTGGATACCGCCTTTGAGGTCGAGGCCGAGGTTGATTGAGTCACCCGGCAGGATTTTGCCGAGCGCGGAACCGGATACCCCAGGCAGGGATGGCAGCATAAATGCTAAACCAATTGCCAGTAGGATCGCGGCTGTGATGATTCTGAGACGCAGACTCTGCATGAAATCTCCCTATAATACGAACAAGTTACAGCCAGTCTTTCCGGATATTGTTAAACGCAAACACGGACCGGGCCACCTATCGTGTGGTCCGGTCCGCACGGAAATCCTTATTCCTGGCTGTCAAGCCTACTTCTTTTTGTCTGCTGCGGGCTTGCCGTCTTTGTCGGCAACAAAACCGCGCTTGATGACGACATTGACGCCTGCGGCGATCTCGATGGTGAGGTTGTCACCGTCGATGTCAGAGATGGTTCCGAGGATACCGCCGTTGGTCCAAACTTTATCACCCTTCTTGAGTGCATCCAGCATGGCTTTGTGTGTCTTCTGTTTTTTCTGCTGCGGACGGATAAGAAGGAAGTAGAAAATGGCAAACATAAGGACGAGCATGGGCAGCGGACCACCAATAATGGCGCCCAGGCCGCCTGCTTCGCCGCCGCCAGCGGGCGGAGCCATTGCATAAGCTACGGAATCGAAGAACATAGTTCCTCCAGTTATACTGTTTGTCGTCGACTGTTAGCAGGGAACGTACAGATTAGCGTACGGTCGATGCGAGAACGGACGAATTTTAACGAAGTTCTCGCTCATAATTTCCTTGCTGTCCAGCTTCAATTCTTTGGCGTAATCCTTAACGAGTTCTTCGATGACTTTAAGATCTTCAGAATCCACAGGCTGTGCATGTAAACCTGGACCTATTTGGACCTCGGGAACTTCGCCACGAACGTATATTACGCCACCGTGCATCCCTGTTCCGAGACTTCGTCCCGCAACAGGCGAATCAGGCTTATCAGAAAACATACCCAAGAGCAAAATAATTCCGCCAGCCATGTATTCGCCTAGGAAGTCTCCAGCCTTGCCACCGACCACAATTTTTGGCTGGTGATCAAGGTATGCTTTCATATGAATACCAACTCGGTACCCCACATCTCCTTGAATGAAGATTTCCCCGCCACGCATGGCATAACCGATAACATCACCGGCTATGCCTTCGATGACCACACGGCCACCATCCATGGTATTGCCAACGCCATCCTGCGCGTTATTGTGCACGCGGATGTAGGGACCACGCATAAAGGCGGCCATATCCTGGCCCGGAACGCCGTGAACATCCAAACGGATGTCTCCTTCCATGGCGCAGCCGATATACCGCTGTCCATTGCATTCCTTGAGGACGAAGTGATTCACGCCCTCTTTTGCAAGCGCGCGGATTTCTTCGTTGAATTGTTTGTAATATGTGCGCCCTGCCGTAAGGGTCTTTTTCTTGGTCTTGGCAGTCATATTAATCCTCCAGATCCACGATAACGGGTTCGCCCGCTTTGGGCATCCAGACGCGGTCCAGTTCGGGGCAAACATCACGTACAGCGGATTCCTCACTGGACATGAAGACCATATCGTCTTTTTCAGCCACCAGCAGTGGACGGAGTTTGATGCGGTCATTGAGCCCCATCAGACGATTGTTGTCCGCAACCAGAATAGCAAATGGTCCATTGAGCATGCCCGGGCCGTAAGTGGCGCGCAGCGTTGTGTATAATTCTTTGTCGTCTTCATCCATGCGCTCGATTTCATCCCAGAACGGCGGCGCAAAGCACTTGGCTGCCATTTCCCATGAAAGACCGTGTTTGCGGATGAGCAGGTCGAGTTCGTATGCAACGACCTCGGTGTCGGTCATCATGGTGCAAAGATAATCGTGCTCGCACAGGTAGCGGCGGTTGATTCCGTAAGAGGAAATTTCGCCGTTATGTACGATGGACCAATTCAGAATGGTGAACGGGTGCGCTCCACCCCACCAACCGGGTGTATTCGTTGGAAACCGATTGTGGCCTGTCCAGATGTAGGCGCTGTACTCATCAAGACGAAACAGTTCGGCTATTTCCTCAGGAAAACCGACGCCTTTGAATGCGCCCATGTTCTTGCCTGAAGAAACGACAAATGCGCCGTGAATGGAAGTGTTGATCTTCATGACCACAGCTACCACGTAATCCTCTTCTGCCAGTTCCGCGAATTCGTTGTTTGGGCGCTCGGGCACAGTTACGAAGTAACGGTTAAACTTTGGCGGATTGGGAATGGCCAGCGTTTTACGGGTAGGAATCGGCTCAAAGTGATGCAGATCGAAGTATTTACGCAGTAATTCCTCGGATTTAGGAATTGCCGCTTCCTCATCATACATCATATGGAAGCAGTAGTGGTCCGCATGCTCAGGGTAGATGCCGTACGCAGCGAAGCCGCCGCCCAGGCCGTTACCGCGATCATGCATACAAGCCATGGCCTGTATGGGCATGTCGCCCGGTATAAGGCCTCGCTTCTTGTTAATGACGCCGAATATACCGCAACCGGATATATCTTTCTCAAAATCATAATATTTATCAGGTGCTTTCATCTAATTATATCTCCTAGTCCGGTTCCACGACGCCGGGATTCCAGGTTTCCTTAAAGAATTCGTCGGGCCACATGAGCACATCCGGCTCACCGGCCAGGACCTGTTTCTTTGCGTCCTCGGGAACAGTCATCTGGAATTTGACAAAAGCGGTGTACATGCCAGCCATGTCGATATCGCCCACCAGGACGTAGCCAACTAGGCGGTCGTTCTTGAACACCAGCTTGCGGTAGCTCTTTTTCTTTTCATCCAGAGAGAAGGCAATTTCATAAGAATCGTCGCCTTCGGGCGGATTAACCGTGCCGACCGAAATGGTGGGCAAACCATAGAAGGAAATGGAGTTCATGGAAAGGGAGCCTGTGAACTCTATATCCGTACCGGTCATGTTTTTGCCAGCACAGAAGCCCTGATTGTAAGCATTGGTCCAGATGGGAATAACGCGATCATCGCCAAACAGCAGATCTTTGGCTTGAGCCACATCACCTGCTGCAAAAACACCGTCGGCGCTGGTACGCATGTGATCGTCCACATGAATACCGCGATCCACTTCAATGCCGGATTCTTTGGCCAAATTGTAGTTGGGCACAACTCCGATGGCGATAACAACTACGTCGCACTGGAGGAAGTCACCGTCAGTGAGGTGAACACCTTTGAGGTTGCCTTCTTGGTCGCGCTGAATTTCCTTGGCAGAAACACCGCAACGAACATGCAGACCGACTTCTTGGAGACGAGAACTAGCCAGAGAAGCTGCGTTCTCATCGAAAGCGAGACTCAGGATGCGCGGAGACAACTCCAGAATCGTAACGTCAACGCCACGATCAAAGAGGGACTCACCGGCTTTCAGGCCGATAAGGCCACCGCCGATGACAACCGCCCTCTTTATCTCCTTGGCTTTGGAGATCAAAGTTTGAGCGTGATCTAAATTGGTGAAGTTGTATACATCTGCTCCGTCGGAACCCGGAATCGGCGGAGTGAACGGAATACCGCCGGTAGCGATGAGCAGATTTTCGTATTCGACCGTTTCGCCTTTATCCGTGGAAACAGTCTTGGCTTTGGTATCAATACCTGTAACCGTAGTTCCGAGCTTCAGGGAAACTTTGGAATGTTCATAGAACTCCTGCGGTCGCAAAGCCAGTCGGTCCGGTGTAATCTTACCTGCGAGCAGATAAGAGATAAGCGGACGACCATAAGCTGGGGCGTCTTCGGAGCCGATAATCAGAATTTCGTTTTCAGTGTCAACCTTGCGGATACCTTCGATGGCACCAATTGAGGCGATACCGTTGCCGATTATGACGTATTTCATTGGTACCCCTAATCCCTGTCTTCAAATTTCAAAGCCATGTTGGGACACGCTGCAACGCATGCCGGACCTTCTTCCCTGCCCTCGCATAGATCACATTTTATGATCTTTGACTCGGTGGGATGCCTCTTAATAGCACCGTAGGGGCACGCCATGAGGCAGGACCAACAACCAACGCACTTATTGCGATCGTATACGGTACGGCCTGACTCAGGATCCTTGTGCAGCCCACCGGAAATGCAGGCAGCAACACAGGAAGGCTCGTCACAATGACGGCAGGAGATAGCAACGCAAGTGTCGCCCTTCTCAAAAACTTTTTTACAAGCAGACAGACCATCTTTACCGCGTTCTTCGCGATAGGCGATGATCAGGTCTTTGGATTTGGAGTGAGCAGTGATGCATGCCAGCTCGCAGAGGTGGCAGCCAATACAGTATTCTTTGTCCGGATAGACTCTTTTCATATTGTCCTCCGTTTAACGGCCGGCGTGCTTGATGCCGAGGATATCGAGTTCAGTGTCAGAGGCGCCTATGCCACGCAATTTGTCGCGATTACCGCGCAGGGACTCGATAGAGTTGAGGCCCATGCCTCCGAGCATTTCTTCGATTTCGTGGCCCCAGGCGCGAATCAGATTGGCCAACTTCTTGGCTGCGAGGTCCGGGTTTTGACGCTTGGAAAGCTTGGGATCATTGGTAGCGATGCCCCACGGACATTTACCGGTGTAGCAACGACCACACAGAGTACAGCCAACGGCAATCAAGGTTGCGGTGCCGATGTAGACGGCGTCTGCACCAAGCGCGATAGCCTTGATAACGTCACCTGCGCAGCGAATACCGCCTGCAGCAACGATGGATACGTTGTTACGGATACCTTCGTCGCGCAGACGCTGATCAACCTGCGCCAAAGCTAATTCAATGGGAATACCCACATTGTCGCGGATCATGGCCGGAGCCGCGCCTGTACCACCGCGCATACCATCTACAGTGATGATGTCCGCACCAGCTCGGGCTATACCCGAAGCAATGGCGGCAACGTTATGGACAGCGGCAATTTTAACGGAAATCGGGGATTTGTATTCAGAGGCTTCTTTCAACGCGTAGATGAGCTGGAGAAGGTCCTCGATAGAATAAATGTCATGATGCGGTGCCGGTGATATGGCATCGGAACCGATGGGGACCATGCGGGTCTCAGACACCTTGTCGTTGATCTTTTCGCCAGGCAAATGGCCGCCGATACCAGGCTTGGCGCCCTGGCCAACCTTAATTTCGATTCCGGCGCCAGCCTTGAGGTAATCAAGATGCACGCCGAAACGGCCGGATGCGACCTGTACAATGGTGTTTTCGCCATATTTGTACAGAGATTTGTGCAAACCGCCTTCACCTGTATTGTAAAAGGTACCGGTTTCGGTCGCGGCTCGTGCCATGGCGCGGTGCAGATTAAAGTTAATCGCACCAAAAGACATGGCCGCAAACATGATCGGGACATCCAGTTCAAGCTGAGGCGAGAGCTTGGTTTTAAGCTTGGGCTTGCCGTCCTTACCCGTTTCTATTTCAACCTTTTTGGGCTTGGCACCAAGGAAAGTCTTGAGTTCCATGGGCTCGCGCAGAGGGTCAATGGACGGATTGGTCACCTGGGAGGCGTCGAGAAGGATTTTATCCCAATAGACAGGAATGTCCACAGGGGACCCCATACCTGCCAGCAATACGCCGCCAGTATCGGCCTGCTTGTAAATATTCTGTAGGAAAACAGGCCGCCACAGGCTGTTGGTACGGAAATCCGACGGTTTATTGCGGATATTAAGTGCAGCGGTAGGACAAAGAGCTTCGCAACGGTGGCAGCCAATACATTTGGTATTGTCATGCACGACCTTCTGACGGGAATCATCCCAGTAGTGGGCCTCGTAGGAACACTGTCGGACACAGACTTTACAGTTGATGCAAAGCTCCGGGTCTCGGTCAATGCAAAACTCATGGTAGTTTTTATTGACGGGTTGAAACAGCAAGTTGGGTATCCTCTTTCAGTTTGTTGCCAAAAAAGTCGTTTTTTTGAAGAAACGGCCAATTCGACCTTAAAGACTTTTCACAATTCGGGCAAAAAACCACATTCTGTGAAGGGTTATCAACTAACCATAAGTATGGCATTAGTGTCAAGAAAACTAATAAACAGCTGATTTATAACAAATAATCGTGGTTGTTAAAATTGTAATAGATATGAGCTGGTGGGCACATAATTAAGGAGTATTTTTATGAAAAATACATCCGTCTTGCCCTGTAATGAGTGTATACCGCCTTATTTGTAAGGTAGCTTTGCTCATTCTGTATAATTTTGTCACGGTATTGACCATTATTAATAAAGTATTGATCGCTACTTCGGTCTCTCGCCACGTAGTCTTGACAATTATACCATATCTACATAAAGGTTACGTCATGAACACGAACCTAGACCGCTTTAGCTTCTTTTTCTTTTTTAGCTTTCGCTTCTTTAGAAGCGCCTGCGGTCTTGGGGTGTGTGTCTAACCACTAGGTAAAGAATACATCCATAACAAGGGCCGCAGGCGATAAGCCAGCGGCCCTTTTCTTATGTGGTCCGCAGGCTGATGCCAGGCTCACAAATGAGGAGAGGGTTGTATCATGATGTTGGGTTTCGGAAGCGTGGAAATAGCACTGGCCTTTTGGCTCAGCATTGCTGCCACCGTTTTGTGCGTTGTTTACGGAATTGTGAATTGGAACAAAACAGGTGATGAAAAAAACAAGGGGGATGCATAGATGGATAGTAAAATCCTTGGCATTCTCTTGTATTTAGTCGGGATATTCTATCTCGGCTACCGAGCATGGAAAAACACCAAAAAGTCTACGGATTATATGCTGGCTGGTCGTTCCATGAACCCTTTTATCCTCGCAATGTCCTATGGTGCTACCTTTGTGTCCACTTCTGCCATTATTGGCTTTGGTGGCGTATCCGGTATGTTCGGCATGTCTCTTCTCTGGCTCACCTTCCTGACAATTTTCATCGGCATTTTCGTTGCCATGGTCTTTTTCGGCAAGCGTACTCGACGCATGGGGCTTGCTTTAGACTGTCACACCTTTCCGGAACTTCTGGGCAGGCGTTACAATTCAAAATTCATTCAGCAGTTCACGGGTGTTATCATTTTCGTGTTCATCCCGGTCTATGCTGCTGCCGTTCTCATCGGTATCTGCCGGATGCTGGAAGTGGCCTTTCCTGAGGTTAGCTACGGTGCGTGGCTGCTCATAGTCACCGCCATTGTTGCCATGTATGTCATCACTGGCGGCCTGAAAGCCGTTATGTACACCGACGCCTTCCAGGGCACCATCATGGCTGGCATGATGCTCGTACTCATCGTAACGACCTACTCCCTTCTGGGGGGAGTCACTGAAGCGCATCAGGCTCTTACCGACATGGTCAACATGGTTCCGCCCAAACTTATCAAGGGCGGGCTTGTTAGCTGGACCGAAGGGCCTCACTTTAAATCCCCCATCGGCCTGACCATCTATACTACTATAATCTATGGCGTCGGTATCGGTGTTTTGGCGCAGCCTCAGCTCGCTATTCGTTTCATGACAGTCCCATCTGATCGCGAATTGAACCGTGCAGTAGCCATCGGTGGTGTATTCATTCTACTGTTAACAGGCGTGGCCTTTGTCACAGGTGCTCTTTCCAACGTCATTTTCTTCAAGGAATTCGGTAAGATTTCCATTGCCATGGCAGGTGGAAACTTCGACAAGATCATTCCGTTGTATATCGATAAGATCATGCCCGGCTGGTTCTCCGGCCTCTTCCTGGTTGCTATGTTCGCGGCCGCAATGTCCACCATGAGCTCACAGTACCACGTGGGCGGTACTTCCCTGTCACGAGACTTCCTTGAGCAATATGTAAAAATTGGCAACGGTGGTTCTGACATGAAGCTTAACCGCCTTGGCGTTACTGTGGCAGTCATCGCGACCCTGATTTGGGCGTGGCTACTGCCCGGTGGTGTCATTGCCCGCGCTACAGCCTTCTTCTTCGGCCTGTGCGCTGCTTCCTTCCTGCCTATTTATCTGCTTGGCCTTTACTGGAAAGGCATGACCAAGCTGGGTGCCAAGATATCCATGGTCGGTGGTTTTACCTTCTCAATGTTCTGGCTGCTGTTCATTCATGTGAAAGAAGCCAAGGTAATCGGCTTGTGTCAGGCTTTGACCGGCAAGATTACCTTGGTTGCAGATGCCGCGCCCATGTCATGGGTCTGGCTCCTTCAGTGGGTTGACCCCAATGTCGTAGCCCTGCCCGTCTCCTGCCTCTTGGCCGTTGGTGTATCCATGGCCACGCGACGTATGGAACAAAAACATATAGACCTCTGTTGGGACGGACTCTGCTAACCAACTGTCATAACGACAAAAAGCAAAGCGCCGAAGCCAAACAGCTTCGGCGCTTTGTCATTTCAATATTTGACAGGCGCGACCTTTAGGACAATAACCAATCGATCAAACATAAAAGGACCGGATACCGATATGAATACTATTCCCGTAAACGTGAAATTTCTGCACGATGTCTGGAAAGAACACGACCTTGCTTACGGCACTGAATTTTCTGCCGGAGTTGACCTTCGCGCTTGCATAGATACCGACGAGTTGGAAATTGGCCCAGGCGAAAAAGCTGCTATACCGGCTGGCCTCGCTATTGAAATCCGTGAGCCATCCATTGCCGCCTATGTCTTTTCCCGCAGCGGTCTTGGCACCAAGGAAGGATTGACCGTTAGCCAGGGCGTAGGTGTTATCGATCCAGATTACCGGGGCGAGATTAAGGTTTCCCTGCTCAATACATCTGGTGAGGTACGACGAATCAGGCGTGGGCAGCGTATAGCCCAGATGGTGTTCATGCCTATCTTCCAGGGCATCCTAACCCCTGTGGAAGAACTCGGAACCACAGAACGCGGAGCCGGTGGCTTCGGTTCTACCGGAAAAATTTAGCAATATAGAGCAAGATAATGAGTAAATTTGATGCAATAAAAGAAAGGGAATCCGCCCTCCTCTGCAACACATATGGAAGGTACCCTCTCGCCGTCTCTCAAGCCAAGGGTTGCAAACTCTACGACTTGGATGGTGAGGAATATTATGATTTTCTGGCTGGTATTGCCGTGTGCAGCCTTGGTCACAGTCGCGAAGATCTCGCTGATGTGATGTCAGAGCAGGCCCGCAAGATGGTACACGTATCCAATCTTTTCTACCAAGAGCCGCAGCTTGATCTGGCTGAAAAGCTCACATCCACTTGTGCGGCAGGCAAAGTCTTCTTTGCCAACTCCGGCGCAGAGGCCAACGAAGGCGCAATCAAACTCGCCCGTCGCTATATGAACAAGGTGCGTAAAGAAAATCGATATGAAATTATTACCCTGGAACAATCATTTCATGGACGTACGCTTTCTACCCTGACCGCCACAGGTCAGGAAGGTCCCATTAAAGATGGCTTCAGCCCTCTGCCTGAGGGCTTTACGACTGTACCGTTTGGCAACATGAACGCTCTGCGCGGTGCGGTGGGTCAAAACACCGCCGCTATTATGATAGAAATGGTACAAGGTGAGGGTGGCGTTCGCCCGCTTCCCACTAATTACGTTCATGAAATCGTAGACTTATGCAAGGCAGCCGGAATCCTGCTCATAGTTGATGAAGTGCAGACAGGAGTTTGTCGTACCGGCCGCTTCTGGGCACATCAGCACTACAATATTCAGCCAGATATTTTCACTTCTGCCAAGGCGTTAGGCAACGGCCTGCCTATAGGCGCTGTGCTTTGCAAGGACGAGATCGCCAAAGGATTTGAACCGGGATCTCATGCCACCACTTTCGGTGGCGGAGCCGTAGTTTCTGCAGTAGCGTCCAAGGTCATCGACATCATGTTGGATGAAAAGATGGACGAAGTTGCTTTTCACAAAGGCGTGTACGCTGCTCAGCAGGTTATCAGGCTCAAAGACAAACACCCTGACAAAATCGTCGGCCCACGCGGATTGGGTTTGCTTTTCGGTATTGAATTAACATTCAACGGCGCAGAAGTGTGGAAACAGCTTTTAGAGAAAAAAATGGTATGCAACCTCACGCAAGGCAACATTTTGCGTTTGGTGCCGCCCCTGACCATTGAACAAGATGATATCAAGGCATTCATGGATACCTTGGACAAAATTCTGGAAACGGTCGAAGTATAGCCAACTTGACCGGGCAAACCCAAGTGCGTATCTTTGAGAGAAGAGGTCAGAAGTATGGGCGGTATATCACCACTGGAGCCGATGAGCGAATACGCGCCCAATCGGTATGAAGATAAACGGGAGGACATTGAACCCGTTAAGGATCAGCCTCGCGAGGAGATCCAGACGCAAAATGTTCAAGCCGCCGCCCAGCAGCAGGACCAGAAGAATACGATCCAAGCTTTTCAATACACAGGAAAAGGATCGTTTATCGACAAGATATTCTAATGATTCAATATTAATAACAACTATATCAGGGCCGGAAACCTTATGGTTCCCGGCCCTGTCATGTGCAACCAACGGAGTGCATAATGTCTACCCTGCTTAAAATAGAATTTACCATTACCGAAGACAAAGCTGATGAAGCCGGTATCTTCATTACCTCCAAAGTCCCCCACGGCTGGGAGGAGACTCCGGTAGAAGGTGGACGCCATATTTCTATGTACCTTGAAGACCACCCGCTTGGAATGGAGATGGTACGAGAGTTTCAAGCACAGTTCCCAGACTGTGAAATCAAATACTCAGAACAGGAATCCGAAGATTGGGCCATGGCCTGGAAGGACTTCTACATCCCGGTCAATTGTGGTGAATCATTCACAATTCTCCCGCCGTGGCTTGAAGATGGAGAAGAAAATGGCACGACTCATATTGTGATCGAGCCGAAAATGGCCTTTGGTACTGGTCATCATCCGACCACAGCACTTTGCCTCGAAACCATCGGCAAGCTCGCCAAATCCGGTATCATCAAGCCTGAGCAGTCCTTCCTTGATCTCGGCACTGGCTCCGGCATTCTCGCCATCGGTCTGTGCAAGCTCGGCCTCACAGGTTCGGGTCTGGACATCGACCCGCAGGCCATCATTTGCGCTCGCGAAAATGTAGATAATAATAATGTTTCGGATAGCGTAGAATTGGCAATAGGCTCCATTGATTGTCTGAATGCCGATCTCAATTTTGATATTGTTGTTGCCAATATTCTGTCCGGGCCGCTTATCGAAATGGCTGTAGACATCACTTCCCACGTCAAACCCGGTGGCGCCCTTATCCTGTCCGGTATCCTGAATGGAAACCAGGCTGACGCAGTTGCCGAAGCGTATGAAAGGCGCGGCATTGGCGCCCCCACCCACCGTTTTGTAGACGGAGAATGGGAAGCGCTTGTTTGGGAGAAAATCGGCTAAATGGGCAATGCTCTGATCATAGAGGGCATGTACAAAACCATGCTCGACTCCCTCGGCCCAAGCGATTGGTGGCCGGGGGATACTCCGTTCGAGATGGCTGTCGGAGCAATACTGACCCAGAATACAAATTGGCTGAACGTGGAAAAAGCGATCAACAATCTCAAGGAAGCAGGTTTGCTGTCTCCTGAAGCCATGCATAGCCTGCCTCAGAAGGAACTTGCGGAACTCATCCGCCCTGCTGGTTATTACAACATTAAATCCAAGCGTCTTTGGAATTTCCTTGAATTCCTTCGTGTTGAAGCAGACTTCAACCTGGAAGCGCTCAAATCTCAAGAACTACATGAGCTTCGCCCAAGGATTCTTGGGATAAATGGCATAGGACCGGAAACTGCCGACTGCATCCTTTTGTATGCACTTGAATTTCCGACGTTTGTTGTCGACACCTACACCCATCGCATGATGGGCCGCCACGGGCTTGCATGGGAAGATATGGATTATCACGAACTCCAGGCTCTTTTCATGGACGCATTGCCCGAAGATGTGGCACTATATAATGAATACCACGCTCTTATCGTTCGTGTCGGCAAGGATTGGTGTAAAAAACAAAACGGGCTGTGCGAATCCTGCCCACTTAAACCATACCTAGATTTATAAATTGATGCTCAGATTTTCACTGCTCCTCATTTGCTTCTCCCTCCTTTGCCTCGGCCCGTCTAGTGCCATGGCCAAGGACGATGGCGATACCATTCAGGAATCCCTCGAAGAGCAGCATTTGCGAGCAGATGATAAAGAAATGAAAGTTCGGGAGCTGACCAAACAAGCCGGTCAGATTTCAACCCGTCTTTCCGATATTGAAGACGACATCAAGACGCTTAAAAAGCGAATCAGTACCCAAGAAAAAGTACTCAAGGAAATCAAATCCAACGAGCGTAAAGCCCGTCAGGATCATTTCGCTCTGGAAAAAGAAAAAAAGCGGATCACCCAGGAATTATCGGGATTAATGAAAACGCTATGGCCAGTGCATCTACAGAATGTTCGTGCCCGATTTGAAGGGGTAGATAGTTGGGATATGTTCGACCGTCGCTTCAACTGGCTGTCAGATATATACGGCGCGACCCAGAGCAAGCTGGAAGAAGCTCGCGTCAATTCAAAGCGAATCAGTCAGAACCTTGAGCGACAGCGCCTTCTTGAAAACGAAGCTGAGACACAACTCGCGCAGATCAACAACAATAAAGACAGGTTGCTCGGCAACAAGTATTCTCTTCGCAAGAATCTGAAAAAGATACGAAGAAAACGCCAGAGCACTGAAACTGAATTATCAGAAATTCTGACCGCCATTGATGACCTCAAATATCAACTGCAATCGCAAAAAACCAAACGCTTTTCGCTTTACAAGCGAACCTTGCCTTGGCCAGTCAAGGGCCGACTCGTTTCTGGCTTCAGCCTCAAAGCCAAACCGCCAGTTCGCGGCCTGATCCTGGCAGCGAATGATGGCGCAACTGTCCAATCTGTTTTTTGGGGAAAAGTAGTCCACAATGACACTCTGCGTGGATTTGGACATGTTGTTATTGTTTATCACGGATATGATTACTACAGCCTTTACGCTTACTTGTCTGATACGTATGTTCAAAATGGGCAGGAAGTGGAAAAGAATGAACCCCTCGGAGTTGTTGGTTACAACCCCAAGGCGGATGGCACTGGATTGTATTTTGAATTGCGTTTTCACCAAAAACCAATTAACCCAAAGCTTTGGCTGACCGCTCTCCGTTAGGACGGTCCCAACCTTCGATTAAGACCCCGATTCACGGGAGGATTTATGCGTATATCGCTCTGGATTGTTACATTTCTTCTTCTTTTCACCCTGACTATCGCCCCTGAACCTACCCAGGCATCAAAGGACGATCATTTTCAGGCCCTCAAGCGTTTTTCGCAGGTTCTGGACATGGTGGAGAGTGCATATGTCGAGCCTGTTACCCGAAAGGAGCTCATCGACAACTCCATCAAGGGAATGATCGAAGAGCTTGATCCCCACTCCACCTATCTCACTCCTGATGACTACAAAGACATGCAGGAGCAGACCTCCGGCAAATTCTCCGGCATAGGTGTTGAGATCAGCATGGAACAAGGTCGCTTGACCATTGTCGCCCCGATTGAAGATACGCCCGGATATAAGGCCGGACTTCTTGCCGGCGATCTCATCCTTGAAATCGACGGTGAATCCACTCAGGACATGAACCTGATGGATGCTGTAAAGAGAATGCGCGGAGAAAAGGGAACCAAGGTTGAATTACTCATCCTGCACAAGGATGCTTCAAAACCTGTTGATATTTCCATCGTTCGTGGCACCATTCCCATTTACTCCGTCAAGACTCAGTCCCTGGAAGACGGATTCCTCTACCTGCGCCTCACTGGCTTTAGGGAATCCACCACCAAGGACATGCGTGCCAAAATCAAAGAGTATCAAGAGAAGCACGAACTCAAAGGCATTGTGCTTGACCTGCGTAACAACCCCGGCGGCCTGTTAGGCCAGGCGGTGTCCGTGGCCGACACATTCATTGCGGACGGTACGATCGTTTACATCCAAGGCAAATCCAAGCGCTCCCGCAAAGACTTCTTTGCCGCCAAGAATGCAAATGAGATCACCGTTCCCATGGTGACCCTGATCAATGCTGGTTCAGCTTCGGCTTCCGAGATCGTAGCCGGTGCACTTCAGGACCACAAACGCGGCTTGATCATTGGTGAGCGTTCCTTCGGTAAGGGATCTGTTCAGACCATCATTCCCATGGCTGATGGTTCTGGCATTAAGCTGACCACCGCTCTTTACTACACTCCCAATGGCCGCTCCATTCAGGCCGAAGGCATTGAGCCGGACATCAAACTTCAGTTTGTTGCTCCCCCGTCTGATGAAGATCGTAGCACCCGTAGTCGTATGACTTTGCGTGAAAAGGATCTGAGCAAGCATCTGGAAAACGGCAAGACCTCAAAAAAGGTCAAGGACGAAGATGCTGAAAAAGCCAAGGAACGACTTGAGCGAGATAACCAGCTACGCATGGCGCTGGAACTGGTGAAGACTCTGCCGAAACTTAAGGAAATCAAGTAACGAGGATTCCTCTTCCATGGAAGAATTGCCCCAGGAAGAAAATGGTACCAAACGGACCGGGATGGACAGCCTTTTACAGAGGCTGTACCAACCCGGTCCGCTTATTATTCTTTTTACTATCGCCTTTCTTGCTCTTGCAGGGCTTGGCTACTACCTTCTGACGGAAGAAACACCACCGCCAGCTATAGTTACGGAAAAAGTCGAAACCACACCTGTCCCCCGAGTGTACGAGGAAGACACTTCCTCAGAAATGGAAGATAAGGTCAAACAAGCTGACCTCGCCATCATCGAGTCTATGAAATCCATGCAGATGAGCATGGCCTCCCTCGACCTCTTGGATGTGGAAATACGTAAACAGAATGGCAAGGGGTATCACTTTCAGGTTTTGCAACTTCCAGCTGTCAAAGACCAGAACCTCTTTCATAAGCATCTACAAGCCAACCTTGCCCAGCGCCTCCCTGAAGCCAAGATCCTTACTATTAATAAAAGCGAGCTTGATATTTCCATTGACGACTTGCCCACTCACCGGCTGTTGCTCAAGGAAATACCTCTGACTCTTCCACCACCAACACATAAAGGCCCCAAGATGGTGGTGGTCATCGATGATATCGGTGAAAATATGAAAGTCCTCAAAGGGCTTCTCAAACTCGACTTTCCAGTCACTCTTGCTGTCTGGCCTCACGCCACCCACACCCGGAAATCAGTCGATCTCATCACGCAGAGCAAGCGCGATCTCATTATCCATTTCCCGATGGAACCCCGAGGCTACCCGCGATACAATCCAGGCGATGATGCCCTGTTCATATCCATGAGCAAAGATGAAATCGAAAAACAGGTCGCAAAAAATTTGGCTGTAATCCCGGAAGCGATTGGAGTTAACAATCACATGGGTTCGCGTTTTACCGCCAATACCCAGGGGATGAATACAGCCCTTGCAGCGTTCAAACGTAATGGCTTATTCTTTCTGGACAGCCTTACTACGGGCAAAAGTGTCGCCCGCTCCAGCGCCGATGAAGCAGGGATTCCTTTCTATGTGCGCGATATCTTCATCGACAATGTTAAAGATGTGAATGCTATTATTCATCAGCTCAAAAAAGCCGAGAATGTGGCCCTAAAAAAAGGCTATTCCATTGCCATTGGGCATCCCTACAAGGAAACCCTCGCAGCCTTAACCAAGTGGGGAGCCACTAAAAATACGTCAATTCTTTTAATTCCTCTCTCTGATCTTGCACCACAATCTCTTTAATTACTGACCTGTAGCCTAAATCCGCCGGTAGCAATGCGCTGCATGGCTACGAAATTCACTTCTTTCAGATTGTGCAAGTTGTCATTTTGCAATATGATGATTTTTAATACTTTTTTGTATTTAGTTGCATTTCTCTAGATTTATTCAAGATTTTCTTTAAATTTTAGCCATTATAATTACTCTCTGTTATTGCCAGAAAGTGACCTTGGCGTGTAACTATAATTTAAGAGGATGCAACAATCTGCCGATGAGAAAGACAATGATTCGGCTCGCTTTTTGCTAAATCTGAAACAGCGTTCAAAATTCCGGCACATGCCGGAGACAACTGGGTCGGTAATCCGACAGATATGAGGCATTGTCGAGATGAGCAAAATCCTCGAACAAGATGAAGTTGATGCCCTGCTCCGCGGCTTATCCGGAGGGGATGTCGAGACAGAGACCGAGATACCGGAGGATGACTCCGGCGTGGTCGCGTTCGATCTGGCCAATCAGGACCGGATCATTCGCGGCCGTATGCCCGTTCTTGAAATCGTCAATGACCGCTTTTCGCGGCTCTGCACCAATGCGCTGGCTAACACCATGCGTAAACGGGTGGATATCAACCCCATCTCCATCGACATGTCCAAGTTCGGTGACTTCATGCGTTCCTTGCCTGTGCCGACATCCATCTCTATCTTTAAGATGGACCCGTTACGTGGCAACGCCCTGCTTGTCGTTGATTCCCGCTTGGTCTTTGCCCTGGTAGAAAACTTTTTCGGCGGCGCAGGCTCCCAGCCCAAGGTTGAGGGCCGTGATTTCACGCCCATCGAGCAGGCCATTGTCGAACGCGTAGTAAAAATCGCCTTGGCAAACATGGAGGAATCCTGGAAGCCAGTGCATGAAGTTCATGTGGAAATGGTCCGTACAGAGGTCAACCCGCAGTTTGCAGCCATTGTCCCGCCCTCTGACGTCGTTATCGTCGTTACTTTTGAGGTCGAACTGGAAAACGCCATTGGCTCACTCATTGTCTGCCTCCCCTACGCCACCATGGAGCCGATTCGTTCCAAACTCCACGCCTCCTTCCAATCCGAGCGTCTTGAAGTCGACCATGTCTGGATTAATCGTTTCAAGGAACGTCTCATGGAGACTCCTGTAGAGATGGTTGTTCGTCTGGGTAAAACGGCTATCAGTGGCCGCCAGCTTCTCTATCTGCGCGAAGGCGACATTATCCTTCTGGATACAGATGAAGATGAACTGCTTGAAGCCGAAGTGGAAGGCATTCGCAAGTTCCAGGGATTTCCTGGCCGCGTTAAGGGCAACAAGTCCTTCCAGGTGGTTAAAGAAGAAGAAATTCGCTATTAATACATTCGATCATAATCATGTAAAAGGCCGCACCATGCGGCCTTTTTTTATATGCCAGTTCTGGAATAAACTTGACTTGAAAGACACCGGGTGTTCAACATCTGCGTACTGAAAAATCTTAGAGAGGAGCCTATCCCATGAAGAAAATTTTGCTGACTATGCTGGCGTTGCTGATGCTCGCCTCCACTGCCATCGCTGGTAAAACATATACCGTTTCCGTGACCCAGATTGTCGAGCACCCAGCTTTGGATGCCATGCGGAACGGCTTCATTGACCGCCTTAAGGAAAAGGGGCTCGATGTAAAAGCAAACATTCATATCGCTCAAGGTAACGCAGCCACCAATGTACAGATAGTTTCCCAGATCATGGGCGAACGTCCTGACCTGGTCCTGGCAATTGCCACACCCGGCGCCCAAGCTGCCGCCCAAAAGATCAAGGATATTCCCATCATTTTCACAGGTGTTACCGATCCCGTGTCCGCTGGTCTGGTAAAGGACCTGCAAAACACCAAAGGTAAGAACATCACTGGTATGTCCGACTTCAGCCCCATGGACAAACATGTAGCTCTGATCAAGGAAATTGTGCCCGCCGCAAAGACTGTCGGCGTTATTTATAATGCAGGTGAACCGAACTCTGTGGTTCTGGTGGATGCGCTCCGTAAAGAAGCAGATAAAGTTGGCCTCAAGATTGAGGAAGCCACCATTGCCAACTCTAGTGGCGTATATCAGGCTGCCAAGTCTCTGGTCGGTCGCTCTGACGCAGTCTACATCCCGCTCGATAACACCGCCGTCTCCGCTCTGGAGTCCGCCGTCAAAGTATGCCGCCAGAACAAACTTCCTCTGATTGTAGGCGATGTCGACTCTGTTGCTCGTGGTGGTGTCGCTGCTGTGGCTGTCGATTATTACAAGATGGGACTCCAAACCGGCGACATGGCCTACAAGATTCTCGCGGAAGGCGTGAACCCCGGCGACATGCCTGTTGAATTCCTCAACGATCTAAATCTGCACGTGAACAAGAAGGCCGCTGCATCCATGGGCGTCACCCTGCCGGAATCCACCGTCAAACGAGCCGCCAAGGTCATCGAATAACGCAGATCACATTTGCGTATTCCTCTTAATAAGTATACAAGGCGCGTTGTTATACAACGCGCCTTTTGCTTTGTTTTTTCGATACGGCCCGAATCGGCTGTATTTTCGATATAACGGGAATAAAAATGACAAGTTACGCTTTCTTCGGTGCTCTTGAGATGGGATTCGCCTATGGCCTGATGGTCATCGGTGTTTATCTCACGTTCCGAATACTCGACTTTCCAGATCTGACAGTTGATGGCAGCCTGCCTCTGGGGGCTGCAGTAACAGCGGTTTGCATCTCCTCCGGCTATTCACCGATGGTCGCCATCCTGTTTGCGGCCTGCGCCGGGTTCATGGCTGGTGCCGTCACCGGTATTCTGAATACAAAATTTAAGATTTTGCACCTGTTGGCTTCTATTTTGACCATGATATCGCTCTATTCCATCAATTTGCGAATCATGGGTAAGCCCAATATGACGCTGTTGGGACAAGACACTGTGGTTGATTGGTTCATTGAGGCCACAGGATTGGTGCCGCATCTCTCCACCCCGCTCCTTTTCTTTTTCATTTGCGCAGTGGCTGTCGCCATTCTCATCTGGTTCATGCATACTGAACTAGGGTTGGCCTTCCTTGCTACTGGTGACAACAAACAGATGATCACCAGTCAAGGCATCAACACCGACACGGTCATTATTCTCGGAGTGGGCCTGTCCAACGCATTGGTTGCCATCTCCGGTTCCCTCGTAGCTCAAAATCAGGGTGCTGCGGACGTCAACATGGGCGTGGGCACCATTATAGCAGGTTTGGCGTCCGTTATCATCGGCGAGACTGTTTTCGGTGACAAGACCATCTCGCGGGCACTCATTGCCGCCCTGCTCGGATCAGTCATGTATCGCTTGGCCATCGCTTTAGCTCTGGGGCTCAAGCTGGGTGAATTCTCTTTCACTCCCAGTGATCTAAATTTAATCACCGCCTTACTTGTCATCATCGCACTGGTTATGCCCAGAATGAAAAAGAAATTTCTGGCCAGGAGCGCAAAATGATCAGTATCTCCAATCTTACCAAAGCGTTCAATAAGGGTGATGTCAACGAGGTGACTGCGCTGAGTGGCGTGAACCTCGAAGTAAATGACGGCGACTTTATCACCATTATCGGTTCCAACGGCGCAGGAAAATCCACCTTCCTGAACGCCCTTGCTGGCACCTTTTCGCTGGATACAGGGAAGGTCATCCTCGACAATGAGGATATTACACATTGGCCTGAGCATAAACGAGCCTCCCACATTGGTCGCGTATTTCAGAACCCCCTTCTCGGCACCTGTGCCGGGGCCTCTATTGAGCAGAACCTTTCCATGGCAATGCGCCGAGGCAAGAAATGCGGGCTGGGGTTGGGCGTTAAGAAACAGGACCGTGAGTATTTCAAGGAGAAACTTTCCATCCTGAAGCTGGGTTTGGAAGACCGCCTAAAAACGCAAACCGGCCTGCTCTCTGGCGGCCAGCGTCAGGCGTTGACCATGCTCATGGCAACTCTGGTTCGTCCGAATCTCTTGTTGTTAGACGAACACACGGCTGCCCTGGATCCCAAGACAGGTGGAATGATCCTGGATCTGACCGACGAAATCGTCTCGTCGCAAAATTTGACCGCTTTGATGGTGACGCACAACATGAAACAGGCGATCAGTATGGGTAATCGTCTAATCATGTTCCATCGTGGCGAAATCGTTCTTGATATCTCCGGTGAGGAGAAAAAGAATCTTGAAGTCGAAGATCTTCTGCTGCGTTTCTCAAAACTGCGAGGCGAAGCGGAAATTTCCGACCGAATGTTGTTGAGTTAGAGTCGTTTTTCCGGGCGACTCTTTGGACAAGCTGGCAATAAAACGCCAATACGTATAAGTGACAAGTAAATGGAGGCAAACATGGCTATCGAACGTACTTTTTCTATTATCAAGCCCGACGCAGTGGGCCGCGGTCTCATCGCTGAAATCCTGAAAATGATCACCGATTCCGGTCTGAAGATCAAAGGAATGAAGATGATGCACATGGATCGTGCCAAGGCTGAAGGTTTTTACGCTGTTCACAAGGAACGTCCCTTCTTCGGCGAACTGGTTGATTACATGATCTCCGGTCCCGTTGTCGTTTCCTGCCTGGAAGGCGAAAACGCCATCGAAGCTTACCGCAACCTGATGGGCGCCACCAATCCGGCTGACGCTGCCGAAGGCACCATCCGCGCAGCTTACGGCGAGAACATTCAGAATAACTCCTGCCACGGATCTGACGGTGCTGACACCGCCAAGACCGAGGTAGCATACTTCTTTAACGACGAGGAATTGGTGGGATAATGACAAAGAAAATCGGGTTCATAGGTATGGGCAACATGGGCAAGGCCATCATCAAAGGGCTTGCCTCCCGTGACAATATCGAGCTTCATGGCTTCGATCTTCACATGGGAACTGTGTCCAAATTCGGCAAGGAATGCGGCCTGGTCCCCCAGGAATCCGCTCGTGATCTGGTCAAGGCGTGCGATTACATTGTTATCGCCGTTAAACCCCAGCATGCCGAACCACTGGCGAAAGAGATAGCCAAGGAGCTGGACAGCTCCAAGTGCCTGATCTCCATTTGCGCCGGTTTGAAAACGGCCCAGTTCAAGGACTGGACCGACAGCCTGTGCCCGGTTGTTCGCGTCATGCCCAACACCCCTGCTCTGGTCTCCCAGGCCGTCTCTGCCATCTGTCTGGATGACGAGACGCTGACTGATGAAATGAAATCCACGGTCCCCTCTATCTTCGAGGGAATCGGTCAGGCGCATGTGTTGTCCGAAAAGCTCTTTGATGCCTTTACTGGTGTCATCGGCTCTGGCCCGGCATACGTTTTCTACTTCATGGAATCACTCATCGAATCTGGAGTGGCTCTCGGTCTTACCCGAAATCAGTCCACCCAGATGGTCAAAGGACTCTTTCTCGGCTCCGCCAAATTGGCAGACGAGTCCGAGTTTTCTGTGACCCAGCTCAGGGAAATGGTGACCTCTCCCGGAGGCACCACCATTCGAGCGCTCCAGCACTTTGATCGCTCCGCAGTCCGCGGCGACATTGTGGATGGGGTGTTTGAATCCTACCTACGTTCAATCGAACTCGGTAAATAAATAAAAAGGGCTCCGCAAGGAGCCCTTTTTTTAATGCATTGCCCACCGCAGGAGCGATGCGCTGATTATGAATAACCCGGCGCCCCAATATCCTGCATTTTTACTGAGTGCGAGAAGACGTTCGATCATCTCACTATTCCAATTATTTCCAACCGGTCCAAGAATCGGCTTGTCCTTAACCTTCCCGAAATATACGGTCGGCCCGCCCATTTGCCCGCCAATCAACCATGCAGCAGCAGCCATTGGCCATCCAGCATTAGGACTTTCCATCTTGCAGGCATCAGCTTGATAATGCTCTTTTGCGCCGTAAAAATTAAGACCACGCCGTTTACCGACAACAAGTAGCAGCCATGCGGTCAAGCGGGCCGGGATGAAAGCAAGTACATCATCCGTCTTTGCTCCGGCATAACCAAGCTCATTGTATCTGTTTGTCTTGTAGCCCCACATGGAGTCCATGGTGGAAACAGCCTTGTACGCCCACATGCCACCTGGCCCCAATAACGCCAGATAAAACATAGGCGCTACAAAACCATCATTAAGATTCTCGCTTACGGTTTCTGCCAATGTTCGACGCAATTCATTTTCGTCGAGCCTGGAAGTGTCTCGGCTCACCAGCATGGCCAAAGCTTTGCGTGCTTCAGCGACATTTCCATCATCCAACAGGACCGCCACTTTACGGCTCTCTTTAATAAGACAGCCGAGCGCCAGACCTGCATACCCAAGATAGAGTGCGACCACGAATCCCAAAAACGGAATGGCTAGAAAAAATTCCGCAATCGCCCAGGTTCCGCCACTGAAAAGGACCAATGCGAACCAACCGGAAAACCGCAGATTAAGCCCGACTTTCCGAACAAAACCTTCGAATAAATCCAACCCATTACCTATGTAACGAACAGGGTGTGGAAAGTAGTTCGGATCACCAATCATCGCGTCAAGAACGACGGCAAGGACTGGGACGACTATAGCGAGATTAAAAGAGTCCATAATAGCTTCTTGGTCTGGTGGTAAAAACAAAAAAAAGGCCGGGAAGTAATCTTCCCGGCCCTTGGTCGTGTCTAGTTTTCGAAGTAGGACCGAAGAAGCGCACTGCGCACCGGGTGACGCAACTTGCGAAGCGCCTTGGCCTCAATCTGTCGAATACGCTCACGGGTGACGTTGAAAAGCTTGCCTACTTCTTCCAGAGTGTGGTCAGACTTCTCGCCAATGCCGAAGCGCTTGCGGAGAACCTGCTCCTCACGCGGAGTCAGGTCGGACAAGACGGACGCGATCTGCTCGCCGAGTTTGGTGGAAACCACCTCTTCGGCAGGCGCTGCGGCCTTCTTGTCTTCAATGAAATCGCCGAGGCTGGAATCTTCCTCATCACCAATGGGTGTCTCAAGGGAAATAGGTTCCTTGGCGATCTTGAGAACTTTTTTGACCTTCTCAAGCGGGTAATCCATACGTTCCGCAATTTCTTCCGGGGAAGGATCGCGACCAAGCTCCTGTACCAGATAACGAGAGGTACGGATGAGCTTGTTGATGGTTTCAATCATATGCACCGGGATACGGATTGTCCGAGCCTGATCCGCGATGGCGCGGGTGATAGCCTGACGAATCCACCAAGTGGCGTATGTGGAGAACTTGTAACCGCGCTGGTACTCAAACTTGTCAACGGCCTTCATCAAGCCGATGTTGCCCTCCTGGATCAGATCCAGGAACTGCAAGCCGCGATTGGTGTACTTCTTGGCGATGGAGACAACCAAACGCAAGTTGGCACGGATAAGCTCCTGCTTGGCGCGCATAGCGGTTTGATTGGCACGCTTGATACGCCACAGAACCTCTTCCAGATCGTGTACAGAATGGCAGCACTTGTCCTGAAGGCGGTCCATGATTTCCAGCTTACCGGCCAGCATTTCCTTGAAGGAGAAGAACTCCTCAACGGTCATACCAAGCTTGTCGGCTGCCACAACAGGGTTGATTTCGCGATCATCAACCTGCTTGAAGAGCTCTTGAATTTCGCTCTTGGTCTGCCCTACTGACAAAACGTAAGCGGACAAATCACGCTGACAGTTGTGCATCTGACGCACATAGTCATTGACTGTCTCGATAATGCGATCAATCAGAGTCTTTTCCAGCTTGATGTCGCGGAGGCTGGAAACGATTTCCTCTTTGAAGTTGAGGATATCCTTTTGAACTCCATATACACGCTTGTCGAGACAGGCGCAGTAATCGAGCTTTTCGTAAATCTTATATTTCTTATTATAGAGCTTTTTGACTTCGGCCAGCAGGTGGATGACACGCTGGCGCTGGTTCATCTCATCTTCGCTGGGATCGTCTTCCTCGATGGTCTTGACCACGTCCTTGAGCTTGACGCGTCCTTCATCAAGGTCTTCACCAACGGAGATCAGCTCTTCAACGGCTACAGGAACCTCTATAAGAGAGTAGAGAACGTCCAATTCGCCATTTTCGATCTTCTTGGCGATAACGACTTCACCTTCACGGTCCAGAAGCGACACAGCGCCCATTTCGCGCAAATACATGCGCACCGGGTCCGTGGACCGGGAGGCATAATCTGCGGAATCGTCATCTTTCTCTTGAAGCTTGAGAGCTTTTTCATCTGTCTCATACTTCTTGGTATTCCCTTCGTCGTCGACAAGTGCGATGCCCATCTGCTCCAGAAGCATATGAATCTCTTCAAGCTGTTCCGGAGTATTCTGATCGGAAGGCAGCGCCTTGTTCAGTTCTTCGTAGGTCAGGAATCCTTTTTTCTTACCTTTGGCAAGAATGGTTTTTAACTGCTGGATTTCCTTAATGTTGCTCATTGCCCCTCCTGAGAGACTCGGTATAGGCCCTTAGACATTCATCGATCCGCTGCTTATCGCCGCTGAGCTGCGCTTGATGCAGGGCCTCTTTGAGCTGTCGCGTACTCTGTTTCTTCTGTCCATCTGCTATCTTACCGCAGATGTGTGCCCACTCGTCGCGTAATTCTGTTCCCGTTAAAATTGATTCGCGCATTTCTTCGCGACTTCGGATGTAATAGCTCTTTTCCTGGTCATTCAGCAGGCTCAGTATCTGGCCGTGCTGCGTGTTAATAAGCTTATTCCAAAGCGCCCTCGCCCATTCGGTGCCGAGGATGTTGCCGAATCCCCTTTTCACTAGCTCCGGTATATAATTCGGATACTGGATGGGAAACTTTAAAAAATATCGGTCGTCCTTATCGTCCTTGCCAGTGGCCGTCACCGGTCCATCATGCATATATTCCATCTGTTGTGCCTGCGGTGGCGGTTGCTGTCGAGACTGTGGGTAGTTGTTGCGCGGTGGCTCTGACACGCCAGCATCACGCCTAAAATCAGCCTCGGAAAGCCCCAAACCAGTAGCAAGGCGTGGCAGATAATATGCACGCAAAGCCTGATCGGACAAATCCGACAGAAAACTTTTGGCCCAAGCCATTATATCCCTGGGCGCGAACTCCGCGCGCAGGGTGTTCATGCAGAACTGAAGCCCATCCGGGGCTTCGTCCATGCAACGTTCCAAACCTTCGGTTCCCTGCTCTTGCAGCAGAGAGTCTACGTCCTCACCATCAGGCATAAGGACAACTTTGCACTTCACACCTTGCAGGAGAATCATCCTGCTCGATTTGAGTGCGGCTTTCCGACCCGCTCCATCGCCATCAAAAATCAAATCAATGCGCGAACAAAATCCAGCCACCCGTTTGACCTGTTCTGGGGTCAGGGCTGTGCCCAAAACGCCGCAGGAATCGGTGTAGCCGAACTGATGGAGCGATATGACATCCATGTACCCTTCGGTCAGAATGGCCCGCTTGGTGCGGGTCATAGTAGACCTTGCCAAGTTCAGCCCATACAAGTGGTCGCCCTTCTTATATATCGACGTATCCGAGCTATTTAAGTACTTGGGTTCTCCATCTGTAATTATTCTACCGCCAAAAGCAATAACCTTGCCCGATAAACTTTGTATCGGGAAAATCAGTCTACCCCTGAACCTATCGTAGATATTACCTTTTTCATTTTTAGACAAAAGTCCGGCTTCAACACCCTGTTCGGACGTACGGCCTTTTGACTTCAAAAAATTATCTAATCCATGCCAATCGTCCGGACTGTATCCAAGCCCAAACCTATCGAACATTTCCTGATTCATGCCCCGATTGAGCAAATACTGCCGGGCAGTGTCTCCGGAAGCCATGCTCAAATTACGAATGAAAAATGCTTTGGACTCTTCATGCATATCCAGCATGAGCTGCTTGCGAGCCTTGCGCTCGGCCGCATGCGGATCATGCGGCACATTCGATAATTCAATCCCGGCTTCAGCAGCAAGCTGGTCCAAGGTCTCCTTGAAATCAAGCCCATTGATACGGCCATAAAAATCAAAGACATCCCCAGATGCCTGACAACCGAAGCAGTAAAAGAATCCTTCCTCGTCATTAACTGACATGGATGGCTTTGTTTCCTGATGGAATGGGCACGCGCACATGTACCGGCCAGAAACCGGTTTCAAGTCTACATATCGGCGGACTACATCCGCCAAACTGATGCGAGCCTTAATGGCTTCTACAGCGCTTCTATCCACAGTAAGTCTCCACTCCACAACCCATTACTTGAGGGTTACTTCGGTCATGCCATCCCCACCACGCTCTTCGTTGGCGAGGGAAAATTTTGCTACAGCCGGATAATACTTGAGAAATTCATGCACCTCTCGACGTAATGCTCCTGTACCACGTCCATGCACGATTTCCATCTTTCCTGCTCCTTTACGCAACGCATCGTCCATGGCCCGTTCGAGCTGTGCCAGGGCCATATCAGCCCTGTTGCCACGCAAATCCACTTCTACCACAAGATCAGACTCCAAAGCCGGCTTGTTCTTCTGGAGAGAGGCTTGCTGCATCGGTTTGGACTTAGTCGCAGGTCCGAGGTGTTCGGCCTTGACCCACATCGCAACGCCATTGATGTCAACTTTAGCCTGCTTTTTCCGGCTGTTGATCTCAAGGACGGTTCCAGACTTGTTCCAAGCCAAATACGACACTTTTTTACCTGGGACAATGTCTTCAAAGGAAAAGGTGGAAACTTCCTTCTTTATCGGTCCCAGTCCTTCAACTTTCTCACGGACTTCGGCTAGCTTCTTGCGAGTTTCCTTGCGGCCAATTTTATCCGCCTGCCACTGTTTGACGATGGACTGGGCTTGCGTTTGGATTTCCGACAGAAGTTTGGTGCGCTCTTTCTCGAACCGCTTTTCCAAATTATTCCGCTTCGTTTCCAATTTGGCGCGCTCGGCTTCTACTGCTTCCAATTCTGTTTCGCGCTTGACTGCCATCTCATTGAGACGATCGAGAACGGATGTCGTATCCGAGCCATCCAAAAGTAGATACTTCTGAGCGCGTTCCAGAATTTCGATGGGCAAGCCGTGTTCACGAGCGACATCCAAAGCGATAGAAGCGCCCACCTGATCGTAGGCAAGTCGGTAAAGTGGCTTCTTGGTAGATGGGTCGAACAGAACACTAGCAGCACGCACAGTCTCGGTGCCCATGGCATACGCCTTGAGTGCCGGAAAGTGAGTCGCAATAAAGGTCGTCGCCTGCTTCTCTACCAGAGAATCAATCATGGCCTGAGCCAAGGCTGCGCCCTGGGACGGGTCTGTTCCTGATCCAAATTCATCAAGAATGAAAAGTGTTTGATCGTCTACGCTATCCCAAACGCGTCTGAGATACTGAATCTGAGCGGTGAATGTGGATACATTCTCCTCAATGGATTGCTCATCACCCATGACCACGAACATCTCAGTCCAAAGAGGAAGCATGCTTCCTTCGGCAGCAGGGACAGGCAGACCAGCAAAAGCCATGAGGCCAATCAGTCCCATAGTTTTGAGACAAACAGTCTTACCACCTGCGTTACCACCGCTGATGACCATGGCGCGCTGGCCGTCTTCCAATTCTATATTAATAGGCTGGACAGATTCCTCTGCCAGAGCAAGCAATGGATGACGGGCTTTCATGAGCCGGGGATCGCAGCTCTCAACAACATCTATCGCGCGACCATTATATCGATTGGCAAGACTGACCTTGGCCATGAGCACATCAAGGTTTACGAGGCTGGCATAAGCTTCATACACGCCCTTCTGTTCCTGACGAATAAGCTCCGTCAAATACTTAAGGACCTTGTATTCCTCTTCACGCTCTTCGCGCTTGAGTTCCTGCAACCGGTTGTTGGTATCCACCAAGAACATGGGTTCGAAATAACAGGTCTCGCCAGTCTGAGAGTAATCGTGAATGATACCCTTGGTCTTATTCTTGAAATTCACTTTAAGCGGCAAGACATAGCGATCGGAGGAGATCGTCATGTAGTCATCCTGCACAGCTTTTGTCAGGTTCTCACTCAGTACAAAATCCTTGACCCGCTTGGTGCATCGCTGGTGAATAGATCGGATCTCCGAACGCACATCCATCAAACCAGGAGAACTTTCGTCTCTGATGCGACCTTCCGGGTCCAGACAGCGGCCAATAGCGGAAACGGTCTTTTGCGGCCATTCGTAATCGAAGAGTGTTGACCAGAGCAGATCCCAACCGCGTTCTTCAAATTGCTTGAGAGAATCGCGTGAAATTCGGGCGTTATCCAAGCCCTGCTTGAGGGCAAAGAGGCCATCCTGATCAAGCACACCACTTTGGCGCTCCAAGTAAACGAACAACCCGTCCAAGTTCGGAAACGACTTCATCTTGAAGCCAGTTTCTCCTGTCCAGGCGGCGGCTTGGCCAAAAAGTTCGCCAGAGCGACGCACTTCGTCCAAAGAGTCGAAGGGGCGGATTTTTTCACACGCAATAGAGCCGGCTTCGGATACGGCGAAACCAGCTAATGCGCTTAAAATTTTGGGGAATTCCAATACCTGAAACGTTCTGGATTCCATGTGGCAACCAAGTGGTTTGGTGTTTAGAAACGGGTGAAATCGTTCAACAATATGCCGGTTGCCAAACGCAAGAAAAACTCAAGGCTAACGCAAACCGCGTCACGACTGAGTTTTACTGCGGCACCACAGCTGTGGTGCGATTATGATGGACTAGGAGGCGAGCTTGGCCTTGACCATGTCGCTAGCCATCTTGCCGTCGACTTGGCCTTTGTAAGCACCGAGCACGATACCCATTACTTTACCCATGTCAGCCATGGAAGAGGCACCGGTCTTTTCGATAGCCTTATCAATAGCGTCGGACAACTCTTCATCAGAGAGCTGCTTGGGCATGTAGTCTTCCAATTCGACCAACTCTTCGGCCTCGGTTTTAGCGAGGTCGTCGCGGCCAGCCTTGGTAAACTGGTCAAATGCATCCTTGCGCTGCTTGACCTGACGGGCAATCAACTCCTGGACAACATCATCGGACAATGTATCGGACTTTTCATCGATCATCCGGTTTTTAATGGCCGTCTTGAGATGTCTCAAGACGGCCACTTTTACCGTAGCTTTGGCTTTGTAAGCCTCGATGTAGTCCTTGTCTATTTTCTTGGACAGACCCATACTACATTCCGCGCATCTTGCGCATTTTCTTAGCAAGCCTTTTCTTGGCGGCAGCTTTCTTTTTCTTCTTCTGCACGCTGGGCTTTTCGTAATGCTGTCTCTTCTTCAACTCGGACAGGATTCCTGCCTTTTCGACCTGCTTCTTGAAGCGTCGCAGGGAGATGTCGAAGTTGTCGCTATCGTCTAAATAAACGCCGGGCAATGTAAATCACCTCCTCGGTGAACCGCCCGCTGAAAGTATTTTGTAAACGCGGGCTGGCGAAATAAGACAGACTACATATACGCCTTGCTGGCGAATTGCAACATATAAATATGTCTGAAGGCCGTTTTTTTACGAACTTCAATCTGTCTTTTTACTTATTTCTTGAAATCAAAAACAGCCTGCCGCAAAAAGCGACAGACTGTTGAACTAACTACTATATAACAGTTCTAATGATCGGCTGCTTTAGCGTCACGAAGGGACTGAAGGACAGTAACAAAAAGTGCAACGCCGATAACGCCCAGTACGACGTACAGAACGCCGAAGAAGACAAAGTGATCGGGCATCCACCACGGAAGGTCCATGGGAAGCGGGCTGTGAACGGTTTCACCGTGAATCATGATTATGTCTCCTGATTAGTTGACTGCGTCTTTGAGCAGTTTGCCGGGACGGAACTTGACGACCTTGGTGGCCGGGATTTTGATTTCAGCGCCAGTGCGGGGGTTGCGTCCTACGCGAGCTTTGCGCTGATCAACGGCAAAGGTACCAAAACCGGTCAAAGTCAGCTTGCCCTCTTTAACCAGGGTAGCTTCGACAGTTTCCAAGAAAGCATTCAGTGCTTTTTCAGCACCAGCTTTAGTAAGATCGGCCTTGTCCGCGATTTTGACAACCAGTTCAGCCTTCGTCATCAGTCCTTCCTCCTCAATAAGATTAACCTAAGTATTGGTAGAAGTGCGCTTTACACAAAAAACAGTTGCGCACTTCAATTCCTCGCAACTTCTCCTTGGCCTTAATAGAACTTTCTTTTTGTGTCCAGTGTCAGAGGCCAAAAAACCGAAAAAAATGACGCTATATGGTCATTTCATGGATATTATCCCACATCTAATAAAGGTATGAAATCGACCTTGGTACCTTAATTTGACTTAATATCCAATCACTTTTTGTGAAAAAGTGCACTAAATACATTTTGAAAGCCCTAAAAATTGCGATGGCGTAAGATTTTCCGGCCTTGCCTTGGGGGAAACTTCATTTCCCTCAAACCATGTGGCCATCTCATCACTCCACTCCTTTTTCAGGATGGTAGAGAGCTGTTTTCTTCGTTTCTGAAACAGCATCTTGATGAGTCGGGAAAGCGCCTCCGGTTTCTCGGGCCACTCTTCTTTGGGCAATGGCTTGAATGCCACGACTGCCGAATCAACCTTGGGGCGCGGCTTGAATACAGTCGGCGGCACTTTGAACAGATAGCGTGTGTCTGCAAAATTGTTCACCCATGCAGTCAGCCCACCATACGCCTTGTTGTTCGGCGCAGCAGTGAGGCGGAGCGCAACTTCATGTTGCACCATAAAAACGGCCAGTTTCATGGAAGTCACATTACTGACGATATCCCAGATAAGCTTGGAGCCGACATTGTACGGCAAATTACCCACAATCTTGCAGGATTCCAATTCATTAAGGGATTTCCAGTCAAACTTAAGGGCATCTGTGCGGACTACCTCAATATTCGGGTAATCGTCATCAAGGCGGATGGCCAAGTCATCATCCATTTCTAGTACAGTATATTTGGCAGGCCCCGCTTCATCTATAAAACGAGTTATAGCCCCCCGCCCTGGACCTATCTCATAGATAGTGTCCTCGGGTGTAATATGAATAGCATCAACAATCCTGCGGCAAACATTCTGATCTTGTAGAAAGTTCTGGCCCAGGCTTTTTTTGGCCCTATGTCGTGGTCTGTCGTCTTGCATTAGATTCTCCGTGAATAGACAAGTAGCCGATGTCCCCCCAAGCCGCAACAATATTGACACCATAACAATATAAAACGTATGAGTCAGCGGTACTAATTTTAGGAGGATCAATGAATTTACGTGACTACATCCGCGACATTCCCGATTACCCCAAGCCGGGTATTCTTTTCTTTGACATAACCCCAATCTTAAAGACGCCCAGAGCACTTCAGTATGCTGTGGACGCCCTTGCAGAAAAACTTCACGACACTGGTGCCACCAAAATTGTGGCTGCAGAAGCTCGTGGCTTCCTGTTCGGCACCCCGCTTGCCCTCAAGATGGACATCGGTTTCATTCCGGTCCGTAAGCCCGGCAAGCTGCCCTTCAAGAACCGTAGTGTCACTTATGACCTCGAATACGGCACAGACACCCTTTGCATGCACGAAGACGCCATTGATCCGACCGACAAGGTACTGATCATTGATGACCTGTTAGCTACCGGCGGCACAGCCGTGGGCATGACCCAGCTCGTCCGTGAAACTGGCGCAGATATCGTTGGTTCCGGCTTTGTAGTGGAACTCGGTTTCCTGAATGGCGATAAGGCCATGCGCGATGCTGGTGTGGAACCCACCTGCCTGCTCACCATCGATTAATAGAGAGATATGATGACAAAGATTGGTATTATCGGCGGCAGTGGCCTGGATAACCCGGATATCCTGCAAAACGCTCAGGATATAACTGTAGAGACCGCGTACGGCGCCCCCTCTGCCCCGCTCAAACAGGGTGTCATCGAAGGTAAAGAGGTAGTCATCCTGGCCCGACATGGCCGCGAACACACCATTCCGCCCACTCACGTCAACAACCGCGCCAACATCATAGCCCTCAAGGACGCTGGTTGTGATGTTATTTTGGCAACTACCGCCTGTGGCTCGCTACGAGAAGAGATTGATCGAGGCCATCTGGTTATTCTGGATCAGTTCATCGACTTCACCCGATTGCGCCAGGTTTCCTTTCATGACGAATTCAAGCCGCACGGCGCAGTACACACCGGTATGGCCGACCCCTTTGACGAAGCGCTGCGTGCTCTCCTGAACAACGCGTGCGATTCGCTGGACATCACCCATCACAAGTCGGGTACCGTGATCTCCATCGAAGGTTCCCGCTTCTCAACTCGCGCTGAATCCAACATGTTCCGCATGTGGGGCGCAGACGTCATCAACATGAGCGTGGCGCCGGAATGCATTCTGGCCAATGAAGCAGGCATACCTTACGCCGCTGTTGCCATGAGCACCGACTACGACTGTTGGAAAACCGACGAAGCTCCCGTAACCTGGGACGAGATTCTCGAAGTCTTCAAAGGCAACGTGGAAAAGGTCGTCTCTTTGCTCACCAAAACAATCAAAAACATTGATTAACTATTAATATGAATACAACGGCCTTATCTCCGCCCACTCCATGCGACCTGCTCGTCCGCACGGATGTGGTCGTGACGCAGGACGACTCCCGCTCCATCATCAATGGTGCGGGCATCGCCATTTCGAACGGAATGGTAGACGAAGTCGGCAGCTATGCAGACCTCGATGCAACCTATGCTCCGACCTCTCGACTCGACCTTTCCGGCAAGATGGTTATGCCAGGCTTGGTCAACGGTCACACCCATTTGCCCATGACATTGTTCCGAGGATATGCCGACGACCTACCACTTATGGAGTGGCTGGAAGATCATATCTGGCCCGTGGAATTCCAACTGACCGATGAGATGCTGGATGTCGGAGCACTCATAGGGTGCGCTGAATTCATCCGAACAGGCTGCACAGCCTCGCTTAACGGGTATTTCCATGAACAGGTAACCGGTGACATGGTTTCGTCCGTTGGATTGCGTATGGTGCTTGGTGAAGGCTTTTTCAGCTTTCCCTCCCCACACTTCCCCACTGCCGAAGATTGCTGGCAGGTAAACCGTGACCTCAAGGCCCGTTTCGACGATAATCCTCTTATCCGAATGGCCATGACGCCTCATGCGGCATTTACCGTAGCTCCAGAGGAACTGGTCGCGAGCTATGAACTGGCTGGAGAGATGGGAGTTCTGTGGCAGACCCACCTTGCCGAATCTCCGGTAGAGACAGCCATTGTGATGAAAAAGTATGGCAAACGGCCCGTTGAGTTGCTGCATAGCCTAGGTATCCTGTCTGAACGCACCACTCTGCATCACTGCGTGGACGTCACTGATGAGGAAATAGAACTCCTGGCTGAGACCAAGACAAATGTGGTGCACAACCCGGCTTCCAATTTGAAGTTATGTTCTGGCTTGTCGCCGGTGCAAAAGATGCTGGATGCAGGCGTTACAGTCGGCCTCGGCACAGACGGCGCTTCCAGCAACAATCAACTCAACATGTTCCGTGACATGAACCTGGCCGCACTTGTCGGCAAAGTCCGTCATGACGATGCCTCAGCATTAAATGCTCAATCAGTCCTCGATATGGCAACTCGCGGCTCGGCAAAATGCATTGGTTGGCCCGAGCTTGGGCGAATCGAAAAAGGGTATCCTGCCGACATGATCGCACTGGATCTTTCCAGCCCTAATTTGCTCCCAATGCACAACCCAATTTCACATGCCGTTTACGCAACAACTGGCATGGAAGTGTGCATGACAATGGTGGCTGGTGAAATTTTATATCTTTATGGAAATTTCATGTCATTGGATATAAAATCGTTGCAGGACAAGGCTTTGCGGGCCAGAAAGTGGATTTTAACCAAGGCAAAAAAAGCATAAAGAATTCTAAAAAAACTTGACAACACCCACCCTGGGTGCATATCGAACACTGCTCTTGCACCAAAACAAGATTTCAATGCCTTCGGGCATACAAAGAAGCCGCACCAATTTTTAGGAGGAAGGCATATCATGGCTAAGAAAAAAGTAGTTTCTTCCCTTGAAGGCGCCGTCAAGACTGACGAAGGCCTGACCTACAAGGGCGTTATCATGGAACAGATCGCTGAAAAGTGTGAAGGTTGTGAACGTGTAGCTGAAGTTGAAGGCGGCAAGTACTGCCCCACCTACGCTCAGCCCGCAACCAAATGGTCCCACGGCGTTTGCAACTTCGCCACCCACGTCCGCGCTGAAGTCGACAAGGCCGGCAAGGTCAAGGTCAACCCGCTCAAGGCATCCAAGCGCGCCGCTCGCGGTCGTTAAGATCCTTACGTTGTATGATCAAGGCGGGGCTTGTCCCCGCCTTTTTTTGTTTTCGCATCCCGTCACATCGGTTAACGTGATATAAATTACTCTCCGGAGGAATCATGGACATCCTGTTCAAGACACTCGACCAGCAGACTGAAAAAGTCGTCGAACTTCAGACCAAGCTCACTTCCATTCCCGCGCTCGGCCCCATCAACGGTGGCGAAGGCGAGAAGGAAAAGGCTGACTATCTTTTGGGTTATCTCAAAGGTATGGGACTTCAGGATATCCGTGAATACAATGCTCCTGTCGATGATGTTCCGTGTGGTTACCGCCCGAACATCGCTGCCATAATTCCCGGAAAGAATACCGAGAAGACGTTGTGGGTCATCTCTCACATCGATGTGGTGCCTCCGGGCGATCTCACTCTTTGGAACAGCGATCCCTACACCGTTGTTCGTGATGGCGACACCCTCATTGGCCGTGGCGTCGAGGATAACCAGCAGGGCATCGTTTCCTCGCTGCTGACCGCACACGCACTGCTAGAGCACGACGTCACCCCTGAGATCAATTTCGGTATGCTGTTCGTTGCAGACGAAGAAACCCACTCCACGTACGGACTGGACTACCTTGTTCGCGAACATAAAGAAATTTTCAAAAAAGACGACCTGTTCCTGGTTCCCGACTTTGGTGAAGCCACGTCGGAAATGGTCGAGATCGCCGAGAAGTCCTCATTCTGGTTGCAGATCACAGTTGAAGGCAAACAGTGCCATGCGTCCACTCCCGATCAAGGGATCAACTCGCTGGTTCCCACTGCTGCTTTCATTTTGAAGATTAAAGAAGCAGAAAAAGTCTTTGATGCTGAAAACCCCCTCTTTGATCCCGCTCGCTCCACCATTGAGCCGACCAAGAAGGATGCTAACGTCGAAAACATCAACACCATCCCAGGTCGCGATGTCTTCTATGTCGATGCCCGCGTTCTTCCTCATTACGATTTCAATGACGTGATTGATCAGATCAAGGAATACGGCAAGGAAGTGGAAGCTGAATACGGCGTTACTATTTCCTACGATCTGCTCTCTGGCGAACAGGCTGCTCCCGCTACCCCGGAAGACAGCGAAATCGCATTGAAGGCCATTGCCAGCATCAAAAAGGTCTACAACAACAATCCCCGTCCAGTGGGCGTTGGTGGTGGCACAGTCGCAGCCTTCCTGCGCCGCAATGGATACAACGCTGTTGTTTGGGCCACTCTGAACCATTGCGCACACCAGCCCAATGAATGGGCATCCATCAAGAATGCGATCGGCGATGCAAAAGTCATTGCTGACATGCTGGTGTCCTAGACCGACATTAACGGGCGAAGAACGATGAAAGCACCCTTTCCCGATATCTTCGACCTCATTGTGGTCGGTGCAGGCCACGCCGGTTGTGAGGCAGCTATGGCTGCCTCTACGCTCGGTCTGAAAACCCTGCTCCTGACCATCAATATCGACCGCATCGGGCATCTCTCCTGCAATCCTGCCATCGGCGGACTCGCCAAGGGCCACATGGTCAAGGAGATTGATGCTCTAGGCGGTATGATGGGCCTCTGGGCTGATGCTGCAGGTATCCAGTTCCGCATCCTCAATACGCGTAAAGGCCCAGCAGTTCGTTCCAGCCGTGCTCAAATCGACCGCACCGAATACATGCGTGTGGTTCAGCAATCTATTTTCAATCAGGAAAACCTCTGGGTCTTTCAGGATACCGCAGCTACCATTCTAACCGAAGATGGACGCGTGACGGGCATCAGAACCGAACTGGACGAGAGAATCGACTCCAAGGCAGTTCTGCTTACCACTGGCACCTTCCTAAAGGGGCTCATGCATGTTGGCCTCAACAACATCAAAGGTGGTCGTTTCGGCGACCCAGCGGCAAACGATCTTTCTGAATCCCTGCGCAACCTTGGCTTTGAACTGGGCCGCTTGAAAACGGGAACCACGCCGCGCCTGCTGAAATCCACCATTGATTTCGACAAAATGCAGGAACAACCCGGAGACAATCCGCCGGTGCCGTTTTCCTTCCGCAACACCACTGTCCCCTTGCCTCAGGTGTCGTGTTATCTCACGTACACCAATGAAGATGCGCACGACGCCATCCGCTCGGGCTTTGACCGTTCTCCCATGTTTACAGGTGTCATTGAAGGCACTGGCGCACGCTACTGCCCCTCCATTGAGGATAAGGTTGCCCGTTTCCCCGAGAAGGACCGCCATCAAGTGTTTGTGGAGCCGGAAGGGCTGGACAGCCCGGAGATGTACCCAAGCGGTATCCCAACCTCTCTGCCCTTTGACGTGCAGAAAAAAATGGTAGCAGCTATCGTGGGTCTGGAAAACGCACAGATCGTGCGTCCCGGGTATGCAATTGAATACGATTTTGTTCCCCCTACCCAGCTCAAGCCGACACTTGAGTCCAAAGCTGTTCCCGGCTTGTTTATGGCCGGACAGATCAATGGGACCTCTGGATACGAGGAAGCAGCCGCACAAGGCCTCTGGGCAGCCATCAACGTGGCCAGCCAACATCAGGGTCGCAAACCTTTCCTTCTGTCCCGTGATCAGGCGTATATGGCCGTTCTCGTGGATGACCTCGTCACCAAGGGCACGCTTGAGCCGTACCGTATGTTCACTTCCCGCGCCGAGCACCGGCTTTTGCTTCGAGAAGGCAATGCAGACGAACGCCTCACCCCCATTGGACGCGACATAGGTCTTGTAGACGACGATCATTGGGCACTCTATTCCCGAAAAAATGAAAAGATGCAGATAATCCTCAAGGCAATGAAGGAAATCCGCATCCGGCCCGATGCTCCGACTCGTGAGATAATGAAATCCATCGGTGTTTCTGTGCCGGGCAAAGCTGTTGAATTAGCTGCTCTGCTCAGGCAGCCGCAAGTGGAAATCGAGAAGCTTGTAGTTTTCTACCCGGAATTGGCTGACATGCCCCAGAATGTCCTCCGCGAAGCCGAAACACAGATTCGCTACGAAGGATACCTAGTCAAGCAAGAAGAATTGGTTGCAAAATTCAAGCTGCTTGAAGATGTCCGACTGCCAGAGGAGATCGATTACTCCTCGGTATCGGGACTGACGACTGAAGTCATTGAAAAGCTAAGCAATGTCGAGCCAGTAACGCTTGGACAGGCTGGCCGAATTTCCGGCATCACACCTGCCGCCATCTCCTGCCTGGAAATCCATCTCAAAAAGAACGGCCTTTTGTAACAAAGACCTGCTCCCTTCGGTATTGACAGGTGCTTATCCACTGTCTAAATACTGTTTATACAATGAAGCCTGCATACTGCTTGGCTTTTTTAGCTAAACATACCAAGGAGTCTGATCTTGGACGAAGGATCTGACAGTCGATTTACCAACATTTTTAAAAAAATATTTGGTTCCAACGGCCAACATCTCGAAGAGCACATTCTTGACGCCAAAGCCGATGGAGAAATTGAGTCCGATGAGGTCTCAATGCTCCTCAACATTCTGGATTTTGATGAAAAAAACGTCACAGAAATAATGGTGCCCCGCACTGACATGGAGTGCGCAGACGAAAATGCCACTGTGCAGGATATCGCAGATATCATTGTCAGCCAGGGTGCTCATTCCCGCATCCCAATCTACAGGGAAACACGTGACCATATCTTGGGCGTTGTTCACGCCAAAGATCTACTACGCCCCCTTTTGGAAGGTCAGGACGACATGTCCATCATTGACCTGATGCGCCCAGCTTTCTTCATTCCTGAAGAAAGCAAACTGGACGCTGTCCTTTCCGCTTTCAAAAAAGAAAAGCAGCATATGGCCATTGTTCAGGACAATTTCGGCGGCACTTCCGGTATTGTTACCATGGAAGACGTGCTTGAAGAAATTGTGGGTGAAATAGCTGACGAATACGACGAGGAACGCCCGGAAGAAATTCAGAATATGGGGGACGGGATTTACATCGTCTCCGGCCGTGTCCCGTTGGATGAAATCTGCGAGAAATGCAGACTTGACCTCGACTCACCGGACGTAGATTCCATCGGTGGATATATTGCTGCCATGGCTGGTCGCATTCCAAATCAAAACGAATTTTTCACCTTTGACAGCAAACGGTTCACTATTCTGGAAGCTGATGAACGACAGATTTGGTCTATCCGAGTTGAACCATTGGAAGGCGTATAGGTGCTCAACCTCGTCCTTATTGCGGCAGTCGGTGCTTGGGTAGGATTTGTTAACCCATTATTCCACTTTCCCTTGGCTGCCTTGGCTTTTCCGCTCGGTCTTGCCTGGATTGGATTGCGCGCCACATCCTTAAAGAACTCCTTTAAGTTTGGCTGGCTAGCCGGATTATTAGCTGGCATAGGAATGCTCTATTGGATTGTTATTCCAGTACAATTCTACGGAGGCCTTCCTTGGTATATCGCCTTACCCTGTCCGGTATTAATGGCTGCAGCCGTGGCCGTATATTATGGATTATTTTCCGCTCTCATGCACTTTGCCGGGAAACGAATAGCGGGGGTCCCACTTTGCCTTTTCGCCGGACTTGTATGGGCATCAATGGAAATGCTCATGTCTGTTCTTTTCTCCGGCTTCCCTTGGATAACCCTTTCCTCCGCATTCGCTCCGTGGGCATATGCCATCCAGGGAGCGTCACTTGTAGGTGCATTCGGGCTGTCCGGTATTTTCGCAACTCTTAGTGTAGCCATCCTGCTCTACTCGACTTACCAAAGCGCTTTGAAACTGGCGATTGTCCTGATCGTTGCCATCATAAGTTTTGGCGTATATCGCGTTGAATTCGCTTTACAGAATGTTCCGACATACAGGCTATCTGTTGCACAGGGAAACATTGACCAGGCTCAAAAATGGGTACCGTCTTTCCAAAAAGAAACTGTAGATATTTATTCTGATTTGAGCCGGAGGGCTATTGAGGAAAACCAGCCCCACGCAGTAATTTGGCCGGAAACAGCCATGCCTTTTTACATTCAGGACCGAACTCCTTTCCGAAAAGACATAGAAGCTCTGGCAAGGGCTACCAAAACGCCCATCATCACAGGCTCCCCGGCGTATAAAGTAATCGACCTGAAAACTCGCCAGTATAACCTGCTTAATCGCGCTTGGTTAGTGGATGAGCTTGGCCGGACCACCCAATCCTACGACAAAGAGCACCTTGTACCGTTCGGCGAATACATGCCCTTTGAAGAGTATGTCCCGTTCAAAAAGCTGGTACAGGCAGCAGGCGATTTTGTGTCGGGAAAAGACAATAAGCCTCTCATGCTGGATGGCGTTGCCCTCGGCATGCTCATTTGTTATGAAGGGATCTTCCCTGAGCTTGCACAGAGACAGGTTGAGAACGGCGCGACCGCTCTACTGAACATTAGTAATGACGCATGGTTTGGCGACACCTCCGCCCCTAAGCAGCATCTTAACCTGACAGTACTGCGAGCCGTGGAACAAGGGCGTTGGCTTGTACGCGGCACCAATAACGGAATTTCCGCCTTTGTGGACCCGCTAGGACGCATTGTGGCGGAAACACCGCAATTCCAGACGGCCCACTTAAGCAGTAAAATAGCGCCAACGAAAGAACTGACCACCTTTCATCGACACTATACCGATATAGCCTATGGAATTTATGGGCTGACTCTGATATTTTTTGCAGGTCTCCTTTTTGGAACAAAGAGAAAGAACAGATAGGATTTAACGACATAATGACTGAATTTCCAGAACTCAAAGCCATCTCTTCAGATCTTATTGAACAGTTTGCCTCCCTTTGGGGGCGGCTTTGACTACGCCGAGACCAAGAGCCGCTTGGATGAGATAGAAAAAGAACTCTCCAAACCCGGTGCATGGGACAGGCCTGACGCGCTGACCCCTATTCTCAAAGAAAAAAGACAGCTTACGACCAAGCTGGAAATGTATGATGGCCTGGCCGAAGCCAAGGATGATCTTGATACGTGGTTGGAATTGGCCCAGGAAGACGCAGATGAGGAAACTCTCTCCGCCCTGGAATCGCAGGTGGAGCTTTTTAAATCCCGGTTAGCCGGAACAGAATTGGCCACCATGTTTGCCTTTGAACACGACAAGAACAACGCCATTCTTGAAATCCACCCCGGTGCCGGGGGTGTAGAGTCCCAGGATTGGGCTGAAATGCTCCTACGCATGTACACCCGTTACGGGGATCGCAAAGGATTCAAGGTCAGCCAACTCGATTTCCAGCACGGCGAAGAAGCAGGCATAAAATCCGTCACTCTTCAAATCGAAGGATTATACGCTTACGGCTTACTCAAAGGTGAAGCTGGCGTGCATCGACTGATTCGCATTTCCCCCTTCGACACATCGGGGAGACGACATACATCTTTTGCCTCAGTCGATGTCTACCCGGACATGGACGAGGATATCGAGATCGAACTGAAGGACGAAGACCTTCGTATTGACACTTTTAGGTCCAGCGGTCCCGGTGGGCAAAGCGTTAATAAGACCAGCTCTGCTGTGCGTATTACGCATATTCCAACGGGAATTGTGGCCCAGTGTCAGAATGAGAAATCTCAACATAGAAATAAAGCCACTGCTCTGAGGCTCGTGAAAGCACGTCTCTACGAAGTGGAGCTCAAAAAGATCGAGGATAGTCGCAGGCAAGACTATCAGGCCAAGGAGTCCATTGCCTGGGGTAGTCAAATCCGCACATACACGTTGCAGCCCTACCGTCTTGTGAAGGACCATCGTTCCAACAGTGAAATGGGGAACGTGGACGCCTTTCTTGATGGCGACCTGGACGAAATGATCCGCAACCACCTACTGTACATTCATGAGCATGGAAAAAACACCTAAGTTCCCGGAAAACGAACTGGCTTCGGAATTGGCCGCCTTGCAAAACGAGCTCGGCGACCGTTTCGTGAGTACAGGCTCGAATCAGCTTGATACGGTATGGGTCTTCCGGCAGTTTCAGGGGGTCTCCCCTGATGAATGGGGGAATCTCTCGGAAAAATACGATTTTTCCGGCTGGCTAACCCTGCCCTTGGACGGCGATGCCTATCCACACCTGAAACACTTTCAGGAGACCCTGGAGCGGCTTGCCTACCAGACCGAACACGATGCCCTCACAGGACTGGCGAACCGCCGCGCCTTTGACCGCACTTTGGATATAGAGATGGAACGATCCAAGCGCGCCAAGACGCCTCTTTCGCTGGCGATCTTCGATTTGGATAATTTCAAGTCCATTAACGATACCTACGGTCACCCCAAAGGAGACGAAGTGCTGGCATGCTTTGCCAAAACACTTGAAGGTACCACCAGGCGCTACGATCTGGCCGCCCGTTACGGCGGGGAAGAATTTGCTCTTGTCATGGCAGGCTCAGGAGTTGTCAAAGCGCAACGTCTGCTCAATCGGCTCCTTAAAGAGTTTCGACAAATTGAATTCGACAAACCTGATGCCACAGGCACATTTTCTGTCACCTGCTCGGTAGGTCTGACCTGCTTCAAAGGCATGGGCGACTTAAATGCGGAAGAACTCCTCAAGCTCGCAGATGACGCCCTCTATGAGGCAAAGACGTCGGGCAAGGATCAAGTCAAGGTATCCAGATTGCCGTTCGTGGACGCTGTTCCCAACGACACCCTCGTACACGCCAATGAAAAGCAATTCCTTTTTGGTGGGAAATAACGGAGAAAGGCCATGAATACTAACAATACACTCAGTCTTTCCATAATGAGCGGTAAGGGCGGTGTCGGCAAAACCAACATCGTTCTCAATCTCGGCTATGCACTCCAACAAGCTGAAATGACCGCCATACTCATGGACTGTGATCTCGGGCTTGCCAATCTTGATGTCCTCTTGGGTATCTCCCCGGACAAGAACCTCCACGACCTCATTCAGACTGGCGTGGACGCTGAAGATGTCCTAGTGGAAATCGAAGATGGCTTTGATATGCTCCCCGCCACCAGCGGTGTTCCCGAACTTGTGGAAATGGACGAGGATATCCAAGATGTTCTTTTCAACAAACTAATCACGATTGCCGGTGAATATGATTACCTCATGCTCGATCTGGGCGCTGGTATCAGCAACACCGTGCTTTCGTTTGCGGCACTGACTCAACTTCGAGTAGTGGTCGTCACGCCTGAGCCGACCTCACTCACTGACAGTTATGCCGTAATTAAGGTTCTTGTTACCCAGCACGATGTGAAAGACTTTCTTGTCATAGTCAACCAGGCCACCTCAAGCCAGGAAGCCAAGCAGACATTCGAACGCCTGGCCGCTGCATGCAAAAACTTTCTAAATATCGACTTGAGAAATCTCGGTTTTATCCATCAAGACAGTACGTTGGTGGAATCCGTCAGACGTCAAACGCCACTCATGAAATTTGCTCCAAATGCTCAAGCAAGTAAGGATATCAGGAGGTTAGCAACAAAGCTCATGCGTTATCGAGAAGATAACAGGGAGCGAATTGCTGAGCGTGCTATCCTAAAAGATTTTGTCGACTCGTAAAAATCAAATAAAAGGTTGACGAAAAGAGTCATTTTTCGGCATAGTTACTGAGAATTTTAGAAAATGATTCGAATTTCGTATCCCGGCAGCCTTATTAAAAAGGTTTTCGGCTAACGCAATGTTTCAGGGGGAAACCATGAACAAAAGCGAATTGATCAAGGCTCTGTCCGAACAGAAGAAAATGCACGTAGACGAGGCCACTAAAGTGGCTGGAGCCTTCGTTGATTCCGTCAAGGAAGCCCTTTTGCGTGGCGACCGTGTCGAAATCCGTGGCTTTGGTAGTTTCAAGATAAAAGAATATGAAGGCTATACCGGTCGTAATCCCAAGACTGGCAGCGTCGTCCAGGTCAAGCCCAAGAAGCTTCCCTTCTTCCGCCCTGGTAAAGAGCTGAAAGAATTCATTAACGAGTAATGCGCTGGCTAACATGCTGCTTGATTGCAGCCACCCTGTTGCTGGTGCAAGGGGTGGCGCAAGCCGAGCAGCCCTTGTTGACCATCTTGTACTCGGCAAATACGTTTGGCACGGTGCGGCCATGTCCATCCTGAGGCGGTAAAACCCTCGGTGGCGTGGCCCGGCGGGCCACGTATTTTTTTGATGTGCATAAAACGGATTCTCCGCGCATCCTGGTATCAGGCGGCTGGGAATATTCGGATCCGGTTGGTGTCAATACTCCTACATCTGAGGTTTTGGAACAGCTCGCCAAGGCCTATACCCTTCTCGACTATGATGTTGCATTCATGGGAAAGAAGGAGTCTGAACTGTTGTCAAAAAATGACATCACTCCAGACAAAGGCAGACTGACCTCACAAGATGAACTAGTGAAAGTTCACCCCACTCCAGATGGACACAAGGTTGCGTTCATCAGATTTCCTTCCTTGTCCAAAGGAGAGGATATTCCTTCACGCGAACTTATCCAGAAAATTTCTGACATCGTAAAGCGTGAACAAGCTAATGCGGACCTTCTCATCGGCATGTCTGACTGGGGCTGGGTTGGTGAACGAGAATACATTGGTCAGGCACCCCAATTTATGCCGGATATTTTACTCGGTAGTGGCTTTGGTTCCGGCGTCACGGGTCGTTTTGACGCGAACAGGCGATGCGCTTGGTATCGTCCATACGACAAAGGCAGGACGGTGGTAGAGGTTCAGGTTAACACCTGGCCCGACCGCTCCAAACCCGAAGCCTGGACCAATCCGAAATCCATCAAGTCCTTATCCATCGGATTAGGCGACAAATTTATAGACAACACCAAGGTGGACGCCCTATTCCAATAGAAACGTTGCACCTGACACAACATCACTATATTTACTACCCAGGAGGGGATACCCATGGAGCTTAGAGGAGCATTTACCGCCCTCTCGACACCGTTTCTAAACGGCGAGATTGACGAAGAAAGCTACCGCAATTTCATTGAGTGGCAGATCGAGCAAGGTATTGATGGCCTTGTCCCGTGTGGCACCACCGGTGAAGCAGCAACCCTGACTCACGAAGAACAGGGCCGTATCATCGGCATCTGTGTGGAACAGGTAAAAGGTCGAGTCCCGGTTATTGCCGGTGCCGGCTCCAACTCCACCAAGGAAGCGATCGAACTGACCAAACTGGCAAAAAAAGCCGGTGCCGATGCAGCCCTACAGATCACCCCCTACTACAATAAACCCACTCCCGGCGGTCTGGTTGAGCATTTCAAAGCCATTGCCGCGGAAGCTTCCATGCCGTTCGTCATTTACAACGTTCCCGGCCGTACAGGTCTCAACCTGCTGCCCGCGCATCTCAAAATGATTGTCGACGGAGTTCCCGAAGCCATTGCCGTCAAGGAAGCAACTGGCGATTTGAACCAGTGCGCTCAGGTTATTGAACAGTGTGGCAAGGACTTTCAATTGTTGTCCGGTGATGACTTCACCGTCCTCCCCCTGCTCTCAGTCGGTGGACGTGGCGTTATCTCAGTCATTTCCAACATTATGCCCGCAGCCATGTCCGGCATGTGCAAAGCATTTTTTGACAAGGACCATGAAAAGGCATTGGACCTGAGCCTCAAAATGGCTCCAGTAAACCGCGCCATGTTTATGGAAACCAACCCCATTCCAGTGAAAACATCCCTCAGCATGATGGGCATTTTCTCTGAAGCATCATTCAGGCTTCCAATCGTCCCCCTCCAGGAAGAAAACAAACCGAAACTCCAAGCGATCCTAGAGGACGCAGGAGTCATGTAAAATAACAAAGCCCCGGCCAATAGGTCGGGGCTTTTATGTTCCACTTGCTTTACGATCACTGTCTCCATTTTCTAATTATCATCTCAAGCGAACCGTCCTTTTTCATCATATCAAGAGCAAGCTCCAACTCAGACAGCAGCCAGTAATTCCCCTTATGAACGGCAATACCGACCTGTGAACCAGGGTCTGAATCTTCCAGCACTCTTAAACGAACACCATACTTATGGGCCAAGTGATATGCCACTTCAACCGGGGCAACCAAAGCGACGACATCCCCTTTTATTAGCAGGACCATCGACTCGTCCTTGCTTTTAGTCTGATGTATCCGAATTTGATTTGTCAGTTTTAACTTTTCAAAAAGATGCTCAACGTACGAGTGGCGATCTCCTGCAATTACTTTCCATTTCAAATCATAAATTGATTCTATCGATTTGTCGTTAGCCAATACAAATATACCAATTTTTCTAATATAATAACTGGAAGTAAAATCAAACATCTGTCTACGTTTCGCATTTATTTCCATACCGCTGATAAAATCTAGTCGTTCCAAACGTAATGAAGTGACAATGGTATCCCATGCTTCCTGGCGGAAGACTATTTCCCTTCCCATGCGAGCGACAATACTTTGAGCTATTTCCACATCCATGCCAGCAACTTTTCCGCTCTTGTTCTGATACTGATAAGGAGGATAGCCTATAGCAACACCACATAGCAAATCCTCAGCTTGAGAGGTCGCAACAACTCCCGACAACAAAGCCATGCTTAGAACAAGTAAAAAGACAATACGCTTCAACAACAAATATCCGCCTTATATAGTCGACAAAATGACAATAAGTGGACCGTATCACGACACTTAGTTTTTTACAGTAAAAGAAAAGCCCAGTACAACTCTCCGTACTGGGCTAAAAAAACTGTATGATCACGAAGTAATATGTCGACTTAAGAGGTGTGTACTCCCCTTTCTAGATCAAACCATAGCAGAGCTAAAAATTATATCTCAAACCCATGGTATGGAAATTAACACCAGCTCCCTCTGGAAATCCAACAGTACCCCATGCAGAACAGCGGTGGTGTGCTCGGTAATAAATATCAACGTTGTCAGTCACACCAACTCCCACTTCAAAGAAGAGGAAGTTAAGCAGCCTAGCTTCGAGATTATCTGAACTGCTTCCGTAATCATATTCATATTGCGCATACCGAGTGTTGTAAGACAAACCGTCACCTAACGTAACAAATGTCTTAAGCTTCTTGCTCCATGGGAAAAGGTACCAACGCAAATAAGGCCCCCCCGAAAACTCATAAAAAGTGGGATCATGATATCCCCAATGAAGCCCCACGTTCCCTTCAATGCCGAACCCGAGATAATCTTGCCAGATGTATTTCTCGACTCCAGCCCCTACAGTGAGCATATAGGCATCTTTTGTTTTATCCACATCTTCTAAAGTGAATAAGCCCATAAAATCCATATCGACAAATTGACCACCATATAACTGCACAAAAACATTATCAAAGTCTTGAGCATAGGATTTGGTTGGAGCTGTAAGCAACAAAATGAAAAACAAAAGAATAAGAGTAAAAGAGCGCAATCGATTCAGCATTGTAGTGAGTTTTCCTGATGCATGGAGAGTATTTAAAGTAATCGATATAATCCTAATGAAATTAGCATTCGATCCTGTACCCAATAAAATTAAATGTAAATAGGGGTTTCACCCATTTTACAAATTATTGCAGCCAATATTCTAAAAGAACAATCAAAAGGCCCGCCAGCACAATGCTGACGGGCCTGACTTTGCGCTTGTATCTTCAGGTCGCTGACTAGCCTTCGAAGGCTTTGATGAAGTTGGGAGCAACCTGCTTTTTACGGCTCATCACGCCATCCAGGTAGACGGAGGCGCCATCGGTGGCAACACCGAAAGCCTTTTCGACTACGGAGGTGTCATCGGAAGCGATGAGCATCTCGGAGCCTTCTTTCATGATGTCGGTCAGCAGCAGGAAGACGGAGTGACGACCGTCAGCCTTGACCTTTTCGATCTCAGCCTGAAGAGCTTCCTTGTGAGCGTCCAGCATGGCCAGGTCAACAACTTCCAGCTGGCCAATGCCAACTTTGTTGCCAGACATATCGAAGTCTTTGTAGTCACGGAAGACCAACTCGTTCGGGGTAGCACCGTCAACAGCGGACTTGACCTTGAACATTTCCATGCCCAGAGCCATGACATCGTCAACACCAGCGATCTTAGCCAGAGCTTCGACAGCTTCTTTGTCAGCGTCAGTGCATGTGACGGACTTGAACATGACGGTGTCGCTCAGGATGGCACACAGCAGGATACCTGCGATGTTGGCCGGAACTTCGACATTGTAGAAATCGTACATATTCTTGAGAACGGTACAGGAACAGCCCACGGGCCATACCCACATTTCCAGGGGACCGGAAGTGGTCACGTCACCCAGCTTGTGGTGATCTACAACAGCGACCAGCTCGCCCTTGTCCAGATTGTCAATGGTCTGGGAAATGTCAGTGTGGTCAACCAGAATGATCTGCTGGTCGGTAGCGTCGGTGACGATCTCGGGAGCGGCGAAGCCGAACTTCTCGAGAACGAAAGCGGACTCAGGAGCGATTTCGCCCTGGGTGATTGCTTTGGCTTCCATGCCACGCTTGGAGTAAAGGTCAGCGGCACCAATCGCAGCAGCGACGGTGTCAGTATCGGGGTTTTTGTGTCCAACAACTAAAATAGCCATATCTAAAGTCCTCCTAATTAGATTACTCCTGAGATCAGGAAAAATTCATCCAAAAGTAGAATGTGCCAAATATCACAATCTATGCTGGTTGCCAAGCTAAAAACTGCTTGAAAACATGAAAAGAGCGATTAATACGGCCCCTGTCGCCAAAACGCCATAAGCGCGTTTCAAACGAAGAGCCATCAAACCTCCCATCGTGGCGGCGACCCATAGGTGAGGCCAGGATATATCCACAGAAGCAAGAAATCCAGGATAGGTGGAAATGAAGAGCTGGAATGTGAATTTTAGAACAAGAATGGAAACATAAAACAGCACCCATCCCATGAGAAAAGTTCGTGCTAGCGAACGGAGAACCAAATTAGTGGGCACAAACTCGCCGTCAGGATTGCGAGTCCAATGAAGCAACCTATTATAGTTTGCCCTTTCTTGATCCCTTACCATGCCTTCCGCTTTGGCTCCCAGCCATGCAAGCGGCATACAGGCAAAAAGAATACCCATAATACGCGCAGGATGCTCAAGGCCAAAATAGGTTGTTAAAGCGAGCGCAGCAAAAGTAGCGGCCGTTAAGTGCGGTGGTATGAAAGTACCGACTGGTATAAGGTCAAGCCAAAAAAGCTCAAAGAAAATAGCTATGTAAAGGCTAGTCGTGTAATCGCCAGTGAAAAAGCCCCAAAAAAGGCCGATAACAAGAGGACGCTCAAGAAGACCGATGCTCAGCGAAAAACGGAACAAAGAAAAAATGGCAAAAAAAAAGCGACCAGGGCGAACCAAATCATAGGATTAGCCATTGTCATCTAGAACCTCACCTGAACCGGATCGTTTGGAACACAGCGAAAATCAAGCTCAACACCCTTTCGGGATAACTGTTTTAAGCAACTTTCGTCTTCACCGGACAAAGCCACACTGGGAGAAATTTGTTTTTTACCGGGCCCGTAGTGGACATTGCCAATATTCAAGGAATCAAAACCATACCCGGCATCAAACGCCCTTTTGGCATCTGGGCAATTAGAAAATAGAACAAGAATGTCGCTGGCAGCCTGATTAGATCGCAATTCATTGACCTCACCTACCAACCCTTCGATTGAAACAAAAGTGTAGGTAATATTTTGAGGAATAGCCAAAGACATAATTTCCTGTTGCAAAGCATCCGTTGACAGTTCGTCATTAGCAACCACCAACACCTTTGCCCCTGTATAGGGCAGCCAGGTCTCAATAATCTGGCCGTGAATCAGGCGGTTGTCGATGCGAACAAGCGTCATAACTCCACCTAGTTTTTGGCTTTCTTTCGCAGCATGGCCCCGGCGACTTTGATGCCTTGCGCCCCAGCTGTTTTGACTTTTTCTGCCAATGCTTCATGCTGCATGGACCGAGATTGTAAAGCAGCAACCAACATGGGCAAATTGACACCGGTTATGACTTCCAATTTCTCGGATTTCATGAGCGAAAGAGACATTGTCGTAGGAGAGCCACCAAAAAGATCCGTAAGAGTCAATACGCCATGACCGGTTTCGACCGAGCGAATCGCTTTACGAATATATTCCATAGTTTCATCCACACCAACTTTGACATCAATGCCTATGGCCAAGCAATTTACCTGCGGACCGAGCACCATTTCAGCGGCATCCAGCAAAGCCTTGCCAAATTCACCGTGAGTGACGAGTACGATGCCGACTTGCGGCTTTCCCTTTTTGTCCTTAGCTGTCATGATTACCCGAGTTCCATATGTCTGTGTTCAATGGTGACTGCATACCCTTTTTCCTTAAGGGTCGCCAGCACGGATTCAGCAACGGAGACTGACCGATGCCTCCCGCCAGTGCACCCTAGTGCAAGAGTAATCCTATATCGCCCTTCTTCAGCATACAAAGGAAGCATGTATGTCACAAAATCTAAAAATCTTTTGTTGAACCCTTTCCCGACCTCACTACCGAGTACGTAATCCTGAATAGCAGGATCCATGCCGGACAGTTGCCGCAAATCCTTTTCAAAATATGGATTAGGTAAGAACCTAAGATCAAAGACAAAATCGGCTTCTGTAGGCACGCCATACTTAAAACCAAAGGCAATGATATGCACGCGCATCCCCTTGCCAAGCTCTTTGAGGGCTTCCCATTTTTCTTGAATGACCCGTCGTAGATCGTGGATGGAGTAGTCAGTGGTATCAAGCACCAATTCAGCATTTTTGCGAACAGGATCTAACATTTCGCGCTCTTTCTCAAGAGCCTGCTCCAACCCAAGCTCCTGACTTTCCAAAGGATGCAAGCGGCGAGTGGTGGCATAGCGTCGCACCAACTCAGCCTGCTTGGCTTCAAGGAAAAGGACCTGCGGGATAATACCGATTGCCGCTAACTCATTTAAAGCCTCATTCCAACTGTCGTTGAATTCCAACTGACGCATGTCCATTCCAAGGACAAGGCCACGATATTTAGAATCCTGCTGTAGAATAAGCTCAGCTATTTTTGCCGACATTCCTGCAGGCAAACCGTCGATGCAAAAGAAGCCTAGGTCTTCAAAGACCTTGAGCGCTGTACTCTTTCCGGAACCGGAAAGGCCAGTTACGACAACAACGGGAAAAGCATTAGATGATTCCAAATGAGTTTCCTATGGGCGACTAGATGTCATTTAATAGAGACCACAATTCATCACGATCTGCAGCGTCCATAAAACGCTTGCGAAATGCCTCATCCTTCAGCACGCGGGAAATCTGAGCCAGAATACGCAAATGCATACCAGCAACTTGTTCCGGTGCCAAAACGAGAAAGAAGATTGAACACGGTTTCTGATCAAGCGCTTCATACTCAACGCCCTCGGAGCTACGCCCCACGACCACAATCACCTTTTCGAGGTTTTCCAGTTTGCCATGCGGGATGGCAATGGAGTCCCCAATACCAGTGGTACCGAGTTTTTCACGATCGAGAAGGACACGGACCGCCTGGTCCGTGTCCATTTCGGGATTTGCTTTGGCCACTGAGGCCATGAGTTCCATCAACACCCCCGACTTAGAGTCGGAAGTAAGGTTGGGAAGGATAAGATCCTTCTCCAGATAATCACCAAGTTTCATAATTAGTTACCAGGGTCGATCAGGCCGTAATCGCCGTTCTTCCGCTTATAGATTACATTTACATCCTCAGTGTCCGCATTAAGGAACACGAGGAATTCATTATCAAGTGTATTAAGCTGTTCAGCAGCCTCGTCCACAGACATGGGCTTGGCTTCATAAGAGTCGGTGCCAACAATAGTCGGCCCAGTTTCAGCTTCCTCTGCATAAGAAAGGAAGTTCATCTGTACCTTGGAACCTCGTCCCTGACGGGAGCGATTCTTAATCTTTTCACGCATCTTACGCAGCTGCGCCTCAACCTTATCAAGCACCATATCAATGGTGGAATACATATCTTCAGAGTCTTCGTATGCCGATATATGAATTGCGTCTGCATTGAGAATTACATCTGCCTTGTGCCGGAACTTGTCGACCAACAGGTTGACCTGTAGGTCAGCTTCGGAGTCGGAGACGAACTTGCCAATCTTTTCAAAACGCTTCTGCGCATAGCCCTTCAGATGATCGGACGGCTCAAAGTTCTTGAAAGTGAAGCTTATGTTCATACACTACCTCCTGGGTTTTAAAGTCCAACTGGGATCAGAAGTATTGCTTACGCTTTGAAGACGAAGCGATACCCATAGCGGAACGATACTTGGCGACCGTGCGCCGGGCGATGTTAACATCAAGCTGCTCCTTGAGTAATTCGCCGATTTTTTCATCGCTCAGGGGTTTCTTCGTATCTTCCCCGGCAATCATCTGTTTGATGAGTGCCTTGACGCTCTCCGAACCAACCTGAGAACCATCATTCAAATCCAACGCGCTGTTGAAGAAGAACTTCAACTCGTAAATGCCATGCGGCGTAGATACGTATTTGCTCGTGGTGATGCGACTCACGGTAGATTCATGCATCTCAATATCTTCGGCAACCTCCTTGAGAATCAATGGTTTGAGCTTGGTAACGCCCTCTTCAAAGAAATCCCGCTGAAAGCGGACAATACTCTCAACTACTTTATACAAGGTTCGTTGCCGCTGGTACAGACTTTTCATCAACCATGCGGCAGAACGCATCTTTTCCTGGAAATATTCTTTCTCTTTGTCTGCCGCCCCCTGCATGGAATCCATGTAGAAAGTGTTCATCTGCAAACGCGGCAAACCATCTTCATTAAGGATAATGACAAACTCTTCGCCATACTTATATACGAAGACGTCCGGGCTGACGTAGTGAGGCTCTGTGGAAGAAAAATTAGTCCCCGGCATGGGATCGAGCGTCTGCATCTGATCAAGGTATTCCTTGAGCTCTTCCATCGAAATCTTAAACTTGCGGGCCAACGGCTTGTAGCGATTCTTCTCCAGATCTTCCAAGTGGTCCCTGACCAAAGATTCAAGAATGGGGTCGTCGTACCCAAGCACGTCCATCTGAACCAACAGACATTCCTGAGGAGTTCGCGCCCCCACACCTACTGGGTCAAGGCGCATAAGACGAGTCCGAACGGATTCAATCTGTTCTTCCGTGGCCTGAACCATGGACATGATCTCTTCATCTGTGGCCTGAAGATACCCGTTGTGGTCAATGTTGCCGACGACAATCTCGCCGATGGCGACATCGTGTTCTGTAAAATCTGTCAGGCGCATCTGCCAATTGAGATGTCCTTCCAGAGATGGCTTGGACGCTAGTCGCGCCTCGAAAGAAAGGCCATCTTCTGGAACTTCGGAGTCTCGCCCAGTCGCCTGCTTGGACGTACTGGAGAACTCACCAAGATAGTTTTCCCAATCAGCAGTACGAACCAACTCCTCCTCAGCCTGCGATTCGGTCATAGACTCCTTCTCGGCATCCGGGTCACGTACTTCAGTTTCGGTTTCGGTTTCATCAAGGAATGGATTTTCCATCAATTCTTGCTGAACCGTCTCCAAAAGCTCAAGGCGAGAGAGTTGCAGCAGCTTGATAGCCTGCTGCAACTGTGGCGTCATGACCAGCTGCTGGGAGAGTTTCAGTTGTTGCCTGAGTTCAAGACCCATAATTTAGACCTCGCAGGCTCCAACGTTGAGTATATGAAAATTTATCTGCAATGCTTTTTTTCCATTCATAAAATGTATTTCTTGGTTATGAGTATGACACATCAAAACATCACACGCAAGAGTATACTTCTAACACATCGATACTATTGAATTTAAATTCAACATTACCAGCTATGAAAGAATTGTACCAATGTTTGTTGGCAGTGTAAATCTAGAAAGGAAAAAAAGGCGTGAAAAGAGAATTATAATCGGAAATCTTCACCCAAATAGATCTTCCGGGCCTGACTGTCCTGAACAATGTCGTTGGGAGTTCCTTCCAATATAACCTTGCCCTCGTATACGAGGTAGGCCCGATCACAAATATTTAATGTTTCTCTCACATTGTGATCGGAGATAAGGATACCAATGTCCATGGACTTAAGTATAGATATGATCTCCTGAATATCGATGACAGCGATGGGATCAATTCCCGCAAAGGGCTCATCCAAAAGGATATATTGCGGATCCATGATCAAAGCACGGGCGATTTCCAATCTACGACGCTCTCCGCCGGAAAGATACATGGCAGCTTGATCTGCCAGCTTTGTAATGGAAAACATCTCCATTAACTCATCGGCCCGCTTCTTCTGGTCCGCTTTGCTTCGACCTGTCTGTTCCAAAATGATCATGAGATTTTCTCTGACAGACAACTTCTTAAAGATGGAGCTTTCCTGCGGCAAGTAGCTCACGCCCATACGTGCGCGTTCATGCAAAGGTTTGTCAGTGAGCGACTGTCCCGAAAGGTGAACTTCGCCTGTATTGGGCTTAACGATACCGACCAACATGTAAAATGTGGTGGTTTTACCTGCGCCATTTGGCCCAAGAAGGCCAACCACTTCTTTGGGTTTCAGTTCCAAGTTAATACCGTGCACGACCTTTTTTTGGCCGTACCGCTTGGAGAGGTTGGTTGCTACCAGTCCTTCCATTATTTTTTCCCACTAGGGGTAAGGAAGATCGCCTTGACGCGCTGGCCTTTGCCACCAATCACTTCACTACGATTCTCTGCTGCATAAAAATTGATAATCTTACCGGAAAGAGAATTGGAACCATCCTGTAATTCGGGGTTCTTTTCCATCTTGAGGAACTGCTTGGCAACGTAATAGGTAAGCTTGCCGCACGTCCCTTTAGACTTGCCTTTCTTGGCACGAACTTTACCTTCGGCAATGATATGATCAATGCCTTCCGGACTGGAGTTTTCACCTTTACCAGCCGTGAGATATGCAGTGAGTTTGTCGGACCACAAAGTCAAATCACCGTGCTCAGCCACGACATTATCAAGAAAAACAACGGTACCGCCCTTCTCGTCATATACCATCCGTTCGGATGTGATCTTCACAGGGATGCGCGACGGGTCGATCCCGACCAAGTCATTCTTTGCAGCCTGTGCGGAAAACCCCACAAGCAATAGCACCAAGAGTGCCAAGACCATTGCTTTCATATACTTCATCGAAATCTATTTCCTGTTTTGCGCAGTTATTGTTTGAGCCCGACAGACGTGAATGTTGCCACAACATTACCTGTGGCGACAAGTACCCTGCTTTCCAGGTTGATCTCAGCCTCGTCCGCAGTCATGTCCAAATCCGGCCTCTTAACGTAGACGCCACCCTTGATGAAAACCATATCACTCTGACCAACGTAATCCAAATATGGCGCTTCAATATCCAGCCCGCCAAATCGACCAACCACATTGTCATACAATGTCAGGTTGTTTTTAGTCTGGTCTACTTCACCACGGTCCGCACTAATGAAAACTTCACGGCGATCGTCTCCGTAATAAGCAGTAAGCCGAGGTACAGTGACGCCAACCAACTTCTTTTCTTGATTATATTTTGCAGTCTTGGCAAGCAGTTTCCACTCTATGGCTCCTTGCTGACCTTGAACAAGCTCAACATCTTCTGCCACAATCTGCGCTTCATCTATCAACTGTTGGCGAGACTTTTCCGATTGATCTTCAACGGTTTTCTTTCCCACTGGACCAGGAGACAAGTAGAACTTGAACACAAGCACACCTGCAACGCACAGGCCGAGGAGTATGCCTGCAGTTATAACCGAACGTTTAGCCATTTAATCAATCCACTGCTTCTTGGCTTCTTCGAGAAGGCCTTTAGCTTCAAGAATAAATCCGATGGCTTCACGCACAGCTCCTTCACCGCCGGAACGTGTAGTCACCCAGTCAGCTATATCGATCACTTCGGGCAAGCCATTGGGCACACTAAGTGCCAAGCCCGCTTGTTTCATAACGCCAAGATCAATCCAGTCATCGCCCATAAAAGCGGCTTGAGAAGGATCAATGCCGACCTTGCTGCACATTTCCAGAAACGGCGTAACCTTGCGATGATGACCAGGGTAGTAATGCTCAATGCCAAGTTCATTCACACGCCGTTCAACAGGTTTCTGATTGAGGCCCGTAATTACGCCAATTTCCAGTCCGACAGACTGAGCCAGCTTGATGCCGAACCCGTCCTGAACATTGAAACGCTTCATGACAATACCATCGTCGCCAAAATACAGCCCGCCGTCGGTGAGAACACCGTCAACGTCGAGTACAAGCAGTTTGATGTCTTTCGCCAACGCTCGTGCGCGATCAGCCATTATTGATCTCCCAGATCGCCTTGAGACGTGTGAGCAATGCTTCTGCCTGGTCCAAAGGTAAAGAATTGGGGCCATCACACATAGCCTTGTCGGGATCGGGATGAGTCTCCATAAACACGCCATCGGCACCGGCAGCCACTGCAGCGGCGGCCAGGACCTGGACATATTCGCGCTGGCCACCGGAGCAACCGCCCTGTCCGCCCGGAAGCTGTACAGAGTGGGTGGCGTCCATGACTACTGGCACGTCGAATTTCTTCATTTCAGGAATAGAACGCATATCCACAACAAGGTTGTTGTAACCAAATGTGGAACCGCGTTCGGTCAGCCAAACCTGTTCATTACCGGAAGCTCGGACCTTGTCCACCGCGTTCTTCATGTCCCACGGCGCCAGAAACTGTCCCTTCTTAATGTTGATGACTTTGCCAGTCTTGGCTGCTGCCACCAACAGGTCGGTCTGACGGCACAGGAACGCCGGAATCTGGAGAACGTCTGCCACCTCTGCTACCTTGGCAGCCTGTTCCGGGTGGTGAATGTCCGTAACCACGGGCAATCCAGTCTCACGTTTAACCTCAGCTAGGATCTCCAGCCCTTCGTCCATACCAGGACCACGAAAACTCGTGACCGATGTCCGGTTGGCCTTATCAAAGGAACTCTTGAAGACCAGCGGGATATCCAACTTCTCAGCGATCTTGGCCAAATGAGCCGAAGTCTTGAGACTGATTTCCCGCCCCTCAATGACGCACGGTCCGGCCAGAATGAACGGGCCGGACCTGCTAAGTGAATACAAGTTGTTTAGTGACAACTAGTTGCCCCTCTTTTCCTTATCCAGCTTGGATGCGGCAATGAAGTCGCGGAACAGCGGATGAGGTTTCATGGGATTGGATTTGAATTCGGGATGGAACTGGCAACCCAGGAACCACGGATGCTCTGCCACAGGCAGTTCCACGATTTCCATGAGAGACTCATCCGGTGCGGTACCGGACATGATCATGCCATTCGATTCGAAATCTTTAATAAACTGATTGTTGTACTCAAAACGATGACGATGGCGCTCATCAATGTTCACGGTCTTGTATGCAGCGTAGGCAATCGTGTCTTTCTTGAGCTTGCAGGGATATGCACCCAGACGCATGGTGCCACCCTTGTTGGAACCTTCGTCACGCACTTCAGTCTTCTTGGTGCGGAAATCGTACCACTCTTTCATCAAGTAGATAATATTATTGGGAGTGGCAGTATCGAACTCTTCAGAGTTGGCATCCTTCAAGCCGATGACGTTGCGAGCAAACTCGATGCAGGCACACTGCATTCCGAGACAGATACCGAAGAAAGGCACCTTGTTTTCGCGGGCATATTTAATGGCCATGATTTTGCCTTCAACACCACGAGAGCCGAAACCGCCGGGAACCAGAATACCGTCTAAGCCGTTGAGTTTTTTCTCAACATTCTTTTCGGTGATTTTCTCGGAATTCACATATTCAAGCTCTACTTTAACTTCGTTGGCTATACCGCCGTGAACCAAGGCTTCATGCAGGCTCTTGTATGCTTCGGTAAGGTCAACGTACTTGCCGATGATACCGATTTTAACAGACCCCTTGGGGTTTTGCAGCGTGTGAACAAGCTTCTCCCAAGGTTCCAGTTCAGGGTTTTTGGCAGGTAATTTGAGAAGGATGGCGATCTTTTGATCAACCCCTTCTTCATAAAATTTCAAAGGGACTTCGTAAATGGAAGAAACTGTCTCACCTGTGAACACTGCGTCCTGATCAACGTCACAGAAAAGAGCAATCTTGCGTTTAAGGTCTGTTGGTAAATTGACCTCAGAACGACAGATAATGATATCCGGCTGGATACCAATGCTACGCAATTCCTTGACCGAGTGCTGGGTCGGCTTTGTCTTCAGCTCGCCAGCTGCTTCCATGTAAGGAACCAGAGTGAGGTGGATGTAAAGAACATTTTCCTTCCCAAGATCATTTTTGAGCTGACGGATGGCTTCCAGGAAAGGCTGGCCTTCGATGTCACCGACTGTACCGCCGATCTCGATCAGGGCAACGTCTTCACCGTTAGGCAGATTAATAACCGCTTCCTTAATGGCATCAGTAATATGCGGAATAACCTGCACAGTACCACCAAGGTAATCACCACGACGCTCTTTCTGAATGACAGAGTTGTAAATAGAGCCGGAGGTGTAGTTGTTCTGCTGGCTCAAAGCTGTGTCGAGGTAGCGCTCGTAATGGCCGAGATCCAGATCGGTTTCAGCGCCGTCATCTGTGACGTAAACTTCACCGTGCTGGAAGGGATTCATAGTGCCTGGATCAACATTAATATATGGATCGAGCTTCTGAATTGTGGCCTTGAGACCGCGCGCTTGCAGCAAAGCGCCGATGGATGCAGCGGCAAGACCTTTGCCGAGGGAGGATAGCACTCCACCTGTAATAAATATGAATTTGGTTTTCATACGAGAGAAAGCCCCTTCGTTATGCTTGAATTATAAGGAAATATCATGAGCCACCCCATGTATCATCCATGTTGACGACAGCGCACCGGACACGTATGTAATGGCCCAACATTCGCTGCTCTGCAAATTATGCAGGGTCGCGCCACAAAGTCAATACGAAGAGGAGATTTTCATGGCCCGCGTCAATGCCCTTGTCATCACCGGTTACGGTACCAATTGTCACGACGAATCTGCCCACGCTCTTAAGGCCGCTGGAGCAGACAATGCAGACATCGTGTACTTTTCTGATCTCGCCGCCGGTCATGTGACCATGGAGAACTACAATTACCTCCTCTGTCCCGGTGGTTTTCTGGATGGCGACGACCTCGGCGCTGCCCAAGCCGCAGCTCTTCGCTGGCGTTGGTCTACCACTGAAGACGGCACTCCCGTTCTTGAGCAGCTTAAAGGCTTCTTTGACAACGGAGGCATCATCCTCGGTATCTGCAACGGCTTCCAGCTTTTATGTAAGCTCGGCCTTCTCCCTGCCGTTGGTAACAAATATTTCGAACGACAGGTCTCACTGTCTTATAATGACTCCGGTCGCTTTGAAGATCGTTGGGTCCGCCTCAAGATGAATCAGAACTCTCCCTGTGTCTTCACCAAGGACCTCGAATACATGGACGTGCCGATTCGCCACGGCGAAGGCAAGATCATTCCCATGGACGATGAGATGCTTAATGTGATCGTGAACAACAATCTGCACGCAATGCAGTATGTTGACCCCGAAACCAATGAGCCGACTCAGGACTACCCGTTCAATCCCAACGGCTCACCTTTAGGCATCGCAGGCCTGACCGACCCCACAGGTCGCATTCTTGGTCTTATGCCCCACCCCGAGGCATACAATCACCCGACTAACCACCCATCCTGGACGCGCGGAGTTGATCCGAACATGCCGCTCGGACTGGCTATGCTGGAAGCGGGCGTTAAATACCTCAAGGCACAATAGCCGGAATAGATCATGGCCACGCCCACGACTCCCAATCCGCCTGAAGGTATCACTTGGCGCGACATGATGGACGTGGCCTTTGAAGAAGCATGCAAGGCCGCAAAGATAGGTGAAACGCCTATCGGCGCGGCCCTTTTTTCAAAGAATGGGGCACTCATCGCCAAGGCACACAACCAGCCTATTACTTTAAGTGACCCAACGGCCCATGCGGAAATTCTCTGTCTCCGCAAGGCCGGTGAATCCATCGGCAACTACCGTCTGTCCAACACCATTATGGCTGTCACCCTTGAGCCTTGCCTCATGTGCACAGGGGCCCTTACCCATGCCCGCGTGGGCGGTGTCGTCATGGCAGCCCTCGACCCAAGGGCTGGCGCATTGGTGACAAACCTCAACGGACACGCCCTCCCCTTCACCAATCACAAGATGTGGACCATTCACGGCGTCATGAAATCCGAATGTTCCACTTTGCTAAAACGGTTCTTTCTGGAAAAGAGAAAAGCATAACCTCTTTACAAAATCTCCGATGACATTACTTCTGTGAAAACAAAACCTACTTTCACAGGAGAAAATCATGAAAATAGCCCTCCCCACTCGTGACGGAAATATTGACGATCACTTCGGCCATTGCGATCACTACACCCTAATAACTCTCGACGATGAAAAGAACATCGTAAAGACCGAGACCATGGATTCTCCCGAAGGATGCGGCTGCAAATCCGACATCGCCCCGATCCTCGCCGAGAAAGGCGTCAAAACTATGTTGGCCGGCAACATGGGCGAAGGTGCCGTAAACATCCTCCAGGGCGTCGGCATTCAAGTTATCCGAGGCTGCTCTGGCCCCATCGAAGAAATAGCAAAGAAATGGCTCGCAGGAGACATTCAGGACAACCTCATCACCTGCGACCACCACGATTGCGGCAATCATGGTCTGAAACATCTTTAAGACTTACACCAACGAAAGCCCTTGAGAACATAAGTTCCCAAGGGCTTTTCTTTTTTCTGGCGGAGTGCATGTTAGAAAGATCAAGAAATATAAATGTATGACATGAACCGATTACCGCTAGACTTATCTCCCCCAAAGGGGCCGCCCCAAAAGAAAAGGAGACTACTCAATGCGAATAGTCTCCTTAATTATCCAATATACCTTTCTTCATCTACCCCCCGAACCAACCAGGAGAAAGAACCTGCAAGGCCTTGGTGTAGTTGACTCGAAGGTCTTCCAACTTACCACCAATGACTTTCTCTTGATCGCTGAGGCTGGAAGGACATGTACTCTGCATTTCTGCAGCAATCACTTCCAGTTCCTTCACGGTGGACTTGATCAAAATGATCTCATCTGCGAGATCGCTGCTCTGATCTGACGCCAGCACATCATAGAGTCTGGCCTTCCATGTGTTCAATTCCATTTCGAGTCCCTTGCAGTAATGAGCAACGGCCTCTTCTTTTCCTGCATCAGTCGGACATCCATCAATCCCCATACAACTAGGGCAAGGGCCAGGGTAATCCATATTAGGCATAGAATTCTCCCATGAGTTGAGGTTTTTTAATGAAACTAGAATAGCAAAACCAGAGGACATTGGGAGTTATAATTATCCATTTGTTTGTAATGATCGTAAATCACGACTCAATGTCGATTCATTACTCTATCTAAGAATGTACACGGGTTGTCATCAATCAAAGGCGGTGCAGGTAACGTGTCTTCGCTCTGTCTGTCATGCCTGTGAATGAACTGGCTGGACAAAAGAAAGCCCCCCCCCTGACACTCCAGTTTCTTATGGAATATCAAGTGCTTATCATGGCGATGTCAAAGAGGGAAAGGAATGTTGATCTTGAGATTACACACAAAAAAAGCCCCTCGAAATGAGGGGCTTTTTTGCAACCATTCTACATCGGAATTGAGTCCATCAAGGAATCTTCTATTCTTCTGTTGGACCGTTTTCAGGTTCATCTGTTGAATCATTTGCAGGTTCATCTATTGAATCATTTGCAGATTCTTCTGTTGAATTGTCCTCTGGCTCTTCAACCATATCGTTTTCATGCTCAAGTATTTTAGTGTGCGGCTCGCTCCACGCTTCTGAATGCTCAGTATCAATGTCTGGGATCGAATCAAAGAAGCGCTCTATTCGCATATGGTTTTGTGCTGTAGTGCGTACAATTAGCATATTGGCGACTGCTCTCATCTGATTTGGACCATTCTCCCAATGAGCAGGAGCAATAACTTCTTTGATTATTAAAATAAGTTCTTCATGTTGCGGCTTACCTTCATCATAAATAAAAGGCAGTGAATAAATCATAACAGAGCTATCTTTGACCAACTCGGGAGAAAGTGGAACAGCAGGAGCAGGCACAGGCTCTGGACTAGTTGTTTCCATCATCCCACAACCAGAAAGAAATAAGGAAACGCAAATTAAAAGTACCACCAACATAGATTTTTTTGATTGTGTTTTCATAGCATTGCACCTTTTTTATAGTCTTCTGAACTTAACACGCAGCCCACTCCTTAATAACAAAAGATACTATTTATTTACATATAACTCAATGAAGAGCAAAGCTTGATGATTATAATTCATAGTCGTTCACAATTTCAGACCTCAAACGAATGGGCATACCAAAAGTATTAGAATCAACGTAATTTTACATAATCTAAGCTTTTTTTGTTCTTGATTGCATTTAGTCCTTCATTAATAGTATGAAATAAGTAAATCCCATACCTAAGGAGATAACATGGTAGAACGAGCAGGAATCATAACTTTCCAGGGCAATGATCTGACATTGGTTGGTTCTGAAGTCAAAGTAGGTGAACAAGCCCCGGACTTCACTGTTGTAACCAACGATCTATCCCCAGCCACTTTGGCAGATTATTCGAATAAGATTCTCATCATTACCGCTGTACCGTCTTTGGACACTCCAGTATGCGACATGGAAACCCGTCGCTTTAACAATGAAGCCACAGAACTCGGGAATGATGTAAAAATCCTCACGGTCAGCATGGACCTTCCATTCGCTCAGGCCCGTTGGTGCGGTGCTGCCGGGATTGAAGCCGTGCAGACCTTATCCGATCATGCAAGCGCCTCCTTCGGTGAGAATTGGGGCACCCTTATCAAAGAACTCCGCCTGTTGACTCGCGCAGTATTCGTTATAGGCAAAGATGGTAAGGTGGCCTATGTTGAGTATGTCAAAGAAATCACCGAGGAACCCAATTATGATGCTGCCTTAGAAGCAGCAAAACAACTTGTTGGGTAAGTCGCCCAATCAACGCAAGAAAAACAAGGCCTAGGAGTTAGAACTTCTGGGCCTTTCTTAATGCCACTACATGCCTGTATTTCTCCAAAACACACCACTCACGCCCCCTTTTCGCAATCGTAACCGTTCAGATAAGACTTTTAAGGGCTGATTGGCCTTGGGCGTAAGAGGTTGTTAGAGCAGAAATAGCCATCCAGATAGACTCGATCTAAATGGCCCTCGTAAATAATAGTAATTGGCAAGTGCTTTCCCTTCACTTGGCTTTAGCTAACCTCCTCACATTCGTGCTTTCGCAGTATGGGCACCGTCCACACCATTTGTTTTGAGGATAAAACCTGGCAGTTCGGATGATGAAGTGTTGCGCACTGGTATCTGAACTATCATTTATATCATTTAGTTTGATCACGAGGGTAGGATTATGAGGAAATAGAAAAGAGTGTTTCAAAGAAGGAAAAGATAACAGTTATTTAAGGGGAATGTTTTTCATGTATGCCTTAAAAATGTAAGCATTCCCGACACAGCGGTTAACAAAGTGTAAATAAAACCGACGTTTGAACCGAGTGGCCAACTTATAACTATCTGAAATATAATAAGAACCTCAGTGGTCTGATTATTGCTAATTCTTCACTTTCGCAATGAACTAACCCACTCTGGAGTTTTGATGAAACAGCTTTTACTCACACTCTGTCTCGCACTCATGATGATCGGCACTGCCAATGCTGAAGTAATCACCTTTGACGATTTCACAATCAATGGCCCCGAGGATAATGCTCCTTGGAGCGGCTATGGTTTTAACTGGTATAACGGTGGTGTAGCGACAGCAACACAGCCTTCCGGCTATATGAACGCTGCAATCTCTGGCCCCAACTACTTTCATAGCCGTTGGAATCCCCAAACCAATTTCCTGGTCACCATCACCCGCTCTGATATGGGTAATTTTGATTTCAATAGCGCTTATTTCACCGCAGCCTGGTATAATGGTTTAGGGCTTGAAATGATCGGATACCGTGATGGTAGTGAAGTTCGTCGTTCTTTCGCAATGCTCGATACAAATGTTTCGCAATTGTTAACGGTTGATTTCATGGATATTGACGTTTTGACTTTGAATACTTTCGGAGACAATGCCAGCCCTGCTTTCTTTCCTGTAGTAGGTACTCGTCATAACTTCGCCATGGACAACTTCTCTTTCTCTGCTGAGAACGGGGACGTTCCTCCGTCAGTCCCGGAACCGTCCACCATTGCCTTCATGAGCATAGGCCTTCTTGGAATGTTCGCATGGCGTCGTCGCAAGAACTAGAGTCAAACAAGTTTCAAAAAAAAGGCCACCCAATTGGGTGGCCTTTTTTTACGAGCAAGGAACACTGACTTTGTTAAGTCATTGTTAAAGAATGGGTCGCACCTTAATAAGAAAGCTAACACACTCTATCTTCACGAACTCCAAGTCGATCACAACATTCTGGACGCTTTTGACTCCCTCGGAAAAGACGAAAATAAAAACGAATCACACATCGCCAAGTAGCAGAACAAGAAAAAGGGTTACAGTTTTTGCTATAACCCTTTGAATTTACTGGCGGAGAGGGTGGGATTCGAACCCACGTATGGTTTGACCCATAACTCGATTTCGAGTCGAGCGCGTTACGGCCGGACTTCGCTACCTCTCCTTGCGGCTAATGCCGATGTGAAGTGGGTTTATAAACAGAGTCGGCGCGGCTGGCAAGAAGTTTTGCCGGGTTCAATGATTCTTGATGGATTAACTCTCTATTTATGAAAAAATACACCCTTCTTTCTCACTGAGCAAGAAAGCCAGAAGTACTATACCCAAATAGAAACATGTCCAAACGGTTGAGTTAGACTTGTTGGGATCCAAATAGGTCAAGGACCTAGCTGTTTAAATGATAGAGTTTGTATAAGGTCTTATACGATGCGCCTAGGGCTTTAGCCAGCTCTCCCAATTGATAGTCGGCCAATGAAGAGGCGCTTTCTATTTCAGAGTAAACGTCCACTTCGAGCCCAAGACTATTGGCAAGATCGCTTCGGCTCAATCCCCTATAGATTCTGTAAGCTGCAACCCAGGGAATGTCGTGCTCAATCTTGATAGACACGACCTCAGCGGGGATATTCATCTCAAGATAGACAGATGTGTGGTGAGATAATTCCATACAATCATCTGTCTCACCATTTAGACTCCCTTTCAATAGGGATTTTTCTCAAAATCAGACTCACAAGATGGGAAAAAGTCACAAACAACCTTACGCAATTGAATTGAGCTTATAATTAAATAATCACCATTCTATCGTAGTTGCCATAAGCGCAGATTTGCCTCATATTGTAGAGCATGAAATATCTGCTTATCATCATTGCCATCTGTGGCTTCGGGATGCTGGTTTACGGTTGTTCCAGCAAACGCCCTTCGGATATCGGTTTGAATAATGGCCGACTCGCCACTTGCCCAGACAGCCCCAATTGTGTCTCCTCCCAAGCGAACGATGAATCACACGCGATCCCTCCCCTTACTATGAGTGGGGAGAGTACGCTTGTTATGAACAGGCTCGCTCAAATCATTTCCACTATGCCTGGTGCAAAAATCGTCAATCATGAAAACAATTATCTTCATGCGGAGTTCACCAGTAAATTCTGGAGATTTGTCGATGACCTGGAATGCTATTACGACCAGATGGGTGGGAAGATAGAAATCCGATCAGCATCGCGAATCGGGTACTCCGATTTCAATGTTAACCGCCAGCGGGTTGAAAAACTCCGAACACTCCTTGCCAATAAGGAATAAAAACAAAAAGACCGCACAATGTGCGGTCTTTTTGCTAAGAATACCCGAGCTAGCTACTTGGAAATAGCTTCTGTGGGGCAAGTTTCAATGGCTTCTTCCACGCAATCTGCATCAGAGTCTTCGCTGATCACGACAGCCTTTTCCCCGTCTGCGTCCATTTCAAAAACAGCAGGACAGATTTCAACACATGATTCACAGCCGATACATTCATCAGGATCAATAACAATAGCCATGGAGAACCTCCATAAAACGTAGTCTCATAGGAAAAAACACCAATTTGTATCTCCTATACACCGCCTAGCAATTTAGATGCAACCATTTTTATGTCCCCCCAGAAATTACACCAATTATCACGGTTGGCATACCACCCCTTTTCGCGTAGGCCTCCCCCATGTTTGAAATCACTGCACTCGCCACCATTGTTGCCACCGCTGGCTTTCTCCAGGGGCTCACTGGTTTTGGATTTGGCCTAATGGCTTTGCCTTTGATGAGTCTTTTCATCCCAATCAAGACCATCATTCCCTTGATTATCATATTAACGCTGTTCATTAATCTGACATTAACCATTCAACTTTGGAATGCTGTCAGATTGAAAACCATCGGTCCGCTGTTTGTGGCTGCCATACCGGGCATCTACATCGGCGTTTATCTGCTTACCCAAGTTTCATCTGAATCATTGACCATGTTTGTTGGAATGCTCACGATTGCATTTGCATCCTATCAACTGTTTGCCACCCCCATCCCACGTGAACTCGGTTTATTCGCTACCATGTGTACAGGCTTGGCCAGTGGTATATTGAGCAGCAGCATCAGCACAGCAGGACCACCCGCCATTATCTATACGACCATTCAACCATGGTCCAAGGACAAGGCAAAAGCGACTTTGGGCTCATATTTCCTGATTGTAGGCATCGCGACAGTTGCAGTCCATGCCTTAAATGGAATCATCACTGGCCCGGTGCTGACTTACTCCGCTTACCTACTCCCGGCACTCATCGTAGGCACACTGGCAGGAACCTGGGTATACAGTCGTATTACTGACGGAAGATACCGCAAGATTGCCATTATTCTTGTCTTGCTGCTGGGAGTCATGATGCTCATCAAAGGTTTTTAAAACACAAAAAAACCGGATTAATTCCGGTTTTTCATTTTGCTATCGTTCCTGCAATCCGTGATATAACGTGTCAAAATAGGGATAGACTAGATACTCCAGAACGGTTCGTTCGCCGGTCTTGATGCCCACTAAAAGGCGCATCCCTGGATAGAGTTGGTAGCGACGCCCTTCCTTTTCAAAGTGATCCTCTTCGGTTTCCACCAAGACTCGGTAATAGGTATCGCCTTCGGGCGTTGTAATAGCGTCAGGGCTAATATTCTTCACCACGCCTTCCAAATTCCCGAACATGCGAGCATCACCGGTTGCCAGCTTGACCGTGGCCCGTTGACCAGACTGAACATACCCGACATCGCCCAAAGCCAAATGCGCTTCGATAATGAGCTTATCCCCTGCGGGAACAATATCCAACACAGTCATACCCGGCTGAACAACTTCGCCCTCACCCATTATATAGATGGATTTGACGATTCCTTTCGCGGGAGAACGGATGACCATTCGATGAAGACTGTCAGACATCTTACGCAATCGTTGGGAAAACTCCATAAGTTCACGCCGAGATTGCCGCAGTGCATCCTGTACTTCTTCCCGAAAGGTATTGGATATCTGGCTCAATTCCTTCCTAGACGACGAAAGCTGAGACTTGGCGCGAAGAAATGCTGCATTGTCTTCTTCTATACGACTCACCAAATTGGATTCCTCTTTCAGAAATCCAAGATGCTTGTATCTGGATGTCAGTTTTTCCTTTAGCAAGCCCTCGCTGATTCGCACTTGTTCACGAACATATTCCAGATTCTTCTTCTGATTGCGAATACGCACGGAAATCTCTTTTATATCCTGCTCTCGCTGCTTGATGGTCTCTTGCTGTGACTTAATATCATTGGCAAGGCGCTCCTGACGAACCGTATATAATTCTTGCGCCTGTAGCGCCAGCTTCGGTGAATTCTTTAAAATGTCTTCCGGGAGAGCTAAAGTCACAGAGAAAGGATCTATATTATGTCCCTCAAACCAACGAAATTCAGATTCCAGGCGAAAGATTTCAGTTTTCAAAGAATTGATGCGAACATTCAACTCTTCCACTGTGGAATCACTGGCTGTGGCCTCAAGCTCCATGAGCGCCTGTCCCACATCTACCACGTCACCTTCTCTGACTTTGATATCAGAAACAATGCCGCCTTCCAAATGCTGAATACGCTTTACGCGAGAACTGGGAACAACTTCCCCCACGGCATCACTAACTATATCCAGCGGGGCTACAGCCGCCCATACGCCAAAACTCAGGCAAAAAATAACGCACAGGTAAAAGAACAACCGGGTGGTTCTGTCGATGGAAGTTCGCACTTGTTTTGCTGTCATCACAGTCTCCCTATGCATTCCTTCCCTGGCCATTACCAGCAGGCTTTTTCTGCACCACCCCGACCTTGGGAACAGGCTTGGAATTAAGATCAATGACAGCAGTGAGACTCTTCATGATATTAGGATCACGCGACACGACAATGATAGTAACAGCATCTTTAATCAGCCGATTCATCACGTTAATGACAGCTTCACTTCCTTCCGTATCCAGCCCTTCAGTTGGTTCGTCAAACACTGCCAACTGTCCATCAGAGACCAAGGCTCTTGCCAGAGCCAAACGCTTCCTAATACCTAACGGCAAGCTACGCCCACCGTCTGTTATCTTAGTTTCCAATCCCTGAGTTCCTGCATCCAGGAAACGTCGAAGATCTGCATCTCGTATTATTGAGTTGAGAGCCTCACCATCAATATCAGGGTTCGGCATTTTGATATTATCACGATAGGTACCATTCAAAAAGGAAGGTTCCTGAGGTAAATACATGACTTGTTTGCGCCACCACTCTGATGACAACTGGCGAAGTTCAACGCCATCGACCAGAATCTGACCGCGAACAGGCTCCAACAAACCAGCAACCAGCTTGGAGAGCGTACTTTTTCCTGCACCGTTATTGCCCAGAATACCAACCACCCCACCGGGCATAACTGAACAAGTCAACGACTCGAACAAGGGGCCAGTGGAACCTGGAAATGCCATAGCAACATCTTTGAGTTCGATCCTGCCAGAGTATTCTTTAAGGGCCGTCCCAGTAGCAGATTCTCTGGGTAATGAGACGAATTCATTAATCATCCGCATTGCCTCATTAGCCCGCCCCATGAGTTGGACCGTCTGCATGAAGCTTGAAGAAATTTGTAAAGCTTTAGCGGAAAGAATGCTGACTCCAATCAGTGCGCCCACTGTCAGATCACCCATGACAACTTGTTTGGCACCCACTGCATAGACCGACACCTTGAGCAATGAACTGAGTCCTTGAACGGCAGCCAATGACCAGCTCTTCTTGTCCACAATCCGCTCTCGTAGAGCTGACACGGACGCTACCTGCTCCTCCCAGATGCGGCGAAGAAACGGCCTGCCTCCGTAAGCACGAACCGTTTCACTGCTTTGAATGGCCGACCCCACGCTTCCACGATGGCGGCCTGCCTCCTGACGCAGCTTGCCATCCGTCTTACGCGTACTGTTCATGGACATGGTCCCAGCCATCACCGACATAACTACTGCCAATAAGGTCACCAGCGCGAGCAACGGACTGAGGAAGAAAACAGCTAAAAGAAACAAGAGGAAAAACGGCATATCCAGCACGGAAGCTATACGAGAAGCTTCATATGCTACCTGCACGATTTGAGGAGCCGCCATGATCTCTTGCAGACGAGCTTGGGGGATGCGCTCCAGAGCAGCTGTTTTTACAGATGCCAAAGCATCCAAAACGCCTTCCTGAAGAACACGATCTGGCTCACAACTCAAAGCACCGCACATGCGAGTTCGAATGAAAGTAAAGGCCAGTCCCAGCACCAAGGCAATGAGCATGCCCGCGGTCAAGGTGTAGAGTGTGCCATCAAACCCGTAGCCAATGTAGCGGCTCAGAATCTGAATGACGTAAATTGGAGAAGCCAGAAAGAGAATATTGACAAACAGAGACGCGACAATGATCTCCGACGCCAAGGGCTTGGAACGAAACAATCTACGAAATAGTTCGTTCATGTAAACTCCTTGGGTCAAGTTGACTAAAGGCGACTGTGGTCGCTTAAATCTGGGTGATATCTTCTGTGATCAAGCCCATCTGGTACAACAAAGTGTAACCGGAGATAATAATATCAATATCCGTTGCAACCTTGGAACTGATGGCACTTATATAATCACGCTCTCCGACCAGAATGTCCAATAGGCGGACTTCTTCGCCAGTAGCCTTTTTCTTTTTGACCAGTCCAAGGAATTCCCAGGTAATATTGGCCTGGGTTTCATAGAGCTCCGCGTTCTGACGAAGCGTGGTCAACTCCAACCACGCGTTGCTAACAGATTCTTCCACTGTGCGCTGGCGATCAAGCAATACCCTGCGAGCACTGGACATTTCAGACTTAATAGCACGGGAACTTTCCTGATCCTGAAAACCAGAGAAAATATTGTAGCTGAACTGAATGGTACCGCGCTGTTCATCACGAACACCAGCATTGCCCTGATCATTCTCTTTGCGTTCCGCTTCAAGCACAGCATCAATCTTGGGGTAATACTTGGATTCCTGTGCGCGAAGATTTCCTTCGAGTCTAACCAGAGAATACTTGGACTCCAACAAGAGAGGATTGTTTTCGTATGCCACGGCAATGGCTTCTTCGAGATTACCGGGCAGATGCTTACGAGGAACAGGTACAGTCGCCAGTGCCCCCACTTCGGACTCAGTAAGGCGAAAGCCGTACACTGACTTGAAATTGTTCAACGCAGTTTGCAGCTCTCGCTTTTGAGCAACGAGATAGGACTGTGCGCCAGCAAGCTGACCTTTGACCTGCAGTTCTTCATAGGAATAGCCGGCTCCGCGCTCAACCAGAACCTCCTGCATGCCGGAGAGCTCTTTCATACTCTCTTCAGAACGTTTGGCGTACTTAACCAGTTCACGAGAGCGAACCACGCGTAAATAGGAAATGATACCCAGAGCCACCACTTGCTGCTTGGTCTGAGCGAGAATTGCCTCATGCTCTTTAACGCGCCCTTCTGCCGCGTCAATTTTACCGGAAGCGCCGCCAAAGTCATAAATCAACTGCTTGGCACTGAGAGATGCCTCATTCCGAGTCATTTCGGTTTGCTTATTGTTGTCACTCGCCTTGGAAATATTTTCGCGCCCACCCTCAAGGTTGGCATCAATGCTGGGGTACCAACTCCCCCATGCAGCCTCTTTCTGGTGCTTCATGCCTTCCAACTGGGCCTCAGATGCTTTGATACGATCGTGTGAAGCAACCAGATCCTCGAGCAAGGCATCCAGATTGAGATTCCTTTCCTGTGCGTGAGCCACTGCGAAAGAACCAATAGATAGAAGCAAACAAATGACAAAACCAATAAGCAGCCTTTTCAAAGCTCTTTCCCCTATGTATGACTGGAATTATATCTTGTATTCCATTAATAACAATTTCAGCCCATTACGAAACAAGTTCTGTAATGAGAGGACAGATAATATATAAAATCCATTGCTTACGCAATATAATTATAAATTTTACCATAGATTTTGGAGCATTAGCTACAACGAGAGTATCGCGCGCCAGAACTACGGATTAACAGCATGGCCATATTACTAAAAAAATTACTGAAAAAAGATCAAATAATCCTTCTGGGGACAGGCCTTGCAGCTACCCTGCTTATGGTTGTGCTCTTCAAGGCAAACCCACAATTTTTTCGCTTTCTCGACCACAAACTCTATGACCAGTTTCTCAGCACCTACCACACTGAAAAGGCCTCTGATGTCCCTGTCGTTATTGATATTGACGAAAAGAGCTTGCAAGAATTCGGTCAATGGCCATGGCCGCGGTATCGAATAGCCATACTACTACAAAACCTAAAACGGCTGGGTGCACAATCCATTGCCACTGATATAATCTTCGCTGAACCAGACAAGACTTCGCCCTACGCACTTAGGGAAGCCTGGAAACGAGATCTGAAACTCAATTTTGAATTCTCCGGCCTCCCCGAAGGTTTGATGGACAACGACCGTCTGCTCGCAGACAATCTCAAAACAGGCCCTTTTGTTCTGGGTATTGACTTTATTGCCCTTGCCCCTGGCGCCGTAAGCGTTAACAAAGCACCCATTTCCTGCTTGATAAAACCCGTGAATGTCAACGTATGGACAAAAGAAGGATACCCCTCACCTCATGACATCCTCGGAGGCATGGAGCGCGCCATCTGTCCCATCCCAGTACTCGCGGCAAATGCTCCTGGCACAGGCTTTATCACTATCGCCGCAGACGAAGATTCCATCTACCGTCGAGCACAACTTCTCATAAGCTGGAACAACAAATTTTATCCGAACCTAGCTTTGGCCTCGCTTATGCAAGCCTTGGGGAGCAAATCTCTGACTTTAAAGATGACTCCCAATGGAATTGAATCCATACGATTCGACAACAAGTTAGTCATTCCCACGGATATCGAAGGCAAAGTCCGAATCAACTACCGCGGTCCCGCCAAGACATTTGAATACATCAGTGCCTCTGACGTGCTCTCCGGGCGAGTTGCTCCAGACTACCTCAAAGGCCGTATCGCATTCATCGGCACCTCCGCTTCCGGGCTTAAGGATATCCGCTCCATGCCGATTGATCCAAGCTATCCCGGAGTGGAAACACACGCCACCATCGTGGACAACATCCTATCAGAACAATTCATTAAAAAACCTGATTGGACCATCGGTGCTGAAATGACTCTCATGATACTCGCAGGAATCATCACGACCCTGCTCCTCATGTGGGCCAGCGCAGTCTGGATGGCTGTTCCGGTCATTGGTATGGGGCTATCCATGTGGTTCGGATCTGTCTATTTATATACCAAGCATCTCTATTATCTTTCACCACTCTACTCTCTGCTAACCCTGTTCCTCACCTTCACCCTGCTCACGGTCACTAAGTTTTGGCGGGAAGAAAGAGCCAAGCGTTTCATCCATGGTGCTTTTGCCCACTATCTGGCCCCGTCCGTCATTTCACAGATTATGGATGACCCTGACTCCTTGACGCTGGAAGGCCAGGAAAAAGACGTGACAATTCAGTTCTCCGACGTACGCGATTTCACGTCCTTGTCGGAAAAACTAACGCCAACACAGGTAACCAATCTACTTCATGATTATTTAACGCCCATGACCCGAATCATTACCGACCATGAAGGCACTCTGGATAAATTCATAGGCGATGCGGTCATGGCCTTCTGGAATGCCCCACTGAACATCGATAACCACCAGCAAAAGGCATTAAAAGCCGCGCTCATGCAGCTAAAAAAGTTGGACGAGCTTAATCTGGTCTTCAAGGAAAAATACGGTTTCACCATCAAGGTTGGTATTGGTATTCACTCTGGTCAAGTTCGCGTCGGCAACATGGGGTCCGCAGAGCTCTTTGACTACACCCTCATCGGGGACAATGTTAACACAGCCTCTCGTATGGAAGGGCTGACAAAGTATTATGGCCAACGGCTCATTGTCAGCGAATCCATAGCCTCCACCTGTACTGAGGATTGCCATTTCCGCGAAATAGATAATGTTCGGGTCAAGGGCAAAGAAAAGCCCATTACGATTTTTACTGTGGACACACATCAGGAAGCACAGAATCGCAAAGAGGAATTTCTGGCATACGGCAAAGCTTATTCTTTTTATCTTGAGGGCCGCTTTGAAGAAGCTAAAGATATCTTTGAGAAGCTGAACGACCTTGGTACTGAATCTGTTCTCTACTCCTTATTTGCGGAACGTTGTAAGCATTTAGAAGCATCCCACCCTGAAAATTGGGACGGGGTTTACACTCATGAGACCAAATAAAAAAGGGCCGCATATGCGGCCCTTTTTTATTATTATTCATTTTTCAGCTTACGGATTATTCATCATGCCTTCGATGAATTCGTCAGGCCACAACGCCGGGGAAGGATCTCCTTCCATGAGTCGTTCTTTAGCTTCTTCGTCCAACTTGAATCCATTCTTGATGAAGCTGGTATAAAACCCGGCTGCATCGATTTCGCCAATAAGGATAACGCCAACCAGCACATCGTCTTCGAAAATGAGCTTTCGGTATACGGAATTCTCACGATCCAGATGTATACTGGTTTCATACCCTTCAGCATCAGCGAGGTTCGTCTCGCCTACAGAAATGGTAGCCAGCCCATAGTAGGTAATCGAATTCATGGACAGCCCACCAGAGTACGGCTTGTCAGCACCTGCCATATTCAAACCGGCGTAACGCCCCTGAGAATATGCATTGGGCCAGATGGGACGCACGGTGAACTCGCCTGTAAGCATATCCCGAGCCTCAGCAACATCACCTGCTGCAAAAACATTCTCATCACTGGTAGCCAAATAATCATCTACCCTGATGCCCTGCTCGGTGACGATGCCTGCCTGAGCAGCCAGCCCCATGTTTGGACGTACACCTGCGGCCACGATAACCACATCAGCTTCGACCAACCCCTGGTCAGTCTCCACACCCTTGATTGTACCATCACCCAGCCGGACGATCTCTTTGGTGTTAACACCTTGCATAAAGGTAATACCGTTCTTTTCCAGATGGTTAACAATCAATTCAGACGCGGTTCCATCAAAATATGTACGCATGATGCGGGAACGAACCAAAATGGTAACATCCACACCCTTTTCGGCAAAACCTTCGGCAGCCTTCAAAGCAATAAGGCCCGCGCCGATAACAACGACCTTCTGGACTTTGTCCACCAGCTCTTTCAAGGCTTCGGCATGCGCAACTGTGGTAAAATTATGAATACCGGGACCGTCAACGCCCGGCATTGGCAATTTGGTGGGTGTACCACCTGTAGCAAGTAGCAATTTGTCATAAGAAATTTTGTCACCGCAATCGAGCACCAACTCCTTGGCGGCAGTGTCGAGGGACAGCACTCGCGACCCAAGCCGCATCTCTACATTGTTCTTTTTATAGAACTCTTCAGGACGAAAAGGGAGAGTGTCGAACTTGATCTTATCAGAAAGGTAATAGGAAATAAGCGGACGGCCGTAGGTTGGAACCTCTTCATCGCTTACAATCAGGATTTTTCCGGTAGCATCGTGTTGACGTATTCCTTCAATGGCACCGATGGCAGAGACGCCATTTCCTACAATTACGTAATTCATATAAAAATACCCTCCAATCATGTTTGGCTAATTGCCAATAATGCAAAACTCTCTCATTTTTTTGACCTTAGAATGTTTTCGTACCTATTATTTTGTTAAAAATCCATAACAATAAATTAAAACGCATGTTTCAGCTTAAAGCGATAGAATGATTAACTAAATATACCTTCCAAAAATTTGCAAGAAACCTCTAGAAGAGCTAAATAATGCAGCTTCATAACATAATCTCAAGAGCGAGAAACACCAGTGAGTATAAAAGGTAATAAAGTACTTATAGCAAACAGAGGCGAAATCGCCGTGCGCATCATGGAAGCCTGCAAAGAACTAGGCCTTCCCTTCGTTGCCCTGTATACCAAAGAAGACAAAGACTCTGGCCATGTAGACATGGCTCGGAAGTTGGGCGGCGACGAGTCTTTATACAAAATTCAAAACTACCTCGATGCCGGTGACATCCTGTCCGTGGCTGACGAGTCCGGTGCTACGGCCATCCATCCCGGCTACGGCTTCTTCTCGGAGAACTACCGTTTTGCCCGCCGAGTAACCAACCGTGATCGCCCAATGATTTTTATTGGACCTTCCTGGGAGGTCATTCGCGATCTGGGTGACAAGATCAACACCAAGCGCCTTGCCCGCAAAATAGGCGTACCAACGGTGCCCGGATCTGACCGAGCCATCTATGATGAAATGGAAGCGGAATCCATTGCGGAATCCCTTTTCGAGTTCCAGCACAAGATGGGCATCTCCCGACCGGCGGTTCTGGTTAAGGCATCCGCTGGTGGCGGCGGCATGGGCATCGATGAATGTGAAGACATGGCCCGTTTCCGCCAGACATACCGACGCATCCGCAATTTCTCCCTGCGTACCTTTAATGATGAAGGTATCCTGATCGAACAGCGCGTTTTCAACTTCAACCATCTTGAAGTTCAGATAGCGTCTGACAGATCCGGCACCAATCCGGTCCACTTCGGCACCCGTAATTGCTCGGTCCAGTCTCCTGGCCTGCAAAAGCGCATCGAAGTGGCTCCCGGCTTTTGGCCCCAGAACTTGGCCTACACTTTTGACGCCCAAAAGCTGATTGATGACATCACCGGCTACTCCCTCTCCATTGCCCGCGAAATCAAATACGACAACGTGGGTACCTGGGAATGGATCGTAACTCCGCAGGGTGAGCCCTTCCTCATGGAGGTCAACACCCGTATTCAGGTGGAAAACGGTGTTTCTGCCGACATTGCCAAGGTAAATGGCAATCCGGATGTGAACCTCATCCGTGAGCAAATCCGCATCGGCCTGGGCGAACCGCTCGGTTACACTCAGGATGACGTGGATCTCGACGGTGTTTCCATCGAATATCGTCTCATTGCTGAAGATACTGACAACGGCTTTGCGCCATGGGTTGGCAAAATCGAAGAACTCGCCATGACCAGTCAGGACTGGCTCAAGTTCCACACCCACGTGCCGCAAGATCGCGCTTATCAAATTCCCACAGAATACGATCCGAACCTTGCCCTGGCAATCATTTGGGGTAAGGACTTGTCCGAAGCCAAACAGCGCGGCATCCAGTTTCTGAACGACCTCAAATTGAACGGAGTTGATTCTTCCGGCTCAGCCATGAAGTCGAACATCCCGTTCCTCATCCAGAAAACCGAGAACCTTCTCGAATTCTAGTAAAATATGAATATTGAAAAAAAGCTCAACGAACTCCTGCAACGGGTAAACTACACCCGAGACATCCTTGGCAATACGGCCCGCCCCGAGCTGGACGCTTTTGCCATAGAAATCGAGGCGTTCCCCGGTAAGTACAACCACGCGACCGAGGACAAGACCATTCGTGCCATCTCATCCTTGGAAACCCGCTTGGAAACCATGGAAACGGCCATTGACGCTCAGCTCACGGCCATGGACAAGGTCCGCGTCGTGCGGCATCCCCAGCGCGTCTGCCTCAAAGACATCCTGGAAAACGTGTATGACAACTACACGGAAATCGGCGGCATGGATGAACACTCCATTGACCCCGGTATGCTCATTGCCCGCGCCTACATCACACGGCGCAAGGGCAAAAAGATCATCAACCAGCCGGTTATGGTCGTGGGCCAGGAAAAAGGTCACGGCCAGGAATTCCGCAATGGCGGTTCCATCAAACCCTGGGGGAATTCCAAGGCGCTGAAATACATGAAAGTCGCAGCAATGGAGCAGATCCCCATTCACGCCTATGTGAATACGCCCGGCTCCTACCCCATTGAAGACTTCCCCGGCGCTGCTCAACAGATTGCCGAAAACATTTATGAAATGACCGGCCTCCCGGTTCCGATCATCGCCATCTTCTCCGAAGGCGGTTCAGGCGGTGCTGAGGCCATTGGCATGGCGGATAAACGCCTCATGCTTTCCCACGGCTATTATTCAGTCATCTCCCCCGAGGGAGCTGCTGCCATCGAAGGCCGCATTAAATCCACCGAACGCGCTCCGGTTGAACTCATCGAATCCTGTGCTTTGGCACAGCGCATCACGGCTCAGGACAACCTGGCCAATGGCTACATAGATGAAATCATTGAAGAGCCGCCGTTGGGTGCTCGTGCTGATCACTTCGACTTCTACAAGCGAGTTCGTGAACAGATCGTTCGCGCCACAGATGAAGTCACTCTTTCAGTTCGCGGTTTCAGGTTCTTCCGTGTCTTTGCCATGCGTCATTTCCGCAAGCACGCAGATATCATTGTGCGTTGGAGCATGAACGAAAGAGCTCGCGAACGCCTTGTCAGACGCCGCCACAAAAAATACCGCAAGCTTGCCCAACACGCATATCAAGACAATCGCTCCATGCTGGAAAAGCTCAACGCTACCAGCGCTGGCATTGTGTCCACTACTACATCCGCTATTCTTTACGATTTGGTAAAGCCGTTCAAGCAGCGCATCGGACGAGTATTTGAAGAGGCCATGGACGAGACCCACGTGGTCACTGCGAAGGTAGATTCCATCTATCGCAAGATACAAAAGAAGCTCGGCGTCAAATCCACTGATGATCGTCAGAAGGAAATGGAGCTGACTGGCCTGTCCAAGGTTAAGGAAGAAGAAGTCGAGGTGGCCAGCACCAATGACTACGTCAGCCCGCAGGCCAATCTTGATAGAGAAATCACCTGTCCTCATGCGGACAAACGTGGCTGCCTGGATATCTGGGCGCGCGACCTGTTCACAGACTTTTCAGGTGTGTGCCCCCATTGCGGTTACAACTTCCCGATGGAATACGAGTGGTACCTCCACAACATCTTCGACAAGGGCACAGTGCGTGAATTCAACCACGACATCGCGTCCGGCAACCCCACCGACTTCCCGAACTTCATGGAACGCGTGGACGCTGCCAAAAAGAAGACCGGCCTGGAATCCAGCTGCATGACTTTTAACGGGCAGCTTGAAGGCATCCGCCTTACCTGCGCCACTTTGATCGCCCCGTTCAGAGGCGGCTCCGTGGGCGCTGCTGAAGGTGAAAAGTTCATCCGCGCTCTTGAACTTGCTCAGACCAAACATCAGCCTTTCCTTGCGTATGTACATGGTACTGCCGGTATTCGTATTCAGGAAGGCGTTAACGGCCTAATTCAGATGCCCCGCTGCACCATGGCAGTCCGCCGCTACATTGAAGCCGGTGGCCTGTATATCGTGCTTTACGATACCAACTCATACGCCGGCCCCGTGGCTTCCTTCCTGGGGTGCTCTCCGTACCAGTATGCAGTGCGTTCCTCACGTCTGGGCTTTGCTGGCCCCGGCGTCATCAAGGAAACCACAGGCATCGAAATTCCACCGGACTATCACAACTGCTACAAGGCTCTTTCCCGAGGTCATATTCAGGGTGTCTGGAGCCGTAAGGACGTACGTAAAAATCTGCAACAAGCCATGCTCACCATCGGTGGTCGCAACTTGTACTACAGATAGCACTTGTCATTACAAGCATAATAAAAGGCGAACGCAATGCGTTCGCCTTTTTTTGTTGTCACTAAATCAATCATGAACTGTCACTGGGCGGTAACAACTTTTTCAAATTGCCATGTAGAACCCCTTCTGTATCTGACGATTCAAGATCTCGTCATTTAAACAAGTTAAGACTCTATGAGTACAACTCTTGTTTTAACGCTATTGAGCTGCCGAAAGGTCGCTCGCACAGGAGGCGGAATGCAAATGCAACTCACCGGTCACTTCCTACCAAAAGATTTGCCCGAAGATCATTCTCAATTCATTTTGATACTTATAGCCATCAAAGATTATTACATTTTTAAGGAAATGTATGGAATCAACTTCATTGAAAAACTCGAACATGAGCTTAAGAGAATCCTGACGCTTTCTGGCGAAACCCCTGAAATAAAGCTCGTTGAAGTCAGCCCTGGCGAGGTAGCTTTTGTTATCCCCAGCTCCGAAGCTCCCGCAGATCTCGCCTACAGATACAAAATCAAGGCCCAAAACGGCCTCAAGAACATCATGGTCCGACAGACCGGTCTGGGCATCGACTTGGGGATGGGCTATGCCCATTTACATCTACCAAGCCCCAATTATGGCAAAAAACATTTCTCAGTTGCATTGGAAAAATGCCGGAGAATGATTCGCATTCCGCTCAACATTAATGGACTTTCAATTGCCAATAAGTTCAACAATATTCTCAAAAATCGACACCTGGCTTCTGTTTATCAGCCCATCATCGACTTCAAGGGGAGCAACATTATTGGGTGGGAAGCACTAAGCCGCGGCCCCCATGGCTCCTCTTTCCATTCTCCTGTGGTTCTTTTCGATACCGCAGAACAACTCGGCCGCTTATTCGCTCTGGAAAAACTCTGTAGAGAATGCGCCATTGCCAATGTTGGAGAGCTTGCCGAAAACCAAAAGCTTTTTCTCAACATTCATCCCAAAACCATGGCTGACCCTGAATTCACTCCCGGCAACACGCTGTTGCTGATGGAAAAGGTGGGACTGACTCCAGAAAATGTTGTTTTTGAAATAACAGAACACCATTCCGTTCAGGATTTTGGCCTATTTTACCGAACACTGGATCATTACCGCAATCAGGGCTTCCGCATCGCTGTGGATGATGCTGGTGCAGGATATTCCGGTCTCAGCACCATAGCCGAACTGCAACCGGAATTCATTAAACTGGATAAATCACTCATCGACGACATTCATAAAGACCCCGTAAAACGGGCTCTAGTGGAAACCACAGTCTCTTTCGCCGATAAAATCGGCTCCCAAATCATAGCAGAAGGCATAGAAAAACAGGCGCAGGCTGTATGCCTCAAAGACATCGGCGTTCATTGCGGCCAGGGATACTTCATCGCAAAACCCGCAGCCATCAAACCGCAAATCAGCAAAGAATGCCAAGAGCTGCAATCGGTGAACGATGTGGCCAACCGTGCTATCACCTGCTCTCTGCCAATCGGCGATATTGCCAAGTCAGCACATTCACTTCCCCCGGACTACATGGTCTCAGACGCCCAGGAATACTTCTTAAAAAACAAACGGTTTTCCAACATCGTTGTGGTCGAAGACGATATTCCCAAAGGCCTCATCATGGAATACCACCTCAACCGCCAGCTTTCTTCTCAATATGGGATTGCCCTCTACTCCAAACGCGACATTGACACAGTCATGGACACCAAACCGCTCATAGTCGACATGGACATCCCTGTGGAACAAGTGGCTCACCATGCCATGAAACGGGAACCACTCAAGGCATATGACGATGTCATCGTCACCCGTCAGGGTTATCTCTATGGAGTCGTTACCGTCCAAAGTCTGCTGAATGCACTGGCCAAAATCCAGATCGACATGGCAAAAGGGACTAACCCGCTCACCGGGTTGCCTGGCAATGTCTTCATTGAGCAGGAAGTGGAAAGTCGCATCCAACAAAACCGCCGTTTTTCAATTATTTATGCCGATCTGGACCATTTCAAGGTCTACAATGATACTTACGGTTTCAAAAACGGAGACCAGATCATCAGGCTCGCTGCGGATGTCATGAGTTGGGCCGTAAAAAAACACGCCAGTCAAGATTCCATGCTTTGCCACATTGGAGGAGACGACTTCGTCATCATAACCGACCCGTTGGGAGTGGATAAAATATGTAAATCTATCACCCGATGCTTTGGCAGAAAGGTTAAGAGTTGTTACTGCGCTGAAGACATGGGACGCGGCTGGATCACCGCAAAAGGAAGAGACGGCCAGGAGCGAGATTATCCACTAGTCTCGATTTCTCTTGGTGTCATTGAAATATTCGGCCAGTGTTCTCTCATGGAAATTGGTGAACGCGCGGCACACATCAAGAAATTCGCCAAATCCAAACCCGGTAATTCTGTGGCGGTTGACCGACGACCGCCTCTCGGCTCTGTTTAATGGCAGGGAAAAGCGCTATTAAATTGTCACAACGACAAGTAGCACGCTCACTTTTTCCAGCGATTAAACAAATAAAAGCCCTTCGGTGTGATGACCGAAGGGCTTTCGCATTTATTGCAATGAACTGTTATCGCGTCAGCTTGCGGAACTTGATCCGGTGTGGCTGATCGGCATCAATGCCAAGGCGCTTCTTACGGTCTGCGGCGTAATCACTGTAGTTACCTTCGATAAATTCCACCTTGGAATCCCCTTCGAAAGCAATGATGTGAGTGGCTATGCGATCCAGGAACCAACGATCATGGCTGATAACAAGAACACAACCCGCGAAGTTTTCCAGGCCATCTTCCAGGGCGCGCATGGTGTTCACGTCCAAGTCATTAGTCGGTTCATCAAGGAGCAATACATTTGAGCCAGATTTGAGCATCTGTGCCATGTGGACACGATTTCGCTCACCACCAGACAGCACGGCTACATCCTTCTGCTGGTCAGAACCAGCGAAGTTGAAGCGGGAGCAATAGGCACGAGCATTTATATCCCGTTCACCAAGCTTGATGAACTCAGCGCCCTCACTGATAATTTCGTACACGGTCTTACCCGCAATCAGGGAGTCACGGTTCTGGTCGGCGTAAGCCAGATCAACAGTGGCACCGACGGATAATTCGCCTTCGTCCGGTGTCTCTTCTCCGTTGATCATCTTGAACAGCGTGGACTTACCAGCGCCGTTGGGACCAACGATACCCACAATGGCATTAGGAGGAATGATGAAGTTCATGTCTTCCACCAGGAGCTTGTCGCCCATGGACTTACTCACGCCTTCAGCCACAATGACCTTTTTGCCGAGATGACGTCCTGGTGGAATGAAAATCTGAAGCTCATCAGCCAAGCGCTCGGACTCGTGAGAAACCATGGCCTCGTATGCGTTGATACGAGCCTTACCCTTGGCTCGACGTCCCTTGGGCGACATCTTGATCCACTCCAACTCACGAGCCAGAGTCTTCTGGCGATCAGCATCCTGTTTGGCTTCCTGACCAAGGCGATTCTGCTTCTGCTCAAGCCAAGAGGAGTAATTGCCTTTCCAGGGAATGCCACGACCGCGATCCAATTCCAAAATCCAGCCAGCAACATTGTCGAGGAAGTAACGATCATGAGTGACCGCAATGACAGTGCCGGGGAAAGTTGACAGGAAGCGTTCCAGCCAAGCAACAGAATCTGCGTCCAAGTGGTTGGTGGGTTCGTCAAGGAGCAGAATGTCCGGAGATTGCAACAACAGGCGGCACAGAGCCACACGACGCTTTTCACCACCGGAAATAACACTGACAAGAGTATCGCCGGGGGGGCAACGCAAGGAATCCATGGCCATATCGAGCTTGGAATCAATATCCCAGGCGCCCTTTGCGTCCATCAGTTCCTGCACCTTGCCCTGACGTTCGATGAGAGCATTCATCTCATCATCATCCATGGGCTCGGCAAACTTCTCGTTGATCTCGTTGTATTCGCGAATGATGTCCATGACCTCACCCACGCCTTCTTCAACAACCTCACGAACAGTGCGGGTCTCATCAACCAGCGGCTCCTGTTCCAGATAACCGATAGTGTAACCATCTTTTACCTGAATCTCGCCATCAAACTGAGAGTCCTCACCTGCCAGAATTCTCAACAGGGATGACTTACCCGAGCCGTTGAGGCCGAGCACGCCAATCTTGGCGCCGTAAAAATAAGAAAGGGAAATGTTTTTAAGGACTTCGCGCTGTCCGTGGCGCTTTGTCACTTTGTACATCGAATAGATGATCTTTTCTGCGTCGTTACTCATGATTTCCTCATAAAAAGGGATATTTTCTTTTGGAGCCAGACGATTCTCAAAGAAGCCCCACTTTGTAAAGCTAAAAAGGTGCGTTTAGGCATAGGATTGCAATATCGCCTTCAACTCATTCTTGGAATATTCATGCGTAGCGAGTTGTCCCGAATTCTCCCGTTCCGGCTTATTTGCCTGATACAGGATGCCCAGCGGCATCTTCTCCGGGAATTCATCCGCCAATTCCATGGCCGCACACCAATCGCTCGTGTCATTATCATTCAATATATAGCTGCGCTCTTTGTACCAGCCGAATGTATTGACCTTATTGAAGGAAATACACGGCTGCATGATATCAATAAGCGCAAATCCTTTATGCTGAACACCCGCTTTGATCATCTCCATCAGATGATCCGGTTCTCCGCTGAACGCACGCGCCACGAAGCCAGCCTTCATGGCAATCGCCACGGCCACCGGGTTAAAGGCCTCGGACTCCACACCATCCGGTTGAGTCTTGGTCATCTGCCCTTGTGAAGTCGTCGGACTGCCCTGCCCTTTGGTGAGGCCATAAATCTGGTTATTGTGAACCAACAAAGTAATATCGAGATTGCGCCGAATGGCCGCCAAAAAATGATTGCCACCTTCACCATAGCTGCAGCCATCCCCGGATTGGCACAATACCGTCATTTCCGGGTTCGCCATTTTCATGCCCTGCGCAACAGGCAAGGACCGGCCGTGCAAACCGTTGAACATATGACAATTTAAATAATGTGGTGTTTTGGCAGCCTGACCGATGCCGGAGGAAACCATCACCTCATGGGGCGCAATTTCGAGTTCAGTTAACGCCTGTTTCATGGATTTCAAAATACCAAAGTTGCCGCAACCGGGGCACCAGGAGGTTTCAAATTCACCGTATTCTTCAATGGAGACCATGTTTCTTTCTCCTTTAGATTATGGATTCAAGACCACGCAGTACATACTGCGGCGTCAGGGGGCGACCATCAAAACGAAGGATGTAACTGCTGACTCGAAAGCCCGTTTCCTGACCCACGAGCTTGGCAAACTGACCCGTGGCATTACCTTCCACAGCCACCACTTCCCCAGCCTGCTCAAGGTAATCCGTAAACTGCTCTTCCCGGAGCGGATAAACTTGTTTGAAATGCAGCACAGCCACAGATTTGCCATTCACTTTATCAGCAGCTTCAAGGCAAGCGCCAAGGGAAGATCCCCAGCACATAAGCACCACATCTGCGCCCTCTTCACCGTAGTAGTCTGGCCCGATGACATCTTGCCACAGGCCACACCCCTTACTGAGCCGCTTGGAATTCTGCCGCACACGATTGCCTGCGTTTTCAATAACTACGCAATTTTCGTCATGCTCATGAGAATCCGCTCGAACCAAAGCAGTGCTGAAACCGGGAGCCAGACGCGGCGAAATGCCGTCATCCGTGAGCTTGTAACGCAGATACGGCTCCTCATCAGGCTTGAGCAGTGGCTTGGCAGTATCGGGCAACGATTCTAGATCAAAAAGCTCCACGTCTCGATATGAGTCCGCAAGATATTGATCTGACAAAACAAACATGGGCGTTTGGTATTTCTCAGCCAGATCAAAAGCCCGATGGGTGAGATAAAAGCACTCCTCAACCGTACCCGGCGCGAAGATGGCGCGAGGAAATTCTCCATGTCCAGCGTAGAGTACAAGGTTAAGATCGCCTTGTTCGGTCCGGGTTGCCATACCCGTGGCCGGCCCAGGACGCTGCACCACAATGGTTACAATGGGCGTCTCGGAAACCCCGGCAAGGCTGATACCTTCAACCATAAGCGCGAATCCACCACCAGAAGTGGTGACAATGGACTTGGCTCCGGCATAGGAAGTACCTACTGCCATGTTCATGGCCGCGATCTCATCCTCTACCTGCTCGAACTTCAAGCCAAGTTTGCGCCCTTTGTTGATAAGGGTTGTTGCCACAGTGGTTGACGGTGTCATGGGATAAAACGACAGGAAATTACACCCGGCTGCCAACGCGCCCATGGCTACGGCTTCATTGCCGTTCATCATTAATTTTTCTTCGGTTTTTTCAGGCGGAGGAGCGATGCAGGAGAAATCGAAATCCTGTTCCTTAACCCAACCATGCGCTTTCCGGAGTACTTCCAAATTTGTGTTGACGATCGCCTCGCCTTTCTTGGCAAAAGTCTCAGTCAGTAGTTCTTCCAATATACTAATGTCATGACAAACAGCTGAACCAAGCACCCCCAGAGCAACCACATTGTAAAAAAGCGGTTTGGATGCCAAATCCTTGAAGGGAATTCTGAGACTGTTGTAGCCATCGGTATCAATGTCATCTCCGGCAATGATAATGCCGCCCTCAACAAGTTCATCCTTGTGAAGTTCGACAGTTTCAGTGTTGAGTGCCACCAAAATATCAATTTCCTCGGTGAGGGATTCCACCGGCTCCGGCCCCATGCGCAATTCAAAGGTATTGTGCCCGCCTCTAATGCGAGACATGTAGTCCTGATTGACGAGCAGATGGTATCCTGCGCGTACAACCGCCTTGCTCATGAGTTGCCCAACAGTAGCAAGCCCCTGACCAGCCCCGCCGCCGATGACGATATTGATATTCGCTTGTGACATTTCCTCTCCTTGCCTTTGTCCAAGAAAAAGGCCGGACGGTTATTAACCGCCCGGCCTTGTGATGATCTACTCAGCAGGTGCTGTGAAAATCCGCGACCCGAGATCGCGGTCGAGCATAAACAGCCCGCCGCCATCGCCGAGCATTTTGAGCTTGCCGACGACATCGCCAACAGTATCTTCTTCTTCAACCTGTTCGGTGATAAACCACTGCAGGAAGATGCCTACAGCGTGATTGCGCTCATCCATGGCCAGATCGGCAATGGCGTTGATGCGAGCAGTTACACCCTTCTCGTGTGCAAGGGCTTCTTCAAAAGCAACCAGCGGGGATTCCCAGGAAAGTTCAGGGGCATCGATCTGTGCGAGCTGTGCATGTCCGCCAGCTTCGTTGATGTAATCGAAGAACTTCATGGCGTGGAACATTTCTTCCTGATACTGGGCAAACATCCACTTGGCGATGCCGCCAAGGCCTTCTTGCGAAAAATGGGAAGACATGGACAGATAAATATGTGCGGAATAAATCTCCCAGTTCAATTGCTCATTAAGAGCGGCTTCAAGCTTTTCACTCAGCATGATAACTCCTTTAGTCTTTTATTCAGTAAGTTTAAATACTCAGACAAGTATTTCATACCCTCATTCAGAGGGACGTATACAGTAGTAAAAGTGCAAAGATTAATTCACCACTTTTCCTTGCTATTTGCAAGCGTGTGGGAACCATTCTCAACAATTATATAAGACGATTCTGCGAAAACATGGTTTGCAGTCGATAAGCTAAATGCGTGCTCCGTTTCCCGGCTGTGGCATTATTAAGGCCGATTTTAAACGCCTTATCGCTGCCGATAAGCACGGCCAGTTCACGAGCTCGAGTCAGTCCGGTATAAAGCAGATTGCGCTGCAACAACATGTAGTGCTGGGTCACAATAGGCATAACCACTGCCGGATACTCACTGCCCTGAGATTTATGCACGGAAACAGCATAGGCCAGACCTAATTCATCAAGTTCACTCGACTCAATGACCACTCGATTGCCGTCGAACTCGATGAACAGTTCATGCTCGTCCTCATCCACTTCAAGAATCCAACCGAGGTCCCCATTGAAGACCTCTTTATCGTAGTTGTTCTTGAGCTGGATGACACGATCTCCCTCGCGAAAGGTCGCGAACTTGCGCTTAAGCTCCGACTTCTGCGAACTGGGCGGATTAAGCCGTTCCTGAAGAGCAATATTAAGTGCCTGAGTTCCCACATCACCTTTGTGCATGGGGGTAAGCACCTGAATATCACGCAATGGATCAAGGCCATATCGTTTGGGAATTCGGTCGCATACAGAATCCAGGATAAGCCTTTGCACCTTGGCCGAATCTTCCTGGGGAATCCAGAAAAAGTCGGCCTCGGGAGCCTGGCTTGGATGCTGGCGCGGAGGTTGCCCCTGATTAATACGGTGGGCGTTCACTACAATAAATGATTCCTGCGCCTGTCGAAAAATATGAGTCAGCACCGCGCATGGCACACGGTGAGAATTGATGAGGTCTCCCAATACATTACCAGGGCCCACACTCGGCAGCTGGTTTACATCACCCACCAGAATAAGACGGCAGGTATGCGGCAGGGAGCGCAGTATGGAAACAAATAGATGTGCATCCACCATGGAAGCTTCATCAATAACGAGAACATCCGCCTTGAGCTTCTGATCTTCGCAATAATGGAAACCACCGTCCGGCTGGAACTGAAGCAAACGATGAACCGTACTGGCGGAATACCTGGTCGCCTCGCTCATGCGCTTGGCAGCCCTTCCGGTGGGCGCGGCCTGCTTGATCTTGAGACCCAGCTCTTTCAACGTCAACATGATCGCCTTGGTAATGGTTGTCTTACCAGTACCGGGGCCACCTGTGATGATAAAAGCCTTGTTGGAGCAAGCGTCGAATACCGCCTCCCGCTGTTCTTCAGACAACGTGAAGCCGAGTTTGCCCTCCACGAGAGGCAGGGTCTTGTCGACTTTCTTGCGGCTCACCGGCGTAGGATGGCTGACCAACTGGTACAACCGCTGCGTGATCTCATTTTCCTGATGATAAAAATGAATAAGATACACTGCATTTTCTAGCTGCTGCTCTGGCAAATCCTCAATGCGCACCCGCTTCTTTTCTTCCAGAGAATAAAGTGCCAACTCCAGCTTATTGAAGTCGCCCGCATTGAGCATTTTAGCGACATCGGCCAGCAGTTTGTCTTTGAGGATGAACATATGCCCGCCGCGCTCGCAATGAGTACGCATGAGATATATGATGGCCGCCTCAAGCCGTTGGGCACAGTCTGGTGCAAAGCCGAGCTTCATGGCCATCGCATCAGCAGTCTTGAAGCCTACACCGCGAATCTCATATGCAAGATCATACGGATTATCGCGTAATTTTTTCTCGGCCTGTGCGCCGTAAATATGAAAAATCTTTCCAGCGAAAGTGGTCGGCACATTGTGCGTCTGGAGAAAGACCAAGAGATTCTTAATCTCCCGCTGCTTGGACCAGGACTCAATAATATCCTTCAATTTATTCTTGGATATACCCTTGATGGAAAGTAATTCCTCTGGGTCATCATCCAGAACATCCAGCACCCCGACACCATACTCCTCCACCATAATAGTCGCGGTCTTTTCACCCACGCCTTTGATGGAAGATTGCAAAAAACGGATAACACCGTTCTCTGTAGCAGGTCGTGCTTCTTCGAAGGTCTTAACATCGAACTGACGCCCGAACTTGGGATGCATGATCCAAGCCCCGTGCAGGTCCAGCGTGGAACCTGCTGCCAATTCTCCGAGAATGCCAACAATCGTTGTCACACCCGGCTCATCCTTCACCCGAACGCGGGCAATGGTATAGCCGTTCTCCTTGTTATGGTAGATAACGGATTGGACTTCTGCGCCCGAAATGTAGGTAACGTCACTCATGAAGGGAAACTATATCTTCTGCCTGTGAACCAGGGATTGCTTGAGGGTTTCCTTGTCCATAAACTTCACTTCCGCACCAATGGGAATCCCTTGCGCCAAACGGCTCACGTTGACATCAGAATACTCCGATTCAACAAGATTCTTGATGTAGGAAGCAGTGGACTCGGCATCTAAAGTTGCGCCAAGGGCCAAGATCAACTCAGTGATGTTGCCATCACCAAGATGACGGCGAAGACGGTCGATCTCCAAATGTCCGGGTTCGATACCGTCCAATGGCGACAGCAGACCGCCAAGGACAAGATATTTGCCACGATAAACGCCCATCTCTTCCATGGCGAGAAGCGCGTCCCATTCAGGCACCAGACATAATTGGTCGTCATCTCGGCCCGGATCGCCGCAAATATTGCACGGCGAAGACTCGGCGAGACAGGCGCATTCTTCACAAAGACACAGGTTCTCCCTGAGATCAAGGATGGACTGCCCCACCCCGCCCGCCTTTTCTTTCGGCATCTTGAGCAGGGTTAGGGCAATACGCAATGCGGATTTCGGTCCGATTCCGGGGAGCGATGAAAGCTGCTCCACCACGTCCTTCAAAGGACCGGGAAGATTCTGCAACTCAGTCTCCTAGAACATGCCAGGGATGTTGAGCCCACCGGTGATGGAAGACAATTCTTTTTCCATCACTTCTTTGGACTTCTTGAGCGCTTCGTTAGCAGCGGTAAGAATGAGATCCTGAAGCATATCCTTGTCACCGGCTTCCATAACGGAATCTTCGACGATGACTTCAGTAATTTCCTGTCCGCAATTGGCCTTGATCGTAACCATGCCGCCACCGGAAGAGGCTTCTACAATGGTTTCTTTAAGAGCTTCCTGCTTTTCACTCATCTTACGCTGCATGACCTGCGCCTGGCGGATCATTTCATTCATACCTTTCATTGTATTCTCCTGAAGTTGTATTCTAGTGCTTACGGGCGCTGACGGAAGCAATCTGGGCGCTGAACGATTCAATAATCAAGTTCACGCCAGGATGCGACTCCGCCTCTTCCCAAAGCTGTTTATCCGATTTGTGGGCGGCAATATCGCCTGTTTTCACACTAACTTCAACCGTTGGGCCGAAGTATTCTCTGGTTAATATATCCAGAGCTGAAAGCTTTTTATTTACAGACAGTTGAGCGCACTGCATCTTAGAGCCACAAGTGATAACCAGTTCGTTCCCATTGAACTCTCCCGTATTCAACCGCAACTGTGCGGCCTTGACGAGTGATTGATCGCTCTTTTCCGAAACGTATTCCAGAAAACCATCCCAGGTACGCGGACCGAGTGGTTTGAACGCCGAAGCAGATTCCACAGGCGCGCTTTCCGACTGAGGAGTTGCCTCAGATGGTGCGGATTGCGGTTTCAACTCCGGCATGGAATTTGGTTCGGGCGCAGCCTCCTGCACAGGCTGTGCTGCCTGCGGGGCTTGCTGAACAGGTGCGGCCTGAGCTTGCGGTCGAGTCGGTGACGGAGGTGCCTGCTGCGGCGTCACCGGCGGCTGATATGCTTGCCGCTGAGGCGGAGCCTGTTGCGGTGCAGACTGAACTGGCGCGGGCTGGCTCTGAGGTGCAAGGCGCTGCCCCCCGGGAGGTGAATACCCTCCTCCGGGTCCACCCTGTTGACCACCTTGAGGCCCACCATACTGTCCACCGCCTGGCGCTCCGCCTTGCCCGCCCATTGGACGTTGAGGTGCAGGAGCCGCACCACCTGAGGGTGCACTAGTGCCAACGGTTTCCAAATTGATGAGATCCGGCAGGCTGGTCAGGTTCAGCAACAACAATTCCAACGCCAAAGCGGGTTCCAGACTGGTCATGACCTTTCTCTGGCCGTCCAACGTCATTTGCCAGCAAGCATGGATGTGAGGCGCCTCAAACTTAGCCGCCCAATCCATCCATGCCTTTGCATCGTCACCAGAAAATCCGAGAAGCGGCAAGGCTTCTTCGCCTGCTTGTTTGAGCAAAAACATATTGCGCCAGCAGTTGGTCAACTCGCGCAGGAAAAATCCGAGATCCAACCCCTGATCCAAAACCTGACGCAAAACCATGCCCACGGACACGAGATTGCGGGAATGCATGGCTTCCATGAGCTGGAAAAAGACATCCTGCCCCGCCAGACCAAGGAAGGAACGAACATCCTCTTCCTTGAGCACTTCCGCACCCATTGCAAGAGCTTGTCCTAGCAATGACATGGAATCACGCACACTACCGGCACCGCGCTTTGCGATGATCTCCAAGGCAGGCGTTTCAAACTGCAATCCTTCGAGATTCATGATCTTTGACAGGTGATCCACCAATTCCTGCTGAGTCAGCATCTTATATATGTAATGCTGGCAACGGCTGATAATGGTAGGCGGGAATTTGTGAGGCTCGGTAGTCGCCATGATAAAAGTGGCGCGTGGCGGCGGTTCTTCAAGAGTCTTGAGGAGCGCATTAAACGCCTCTTTGGTGAGCATGTGTGCCTCATCAATAATGAAGACCTTATAGCGGCACTCAACCGGAGCGTAGCCGATGTCCTCTTTAAGACGTCGGGCATCGTCGATACCACGATTGGAGGCACCATCTATTTCAATGACGTCCACAGCCACGCCTGCCGTAATCTGTTTACAGTTGGAACATTCATTACACGGCTCGGCAGTCGGCGCGTTCTTACAGTTAAGCGCTTTGGCAAAGATGCGCGCAATGGTGGTTTTACCCACACCACGCGTGCCGGAAAAGAGGTAGGCCGGAGCCACTTTGTCCGAGGCAGCGGCGCGGGACAGGATCGCTTTGATGGCGGCCTGACCGGCTACGTCCTCAAAAGTCTGTGGACGATATTTCGCAGTGAGATTCGATGTGCTCATGGGATCACCCTAGGCTGGGGCGTGGCTAAAAGATTTCCCTGGAATTACAAGATAAAAATGGGGAAACCCAACTTACCGCGCCGGATTTCCCCTTTCTTACCAGATGATGAACTGGTTTTCTAGACTTTCATTAAACTTGATAGCGGTGCAGCCAATGCTCGTAATCAGCATTGTCGCCCTTCACGATCTTGAAATACTCAGTCTGAAGCATCTTGGCGACCGGGCCAGCTTTGCCTGTACCGATTTCACGGCGGTCAATAGAGCTGATGGGAGTCAATTCTGCTGCAGTGCCAGTGAAGAAGACTTCATCGGCAACATAAAGCATATCACGAGTCATCGGCTCTTCACGAACTTCATAACCAAGGTCGTTGGCCAGAGTGATGATGGAGTTGCGAGTCAGGCCACCCAGTACGCCGTCGGAATGCGGGGTGTAGATGACATCGTCCTGTACCATGAAGATGTTTTCGCCGGAACCTTCGGAGACATGACCGGTGGTATCGAGCAGGATAGCTTCGTGGTAACCGTCTGCAACCGCTTCGGTTTTGGCCAAAACGGAGTTAACGTAGTTACCGCATGCCTTGGACTTGGTCATCATTACATTTACATGGTGGCGATTGAAGGTAGAGCACTTGACGGCAATACCGTTTTCCAAAGCGTCGTCACCAAGGTATGCGCCCCAGGGCCAGCAGGCGATGATGGTACGGATCGGGTTGTCGCCGGGGTGTACACCCATTGCACCGTCACCGATGAAAACCAGCGGACGGACATAAGCGCCAGCAAGCTTGTTCAGCTTGAGAGTTTCCACTGCAGCTGTAGTCAGTTCTTCAGCGGTATAAGGAACCTTGATGCCCAAAATTTTAGCGGAATTTACCAGGCGCACCATGTGCTCTTCAAGACGGAAAACTTCGGAAGAACCATCAACACATTCGTAGGCACGAATGCCTTCGAATACACCAGCACCGTAGTGAAGGGTGTGAGTCAGGACGTGGACGTTAGCCTCATCCCAGGGAACCTGTTTGCCATCAAACCAGATAGTTTCGGATTTCTGGACCATGTTGTCTCCTTAATATCGATGTTGCGCCGAAAGCGGCGTAAAATTCATACGGAACAAGGAGGCTATGAAAAAGTTCTCCCAAGGTCAAGACGGATCGAAGTTTTAACGTGTTTCCTTTCTTAGCCTCAAAGGCAATTTTCACCCATTTTCATTTTGACAGTAATCCACGCGCTGAGTTAGAAAACTGGATTACATTTTAATTATTGAGGAGTTTTTCTGTCATGTCCAAGTTTGCGAGAGTCGATCGACTGCCCCCCTATGTGTTCGCCCAGGTTAACGAGCTCAAAATGAAGATGCGCCACGCGGGCGCGGATATCATCGACCTGGGCATGGGAAACCCTGATGTTCCTACCCCGAAACACATTCTCGACAAGCTTTCCGAGGCGGCGTACAGGCCTGGAAACTCCAAATATTCCGCGTCGAAAGGCATCAAGGGATTACGCAAGGCCATCTGCGATTGGTACTTCCGTCGTTATGATGTCTCTCTGGACCGCAACCAGGAAGTCTGTGTCACCATGGGTGCCAAGGAAGGCTTGGCCCACTTGGCCCTTGCCATGCTCTCTCCCGGTGACGTCGTACTTGCTCCGGACCCGGCCTACCCGATTCATCCGTACGCCTCGATCATCGCGGGTGCAGATGTCCGCCGTGTTCCCATCGGCCCGGGCCAGGATTTCTTCGAAAATCTGGAAACCGCGGTCAAGCACACGTGGCCCAAGCCCAAATTGCTGATCATCAATTTCCCTCACAACCCGACCACCCAGTGTGTCGAGCTGCCCTTCTTCCAGCGTATCGTGGACTTTGCCAAAGAACACGAGCTGTTTGTCATCCACGATCTCGCTTACGCAGATTTCGTATTTGACGGCTATCAAGCCCCCAGTTTCCTTCAGGCAGAAGGAGCAAAAGACGTTGGCGTAGAATTCTTCTCCATGACCAAGAGCTACTCCATGGCTGGCATGCGCGTTGGCTTCTGCGCAGGTAATCCAGAAATGGTCCAGGCACTGACTCGCATCAAGTCCTATCTTGATTACGGCATCTACCAGCCCATCCAGATTGCAGCCACCTGCGCCCTCAACGGCGACCTTGGTGATGATCCCTGCTTCACTCAAGAAGACATGGATGCTGCAGTGACCGAAATCATGGACGTATACAAAGACCGCCGAGATGCCTTGTGCGAAGGCCTCAACCGTATCGGTTGGGAAGTTACCCCGCCCAAGGCAACCATGTTCCTCTGGGCCGAAATCCCGGACGAGTTCAAAAAGATGGGCTCCGTCGAGTTTTCCAAGATGCTGCTTAAAGAAGCAGAAGTGGCAGTCTCCCCCGGCCTAGGTTTCGGCCAATGCGGTGATGATCATGTGCGTTTCAGCTTTGTGGAAAACCGACACCGCACCAACCAGGCTGTCCGCAACCTGAGAAAATTCTTTTCCAAAGGATAAATTATGGATGTAATTAAACTTGGACTCGGCGGGTTCGGAACAGTTGGTTCCGGCCTTGCCAAGATCCTTGATATGAATAGCACGCGCCTTGCCAAACGTCTTGGAAAGCGCATCGAGATCACTACAGTTCTAGTACGCGACCTGAATAAAAAGCGCGCCTTTGACCTTGGCCCGAACGTCACCTTCACTGACGATCCCAAGGCTCTCGTGGGCGAGAACGTGGATATCGTGGTTGAACTCATGGGTGGTCTGGATACAGCCAAACAGCTGATGCTCGACTCCTTTGCAGCTGGCAAGCACGTTGTCACCGCCAACAAACATCTTCTGGCTGAACACGGCCTGGAATTATTTGATGCTGCGCGTGAAAACCATGTTGGCCTCATGTTCGAAGCGAGTTGCGCAGGCGGCATCCCCATTGTCCAGACCTTGAAAGAGAGTTTGGCCGGAGACGAGATCGTCAAGATGCTCGGCATTATGAACGGCACAGCCAACTACATTTTGTCTGAAATGACGACCAAAGGAATGGATTTCTCCACCGCTCTGGCAGACGCTCAGGATCTCGGCTATGCCGAAGCGGACCCGACCTTTGACATCGAGGGTTTTGACACTGCCCACAAGCTGTGCGTGCTCATCCGCATGGCTTACGGCGTGGACTACCCCCTTGCTGAAATCCCGATCCAGGGCATCACCAGTGTCACGCCCATGGACATCGAATTCGCCCGCGAGTTCGGCTACCGTGTCAAACTGCTGGCTCACGTTATGAACGTGGGCGGCCAGCTCGAAGCTGGCGTCCACCCTGCCCTGGTGCCATACACTTATCTGCTGGCCCGCGTTGGCGGCAACTACAATGCTGTCCGTCTGGAAGGCAATGCAGTCGGCCCCATCATGCTCCATGGCCAAGGCGCTGGCGACCTGCCTACTGGCAGCGCCGTACTTGCGGACATCATGAGTCTTATTCGCACCATCGGATGCAAGGACAACCAACCGGATAACACCGGCTTCCGCAACCAGCCGATAGGCAAAGCGGACATCCTGCCTCCCGAAGAGTCGGAGTCCAAGTACTACTTCCGCTTCACCGTACAGGATCGCACAGGTGTTATGGCTGCAGTCACCAAATCCATGGCCAAACACGGCGTTTCCATTGCCCAGGCAGTCCAAAAGGGCGAAGCCGGAGCTGAGGGTGTGCCGCTAGTTATTGTCAGCCATGAGACCCCGGCCAAAGCTGTTGAAGCTGTCATTGACGAGATTGATGACATGGACTTCACAGTAGAACCATGCGTTAAATTCCGCATTCTGTAATTTTAGGGTTATATAGTGAAAATACTTTACCTTATTGCCGATGGCATGGGTGACTGGCCGCTTGAAGAACTTGGCGGTAAGACAACCATGGAAGCCGCTCATACGCCCAATATGGATGAGCTGGCCAAAACCGGCATAGTAGGACGTGCACAAACCGTCCCCCACGGCATGCAGCCCGGCTCGGACGTGGCAAATATGGCCCTGCTCGGTTTTGATCCGGCCACGTACCACACTGGTCGCGGTCCTATCGAAGCTGCTGCGCAAGGTTTGGAACTTGACCCAGATGACCTTGTCTGGCGACTCAACCTCGTCAACGTATCCAAGCTGAACATAGACGGCATCATGCGTGACTACTCTTCCGGTCACATTTCCTCGGAAGTATCCCGCCCCATCGTGGAAATTCTTCAGGAACGGCTCGGCAACGACACGTATGAATTCATCCCAGGCATTCAGTACCGCCACCTGCTCGTCCAGAAAGACGGAGCAAACACCGATGACACCAAGCTCGCCATCAATCCGCCTCACGATATCACAGACAAGCCCATCAAACTTGATCTCCGTACTTACTCCAGAAGCCCGGAATTATGGGATCTCGTGTTTGAGGCCAAGGATATACTGGAAGACCGCAGCATGAACATGTCCATGGCCAACGCAATCTGGCCGTGGGGCCAGGGCCGCCCGCTCAACCTGCCGAACTTCAAAGAAACCTTTGGTCTGGATGGCGCGGTAATCTCCGCCGTTGATTTGATTAAAGGATTGGGCCTCGCATCCGGCATGTCGGTTATCGATGTAGAAGGCGCAACAGGCCTGCTTGATACTAACTATGAAGGCAAGGTCGAAGCAGCTCTCGAATTCCTCAAGGACAACGATTTTGTTTTCGTTCACCTTGAAGGTCCGGACGAATGCGGCCATGGCGGCGATACCGATGATAAAGTTGAAGCCATCTCGCGCTTCGATGCTCGCGTAGTAGCCCCCTTGCGTGAGGCTCTCAAAGGTGAAGAAATCGGCTGGATCATTACTTGCGACCACTTTACCCCCATCGTTGAACGTACCCACACCATGGATGCAGTTCCATTCATCATCAATGGCCCCGGCTGTGAAGCTTCCGGCGTAGAACAATTCTCCGAAGCAACAGCTGATGCCACTGGAGTGAAGCTGGAAGATGGCTATAAACTGCTCTCTTACGCACTTGAGAAACTGGGAATGAAATAATGGCTGCCAAGATCGTTTTTCCCGAAAAATCCAGTTGGTACAGCCACTTTGTTTCATACGGTGAAACTGACACCATGGGAGTTCTTTATTATGCGGAGTACCTGCACATATTTGAACGCGCCCGCAGTTTCTATATCCGTGAATACGGAATGAGCTACGCTGAAGTGGAAAGGCGAGGCATTATTATGCCTGTGCGTGAGGCCCAGTGCCGCTATCGCGCCCCAGTCCGCTACGACGATGAAATCATGGTGCATGTAGGTATTACTACTTGGAAGCGCGTATCTACCATCTTCTCTTATGAAGTGTGGAACAAAGACAAAACCGTACTGCACGCCACAGGCATGACTGAACACGCCATTGTAAATTCAGAAGGCAAGCCCGTACGCGTTCCTGACTGGCTCAGGGATATGTTCTAAGCGGTTTTCCCGACAATAAAACAACCGTTTACATGGGCGCGATGATCTGGCATCTTCGCGCCCATGCTTATTGACGTTCACACCCACGTATTTCATCCGAAAATTGCTCCCAAAGTTACGGCACAATTGGAAAACCATTACGGTATCCATCCTGTCGGAACCGGACTTGCCGAAGACCTTCTTGGTCGTATGAAGAAGTCCGGTGTCGATAAATCCGTTGTCGTAACCGCTGCCACAGCTCCAGCTCAAGTCATCCCAGCTAATAATTGGGCCATCGAGATGAAGCAGAATCACAAAGAATTCATCCCCTTTGGCACCATCCATCCCGACTTTGATCAGATGGAAGAAGAACTGTACCGCCTTGAAAAAAATGGCATCACAGGACTTAAATTTCATCCAGATTTTCAAGGCTATCGCATGGATAACCCAGCACTCTATGATGTCATGGAAATGATCGGGGATCGATTCATCTGTCTCTTCCACATAGGCGACACATTGCCGCCGGATCAGAATCCTTCATGCCCGCGTAAGCTGGTAGCCCTCAGGCGAGCCTTTCCCAAGCCAACCATCATAGCAGCTCATATGGGCGGCTACCGCCACTGGGATCTGGCACTGGAAGAATTGGCTGGACGCGATGTTTTTGTGGACACCTCAAGTGTTATGGATTTCGTTGACGACACCCTGTTATCCAATCTCTATAATTCATATGGAAAAGATCGGATTCTTTTTGGAAGTGACTACCCTCTTTTTGATGCAGGGTATGAACTTGAACAACTCACCAAACGATTGCGGCTAACACAAACCGATCTTTCCGACATTATGTCGAATGCAGAGAATCTGCTGACTCGCTAAATTAGCTCTTGCACGTCACCAATTAGATGTTGCTTAAGAGTAAAAAATCGCTATATAAGCAGAAAGCAACGGATATTATGCTTCGGGGAGGAACATGAAACGTTTCATAGCAATTATCCTGGCACTCACTCTTTCTTTCATGCTGTTCGGTTGTGGTACCAAATACTATGAAGTAACCACCAAGACCGGCAAAGTGTACAATGCTGTGGGTGACCTAGAGTATGATGTTGACCAAAAGACGTACACCTTTGAAAATGAAAAAGGCAAAGAAGTCATCCTGAGCAAGGAAGACATCGAAGTCATAGTTGAAAAAAACTAAAAAAAGCCCCGCAGTGCGGGGCTTTTTTTATAGTTACTCGACGCCTTTTTCTTTGAAAAAGTTCTTATATAACAAATCTGTTTGACGTAAGTGTACATCCATCCATGTCCGTAGAAAATCGTATACGATCACATCTCTTGTCTCCGAACAATCGGTGCACTCTTCGATAAATTCATGCACCTGTTGTTTCAAAGATTCGTGTTCCTGAATATGCTCGTGTAGGTCAATGGCAGGATAACCATGCTCCCGCATAAGCTGCTCTTCATAATCAAAATGATAGGCTGCATATTTTGCCAATTGGTGCAAAATATCGAGGACAAATTCATCTCCAGTTTCATCCATGATGGACTGAAAAAGAGAGTTGGTGATCGATACCAACTCCATATGCTGCTTATCAATTGCCTTGACGTTTACACTATACGTTTCCACCCATTCAATGCTTTCCATACTCAACTCCAACGATTCTGTACTATTGCAAAAGCCCTACATTCAAGAACCTCAACTAAATCAGATCAATTATGGAGCCAAAATCGGGATCAAAAAGCCGCTTATAGGTACGAACAACAAACCCATCAGTCATGCCTGACAGGTAATCGCACAGCATCCGTCGCTGCTCATGCTCGTCCCCCAGGGCAATAGCCTTATGATAGTGCTCGGGTAACAATCGATATTTGGGCGAACTTTGCCCCACATATTCAGCCTCTATGACCGTAAAGAGCTTACGTAAGATTTCGCCACCCTTATATTCCAACTGGTGCACTTGGGGCGTATGAAACACCAAAGAAATAGAAAGTATTTTCAAAAGCTTGCATAACGACTTCGACTCCTGCTCAATGGAAATATCGTAGCGGTACCGATTGGTTTTTTCTGCCAATGGATTATCGCGTTCGACCAGAGTCGTTGCATGGATGAACTGCCCTATGAGTCTAGCAAGAAACTGGCTGAACGAATCATCGGCAATAGCTCGGCATAACCCTTCAAGAAAGGCCGTATCATTACCCGTATACTCAGCTTCTTTGGCATTCATCCAGTTGCGAACTTTCTTGATTGTGATGAAGCCGGCGCGAATCCCATCATCAATATCGTGCACGGAATAGCCAATATCATCGGCCCAATCCATGATTCTGCACTCGAGTGATTTAAAGGAATTCAGCTCTCTCTCATTCTCAAAAACAGTAGAAAAGCGAACATCAGGACTCACAAAATCGAGAATATCTTCCTGGAAATCATATATGAAATGATTCCTTTTCTTTTCTGAATCGGAAAAAAGCGTCTTGTATTTAAGTAGCCCATCGAGAAATGCACGGGTAGGATTCATACCCGCCCACTGCGTCTTGTCGCGATAAAACAGATCCACCAGAATACGTAAGTTTTGCGCATTCCCTTCAAAACCACCAGACTCCAACATCAGTTCATTGAGCACTTCTTCGCCTGCATGGCCAAAGGAAGGATGCCCAATATCGTGAGCCAAGCAGATGGATTCAACCAAATCCTGATCAATACGAAAGTCATCAGAGAGTGCGGCTGCGGATCGATTGAGATGGTTCACAATGGAACGACCGATCTGGGAGACTTCCATGGAGTGAGTCAAACGGGTGCGATAGAAATCAAATTCACCAGAAAGAAAAACCTGCGTCTTGTTCTGAAGACGACGAAAAGCCGGAGAATAAATGATGCGGTCTCGGTCCTGCTCGAATGGCGTACGGCCTTTGACGTTCTTGGATTGGCCGCGCCCTATCCATTCCGTATCGAAGTCGGTGTAGAATCTATTTTTCACGATGCCTCCTTCTTAAAGAAATACCCGCCTATGCAAAGAAAAGAAACCCCTTCCGCGTTACGAAAGGGGTTTCCTGTTTGTATATCATTTTCTCAGCTACCCGAGATCAGGTATCTTGCCCGCATCCTCACGAGCTCCACTGCCTGCAGCCAGCTTTCTCTCCATCGCATTGAATATGCGAGAGAAGGTGAAGGTCAGGGTCAAATAGATACAACCTGCGCCCACCAGGAACGGTACATAGGTGTAATACCTGGCTCCCAGCACCTTGGCTGAGAACATCAACTCACCGACACCGATGGTGGAGATGAGCGACGAATCCTTAAGCAGAACAATAAGCTCATTGCCGAGAGGCGGAATCATACGCTTCAGAGCTTGAGGCAAGATGACGTAAACCATCGCCTGGGTATGCCCAAGGCCGGTACCGCGAGCGGCTTCCATCTGTCCCTTGTTAATGGACTGGATACCTGCACGAATGATCTCCGCATTGTAAGCACCACTATTGATGCCCAACGCGATAATACCGGTAATAAGCGGATCAGGCGTAATGCCATTGCCTGTCATCACCATATAAATCTGCGGAAAACCAAGATAGAAAAAGAAAATTTGTAACAGCATCGGTGTGCCGCGAATGACCTGGATATAGCAATCGGCGGCTAACCGAACAGGAGTCCGGCGACTAATGCGACATGTTCCTGCCAAGATACCCAGCATCAGCCCGAGGGTTAATGCTCCAAAGGTAATCTGGACCGTGTACCACGCTCCACTCAGAAGCATGTCGGAATGTTTAAATACGAGAGAGAAATCCATGGCCGGCTCCTCAAAAACAGCCGGGAGGAAAATTCCTCCCGGCCAATCTTACACTAGAGATTCCACTTCTTGACAAGAGCGTCGTAAGTACCGTCAGCCTTAACGGCTGCCAGAGCTTTGCTAATGGCATCCAGCAGAGGATCATTGCCCTTGCGGGAGATGATAGCCAGTTCCTCGAAGGAAAGCGGATTGCCAGCCTTGCGGAAAGTGCCACGCTTCATGAATTCGTCAGCCACGGAAAGGTCGGCGACGACTGCTTCAACAGCACGGTTGTGCAGCATCATGAATGCAATGTTGTAGCTTTCAGGCTTAACGACTGTAGCGCCTTCAATCTTGTCAGCTTCCTGCTCACCAGTGGTACCGAGCTGCACTGCGATCTTCTTGCCCTTGAGATCGGCAGGAGTATTCACAGTGGAATCGGGACGAGTGACCATGACCTGGCCGCTGGCAAAGTAAGGAGCAGAGAAAGAAACCTGCTTGGCACGGTCTTCGGTAACGCTGAAGCCGGACATACCAGCATCAACCTGACCGGACTGAACAGCGGTAACGATAGCTGCGAACTCCATGGTGACCCACTTGATCTTGACGCCCATCTTTGCAGTGATGGCGTTCAGCAGATCGATGTCAAAACCAACGCGCTCACCGTTGTCGCCAATGGACTCGAACGGAGGATAGTCCGGGCTGTTGCCCACGATCAGAACACCTTCGGACTTTACTTTGTCCAATGTGGTTCCAGCAAAACAGTTGGCGGAAAGCAGGCCGAGCAGGATGGCGAAAACCATGATGACGGTAACAGGAACGTTATGAAACTTCATAGCACTACTCCTTAATGCAATAGGTATCACTTCAAGCCACATGACTTGATGAAATTTGTTCAATTCTTAATGATTTAATCTACAACGCCGGCCATCAACGGACCGATCTTTTCAATAGCTTTCGGATCGGCAGCATCCAAAATACCGAGTATTTCACCCCGGTAAATGACCGCGATACGGTCAGCCAATTGAATGGCTTCGTTGAGATCACCAGTAACGAGCAGAATACCTGCCAGCTCACGAGCGGCCAACAGACGCTTCCACACTTCTTCAGTCGCGGAGACATCCAGCCCCTGAGTCGGCTGTTCAGCTACAATAAGCTTGGGTTCGCGATACAGCTCGCGAGCCAAAACAGCCTTCTGCAGGTTTCCACCGGAAAGCTGCCACGCCAGAGCATGAATACGACCAGGACGAATATCGAATTTCTCGATGAGATCAACAGTGTCCCTCTCGGCCCTCTTCTTGTCCAGCCATATGCCCTTGGCAAATCCCTTACGGGTGGTCAACAGCAGGTTGTCCACAAGGTTCTGGTTACGAAGCGTAGCCAAACCAAGACGATCTTCCGGGATGTAACACATGGAGCGATTCCAAGTGGATTCAGCAAAAAACTTTCGCCACGGCTGCCCCATAATAAACACGGTATCGACTGGCGGCTTGATAAGACCTGTGACGGCTTCGACCAACGGTTTCTGTCCGTTACCCGCCACGCCGACCAATGCCAAAACTTCGCCCTTGCGAACTTCCAGATCGACTTCGCGCAGACCTATGCCGGTCATATTCTTGACTTCCAGCACAAGATCACCGATCTCAGCAGGCTCACGGTCAACCTCAAGGAGAACCTCTCTGCCTACCATTCGAGAGGCGAGATCCGCCTTTGACTCAATGGTGGAAGGATCGATTTGCCCCTCAATTTTACCTCGGCGCAAGATAGCAATTTCGTCTGCAAAAGCAATGACTTCTTCCAGCTTGTGGCTGATGAAGATAATAGACTTGCCCTGCTCCGTCATATTCCACAGCGCCTCAAAAAGCTTACCGGTTTCCTCGGGTGTAAGCACGGCTGTGGGTTCGTCAAAAATAAGAATGCGGCTTTCACGATACAGCAGCTTGAGAATTTCAACCACCTGCCGCTCGCCCATGGAGAGATCGGAAATACGCGCTGTAGGATCGATGTCCAAGCCATATGCTTTGGCCAGTTCACCAACGCGTTTCTCCATCTCCTTGGGCTTGATAAGGAAGCTCCCTTCCTGGCCCAACAACACATTTTCGGTCACAGTCATGGAATCCACAAGCATGAAGTGCTGGTAAACCATACCGATACCGGCTGCGATAGCGTCCTTGGACGACTGGAATGTGACAGGCTTGCCTTCCACTTCGATATGTCCCTCATCAGGACGATAGCGACCAGCCAGCATGGACATCATGGTGGACTTACCCGCACCATTTTCACCCAGCAATGCTTTGATCCTACCAGGGTAGATATCAAGCGTAATGGAATCGTTCGCCACCACCGGGCCGAATCGCTTGGTGAGTCCCTTGAGAGAAACCGCCGGTTTCATGTCTTCGGGAATGTCTCGCACAGCGTGCGGACGGGGAAATTTGAAATTTGCCATTACGTCTACCCTTCCGGCTCGATGTTGGTACCAAGCGCAGCGGGAGCGTCAATACGACGACCACGGGCGGCAGACAGAATAAGAACCAGCACCGTTAGGATGTATGGCAGCATGAGCAAAAGAGAGGACGGTAAGTTGGTACCCAAAGCTTGCAGACGAAGCTGGAAGGCCATGACGCCTCCAAAAAGATATGCTCCGGCCACAGCACGTCCCGGGCGCCAGAAGGCGAAGATGACCAGGGCTACCGCTATCCAACCACGACCGCCGGAAAGACCATTTGTCCAGAGATGAGTATAAGCAAGAGAAAGATAGGCACCGCCAAGACCGATGAGAAAGCCACCTGCGATGACCGCGAAATAGCGGAGGCGAATAGGTTTCAGACCAGCAGCACTGGCCGCTGCGGGCATTTCGCCTGTGGCACTCACATGCAGCCCAAGCGATGTACGCTTAAAGAAAAACCAGAACCCAAACGGGATCAGAAATGATATGTAGACTAGCATATCGTGCTTGAAAAAGATTTCGCCGATAATCGGAATCTGTGAAAGCAGGGGAAAATCAAACGGATTGAAACCGGGAGCGGGCAGCCCAACATACGGAACGCCAAGAAAATTGGTCAATCCCACGCCAAGAATGGTGATGGCCAAACCGGAAACAACTTGATTGCCCAAGCAGGAAATACAAACAAATGCATGCAAGGACGCCATGCCCATGCCAGCAATACCGCCAGCCATGAAACCGAGCCAGGGGGAGCCAGTATACATTGAGGTGGTGAATGCAGCCAGAGCGGCCACGGCCATTATGCCCTCAACGCCGAGGTTAAGCACCCCGCCCTTCTCGGTCATAATTTCGCCCAGGGTGGCATAAAGAATCGGTGTGCCAGACTGCACTGTAGCAGCGAAAAGCGGTATCAGAAAATCCAACATACCTTATCCCTGCCTGCTCTTTTTGAATTCCAGCGTATAAAGAATAAACAACTGCCCGGCCAAAACGGTCAGCAGAATAATACCTTCCATGATCGTTCCAAAAGCTGCCGGAATCTGGAGTTCCAACTGAAGGTTTTCCACCCCCACGCGCAGAGCTGCCAACAAGAAAGATGCAAACGCAATGTTCAGCGGCTCCAAACGAGCAAGCCACGCAACAACAATTGCAGTGTAACCATAACCGACCATGAGACTGGGCTGGAGTCGATTCAAGGTTGCAGATGTTTCAACACATCCGGCCCAACCGGCAAAACCACCGGACAGACACATCACAAACATGACAAGCATGCCGTAACGAATTTTGGCGTACTTGGCCACGCGTGCGCCTTCACCAGACGCCTTAAGCTCAAAGCCAAGACGGGTGAAAGACATAAAGGCCCAGAGGCCAATGCCGACGATCACACAAAAAAGCAAACCCCAATGCACTCGACTAGAGCCGATACCGTCAATAATGGCGGCAGCGGAAAATTCAGGAGTCATAGGGAACCCAAAACTGGCGGGGTCCTTCCAAACACCAAAGACAAGGTAATCGAGAAGCAGAATGGCGATGTAATTAAGCATCAGGGTGGAGATGATCTCGTTTACCCGGAGCTTCAACCTCAGGACGGCGGGAATGAGTGCCCAGAGTCCGCCAAGGATAAAAGCCATGGCGAACATAAGCGGCATCAGGATCACGCCCGGCAAATCAGGAAAAGAGAGTGCCATCCAAGTAGCACCAATGGCACCAAGCGCAAATTGCCCCTCTGCACCAATGTTCCAAATCTGCATGCGGAAAGCCACGGCTACACCGAGCGAGCAAAGGAAAAGCGGGATCGCTTTTAACAACGCACCTTCAAGCGCCCAAAGGTTTCCAAAACTTCCCTGCCATAGAATAATCATCCCTTCTATGGGGTCTTTGCCCTGCCCCGCAAGGAGCAGCGCACTCACACCAAGGGAAAAGAGCAGGGCGCCCAGGAATATAACCAGGGCGCCCCACTTCCAGGGTTCTTCTCGTTTGCGAATCTTCAGCACATACTATCCGATGTTATTCGGTTGTACCGACAACGCCTTCAACAAACCAGGTCATGCCAAGCAGATCGCCGTCAGGAACAGTAGTACCCTCAGCGACAACAACTTCGCCCTTCTGATTTTTGATGGGACCAGCAAAGATGGTGTCCTGACCGGCAGCCAGGTTTGCCTTGTGAGCGTTGACCTTGGCCTTAACGTCTTCAGGAACCATGGGTCCCATGGGGGCGATGTCGACAACGCCGTCAGCCATGGACCACCAATTGGACTGATTGCCATTCCAAGTGCCGTTCTTAACCTGCTCCATGGTTTTCACGTAAGCCGGACCCCAGTTCCAGATGGCGGAGGTCAGGTGAGCCTTAGGAGCGAAGGAAGACATATCGGAGTTGTAACCGACAGAGTATGCACCGGCTTCCTGCGCAGCTTCCTGCGGGGCCGGGGAATCCTGATGCTGGGCGATAACATCGCAACCTGCGTCCAGGAGAGATTTGGCAGCGTCTTTTTCCAGTGCCGGATCGTACCAGGTCTTGGTCCAGACAACACGGACTTCTACGTCCGGGTTCATTTCACGTGCGCCAATGGTGAAGGCGTTGATGCCGCGAATAACTTCGGGGATCGGGAAAGCGGCCACGTAACCAAGCTTATTGGACTTGGTCATGGAGCCAGCAACCAGACCGGTCAGGTAACGGGACTGATAGATGCGACCGAAGTAGTTGGACACGTTTTCGGACTTCTTGAAGCCAGAGCAATGCATGAAATTGACATCGGGAAATTCTTTACCGACCTTGATGGTGGGATCCATGTAGCCGAAGCTAGTGGTGAAGATCACATCAAAGCCCTTGCGAGCCATGTTACGGATAACACGCTCAGAATCAGCACCTTCAGGCACGGATTCAACATAAGCAGTGGTGACGTAATCCAAGCCATCAACAGCTTTGCGGCCCAGGTCGTGGGCGTAGGAGTAACCAGCGTCACCAACGGGGGAGACGTAGACAAAACCGGCCTTTAAGGTCTTAGCTTCCTCGGCGGGAGCTTCGGCCTTGGGAGCAGGAGCAGGCTCGGCTTTCTTTTCCTGGGGGGCTTCGCCACAGGCGAAGAGGGACAGTGTCATTGCCATGGCGGCAACTACAACACACAGTTTCAACAATTTCTTCATGAGGACCTCTCCATTAACGTGTAGATCGAATTCCATTATCCTAGCATACGATTTTGGGCAATAGCCCTGACCGCATGGCAGGCTTTACTCCACTCCAATTACTACAAATATTTTTTTAGCTATTCTCCGGCAACCTGGGCAATAGGCTCAACAAACTGAGCGCCAGCGTCCCACGGGAAAAGAATCCACGTATCCTGGCTGACTTCGGTAATGTAGGTCTCGACCATGGGACGCCCTTCCGGCTTGGCATACACCGTAGCGAAATGGGCGTTGGGAACCATGTCCCTTACAACTTTGGCGGTCTTGCCAGTATCCACTAAATCATCAATGAGAAGCCACCCCTCGCCGTCGTTATCAACCGACTTGAGAATATCGGCACTCCCCTGATCTTTCCAATTATAAGAAGAGATACTGACGGTATCAATGAGATGGATATCCAACTCGCGTGCAAGGATGGCTGCAGGCACAAGGCCACCGCGGGTAATAGCGATAATGCCTTTCCACGGTCCGCGCTCCATCAGGCGCCAGGAAAGGGCGCGGCAATCGCGGTGTAATTGTTCCCAAGAAACAGGAAACATTTTCTGGTAACGGCTCTTGTCGCCCATATGCATAACTCCTTAAGAAAGCTGCTCCGAGTTAGGAAGAGACGGTCATGTACCCATGTTTGGCATATTAATCAAGGGTACAGGCACGTCCCTTGTAGTCATAAATAAAACCAAGAACCTTACGAACTTTCTCTGAAAAGATCTTGGAAGACAGTACTTTCCCGGCCACTCGCTTGTTCAATTCACTCACAGTGGGGTACGGATGAATGGCCGAAGCCATAGTTGAAAGGCCGACTTTTCCGTTTAATGCTGCCACCCATTCTGATATCAACTCACCCGCGTGAAGCCCCACAATTTGGACGCCCAAAGGCTTTTCGCGCTTGTCCAAAACCAGCTTGATTTTGCCCACAGTCGCGCCTTCTGCCTGGGAACGGTCATTAACTTCGAAATCTTCTTCCCAGACCGCATATTTCAATCCCGCCTTGGTAGCGGCCTTCTCATTCATCCCCACACTCGCCAATTCCGGCTCTGTATAAGTGCACCAAGGTAACCATTTGTAATCGACTTTGCGCGGCAATTTGAACACGGCGTTGGAAATGACGATCCCGCCTTCATAACCAGCGGCATGAGAAAATTGATACTTGCCTGTTACATCACCCGCCGCAAATATATTCATCTGACTGGTACGTAACCGATCATCGACCTTCACACCGCGGTTTGAGTATTCCACCCCTGCATTTTCCAACTTGAGATCATTGACACTCGGCATCCGCCCCGCTGCTACCAGAATCTGCTCGGCACGAATGGTGTGCATCTCGCCATGCGCTTCATACACGACCTCCACACCGCCATTAACTCTGCGCACTTCCTGAGTATTGGCGCACAAGTCTAGAGCTATGCCTTCTGCTTTAAAAACATCCTGAACAATCTCAGCCATGTCTTCATCTTCAGCAGTAAGAATCTGGCAGTTGCGCTGAAGAATACGCACCTTGGAACCCAGACGGGCAAAAGATTGTGCCATCTCACAACCGATGGGACCACCACCCACTACGATGAGAGATTTTGGCAACTCTTGCAGAGAAAAAACATCCTTATTGGTCCAATACCCTGTCTCTTCCAGACCGGGAATAGGCAACCCCATTGGCTCAGAGCCTGTGGCAATTACCCACTGCCGGGCTGTCACTTTCTTGTCGTTGAATTCAACCTGATGCTCATCAATAAACGAGACTTGGCCGAATTCTACTTTTGCACCCAAACCACAAAAACGCTCTTCCGAATCATGTACCTGAATCGTATCCACTACAGATTGAATGCGTTCTGCCACTTTCTTGAAATCCACTGGCGGCAAATCCACTTTGGGCAATCCGTAATTCTCGGCCATACGCATTTTGTGATAGACTGATGCCGTCTTGATAAGTGCCTTACTCGGTACGCACCCATAATGCAGACAGTCCCCGCCAAGACGCGATTCCTTTTCGATCAGCAATGTCTTCACGCCAAGCTGAGAGGCGCCAGCCGCAACCGTCAATCCCGCCGCACCGCCACCAATAATGCCGATATCATAATCAAAATGGTTAGCCATTGTTCTGCCTCCTAGCCTGATACCAGCTTACTGTTTTTTTCATAACAAGCGGGAATACCCCGAGAATAGCAAAGGAAATAATGAGACTTGGCGACAACAAACCGGATAAGGATTCGACCTGCCCCAACTCTTTGCCAGCATTCACATAGACCACCGTGGCCGGGAACATACCTATCTGGGACACCCAATAATAGGTAAACAAACGCATTGGCGTCAGCGCGATGACTGTGTTGATGACAAAAAATGGAAAGACAGGAATAAGGCGCAACGTAAACAAATAAAACGCACCATCCTGTTCAATGCCGGTATTGATCTTCTCCAGCTTATCCCCAAACCGTCCCTGAACCCAGTCTTTCAACAGATATCGCGCCACAACGAATGCAGCGGCGGCACCAATGGAACTGGCGAACGAAACAACGATTGTTCCCGTACCCAATCCGAACAGCGCACCACCAGCAAGGGTGAGCACGACTGCCGCAGGAAGCGCGAGGGCTGTGGCTGTTACATAAATCAGGAAATAGGCACCCAACACAAGAAAAGTATGCTCTGCATACAATTTCTGGAATTGCTCACGAGAAGCTTTAAGGTACTCCAAAGAAAAATATTGACCGAGATCAAAGAGAAAATAACTTGCCACAAGTAAAGCCACAACACCGACAATAAGTATGCGCTTGATGATTCCGGCCTTCATGATGTCACTTATTCCCCAAGTAACTGGAGCGCATAAAACCCGGCTCCCAGCAGCCCGCTCTCTTCGTTATTGTTGAGCTTGATGGGAACGGAATGCAGGAATTCTTCGTATACATGCGAATTATGAAATTCTTCGAGAAATTCCGGCACCTGCACCAACATTGGATTCTTAGCCGCTATGCCGCCAGCAATATACAGCCCGCCCTCACACATAAGCGCAATGGCCCAGTCACGACACACCCGCCCATAAAATCGCGCATACCACTTAGTGGTTTCGCTTTCGGACGCAATTCGCTCTGAAATCTCTTTGGGCAACAACTCCTCACCGGTCAAAAACTTGTGAACAAGCTGTAAGCCAAGGCCGGTCACCACGCTGTCCCCTTCTGCCCATCGGCGACCGCTTTCTCGACGGTTGAATTCGCCGTACTCATACTCCCGCTCACCATTGAACGGAAACGCCATGTGCCCGCCCTCGGACGGCAAGGCTATCCACTCGTTTTCACCGGGCAGGAGAGCCGAATATCCCAGGCCCGTTCCAGCGCCGATGACACCAACAACACCTATGTCGTCAGCCTCTCCTGACTGAAGAACCAAAGCATTATCCACAGCACGTGTACGACAAGCATACGCTTGAGCTGCAAAATCATTAATGAGGCACGCTTTTTCCACGCCAAAATCCACTTCATGCAAATCAACACCCCATGGAGCATTGGGAAGAAAAGGACATTTTATACCGTGAATAACAGCGCCGGCAACAGCCAAGGCCGCGCTATCAAAAGAACCAGGAGTAACCGAAAAATCGCTGTCCCAAAGCTGGGTCAGAAGTTCAGGAAACGTTGAAGCACCGTGTGTATCGAGCCAGATGGAGTCTTCCATTGCCAGCTCCCCTTTTCTGCTATCAAAAAGGGCGAAACGGCTATTGGTGCCGCCAATATCCGCAGCCAAAATTTTTGCCATGATTCAAATATCCTCCCGTCTTGGGAAAGATAGCATAAACCCGCCAAAAGAAAAGGGACCCGAGGGTCCCTTTTTCTTCTGATTCGATTGGTCGGCTTTACGCGGCTTCCGTGGCCTCCGTCACCTTTTCCAGCCGTTCGCCAATATCGGCAGTCTCAACAGGAGCTCGCTTCTTCTCCAAATATTGCCGTGTGATTCGACGAAGAGTTTCGGTCTTACCTGCCCGCTCACTTGGGCTAAGGAAAGAAGTAAGCTTACGCTCCAGCTTATATGAGTTCTGCTCCTTGCTGATGGCGACAATGCCTTCCAACACCAGCTTCTGATTGAGCAATTCGGCCCGCGTGGAATAATTAATATTTTCTGCAATTGGAGAAAAAATCATATTGGACAGGACCAAACCATACAGAGTGGAAATAAAGGCCACCGGAATATTTTTGAGAATTACAGCAGTATCGTTGATGCCCATAAGTAAGCCAATAAGGCCGATGACACTACCAGCTACTCCAAAGGCCGGAGACATGCGCGCCATGGTCTGGAAAAAGCGCTCGCTCTGCTGACGGCGAAGATTGAAAAACGCCATCTCTGCATTGAGAGTCTCGCGGATCTCTTCTTCCTTATAATTATCTACCAGCAAAATCAGACCATTCTTGAGAAACGATGTTGTGGCCTTGGCTTCTGTTCGTTCCAGAGACAAAATTCCATCCACTTTGGACTTTACGGACAAATCCAGAAGCGTATGCACGATCTCCCCGGACGTGGCGTGGCCGTTCCGATAAGCATTTTTCGCCACTTTGAATGCGTTGACGACATGTTCGAATGGATAACTGATGAGCATAGCAGCAATCAGCCCAGAAAATACGACCAAAAAGGCAGCCAGATTGCAGTACGCTGCAGCTGCACCGGTGAGCATAAAACTGCCCACAAAAATGATCATGCTGATGATGACGCCGATTAAATTCTTTTTATTCATGTTGGCCTCCAACCGAATCAGATTTCGTTGGTAATGACTATTTCAACCCGGCGATTCAGCGCCTGGTTAGTTTCAGACGTGCTGGGAATTTCCGGCATGTAAGCGCCACGTCCGGTGATGACCACCCGCTTAGGCTCGATATTGAATTGTTTGATAAGGAAATTGGCGACCCCTGCCGCACGATTAGTGGAGATAGCAAAACCGTCAGCAACTTCAGCTTCATCCTGTGAAGCAAAGCCAATGACATGAACATTTCCCACACTCAGCTTCACGACTTCAGCAACCTCGACAAGATACTGGGCGGACTCAGGCTTGAGCTCACCGCTTCCAGCTTCAAAAAACAGATCACCCCGCAAGGTGACGCGAACACGCGCCTGCCCTTCCCGGATCACGGACACACCGTTTGCCCGGGAGCGATACAAGACCTGATTTTCAGCCATGCGGATAACTTCCTTATTTCCACGCGAATCCGCCTTGCTGGCTATTTGTCCAATGAGACCAATCAACGGATCAAGCGCGCTTGTGGCCTGAGCCTGATCCGCAGACTGCTGACTGAACAACACCTTCACGTCCTGATGAGAAGAAGCGTAGACGAAGAGCACTACGAACAACACGAACATGACCATCATCAAATCAGCCCACGGTACGGCCCAGTCATTCATGCCACGAGCCCTTTCCGAGCCTTCAAACTGGGTAAAGGACGTAAAATCGCTGCTGTGTTTACCTTGAATATCTTGCATATTTTCTCCTGCGGTTGCCCGCGCGCAGTATGAAGCAAGAACTCTGCCATAAAGATAAGCACTTAAAATACATAATCTATTTCACAGCACTCAAATCCGTTACCCAATAGCGCCAAAAAAACGTCATACCCGCCACCATTGACGCTTACCCCAAAATCATGGAGAAACTTTACCTATGAATCAGACACAAACCGGTCCTTTCAAGACCAATCAAAGCATCATATTGGCTTCCGGCTCCCCGCGCCGAAGAGAACTCCTCAGTGACATAGGCCTTGAGTTCGAGGTCCGCCCTTCCTCCATGGAAGAACCCAAGCCAGAGCCGAACGAAGCCCCGTCAGACTATGCTCAGCGCATGGCTGAGATGAAGACCAAAGACGTGGCCATCAATCATCAGGGTGCCACCGTACTCGGAGCTGACACCATCGTGGTCCTCAATGACCGGATAATGGGAAAACCGCAGGATGGAGCGGCTGCTCTGGAAATGCTCACAGCTCTGTCCGGCAACACGCACCAGGTCATCACCGCCTTCTGCATCGTACTCCCGAACGGTAGAACGATTACACAGGCAGTGGCCACAGATGTGGATATGCGCGTCTCTGGAGAAGCGGAACTTAAAGGATATATTGCGACGGGCGAACCAATGGACAAAGCCGGAGCCTACGCCATCCAAGGCATAGGCACCTTTCTGGTCACCGCTATTCGTGGATCATACACCAATGTTGTGGGGCTACCGCTCGCGCGAGTTTTGGAAGTCCTATTGGAAGAACAAGTTGTAACGACCTATTAAGAACCAGAACAACTGGCTATCCAATAGGTTGCAACTATTTAACGGCTGACAACTGGAACCAGGGCAGGTCCTCTTTCACGCCGTATTCACGCAAAATATCCGCGACTATCGCAGGCCTCTTCGTGGTCAAAAGCGGCTTGGTATTTTCTGTCACATTGACAAGACACTGTGTGCAAAAGCTATGGATGGGAGCAAATTCCTTGAACCCGTTGCGCACAGCATTCATTTCTTCACCCAGCCAGAAATCCTTCAGGTTTGTAGTCGCATCAATGGTTCCAGCAATAGCATTGGCCGATGGATCACAACAACAGTAAGCTACCTGCCCGTCCGCCTGAATGGACATCATCGTGTAGCAGGAATCACAGTATCCCCGAGGCTCCTGAGGAGCATTCAAGTCAACAAATGCGTCAAAGGAATTGGGGACGATCTTGGTGGGCTGTACCTGAATAACGGTATCACCATTTTTGAACAGAGGCAGCGGCGTCCGGTTGACTACCTTTTTCTTCCAATCATCTTCATCGTAGTCCACATCCAATCCAAGTGCCCGCCCGATTTTTTGCGACTTCTCCATGATGCCGGAGATGTCCACCATCTTCTTGTCATATGCAATATCGCCATCAAAGATGGAGTAATCCGCTATCTGCACAGAGATTACACCTGGAACATTGTTCTCTATTCGATAAAGTAGGAAACTATACAATTTACTCAAATATTTTTCATACGATATGGCACTATTGCGGTAATCATAATCTTCTTCTGTAGCACTGAAGCTTAGCACTAGATTCATTGGCAAACTATACACCGCTTCCCTGAGCGGCATACCGTTTGAACCTGATTGAAATCGTACTCCCTGCTGATCTACAAATTTGATTATATCCGCGATCTTGGGATGCAAGAACGGCTCAAAGGTCTGGCCAAAGCTGATTGGCCATCCGTTGGCAACAGCTTGACTGACAATGGACTTGAGCAATTCAAGATCCATATTCACCTTAGTATTCTTGACATCTTTGGTAGAGCAATAATCACATGCAAAATTGCAGTAATTCGTGGGAGCTATCAATATCTGAGGTCTATCCAGGCACGCTTCCATGCCCGCTTTGTACCTTTCGTCATTGATGAGTCGATGCTTCAGATTATCCACAGTATGTTCCTTATGGCTTGACGTTTTTTCGACGCTTCAGAAATGTAATGCAACATCCGTGCTGGCAAGGCGAGAAGGCTCATGCTAAACCTTTTTCCATGAACGCTACTAAACCAACACTCCCCTCTGATAAACTGGCTGTGGCCTTGGCTACACTCGGTCCGATAGGTCATTTCCCCAAAGCACCCGGCACCTGGGGATCACTTGCTGCTATTATCGGCGCACCGTGGCTCTTTCTGCCCTTTCCCTTTTGGGGCCGCGTCCTGATACTCATCGGCGTGCTTGCAATCGGCACCTGGGCCTGTTCTCGTGCCGAGGTTATCATAGGCAAAAAAGATCCCGGTTGTGTCATCATTGACGAACTCTTCGGCCAATGGCTCACCCTGCTCTTTTTCTCTGCCATGCCTCTCTGGTCTCTGGCGCTCGGTTTCGTCTTTTTCCGTATCTTTGACATATTCAAACCATTCCCTGTGAAATGGGCGGAAACCGCTTTTCCCGGTGGCCTGGGTGTAATGATCGATGACGGAGTAGCCGGGCTATATGCTCTCGGCTGCCTGCACCTTGTAGCGCAATTCATTTAAAAGAAAAACGCCGCTCCCATCTGGAAGCGGCGTTCTCATGTATTCACTCTATTAATATTTATTGAACCACGAACTCGGCACGGCGATTCTGAGCCCATGCGGATTCGTTATGGGCCGGATCAACCGGACGCTCTTCGCCAAAGCTGACGATGGACATACGCTCGGGGTCAACACCCAAAATAACCAAATGTTCATAGGCAGCACGAGCACGACGTTCGCCCAGGGCGAGGTTGTATTCTTCGGTGCCGCGCTCATCACAATGGCCTTCAATGACAACTTTAACGGTATCGTATGAACGCATGAGATCAGCCTTACGACCGAGTACGCCTCGAGCCTCTTCACCCAATTCGTAAGAATCGAAGTCAAAGTGAATGGTCAAGCTTGTAAGCTCTTCCAGAGCTGCAGACTTCTTACGGGCAGCTTCTTCAGCGGCCAAGGTAGCCTCACTCACTGGTGCCTCATACTCCTTAGGCGGCGGAGGAGGTGTCCAGGTAGAGTTGTCCTTGATTTCCACTTTGCTTTCTGGCGGCGCACTGGTTGTCGTTTTCTTGGCACAGCCAGCGCCAACAAGAAGCGACAGGGCCAAAATGACCATCACCGCAAGGTACAATCTCGATTTCATGCCAACTCCTTCGACTGAGCCATTGCCCGGCCATCACGGTTCATGATTTTCAAAAACTTGGTTACGCCTACCGTAGGTGTACCCTTTCTCCAATAAAAATCAACCCTCACAGAGTGACAAATCACCACTGCAACGAAGTATCCCAAGCAGGTGCGAACGCTTGTCCCTTGCCTGTCGTAAGCTGACGAGGTGTGTCGCCATGACGAGTGGATAAATACAACTTGTACTGCCCAGTCCTATTAGATGCAAAGGCAATAAAGTAACCATCAGGCCCAAAGGCCGGATATTCATCATTGCCCGGACCAAAGGTAAGCTGCTTCTCACGCCCGGTTGTCAGGTCATGCAGGAAAATACGATGCCCGCTTCGAGTTCGATGCGTGTAAGCCACATATCGGCCGTTGGGACTGAGGCAGGGATGGGTGTTGTACTTCCCTTTCATGGTCACACGACGGACTTTGCCTGTCTCCATGTTCATCAAATAAATGTGAGGGTTGCCAGCACGTCCTGAGGTAAACACCATCTGTTTGCCGCTGCGATCAAAACTGGGAGAGACATCAATATACGGACTTTTTGCAAGCATCCGTTCCGGTGTCGAATTCTTTTTTAACTCAAATATATTGGTGGCACCGTTACGGTTCAGTGAAACAATGAGTTTGTCATTCGGGCCAAAGATGGGACCGATGATAGTCTGCCCCAAGCCTCGTGAATGAAGGCGAATTTTACGGGTTGTGCTGTCATAAATTCCAAGACGGTGCTTGTCCCTGCCAATATGGGTAAAAGCGATCTTTTCGCCATTAGCAGACCATGCAGGGCTGAGATTATATCCACTAAGCTTGGTGATCTGCTGCAATCCCCTGCCCTGCGGCAGCACAGTGTAAATCTCTTTGAACTTACCGTCCTGACGCACGAAGGCAATGGGGGAATCAAAAAAACCTTTCTTGCCGCTCAAGGCTTCAAGCAGAGCCGATGAAAAACGGTCAGCAGCCCGCGCCAAGGTCTCATCATTGATATCGTTGTAGGCCTTTCCCACCAACCGACGCCCACTGAACGTTTCAAAAACGCGAGCTTCAATCTTGTTATTCTTCCAACCAGTAGTCATGCAAAGGTCAATCTTGGCAAGCTGCATAGGCTTGTAATCAAGCTCACTGCCTCGAACCCCTTTACTAGGATCCCCGCCAAGAATCTCACTCACCGGCACTAGTTTGAGGAAAGGAATGTAACTCAGGTTGTTGGCAACCAGCTTTTCAAATGCCTTGGAAGCGGCGGGAAGCTGTGAGCCGTCCAAGCCTCTTGGGGGCAAGAAGGTAATGGTGACAAGCCGTTGCCCCGGTCCATGGATATCCACGGTGAGGGGGCCTGAAGCTAGAGCGGAAACCGCCATGAATAATGAGATGACACAGACGAAAACACAAAGAGATATACGTTTCATGCGGCCTACTCGGAGAGTTCCTGACTGTTGAAATTAATATGCAACACACGATCCCGATCGGTTCGCGGCCGCTCGACTTGTTCTGTTTCCTTGATGGCTCTGAGCGTAGAGTTGTCAAACTCTATATTACCTGAAGAATCAACGATTCTGGAAGAGAGAATCTTGCCCTCACCATCCAGGGTAACTTCCACAGAGGCCATGAGATTGTCTTCACCGGCAAAGCTGGGATAGCGCCAGTTCTTCTTGATGGCGAGGCCCACGATAAGTGAATACACTTCAGACAAGCCTGAACCTGTAGCGCCCTGCACTCCTCCCTCGATACCACCTTCAACTCCAGCACCCTGCCCACCATGGGAATAGACCTTGTCGCCCTCTTTCTGCTTGAGAGCGGACAATTCATCACGCAATGCTTTTGCTTTTGCGGCTTCCTTTTGTCGGGTCTGCTTTTTGACTTGAGTCTGGGCTGCGGCTAAAGCTTCCTTACGCAACTGTGCAGCAGTCTTTTTAGGCTTAGGCTTAGGTTTGGGTTTCGGTTTAGGCTTTTCTTCCTTCTTCTTTACCACGGTCTTTTTCTCGACCTTCTTCTCGCTGATCTTCTCAACCTTCGGTTCCTGCTTGGCTTCCACGACAGGCGTGGGCTTTACTTCCACCGCTGGTTCGGGAGCAACCTCCACCACAGGTACTTGCGGCTCAGCAGCGATTTCAGACGCGGCTTCCACAATAGGCGTAGGCTTAGGGGACGGAGGGGGAGCCAGGGAAAGAAGATCAACCGTATAGACCTGCTTGTCCATGGACACAGTCGGAGACGAGTCTGGCGACCAGAAAAGAGCGTAGGTAAGAAATCCTACATGGAAGAGAATGGAGAGAACCAGTCCGACACTCAGACGCATAATATATGTATCCCTTTGGGACTACTTCTTTTTCTTCTCTTTAGTCTGCTCGGCAACGATACCGAGACGATCAATTCCAGCGCTTTTGATTTCGCCCATGACCTCAACCACAGTACCGTAGGCAACCTCTTTGTCGGCGCGGAGAAAAAGCTGTTTCTTTTGCTTGGCGACCAACCGCTTCAAGTGGTCCTCCAATTCATCCAGACCGACCTTGTATTCATCCAGAAATAGTGAGCCGTCTTTTTTGATGGACAAAACAAGATGTTCAGAATCCTGCGGCAAGTTCTTGACCGTCTTGGTAGTAGGCAAATCCACATCAACACCCTGCGTCATGAGCGGTGCGGTGACCATAAATATGATGAGCAGCACCAGCATGACATCCACAAAAGGAGTCACATTGATTTCATTAAGAAATCCGCCGCCTGTCTTAATCGCCATGACGGACTCCTACTTTTTCTCGGACTTGGTCGCCCAAGCGATCTCACGCTCTGCGCGATTCAGAAACGCGCCAGCAAAGTCGACCATGCCAGACTCAACTTCGTTCAACTTACCGAGAAAATAGTTGTAGAAAATAGTTGCCGGAATAGCGACCAGCAGACCGATGGCCGTGGCGATAAGAGCTTCAGAGATACCCGGAGCGACCGTTGCCAATGCGGCAGACTGAGTCAACCCAATGGCGTGAAAAGAATGCATGATGCCCCAAACCGTACCAAAGAGGCCGATGAAAGGAGCAGCGTTGGCGCAAGTAGCCAGGAACGGTAGATTGCGCTGCAATACTCTCATTTCTTTGGAAATACCCTGCTTCAAAACGCGACGCAGAGTATCCTTGACCAGGAGCCGCTTGCGATCACGGTTCACATCCGCTTTTTCCAACAAACGGAATTCCTGCACAGCCAGGGTAGAAACTCGAGCCAGCGGGGAATGATCCTTTTCGCCCAGCGTCTTGAGGCCATTTGTCAGGTCTTCAGCACCCATGAACAGGTCGTAACCAGCCATGACTTTCTTCCGGGCAGAGCCAATCGAGATGAACTTAAAGAAAATGATGGTCCAGCTCCATATTGACATGCAAGCCAGGAAAATCAGAACCATTTTCACTGCCAGGGTGGCCCCCATGAGAAGGCTCAGAATGTTGCTTTCAGGCATAAAATTCATGCTGTTCACCCGTTACCTTTTATACTGTATAGAAATGCTTCAATGCGAAGAAAGCCGTGCCATCCAGGGCCACGACTTTCCAAATTCACTTGCTTACTTATCCAGTGCTACAGCACCCATTATTTCATACATCGCTGTACGATCTCCCAGGCATTGGATTCTGTCTGCCGATATTCTTCAATAGTCAGTCCTGCACCCAGAGCAATTGTCTTGCGCAGATCCTGATCCACTAAATCACGAGGGGCGTGGGCATCGTTATTGACCACCAGCTTGGCTCCGTATTGACGAGCCAATGCAGCTACATGCCCGTTGGTGTAGCTGTGCCCACCGCGAGTGGAGATCTCCAGAGCTACGCCCTTTTCTGCGGCAAGCTGCACCTCTTCCTTGGTTATCATGCCGGGATGCGCCAGTACGTCCACCCCTGCCTCAATAGCAGCGAGATTAGTGCCGGGAGCCACAGGCTCCACCGGGGTTTCACCGTGCATGACAACCAGTTGCGCTCCCGCAGAACGTGCTTTTTCCACCATCTCGCTAATGAGCGCCGGTGGAATATGGGTCAGTTCCACGCCAGCCATTACGTTAATATCATAGAAAAATCCGTGCTTCTTTACGAAACGGAGAACATTTTCCACAATAAACGTAAGGTTTGACTCATCTGCGTGATCTGTCATGCAGAGCGCTTTGTAGCCAGCAACCTCGGCCCGGCGGACCAATTCGGCGGGAATAAGCTCCCCGTCGCTAAAAATAGTATGTGTGTGCAGATCGATCATATCAGCCTACATCTTGTATTTTGTATCTTCTTCGGACATTTTTTCCAACTCATCCGCCCACTTGTCAGCATCTTCAGTCTTAATGACGCTTTCGCTCTCTGCCTCCATGGAAGCACCCGCATTCTTGATGACCTCATCGGCCACATAGATGGGGCATTCTGCACGAACAGCCAGAGCGATGGCATCTGAAGGACGACTATCCAGTTTCATGGTTTCCTTTTCTGTGGAAACCACAATCTCGGCGTAAAATGTGCCGGTCTCAATGTCCGTCACTTCAACACGCACCACTTTGCCGCCCAGGGCGGATATGGCGCTAAGTAAAAGATCATGCGTCATGGGGCGGGGAAATGGCACCTTGTTGATGGCCATGGAAATAGCCATGGCCTCCATGGCACCGATCCAGATGGGCACAGCGGTGCCCTCCTCATCCTTGAGCACAAGGATGGGAGACTTGTTGCTCTCGTCAAGTGCGAGACCGAAAATCTCCATTTCTACCATGGGTTGCCGATCCTCTCTCCCACTAGGGAGTGCTTCTTAGCCTCGGTGATACGAACCGGGACCATCTTTCCGATGAGTCCGTCCGCCTCGTCCATGCGCACATTCACTATGCGCCAGGCCGGATCACGCCCTTTCCACCAAGTGCCATCGCCGTCTTGCATACGGCTTTTGCCCTCAATGAAAGCCACGGTTTCCCGACCTTCCAAATTCTTTAGACATTTTCTAGTAATATTATTTTGCAGAGTCTGCAAGCGCATCAAGCGATCTGACGCCTCTTCAGGTGTGACTTTGGGTTCCATGTTCACTGAAGCAACACCGGGGCGGTCCGAATACTTAAAGGAAAAGCTCGATTCGTAACCAACTCGCTCAATCATCTCCAAGGTGTCTTCAAAGTCCTGCTCTGTCTCACCAGGGAAACCGACAATGAGATCCGTGGTCAAGGAAATATCCGGACGGGCTGCCCGCAAACCGTCTACTATATTCAGGTACTTCTCACGATCATACTTGCGGCGCATAGACTTCAAAATGGAATCAGAGCCGGACTGGAGCGGCAAATGGAGGGAGGGACACAAGTTGTCCAGCGCACCAAATGCTTCAATCACCTTGGGATCGATATCCTTGGGATTGGAGGTAGTAAAACGCAATCGGTCGAGACCGTCGATTTCGGCCACCGCATAAAGCAAATCAGCAAAGCTTACGCCAACGCCGCCTTTATCCATCCCAAAGCTATTAACATTCTGACCAAGCAAGGTTATCTCACGCACCCCGCTTTCAACCAAAGAACGGCATTCACTGATAACAGCCTCAGGATGGCGCGACTTCTGACGGCCACGGGTGTACGGCACAATGCAATAAGAACAAAAATTATCGCAGCCCTGCATAATATTAACGAAGGCCTGTCGATTTTCCGGCAGAGTAATTGTCTCGGTCTCCGGGTTTTCCCGTTCTTCATAAATGGAAAGGAAATCCAAAAGCGCTACGCGTTCATCAGCACCCTCGGCGATACGTTCCAATGCATTAGGCGCATTGGCAATACCATCTGTACCAAAGACTAGCTTCACGAACGGAAAACGTTTGAAAAAACCTTTGCCAATCTGCTGAGCAACACAACCACCCACGGCCGCAAAGATTTCCGGATCTCGTTTGAGGTGAGCGGCAATGCGCCCAAGCTCGCTGTAAACCTTCTGCTCAGGTTTATCACGTACGCTACATGTATTGAGGATATAGATCTGAGCGGTGTCCTCACCGGCCTCCTGCCAGCCACGGCTTTCCAATGCTCGGGTAAGCCATTGGGTGTCGTGCACATTCATTTGGCAACCGAAGGTGGTAATATGAAATTTCATCCGTATGATTTCCGTTGATGGTTGTTATTGTTTCCCGTCAGGTAAGCATCTCCGCACACGCTGTCCACATTGTGCAAAAGGTTTCATGCGCACCATGACATAAAAAAGGCCGCCCTGCCCAGAAGGAGGGACGGCCTTGTTTTGACGAATTAAGCGATTTAGGATTCCAGAAGACCGAAAGACGCTTCGTAGCGGGCAGTGAACTCTTCCATTGTGTAGGAATGCTCCTGGGTACCGCTTTTTTCCACAGCGTAAGCTGAAGACACTGAGCCAAGCTTGCAAGCTTCGGCCACCGTCTTGCCCATGGACAAACCTTTGAGCAGGCCAGAACGGAAAGCATCACCAGCGCCGGTGGGATCAACTACACTCTCGACCGGAACGGGGGAAACTTTGGTTTCCTCACCTTTGCAGTTGACCACAGAGCCCTCTTCACCAAGCGTGGTGATGAGGTACTCAACCTTGTCAACAATCTCTTCTTTGCTCAGGCCCGTAGCGTTCATGATCATCTGAAGTTCGTAGTCATTGGTGATCAGGATTTCCGCACCGTCGAAGGATTCGGCAAGCTGTTCACCGGTGAACGCAGGAATCTGCTGACCCGGATCAAAAATAAACGGAATGCCGTTGTCACGGTAATATTTCGGATGGTCAATCATATCGCCCAAGTTGCCGGGAGAGATGATGCCGATAGCTTCAGAAGGATCGACGCGGGACATGTCGTACTGGCTTGGGTATTTCATTGCACCGGGGTTAAAACCAGTGATCTGGTTATCTGACTGGTCAGTGGTGATGTAAGCACCAGCGGTAAACTCAGTCTCCACAGTGCGAATACCTTCAACAGTAATGCCATACTGCTGGAGGCGCTCATCGTAGGCGGCAAAGTCCTTGCCCACCTGACTGAGGACAACTGGCTTTACCCCCAGCAGGGCCAAGGAGTAAGCGATATTACCGCCTGTTCCGCCGAACCTTTCGTCCAGTCCGTCCACCAAAAAGCAGACATTCAAAATGTGTATTTTATCAGGCAAAATATGATTGGAAAACTTATCGGGGAAAGTCATGATGCGATCAAAGGCGAGTGATCCGGTAATATAAATTTGCATTCGTCCTCCTGAAGCAATGTTTGAATGGTCGGGAGAGTAAAGCGTTGTTCCGAAGGAGTCAACGAAGGGTTACCGGCTATTTCGCGTCTCCCTATGAATCCAGGTAAAATAATCGGGATTGCCACCGATCATAGGCAATGCAACAACGCATGGAACTTCGTAAGAATGCAATTCTTTAATCCGATCCGTCACTCTGTCCACCAGATCATCCATTGTCTTGGCGATCAGGACCACCTCGCTCCCCTGCTGGACTTCTCCGTCCCACCAATAAAGAGACTTCATGCCGTCCAAAAGGTTCACACAGGCAACAAGCCGTTCTTCTACTAGTATTCTACCGATTGATTCAGCCTGCTCCATGGATTCACACGTCACGTATAAAAATGATTCAGCCATTACGTTCTCCCTATTTCGTTACCCAGAATCATACATCCTTTTCAGCCTGGCGCAATGCCATACTCCTTAAGACTTGAGCCCCACCGCGACTGGTGCTAATCAAAGGTCTTCCCAAGGAGACACGATGAAAAAAAAAGAACGCGCAGTCGAAATATTGAACCGTCTTGAAAAGCGGTACCCAGAACCCAAGCCCGCCCTGATCTATTCCAATCCATGGGAGCTGCTTGTGGCAACAGCCCTGTCTGCTCAATGTACAGACGAGCGGGTGAACATGGTCACCCCAGTATTTTTCGAGAGATGGCCGTCCATTCAGGAGGCTGCTGACGCCGACGTTACCGATATAGAGGAAGTGGTTCGTTCCACAGGATTCTTCCGCAATAAGGCCAAGAACGTCAAAGCTGCTGCCACCCGAATCATGGAAGTATACGGCGGCGAAGTTCCTAAGACCATGGCCGAGTTGATCACGCTGGGCGGTGTGGCTCGCAAGACCGCATCCATCGTTCTTTCCAATGCATTCGGCGTCAACGAAGGTATTGCTGTGGACACCCATGTAAAACGCCTCGCGTTTCGCATGGGACTGACCACCAAGACTGAACCTACACAGGTCGAAAAAGACCTTATGCCCCTCTACCCCAAAGACCAGTGGGGTCACATCAATCATTATCTCGTCTTTTATGGCCGCGAGGTCTGCCCGGCTCGCAAGCCCAAATGTGACGAGTGCGAATTAATCGACATCTGCCCGAAAAAGGGAGTAAAATAAATGACCAATCCAGGCGATTTCAAAGTCCATTCCACTGACGGCAACGCCCGACGTGCCACCCTGTCCACAGCCCATGGTGAAATTCAAACCCCAATCTTCATGCCCGTGGGAACCCAGGGAACCGTCAAGTCCCTCACTCCCACCGACCTCGAAGAAATGGACGCCCAAATCATTCTCGGCAACACCTACCATCTTTACTTGCGCCCCGGTGACGAACTGGTTGCCCGGCGCGGAGGTCTGCACAAGTTCTCCAACTGGAAACGCCCTATTCTCACAGACTCCGGAGGCTTCCAGGTCTTCAGCCTGAAAGAAATCCGCAAGCTCACCGAAGAGGGTGTGGAGTTTCGCTCCTACATCGACGGCTCCAAACATTTCTTCTCACCGGAAAAGGCCATCGATATTCAGAAGAATCTCGGTTCCGACATCATGATGGTGTTGGATGAATGTGTTGGTTATGGCGCTGACAAAAAATACACCAACAAGTCCCTTGAGATGACCACACGGTGGGCGCAACGGTGTCGCGATCACTATCCCAAAGATAGCGGCGACCAGCTCATGTTCGGCATTATCCAGGGTGGTTTCTTTAAGGACTTGCGCGAAAGAAGTCTGGAACAACTCCGGAAGATCGACTTCGAGGGGTTTGCCATCGGCGGCCTGTCCGTGGGCGAATCCTCGGAAGAGATGTACGACATCCTCCACCACATCGCTCCAATGATGCCGGAAGACAAGCCGCGTTATCTCATGGGCGTGGGCACCCCGCTCGACTTGCTGGAAGGTGTGTCCGCTGGCGTGGACATGTTCGACTGCGTTCTGCCTTCGCGCAACGCACGAAACGGCACCCTTTTCACCTCACAGGGCAAGGTCAATATCAAACGCGCCCAGTACGCCGAAGACGATTCTCCGCTTGATCCCGAGTGCAACTGCTACACCTGTCGCAACTTTACCAAGTCCTATCTGCGACACCTCTATCAAGCCAAGGAGCTGCTCTCCTATCGCCTCAACACGTACCACAATCTGTACTTTTACCTCGACCTCATGAAGCAAATTCGGGCAGCAATCGAGAACGGCACATTTGCAGAGCTCAAGGCTAAGTACGAAGCAGCCTACGCACCCAAATAAGTCATGGGTAAGATCATTCGTAACACCTGTGCGCTCGTTGGAGGGGTTGCCATCATCGGCGCCCTCCTCGGCGTGCTGATTCTCGCTTTTGCCGGAAATTGGATGCGTGTAAACGAACCGCCGGTAAAAGCGGATTATATTTTCCCACTTGCAGGGAACATGAACCGAATGATTAAAGCAGCAGAACTTTACAAGGAAGGATATGCCCCGGCCATACTCCTAAGCCGCCCTCGCATACTTCCCCGTGAACCACTTGATGATGTAAAACTGCTCATGGGATATCCAGACTACGACCTGTACCAATTCATTGGCAGCATGCTCCACGCGCTTGATGCAGAGTCAGCAATCGTTGAACCATTCGGTAATGGACACGCCAGCACAGTAGAAGAAATTGAAGCCTTGAAAAAACATTTCAATGGCAGGAAACCGAAGCTACTCCTCGTGACATCGCCCTATCATGCTCGTCGAGTCAAAATGGTCATGCAGGACATCATGCCCGAGTATGATTTCGCAATAACAGTATCTGACGACGGTATATTTCGAAATGACTGGTGGCGAGATCAAGACTCAGCTCAACATCTGGTCATGGAGTTTGCCAAAACCATGCATTATCTGCTGGGGGGCGCGTTTCGCTCCACAGACAAATAAGCCCTAGATTTCCTCTTCTGCCTTAACAACTTCCAAGACCTGAGTAGGGTACTTCTGGGCACATTCAAGCAAAGTCATATTGCCCTCGCTCTGCATGGTTGTTTGCCCAAGTTGGATAAATATCTTGTCCAAAAAGTTGAACCGCTCGACAAACTCCTCGAATACCCGAGTCTGCCCATCCTTATTGATGACTCTGACTATATCCAGCACTCGTACATCTTCCAAAGAACGAGCCGGGGTGTAAATCTCATCTTCCTTGCTCTCAGCCTGCACCGTGTAGCCCGCTTGTGTGAGCATGCCAAAGATATCAGAAATAAGAGAAGCTGGTGCCATCAGACCATCTGAAATTTGCGTCACAGTGGGAAGTGGCTTGCCCTCATAGAATCGCTTTGCCAACACAATCATCATAAGCACGGCGATCTTCTGTCGCTCAAATGGCGTAGCGTCACCAAAATAGCGTTGCTTCACAAATGAATTGATGTTTTGCCAAGCATAACTAACCTCAGAGCCAAGCAACACAATAATCCAGCTAATATAAATCCAGATAAGCAACACCGGCAACTGTGCAAAACTCCCGTAAATGGCGTTGTACTTTGCGGCTCCGACCTGCCAGTGGATATATCCCCACTGGGCCGTTTGCCATAAGATACCGCCAAGCGCGCCACCCATAATAGCGGACTTAAACCCAACGTGGGTATACGGAATAAACGCATACATCATGGTGAATGCCAACACGATGAGAAGGTAGGGCATTGCCTTGAAAAACATGGCTTGCAGCCAACCAATGGCCTCCACACTCAATACCGTGGCAACCATATCCTGATTCTGAAGGCTCACGTTGAAACTCGAAGCCATCAACATGAAAATTGGTCCAAACACAATCACCGGGAAAAAGTCGGTAACCCGTCGCCAGGTGGTTCTCCCCTTATTCACATGCCAAATGGTATTAAATGCTTTTTCAATCGTCCCAACCATGGAGAGGACAGTGAAAAGCAACATGGCCACACCAACCCACCCAAGAGCCTGGACGTTGGTCCGATCAATGTATTCGATAATCTTGTCCGCGACTTCGGCTCGGCCTGCTGTTATTTGTAAAATCCAATCGCGCATGCGATCCGAATTTTGCAACCCAAAACCCTTGGAAATGGAAAAAGCAACGGCCAAAAAAGGCACGATGGACAGTATGGTGGTGAAGGTCAATGCTGCCGCACGAATGATGCACTGATCTTTCAGAAAACCATAAATAATGAGATAATGCAGCCGCCATCCAGCATGCCACGTACGAATAGCAAACGGCGTCTCTTTGGAGTCACGCTTCCAGATAGTTTCAGTGAAATAACGTCTCAGCCACTGGCTGGGCCGCACTAAGAAGGATTGACTCATGGTTGCTCCAGAAAGATCGTGTGAATGTACGCAGACGCAACCCTACAACAAGATTCAATAAACTGGCAAGCAGGAGTGCTATTTGAATATATCCCGGAAGAAGTTGAACGACTTTTCAGGCAAGCTCAGAACATTCCATACTGTGTCGCTCACAATTCGCCCCGTGGGAATATGAACTTCCGGGTTTCCAAGATCTCCCTTGATGCGCACAGTCACACTAGGCACAGCCACAAAATCATTCTGGATGGATAGATCAATTGTGAATTCCGGTAAGTTGATCCAACCTTTACCATGAGAATTCAACACAAAACTATCCATTTTGAAATCATCAGTATTCATGACGCCCTTTTTCACCCTGAATGCGGCATGGGCTTTCTTGAATGAGGTCCTGCGCTTTCTCAAGGCATCAAGCTGCTTCTGTTCCTTGGGATCAGAGCTCGTGCCAGGATTATAGCCAATAAATTTGTAAGAACCTTTTCCAATATCAACCGCAGCTTCTCCGTTCAAATTCTTAACTATGTCTTCATCGGTCAAGCCATAGCTCGTCAATTCAAATGACATATTAGTCTTGCCCCGCACGTAATCACGACCAGCGACATTCTTCATAAACGCCGCGCCATCCATATCATTTACATGCAAACGAAGATCCGTGGTCAGGTCTTTCTCCCTAATGAGTCCCACCCAATCACCGGTTAGCCGCCCCTTATTCATCCGACCAGCAACATTCACAACGTGAATTTTGCCGTTCTTGGCCCTAATAGTTCCAGACAAAGCCCGAGTCCGAGTCTTGATCAACTTGAACTCCTTGAACCGAACCATTCCATCGAGATTAAGCATACGGAAAAAAGTCAGCGGCAACTCAACCGGCTCAGACACGGCGTTCTCGTCTGGATTCGACGGCGGCAAATAGCGGTCTAAATCAAAATCACCGGCCTCTAACTTAACAAGAAGCCTTGGATTCTTTTCCCACTTGCCAGAAACTCGACCGGACAGCTCCATTCCATCCAGTTCGCCAGAGATCTTTGCGAAATGAAAACCCTTGCCATCCAAAGACACATCAGACTTCAACTGTATTTGTTTTAAAGCCTTATTATCCTCGGTGTTGATAATATACCGTGTAAGGAGATAAGTTATGCGCTTTGCATTAGCACTTGGGATCTCCAACTGCCCCACTCCCCGGAACGCCTTATCAAGGCCGGTAAAGTTCATACTTCCCCGAACGGTTGTTTCCAATGTCCGCAAGATAGCGTTATCCACAGAAAGCGTGTTCTTTTCCGTGTCACACTGTACCTGCCCATTCAGAGACATCCGGCTGGGTTTATCTGTCAACAAAGTGGAACTCAAATGAGAACGAACGCCCAACCCCAGACTAACTGACAGAGGCTTGTCATAAAATAGCCCAACTGAGCCTTTAGCAGATAATGAATAGGCTTTCACTGGGCCACTTGCGTTGCCCTTGAGGGAAAAATCGGCATCAAAACCATAGTCTGTGTTCGAAAGGTCGGCAGGTGCAACCGTTATGGCTAATTCTGTCTTGTCATACTTGAATGACACAGCGTTATCACCTTCTCCATACGAGCCAATCCCCTTGTCCAACAACAAAGTAGCATTTCCACTCAAATTGCGAAGGATATCCATAACCCGCTTATCCGGCACACACACAATCGGAGCTGTGCGCAATGATGTCTGGAAACGTCCGCCGCCTCCAATAGAAGCGGGAATCTCATCCAACAAGCCAAAACCATCATTGCCTGCAGATGAAAGAGAAAAAGATGTTGCAAGAGTTGGGGCTTCTGAAGCTTTGGTTCGGGTGATATTAACTTCACTATGACTGGTAAACTCCCCCCCCTTGTTAGCTGTTCCAGAGACATCCAAAACAAGAGCCTTACCCAATCCATCCAATGAAGCCTGTATGTCTCTGATGGAAGAACCTGCTACCTTCAGTTCACCCAACTTGGCACTGCCGCGACCTTTGAACAAATTCGCCAATTCAAGCGGAATGTCTTCCCATAATGTAGGGACATCGCTTCCGGTTCCAAATAGCGGCAGATAACGATCCAAATCCACCTTGTTTCCCTTCAGATTGAAAGACAAAGCGGGGTTGGTGTACCCTTTCACATGAACGTCACCCAGAATGGTCTGATCATCCAAAGTCAGGGAGAGACGAGGTAGTGCAACGCCATTCTCGGTAAGAGAAATGTCAGCGTCCAAACGGCATGTATTCAGCCCATCCACCTCTTTGATGTCCAACATGGGGGCGTAGCTCCGTAGTACGGAAGCAGGGTTGAACTCCTCCACAAAGAATTGCCCGCTAACCTTTAAATCCCCATCCAGAGGTGCAGTGCTGAACGCCCCCTTTCCTACGGCTCCAAGAAAACTAATACGAAGATCGTCAAGTGTGACTATGCGCTTACGTAAATCCACATTCACCGAAGACTGAAGGCTGGCAGGTTCCACTCCTTTGGGCAAAAAAGCGCCCCCAACAGAAGCTAGAACCTTAGCATCTGAAACAGACAAACCACCGACATTCGGAGTCACCCCCAAAGTCCCATTGAATGAAAAAGAGGCATCTACTCCGTGGCTATCCCAGGAAAAAGAGGAAACAATTTCGAATGGAACCGTCTTTTCTGGAGAGACATCTCCAATATGCAACTTTAAGCCACGCAAGGAGAATGTGTCACCAGTAAGTAAATTACTATAGTTGACGGTGGTGTCGGAAATATCAAGACCATTGAGCGTCACCGTTTTTATTGAGCTCCCGCCAGTCCCATCGCTTTCAATAAGTTCGGCCTGCTGCTGCACAACTTGCTGCCAATTGAACACTCCTTTTTTTGACTCAATGACGTTAAGAGTCATGCCCTCAACCTCAATAGTCGTAAGGTCAATTCGACCATCCAAAAGGGGCATAAAATGAGCACCAACCCGCAACGTATCACACATGGCCAAAGGAGCATGACCGAACTCCTCGTTGCCGCCCAGGGTCAAGCCAGTCACCTGTAAAGACAGCTCCGGGTAAAGAGCAACATCCAATTCACCGTCAATGGACACAGGGACACCCACAACCCCTTCCACCACTTCGATGAATGCTTCCTTGAACTCGGGTGTATCAATGTAATGAGATACCCAGAAAAGAAGAGCCACCACTACCGCAAGGCAGGCAACAGCTATCTCAATTAGAATAACCCGAGTACGTTTTAACATTGACTACTCTTGTATGTCTGGCGGCGGGCTGGAAAGAGCAAAAGCGGAACTACCAAGCGTGAGCCCGGAATCCCTGGCCACTCGCGCACATTTCACTTTGAAAGCACAAAAAACATCGGGCCAAGCACCTTCCAAAGCTTCAAAATTCCCCTGCCCCTTGGCAAGAATCACATCCGCGTTGCGCATGGTGTCCAAAAAATCAGATGTACAACGGCTAAGAACGGTACCAGGAGTATCCACCCCACTCTCAATAACACAACACAACTTGGTCATACCAACTTTCTCAGCATCAACCATGGTGGCATCATTGATTACTGGCTTGGACCGAACAACGAATGTCACTTCGCAACCGAGTCGTTGCAGCTCTTCCACCAACATGGTGTCGAGTACTATCTCGCCTGTGTTGTCGCCAAGGATGAGAATAGAAGAAGCAGATAAAACGCGTTCTTTAAATAAAGCCAAGACCTCGGGATTGATGGAATTGGATACATTAGCTAATTCCGCTTCCCAATCCACGACAAGATCCACACCACGGTCAATATAATTGCCAACGATAGCCAACTCCAAAGCCAGTGCCAGAGGATCACCATCCGGCTTTTGACGCTCCTCTTCCACCATAGACTTCAGACCAGGTAATAATTCCAGAACGCGAGCATTGGACTGCTCCTTATCCTCAAGATAGAGATCGCCACATCCAGTCTTTTCCCGCACTAATTCCGCCAAATGGCGGGCAATTTCCGGCGGTGAAACGGACAAATCCAACTGGCTCAACCGACCACCCCAAGCCATAACTATTTCCTGATGCATAGCCTCATCACCGGGTGCAGCTAAACGAGCCTCTTTCAATGCCATGTTCATGAAGCAGGGCATACATTCCAATGCAGTATTCATATCGTATAATCCCATAAGAACGTGTTGAATTTCATAAAAAAAGACAAGCTCATAAGAGCTTGTCATTTAATCGCATATAGCCGACGCCTTGGCAAGGAAGTGCAAGACTTCGTTCGAAATTATCAGGAGTCAAATTGTTCGGATGTGAGGCCGACAACAGTAATCTTGTGCTCTTCTGCGAATGCCAGAGCTTTGTCGCTATCAAAAAAAAGGGACTTCCCAGACTCAACGCCTAAACAAGTAGCACCGCCTTCTGCCATGGTCTTCAAAGTATCCATTCCGAAGCTAGGTAAATCAACCTGCTCCTGCTGACCAGGCTTAAAAACCTTAACCACAACACATTCGCTTCCACCAAGCTCACACCCGCGCTGGATGGTCGCATCCGTTCCTTCGAGAGCCTCTACAGCAGACACGATACCCTCACGAACAACAACGCATTGGCCTACATCCATCCGGCCAAGCTCCTTGGCTATCTTCCAGCCGAACTCCAGGTCTTCCCACTCCCGCGCATCAGGCTGGCGTTGTGTCAGCACCCCAGTAGGAGTCAAAAGTTCCGGCAGATACTCATGGGCCGGGATAACAGGCATACCTTCACGCTCTAATTCCCGGGCAAAGGCTCCCAGAATGGCGGAATCACCCTTATTCTTTTGCTTAAACAAAAGCTTAATAGCGCGCATGTCTAGATTGGTGATATCCATGGCCTTAGGCTTGTTGATAGTCCCAGCCATGATAATCTTTTCAACGCCATTCGATTTGAAGTAATCGATGAGTTTGCCCAGCTTGCCGAGCTTCAACTCCTTCCACACGTCCGCATACTCCACCACAGCCATGTTGGTGTGACCGGTAAAGCCTGCCACCACCAACTTGCAACCACGCGCTTTCACGCCAGTTGCCACCATTATGGGGAACTGTAAGCCACCTGCTATGAGGCCAATGGTTGAGACTTGCTCACTCATTTGAAACTAGGAACGCTGCTTGTGGTCAGGAGTCACGCCATTCTTGGACTCACGAATGAAAGCCACAAGACGGTCAACTTCAGCTATGCCAGGAATTTCCTGCTCTACCTGAGCCAATCCTTCCTCACGCTTCAAACCTGAACGGAAAATAATCTTGTATGCTTTCTTGAGGCCTTTAAGAGCATCTGTTTTGAACCCATTACGGCGCAAACCAATAAGATTGGGACCGAACAGCATGCCACGCACGCCATGAGCCAGCATGAACGGTGGCACATCCAACTTATATCCGCTGGCACCACCAAGAAATGCGTATTCACCAATACGAATGAACTGCTGAACAGCAGACATACCGCTGATGATGACGTTACGTCCAATTTCAACATGCCCAGCCAAGTTCACGGAGTTGGCCATGATAACATTGTCAGAAACATTGCAGTCATGGGCGATGTGAGCATAGGCCATGATCATGCAATTAGAGCCGAGAACTGTTTCCCCGTCCCCATGCCCTGTACCTCTATGAATGGTAACGCACTCTCGCAACTGGTTGTTATCACCAAGCCGCGTATATGTTTTTTCGCCCTTGTAAGAGATATCCTGCGGTTCTCCACCAATGACAGCGTGGGGGTGAACATGGTTATTCTTGCCCATCTCGGTGTAATCTTTAATCACAGCATGAGATTCAATATAAGTGCCATCTCCTATCTTGGTCTCTTCACCGACAACCACATAGGGACCGATGCGAACATCCACACCCAATTCAGCAGAGGGATGGATAACCGCACTCTCGTGAATATCAGTAGCCATTACATGTCCCCTTTTTTGGCGACTGCGGCGGTGAATTCACCAGAAGCTGTGACCTTGCCATCGACTTCGGCTACACCGCGCATCTTCCACAGGTTAAGCTTATGCTTCTCATGATAAACTTTGAGCACCAGCTTATCTCCAGGCACCACAGGACGACGGAATTTGACTTTATTGATGCCAGTAAAAAGAAAAACATTATCTCCGAGGGGCTCATCAACAGAATTCATTACAAGAATACCGCCAGCCTGAGCCAGAGCTTCCAACTGCAACACTCCCGGCATAACTGGCAGGCCGGGGAAATGGCCCTGAAAATAATTCTCATTCATAGAAACATTTTTGTATGCTTCCAACTCAACACCAGGTTCAATTTTTGTCACCCGGTCTACCAGCAAGAAAGGATAGCGATGCGGAAGCATCTCCATAATTTTCTTTATATCAATCAACATCTCATTACTCATTATCATCACCATCGCTTTCAGCGGCTTTGACCGCAGCTAATTCCTTTTCAAGCTTTTTCACGCGCTTGAACAACTCCGGCAGCTTGGGAAGACACACTGCCCCTGCCTTAAAAAATTTCCTGGCATCAATGGCTGGCAACCCAGCAACTTTAGCTCCGGCGTCGACATTGCCCGCCACGGCGCTCATGCCTGCGACCATAGCCCCATCGCCAATAGTGACATTATCTGCAACGGCAGACTGACCTGCAATCACGACACCATTACCGACTTTGGTAGAACCACCAATGGCGACTCCACCCACAATGAGGCAATGCTGGCCCAACTCAACATTATGACCGATCTGAACCAGATTATCGATCTTTGTGCCCGCGCCGATACGAGTAACATCCAAAGCAGCCCTATCAATCGCAGAATTAGAACCAACTTCGACATTGCTTTCCATGATCACATTACCGATCTGAGGGATTTTCACATGACCAGCAGGTGTCTGGGCGTAGCCATAACCATCGCCACCGATAACGGCACCAGGCTGTAAGATGATATTATCACCCAACTCCAAGCCACCCATGACAACAACATTAGGATACAAGATGCAATTAGAGCCGACTACAGTCTTCTCCCCAACATAGGCTCCAGCAAAAACGGTGGTATCAGCGCCAATTTTAGTCTTGGCCCCAATGAATGCAAACGGATAAATAGTCGCGGATTCATCCACATCGGCTTCAGGATGAACATATGCCAAGTCGCTGATTCCAGTCAGGCACCCTTGCGGCTCAGCAAAATAATTAACAATTTTTGCCAAGTCCATGTACACATTGTCACTGATCAAAACACAATCGGCCTTGTCAGCGTACGAGCCGGAAGTGAGAACACATCCGGCCCGAGTTTCGCTTAATTGCTTGGCATATTTAGGGTTGACCAAGAAAGAGACTTCACTCTCCCCTGCTTTATCAAGGGTGTTAACGCCTGTAATTTCCCGATCATTCCCAGTATATTCCAGGTCCAGCTTTTCAGCCAGAGCCGATAGCATAATCTTCATGAGAGCTACTTGCCTGCTTTCTTGAGCTTGTTAAGTTCCACAATGATGGCATCAGTGATATCAACACCCGGCTGAGCGTAGAGAACGCCACCGGCTGCCTGCAGAATCATTGTATAGTTATTAGCCTTGGCATATTCATTGATAATTTTGTTGAGTCTTACCATGATGGGCTGACGAAGCTTCTGATTTTCTGCCTGCAACTTCTGGTTGTAGGCTACACGGCTATCCTGCAGATCGCGGATCTTGCGACGAAATTCGCGCTGACGATCCTGCTTTGCATCAAGCTTCAGAGCCAAATCCTGATTACGGATTTCGGACTCCATCTTCTTCAGCTCGTTAGCTTCCTTTTCAATCTCTTTCTGCAAAGGCTCAAACCGGGTTTTCAGCTGCTTTTCCATTTCCTTGCCGTATTCACAGGTCAACACGGCCTTAGGAACGACAACCACTCCGATTTTCACTTCGGCAAATGCAGGAACCTGCAGCATCAGAACAAAAACAGCAGCGAGAAACAGTACTTTTCGCATTTTATATCTCCTTGAAATTAGATCCAGTTAGAACATTTGGCCCATAGTAAATTCAAACTTGTGACGACTTGTACCAGATATTTCATCAAGTCCGTATCCATAAACAATACCAATAGGTCCGACGGGTGAGAGCCAATTAATGCCGCCACCGGCACCTTTATACAAGCCTCCCACAGGCTTGGCTCCCTTTCGAGTAGGTGAAGAGAACACACCCTCAGTCTCACTCCAGCTATTACCGGCATCAAAGAATGCCAAAGCCGAAATACCGTACTCCCTATTAAGCACTCGGGTCAGTTCCAAATTCGTATAGAACGCTTTGGTACCACCTATTTCTTTGTCATTCGAATCCAGCGGCGTGATGTCATAGCGCCCATAACCACGTACGGTGAAAATACCACCCAGCTCAATCCTCTGATCAGTGGGAATAGTTCCGCCTCCAAGATTCTTATGGACATATCCACCCCAAAATTTGGAATGAAAAACAACCTCTTCAAAAGCAGGCGTCCACCATTCCAATGATGTAGTATACTTTATGAAATCATCAGTTCCGCCCATGGGGCCGCCACCGAGCTTCACAGTCAGTACACCTTTGGTACCAGTCGTCGGCATCATTTTATTATCTCGTGTATCACGAGAGAAAGCCCCAGACAACTGACTCAAAAGATGATTACCAGCATCGTCCTTAACATCATCAGAAGCATCTGAATCAACATTTTTGATTTCATATTTTTCTAATGTATATGCCCACGACCACTTGGAATACTCCCCAACTGGATAGAAGAAGCGTACACTACCACCAAGAGAATCTTTTTCATAAGTATTGAATTCTTCTTCTCTGCGATGGAGTTCTGCCCCAAAACCAATATTTGTATCATTAATCCTAGGGTTAACAAAATCCAGCACAAAAGAAGTTCGCACACCACTAAAGCCTGCATTAAGGCTCAGGCCATATCCCTTACCAAAGAGATTGGTTTCGGTGATGTTACCCGCAATATAAACACTTTCATAAGTAGAATAACCGAGCCCACCGCCAATATTACCAGTAGGCTTATCCTTGACCTTAACAAGCAGGTCCATTTCCTCGGGATCACCCGTGGGAACAGGGGTGATGTCCACTTTTTCAAAGTAGTTCAAATTATTAATACGCTGATAAGAACGACGCAGTTTGCCACCATGGAATCTATCACCATCGGCAAGACGCATTTCGCGCAGAATAACGTTGTCACGGGTAATGGTGTTACCTTCAACCAACACACGGCGGATATGCACCCGCTGATGTTTGGAGATGACATACTCAACATCAACAATCAGTTCTTCGGGATGATCCTTGAGGTTTACCTTAACGTCAGCATATGCATAACCATAATCGTTATAATAATCGGTAACAGCCTGGGTGTCCCTCTGAATCAGGGAACGGTCAAAGAACTGTCCTTCCTCCCCCAGAGCATCAATTTTGGTAACTGCCAACAACTCAGAAGTGTCATCGATAAGATCACCACTAAAAATGGTTTTACCCATTTTATAGCGATCACCTTCCCAAACAGGATAAATTACATCGATACCATCGTCACCAATCTTGACTTCAGGACGACCAATCTTGGCCGTCAGAAATCCATGATTTTGATAATATGCATTGATTGCAGCCGCATCCCGATCCATGAGTTCCTCTTTCAGAACTCCAGAATCAGTAATCCAGGAAAAGAAACCACGCTCTTTAAGGGCCAGCACATCCTTGATATCATCAGGGTCAAGCTGCTTGGCGCCATCAATAATAATATTCTCAATATATAACTTAGGGCCTTCATCGACAATAAAAGTCAGCCGGGCTGTCCCATTGCCGTAATCTTCAATTTCGTGCGTGACCTTGGCTTTGTAATAACCCTCTTTACGGTACATCTCACGGATGACTCTAATATCATCCGCTAAGACCTTAAGGTTGATTACGCCACCCTTCTTGGTCGATATGGCTTCGACAATGTCTTCGGAATCAATTTCATCGGAACCGCGGACATCCAGCGCCTGAATTCGAGGCTTTTCCTCAACGTTAAAAACAACACGTTTGCCTTCAGGTTCGCTGTACACATTGACTTTAACATCATCAAAATAGCCAAGGTCATATATGGTTTTGAGGGCATCATTAACGCTTTTAGCTGTCAGCAAATCGCCTTTCTGCATAGCAAGGCGCATCAGAACCACTTCCTTATCGAGGACTTTGGTCCCTTCAACAGAAACCTCACCGATCACATCAAGACGAAGAAGGTCCATCTTCATGCGACTCACCAACTGATCAACTGCGGGAAGCAGATTAATGAGGCCTTGTTCCTGAACAGAAATTTTCTTGCCGGGAGTATTACCGTAAGCATCAACAAGTCGGGCGTCGATGGTCAGATTTTCCCCAATCTGATTAAGGGAACCGAAAATGGCAAAACCAGCATTACTGGCTTGAGCCAACTCTCGAGCGTTCCGCGCGGTAATATTCGTTATCCCCTTACTGGAAACGAGCTTGGCAGTTTCTTCAGATGAAACCACTGCAAAACCAGCGTCTGTCAGCCTGTCGCCGAGAAGTTCTGGCAAGCTATCTTCCAGATAGTCCAAATCTCCGCCAGCATTAATAGTGAAAGGCAAAACGACAACTTTGACATCTTGAGCGCTTGCAGCGGCATATGTTGCCATAAAACCGAGGAGCAACAAGGCATATAATCCCTTGGTTGCCAGACTGCAAAAGCGACTATTGATCATAGAGTTCTCCCAAACGCAATTCCACTCGGCGATGCATCATGTTCGCCAAATCGGGGTTGTGTGTAACAACAACAAAGGTCATGCCTAATTCTTTATTCAAGGATACGAGCAATTCACCAATCATATTGCCATTTTCCTCATCCAAATTTCCGGTAGGCTCGTCAGCCAAAAGTACTTTTGGCCTGAGCAAAATGGACCGGGCAATGGCTACTCGTTGACGTTCACCGCCAGACAAGGTCGTAACCTTGTGTTCCAGTCGATGTTCCAGACCAACCATCCCCAACGCCTCTCGGGCCAACTCTAATCCTTCGCCTCTGCCCTTACCTGCGATAAATGCAGGCATGGCAACGTTCTCCAGAGTGGAAAATTCAGGCAGCAAATGGTGGAACTGAAACACGAAACCAATATCCTGATTTCTAAGTTTCGCCCGCTGACGTCCATCCAATTTAGACAAATCAATATTGTTCAAAAAAATCTGCCCCGAAGAGACCTCATCCAAAGTTCCCAAAAGATGAAGCAAAGTTGTCTTGCCTGACCCAGAAGCTCCGACAATAGCTAGGGATTCCCCTTTATCTATTGTTAAGTCAATCTTCCGCAATACCCGAATATCTTCGGGGGGGCCGGAGAAAACTTTCTCAACACCGACCAAGCGGTATAAAGGATCATTACTCATAGCGCAATGCCTCGCTCGGACTAAGTGCAGCAGCACGACGTGCCGGGTAAATTGTAGCAAGGAAACAAAGCAGGAATGCAGCCCCGCCAATGGCAATCAGATCCAGAGAATCAAGACGCACAGGTAGATAATCCACTGGATAAACGTTGCTAGGCAACTTAATAAACTGATATTTTTTAAGCAACAAGGCCACCGGTATACCTATCAGGTAACCGAAGAGAGTTCCCATCAAGCCAATGAAAGTGCCTTGAAACATAAATATTCGACGGATCATTGCCGTGTCTGCGCCGATGGACATAAGTACGGCGATATCCTTGGTTTTCTGAATAACCAGCATAACCAAGGTCGTTACAATGGAGAAAGAACCGACCAGCACGATCATGGCAAGAATGATGAACATGGCAGACTTTTCCAACTCCAAGGCTGCGAAAAGATTGGCGTTCATTTCTTGCCAATGGCGCACGTACACAAAAAAGGAGCCAACTTTTTCCCGCAATTCCTGCGAGATGGCTTCCACATTATAAACGTCATCAACGCTAATTTCCAAACCGGAAACAACGTCCCCTTTGAAGCCAAGCAACTTGCGGGCAGCGGGTAAAGTTACGTAGCCTAGAGTAGAGTCATATTCATACATCCCCGTGCGAAATACGCCGGAAACAATGAAACGGCGCACTCTTGGAGTGAATCCTGCGGCACCTGAACGTCCCGATGGAGACAAAAGATTAACCTCTGACCCCTGAGATAACCCCAAGCGCTTGGCTAATTCTGATCCAATAATGATGCCAGGAGAACCGCCTGTGGCTTCAAGATTAGCCACATTGCCACTGACCATATCCTTGGAAAGGCTAAGCACTGAGTCCGAAGTAGCAGGGTCAATCCCCCTGAGAACCACGCCCTTCACACCGTTGCGAGTGGATAGCATGACTTCGGAATAGACAAAGGGAGTGACACCAGTCACACCCTTTACCTGTTTTGCTTCTTCTGCCAACTCTCTATAGTCCTTGATACCGCCCTTAATGGAGGTGACAAGGACGTGAGCATTGACGCCGAGTATTTTATCTCGCAGATCAGTTGAAAAACCATTCATAACACCAATCACAACAATGAGCGCGCCCACGCCAATGGCCACGCCGCAAATTGCGAACAGTGAAATAATGGAGATGAACGACTGCTTCCGCAGAGCGAACAAATATCTTAAGGCTACAAATGTTTCGAACCGCATGGATTCTATCGGGTGGCTAAGCCTTACCCAACCTCCGGTCTCAGCAGCGGGAAGAGAATAACCTCACGAATGGACGCACTGTTGGTAAGCAGCATGACCAAACGGTCAATACCGACACCCTGGCCTGCCGCGGGCGGCATACCGTACTCTAGGGCACGAACATAATCTTCATCCATGAAATGGGCTTCGTCGTCTCCAGCCTCCTTCTCCGCAACCTGATCTTCAAAACGACCACGCTGATCGGCGGGATCATTAAGCTCGGAGAAAGCGTTAGCTATTTCGCGACCCGTCATGAACAATTCAAAACGGTCCGTAATATCCGGGTTTTCCTCGTTTCTACGGGAAAGAGGAGAAATATCAGTAGGGTAATGATAAATGAAATGAGGCTGGACCAACTTAGGTTCAACCAAACAGTCAAAGAGCTTGGCCTGCAGCTTACCGAGCTTTTCGCCCTCAACAGCCTTTTCGCCCTTCTCTTTAACCAGTTCCTTACACTTCTCGTAATCCGCATAAACCTCTTTGGGAACACCACCGATTTTCTCCAAGGATTCATGGAATGGCATACGCGTCCATGCTCCCACAGAAAGATCAATCTGCTCGCCCTGGTATTCAACCACGGAAGAGCCAGTCACCTTTTCAGCGATACGGGAGAACATCTCTTCGGTAAGATCCATGAGATTCTCAAAGTTGGCATAAGCCCAGTAGAATTCAAGCATTGTGAATTCAGGGTTATGCTGGGTGGAGGTACCCTCGTTGCGGAAGTTACGGTTAATTTCATAAACCCGCTCAAACCCACCAACCAGAAGACGCTTGAGGTAGAGCTCTGGCGCGATACGCATGTAGAGCTTCATGTCCAATGCATTGTGATGAGTCTCAAACGGCTTGGCTGTAGCTCCGCCAGGGATGGCCTGCATCATCGGCGTTTCCACTTCCATGAATCCTTTCTCGTCCAGGAAATTCCGCAACTCGCGAACGATGGCCGTACGCATCTCGAAAATTTCCATGGTACGCGGAGTCACGATGAGATCCACATAACGTTGACGGTAGCGGGTCTCCACGTCCTTGAGCCCGTGATACTTCTCTGGCAGCGGGCGCATGGACTTGGTGATCAGCTTAAATGATTGGGTTTTAACGGTAAGCTCACCGGTTTTGGTCCGGAAAAGATCACCAGTAACACCAACAATATCACCAATATCCGTCTTTTTGAATAGTTTATATGCTTCAGTACCCAACTCATCACGAGCTGCATATACCTGAATCTTGGCGCTACGGTCCTTGATATGGAAAAAGGTAACCTTACCAAAAGAACGGTAAGACACCACTCGACCGGCAATAGCAAAATTCTGTTCAGTGGCTTCGAGCCCTTCTGCATCAACTTCAGAGTATTTGTTCCAGATTTCCTGAACCTCGGTATCCCGATTGAAATCGTTAGGGTACAAGGGAACATTCTCGTCCATCAAACCACACGCTTTTTCCACACGAGTCTTGATGACGGGGTTGAGCTCATCTTTGGCCTGGAGGGCCTCAAGCATAGGCATGAACTTGGCAGCATTAGGCGACTTAGTTGCCAGCTTGATTTTCTTAACTTTTTTCTTATTTTGCGACACTTTTTTATCCCTGTCTCTTCGATATAGTATAGATAGGTGCGAGAGACGATGAATCCGTAAGACATATAACCTCTGGCGTCAAGAAAATGAGCCCTTTAACCTCTAATACGAGGAAGTTTCATTTTTTAGACAAAAGTTAAATTTTTCCTTGACCGAAACTTTCGTTTTATTTAGACACTCCTTCGCTTCGGCGTTAAATGTTCCCCAGTAGCTCAGTTGGCAGAGCGGGTGACTGTTAATCACTAGGTCCGCGGTTCAAGTCCGTGCTGGGGAGCCAACGAATTCAAAAGGCAATGCATTCAAATGCATTGCCTTTTTGTTTTGTCCGACTTTATTGATCGCCCTTCGCCAAAGAGCTAAGAATGACTACTAAGTTAAGCTCCAAAATAAATTTATTTACACTTTTTTCAAAATAACACTTGCTTGCAGTTTGAGATTTATATAGAAAGTCCTCCGCTTCGACGAAATGTTCCCCAGTAGCTCAGTTGGCAGAGCGGGTGACTGTTAATCACTAGGTCCGCGGTTCAAGTCCGTGCTGGGGAGCCAACGAATTCAAAAGGCTCTTGCGAGTAATCGCAAGAGCCTTTTTTATTGTCCTTCTCTTTTTAGATGACAAAAAAACCTTATGACCAGCATCTTTCCACTTCCTAACGTTTCTATTATTGACATTCTAATCCCGCGATCTGATCGCAAGTCCTGCAAAATAAATAGTGAAAATCTTATTATACAAGGTCTATGTTAGGGACTTAACAGGCAATCTGTCTGTTAATTTTTTTTGATACAACAATTGTGCGCTCTTTATATCAAAAAGCAAAGCACGCTTCATAAAGCAACAAATCTAGTGCCCTATTTGTCAACTAGTACAAATTATCAAACCCAACTATCTCACAAGTTGTTAATAATTTATAAGTTTATCACTTCACACCATTCTCTTTCTCTAATATTTCAGCAATAAAACCCCTTGCCCAGCGATGCCTATTCAGTTACAAGCTCCCTCTTATGGATACTTTATTGCTTATTTCTATCATCGTCGGATCAGTCCTGATTCTTGGGATCGTGCTATACACTAAAAATGCCAAATCCCGTCCCAACGAACGGCCAGGCATCAACATTGATTTTGACACAGCTAAAGAGCGTGAAGATAAGAACCGCTACTTCAGCTAGACTCGATATTATTTTACATACGCCTTTTATAAAGCCGCGCATTGCGCGGCTTTTTTCTTGCCCACACCATTCTTCGCTCTTCATACTTTTGCAATAAAACTGTTTACTTTAACATTCTAAGCCCTTAATAGTTAGACTATGACCTTTTCCATTATTTCTGGACTCCTTGGTGGCCTAGGACTCTTTCTGCTTGGCATGCGCCTCATGACTAAAGGCCTGCGCAATGCAGCTGGCCCTGCGTTACGACAAATTCTTGGTCAGTGGACCAAAACCCCTGTTCGTGGGCTGGCATCCGGTTTCATGATCACCGCTTTGGTGCAATCATCTAGCGCCATAACTGTTGCTGTAATTGGCTTCGTCAATGCAGGACTCATGACACTTCCCCAATCCGTAGGTGTTATTTTCGGCTCCAACATTGGCACAACTGTCACCGGCTGGATCGTCGCAGCTGTTGGTGTAAGCGTTAAGGTCAAAGCGCTAGCCCTGCCACTGATCGGCGCAGGCGCCCTACTCCGTCTCACTGGCGGACAATCAAGACGCCGCCATCTCGGTGACGCCTTCACCGGATTTGGCATTTTCTTCCTCGGCATTGAAATATTGCAATCCACCTTCCACACCGTACAAGGTGCAGTTGATTTGGCTGCTTTCAATTTCACAGGACCAATGGGCATAGTCATTTTTGTTATCGTCGGACTGCTCCTCACATTGGTAATGCAAAGCTCCAGTGCAGCCATGGCTTTGGTCCTCACCGCAGCCATGTCGGGTATGGTAACACTCGAAAGTGCTGCAGCCGCCGTCATCGGCACTAATATTGGAACAACCACAACGGCTGCCCTGTCCGTTATCGGCGCCACTTACAATGCGAAAAAAGTCGCTGCCGCCCATATCCTTTTCAATTTTGGAACCGGTATACTCGCCATATTCCTGATACCGGTCTTCACCAGTTTTGCCGCCGCATTCCCAGACCTTAACGGTCCATCAAATATGGCTGCCAGCCTTGCCATATTCCATACCGCCTTCAACTTGCTCGGCGTGCTCTTTTTCCTCCCGTTCACCAATAAATTGGTATCTTTCCTGAATCGTCATATTGGCCGCAAGGCTATGGAGCTTGGCAAGCCCAGATATTTGGATAAGAACGTCCTGACTACCCCCACACTCGCCATGGATGCCTTGTTCATGGAATTGGGAAGACTGGGTGAAATGACACGAGAGATGGGACAGGATGCCTTGGCCTCAAAATTTCGCGACAAAAATTTCCTACGCAACAAATTAGCCATCAATGACCTCATCCGCGCTATTCAAAAGTATTGTGTCAAAATCCAGCACCTGGATTTACCGGAAAGCGTGGCTGTAAAATTACCGCGAGCACTCCGAGTAATCCAATATTATAACAAAACCATCACCATTATTGATGAAGTCTTCCGTGAACATGCTCTGCTGGATCACCACTTGCCTGAACCGGCTCACTCGGTTGCAACAGCGTTCAGGCGCAACGTCAAAAATGCATTGAACATCGCCCATACACCATGTGCACCGGAATTCGAAGAGTTGGAAAGTCTCATGAGTGACCTCATGGACCATTACCATGATTTAAAAGAAGAACTTCTAGATATCGGAGCACTCGGAACTCTCCGTCTTACACGAATGGTAGCCCTTTTGGATTACTACTCACATATGCGCCTAATGTGCGAACAGGCAGTCAAAGGCACAACGCACTGGGCGCACCTTCGCAACCGAGATGTAACATGTGTCAATGCTGACAAAGATAACGAATACGCCTGGAAACTCGAAGGATAACCTGATATTCAGGCCTCAATGGAGGCTCCACTATGACTCGTCAACGTACCGCCGCGATCCTCGTGGCCTGTGCTCTTGTACTCGCCCTTGGTTCCTATTTCCTAATTACCAGCCAGCCAAAGGATCATTCCTCGCTGCGCCAGGATGTCGTGCCGCCTGAGCAAACCGCCACCCCACCTGCCTGGGTTGGCCAGGAGCAGGAAGCAAAACCGGACTACAGCTCAGCCGACGCCGAGCCGCAGACCGCCAAGGCTGCGGAAACTACAGAAGACAAAAAGAAAGCCCCCGCCGTCATTGAAGTGAAGGAAGACAAGGTCATCACCTTTGTTTTCGTTGATTCTCTTGTAGGCTATATCCTTGACAACTTCGCCATCAAGGACAAGTACGGCAGGCCCGCTACACAGGCTTCTGCTAAAGGGTTAAACGTATATTTCGGCCAGGAAATGGCCGGATTCAAAGTCAAAGGCAACGACGTGGCCTCCGCCCGTCAGACTATTCTCAACTACGCCTTTACCCCTATAAAAATCGACTTACTCTACAAATTATATGCGCCGCTTTTGGTTGAACAGCTTGTGGACTCTGCGACCAATGATGAGCGCGAATATCGCGTAGGCTCCCTTCGCGAAAAGCGCACCCTGGAAAACGCAGAGATCAGCGCCATGCTCAGGCTCAATGCCGTGCGAATCAGCCAGACCGCAGCTATTTTCAAAGCGGTAGCGTCCGACCCGGTACTGGCTTCCATGGCTGGCCAGTATCTCCAGGCTGCCAAGAGTGTTGACCGTGCAAACGCCCGCCTTCAGACTGCTATTGCCGATGAGATAAAGACCACCGATGAAGGCAAACGCCTCAAGCAGGCCATCATGCAGCGCGAACAAATCAAAACAGAAATCGTGAAAAAGATGCAGGAAATCTGCCCTGGCTGCGAACCCAAAGAGCTATTTTATCTTGCCCGATGGAGCTATCGACGCATTCTGGGCAACGAAGAGAAGCTTGCCTCTTTTGACAGCGCTTCAACGATTCTGGATGACCTCGCCAAACGCTTTCAAACCAAAGCAGCTGAATTGGATAAGTAAAATATTCCACAAAGGGGTTGTCACGACTCGCTTGAAAACTTATATTGATACCTATTCACACATCGGATCAATAAAGGAGCTACAATGTATTTCAAGCAGATAACCACCCCCGGTCTTGGTTGCTTTTCCTACGTCATTGGCTGCCCCGCCTCCGGCGAGATGGTTGTAGTCGACCCCAAGCGTGACGTGCAGGACTACTTGGACATTTCACGCGAAGAAGGCATGAAAATAGTTCATGCCATCGACACTCACGTCCACGCCGACCACGTTTCCGGTGCACAGGAACTCCGCTCCCACACCGGATGCGACATCATGCTCTACAAGAGCTCCCCTGTTGATTATGAATTCACGCCGTTGAGCGAAGGTCAAAAACTGACCGTTGGCAATGCGGGCTTCAAAGTACTCCACACTCCCGGCCACACGCCCGATGCCCTTTCTTTACTGGTGACGGACTTTTCACGCGGCAATGAACCGTGGATATTACTTACCGGAGACGTTCTGTTCGTTGGAGATATTGGCCGCCCAGATCTTGTGGGTGATGCAAAGCTTGATGAGCAGATCGATAACCTTTGGAACACACTCTACGTTAAATTCAAAAAATACCCAGACAGCTTGGAAGTTCACCCTGCACATGGCGCTGGTTCCCTTTGTGGCCGTGGCATGAGCTCCAAACCCAGCTCCACCCTCGGCTTTGAGCGCCGCCACAACCCCATGCTGCAGTATGAGACCTATGAGGAATTTCACCTCGCCATGAGTCAGGAATTCCCGGCCCGACCCAAATCATTCACCCACATCATTTCCACCAACGCGAACGGTGCTCCCCTGCTGGAGCGCTGCCCCATGGACCTTGCCATGAACCCATACAAGTTCGAGGCAAAGATGCAGGACGGCGCTGTGGTCATTGATGTGCGCGATGCCGCTGCATTTGCGGGCTACCACATCCCCGGCTCCCTCAACATCGGATTTGAACCAAGTCTGGCCAACTGGGTCGGCATGACTGTTGAACCCAAAGCTGACATTCTGCTGGTGGTGGATTCCAAGGATGACTACGAGCGCATGCGCACGGAGTTGCACCGCATCGGTTACGACAACATTTACGGCTATCTTTCAGGCGGAATTCAGGCCTGGGTCTTTAGTGGCCGTCCGGTGAACAAGCTTGCCATCGACTCCGCTCAGGACCTCCAGTCGTTCCAGGAAGAAGGCGATATAAGTCTTATCGATGTCCGCACTCCCGCTGAATGGGCTGGTGGAAAAATCCCTGGTGCTATCCACATCCCGCTGGCCGATATTCTGGAAGGCAAATATGATCTGCCGGAAGACACCCATCACACTCTGTACTGCGCTGGTGGCTACCGCGCCAACATCGCAGCCTCCATCATGCAGAAACAGGGCTACTGGAATGTCCGCTCTCTGGCCGGTGGTTACATTGCATGGAATCGTGCAGGATATGCTGTAGAAAAATAGAGCGTTTACTCAAGAATATAGAAAAGGGCCATAGCTTAGGTTATGGCCTTTATTCTTTGGGAAAATTCGGAGTCGCTGACACTTTCATACTCGGTGTGAACCACATGGCCGCCGCATCTGAAAATGAATCAGCCATAAACGCAGCTCCCGCGTTCGGCCCCATGATGAACACTGCAGTCGCCAAGCCATCCGCTTGTTCCGCGCTCTCGGCAATGACCGTCACTCCAGCAGACTTATCCGCTGGCTCCATGTCTGACGGATTGATAATATGATGCCGTAGATCGCTCGCTCCCCCCTTCTCTCCTTGGACGAACTGCTCGTAATCCCCAGAGCCGCATACGCCCTTCTCGCGCACCGTTACATTGGCGTAGACTTTCTTGGCACGAGGATGTCGAATCCCCACGGTCCAATCACGGTCTCCAAAACAATAAAAATCACCCCCCGCTTCAACAATGCCCGCTTTGATGCCCAGCTTACGGAGAATCTGCACTGTGCCATCAATAATGGCCCCTTTTGCAATACCGCCTAGATCAAGAGCCATGCCTGATTGGGTCAGTTTAACGCCCGTGGCCTTACCGCCCAATTGAATGAGACGGTAGTTAACCAGATCCTTTTTGGACTCGGCAATGGTTTCATCCAGAACATAGTAGAGCGGTGAGGTTGTTAGCGCACCGATGGTCGGATCAAATACGCCGCCCGTGATTTCGCCAAATTGCTTAGCCCGTTTAATGACCTCATACGCTCGATTGGTCGGCTTAACGAAATACTTGCCTGCGCCCCGATTGATACGTCCCACCGCCCCTTGCGGATTGCGATAATCCAGATCAGCCTGCACGTTCCGCATATAGGCAAATGCTTTGCGGGAGGCCTGATCAGCCGCTGTTTTGCTGTCCGCCTCCAACGTGAGATTAACCACAGTCCCCATGGCGACTTGGGTGTAAGAGTATTGCCCCTTTATCGATTGAGCAGAAACATCCATTTGGAAATATATATAGCCAATAACCAAGGGTGAAAAAAGAAGAACAAAAAGGGCCACCCATACTTTGTTAGAAATATATTTCTTCACGCCCATCAGTCTGTCCCGTTCCAATAAAAGCGGAAACAAAAGGAGCAAACCAATAACGGCCACAGCTACAAAAGCCACTTTTACGGAACCGAATAACGAAACTCCCAGCCCTCCCATAATTGGGCCTAACATCAATCCCAAGCCTGTAATGACATGCGTAGTGCCAAAGACTTTCCCCTGATTGGCAGACATACGCGAAGCCAGCTTCATGGAAGAAGGCATGGATATAGCCGTACCACATCCCAAAACAATGCCAGCAATCACGAAATCTCCCACATAGGAGGCGATGGAGAGTTCAATCAGCCCGATAGCGCTGGCTCCCATGCCGAGACATGTCACCATTAATTCTGAATACCGAGCAAGCCAACGCTGGAGCGGAAGCATGCTTATGCAGACAACCAAGCTCGGCAAGGCAAAAAGTACTCCCACGAGCAAAGGATCATGCCCCAAAGTCATGGTTAACAGCACAGGATAAAAAGCTGCCATTAGCCCAATACCAAGCGAACGGCCCATGATGGCGAGCATCAATGCTCGATATGCTTTCGGGTCGAATGATCCTTCATCGGAAACAGACCGCTTGGATTGGATAGTAGCAGGCACGCCGATAAATACGACCAGATGCGCCAGCACCATGCAAAGAGCCAATGCCACCAGGACAGGCTCCACCACCCGATTCCAATACAACAATCCACTCAGTACAGGGCCGAGAAACAACGCCCCATTAAAGGCCAGCGCATGTGCCGTAAACCACTTGGTCATGCTTTCACGGTCATTCCCGCCCAGTATAGCTAAACCAACCGGACGCACCAATCCGGAGACAACGCCGAGTAAGAACTGAATTACGTATAAGGCCACAACACTTGGTGCGATCATATAAAATATGGGGGCAACCGCACCGACGCCCGCACCCACAAGAAGCGCCATTCTGGAGCCACCCTTGTCAGCCCAGAGGCCGCCCAGTGGTCCCGCCAACATACGCACCAGAAAGAAACCGGCAAAACCGGTTCCGAGCCATGAGCCGCTCACACGAGCATCCAAACTGGCAAGCGGTAGGATAAACGACATAAGCGAGACGCCCACGGCAGATAAAAAGCCGCTGACTATGACCGCTTTCAAGGCGCGTTGCATTTGGTTTGGTGTCAGAGAGTCGTTCATTTCAGTTCGGTATTATTAAGGTATACCACAGTGTGACCGCAAACAGACTCTCTTGGCAAGCAATGGATAAAAACGTGTTCGCTCCAGTCAAAAATCATCCCCAAAAGGTACTATTTCGGTAAGTGGTAGCCTTTTACCGGGCAACGGTAACGAAAGGACTTGACCCTTGGCGCATAAAGAGAGAAAAATTTGATCTAGAATATAAAACTCCTCATTGCGGTCTACCCGCGGGCATCCCCCGTGTTCCCGGCCCGATTTGTCTTCGCGCCAGGAGAGAGAGTTTACGCAAAAAATAATCCCGGCCCCGCAGCCCGGGCATTATTTCTTGTCCGTTTTAATTCACAACTTCGGAGAGGTAACATGCCCAAGAAGAAGATGAAGACTATGGACGGCAACACCGCAGCAGCACACGTGGCCTACGCCATGTCGGAAACTGCCGCCATCTACCCCATCACACCCTCTACACCCATGGGCGAAATCGCCGACGAATGGGCAGCTCAAGGACGTAAAAACATTTTCGGGCAGACGGTCCAAATTCGTCAAATGCAGTCCGAAGCAGGCGCGGCTGGTGCCGTCCATGGCTCCTTGGCCGGTGGCGCACTAACCACCACCTTCACAGCATCTCAGGGACTGCTTCTGATGGTCCCGAACATGTACAAGATTTCCGGTGAGCTTCTCCCCGGCGTCTTCCATGTTTCTGCTCGTGCCATAGCAGCGCACGCGCTTTCCATTTTTGGAGATCATCAGGATGTTATGGCTACCCGCCAGACCGGTTTCGCCATGCTTTTCTCCAACTCCGTACAGGAAGTCATGGACCTTTCCCTGGTCTCACACCTGGCAAGCGTTGAAGCATCCGTTCCGTTCATGTCGAGCTTTGACGGTTTCCGCACCTCGCACGAAATCCAGAAAATCGCAGTCATTGACTATGAAGACATGAAACCGCTGCTGAACATGGAGAAACTCGCCGCGTTCCGCAAGAAAGCCATGAACCCGGAACATCCAGACATTCGCGGTACAGCTCAGAACCCGGATATCTATTTCCAGGGCCGTGAAACAGTAAACGCCTATTACGAAGCCATCCCCGGGATCGTCGAAGAGTACATGAAGAAAGTCGGCAAGCTCACTGGCCGCCGCTACAAGCTCTTTGATTACGTGGGCCACAAACAGGCTGACAAGATCATCATCGCCATGGGCAGCGCGTGTGAGACCATTGAGGAAACCGTTAACTATCTCAACTCCACTGGCAAGAAAGTCGGCCTGCTCAAGGTCCGTCTCTTCCGCCCGTTCTCTGTCAAACACATGCTCCGTGCGATCCCCAAGACCGTCAAGAAGATCGCGGTCCTCGATCGTACCAAAGAACCCGGCGCACTGGGTGATCCGCTCTACCTTGATGTGGTTGCTTCCTATGCTGGCAAAAAGAACGCTCCGGTCATCGTGGGCGGTCGCTACGGTCTTGGCTCCAAGGAATTCACTCCTGCCATGACTAAAGCGGTCTACGACATGCTCGCGCGTCCCAAGCACGGCTTCACCGTCGGCATCGTGGACGACCTCACCAATCAATCTCTCTTTGACTGCGACTGCGTGGACACCACCCCTGAGGGCACCGTTCAGTGCAAGTTCTGGGGCCTCGGCGCAGATGGTACTGTCGGTGCGAACAAACAGGCCATTAAAATCATTGGTGACAACACCAACCTCTACGCCCAGGGATACTTTGCCTACGACTCCAAGAAGTCCGGCGGCATCACCATCTCGCATCTGCGTTTTGGCAAAAAGAAACTCCAGTCCACATATCTGATCACTGACGCCGACTACATCGCTTGTCACAATCCGAGCTATGTAAATCAGTATGATATCCTCGAAGGTATCAAGGACGGTGGCACATTCGTGCTGAACTCTCCCTGGACTGCCGAAGATATGGATAACCAACTCCCGGCAGCTATGCGCCGCACCATTGCGGAGAAAAACCTCAAGTTCTACACCATCGACGCAGTGAAAATTGCTGGTGAAGTGGGCCTCGGCGGTCGCATCAACATGGTTATGCAGACAGCATTCTTCAAGCTCGCCAGCGTCATTCCCTTCAACAAGGCAGTGACCCTGCTCAAGGAAGGCATCGAATCCGCTTACGGCAAGAAAGGACCGAAGATCGTCGACATGAACAACGCTGCGGTGGACAAGGCCAGTGACGCGTTGGTTGAAATTGAAGTTCCGGCAGCCTGGAAGAAACTCAAAGACGAAAAAGCCACAGCCAGCCGCGAACCTGCATACGTCAAAGATGTCATGCGCCCGGTTCTGGCTCAGAAAGGCGACACCCTACCCGTCTCGGCCTTCTCTCACGACGGCACCATGCCCGCAGCCACTGCCAAGTATGAAAAGCGCGGCGTTGCCATCAACGTGCCCGAATGGATCGCTGACAATTGCATTCAGTGTAACCAGTGTGCTTTCGTCTGTCCTCACTCTGCACTGCGGCCTGTCCTCGCCAATGACAAGGATCTGACCAAGGCTCCCGAGTCCTTTGTCACCATCGAAGCCAAGGGCAAGGATGTGAAAGGCATGCAGTACCGCATGCAGGTCAGCTCTCTTGATTGTCTGGGTTGCGGCAACTGTGCCGACATCTGCCCGGCCAAAGAGAAGGCACTGGTCATGAAGCCCATCGCCAGCCAGACTACAGAGCAGGTGCGTAACTTCAACTTCGCGGACAAACTCCCCTACCACGACGTCTTTGGACGCGACACGGTCAAGGGTTCCCAGTTCCGCCAATCCCTCATGGAATTCTCCGGCGCCTGTGCAGGTTGCGGCGAAACTCCATACGTCAAGGTCATCACCCAGCTCTTTGGTGAGCGCATGGTAATTGCCAATGCAACGGGTTGTTCCTCCATCTGGGGCGCATCCGCACCGACCACACCTTACTGCACCAACATTGACGGCCACGGTCCTGCATGGGGCAACTCCCTGTTCGAGGACGCGGCAGAATTTGGCTTCGGCCTTGAAATGGCTGCTGACCAGCGTCGCACCCACCTGGTACGACTCGCCACAGAAGCCGCCAAGAATGAGTCCGGTAAGCTCAAGAATGCATTAAAAAATTGGGTCAAAGTCAAAGACGACGCCACAGAATCCAAGGAAGCGGGCGACAAGCTGAAAGCCGCTCTCAAGGGTACTCGCAAGAAAGACCTCAAGGAAATCCTTGATATGGCCGACCTGTTCACCAAACAGTCCGTATGGGTATTTGGTGGAGACGGTTGGGCTTACGACATCGGTTATGGTGGTCTGGACCATGTCATTGCTTCCGGCAAGGACATCAACATTCTGGTTATGGACACCGAGGTGTACTCCAACACTGGCGGTCAGTCCTCCAAGGCCACACCACTCGGCTCCATAGCCAAGTTTGCCGCAGCCGGTAAAGGCACAGGCAAAAAGGACTTGGGACGCATGGCCATGACCTACGGCTACGTTTACGTTGCCTCTGTCGCCATGGGCGCCAACAAGAACCAGTTCCTCAAGGCGGTCAAAGAAGCCGAGGCATATCCCGGTCCGTCCGTGATCATTGCCTACGCACCGTGCATCAACCAGGGCATCAAGAAAGGTATGGGCAAGACCCAGTACGAACAGAAGCTCGCTGTTGATTCCGGTTACTGGCCGCTTTACCGCTACAACCCGGAACTGGCCGATGAAGGCAAGAATCCATTCATTCTGGAATGCAAGGCTCCCGACGGAACCCTGCAGGAATTCCTGTCCGGCGAAAACCGCTACGCTATGCTGGAGCGGTTCTATCCCGAATTCTCCAAAGAATACCGTTCCAAGATCGAAAAGGACATTGACGGCCGTTATGCCACGCTTAAACACATGGCTAGCGATAGCTGTGATGACTAAGTAATTCCCAACAAACAACAAAAGGGCACCAGCATACAGCTGGTGCCCTTTTTCTTTTCATCATTAATATAATGCCCACATCAGGCATGAGCCTTTTAATTTATCATGGAAGCGAGTTATTCTGGCTGGGGTCCATATCAGATAAAGTCTAACACCCTTGCCTCGGCATACACCGAAGGGTAGTATGTTTAAAAATAAAGGACTTTTCCATCATGTTCATTCAAACATATTGTCAACAAACCATAAAAAAAGCCCGACTTGAAGTCGGGCTGTATATTCTGAGTGGTGGGTCACCAAGGAATCGAACCTTGAACCTCCGGATTAAGAGTCCGCTGCTCTGCCAATTGAGCTAGTGACCCACTCAGTGCCGTGCTGTTTCGCACGACGGAGAAAATTTCTATAAGTCTCGATCAGATTTGTCAATAAGAAACTGGTAAAATTCACATTTGATTGTAGGATAAAACAACTTGGCTACTATGAATACAATAAAGCTCTCTGTTTCCAGTTCCTTAATGGGGGCAGTACTGGTCGCTTATAAAACGAAAAAAGACCCCAACCGGATGGATGGGGCCTTGAGCTTTCGAGTGGTGGGTCACCAAGGAATCGAACCTTGAACCTCCGGATTAAGAGTCCGCTGCTCTGCCAATTGAGCTAGTGACCCACTCAGTGCCGACGTTGCCGTGCGACGGAGAGTTAACTATAAAGCACGACTGAATTTGTCAACAATATTTTTTCACTTTTTTCAAATCGAGTTCCGATGCGTACTACCAAACAAAACACCACGCTGTTTCTCATACTACTGCTGACCCTCGTTTTAGGGAGCTTAACAGCACACGCCTCCTCCATAAAAATCCCGTTGAAAATGCCCATGGCGGCATACAATACCGGGACGGGAGAGACTATTGTCTCCATCGCTTTCGAAATGGGACAGAATTGGTATACCTATGCCAACGACCCGGGAGGAATGGGCAAGCCCACCAAGGTTACGGGCACCACTGCTGCCGGCGCACCGATCCGAGTGGTCTACCCCAAAGGCATTGCCAAGCCTGATGCGTACGACCCATCGGTCACGGTCAATAAATACCTCAGCGGCGACAAGGTCTTTATTGTACTCCCCAAGGATGCAACGTTTCCACTAACACTTCGCGTAGACCTTCTTCTTTGCCACCCCACCAAATGTGTTCCGGTTCGCCGTGATCTTACCTTTGGTGAAGCTGGCCTCGACGTATCTGCACTACCTTCAGCCGAAGAACAGCCGTGGTGGGATTTATACACATCACTCTCCCCAAACGTAAGCTCGACGTCTTCCAAGAACAACACGAGCGAGACTGCTTACACGAACTGGGATTTCAAACCCCACTATCTTCAGCCAGGTCTGGAGGTCGGCGGCCTTTTGTCCGCCATCCTCATGGGCCTGCTGGCTGGCCTCATCCTCAACATCATGCCGTGCGTACTGCCGGTCATCAGCCTCAAGCTTTCAGCCATCCTCAACTCTTCGTCCATAACGGATGAAGAGGAACGCATTCATGCATTTCGCGAACACAACATCTTTTTCGTTTTCGGCATTATAGCGTTCTTCACCTTCCTTGCCGTAGTACTTGGTGCCACAGGGCAGGCATGGGGCGCATTATTCCAAAACCCCTGGCTGGTACTCGGCGTGGCTGGCTTCATCTTGGCCTTGTCTCTGAGCCTATTCGGCCTCTTTCACCTACCCGTTGTTGACCTCAAATTCGGCAACGACAGTAAAAACCCACGGGTTCAGGCGTTCTTTACAGGCAACCTCACCACTCTGCTCGCCACTCCTTGTAGCGGCCCATTCCTTGGCGGTGTTCTCAGCTGGGCGCTAGTACAAGGCCCCGTCATCATTGCCACTGTGTTTATCTCCATAGGCATAGGCATGTCCCTGCCATATATCCTGCTCGCCATTAATCCGAAGCTCTCTCGCTATCTGCCAAAGGGTGGCCCTTGGATCGAATATGTTGAAAAAGGCATCGCCTTCTTCCTCGTTGCCACGGCATTCTATCTCGCTTCCATTGCCCTTGGCTCGCATTGGCTGCGCTTCCTGGCCCCACTCTGGGCTATCTTGTTCGGTGGTTGGCTTTGGATGAAAACAAGAGAAAGCACTTCAGCACCTCGCAAGTGGCTCATTCGTATGGCTTCCCTCTGTATACTCGCTGGTCTTATCGTCTGGACCACCCCTGCGGTAATGAACGAAGAAGTATGGGAACCATTCAATGCTGCCGAATTGGCACAACGCATGGAAAACGAAGTGCTCTTCGTGGAATTCACTGCTGACTGGTGTCCCACCTGCAAGGCGCTGGAAGCCACGGTGCTCACGCCGGAAAACATTACAAGATGGAAAGAAAAGTATAACGTAGCCTTCATCAAGGTCGACATGACCGAAAGAACAGTGGAAGGAGAGGCCCTGCTCAAGGCTCTTGGGTCCATGTCCATCCCCACGGCAGCATTCTTTACACCCGATTCAATAGGTGAACCGCTCGTGCTCCGTGACCTTTTCACTAAAACGCAACTTGAAACCATTATGAAATCGTGGAAGAAGTAGCCCACACCATTTAAGGAGAATTCATGCTCAATTTCCAATACTTCATGCCCACGCGCATACTCTTCGGCCCCGACATGCTGGATCAACTCGGCGAAACACCGCATCTGCCCCGTGGCAAAAAAGCCATGGTGGTCATCGGTGAGTCCGGCATCATGCTCAAGCTCGGCTATCTTTCCCGCGTACAGTCCCTGCTGTCCAAACAGGATGTTCAGACCATCGTGTACGACAAAATCATGCCCAACCCGGAATCCGATTTCATTGATGAAGCAGCCCAGATATGCCGCGACAATGATGTGGACTTCATTGTAGGCCTTGGCGGCGGCTCCACCATCGACTCTGCCAAATCCATCGCAATGATGGCGGCCAACACCGGAAAATACTGGCATTACATGCAGTCCGGCACAGGCGGTGGTCTCGAACCCGAAAAGGATGCTCTGCCCATCGTGGCCATCCCGACTACGGCTGGCACTGGCACCGAAGCTGATCCCTGGACCGTCATCACCAAGTCCGACTCAACAGAAAAGATTGGCTGGGGCAACGACTCCACCTTCCCCACTCTTTCCATCGTGGATCCGACACTGATGGTATCCGTGCCCCCCAAGCAGACCGCTTACACCGGCATGGACGCCTTCTTCCACGCAGCCGAGGCATACCTTGCAACCTGCCGCCAGCCTGCAAGCGACGCTCTGGCTCTTGAAGCAGTGCATCTCATTGCGCATACCTTGCCGCAAGCGATTGCAGAGCCTGACAACATTGAAGCCCGCACCATTTTGGCCTGGGCCTCCACTGCTGCCGGACTCTGTGAGACATACTCCTCCTGCATCTCCCAGCATTCCATGGAACACGCCCTGTCTGCCTTCCACCCGGATCTGCCTCACGGCGCAGGCCTGGCGCTCATTTCCAAAGCGTACTTCGGATTCCTGGCATCGCGAGGCGAAGAACGTTTACAGGATCTCGCTCTGGCTATGGGCGATACCTTGGCCGAAGAGATAGACGAGGAAATCTCTGGCGTGGCTTTCCTAGACGCTCTGGACAAACTCATCAATGAAGTGGGATTGGGAGATGAAAAGCTTTCCGACTACGGCATTACTCGTGAAGAAATCCCTTCGTTGGCCGAAAACGCACTGACGACGATGGGCGCGCTCTTCGACATCACTCCTGTGGACATGAGTCAGGATGATATTATCGCTATCTACGAAGCTGCCTACGAATAGGTAGAGCTACCCAAGAGTAACAAAAAGACCTGCGAGAATTCCTCGCAGGTCTTTTTGTTACACACATAGGACTATAGCTTCTCTACAAAGCCCTGAGCATTTTAGTTCGTCTTCTGGTCATGACGGAGCAAGCTGATGCCTGCCTGCTACTCAACTGGCACCATTTCGTAAGAGTCACCAGTGATACAGCGACAGCCGTCTTCGGTAATTTCAAAGGTATTCTCCACGCCCACCATGGCAACGTCGCGTATACCTTGCTTCGGCTCAAAAGCGAAGACCATGCCCTTCTCAAGCGGAAGATCAAACCCTTTGGCTACAGGCGGAAATTCGTCAATGGTCAGGCCGATGCCGTGGCCCACAAATGGCACCTGATTTTCATCCAGCCCCATGAAGCCTTCGGCAAAGCCCTGTTTCTGCGCCTGCTCAATGCAGTACATATACAAATCGTTAGGCGTAGCTCCGGGTTTGGCATTGGCGCACAGCCAATCCTGAATTTCCATGCAGAACTCATGCGCCTTGCGCACTTCGTCCGAGATAGAGGAATCCGGCCCGGCGAAATACGCTTGGGTCTTGTCCGTGTGATACCCTTCGATCTGAAAACCGATGTCGAGAGACAGCGGCTCACCTTTTTCCCAGACCTTATGCGCGCTACCCATGAGAGCTGAGCCAGGATGCTCGCCACGCAACCCTAGCGGCCCGTTGAACGCACTTGGGTAGTTACCGGAGTCACCTGCAGCCACATGGCCCAAGAAGGCTTCCTCGCCATGAGCCTGCATGCGCAGGATGCCCATATGACCTTCAGCAAAAAAGACTTCCCAAGCGAGATGGGATATTTCACGCTCCGTCATGCCTGGATGTATTTTCTGCGGCAAGATCTGATAAAGGCACTTATGATGCGCCGCGCCACACCGTCGCAGAATCTCCAACTCAAACTCAGATTTCACCATCTTCGCCAAAGCAACGGCGTGGTCGCCAGGAACAATGGTATATTCCTTGAGTTTGGCAGCCAGCATATTGCCGAGCTGCCATGTCAGGCCCGCCTGAACCGCTGCCAGCGTCTTGGTAAACGGGCTGCCTACATCCGCGCAGATGGGAGCCAATTCGGAATAGGACTTGAAAGATACTATATGTTTGAGAGGCGATTCCAACCGGGCACGGTTCACGCCCTTACGGATCAGCAGCACTGGTTCGCCCGAAAGCGGCAGCCACAGCACTCCCTGACCAAAGGTGCCAGTGAGATAATAAATATTCAGGCGCGAAAAGACGAGGATACCACCCGCTTCCGGGGCAATTGTTTGCAGATGACGGCGGACCGCATCCTGACGGCGCACAAGCTCCTCGGCTGGTATGTGATTAGTGGGCTCGAACATTTCGGACTCCTTATATGACTAGGCAACGGGAATGGATTGCTGTACAAGAACGTTCTCACTCAAAGAAGGAACGCATGCATGTTGCTATATAACGACAAAGAGCTATCTGCCCTGCTCTCCGAGGTCAAGACCATAGCCGTGGTCGGCGCCGTGGACAAGCCCGGACGTCCGGTCCACGATGTGGGCACCACCATGAAAGACATGGGCTTTGATATTATACCGGTTCACCCAAAGCGCACAAACGTCTGGGGGCTGACGACTTACAAGTCTGTCACCGACATTCCAGTGCCTGTGGATATTGTGGATCTGTTCCGTGCCGCCCAGTTCTGCCCGAACCACGCCCGCGAAGTTCTCACCATGGCCCCACTTCCCAAGTGTTTCTGGATGCAATCCGGCGTCATCAGCCCCGAAGCACGCGAAATTCTCGCAGACTCCGGCATTATGGTCATCGAAGACCGCTGCCTTAAAGTAGACCTTCAACGATTCGGGATCACACGATGACTATAGAAGCATTTGATTGCAAGATGTGCGGCCACTGCTGTCACGGCGAAGGCGGCATTGTCATGACCGGCAAAGACAGAAAACGACTTTCCGAATTTCTCGATGTCACCGAAGAGGAGCTCATTGAGAAATACACTGAGAAGCGCGGTGGCAAACTCCACCTGATCACCAAAGAAGATGGGTACTGCTACTTCTTCAAGGAAGGATGCGGCGTCCATCCCGGTCGACCGGATATCTGTCGTGCCTGGCCCTTTTTCAGGGGCAATCTTATCGATGAATTGAGCTGGGAAATGATTCAGGATTACTGTCCTGGCGTGAACCCCAAAGCGGGTCACAAAGAATTTGTACGTCAGGGAAAGCAATATTTGCGCGACGAAGACCTTTTGCGCTATGATCCCGACACTTCGCCCAATGCCCTGATTTCAGACGACTAACACAAGGCACTCAATGCAACTTTCGGAATGCTTGCGCACACTCCAGCTCAAACAAGGCGCGTCACTTGATGACGTGAAATCGGCCTTTCGAAAGCTCGCTTTCAAATACCACCCGGATCTGAATACCAGCTCGTCCGCTGCGAAGAAGTTCCGCGAGGTTAACGAAGCGTATGTATTTGCCAAAGATCTTCTGGAAAACACCAAAGCACGGAAACGCAGAGCAGCTGACTCCAGTGAAGGCCCCACCGCCAGTCAGGCTGAAGGAGCCAGGGCCTACGCCAACCAGCAGCGAAAATCCAAATTCAAAGCCAAGCCGAAGCCAAAGGCCAAGCCCCAAAAAGAAAAACGCTCCACTCGCTCCAAACAGCAAAGATTCTATTATAAAGAGGAAGAGGTCACCAAAACCATCCTCAATGACCCCTTTGCCAAAAAGGTGTTCGAAGACATCTACAGCCAAATTCGCAAGAATCAGCCAGGCTACCAAGGCCCGCTTGAAATGAACAAGCGTGACCTGAATCTGCGGTGGGGCGACCGCGCTCTCGGCCTCGATCTGTCAAAAGGAATGGGCGGCTCCATCAAATCCTGGTTCAAAGGCCAGATGGATCATGAACAAACCGTCTATTACCCGGCTATCGCACTCATTCCGGGCCGCAAGATTCGCATCACGGTCGAGCAAAAATTTTCAGATGGTCCCAAAACCATTGAAGTGACACTTCCGCCCGACTTTGTGGCGGGTCGTCCCATCCGTCTTAAAGGGCTTGGGAAAAAACTCGGCCCTCTAACCGGAGATCTCCTACTCAGGGTTCTGGCGAAATAAATTCATTCTCGACACTTGCTACCAGCACACAAGTATTCATTTATTAAAAAACCCCTTGTTTTCCCCATATTTTTTTACTAGTCCCTCAAGTGAGAAGAGTTTTTTACCGGAGGGACAAATGCTCGCAATATTTGACTACAAAGCGGGAAACCAGACCAGTGTCCACAGAGCGCTGGAGCACTTGGGTATTCCGAACAAGATCACTAACGACCCAGAAGAATTGAATAATGCTACGGGCATTATCTTTCCAGGTGTCGGCGCTGCCGGCCAAGCCATGGAAGAACTCCATTCCCATGGACTGGATGACGTAATCAAACAGCTCATTCAGGATAAAAAACCTGTTCTCGGCATCTGCGTTGGCTGCCAGATCCTTCTGGATTACAGCGAAGAGAACGACACCAAGGCGCTGGAAGTCATCCCTGGCGAATGTCGTCTGTTCAATCCTTCCTGGACTGATTACGAGAACACCACCATCCGTGTTCCCCATATGGGCTGGAACCAGATCGACCTACAGCAGGAATGTGAACTGTTTGAGGGCATTGATCCGAAAGCGGACTTCTATTTCGTGCACAGCTACTTCCCGGCTCCAACCAAGGAGCACGTTATTGGCACTACCCGCTACGGCATTGACTTCTGTTCCATCCATGGGCGGAAGGGATTATGGGCTGTCCAATTTCACCCGGAAAAATCCGGTCGACCGGGACTGAAACTGCTGGAAAATTTCAACAAATACTGTCTGGAGGTGGCCAATGCTTAGTAAGCGTGTCATCCCCTGCCTCGACGTTCGCAATGGCCGTCTGACCAAGGGTATCAAGTTCAAGGGCAATGTAGACATCGGCGATCCCGTTGAGACCGCCAAGAAATATTATGAAGAAGGTGCGGACGAAATCGTCTTCTACGACATCACCGCATCCCATGAAGCGCGAGGCATCTTCCTCGACGTCGTCGAGAGTGTTGCCTCGCAAATATTCATCCCCTTCTCTGTTGGTGGCGGCATCAACACCGTGGATGATATGCGCGACGTACTGCTGGCTGGAGCTGAAAAAGTCTCAGTCAACTCAGGTGCGGTCAAGAACCCGGATATTATCAGCGAAGGCGCTGCCCGTTTCGGCTCCCAGTGCGTGGTGCTCGGTATGGACGTCAAACGCGTTGAGAAATCTGAAAAGATTCCTTCCGGCTTTGAGATCGTCATTCATGGCGGCCGCAAATTCATGGGCATTGATGCTCTTGAATGGGCAAAAACCGGTGAAGCGCTCGGCGCAGGCGAAATCTGCCTCAACTCTATTGACGCTGATGGCGTAAAAAATGGTTACGACCTTGAACTCACCCGTTTGGTGGCCGAATCTGTAACCATTCCTGTCATCGCATCAGGCGGCGCTGGCTCTCCTCAGCATATGGTGGAAGCCGTTACCGAAGGCCGCGCTACAGCAGCCCTCATAGCCTCCATCGTCCACTATGGTGAGTACACCATCCCGGAACTCAAAAAGCACATGAAGGACGCCGGAGTTCAGACTAGATCTGTCTGGTAAGCTATCCACAATACGACACAAAAAAAGCCGCAGTCCGAGGACTGCGGCTTTTTCATTATATGTCTTGAAGACTAATCAGCCTGAAAAGTTCCGCTCTTGCCACCGGACTTGAAGACCAGTCGACAATTGTCGATGACGATGTCCTTCTGGACAGCCTTGCACATGTCATAAATAGTGGCAGCCGCAATCTGAACGCCAACAAGGGCTTCCATCTCTACGCCGGTTTTGTATGAGGTTCGAACTTCGCACTCCACACCAATGGTGGAATCTTCGTCTTTCACCACGAACCGAATATCAACGTAGCTGATCGGGAGTGGGTGACACATGGGGATCATGTCCGCCGTGCGCTTTGCAGCCTGAACACCCGCGATCTTGGCAGTGGTAAGCACATCACCCTTGGGCAATGCATCCCGCTTGAGCAAATCAAAAGTAGCAGGAGCCAGCTTGATCACGCAACGGACAATGGCCGTACGAAGAGTATCATGCTTGGCCGAAACATCGACCATTTTGGCATTACCATCACTGTCCATGTGCGAAAAACCGTCGGACATACTATTCTCCCATGACCTTGTCTTTGGCTTTCTTGAAGAAACCCTTGGCCTTGGTGCTGAGTTTTTTGGACTCGATCTCGGCAAACTCCTTGAGCAGTTCTTCCTGCCTGGAATTGAGATTGGTGGGTGTCTTTACATTGACTTCCACCAACAGGTCGCCACTATGGGCGCTTCCGAGGTGAGGCATGCCCAGACCACGCAGGCGGAAAACCTCGCCGGACTGGGTCCCCTTGGGGATATCAAGATTGACCGGATCATCTAAAGTAGGCACCTCGAGACGGTGTCCCAGTGCGGCTTCCACAAAGGAAATCTCGCGGGAAATAATCAGGTTCTGCCCCTGACGCTCGAAGACCTTGTCGGACTCCACTCGAATAACCACATACAGGTCACCCGGAGGCCCACCGTTGATACCGGCCTCGCCCTCGCCACGGAGGCGAAGACGTGAGTTGTTATCCACACCGGCAGGAATACGAACTTTGAGTTCCTTCTCCTTGATGACCGTACCACGGCCCATGCAGGTATCGCACGGGTCGGTGATCATCTGACCAGCCCCACGACAGCTGGGACAGGTCACTTGGATGCGGAAAAAGCCCTGAGACTGCTGCATTGTACCACTGCCGCCACACTGAGAACAAGTCTCGGGAGTGGTGCCAGGAGCAGAGCCTGAGCCCTCGCAGGATTCACAAAGCTGTTCAACCGGAATCTCAATATCCACTTCCGCACCCTTGGCGGCCTCACGGAAGGAGATGGACAAATTGTATCGCAGATCAGCACCGGGACGAGGACGGTTTACACTACCACGTCCACCACCGCCAGCCCCGGCAAAACCGAAGACTTCGCCGAAGATGTCGCTGAAAGCACCGAAAATGTCCTCGTTATTGGAAAAACCACCAGAGAAACCGTTGCCGCCCATGCCTTCATGGCCAAAGCGATCGTAGGTCTGACGTTTCTCATCATTGCCGAGAACTTCATAAGCCTCCGCGGCTTCCTTGAACTGGGACTCCGCCTCCGGATCATCCTGATTGCGATCAGGATGAAACTTAAAAGCGAGTTTGCGATATGAAGACTTGATCTCGTCCTGAGAAGCCTCGCGACTTACGCCCAGAACGTCATAATAATCACGTTTGGACATGGCTATTTGTCAGCGTCTCCAGGTTCGGCATCAATGCCAGCGATGGAGGGATCCTCGGGAAGGACCTTGCCTGCAGCGATCTCACGCAGAGAGCTGACCATTTCCTTGTTCTTGGATTCAACAAGCGGCTCGTACCCTTCACGGTACTGCTTAACGCGCTTGATAGCCATCTGAGTAATAAGAAAACGGTTGCTGACCTGTGCCAAACAATCTTCAACGGTAATGCGTGCCATGTGTATCTCCTTAAATATTCCGTGGACTAGGACCCGGAACCGATGGAACCGGCTGGGAACATGCCCTGTAAATCTTTGAGCAATCTGCTCGAAACGGGATAATACATCCCACCGCCGTTCTTCATCCAACACTGCCCCTGAGGCAGTTTGGGATCGGCGTAGAAAGTCAATTCCTTCAACGCTTCGCCATTATCATCAGCCAGTTTGCAATGCATGAGCCTGACCGCCGAATCCGGCAAATTGTTGAGTGGCAGCGCTTCGAACTGTAATTCAGTAAATCGCCACAGGAACATGTCAATGCCCGGCAGGTCTTTTTTACTGGTCACTAAACGCCACCCAGTCTCGCCACGAACGACACCATAACGGTTGTCGCCATGAGAAACAATCAATCGAGTGACCTTGCCAAGGTCAAGTTTGATCACGGTCCGCCCCTGAACGTCAAAAGCGCTTTTCACCAGCTGGCTGACACTCTGCGCATCCAGGGTAAAAGGCACCGTTAACCAGGAGGATTTGCCCAAATACAATTCAGGCTGGCCCTTGACCGTGAAAAATTCAACAACAGCGGGTTCCTTCTTTTCATCCCATAACTTGATAGTCAGGGCGGGAATCCGCTTATCCATAACCACTGGCTCAAGCATCAGACTGTTAGCCCTGAGAATTGCCAGTGAATGTATGTACAATTTGAGAGCCGAATCCGATGCAGGCTTTTCCTGCAAGTAACCCGGCAGGGCAAAGTAGTACCCTTCTTTCCGTTTTTCCACCAGCCAACTCGAACCAAACGGTTGGACCAATTGCAATCTGTTGACGGTTTCTTCATCAAACTGCAGAACTCTGGTGTCCAAAAAATTTGACGCAGGTTGATCAAGCTGAGCAAGCGACTTTTTATCAAGTTCATAGACCAGGGCGGGACTGCTGGAATTCCAGCCAAAAACTCTGCCTGTTTCGTCAGACGTCAACTTGACAGTCACAGGGTCCACCCCAACCTTGGAAAAGGTCACGATAACTTTGAGGTCTGGAGAATCCAAGCCGTACTCTTCCGGGCCGCCTCGATCAAAGCCACCAATAGAACGATACGGATCCAACTCGGCGAGCACATTCAGAAACTCATCCACCTTTTCCGGGACGACGCGGGCCACGATGTTCCAGGATTTACCCGGAACCTGTGCATTCCACCCGTCTTGGGCAGCATCAAGCATAAATGATCCCTGCTTGCCCTGAACATGAATAGAACGCACGTTTTCAAAAGAAGCCGACAACCACTTGGATGTAACGACCGCCTCTCTATTTAATGTAGTGTACCAATACCCGCCACCAGCTATGAGAGCCAGCATGAGTATGGTCAGAACAAATGAAATCTTTTTCAAGACACCACCCCTCCGACGGGAAGCGTGCATTCTATTTAATGAAATCCTTCCCCAGTCAGCGAGGAAGCTTGTAAAGCTGCCCCATGCGCACTTGCAAGTCAAGCAAGAATCATCTATCAGGCCTACCTGACTCAACACCAACAACAAATAATCAGACAGGAAAAACCTATGGCCTCATGGGGCAAACTCTCCTTCGCACAAAAGAAATGTGTATCCGCCACAGGCAAACTTATGCAGAAGACCGAAATGGTCTCGCCCGGCGCTCGCATTGGCATGGCTGCATCCGGTGGCGTCGATTCTTTCCTAATGCTCAAGGTGTTGACGATTCGCAAGGCAATCATGCCGTTCCCCGTCGAGCTCATGGCTTTGCACATCAATCCAGGCTTCGAACCGGAGTCACACGCCCCGCTCGTTAACTGGTGTGCAGACCACGGCGTCCCCCTTCATGTTGAAATGACCGACTTCGGTCCACGCGCCCACACCGATGAAAATCGTAGTAATTCTCCGTGCTTTTATTGTGCCATGCAAAGGAGAAAGCGCCTTTTCGAACTCTGCCGCGACTATAACCTCACCCACCTCGCCTTTGGTCACAACGCTGACGACAACGTCATAACATTTTTCATGAACATCTTCCAAAATGGTCGTGTAGATGGGTTGTCCCCTAACGAATCTTTTTTCGATGGCAACCTTCAGGTTGTCCGTCCCACCATGCTGCTGGACAAATCCATGGTCATAAAAGCAGCCAAACAATGGGAATTACCTGTCTGGGAAAACGTCTGCCCCTCTAATGGTTTTACAAAAAGAGACGATATACATGAATGGTTGAAAGAAAAATGGAAAGGTGACAAACGCATAAAGAACAATGTCTTCAATGCTATAACGCGCCAACAGGTTGACTTGACAAACAAAAAAGTCTAGACTATTTTCGAGTTTAAATGCTCAAACTGCCTTCCAAAACATTATAAGCGACTGTAAAGGTTATGCTTTTTAGAAAATATCACATAGTTGTCTTTAAGGACAAACAGGGTTCGTGCAAGAAATTCCAGCTTCATGGATGGTTTATTGCATCGCTCTTTATCATCATGATCGGGCTTACCGCTGGCAACGCCTATCTGTGGAACAAATACGCCAATCATTCTCGTATAGAAAAGGGACTGAACCTAGCCGAACAGACGGTTCAGGAACAAAAAACTCAGCTTCTCTCCCTCTCCCAGAAAATTTCCGCTCTACAGAAGAATCTCGAAAGGATTCGCGATTTCGACTCCAAACTCCGTGTCATGATCAATATCGATCAGGACGGAGGTCAAGCCACCGCCCCCAAGGGTGGACCTAACGCCGATTTCTCCAAGGGCTATCTTCCCTTATATCGCCAGGAACTCCTGGCCCGCAAGATGCACGAATTTCTGCGTCAATTAAACGTGGAAGCCCGACTGGAAGAAGTCAGGCAGCAGGACATCATGCACACCCTGCGTAACAACCAAAATATCCTCGAAGCCACTCCGTCCATCTGGCCCACATCTGGTTGGGTGACCTCCGGCTTCGCCTGGCGCACCTCGCCTTTCACTGGCAAACGTGAATTCCATAAGGGCATCGACATCTCCGCCCCGCGTGGAACTCCTATCTATGCCCCGGCGCGTGGCAGCATAACCTTCACCGGTCGCGATGGAGCCTATGGCATGTCCATCCGGTTGAAGCACAATGCCAGCCTGTCCACCCGTTTTGCTCACCTGCACCGCATCGCGGTCAAGTCCGGCAAAGTGGTTACTCGCGGCGAACTCATAGGTTATGTCGGCAGCACTGGTCGCTCCACAGGTCCCCACCTTCACTACGAAGTTCGCTTGAATGGTGTCCCTGTCAATCCAAAACGCTACATCCTGAATTAGATTTTGCGTACAATTGATCATAGCAGCCCTCTTGGAATGCATTATTCCGAGAGGGCTATTCTTTTATCAACCAACACGTGGTGCAAGTTTTGCATTTAGTCTGATATGGAACTCTTTGGATTCGTACCCAGCGACATACTAAGCTTTATGCTGACCCTATTTAGGATCAGTATAGTTTTGTTTCTGTTGCCTTTTTTTGGGGGAGACACCATTCCTAAGACCGTCAAAGCTTCGTTGGTTCTTGTCTTGTCCGCAGCCTTTTGGCCTCAGCTCTCCTTCCCTGGCGAACTTTTTCCAGCGCACGGAATAGAGATTATTCTCATGCTTCTCGGGGAAGTTATTTTAGGCCTCATCCTCGGATTAATGGTCAACTTTCTATTCGGTGCCGTACAACTTGGAGGCCAGATCATCGGTTTCCAAATGGGCTTTGCCATGGTCAATGTTGTGGACCCCATTACTGGTGTATCAAACGCAGTGTCTGCTCATTTTCTATACATGTGTACCATGCTGACCTTCCTAGTACTCAACGGACATCTCGAGTTGCTCAATGCTGTGGCTCTAAGCTTTCAATATGTCCCCCCCGGCGGGCTACTCATCAATCCGGAAATAAGCACACATATATTCAAATTTTCCAACCTCATGTTTGTTTTGGCTATCAAAATAGCAGCCCCAGTAATGGCAGCGCTTTTCCTGGTAGACCTTTCTCTGGCCCTCATTGCCCGAGCCGCACCTCAAATGCATGTTTTAGTTCTTGGATTTCCCATCAAAATCACTGTCGGATTTTTCTTCCTTGGCTTTCTGTTCACCCTTATGTCCATTTATGTCCAAGACTTCCTGCAGCAACTATCACTTATATATGAGGGAATTATGCACATTGTCTCGACAGGCAAATAGGTAAAGCATCATGGGCCAAAGCGATCCAAGTAAAACAGAATTTGCCACCGATAAACGGCGTGACAAGCAGAGGAAAGAAGGCAACGTCGCTCGGAGTGAGGAATTTTCCAAAGTCATAGTTTTGCTTGCGGGTGTCCTGACACTGCGATTCATGATCGGCTTCTACTATGATCAGTTCACTGAAATCTATGAGTGGACCTTTCGAGACGCCCTGTTCCTTACGGTTGACGAAAACACTGCTTACACTCTTTTCGTCTGGGGTATCAAAAAGATGGCACTCCTCGTCCTTCCATTTTTGTTGGTGTTGTTCACTGTGGCTTATGTCAACACACGTATGCAGGTCGGCAAGCTCTGGTCAACTAAAACCATGAAGCCAAAATTCGGAAAGATGTTTAACCTTGCAGCAGGACTAAAGAAGCTTTTCATTAGCCCGCAAACATTGATTAAACTGGGCAAAAGCATGCTGCAAGCCTTTGCTGTCGGACTGGCTCCATATATAGTCATTAAGCAGGAAATCCCCAATCTCATGCCTCTATTCTATTCAAACGTATATGGCGTGACACTCTACCTCCTCGAGGTAGGCTATAGAATGACATACTATGCGCTTATACCCATGCTGATCATCGCCCTAGCGGACCTCTGGTACACTCGATGGAACTACGAAGAAGAACTCAAGATGACCAAGGACGAAGTAAAAGATGAACGCAAGCAGTCGGAAGGTGACCCGGTTGTTAAACAGCAGCAGCGTCAAAAAATGATGCAGATGATGACCAGCCGCATGTTCCAGGACGTCCCCCAAGCGGATGTTGTCATCACCAACCCCACCCACTTTGCTGTAGCCCTTCAGTATGACCCAATGGTAGCTCCTGCCCCCATGATTTTAGCCAAGGGTGTTAACCGTATTGCCGAACGAATTAAAGAAATTGCCAAAGAGAACAATGTTCCTATCGAAGCGAACCCTCCCTTGGCACGGGCTTTGTATAAACAGGTGGAAATCGGGGAAACCATCCCGGAAGAATTGTTCCAGGCCGTGGCGGCCATCCTGGCAAAGCTCGAAAAGTTCAAGCAACGCCAGTAGATAGAAGCAAGAAACAACTCCTCCGGGCACCCCCCAACTACATGCCCGCGAGGTGTCAAAAACATGTCCCAATCGTCCAGCTCTTCACTAGCTGCGAAAATAGATTACTCCAGGTTCGCCAAACAAGGCGACATTCTCCTCGCCGGTGGCGTTGTGATCATCCTCTTCGTGATGCTCATCCCGCTTCCTACATTTTTCATCGATTTCATGTTGACTGTCTCCATCTCCCTTGGACTCGTCGTGCTGGTCACCTCAATGTTCATGACCTCGCCTTTGGAGTTCTCGATCTTTCCAACCATGCTCCTTATCACCACTCTGCTTCGTCTCGCCTTGAACGTAGCGACGACACGAGCCATCTTGTTGCATGGCGATGAAGGTACACACGCTGCAGGATCAGTCATCCAGAGTTTCGGTGAATTTGTTGTTGGTGGTAACTATGTTGTCGGTATTGTCATCTTTTTGATTCTCTTTCTGCTCAACAAGAAAGTCATCGTCACAGGTACAACCCGTATTGCTGAAGTCGCCGCCCGCTTCACCTTGGACGCCATGCCCGGTAAACAAATGGCTATTGAAGCAGACCTCAATGCGGGCCTCATCGACGAGAAAGAAGCCAACGAAAAACGCGAATACATGCGCCGCGAAGCTGATTTCTACGGAGCCATGGACGGTGCTGGTAAGTTCGTCTCTGGAGATGTCACAGCCGGTTTCATGATCACCTGCGTCAACATTGTCGGTGGTTTTCTCATCGGTATCATCCAAAAAGACATGAACTGGATGGACGCGGCTCAAACTTACACACTGCTAACCATCGGTGATGGCCTCGTAGCCACAATCCCCTCCCTGATCATCTCCACCGCAGCAGGTATCATCGTCTCTCGTGCTGCAGCAGAAGCCAAGATGGGTGAAGAATTCATCGGGCAGCTCTCTTTCCATCACCGCGCACTCAAACTGGTATCCGGCATTCTGCTCCTCTTCGCCGTTGTTCCCGGTATGCCCACCATTCCATTTCTCTTACTGGCTTCCATCGTCTTTGGTGTCGGACATATCTCTTCCAAACATTTCAATGAAGTCGAATCCGCCGAGACCGAAACAGATTCCGGTGGTGGGGACGCCTCTACCCTGGATACTCCCGAGGAAGTACAGGCCCTGCTCCCCCTCGACCAGCTCGAACTGGAAGTGGGCTATGGCCTCATCCCGCTGGTTGATGAAGAACAGTCCGGCAACCTTCTTTCCCGTATCCGCTCCATACGACGCCAGTTCGCATTGGACATGGGTGTTGTCGTCCCGTCTCTACATCTGCGAGACAACCTTCAACTCAAGCCCGGCGAATACCGTGTTGTCATCAAGGGCAACCCTGTTGCGCAGGCTGAGCTGCTCATCGACCATTACCTCGCCATGGACCCAGGCGACGTCAAACAGAAGATCGATGGTGTGGAGACTGTGGAACCCGCTTTCAATCTACCTGCAGTCTGGATTCCCGAGGCACAGAAGGAAGAGGCCATGTTGGCCGGTTACACTGTGGTCGACCCGTCAACGGTCATCGCCACACACCTCACCGAGGTATTCCGCCGCAATCTGCACGAATTCCTCGGCCGTCAAGAAACTCAGGAACTGCTGGACAACCTGTCCAAGCGCGCTCCCAAGGCAGTGGAAAGCCTCATTCCTGGTGTTCTCAATCTGGGCGGCGTCCAGAAGGTTCTGCAATCACTGGTGGAAGAAAATGTATCCATTCGCGACCTGCTGACCATCGTGGAAACCCTGGCCGATTACGCTTCGGCCACCCAGGACCCGGGACAGCTGACAGAATTTGTCCGCTCCAAGATGGGTCGAACCATTGTCAAACCGTACCTTGGCGAAGATGGCACTCTGCCCATCATCACCCTCAACCCGCAGATCGACGAGATCCTGAATGGTGCCATGCGGCCTGCGGAACAGGGCGGTTATCTTGCCCTGGAACCCGGCATTGCCCAGCAAATTATCCAGGCAATCAACCAGTCCACTGAGGATGCCATGGTGGCCGATGGCCAGCCCATACTCCTGGTGACACCACAAATCAGAAGCCAGTTCGCGCAACTCCTGAGCAGATTCCTCCCGACCCTGCCCGTGATTTCGCAAGCGGAAATCCCCTCAGATATCAAGATTCAATCAGCAGCAACCGTTGAACTGTAGGACCAGATTATGAGAATGAAGACGTTCAGAGCCGCCAACTCCACTGCGGCATTTGCAAAGGTAAAAGCCGATCTCGGCGAAGATGCCGTAATTCTGTCCAACAAGACTGTGAACGAAGATGGATGCAAATGCTGCGAAATCGTAGCCGCTGTAGAATCCCCTACTCCCACCGCATTGACTAAGGTCGCTCCTTTAACCAAGAATGATGTGGTCGAAGACGCCCTTCAGGCTTCTGTGGGATGGCAAAGGGAATGGAGCCAGATTAAAGGCCAAATTATGCAGCTCATGAAGCCGCAGATGGACTTTAACAATCTCTCCCCCAAACAGAAGCTCGCCATGGAGTACCTGGAACGAGAAGATGTTTCGGAAAAGGTACTGGCTAAGTTATACTGCGACCTGCGCGAGGACAAAAGTCTCTCTATCGTCCGGGTGCTGGACCACATGGTCAACGTCAATCCTATCACCGCCAAAAACCTGACAACCGTCTTTCACGCCTTTGCCGGTCCTGGCGGCGCGGGCAAAACTTCCAGCCTGGTACGTATCGCGCTCAGAGAGAAGAAAGCCAACCCCAGGGCTCGTATCTGTTTGGCAACAGCGGACAGCGGGCGCGGCAAAGGACGCCTCGTACTCAAGCACTATGCAGAGCTGGCCGGCTTGGCTTTCCGAGAAATCATCACTAAAGAAGACTTCCTGCTGCTGCAAAAAGAAAAGAACCAGTTCGACTTGATTCTCATTGATCTGCCAGGCCTGCCCGGAACCAATACTCTGGAAGAATGGACTGTACTTTACGGTTTATCCGAGTGCCGAGACCTCGCCATCCACCTGGTCCTGAACCCCTACTATTCACACGCTCAGTTCGAGCGGTTTGCGGAAAAATACAAAAGTGAACAACTTTCCAGCGTTATCTGGACGAAACTCGATGAAGCCTGTACATTCGGTGCAATATTGAACATGGCATTCACCAACGGGCTACCGGTATCCGAACTTTCGTACGGTTCCGGCCTGAAAAACAGCATAGACCAAGCCTCAAGAGATATGCTCTGGCGGCTGTTGTTCATGCGCAAGCTGCCCAGCGGCGATATACAACCGTAAGGAGACGACACGAAGCCATGACTAGAAACTTTCCCATGGTCCTGTCTGTTACGTCCGGTAAGGGCGGTGTCGGCAAGACTAACATGTCCGTCAATCTCGCGCACTCCCTGAGTGCGGCGGGCAAGAACGTCGTTCTCCTGGACGCAGACCTTGGACTCGCCAATGTGGACGTCATCCTCGGAATGGCCCCGGAACACAATTTGTTCCACCTGTTCCACGAAGACGTGACTCTGGACCAAATCCTCTACGACACTCCCTACGGATTCAAGATTCTTCCGGCCTCTTCCGGTGTTTCCGACATGGTTGATCTCGATAAAGGCCAAAAGATTGACCTTCTGGACGCCATGGACACCTTGGAAGACAAGATTGACTACCTCATCGTGGACACTGGTGCAGGTATTAACGACAACGTGCTGTACTTCAACCTCGCGGTGCAGGAACGTCTTCTGGTCATCACCCCAGAGCCGACATCCCTGACCGATGCTTATGCCTTGATCAAGGTGCTCAAGCTCCAACACGGTGTTGAACGGTTTCGAGTGCTCGTAAACATGGTCAAAGATCAACGGTCGGCCAAAGATGTATACATCAAGCTGCTGAACGCCTGTGATCACTTTCTGGACGGCATCTCCCTTGATCTGGTCGGTTTTATCCCGTTCGATCCCAATGTACGCAATTCGGTCATTGCCCAGACACCGTTCTGCCACAAATTTCCAAAAACTCCGGCTAGTGTAGCGGTTCGTCAGACCGCCAAGAAACTTGATGCGTGGAAGGTAACACCCAATACCGATGGCAATATTAAATTCTTCTGGAAGAAGCTCCTCTTCCAAGAACGATCCGTGGCGTGAACTGGAAAAGGGCGTCAAGCGTTGGGACGAATTCTCACCCAGAGACCGTGAGAACATAGTCCGATTCTACGCGCCCAAGATCCGTATTCTCGCCCTCCGCCTCAAGGCGAAGCTGCCCCAGTCTGTAGAGTTAAACGAACTCATCAGCGCTGGCAGCCTCGGCCTGCTTGATGCCCTCGGCAAGTTCAAACCCGAGTTACGCATCAAGTTTGAGACCTATTCAGAGAATCGCATCAAAGGTGCGATGCTCGATGAATTGCGACGCATGGATTGGTTTTCCCGCGGCCTTCGCCAAAAGGTAAAGGTACTGGAAGACGCCCAACGCCAGATTGAGCATGAAACAGGCTCACCCGCGACATCCGAACAACTCCAGCAACATACTGGAATGTCTGAAAAAGATGTCCAACAAGGACTGGAAGCACTGCACAATCAGATATGCCTGAGCCTGGATAGCTTCCATGAAAACGTTATCGGCCGCAAACACATGACCGAAGACGAACCGTTCCAATCAACAGCATTTCAGGAAATAGTTGACAAAGTAGCGAATCTCATTGAGGAATTGACGCCAAGAGAAAAATTGGTCATATCTCTATACTACGGTGAGGAACTCAATATGAAGGAGACAGCAGAGGTTATGGACATAACCGAAGGCCGAGTCTCACAGCTTCATTCCCAAGCCCTTATTAAATTGAGAAAAACTTTCAGAGCTCGCTACGAAAGCGAGTAATACGGAAAAGGAGACATCCTATGGCTTATGATCCCGGTATGCGCGTTCTGGTGGTCGACGACTTCTCCACCATGCGTAAAATCGTCAAGAATATCATGCGTCAGCTTGGCTTTAACAACATAGTAGAGGCAGATGACGGCTCTACCGCATGGGAAACACTTCAGAAAGACAACATCGATTTCATCGTTTCTGACTGGAACATGCCCATCATGTCCGGCATTGAATTGCTCCGCAAAGTACGCGGCAGCGAAGAATACGCTGACATTCCGTTCCTGATGGTTACTGCTGAAGCACAGCAGGAAAACATCATTGAGGCTGTTCAAGCCAAGGTGTCCAACTACATTGTCAAGCCGTTCACTCCCGAAACACTGGGCCAGAAGATCGACAAAATCTTCGCTTAACGAAGTCCCAATAGGCATACGCCATGGTCATGCTTGTCCCAGACGACTCAGATGAAGAGACCGGAGACGGTCTCGGTACTGATGATTCCGGGCAGCCGAAAGCTCAGCTCGACGACAGCGAGGCAAGTAAGGCCACACAAAAGGTTGACCTCGACCTCGACGACGCCCCCTTCTTGGAGGACGAAGACGAGGATGAAGAAGAGGTTGCCTTTGAAGAGGAGGAGACTCCTCTTGTAGGTGAGGAAGAGGATGAAGAGTCCAAGTTCAACTTGAAGGCTCTTCTTACCAATAAGATGGTGCTGATTTTCATCGGCATCATCCTAGTTCTCCTTGCCGTCATCATCTTTCTCGTCGCCCGCGATCCGGAACCGCAACCCGACCCCGAACCTGAAACCGTTGAACAGGTCATTCAGGAAGAACAGGAGCCCGAGGTTGTGGAAATCCCGGAAATACTCATTCGCCTCGACCCCTTCCTCATCGAACAACGAGACAAGAACGATAAAATCCGTTTTCTGGAAGTCCGCGTCGTGGTCACCACCACCGACGAAGGGCTTTCCAGGCAATTCAAGCAGGAAACGTATACTGTACGCAATGCGCTGTATTACTACCTCAAGAATAAGGATTTACAGTTTTTGTCCGATGAGAATAATAGTGAGAAACTAAAAAAGGAGTTATTGGCCATCATCAACCAGTATATGGGATTTGGCCAATTCGAGACACTGCTCTTCGAGCAATACCTTGTGAGGTGAGCCATGACTTCAACCCCACTGGATCTTCCGGTCCTGATTTCGCAATCACATTACGTTGCGAAGATCGTCCATGCGGAAAGAGCTAAACCTGAGGTTGAACGCTTGTTATTCGGTCCACTCATTCAAGAGCAAGTTCGAAAGGCCGAAGGCAAAGTCCAACAAGTGGACATGAAAGAAGCCACAGACCCGGTTGATCGGGACGGCAACAACAACGAACAACAGGCTGCGCCCGAGCGGGATCGGCAGGAAAAGGAAACGGACGATGATCCGAATACCGGCTCCTCCAACGCCTCCCCTTGGTCCGGCAACATCGTCAACGTTAAGATCTAATAGAGCGAGCTGCCATGTCCAACCTCATTCTCATCCTCTTCACTGTCAGCGAAATCGTCCTGCTTGCTGTGGTCATCATGTTTTTTCTGCGTCTTCGGAAATCCGAAGCCCTCCTGTCTGCATTGCAGACCAATCAAGAGGAATTTCTCAAACGGCTCCAGTTCAACACCCAGTTGGAAAGTGAATTGGTAGCCACTTTTGAGCAACGCCAGATGGGACTCGTCAAACTCAATGAGGACCTGGAAAAGAAAACAACAGAACTCAAGAAGCTCGTTGATCTTGCCAACAACTACTCCAAGTCACCACAGTTCATCCGTGAGATCATTCTCAATGGACACAAAGCTGGCAAATCCCCGGTCCAGCTTGCCAAGGCTTCTGGCCTGAGCCTCGAAGAAGTTGAGCTGATTATCGATCAAGCGTAGGAGGCACCATGCGCGTCCGTGGCTCCGGTTCCGGCTTTCTCGGCTTTGGTAGTGGCGACAAAGAACGCTCTGACGCCTTCAAAAAAGGCAGACGCCCCGGACAGAAGGTTCGCGGCCGCCTTATCAAGAAAGTTTCAGATGACACGGCCTGGGTAGACATTGAAGGTCATAAACTCCTGGCCCAAATCAAAACCAACGCCCATGAAGGTGCTCAGATCACCTTTATCATCCAGCAGCTTCAGCCTAACATAATCCTCAAGGCGATTTTCGAACCGTCCTCCAGTGGCGTAAGCGCACTTAATCTAGCTAGCAGTTTCGACACTGCCCGCACTCTTTTTGAAAATCGTTTCCGGCCACACAACAAGGAGCTGGTAACGACTCCAGCCAATCAACGAAAAAACGCCTTCGTGGCACGACTCAGCTCCAATATGAATCTATTCAGTTCTTTCCTGGATGCTGTCAATTGCGCAAGAACCATCAGCAACACAGTTGGGCAAACCAAGGGCCATTTACGCTATATGCCGTGGATGATGCCTACAGGCCGCCGCCATATCACCCTGACACGGACTAAAGGCGACTTCATGGAATCCATTTTTGAAGCGGACCTAACCAACATCGGGATGATTCGGGCGGAGTTCCTCACAAATGGGGATGGTATTAGTTACAAGCTCTTCCTACAGCACAAAAGTAAAGCTGCGGACCTCAAGAGATATATTGAAACCCGAGACCGCTCGTCCTTTCTTGGAACATTACAATGCCTAGACATTGCCCAACTTCCACAACGACACCATGGCGGCATCATCGCCGGACTCATGTTTCAAAAATAGAAAAAGCCCGCTACAAATAGCGGGCTTTTTCGTAAGAGATTGGTGGTGGTAAAAATCTATGCAGTGGCTGCCACGGGTTCGCGGATGCCTTCATATTCACGTTCCTCTTCCATGGCAGGCACGGTAAGAGTCTTGGGTTCGAGATAAAGCGCACGGTTTTCGTCAAGGTGGCGCAGGAACATATTGTTCATTGCGTGACCAGAGGCGAAGACTTCAAAGTGGCCCTGAAGCGGAGCACCGAGTACGGCCATGTCACCGACAAAGTCCAGAATCTTGTGACGTACGAACTCATCCTTGAAGCGAAGGCCTTCAGCATTGAGTACGCCGTATTCATCCAAAACAATGGCGTTATCCAAAGAACCGCCGAGAGCCAGACCATTGGCGTGCAGATAGTCAACTTCCTTGAGAAAACCGAAAGTACGCGCCTTGGCAATCTCAGATACAAAGTTCTCAGGAGTCACTTCCATCTCAACACGCTGAGTGCCAATCATGGGATGAGCGAACTCAATGGTGTAGTCCACGCGGAAACCAGCATAAGGGCGAGCCTTGATATACTTGCCATCCTGTTCGAAATCCACAGCCTTCTTGACGGCCAAGACCTTGCGGGCTTCGTTCAGCTTGCGGAGACCGGCCTGCTTGAGAAGGTAGACAAATGAAGCGGCACTGCCGTCCATGATAGGCAATTCCTTGCCAGTCACTTCTATGTGGATATTGTCAATGCCCATGCCGGAAACGGAAGCCAGCAGGTGTTCGACTGTAGCCACAGTCTCGCTGCCGTTACCAAGAACGGTAGCAAGTCCGGTCTCAACGACCAGAGAAGGAGCAGGAGTCAGGAAAGTAGAGCCGGTACCGTTCTTCAAAGAGAACAGGATACCTGTATTTGCAGCGGCGGGACGCAAAACCAATTCCACCTGCTTACCGCTGTGGAGTCCGATTCCTGTGCAACGCACCGTCTTATGTATAGTAGTCTGTAGCATAATTCCTCCGTATTGGATGATTAGTCTAAAGCAAGGATCATGCCACCTAGATCAAAAGACCTAACAGACTGTTTTCTATGGTGAATTATGTTTAGATACTCTCTAGACATATGTTGCATTTTCGCAACTTCTTGTTTTTTTACAACAAGATTAGAGCATAATGTGGTTTTTTTGAGATTCTTATTTAGTCAGACAAACAATTCTATCGTGTTTAGCTAAGTCTTTAACAACCTCAAATCCCACGAAGTCAGGGGCCAAATCCGGCACCATAGCTTCAATGGCGCGGGCTTGTTGATATCCAATTTCCATCATGAATCGCCCCCCCTTTGCTAACGCCTTCGACACAAGGGGCAACATTAGGCGAATATGATTCAACCCATCTTCACCGCTGACCAGTGCGGTCTCCGGCTCAAAAGAGGTCACCTCATGACTCGCGTCGTTGTACTCCTGCAGGGGAACATACGGTGGGTTGGAAACAATCAAATCTAAAGAAGCATCATCGAACAGTGGTTGCGTAAAATCGCCTTCAAGAAATGTTAGTTGCCCGCCGACGCCATGAGTGGTCGCATTCTCTTTAGCGGTTTGCAATGCACCGACACTCAAATCCACAGCAACACCTGTCCATTTGGGAAACAAATGAGCCAGTGTCACAGCTATGATGCCAGAACCAGTTCCCAAATCGGCAAAACTAATTGGGACATCCTTTCGATACCACTCTTCCGCTTTCTCAATAATATGTTCAGTTTCCGGTCGGGGAATGAGTGTATCTGGCGTGACTTTGAAATCTAAACCGTAGAACTCCTTGCTACCAAGGACGTATGCGATAGGCTCGCCCTTCTCTCGTCGCGAAATCAGCTCTTCGATCCGAGTCAATTCAGCAGCTGACAGCAATCTATCCCGATCCAGGACTAACGACAGACGAGAACAACCGAGCACCTCAGCCACAAGGACTTCGGTGCTCAATCGTGGCGAATCCACGCCGTTAAGACGTGCTTCGCTCTCTTGAAGGATTTCAAGAACTGTGGGAGCCATGTTGGTCCCCGAGCGATTAATCGCCCTGCCGCTTCATAGCTTCGGCCTCAAAGTGCCCGATAAGAGCCTCTTGAAGCTCTTCAAGCTCACCTTCCATGACCTTATGCAAGGAGTGAAGCGTCAAGTTGATACGGTGATCAGAAACACGGCCCTGAGGGAAATTGTAGGTACGGATACGCTCGGAGCGGTCACCGGTACCAACCTGGCTACGACGGGTTGCGTCTTCCTCGGCCTTGGCCTTTTCCTGCTCAAGCTGGAGCAAGCGGGAACGCAAAACCTTCATGGCCTTGGCCTTGTTCTTGTGCTGGGACTTTTCATCCTGGCAAATAACAACCAAACCGGTCGGTACGTGCGTGATACGGATAGCGGAGTCAGTGGTATTAACCGACTGCCCGCCAGGGCCGGAAGCACGGAAAACGTCCACACGCAGGTCTTCGTTACGGATGTCGACATCCACTTCCTCAGCTTCGGCCATAATGGCAACCGTGACAGCAGAGGTATGAATACGACCTTGGGATTCAGTGGCGGGCACACGCTGCACACGGTGGGTGCCAGATTCGTATTTGAGCCTGGAATAAACCTTGTCACCGGAGATGGAAGCAATGACTTCTTTGAGACCACCAGAACCGGTGGTACTGGAACTCATCTCTTCAACCTTCCACTTATTATTTTCAGCATAGCGGGTGTACATGCGGTAGAGATCTGCCCCAAACAGAGCAGCTTCATCACCACCGGTACCTGCACGGATTTCAAGGATGATGTTCTTCTCATCCATGGGATCCTTGGGCAGGAGTAAAATTTTAAGCTTTGCTTCCAACTCGGGAAGCTTCGGCTCCAACTCATCGATCTCCATCTTCGCCATTTCTTGAATATCAGCGTCGGGATCGTTCAGGAGTTCTTTGTTGTCCTCAATGTCCTGAGAAATAATCTTGTACTCACGGAAAACATTGACGATGTCGCCCAGGTCAGCGTGCGCCTTGGAGACTTTCTTGTAGCGCTCCTGATCATTGAAAATATCGGGCTGGGCAAGCTCTTGCTCCAGTTCCTCGTATTTAACTTCAATCTCTTCAAGCTTGCCAAACATACTAGCACTCCTCGGCTTTAACGGCACACTGCAAGGCGGCAATGGCCACTTCAATCTGACTGTCGTCAGGTTCCTTCGTGGTGAGCAACTGCATCATCAGTCCAGGCCAGCACATGGCCTTGCAAAAAAAGGATTTACTGTACTTGCCGGAGAACCGAATCATCTCATAGGCAAGGTTGGATACGGGGATCATCAAAACAAGCTTGAGCCCCACGATATACAGATGCTTCATAATGAAATTCTCAGGCGAATAGAATGTGAGCAACCAGGGAACCAGAATCGTAAACAGCATGATGGAAATGGCGAGCACAAATAACAGAAATGCAGTACCACAACGGGGATGCAGACGACTATTAAGCTGAGATGCTGCGGGGGAAAGTTCACGACCTTCTTCCCATGTCCAGATAACTTTGTGTTCAGCACCATGGTACTCGAACACGCGCCGGATATCCGGGATAAGCGAAATGGCGAGGATGTAGCCGATGAATATGACCATCTTGATAGCGCCGTCCCAGATATGGAAGCTCAGAGAATCCACATCACCAGACAAGCCAAGATACTCCATGCCAACAGACAAGAAGTGCGGAAGAACTACGAACAGACCAAGTGCAGCAGCCAAGGCGGCCACCATGGTCAGCACCAAGTGCCAGCTCGTCAATTCGGTATCGTCATCATCATCTTCGGCGGCTTTGACTGCAGAATAGTTCAAAGCCTTGATGCCGTTGACCATTGTCTCCATAAGGACCGGGAATCCGCGAAGGAAAGGCTTTTTGAGTACGGGATGAATAGCCATCGAGAACCAAGGACGCACCTCAGTTTCGATCTCCCCGTTAGACTTGCGAACAGCAATGGCAAGAGTGTCTTTAGCGCGCATCATCACGCCTTCAATGACTGCCTGTCCGCCCACGGCCTGGGGTGCCGCCAACGCAAAAAGTCCTCGCAGATTCAATCGGTTACCCTCCGGTAAACAAATGAGAGGCGCAGGGATTCCTCGTATGGGTCCGGTGCGCTAGCGCACCTCCTGCAAGGAATAGAATTAAGAATTCAATTCCGTTTGTAAAGCCTACTTAACAATAGAATATGCCTTCGCAGGGTGAACCACCCCAACGAAGGCATATGCTCGCGGCTTACGCCGTGAAAAGTAGTTACTTTGCTTCTTTCTTGGTACCGAAACCAGCGTACTTCTTGCGGAAGCGATCAATACGACCAGCGGTATCAACAAAGCGCTGCTTACCTGTGTAGAACGGGTGGCAGTTGGAACAAATTTCGACCTCAAGGGATTCGCCCTTGGTGGTCAGCAGTTCGGATTCGTAGCCACAGTGGCAACGGATTGTAGCCTTGTAAGTCTTGGGATGGATATTCTCTCGCATGACGTTCTCCTGTCATTAATTTCGTTTGGAACTCGGTCTTATACGCACTGCATCTGCGCTTGGCAAGGAAAAATTTCAAGCATTTTTCCAGACTCTTCTTCTATCCTCATAAGACGCAACCATTTGGGTTAATACAAACTCATAAATGCAGCTTCGCGCCGAGGCGAAAACACCATACACCAAGCCGACATGACTTGCTACCCTTGAAATGCTTCATATTTAATACGCAAAAAAAAAGGCGGAAGCCGAAGCCTCCGCCTTTAATATCAAGCTCTGGTGCGAACTAAACGCAACCGGTGGGCTTGGGCAGGCCAGCCATTTTACAGGCGCCTTTACCAGGACCGGAGGGGAACAGTTCGTAGATCTGCTTCAGTTTGAAGCCAGTGACCTTGGAAAGGATACGGACCATGGGTGCGATACCGTTCTTCTTGTAGTAATCCTGCAGGAAGTCGATAACCTTCTGGTGATCTTCGGAGATTTCCTTGATACCTTCAGATTCTTTAACGTAATCAACCCAAGAAGGTTCCCAATCTTCAAATTTCTGCAAGAAACCGTCTTCATCTACCTCAAAAGAAGTGCCTTCAAATTCTACTACAGCCATTTTATCCTCCTAAGTGGATAGTTTTCATACTGAGCTTCGAAACAATTCGAAACTACCATATCCGTTAAACAGCGATCCGCTGCTTGGTACCTAAATCTACGGTGAAAAACCGTGGGGGGACATTACTTCCCCATATAGAGATTGTCAAGCGCCCTCGGGATTTATCCTTAATAATTATCGTCTCAAAAAAGTCAACATAAGCGACTAAGATTCCACAAGTTCATCATAGTGATCTTGAGCATAATCCAAACTGGGGTCCAGCTTCAGAGCCGCTCCAAGGTAATCCAGAGCCTCGGCGTTATTGCCCATAAACTTATGGCAAAGGCCGAGATTCGCCAGGTCGTGCGGAGAGCCGGAATCGATATTCAAGGCAGCCTGAAAATCGCTCGCAGCTTCTTCATACCGCTGCCCTTTAAAATGGGACACACCGCGAAGGTTGTAGAATTCTTTGGTGTCGTCGTCCGCTTCAATGGCACGAGTCAAAGGCGCTATAGCCTCCTCCCACTGCTCAAGCTGCGACAAGGCATATCCTTGATAAAAAGCAGCCAGCCCTCGCTCTGCACCTGCCGGCTGCAACGGCTCAGCAATATCAAACTGATCCACAGCATAGGGCACATCCCCCATACGCATGGCAAGCAGACCACGAAAGAATGGCAGGAAATAGGAATCCGGATAAACCTCTTCGAGAGCTTCCAGCCCTTCCATGGCATCACCGAACTCAACTTCTTCAGCCAGAATACGCCCAACGAACAATCCGATGGAACGGTTGGGAGTGCGCTCGCGGAAGTCAAACCCAGGAACGAAATTATAGTTGGCAGTGACCATAAGGTCAGGATGGCGGGTGTCCACAGAATAAAGCGGTGTGCCCTTCTCCTTGAGACCGTCAGCCAGTGCAATCAATTCATTATATATATTGTTGTTCTCGACCGTAGGCAAAGAGTCGAGGGTAACCACTTCTCCCGCCTTGAGCCATTCGAGCTGATCCAATTCGGTGAACTTGGGGAGGCCGGAGGCTTCATACACGCGGCTAGTCTCGAAATCACCTGCCAGCTGTGCCACTTCGGTAACAGCTCGGACTGCGGCTTTAAGCGGCGAAGCGGCTGTCCCGGCAGTAAACACAATCTCGCTGAGAGCGGGAAAAGTATTAGGGTCCCAGGCAATCGCGGCCACGGTAGGTACAGGATAGCCCATGGAAAAATCCTTGAGGACTAATTTGATACCGTTGTCTTCAAAACGCTGAACCAAATCCAACAGAACTGGATCATCGGAAGATTTGGGATCAATGGTCGGCGTTGTAGACCTGTCTCGATCAATGATGGCACACACGTGGCGCTCCACCAGTTCAGCACCGCCCTGAGAAATGGATTCCTCAAAGGTGTTACCAGCAGAAGAACCGTTGAACTCGTTCAGCTTCTTGAACCAATCCAGGGGCACGTATTCGTGCTTACCCTCGGAAACGTTCAGAGCCGGGTGGAATCTCCACTTGTTCAAGTCCATAAGACGAATAGCATTCTCTTCGCTAATATCCTCTTCGACGGATTGAGCGATGAGCGCAATGTCCATGACTTCGCCAGGCCACTTCTCCTGTGCCTCGGACCATGTCAATTCTTCGAAATTGGATTCATCAGCCCAGAAACTAAAATAAGAAAAACGCTCCACCAACTCCATAAGCGCGGAAGCTTCGGCCTGCTCAGGTGATGCACCCTTCCCCATTTGCTTGCGGGTGGGCATGACATGCTTTGCAGCAGGGCCACACTTGGAAACAAATACAGGAATACCAAGGCGTCCAGTATCCACTCGATCAGTCTCAGCTAAAACGCCTTCACACTTGTCTGCCAGAAGCCCTTTGACGCGAGTAACGGTTTCTACTGGGTCACACGCCTTGTCCTGATCAGTAGTGTACCCTTTCAAGCAATCCTTAAGTTCAATCACATCTATTTCCTCTTAAGGCGGAACAGATTCACGGGCTTGTCTTCGCCGGAATCGGTATCCTTGAAAGTAGCGGTGGACTTCATGATCTTGAAAGTCTCGTTGCACTCGGAAAAGAAATTCTGCGCCACGCGCTTAAGGTCGAGAGAAAGAAAGACCTCAGCGGCCTCCTCTTCTATCAAAGACTGGTCCATAAACACGGCAAGCCTGTCAAATTCAGCCTGGTCGTAGAGCAACTCGGTGGCAACAATACAGCCGAAACGTTTCTTCATTGGCTGCGTGAAGTCAGAATGAACGACCTTTACCTTGTCTTCCAAACCGTTCTTGCATGCGTTGATACGAGCAAACAAAAGCGCATCCCAATCCGTATCAATGATGGTGACGGGATTCCCCTTGGATGCAAGCGCAAGAGCGGGCAGACAAGAGCCACCGCCAATTTCGAGAACAGTGCAATCAGTGCCGAGCGGGTAGTTGGATATGGCATAACCCACCACCATACCAGCGGGCCAAACCTTGGCCCATAATGGCAAAGGTATGGTTTTGCCCGAACGACTTTTATCCATCAGCTTGTCGATGTACTTCTGCATGTGCTTGATCTGCAGCACCTTGAACGACACCTCACCCACAGAAACATCCTGAAAATCCACCTCGCCGAATTTCTTCACGGCAAGGTCAATCAGTTTGTCCATGGGCTGGTCCAGATTGTATTCCTTCACGGCCATGTATCCTCCAATCAGCCTATCGGCTACTGGTCAACTTTATTGATTTTATCGAGCTTCCAAAGGGAATTATCTACGGTGTCGTCGCGAGAGAATTCCCACGCGGCCCGTATATGTACAACTTGCTCGCCAGATGAGCCCTGGCGCATTTGTCCATCATAGAACACGGTGGCCCGTGTTCGCTGCCCTTCGCTCTTCGCTTCCATGAGCTTAGCATTGAGCAACATAATTTCCATACGGGTGGGCGCAGTTTCTTTTTGCGCATCCAGCACGGCGTCGGCATACACTTCATCCGACAAAAACATTTTCAGATCATCGAAGTCCCGGCTCTCGCTTGCCTGATGGAAACGACCAAAGAAAAGTTTGGCTCCTTCCAGAAATTCAGCTTCATCAAAACCGGACACATCATACTTCTGCGTCTCTTGAGGCTCGGAAACTGCGGGCGCCTCCTGCTTATCGGAACTGAGGTGTCCCCACATCTGACGGGCCGCTTCGTGGCGATCCATAGGCCGTATAAGCTTGCCGCCCTGCTCTTTGTCATCAGAAGACTTCTCCGACCAATTGCCGGGACGAGTCTTGTCTGATTTATCTCCTCCGCCTGTACGGCGGCGGAACATACGAACCAAGAAATAGGCAACGATGCCAAGAAGAAGAATATTGAGAACCGAACCGGTCATCGGTCCCTGAGCCATGGCTGAAGATGGTACGGCCAGGAGCACGAGCGCAAAAACGGCCAGAACATCAATACATTGACAGAAATGGACTCGTAAGTAGCGTAAGTATTTATTCATATATAATAGGGGGGCTTGGACTGCGCCTCATCAATCGATGAGAGCCAGGTCCCGTAAAATGGCAAGTAGAGACTCCACTTCGATGGGCTTGGGCAGATAGGCGGCTGCCCCGCCCTTGTAGTACGCCTTAACCACAGTTTTGGGATCATTGAGAGCGGTGACCATAATCACCTTGGACTCATTTGGAGGGTGAATCCCTTGCTCATATTCGATGGCGCGGACTTCCTTGAGGGCCTGATGGCCGTCCTTGTTGGGCATCATAATATCCATGCACAACAAGTCGTACGGCTTGCTCTCGTCGAGCGCCTTCATAAACATCTCAACACACTCCACACCATCAGACGCAGTATCACACTGGCCATAATCGGATAATAAAGCGGTTAGCAGCTTCCTGCTTGTAAATTCATCTTCGACGACAAGAATTCGCATTGTACCTCCATCTAGGACTTTGCTCTCGTACACCATGGCACAAGCAAACTCAACGGAAAGATAGTCACTCGTGTGAGCCATGGCAAGTGTCTTATACTCGGTATATGGCTCGACCCTAAAACGGTTGCAAACCCGCCAGTTGCAACGTACACAGAGTCCTTCCGGCATTGACCGGTCTAATTTTTTGGAGAAAAAATGCTTTTACATACACTTCCTCAGATTCTTGGCGACTTCTTTGACTTTATGGATTCTCCCCAATGGCGCGCCTGGCCATTCAACACAGGGTTCGGCGAAAGTTTTGCTCCGGCCATCGCCCGCATGGTATTCGTGAGCCTAATCTTTGGCGCCATCATCCTTTTTCTGCGTGTCCTGTTCGGCCCCAATGGTTATCTTCGAGACGAAGAAATGGACAGGGAAGCTGAGGAGATGATCAAAAAAGAAAGAGCCGAGGTAGAAGAAGAGTTTGCCAACGGTGATATCACCGAGGTTGAATACAAGATGAAAATGAGATCGCTCAAGGATTGAGCATGCCACTTTCTCCACATGTGGACTTTCTGATAAAGTTCGCCCGGAACCATTTCACTGGTGATCCTTCCTATGATGGGATGCTTCAACTCAAACTTGAGCACACTCTGTGCGTTTTCGACAACGCAATAAAAATTCTGGAAAGCGAATCACTGAGTGGCACAACAGCCGAACTGGCCACACTGGCCGCCCTATATCATGACATAGGGCGCTTTCCGCAGTTTGCTAAATACGGCACCTTTAATGACCGTGAATCAGTCAATCATGGCCGTCTGGGCGTGCTCACTTTACGCAAGCTAGATATGCCTGGCGACTTACCTGATACAGACTGGCGTCTTATTCGGCTCGCAATCGGCCAGCACAATGTCCGAGACCTGCGCCCGACTCTGCCCGAACCAGTGGCAACAATCACCAAACTCGTACGGGACGCTGATAAAGTAGATATATTCAGAATAATGTCTGAACACTTCTCCAACGACGCCTCTGATCCAGCCATTACACATGGCTTCAAAGACATTCCAGACCAATACTCTGACACCATCTATCAGTCTGTCATGGCCAAAAAAAATGGCGACTATGGCGACATTCAATGTGCCAATGATTTCAAACTGCTTATCATCGGCTGGGTCTTTGATCTAAATTTTCGCACCTCAATTATCCTTTTGGAGGAACGAGGTCTGATAAAACGCTTTTTTTCTCTCCTACCGAAAGACGATAAAATACAGTCACTTGAAAAAAAAGTTAACAAATTCATTCGTTATAATAAGAACTCCCCCTCTTGATCTCATCAAATCAAGACATTAGAGCATAACGAAGGGAGACAAAAAAACAGATGGGTCAAAAAAAAGACAGCAAGGCATACGGTAATTATCCCAACGTCGTCATCGTGGGAAATATAGAGGTGCATTCCAAACGTGACGCAGCAACCGTCAGCATGTTTGGCACCAAGCAAGCCACCATCTTTACCGAGGGCGCTGCCGCCATCGACTACCTTTCCGAAAATGAAGTGGATCTTGTCATGTGTGATTCCAGCCTGGACGATATGACAGGAATCAAATTCGCTCAGATAGTTCGCAAGAACATGTCTGGACGCCCTCTGCCCATCATTATGGTCACATTGGAGAATCAAAAGGGACACGTGTTGGACTCTATTGCCGCTGGTTGTATCGGCTACATCCTCCGCCCCTATTCTCTGGATACCTTTGAAAAATATCTCATCCTCGCCAACCAGCTTGATAGCTACCCGGAAATCGAGGAAATGGAACTGCAGGAAGCCAAAGAAATGGTGGAACGCGGCGATTTCGACGATGCTATCGAAGCCTTCGAAGAACTCATCTCCTATCAGGATGAAGCCCAAAAATATTACGATATGGGTTGCCAGTTCATGGTTCAGGGCAAGTACGGCAAGGCCATTGTCTCATTCAAGAAAGCAGTTAAAATCAACGATCTCTTCGCCGAAGCATACAAGGGACTGGCCGACGCATACAAAGGCAAGGGCGATTTGGAATCCTTCAAGAGATTCCTCAGAAAAGCTGCTGATGTCCACGCCCAGTTCGATCGCTTGGAAGAAACTAAGACCCTGTTCATTGAGATCCTCAAGTACGACTCGGAAACGCCCAATCCGTTCAACACATTGGGCGTCAATCTCCGTAAACAGGGAGACTATCCTGGTGCCATACACGCTTACAAACAGGCGCTGGAGTTGACACCCACCGATGAAAACATCAATTTCAACATGGCTAAAGCCCTCTATTTCATGGGCCGCACAGAGGAAGCTTCCAAAGAAGTGATCTGCTCACTCAAAATGAATCCGGGATTCCGGGAGGCCAACAAACTCTACCAGCGAATACACGGTAAGCCGTGGGAAACGCCCAAGGGCGACATCCCCAAGCCCAAACTACCGACCGAAGGTGGCAAGGAGTCCGCAAAGGACCTCGGCCCCTAGACCGAAGGAGGATCAATGGAATTCGAATCCGCCATCAGGCTGGGATCATTTTTCTTCATCCTCCTTGCGGCAGGTGCGGCCGAATATGTGTGGCCCCGCCGTCAACTCACCGCGCCCAAAATCCGTCGCTGGATCGCGAATCTTTCCATGTCCGTCATCTCGACGATTCTCCTGCGCCTACTGCTGCCATTGGTACCCACTGGCTTCGCCCTCTATCTGGCCGAGCACAACTGGGGATTACTCAACATCATCCCCCTACCCAACTGGTTAAGCTTTCTATTGGCAATCCTGCTTCTAGACATGCTCATATACTGGCAGCACGTCCTCTTTCATCAGCACCAACTCCTGTGGCGACTCCACCGTATGCATCATGTGGACACGGACATTGACGCGTCCACTGGCATCCGCTTCCACCCCATAGAGATAGTGCTGTCCATGATCCTCAAACTAGCTGCTATCGCTTTGCTCGGCCCACCCGCAGAGGCCGTACTCGCCTTTGAAGTCCTGCTCAACGGTTGTGCCCTCTTTAACCACGCCAATGTGCGATTCCCTGCCCGTGTAGACGCTCTCCTACGACTTGTTGTGGTCACTCCAGACCAACACCGAGTCCACCATTCCACTCACCCAGATGAGTTTAATGCCAACTACGGCTTCAACTTCCCCTGGTGGGATCGCGTTTTCGGCACTTATGTCCCTCAACCGAAGGAGGGGCACACAGCCATGAGAATCGGTTTGAATATTTTCAGGGATCACAAGTACATAAGTATACCCCGCTTACTATCGCTCCCCTTTATCTAGAATCCATCTGTACTTTTTATTGGGAATGATTATACTTATCGATACGTTTTAATTCCCTTTGACCCAATGGAGGATTCCATGCCTGACTCCAATGTATATGATGTAGTCATCCTCGGCTCCGGCCCCGGCGGCCTTCAAGCTGCCATCCACGCCTCTCGCAAGAAAGCCAAAACCCTCATGCTCGGGCGCATGGACAATTCCGCCCTCTACTGGGCCCATATCGAGAATTATTGCTGCCAGGTAAAAATCACTGGCGAGGAAGTTCTGACCACTGGCCGCGAACAAGCCATCAGCTTTGGAACTGAATTTCGAGACGAAGATGTGCTTTCCATCTTGCCCGAAGAGAAATTCTTCAAAGTAGGCTTGGAGTCCGGCGACAATGTTCTCACCAAATCCATAATCCTTGCCACAGGCTCCAGCCGCAACAAGCTCAAAGTCCCCGGCGAAAAGACTCTGCTCGGCAAAGGTGTCAGCTACTGCGTTGACTGTGACGCAGGATTCTATCGCAACGAAGTAGTGGCTGTTGCCGGTTGTCGTAGTGCGGCCGCAGGTGGTGCCGTCGCCTTGACCAATTTTGCCAGCGAGGTGCACCTTTACTGCAATGAATTAGATATTGCCGACGGACTGCGCGTACAACTCAAGGAAACAGGCGTCAAAGTGCACGAAGGTGTGCAGATCACAGAAATCAAAGGGGAAAACACGGTTGAATCCGTGGTCCTCGACGATGATTCCACCCAACCAGTGGCCGGTGTTTTCATTGAATTGGGTGCCAAGGGTGTGCTGGAATTGACTGCCATGCTCGGCGTACAGCTTGACGAGACCATGAAGTATATTGACGCAGATAAAAAGCAGCGCACCAATGTTCCCGGCATTTACGGAGCGGGCGACATCTGCGGCCCTCCGCTTCAAATGGCGAAGGCCGTGGGCGAAGGCTGTGTGGCTGGTATTGAGGCCGCCACCTACGCAAAGAAACTGGAAGTATAAAAACTATAAGCGGGGGATGCCGCAACAGATCTGTGTTTCAATGAACTCACCGATTCTGTCGCGCGCTCCCGTTTCATTTGAATCGAATTCAAGAACGGCATAGCGATCGCCGCTTCTGGTAAAGATACTCTTCACACAGCAAGTCACATTTTGCCCATCCCCCTGTTCGAAAGGGCGAAAGGTCAATCGGACCTCGCCTCCCACTTCATCCAGAAAAGGGATATCCCCGTTAATAAATCGAACTCGGGTACAAGACCGGGACATGTCTTCTACAACCGCCTGAGCTGCACGATTGCCGTCAATCACTGTTGCGGGAAAGAAACAAGAGCAACGCAGTTCCGAACGTTCCTCGGCATTAAACGTAGAATCTGGCGCTTCCAAGAGAAGGAGCGTTTCCGACGAATGAACCTGGTTAAGAATGTGTGACTTAAATCCAAGCAATTTGCCATCCTGAGCATAGCGAACCACGACTTTCCTATCCGTTCTCAACCTGTCCAAAACTAGCCTGGGCATGGGACAGCAGACCATGAGGCGGCCGTCATCAAGCGCATCTGTAACCACGCTCAAGAAGCGATCGCCAAACGTAGAAAATTCCATGAGAACCTTGTCCCCTGCATGAATATCAACCATGACTTTTCCTCACTTAAAAAGAGAATAATTCATGGTCATACCGCGAGCAATTATATATATCCCTCCCATGACGATTTCAGAAGAGAAACAACCATGCTCAAAGTGCTGAGAACCCTCGGCCTAGCATGCTGGGCCGGGTGCATCTTCACCCTTCTATATCAAGCTGGCGCTTGGATGCTCACCGCGTCCTGGCCGTCACTTTCCCTATTCAGCCTACTCGGCTGGGATATGACTTCTCCCATCCGCTCCCTACCCATAGAATACATGGTCAAGGCACTCTACGTCCTCGCTGTCACAGAGCTCGCCCTCGCCTTTTGGTGGCTAGGAGTTGCCTGTTTCATACTCGCCATGGCTTGGCGTATTTTCAGGTAGTAGTATCTACCCTTCGCTCCTTCTGACCAACAGCATGCCACCCACTATAGCGGTGAACGGGGCCACAGCCACCAGCCCAAAGCTACCCACCAACGTCTTGAGAACTTCAGCCGCCACATAAATGAAATTGAAAGTAGATTCGAGCGGAATGCCTTGTGCCATAAATGCCATAAGCAGAGTTACGTACCCGCCGGAATACGCCAAAAGCAACGTGGTGGTCATAGTACCAACAACAGCCCGACCAACGCGAATACCGGACCAGATAGCCTCAACTCGTGAAATGTTCGGCTTGCTTTCCACCACTTCATTCATGGCAGCAGCCACATCCATGGCAAGGTCCATGACCGCACCAGAAGACGCCAAAAAGACTCCGGCCATGAATATACGCGTCAAGTCCAAATGATTATAGCCCGCATATAGAAGTGTTTCCGCAAAAGGCATGACCGCCCCATGCACATGGAAGGCGCGAGTGAAATACACTGCCAGTACACAACTAGACACCACGCCAAGCAATGCACCGAGAAAAGCGGTCAACCCAAGGCGATTCACCCCGGCCACCAAAAAAATCACTACCGCGCTGAGAAGAGCCACAACACCGAGGGCCAATGTAACTGGCTCAACTCCCTTAAGCAAAAGCGGAACAAGAATCTTCCAAATAGACATACCCGTAAAAATGAAAGAAAGAAGCGCTTTAGCACCAGTCAGCCCGCCGAACAGCAAGAGCAGACACGCAAAAAGTCCAAGAAGCACTAATTCAAGCCCAAGACGGTAATGAGACTGAGGATTGACGAAAACAATTTTGCCATCTCCATCCACTGTCAAAACAACATAAGCGATGTCACCAGGTTGAAATATTTTATCTCTATCCAATTGCCCCATTAACTGGTTATGGGCTTCAAGTTGTTTACCAGAAAAAGGCCCATCCTTGATTTCAATGAGCATTCCCTGCTCACCCTTCTGGATAAGACCAAAATTCTGAATATGCGCATTGTCCACACTAATAACGTGGGCGCTACAGCGCACGGCGTTTTCATCCGTCACCTTTTCGAATCCTGTGGGCACAAAGTACAACACCACAATCAAAAGAGAGAAAAGGCAGATCAGATACCAATCTTTATTCTGTAATGAATTCATATCAGTCCATTGGAAAGACAGGCGGACCAGCTTCAGCCGATCCGCCCGTTGTGAGTTATGTGTATTGACTAGTTGACTGCGACTTTAAAAAGACCGCCATCCACGTACTGCGGCTTGGGTGCAAGCCCCATGAGGGACATGATCTTGGTAGCGATCTCTGTATTGTCGTAGCTACCGTTGAACCTCTCGGAGCCAACGCCGATGGCAGAGGTGGAGACGGGCACGCCGGTATGCTTGTAGGAAGTCCAGCCAAGACCTGCCTTCTGATTGAGTAGATGAGTGATAGTCACAGCCAGAGGATCGTAGCTACCGTAAAGCAGGTACTCTGCTCCCTTGTTCTTTTCATCGCTCGTCATGGTACGATCAAAAGCAGCCTTGATTTCATCCTGCTCATACTGGGCCAAAACAAGCGCATCCTTTTTAGAATCGCCAGTAAACTTCAGACCAAAGTTGGAAGTGATGAGTTTCTTCATCTCTGTATAAGAGCCGCCCTTCTTCTTGAAGTCGGCCAGGATTTCGTCAGTGAACTTCTGGAAGGAAACCTTCTGGCCAGAGAGCATCTCATAATGAGTGCCGTACTTGGTACCAGCAAAACCAAGAGTCAGACCACCACATTCATGATCACCAGTAACAACGATGAGAGTATCATTGGGATGCTTTTCATAGAAAGCCATGGCTTTCTTGACTGCGTTATCAAAGGAAATGGTGTTGAGAATGGAAGCGGTCGCGTCATTGGCGTGGCAGGCCCAGTCGATCTTGCCACCTTCAACCATCATAAAAAAGCCCTTGCTGTTATCGAGCAGTTCAATGCCTTTCTGAGTGAACTCGGGAAGAGTGATATCCTTGTCAGTCATATCCATAACGTAAGGCAGTGCCTTGCCGTCCTGAAGCCATTCATTCCAGGCAAGGACCTTTCCATCAGACTTGCTGAGGGCCATGAAGTCCTTCTTGTTGTTCACCACTTTGTAGCCATTGGCCTTGATTTTAACCATGGCATCACCCTTGGGTGCCTTGGACTTTTTGCCTTGAGGGTCCTTAAGACCGCCACCAGCAAAGTAGTCAAAACCGGACTCGGCCAAAGCATGATCGATCTCATGGTACATCTTGCGAGTTTTCACATGAGCATAAAAAGCAGCCGGGGTCGCATGGTCAATAGACACACTGGAAATGATACCTACTTTCTTACCCTGTGCCTTGGCCATCTCAGCCACGGTCTTTACAGGTTTGAAATTCGCATCCACACCGATGTAATTGATGTTGGTCTTGATACCACTTGCCAGAGATGTGGCAGAAGCAGCAGAACCAGTAATAAACCTATCATTTGCATAAGTAGTGGTAATCCCCTGTGCGGGCATGGTATCAATTACAAGTGGTTTGCCTGTGTACTGAGCTGTTGCGCCGCGCTGGGGAAGTCCCATGCCGTCACCTACAAAAAGAAAAACATATTTCGCTGTTTTTTCCTTGGCTTCTGCACAGTCAGTACCAGCCAAAGCCCCCAGACTGAGAACCATGGCAAATGCCAGGACTGTCATTGAAAATCTACCGATAAAACGCATCACAAACCTCCAGTTGTTATGATAAAAAGCAGTGTTCTAATGCGCCTATATCTACAGCCACAACGTTACAGATGCATGAGCATGTGTTCACTAAATGTTACTAGTTTATGGCGAAAAGGTGACAACCTGCCTCTCTCAAAGACGTGGGTGCCCCATGAGTCAATACTACTTAATTATGGACGAAACCGTGCTTTTTCAGCTATAAGCATTCAATACTGAAAATTCCGAGGACGAATCATTGCACAAACGCTATCTCCCCATTGCTATTGTTTCCGGGCTACTCTGTTTGGTGGCGCTTACTGGATATCTGCTGCCTGAAAGTCAACCAGAGTTGCCTGTACGCGTACTGCTCGACAATAAGGGTGGTAAGGTGATCTTCACCCATGCCTCCCATAATGAAACAATGAATAAGGAATGTATTCTATGTCACCATCACACAGGTGACACTCAGCACCCGCCCAAATGTACAGCCTGTCACGTCAAGCAATATGACGCTGTCTTCAAGGAATCGCACCAAAAGAAAATGGATAAGCGAGTATGTGGCAGTTGCCACCATGCAGAGTCGACCATCAAACTTTTCAATCACGCGGATCACGTTGAGGAATATGCGGCTGACGATTGCCAGTCCTGCCATCATGACCCATCCATTGAGCCCGAAGCCCAGGCATGCGATAAATGTCATAAGCAACCCGGCGACGAAAAGTTACCCAGTCTGATGAAGGCGAGCCACACGAAGTGCATGGACTGCCACGAAGAGTTTTTTGAAGAAGGGTCTGAGGGCTGCAAAAAATGTCACGCCCGCAACCCAACTAAAGAAGAGATCAAACATGTGGCATGCTCCAAATGCCATGAGGAGCCGGTTGAGGAGCTCATCCCCACCACCACCGCCGCTTTCCACGTCCAGTGCCAGACCTGCCACGACTATCAGGGAGCCGGACCATTCCGCGACGATGAATGCTACCAATGTCACATGAAATAGGGATAGGACGATATATGACAACTTTCAATTTCAGCCTCCTCGCCGGTGAGACCGGGCCGCTTGTTATGGGAGGAACTCCTGACATGCTTCGCGTCCCCACCCATGGGCATAAAGCGATCCTGTCTGCTCAAGATCAAGTCCTGTCCGGCACGAAAATAGCCACAGCCACCCAACCCGGTATGGGAGATCTGCACTCTCCTCTGGCAGGTGTCATTGAAGAAATAGAGCTCGACGCTATGCTCATCAGAGTAACTGGAGATGACCGGGCCAATGCCCCGGCCACTCCTTCCAACTCCGGTGAGCCCCTCAAGGAATGGCTCCGTGAAAACGGTGTAAACGTCGGCTTCATGGGCCGAGCTGCCACCCTGATCATTAATGCAGTACCGCCAGAACCCGGCATATCCAGCTGTGAACCGCTCCTGCGTGACTATCGCAAAGTGGTGGAACTGGGGCTGGATACCGTCCAAAAGATCGTGTCTCCTTCCAGAATGCATCTGGTAACTGCCAAGGGAAATCAGGCCAACGCCTTTCCCAACTGCACTGTACTCAATGTCCCACCAGTCTATCCGAACGGCCTCGACCCACTGGTCATCCGCAAAGTCACAGGCAAAGAAGTGCTGCTGGGCGCCCGGCCCGAAGAAACCGTTATCCTCTCCGTTCGCGACCTCTATTCCATAGGCCGCATAATGGAGACTGGCCGTCCACTCACTGAAACGATCATGACTATCGGTTCCCAAAATCACCTTGTAAAAGTCGGCACCCCGGTCGGCTATCTGGTTCAACAAGCTGGAGCCACAGTCCAACCCGGCGATAAGGTCGTACTCGGCGGCATGCTACGCGGTCTATCCTCCCTCAACCTCAAACAAGGCGTGGACAAGGACACCACAGGGTTGTTCATCATGCGCTCCGGCGAAGGCCTCCAACCTACTGACAATTTCTGCCTCGGTTGCGGTGAGTGTGAAAAGCATTGTCCCGCGAACATCATGCCGGGCCTGATCAGCCGCTGTGCCGAATTCAAACATTTCACTCGAGCTGAAAATTACCACATCCACTCCTGCATCGAATGCGGACTTTGTGGCTACTACTGCAAGGCACAACGGCCGCTGCTCCAGTACATCCGGCTTGCCAAATACGAATTAGCTCTGCTCAGCACACCTGACCCTGTCGAACAAGACATAACCGCCGGAGGTGCTGCATGATTACCAAGCCCCTCCAGCCCATCATGATCGTCACAGCTCCGCCTCACGTTCATTGTGGGCGCACTATCAAAGGATATATGACCGAAACACTGATCGCACTCATGCCCGCCGCGATCATGGCGGTTGTAGGCTTCGGCATGGGAGCCATGCGTGTCATGGCCCTCTCCTGTGTGGTTGCAGTACTGAGCGAATTGATTTGCAACAAAATGACCAAACGTGAACAATCTATAGACGACCTGAGCGCCCTGCACACAGGCCTGCTCTTCGCCTTCCTGCTCCCAGCCTCAGCCCCATGGTGGCTGGTCTCCATCGGCTCCGCAAGCTCCATAGTCCTCGGCAAAATGATCTTCGGAGGTCTCGGAGCCAATCCGCTCTGTACCCCTCTGGTGGGCTGGGCAACCTGCCGTATCTCCTTTGGCTCATTCATGGACACCAACTCCACCATGCTGATGTCCGAACTCCCTGCTCCACTGCAACAACTCAAATACTTCGGCCTGCAATCCGTCGAATCTCTGGACTCAATATCCTTGTTCCTCGGCCAACAACTTGGTGGATTGGGAGAAATCCAGATCGTGGCCCTCTTGGCTGGTGGAGCATTCCTACTGGCTCGCCGCCATATCAATTGGGAAATCCCCACGGCCTTCCTTCTCGGTGTAGCCGGAACCGCGTTCATCTATCAACTCATCGACGCCAACACCTATGCCTCGCCTCTGTTCCACATCATTACCGGCGGCACCATCTTCGGCGCATTCTTCCTCGCAACCGAACCAGCATCCTCACCCGTGGGTCGAATCCCGACACTGATTTACGGCCTCATGGCTGGAATCATGGTCATCATTATTAGAGTTTACGGCATCTACCCTGACGGAGTTCCCTTTGCCATCCTGCTGGCCAACCTGTTCACCCCGCTGCTGGACCGCATCCGTCCCAAACCTTTTGGCGGCGCGTATCGAATGTGCAAGGAGGAGGCATAGCATGAAAGAAATGCTGAAAATGATCCTCGTCCTGTCGCTCATCTGCGGCCTCTCAGGCTTGACACTGGCAACGATTCGAGAAGCCACGAGTGAACGCATTGAAGAACAGGTTCTGACCTATGTTCAGGGCCCCGCGCTCAAACAAGTATTTTCAGACTACGACAATAATCCGGTTAAGGACCGTAAAAGCTTCGAGACTACCAGCGGACCGATCACAGTCTTTCCGGCACTCAAAGATGGCAAGCTCGTAGGCGTGGCCTTTGAAACCTACGGCGGCGGATATGGTGGTCCCGTGGGCGTTATGGTTGCGATCTCTACGGACGGCGAGATCGTCCAGGGCATCGGCATCACCACCATGAAGGAAACTCCCGGCTTGGGAGCGCGCGCTGCTGAAGCAGATTATCGCGAACAATTCCGCAACCAGTCGCCCAAGGAAATAGCCCTATCCAAAGACGGCGGCAAAATTCAGGCAATCTCCGGTGCCACCATTACTTCGGTAGCAACCGTCACGGCTGTCGGCGAAGCGGTCAAGCTCTTCAACCAACTCAAGGACAAACTCCCCACAGCCTGGGGCTCCTAGGATAATCATATGAATAGATTGTGGAAGGAATTCTCCAAAGGTCTGTGGAAGGACCTGCCCCCATTCAAGCTGGTACTCGGCCTTTGCCCGGTGCTGGCCGTTACCAAAACCGCTTACAATGGTTTGGGCATGGGATTGGCAGTCATCTTTGTTCTAACGCTCTCCAACCTACTGGTCTCGCTTCTGCGGAAAGTCATTCCGGCCAAAGTACGCATCGCCTGCTTCATTGTTGTAGCGGCCTCTCTGGTGGTCTGCGTTGAACTCCTCATGCAGGCATACGCTTACCCGCTCTATCAGCAGCTCGGTATTTTCGTGCCACTCATCGTGGTCAACTGTATTATTCTAGGCCGCGCCGAAGCATTCGCCTCCAAAAACCCGGTCCACCTCGCAGTAGCAGATGGGCTTGGCATGGGCATCGGCTTCACCATCTCCCTGACACTGCTCGGCTCCATCCGCGAACTTCTCGGCTATGGCGCCTGGTTCGACATGCAAGTACTTGGAGACTGGTTCCAGCCCTTCACCTTCATGGTCGAAGCTCCTGGCGCATTCGTCTGTCTCGGTCTGATGTTGGCAGGCATGAATGCCTTCACCAACTGGCAGCGAAAGACCAAAGGACTGGAGGCCATCGAAGGCCCCGGTCACGACTGTAAATCCTGCGGCATGTGCGCCCAGAAACCCACGGTGTAAAATGAAGAAACTCTCCCAAACACTTACTGCAAGTTTGTTACTCATATTGATAGCTGTACCCAATTGCAGGGCAGAACAGGCCACACAAGATGACATTTTCAGAATGCTCAAGGATTCAGGTTTGATTGAATCCTTGGTCCCAATGCAAAAACAAATGATTGCCAGCCTCTCTGCTCAAGTTAAATCCATGTATCCCAATCTTCCGCCAGAAGCAGATCCTATCATCAAGGAAGAGTTAAAAAAAGGAACAGCGGAAACACTCCCTACTCTACTGAAACCTCAACTTGAATTCTATTCGAAACACTTAACAAAAGAAGAGGTTGATGCATTAATTACTTACTATCAACAACCTGTCGTGAAAAAGAAAACAGAGTTGGATGCACTTCTTCTGCGTGAACTGCAGGGTCAGCGAATCCGGGACATCCAGCAGGAAGTCGCGAATCATTTGGCATACAGAGTCCTGCAAGGATTGGTGAGAAATAATTATATGAGCAAAGAGGAGGCAGGTATTTAATGGATTACTTCGTCCTCGTCATCGCGGCCATCTTCGTCAACAACATTGTCTTGGCGCAATATCTCGGCAACTGCCCCTTTATTGGTACATCCAAAGACTCAGGTGTTGCCATTGGAATGGGTTTCGCTGTGGTCTTCGTGGCCGTCATGGCTGCCTCGCTCACATGGTGCGTTCAGAAATATCTGCTCGGCCCCAACGACCTCGGCTATCTCCAAACCATAGCCTTCATCCTGATCATCGCGGCACTGGTCCAGTTCGTTGAGATGTTCCTGAAAAAAGTCATACCGCCACTCTACAGCTCGCTCGGCATCTTTCTACCGCTCATCACCACCAACTGCGCAGTGCTCGGTATTGCCATCATCTGCCAGCGCGAAGCATTCACTCTTATTGAGACCATCATCTTCTCTACGGCGTCAGGCTTCGGCTTCATGCTCGCCTTGGTGGTTCTGGCTGGTATCCGCGAACGACTTGATTTGGCCCGCGTTCCGGTTTCCCTCAAGGGAACACCCCTCGCCCTCATCATGGCAGGACTCATGTCCCTCACCTTTTTCGCCTTCAAGGGCATGGCTTCCTAAGGAGGATACATGATCACATCATCCGTACTCGTCCTCCTCGGTATCGGCTTCACAGCCGCAGTCATCCTGGCCGTTGCTTCCAAGCTTCTCTATGTCTATGAAGATCCGCGTATTGCCCAGGTCGAATCCGTTCTGGCCGGTGCCAACTGCGGCGGCTGTGGCTATCCCGGTTGCGCTGGCGCGGCACAGGGTGTGGTGGAAGGCAAAGCCGGAGCCACTGTCTGCGTCATCGGCGGCGAGGACGTAGCCACCAATGTGGCTACCATCATGGGGTTGGAATTCTCGTCCATGGAAAAACAGATCGCCTTTGTCGACTGCACAGGCGGAACCCGCGCAGAAGACAATTACGATTATGCAGGCGTACTGGATTGCCGTGCCCAGAACTTGCTCTACAACGGCAGCAAGATGTGCCCAGAGGGATGCCTCGGCTTTGGCACCTGTGTCACTGCCTGTCAGTTCGGCGCCATTGAAATGGGCCCGGAAGGTTACCCTGTCGTAGACCCAAATCTCTGCACTGCCTGTGGAGGTTGCGCTCAGGTCTGCCCTCGCGGCGTCATCACCATCCAAGGCATGTCCGCCCGCATCACGCACCTCAATCTTGAGTCAGACTGCCTGGCTCCCTGTCGACAGAAATGCCCAGGCCAGATCAATATCCCAAGGTACATTGAACAAGTTTCTCGTGGCGATTATGCAGGAGCACTGGAAACCATCCGCGAACGCATTCCCATGCCACTTTCCATTGGCCGCGTTTGCCCGCACCCTTGTGAAGGTGTTTGTCGACGCGACCATGTGGACGAAGCCATCGGCATCAACATGATCAAACGGTTCGTAGCGGACTGGGAGATGAATTCCGGCCAGCGGTTGCCCATTGAATGCGCAGCCGAAACAGGCCGCAAAGTGGCTGTGATCGGAGGTGGCCCCGCAGGTTTGGCTTGTGCTTTCTACCTTCGCCGTCTCGGGCATAGTCCAACCATTTTTGAATCCATGCCGAAACTCGGCGGCCAGCTCCGCTACGGCATACCGGAATACAGGTTACCCAAGGCTGTGTTGGATTGGGAAATCGAAGGCATCCTCAATATTGGCATTGATGTTAAATACGAACAAAAATTCGGCACTGACTTATCTCTCAACTCGCTGACAGAGGAAGGCTACGAAGCTGTATTTCTCGGCGTGGGGGCATGGATGAACATGAACCTGCGCATCGAAGGTGAGGACGCCAAGGGAGTAGAAACAGGTACTGAATTCTTAACCAAGATTGGCCTTGATATTCCTACTGGCATCGGCAAGAAAGTCGTCGTGGTGGGCGGTGGCAATACTGCCATTGATGCAGCTCGCTCCTCTGTCCGATTAGGAGCTCACACCACCCTCATGTACCGCCGCACACGCGAGGAAATGCCCGCCAATGTAGAAGAAATCATCGGAGCGGAAGAAGAAAATGTGAACAACCTGTATCTTGCCGCGCCCAACCGCGTGATCAAAGACGACAACGGGCACGTCACTCATCTTGAATATATCCAAATGGAACTGGGTGAACCGGACGCCTCGGGAAGACGCCGTCCTGTGCCTATCGAAGGCTCGGAAACGCTCCTGGAATGTGACACCATATACACTGCAATCGGCCAGAAGCCGGAACTCTCCTGCCTCTACGACGAGTCCGGCAGTTGCCAGCTCGAAGAAACCAAGTGGCGTACGCTAGATGCCCACCCGGACACTCTGCAAACTGCCCTGCCGCACGTTTTTACCGGTGGCGATATGCATACAGGCCCAGCTCTGGTCATCACCGCACTTGGTGAAGGCAGAAAAGCAGCTCGTTCCATCCATCAATATCTTACGGAAGGCGAACCGCATTATTCCAGCGAACTCCAACGAGAGCTGTTACCATACACTATGTTCACGGATGTCCCAGACGTTGGTATCAGACAGAAATCCAAGATGCCGCACCTCATTGAATGCGATGAACGCACCTGCACTTTCAAAGAAATTGAAGGCGCACTTAATGAATCAGACGCCAAACATGAAACATGCCGCTGCCTACGCTGCGGCTTAACGTGCTACAATCGCGACCTCACTGAAGGACAGGAGTGCGTGGCTGAGAATTGCGTCAAGGTGCCATGAGAAAAGACTTGCAAACCAAAACGCTTGCAGATATATGAATGCTCCCTCGGGCATAAGCTCTTTCAGGGAAACCAAAGTGCGCGATTAACTCAGCTGGTCAGAGTGCCACCTTCACACGGTGGAAGTCACAAGTTCAAATCTTGTATCGCGCACCACGAAGTCATCAAAAACGACAGTTTGCATATGCAGACTGTCGTATTCTTTTGTGCAGTTCTAACTAAGTTAATAGAAGCTTCAATCATGATTGCTGAATTCTGAAAGAGAACCAAAAGTAATGGTAAAAAATGACACCACGGCGTGCAGATCTATTCTGAGAAATCAACACTCACTTCAACCAAGGCTTCATTCTCAAGACCATCCAGCCCATCTATAGAATGTAGGTGGGCTTTTTGCTGCTCAATGATTTGCCGTACTTCCCCCGCTGTAGTTTCAATCCCGCACGCAAGGACATCTGTACCGGTACCAACAGCCAGCGTACTGAATATCTTCATGAAGACACGCACATCCTTAACGTCCTCTTCATCCGCACCGCTTTCATGGCAAGTGATATCTTCCCGGAAGCTCTTGAACGGATTATCACGCCCCATGACGATGCCCACCAAGCCAGGCATGGCACTCCCCAGAGAAAGCTTGTCGCCATCCTTGACCCGAGTGTCGTCAATATCGTCCACCGGGCTATAGTTAAGGAATATGGTTCGCACAGACTCATCGATAAAATCAGAATCGTAACCGAGCACTGTCATGAGGAATTCGCGCACAGTTAATCCTGCCGGGCCGGTTTTATAAAATCCTTTCTGCAGCAAGAGGTTCCAACTGCCAATGGCATCGGATTTCATTTTGACTGTCAGACGTGCAACATTATTCATTATTTACTCCTTGCTCATTATTATTAACACAAATGAACAGGGCAATCATTATGCCTACCTAAGCATAGTTCGCTGTTTTCTTTGACATTTTTTATTCCGTAAGTGTAAAATGCTACTGATTTACTTAATAAATAAACACACGTTTCATTTAAACGTGGAAATTTACAACCTAAATGAGGTGCATTATGCCCAAGATTCTTCGCATCAACACCCGTACCAAAGAGTTCACCTTTGAAGAGGTCGGCGCTTACGCCAACCTTGGTGGCCGTGCTCTGACTTCCCGGGTAATCAACAAAGAAGTTCCGGCCGATTGCCATCCGCTGTCTTCTGAGAACAAACTGGTCTTTGCTACCGGTCTGCTGGGCGGCTCTACCGCTGCCAACTCCGGTCGCCTTTCCGTTGGTACCAAGTCCCCGCTGACCGGCGGCATCAAAGAATCCAACTCCGGTGGCCTGTTCGCACACAAAATGCCCAAGATGGACCTGCTCGCCATCATCCTTGAAGACAAGCCTGCTGATGACGCCAAGTTCTCCACACTTTTCATCTCCGACGGCAAAGTCGAGTTCAGGGACGCCACCGACATTGTCGGCATGGACAACTACCCCGCCCACGACAAGCTGCTGGCCGAATACGGCGACAAGCTGTGTTGCGGCATGATCGGCCCCGCTGGTGAAACTGTTCGCCAGACTGCCACCATCCAGTTCACTGACCCCTACAAGCGTCCTGCTCGTTCCGCTGGTCGCGGCGGCACCGGTGCTGTCATGGGTTCCAAGAAAATCAAGGCCATCGTCCTCGATCCCGAATTCTCCGAGAAAGTCGGCGCATCTGATAAGGACGCTTTCAAGACCGCACGCAAGACCTGGGTCGACATCCTTCAGGGCCACCCGGTCACTTCCGAAGGCCTTCCCGCTTTCGGTACCTGCGTTCTGGTCAACGTCGTCAACGAAGCTGGCGCAATGCCCGGTAAGAACTTCCGCGCAGGCCAGGTTGATCACGCTGCCGAGATCTCCGGCGAAAAAATCGCTGAAACCATCAAGGCTCGTAGCGGCAAGACCACCGAAGGTTGTCACGCCGGTTGCATCATCCAGTGCTCCCAGCAGTACAACGATGCTGATGGCAACTACCTCAGCTCCGGTTTCGAGTACGAGACCGTCTGGGCTTTCGGTGCAAACGCCATGATCAAAGACATTGATGACATCGCCATGCTCGATCGCATCTGCGACGAAAAAGGCATGGACACCATCGAAATAGGTAACACTGTTGCCATCGCAATGGACGGCGGCATCATCCCCTGGGGTGACGGCAAAGCAGCCATTGAACTGATCAGCAAGGTCGGCTCTGAAGATCCGATGGGCATGATCATCGGTAACGGCGTTACCTTTGCTGGCGGCGCCTTCGGTGTAGAACGCCTCCCGGTTGTCAAAAACCAGTCCATGCCTGCGTACGATCCGCGCGCAGTCAAGGGTGTTGGCGTTACATACGCAACCACCGCCATGGGCGCTGACCACACAGCAGGTTACGGCGTCACCGCAAATATCCTGGGTGTTGGCGGCAACGTTGACGGCCACAAGAAGGAAGGCAACATCGAGTTGTCCAAGAACCTTCAGGTCGCCACCGCAGCTATCGACTCCATGGGCTTCTGCCTCTTCGTCGCTTTCGCAGTCCTCGACTCTGAAAACGGCGTGCAAACCATGGCTGACCTTGTTCAGTCCTGGACTGGCAAAACCTTCACCGTCGACGATCTGATCGCTCTCGGTGTTGGTGCCATGAAAGACGAGCAGGACTTCAACAAGAAGGCCGGCTTCACCAAAATGGACGACAAACTGCCCCGTTTCTTCGAAACCGACGCCCTGCCGCCGCATAACGTGGTTTGGGACTTCGACGAAGACGAACTCCAGGGCGCCAAGGTCTAAGGACCACAGCTACCAATCAATCAAGGCCGGGCATGTTGCCCGGCCTTTTTTTATGGTCGACATTGACCCTTGCCCTCGAAATGACTAGATTACCCCCATGGGTATCGAAATTAAACTATTTGCGACATTGACTCAGTTCCTGCCGGAAAACGGTGACAACTATCCTATTGAGGACGGCGAAACTGTCGGCTCCCTCATTGATAAAATTGGCGTCCCCGTTGATGACGTTTCTCTTATGTTCGTCAATTCCCTCAAGGTCGGCCTCGACCGGGAACTCAAGGACAAGGACCGCGTCGGCCTCTTTCCCCCGGTAGGCGGAGGCTAGACCGTGCCTCTAGCCGACGACATACACGCCAAAACAACCACGATCGACCTTCCTTACGGGAGGCGAGGCAATGTCATCGACCATACGGGCGTGGCTGAAATTGCCACAGCCAACAATGTGCCCGGACACGTTGTAGAGGCACAGGCGTTGCGCTTGGGCATCCACCCCAAACGGTATCTCCGAAACCAACAATCCATATCGATGGACCAACAGGCAGGCCTGCTGGAATCCACCATTACGCAAGTTGGCCTTGGCGGACTAGGCGGCACTCTACTCGAGCTCTTTCTTCGTACAGGTATAGGCACAATCCGAAGTGCAGATGGAGACGCTTTTGAAGAAACCAACCTCAACCGCCAGGCGCTATCGACGATTGACACCCTTGGCATTAGCAAGGCTGAAGCAGCCATGCGGCGCAGGGATGATATTAATCCATCCATCAGCCTGGAAACCTGTGAAAAGTTTCTGACAGCAAAAACGCTTCCGACTTTCCTTGAGGGAGCAGACATCGCAGTCGACGCTCTGGGTGGTCTTGAAACACGTCCAGCCCTTCAAGCGGCAGCAGCAAAAGCCGGCATCCCTCTCATCACCGGGGCATTGGCTGGCTGGACCGGATATGTTTCGGTTGTTATGCCAGGTTTTCCAGGCCCCGCTGATATCATGGGAACAGACAACGGTGCAGAGGAACAACTCGGCTGCCCAGCCCCTGCCGTGACATTCTTTGCTTCACTCATGGCTAGTGAACTTATCAATATCCTTACCGAAAAGACACTGCCGACATCACCATCCATGCTCTTGGTCGACCTAAAAACTCTCACGTTTGAACGCGTCCAAATCTAGGACCAAGTGTCAAACCGTACGCATTATGCCACGGTTGACTTAGATCTACTTCTCCTGCATACACTAGAACTTACTTGGCACTATGCCTACCCTGGCATATTGATCCCAAACACAAACTCACACCAAGAATATGAGCAAAACGAACAAAGCTACACTTCGACTCAGAGTCTGGATTGAACAAGAGAATGAACTCTACATAGGCATTGGCTCTACGCTTCTGCTCCAACATATTGAGAAGCTCGGTTCGCTACGCAAAGCCGCCGAAGAGCTCGGTATGTCCTATCGCCGAGCATGGGGAAAGCTGAAAAATGCTGAAGAACGCATAGGACGACCGTTAGTAGAAAAAACCAAAGGTCAAGGACAACGTTTCAACCTCTCTCCTTTTGGAAAAGAGTTGATGGAAAAATTTCTCAACTTCTACCTCGACGTGGAACAATATGCCACGGGAAAGGCTTCAGAATTGCTAGAAATGGATGTGGAAAAATCCGGTGAATTCTACCGGGATGACAAAGAATAGGGTTTCGGGCTTTTGCCCAGAGGGATTTAACATTCAAAAAAGGATTATGGAATGAAACGGATCGGAATCATTGCCTTGACCATTATTCTGGCCTTGGCTTTTGCTCTGCCCGCTATGGCTAGCAAAACCTTGATGATGGCGACTACCACTTCCACTGCCAACACTGGGCTTCTGGATGAACTCATCGTTCCCCAGTTCAAGAAAGACACTGGCATTGAAATCAAATTTGTTGCCATCGGTACTGGTAAAGCACTCAAAATGGCTGCCAACTGCGACGTTGACGTCGTTCTCGTTCACGCTCCCGGCGCTGAAAAGAAATACATGGACATGGGTGTTCTGGTTGACCGTAAAGAGCTGATGTACAATGATTTCGTTATCATTGGCCCCGCTTCTGACCCCGCTGGCGTCAAAGGTATGAACGTCACCAAGGCCCTGACCACCATCAAGGCCCAAAAGGCTGTCTTCACCTCCCGTGGCGACAACTCCGGTACTAACAAAAAAGAGATCTCCCTGTGGAAGGGCGCTGGCATGGCTGTCCCCGAAAAGGAAGCCTGGTACGTTCAGACTGGTCAGGGAATGCTCCCCACCATCAATATTGCCAACGAAAAGTCCGGTTACACCATGACTGACCGCGGCACCTACATCAAATACTCCCACAATCACAAAGGGAACCCGCCTTTGAAGGTTCTCGTGGAAGGCGACAAGATCCTCTTCAACCAGTACTCCGCTCTGGCCGTCAACACTGCCAAGTGCAAAGACGCCAAGTACGACCTGGCCAAGCAGTTCATCGCATGGATGGCTGCCCCGGCTACTCAGAAGAAGATTGGTGAATTCAAGCTTCTGGGACAGAAGCTTTTCATTCCCAACGCCAAGTAATCCGAGTATGACCCTCCGGGGGGACGCACAACGCGTTTCCCCGGATTCATAGGAATATAAATGGATTTTTTACTACAAGGTTTTTTACAGGGATTTGTTCTCCTCTTTTCCGGTGATTCGGAAACATTCTCAGCCATATTTGCCACTGTGGGCGCATCCTCTTTCTCCATGGCAATCAGCCTGCTTCTAGGCGTCCCACTAGGCTTCCTCCTTGGCTATAAAGATTTCTTTGGCAAACGAGTTATCCGTACCATCGTCGACACCCTACTCTCATTCCCAACGGTCGTCATAGGGCTGCTCGTTTACGCTTTCCTGACACGCCACGGCCCTCTGGGCGGCACGGGCCTCCTCTTTTCCATCCCAGGAATCGCCATTGGCCAAACTCTTCTCGCTCTGCCCATCATCATCGCCATGACAGCCCAGGCTGTCGAAGCTCTCGACAAACGATTGCCCATGACCCTCATCACACTCGGCTCCAATTCTCGCCAGATTCTTTGGGCCACAGTCATGGAAGCACGCTTTTCCATAATGCTCGCAGCCATGGCTGCATATGGCCGAGTGGTTTCCGAGGTAGGCATATCAATGCTGGTCGGCGGCAACATCAAGTGGCATACCCGGACCATCACCACAGCCATTGCGCTTGAGACTGGCAAAGGTGAGTTCGCCATGGGAATTGCCCTCGGCATAGTCCTGCTGGCAGTAGCCTTAATAGTCAACATTGCCACCACAGGCCTAAAGAAAAAGGCGGTTCACTAATGGATTGCCCACTCATCTCCCTTGACCATATTCGGCAAATTTACAATGGCCGGACCGTCTTATCCATCGATGATCTCGACATTGGGTGCGGTGATATTATCGGCCTTGCTGGTCCAAATGGATCAGGCAAATCCACCCTGCTCAAGATTCTGGCGTTCCTGAATACTCCGACGGCGGGAACCATTTCGTTCATGGGTTCACCGACAACGATCAAGCCAGGTCCGGTTCATCGCCAAGTCACACTGCTCGTTCAAGAGCCATACCTTCTGAAACGAACCGTGCACGCGAATGTGGCTTACGGCCTTCGGGTGCGGAAAAAATCGGACATAAGCACCAAGGTCCACAATGCGCTGATAGAAGTCGGCCTTGACCCGGAGAAATTTTCCAATCGCCAATGGTTTGAACTTTCCGGCGGCGAAGCACAACGCGTAGCGCTAGCCGCACGCCTTGTGCTCAAGCCCAAAATGCTGCTCATGGATGAACCCACGGCCAGCCTGGACACAAAAAGCTCCCAACTGATTCGCAAAGCCGCACTACGCGCCCGCGAAACCAATGGCACAAGTCTGGTCATCGCCAGTCACGATCTTCCGTGGCTCAACGAGGTGAGTGACCGAACCATCCATCTCGAAGACGGCATTATTCAAGAAATCAAATAATTTTGGAGATTACCATGAAGGCAGTATCCATCATCGGCCCTAAGAATTCGGGCAAGACCACGCTTGGGCTGAAGCTCGCCGAGCATTTCAAATCCCAAGGCCTCACTGTAGCCGCAGCCAAATTCAGCCATCACGGCATGGATTGGCAGGACACAGACACCGCGAAATACGCAGAAACATGCGACGCTGTGGCCGGACTGGGACCTTCCGAAACCTTTGTCCATTGGACTGACCGTCGCTTCCTGCCGGATATCCTCCCCCTGCTCACAGCAGATGTTCTTATTGTTGAAGGAGGCAAATCTCTCGGGTATCTGCCGCGCATCCTTTGCTTAAACGGTGACCTTGAGGACGGCACGGACTGGCTCATCCCGGAACTCGCACTTGCCTCCTACGGCGAACATACAGTGGACGGAGTCCAAGCCATGGATTCCATAGAGGATCTCGGTAACACAATACTGGCCAACGGTTTCTTCCTACCCGGTATGGATTGCGCAACATGTGGCCGACCGGACTGCATGACGCTAGCAAAAGAAATAGTGCGCGGCGCGACCTCCTCAAAAGCATGTCTTGCCATGCACAATTCCATCTCTCTGGATATCAATGGCGCGCCTGTTGGCATGAAGACTTTTGTGGAGGATATTATTTCAGCTTCCATCCGTGAAATGGTCCGCACCCTGAAGGGATACTCCCCGGGTAAAGCCACAATTAAGCTGGACGTCTAATGCGCATCGTTCTTTTCGAGCCGGAAATACCGCCGAACACGGGTAATATTGGGCGCTTGTGTGCGGCAACAAAAACGCCGCTCCATCTCATTGAGCCACTGGGCTTTTCCGTGAGTGACAAGCAGGTGAGGCGCGCAGGGCTGGACTACTGGCCGCACGTCAACTTGACCGTGCACCCCAACTGGGAGCATTTCATGGAAACCATCCAGCCACCCAGACTCGTTTTGGCATCCACCAAAGCGACCGTATCTCACCACCGCTTCAAATTCCGTCCGGATGACGCCATTGTCATGGGACCAGAAACACGTGGATTGCCTCTGGAAATGATGGATAAATATCCGGATGGTATACGTATCCCCATCTGGGGAGAGGTACGATCTCTCAACCTTTCCACGGCCACGGGTATTCTACTCTATGAAGCCTTACGGCAAACGGATCTGATGGTTGAATAAATGAGCTACCTTGTATTTTATCATCACTACCTGTAGGTAAATACTTGCTCGCTAACTGAGCAAATAAAGCAAACTCAACCCACATGATTATATGAAATTACTCGTCACTGGCGGCTGCGGCTTCATCGGCACTAACTTCATCCGGCTCATGCTGGACAAGCATCCGGATTGGTCCATCATCAATCTGGATAAGCTCACCTATGCGGGCAACCGACTGAATCTCCTGGACTTGGAAGAAAACGAAGACCGCTACACCTTCGTACAGGGTGATATCTGCAATCGTGATCTGATCATGGACCTACTTGCCAATAACGCAGTGGACGCGGTCATCAACTTTGCCGCCGAATCCCATGTTGACCGATCCATAAGCGATCCGTCACCCTTCGTGACGACCAACGTGCAGGGCGCGCAAAATCTTCTGGAATGTGCACGCCAACGCAACATCGGTCGTTTCGTACATATTTCCACAGATGAAGTGTACGGCACCCTCGGCGACGAAGGCCAGTTTGTAGAAACCACCCCTCTGGCTCCTAATTCACCCTACTCCGCATCCAAAGCCGGAGCGGACATGATGGCCCGCGCCTATTATGAAACATACGGTTTTCCGGTACTTGTCACCCGTTGCTCCAACAACTACGGGCCATATCAATTCCCGGAGAAACTCATTCCCCTCATGTTCCTCAATGCCAAAGCGAACAAGCCTCTGCCTGTCTACGGTAACGGTCTCAATGTTCGCGATTGGATCTATGTGGATGACCACTGCCTTGGCGTCGAACTAACCTTGCTCAAGGGACGCGAAGGCCAAGCGTACAACTTCGGCGGCAATGCTGAAGAGACCAACATCAATGTGGTCAAGACACTCCTCTCGCTGCTCGGCAAGCCGGAATCGCTCATATCCTACGTCACAGATCGCCCTGGGCACGACCAGCGATACGCCATGGACTACACCCTGGCCGCCAATGAATTAGGATTTGCTCCGACGGTCAATTTTGAAACCGGCTTGAAAAAAACGTTGAATTGGTATGAAACCAACGCCACTTGGCTTGAACAAGTGCAAAGCGGTGAATACCAGAACTTCATGGACAACTGGTACGAGGAGCGCGGTTAATGAACTTGCAAGGCATGACCGTCGTCATTTTCGGCGGCAAGACTGGCCTGCTCGGCCAAGCTCTGACCAAGGCGCTCAAAGCCGCCGAAGCCAAGCCCAAACCTCTTTCCAGTTCCGATTGTGACATCCTTGAGCCCAAGCAGGTAGAAAAGGTCCTGAATAAATACGACCCGGACCTCATCATCAATGCAGCCGCTTACACCCAGGTTGATCTGGCCGAGGAGCAGGAAGAAACCGCCTTTGCTCTCAATGCAACAGCCCCACTCCTTCTGGCTGCCGAAGCAGCCAAGCGCGGTATTCCGCTGGTGCATTATTCCACAGACTTCGTATTCAATGGCAAACAAACGACACCCTATACTGTCTACGACGACACAGGTGCGTTCTCTGTTTACGGCATCAGCAAAGCTGAAGGAGAAAAAAACCTCCTCATGCTCGGCTACCACAACACGCTGATCATCCGAATTTCCTGGCTCTTTGGTCCAGGCAAAATCAATTTCGTAGAAAAAATCCTCAGCCTGGCTGAATCACGGAAAAGACTCACTGTGGTCAATGACCAAACAGGCTCTCCTTCTTATGCACCAGACATCGCGATCAACACCCTCAAACTCATAGAGAAAGACGCCACAGGCATCTTCCATTTGGCAAATTCGGGTGAAGCAACATGGTTTGATCTGGCAAGTGAGTCTGTTAAATTAGCAAGCAAACAGTGTGCAGTCGAACCGGTTCCCACCAGTGCTTATCCCACCGCAGCGGTCCGTCCTGCTTACTCTGTTCTTGATTTGACGCGATTCACACAAGTAACCGGAGCTACTCCCCGCCCATGGCAAGATGCGCTCACCGAATACATTACCAAAGAGTTGAAAAAGTAATCAGCGCATCAAGTCACGAACCTTGAAATTGGCTTCAGCCAACCGTTCCGCCAACATATTGATCATATAGCGGTGTATAGACATCACCAACTGAGGAGCGCGTTTTTCTATCGCTTCCAGCTTACTCGTGGTCATAAGATAAAGAGTGCATTGCTCTGATGCCCTAACTGTAGCAGAACGAGGGGCCAGGGTATAAATACCCATTTCGCCAAAGACCGCTCCAGGCCCAACCTTTTTCAGTCGAACCACCTTACTGCCTTCCAACTCCAGTTCCACGTCAAGTCGACCTGATTCCACAAAATACATGGAGTCAGACACTTCCCCCTGACGAAGCACCACATCTCCCTTGCTGACCACAACCTTCTTGAGCACCTTCATGAGTGCAGGAATGTGGGCCGGCTCCGGGAACACAGGCTCCAGCAGCTTGGACAACGATAAGTCATTCAAGTGCAGTAGATTTTCACCATCCAGAACCCGATTTTCACACCATTCCATGGCATAGTTGAGATCCAAAAAGACACGGAATCCGCCGCCTTCACCAAGAAGACCGGTGTCTTCAAAATGTTGTTCCAGCTCAAGTGGAGCACTGGCTATTACCAATTCAACATCATACTCATCCATGAGACGGTATAGCTTCTTAAAGCCAATTCCTGCCGCAGAAGCCAGACCGGTGACCATTTTAAAATCTAAAATAATATATTCAACTTGCAACAAATTCTTGTCTGAAAGGCGGTCTTGCAAATCATCAAGGAGATCTTCCAATGAGCCAAGGAAGAGGAACCCTTGTAAACGAACTATATGAATATGATCGCCGTATTCCTTGAGCACCCGCCGTTGGGCTGGAGCACGGTCCACGTTGGACAGGTGGATGGCACCCGAAAGAACATTACGAACCGAACCGGCCAAGCTATTGCGACGGACAGTAACCATGAAGGCAAGAGCCACACCAAAACCAATACCTATAAGCATGCCGAAAATAACAGTGGCCAAAAATGTCAGCCAAAGCATCCAAAGATCATCGCGACGAGTAAAGGCTGTGCGAGCCTTAAACATCCAGCCACGGATTAAGGCCAAGCCTGCAAACAGAAGAAGTCCTTCTGGCACAAACCGAGGGATGAAGGCCACCAGTTCATTAACATAATACAATCCAGCCACCACCACGAGTCCAGCCACAACTCCGGCAAGCGGACCGCGAGCACCTGAAGCGTGACTGCCGGCACTGCGACCAAAGGAGACGGCTGTAGGCATACCGCCGCACAACCCAGTGATGATATTAGTAACTCCGAGAGATCGAAGTTCCTTACTCAGGTCCACTTCACGCCCAAGCAGCATTTCCAATCGTGTAATACGATACATAGCAGTCAGAGCTATCATGCAACCCAACGCACCAATGTACTGCCCATGGTCACGGATAATATCCCACTGGATATTCCCGAATCCCATTTTGAGTACTTCCATGGAAAAGAAAGGCACACCGCCCTGCAACTCTGTAATGGGTGACGCCAGACCTACAATGGCGGGATCTGATCCCCAAAATGAAGCACCATACCCCACAGCAGATGCGACGAGCAACACGCCGAGTAAGAACAAGGAATTCTTATGGCGTGCAAGACCAAGAAATAGAATCAGGCCAAAGATGAGACTCGGCCCCATGACGGACAGACTTTGCGCAGGATGAAGATGGAGAACGCAATCCTTGAGAGCGACCAGAAGATGGCTCCAGTCCAGTTGCAAATGTCCTATCCAATCCAGCGCACCTATGACGATGAAAACACCAACGCCACCCATAACACCGCCGATAATTTGTAGCGGTACATAACGTATAAGATTGCCAGCTTTTAATTTGCCAATAATCCACAATCCCGCTCCAGCCACCAGTGCAGTCAGTGCAATAGCAGCCAGCAGAGTTGGTAAAATGGTATCGGCCTCATACAGCCCAACCATATCTTGATAGATGGCTCCCAAGAAGAAAAACAAGATGCCTGTCAAGGCCGTACCGGGGCCGGCCAAACCAAAGGGAATACAACTTTGCAACGAAAAGAAAAGGCTACCCACACCCATGCCCACCAAGGCAGTGGAGAGAATAATAGGAAGGTAGTCATACATCCCGATCTGAGATGAGGCCAGCAATGACATCGCCAAGGCAAAGAAGAACCCAAGAGAACCAGATATCAAACCTGCAAAGACATTAAGGGCCGGATTGCCAGCGAAAAAAGGAACACTCTTTACATGCTCCTCTTCCTCCTCAAGCGGCACATTTGATTCGGTTTCATAATTGGTTTCCCAAACTTGCGGCGGCGGGTCATCGGTCAAACCAGAGACATCCAAATCTCCTTCTCCAAGCTCAGTAAGCTCTTCGACCTGCTCAAATTCCTTGCCGCAATCCTGGCAACACACTCCCCCGTCCTTCTCAATGACGATCGAGCCGCAGGCAACACACAGGACGTCCTCTTTGTCGGGCAATTCAACGACCACATTGGTGTTATCCAGATCAATGAATTCCCGGTCGCCACTATCAGGCAATTCTTCTGCAACTTCCGGCTGATCTTCCTCAAACATGGCCGCCAAATCCTCGGCCAAGTCGTCATTAAGGATGGTCACACCATGACCACAATCCGGGCATTTGGCCTTTTTTCCGGCCAATTTATTGGGAACATCTCTTTCATATCCGCACGAATCGCATTTGAATAATGCCACGTAGCACCACCTGGGTCGTATGATTCAAGCCAGCCCAACGGCAGGCAAGCATGATGAATTCTCTGATATTTTTACAGTACATACGTGAAGGATGGGGGGGGCGCAAGCCATGCTGAGAAATGACAAGGACAAACTTTTTTCACAAAAATTGCTTCAAGGTCTAAAGTAAACAATTATTGAGTCGATAAGATTGGCACGAGTAAGGATAATTGTGCACACGGAACGTGCCAACCACTCGTAAAAGACTGTTTGGAACCCATGGAAGGGCTGACAATGCAGACAAGGAATACTGTCTCCATAATTGTTTCCGATTTGGAAACACACCCAAGCTTGCCGCGCCTGCTGCAATCCGTGGCGCTCCAGTCAACCGGACTGGACCGCACCGAGATCGTGATAGTCGGCAATGGTTCGCACTCCCCTACCACCAAGACAGTCTGGTCAGCCATCACTGGCATGGACAACATATCACTCGTCACAGTGCCAGAAGACGCCAACACAGCTTTAGCCCGCAACAAGGGGGTCGAAGCTTGTCATGGCGATCTGCTCACCTTTCTTCGCCCGGATTACCGCCTCGATCCCAAATACCTGACTACCGCCTTTTCCGTTTTCGAGGATTATCCCGAGGCAGACGTCATGTATACCGACTATATCCGCCTGGCCGGAAAGAAGGACAGATCCGTTCGTCCCGGCATGATTCAGCTTCCCGAATTCGACGAATCATTGCTCCAAAGCAGAAATATCCTTGGCCCAGCTGTCATGATGCGGCGTGGCGCCTTTGAACGAACTGAAGGATTCAAGGAAAACACCATTTATCGCGACTGGGATTTGTGGGTTCAGAGTGCCAACACAGGGAGTGCTTTTTATCATGTGGATTACCCCCTGGCCTCCTGTGCGCATACCAAGACTTCCTTCCGCGAACGGGCTGAAGACGGCCGCTGCAAGGCGATGATCATCATAAACAACCAATCCTATTTCCACATCCACACTGTTAAGTGGGCTCTTGCCTACCTCCGTGGTGATTCCTGGGCGCAGGCATTCAGCTTCATGGTAATCCCCTCTGCAGTGGAAGTGACGCGCATGATTCATGAGTACAACATGAAGCAGATGGGCACAGACATCATCGCCCAGCGAGCCATTAAGCAATTCGATCTAGAACCGCACACAGTGCAGGCCACCCGATAAAAAAAGGGCCGCTTCAAACGAAGCGGCCCTTTTTTATTCTCATTCGAATCGACTACAACGGCGTACCGTTTTCTTCAAGATCCTTGATCAGCAATTCGCGAATGCGCTTGGCAATCGGTCCGGGCTGGACATCATGAATAGGCTTACCGTTGAAGCGCACTACCGGGATAGCGTCTCCAGTGGTCCCCACAATGATGACTTCCTTGGCTTCCATGATCTGCTCTTTGGATATTCCGCGGAACGTGATGGACAATTCACCCTTCAGCAGGTCAATGGCCCGCATCAGAGTCGTGCCAGCCAAGGCATTGGTAAACTCAGGAATAAGCATCTTCCCTTCTTCGGTGACAATACAAACATTCTCCGTGGCACCTTCAGCCAGGAAATCGTTGTCATCGAAGCAAAACGGATAGTCATATCCCTTTTCTTGTGCCTCGCGCTTCATAAGCACATTGGGCAAATAGTCGATGGACTTGATCGTCGCGAGATAAGACTGCTTGGCCGGGACAGACGTCTTGAAGGCAGTTACACCCTTCTCGTAGACCTCAGGCTTGGGCGCATGCATGTCGCTAGCTACGATATACAGACTCGTCTCTGGACATTCACTCGGATAAACGCCAAATCCACCGGGGCCACGCCCCAGGAAAAGACGAAGCATGCCCGTATCCTTCCCACCAGCACGACAGACTTCCAAAGCCAGTTCGCGAACCTCTTCCCAGGAACACGGCGGCTCCATATAGATGGACGCAGAGGAACGCTTCATGCGCTCTATGTGCGGATCAAGCTGGTAGAGCTTGCCGTCCACGAACTTCATGGCTTCAAACACACCGTCACCGCGATGAACCAGATGGTCATCCCACGGCATAATCATAACGGTCGGATCCGTGCAGATCATGCCTACACGATGCTCGTAAAAGGCGTGAATCTCAGAGGCACCGGGTCTTTCGACTGCCAGCATAGCCTCAAGATAGGCCTGTTTATCAGCGACTTTCACCATTGTTTTAATCCTTAAGGAACACGGACCAGATCACGCTCGATCAAAGTCTCGGCGATCTGAACAGTATTCAATGCTGCGCCCTTGCGGATGTTGTCAGAAACGATCCACATGTTGATACCGTTGTCGATGGTCTCATCCTCACGGATGCGGCCAACATATGTGGCGTCTTGACCAGCGGCATTGACGGGCATGGGGTAGGCCTTCTTGTCGGAATAATCCTCGACTTCAATACCAGGAGACTTGGCGAGGAGAGCACGCACATCGTCAGCACTGAGCTTTTCCTCGGTCTCGATATTCACGGATTCGCTGTGGCCGTAGAAGACCGGCACGCGCACGCAGGTCGCCGTGACCTTAATGGACGGATCGCCCATGATCTTGACGGTCTCATGGACCATCTTCATTTCTTCTTTTGTATAGCCATTATCCATAAAGACATCGATGTGCGGCAAGCAATTGAATGCAATCTGATGCGGATAAACATCTGCGACAACCGGCTGACCGGACATGAGACGACGCACCTGATTTTCCAGCTCTTCAATGGCCTTCTGGCCAGTGCCGGAAACAGCCTGGTAGGTGGAAACCACCACGCGCTTGATCTTTGCCTCATCATGAATGGGCTTGAGGGCCACCATCATCTGGATGGTAGAGCAATTGGGGTTGGCGATGATGCCCTTGTGCCAGTCCAGATCCTCGGGATTTACCTCGGGGACTACCAGGGGGCACTCTTCATTCATGCGCCATGCAGAAGAGTTGTCCACAACCACGCAACCAGCCTTGGCCGCTGCGGGAGCAAACTTCTCGGAGATGGAACCACCTGCGGAGAACAGGGCGATATCCACGCCCTCAAATGCGTCCTCAGTCAGTTCTATAACGGTGTGTTCCTCGCCCTTGCAGGTAACTTTCTTGCCCGCACTTCGAGCAGAAGCCATGGGGATCAGCTTGCTGTAGGGAAAATCCCTTTGCTCAAGAACCTTCAACATTTCCTGGCCAACAGCACCGGTGGCGCCGCACACAGCTACAACAAATTCTTTGCTCATAATACTCTCTCCAGCCTCAATATCTTATATCTTTAAATTTCTTCCGATTTCCAAAACAGCCTTGGCGCGATTTAGGGTGTATAGATGTACGCCCGGAGCGCCGCCGTCGATAAGTTCTTGAGCCTGTTTGGTAGCGTAGTCGATGCCGAGCTTGTACACAGCGTCGTCTCCACCCTCCTTGTGCGCTTGTTCAAGCGCGCTCAAAAATTTACCGGGAATAGCGGCTCCACACAGGCCCAAAATGAACTTGGCGGAAGCGAGACTCATGATGGGCAGAACGCCCGGAATGACCGGCACATCGGAGCCCATAGCTTTAAGCCGCTCCACATAGTCAAAATAGAGGCGATTATCGAAGAAAAGCTGGGTTACCAGAAATCTGGCTCCCTTCTTCACCTTGAGATCAACCATCTCCAGATCGGACTTGATGGACGGGGACTCGAAATGCGGCTCGGGATAGGCTGCACCGCCCACGCACATTTCGGGATACCGTTCGTTGATAAACTCGATGACATCTGTGGCGTGTTTAAATTCCTGCTTGTTAAAGTCGAAATCTTCAACGTCACGCGGCGGATCACCACGTAAGGCCAACACGTTCTCAATATTGGCTTCACGCAATTTGGTCAGGAAGTCATCCAGCTTCTCAACAGAAGCGCCCACACTTGTCAGGTGGGTGATGGGCTCAATGCCGTGGTCCCGTTTCATGCGGGTGGCGATTTCCAGGGTATTGTCCTGGGTGCCGCCGCCTGCGCCATAGGTTACGGAAGCAAATAGCGGATTCAGCTCTTTGAGCTTTTCGACCACTTCAAAAAAACCGGGCCAGGCTTCCTTTTCTTTGGGCGGGAAGAACTCCAGGGAAATAAAGGGAGATTTCCTCTCAATAAGATCACAAACCAGCAAATCGAAACTCCTTGAATAATATATAACCTTGCACGGCGCTCTCACTTCACCGAGCAAGAGAAATTACATACGCTTTCTTTACGTAACCTTCAATGAAGAAATAACAGGAAGCCCAGATGGGCCAAAGAAAAAACTATTGATGGAGGGCTTCGACAATCACTATGTCGGCAGGCAAATAATTCAGAACAGGTGGCATATTGGGATCAACCCACTCCATTCTCTGGTTTTCCAACGAGGTCAATTGGCCGGAATATCTGGTGATATGGAAAAAATATAAACTGACGGTAAACTCATCGTATTCGTGAACAAGATTCCGCCAATACTCAAATTCCATTGGAGTCACGCCAAGCTCTTCTTGAAATTCACGCACCAGAGCATCATCACGCGACTCACCTTTCTCGATCTTGCCGCCGGGGAACTCCCACCAGCCAGCCATCTTGGCACCTTCGGGACGCTCAACCGCCAAATACAATCCGTCCTGCCAGATAATCCCGGCCACGACTTCGATTGTAGGCTTCACTATTCACCGCCCACTTCGCTGTTAATCGCTTCCATCTGCTCTTCAATTACACCCATTTTGAGCATGAGGTCTTCAGCCCATTCGGATGCATCCTTGTATGCAGAGTTCAGCTTCAAAGCTTCTTCCGGCTTTTCATAAGTTGCTGGATCATTCATTTTTTCTTCCAGCTCAGCTTGCTCGTCGAGCACTTTCTCAAGGTCCACTTCAAGCTTTTCATACTCAGCCTTGAGCGGCTTGAGCTTGCGATAAAGACGATTACGGTCTTCAGCCTTACGGCGCTTCTCTTCTTTGGTGAGCTTGCGCTTTTCCTTGGCTTCTTCCGGCTTACACGCGGCCAGGCCAGCCTTACACGCTTCTTCTTCCTTGCGCTTGGCGTGATATGCCTTAAACCCACCGAGGTACTGCGTGATGCCGTCTGTATCCAAAGACCAGACTTCTTCAGCTACCTCGTTAAGCAAATAGCGATCATGCGCCACGAACAGCAAAGTGCCTTGGTAATCCTTGAGCGCACGAATAAGCCCTTCGCGGGTCTCAATGTCCAAGTGGTTGGTCGGTTCGTCAAGAATCAGGCAATTGACGCGGGCCAGAAAGAGGGTCGCGAGCAACAGGCGAGACTTTTCTCCACCCGATAATCCGCTTACCTTACGATCAAAAAAGGGCTCGCCCAACAAGAACAGACCGAGAACTGACATGACCTGCTCTTCCGTCAAACTGGAGTCGGACAAGCGCCGAATTTCGCCAATAACAGAATTATCTAGATTCAAAATCTCGTGCTGATGCTGACTAAAGTAACCTACCTCTGTGCCGGAACCAATTTTGGTATGCCCACCAGATGGCTCAAGGTCACCAATAACAAGCTTGAGCAGTGTAGATTTACCAGCTCCGTTTGGCGCGACCAGGGCGATTTTCTTACCCCGGAAAATTTGAAAATTGAGCTTTGGCCAAACCGACTTGCTACCCTCATAGCTGAATTCAAGATCAATCGCCGACACTGGCACCTTATCGCCACGCTTGGGTTCGGGCAGCCGGAAATTAAGCGACTTACCGCGATGGGAAGTAGCCTGCACCTCCTTGATCTGAGTCAACTCCTGCTCCAGCTTCTCCACCTTCTTGAGCTTGGATTGGGCCTGAGCAGCCTTACGCGCCTTAACGCGAAATTTGTTAATATACTTATACTCGTTGTCTATACGAGCCGACAACTTAGCTGCTTCCTTGGCACGCTGATCACGGTTCTCCTCGTCCCAAGCCAGATAATCATCGAAATTACCTTTGCGCAAAACAGGCTTGCCCGGGCCAAGAAAAATGACATGGGAGGCAACGCGATTAAGAAAGATGCGATCATGCACAACGAAACAGAGCGCGCCACGAAAATTCAAGAGATACTCTTCCAGCCATTCCACGGCTTCTAAGTCGAGATGGTTGGTAGGTTCGTCCAAAAGCAGAATGTCTGCACCCTGCAAAAGCACGCGAGCCAGCTTTGCACGTTCTCGCCAACCACCGGAGAGCTCTCCAATCATCTTGAAGAGATCATCGTCATGAAACCCAAGGCCGGAAAGAATGGCCCGGGCCTTGTGATCAGGGTTGTAACCATACAACTCCTCGAACTCAGCCTGCTTATGCGAAAGCCTTTGGATACGATTGTTATCAGCATCAGCCACGGCCTTTTCCCAATCATCCCAGAACTCGTTCCAGGATGGCAAAGCAGACAGGACCCATGAAAGCAGTGGCTGAGCCAGCGTTTCCTCATCCATTTCCTGCTCTACATATCCCACACGAGCGGTCTTGGAGAGAGTAACCTGCCCGGTACTCGGCTCAACATCGCCGGCCAGCACTTTAAGCAGCGTACTCTTACCACACCCATTGGGACCAGTAAGGGCAAGACGCATCCCTGGCACTACCTCAAAGGCAACATCAGCAAAAACGGACTCGCCACCATAGGCTTTACCAACATTTTGAACAGTAATACGTGACATGGGTGAAGGGAATATAATGGTAATGAACAAGATGCAAGCCTACTCTTTACGAATGGAATAGGTTTAGGTAAACGGATTCAATGTCCGATTGGTATGTCTACCTTCTCCGTTGCGCCGACAACACACTTTATTGCGGTATCACCACCGACCTAAAACGGCGAGTGGCCCAGCACAACAAGGGTGTCGCGGCAAAGTACACCCGAGCAAGAACACCTGTGACACTTGAAACGTTCACTGAAGTTAAGGACAAAAGCGAAGCTCTGAAACTGGAACTTAAGGTGAAAAAACAAGCGAGAGCTGCAAAAATCGACTACCTGAACAGATATCGGGAGCAATTGACCCGATCCGAACAATAGAGTCAAAAGATGCTGACAGTCTTGCCAAACCTTTGACTTCAATATAGAAGTCACAATTAGTTTTATCAATTATCAATTTTTATAAAGTAGTTAAACGGATGTTGGATACTAGCACCCTTTCACTCATTCTTGTCATGGTCGGCTTTATCGCCGTAGCTGTTGTCATGGTTCATCACCACAACAACACAGATCAAGTTCGCCGTAAGAAGGGCGAAGTGGCCGCCTATTCCAAAAAACTCAACAGAAAGATTCAAGTCGTTGAAAACGAAATTGTGGATCTCAAACTCAAGGTCGATGAACTCAACGAAGAAATCGACGCTTTGCAAGTTTAGCGAATAACCATGGTTACACTTTTTATTATACTCGTTGTCATAGCCCTTGCGTTGTTCTTTGTATTGAACACAATCTCCTCCAAACGCCTCTCCGAGATAAATGCTCTGGAATCCGAAAAATGCACTCTAGAAAGCAAATTCGAATTCATGATCAGTCAGCGGAGCGAACTGCGTAAGGAGATTGATGACAAGGAACGGGAACTCGCCAATCTAAAACACGGCCAAGAAGGCATCAAAACCTACTCTTCCTACGACCTCGAAATTTCCGATGAAAGCGATAATGACAAAGTAAGTCGCTACCTCATCCAAGAAGGTAAAATCACTCTGGAACAAAACGAGAAAATTCTCAAAAAGATGGAACTTCTGAAAATGGACTTCCTTGGGTCCGCCCTCGCCCTCGGCTACATAGACCTCAAGACCGCTCAGATGACCATGAAAGTCAACAAAGTCACTACCAAAGTAGTGAGCATGGATTCCTAATTACGTCCAAAAGACTATAAGAAAGGCCGCCCCTCTTTCGTGGGGCGGCCTTTCTTTTTTGCTTTATTCTCAGGCTCTACAGATTCGCCAGAACAGCCTCGGCCATCTCGACACAACCGACGGATTTGCCGCCTTCCTGCCAAATGTCACCGGTGCGGTAGCCCTGCTCAAGAGTCTTTTCAACAGCCTGATCGATACAGTCAGCCTCTTCGGTCATATCGAAGGAATGGCGCAGCATCATGGACACCGACAAGATGGTAGCCAACGGATTGGCCTTGTTTTGACCCGCAATGTCCGGAGCAGAACCGTGAATAGGCTCATACAAACCGGGGTTGGATTCACCCAGGGATGCAGACGGCAGCATGCCGATGGAGCCCGTGATGGCAGCGGCTTCGTCGGACAGAATATCGCCGAACAGATTGCCTGTGACGATCACGTCGAACTGGGACGGATCACGCACAAGCTGCATGGCCGCGTTATCCACGTACATGTGATCAAGCTCAATATCCGGGTAATTCTTGTGCTCGTCGATGACGATCTCACGCCAGACTCGGGAAACGTCCAAGACGTTGGCCTTGTCCACGGAACACACACGGCCGGAACGCTTGCGGGCGGCTTCAAACGCAACCTTGGCGATACGACGGATTTCATGTTCGTAATAAGTCATGGTGTTGTAACCAAAACGCTCGCCATCTTTTTCACCATCAAAACGCGGTTCACCGAAATAAATACCGCCGGTCAACTCGCGAACGACCATGACATCAAGACCTTTGGCTACGATATCAGGGCGCAGGTAGCAGGCATCAGCTAACTGTTTGAACAGATTGGCAGGACGCAGATTGGCAAACAGCCCCAGTTCCTTGCGAATACCAAGGAGACCTTTCTCCGGGCGAATGGCGGGATCAATTGTATCCCACTTGGGTCCGCCGACTGCGCCAAGCAGAACAGCATCTGCTTCCTTGCATTTGGCAATAGTGTCAGCCGGAAGGGGAACACCCTCGGCATCGATAGCGCAACCGCCAATCAAGGCTTCGGTGGTCTCAAAAGTACGACCAAATTTTTCACCCACGGCGTCCAACACACGAAGTGCTTGGGTCACAATCTCGGTGCCGATTCCGTCACCGGGCAATACACAAATTTTCATTTCTCTCTCCTTATAAGAACCGCTTTCGCGGTTAACCTCTGGCGGCCCTCTCAGCAGTCGCCTTTGGCGGGACCAGAGAACTCTTTAAAGAAAGAGTTCTCTAGACTCTCCTCAACATATTGGTGCGCTTCGCGTTTGCTACGCAAACGACTGCACTTCATTATTCGACTAGGCCAGCTTCTTCTTGGCGTATTCAACCAATCCGCCAGCATCCAGAATTTCCTGCATAAACGGCGGCACAGCTGCAGCCTGAATGCTCACGCCAGTGGTAAGATTCTTAATAGCACCTGTTGCGGTATCCACTTCGATCTGATCGGTGTCGCTGAACTTCTCGATGTCATCGCCGATTTCCAGCAGCACCAGCCCCATGTTGAAACCATTGCGGTAGAAAATACGAGCAAAAGAATGTGCGACGACAACAGGAATACCTGCTCCAAGGATGGAGATAGGAGCGTGCTCACGGGATGAGCCGCAACCGAAGTTTACGCCGCCGACCATCACGTCATTTTCCTTGACGCGTTTGACCCAACCGGCCTCAAGGCCTTCCATACAATTGGCACCCAACTCTGCGGAGTCGGTCGTGACAAGGAAACGGGCCGGGATAATGGCATCAGTATCTATATGATCGCCCACTTTATGAGCGGTTCCGGTAACTTTCATTATCGCCTCCTACAGTTTGGCGGGGTTGGTGATCACACCGGTAATGGCGCTTGCAGCTGCCACGGCGGGATTGGAAAGGAAGACTTCTGCTCCAAGAGAACCCATACGGCCCTTGAAATTGCGGTTGGTGGTGGCGATACAACGCTCGCCGCCTGCCAGGATGCCCATATGGCCGCCCAGACAGGGACCACAGGTCGGCGGACCGACGATACAACCGGCGTCCATGAATATTTCCATCAACCCTTCGTGCATGCATGCCTTCCAGATGGACGGCGTGGCAGGCAGGATAATGCAACGAACCTTGGGATCGACTTTACGCCCTTTGAGAATGGCTGCAGCGACGCGCATGTCTTCGATACGACCGTTGGTGCAAGAGCCGATAACAGCCTGATGCACCTGAACGCCAGCGGTCTCATCCACTGATTTGACGTTATCCGGCAGATGCGGGCAGGCAACCTGCGGAGCCATGTCGGTGACATCGATATTCAGAACGCGCTCATACACGGCGTCCTCATCGGCGGTCATGATTTCGCCGCCGGAAAAACCAGCGTCCTTGGCGTAGTCCATGGTCTTCTGATCCACCGGGAACAGACCTACCTTGCCGCCCGCTTCAATGGCCATGTTGGCAATGGTCATGCGGCCTTCGATGGACATGTTGTCCACCACTTCACCGCCGTATTCCAAGGCTTTGTACAAAGCGCCGGAAACACCGAGTTGCCCAATCTGGTTCAGCACGAAATCTTTGGCACTCACATGTTCCTGCGGCGTACCGGTCAGATTCACCTTGATAGTAGACGGCACTTTAAACCAAGTCTCACCAAGCGCCATGCCTGCGCCAACGTCAGTGGAACCCATGCCTGTGGCAAATGCGCCAAGACCACCATACGTGCAAGTGTGGGAGTCTGCGCCGATAACAACATCGCCGGGGCCGACAATGCCCTTTTCAGGAAGCAGTGCGTGCTCAACGCCAACTTCACCACACTCATAGTAATGGGTAACGCCCATTTCTTCTGCGAACTCGCGGACGACCTTCACCTGTTCGGCGGAGTCAATGTCCTTGTTCGGAGTAAAGTGATCACAAACCAGGGAAATTTTGTCCTGATCGAACACCTTTGTAGCGCCCATAGCCTTAAATGACTTAATAGCCAAAGGAGCGGTAATATCGTTGGCCAAGACCATGTCCACGGAGCACTGGACAATCTGCCCGGCCTCGGTGATTTCCTGATCCGTATGCTTTTGCAGGATTTTTTCAGCTAATGTCTGACCCATCGGTTATTTCTCCTCTTTGGCTTTTTCCATTCGATTCATGGCGTTGATCATTGCCAAGGCACTCGCCTTAACAACATCGGCGTCAGCTGCACGACCCACGGATTTCACGCCGTCGTGTTCTATACGTACGGCGACGCTACCAAGGGCATCAGAGCCTTCTGTGACAGCGTTGACCGAATATACTTCGAGTTTTGGAGCGTACCCCACTAAGGTGTAGATGGACTGGAAGACCGCGTCAATGGAACCTTCGCCAAAGGAACTGGTCTTCTTAATCTCCATTTCTTCACCCTCGGAGCCGAACTCCATGACCATGGCTGTGTGCGGAGGCACATCGCCAGTGCCGGAGAATACGGACATATCCACCAAGCGAAACTTGTCACGACGGCGGTACACATTCTCCAAAATCAAGGCTTCAACATCCTCGTCAAAGACCTGTTCCTTCTTGTCGGCCAAATCCTTAACAGCCTTGAAGAGCACTTGAATCTGCTCTTCATCCAAGGCATAGCCCAACTCTTCGGCCTTGTTTTTGACAGCGTGAGAACCGGAGTGTTTGCCAATGACAATATCATTGGTAGTGCGCCCGATGGACTCCGGGGTCATGATTTCATAAGTCAGACGGTTCTTGATAACGCCATCTTGATGAATGCCGGACTCATGCGCAAAAGCGTTGGCTCCCACGATTGCCTTGTTCGGCGGAATCGGCATGCCGATGATCTGAGACAGGCGGCGGCAGGAAGGATACAGCTGCTCAGTCACAATGTTAGTCTCAACGTCGTACAATTCTTTACGAGTGTTGAAGGCCATGACCAAATCTTCGAGAGCTGCGTTACCGGCACGCTCTCCAATCCCCAGCACCGTGCACTCCACCTGACGAGCACCCGCTTTAACCGCTGCCAAGGTATTGGCAACAGCGGAGCCGAGGTCATTATGACAGTGAACAGAAATGATGGCGTCATCAATGTTCTTCACATTGTCCTTCAGGTGCTTGATCATGTCATAGTACTCAAAGGGCTGGGTATAACCAACGGTATCAGGAATGTTGATCACAGTTGCACCGGCAGCAATGGCGACTTCTGTCACTTCAACCAGAAAATCCCAGTCAGAGCGGGAAGCGTCTTCAGCAGAAAACTCTACGTTATCTGTGTACTGCTTGGCATGTTTGACCGCTTTGTCGATCATTACAATCACTTCTTCCGGCGTCTTGCCCAGCTTGTGTTTCATATGAATTTCACTAGTGGCGAGGAAGGTGTGGATACGGGGATGTTTCGCGTCTTTAATGGCGTCCCAGCAGCGATCAATGTCACCAACGACTGCGCGACACAGGCCTGCTACCTGAACGTTATTAACGGCTTTTGAAATAGCTTGGACAGCTTCGAAGTCCCCCTGACTGGCAATGGGAAAGCCAGCTTCGATAATGTCAACGCCCAAGGTTTCCAACTGGCGAGCCATGCGGATTTTTTCATCCAAATTCATGGTTGCACCGGGAGACTGTTCACCATCACGCAAGGTGGTATCAAATACGTAAACTCTCTCTGACATGATTTTCCTCCGGGATCTTCCCTTATGGGATATGTTCTAAATTGATTGCATATAATAGTGCAAGCTCAACACGCACCAGGCGTGTGGAGTTTCGCGGTCAGTACGACGTACTAATATGGGATGAGGAAGTGCTAGCCTAGCTCTTCAGGCTTATCCCGTAGTAGTCGTTTTCCGCGACGGGATAGAATAATTAGGGTGTAGATGGGGCCGGAAATCAGGTAGCCCAGAAAAATGGGAAAGCCGAGAACCTTGGGACGGGAAGCCACCAAAGTAAACAACAGGACGGCGATAACCATCCAGCTGAAGGCATGGGCTTTGAAGGAACTGATTTCCTTGAAGGAGTAGAAGCGGACAGTGCTAACCATAAAGAAAGACAGCACATACACCAAACCGAGAGTGAAAGTGGGCAGCACACTGTGCATGTACTGTTCAGGCACGTACTCGGAGAAGAGGACCAAGGTGGCCAGTGTGCAGGCAGCTCCAGGAATGGGCAGGCCTACAAAATGCTTCTTTGAGCTGGTGGCTGACTGAACATTGAAGCGGGCCAGACGCAAAGCGCCACACGCCATGAACAGGAAAGCAGCCATAAGGCCGAGACGACCGTAGTCGTTCAAAATCCACAGATATGACATCATGGCAGGAACAACGCCGAAAGCCACCAAGTCAGCCAAGGAATCCAATTGGACCCCGAACTCGCTGGTGGTACCAGTCAAGCGTGCAACCTTGCCGTCCAAACCATCGAACACGCAGCTTGCCAGGATACACATGGCACAGGAGGCGTAATCCCCCTGAATAGCCCAGGTCAATCCCAGAAAACCGATGAACAAGCTGGCAGTAGTCAGCAGGTTCGGCAGCAAGTATACGCTTTTGTGGCGCGGCAGTTTCTTTTCTTTAGCCATATCAGTAAATTATCTCTTTTGTCCGGCTCTTAAGCTTTGCGCTTGGTGGCCAGGACAGTTTCGCCAGCAGCGACCTTCTGTCCGACGCTGACAAGTGGCATATAGCCATCAGGGATGTAAAGGTCAACTCTTGAACCAAACTTAATCAAACCGAAACGCTCACCGCGCTTGAGTTTATCCTGCGGTTCAACCCGGCAAACAATGCGGCGGGCAACGAGTCCGGCGATCTGGACCATGGTAAAACGCTGGTTTCCCTTGCCCGTGACAACTACGATATTACGTTCGTTGTCTTTATGAGCCTTGTCAAAGGAAGCGTTGATGAACTTGCCGGGGATGTAGCGAATGGTCTCGATCTTTCCAGAAACGGGCATGCGGTTTACGTGCACATCCGTAATGTTCATGAAGACCGCGATGACTTGACGCATTTCGCCGCTGATCGGGTCCTCTTCACGAGTGACCTTGATGACCTTACCGTCCGCAGGAGAGCTGACAGCTTCGGCGTCTTCCGGCCCAACACGTTCGGGATCGCGGAAAAAATGACCAATAAACAAGGTCAAACCGAGCATCACCATAGTCATAAACCAGCAATCCAAAAGGGCGAAAAGCAGGGTCACGAATGCGGCTATAATAATATATGGCAGTCCTTCCAGGGCGACGCCAACGGACGGTTTCAGCATGATCGTCTCGCTCCTTGATGCATAATTTTCAAAAGTTTACCTTGCGAACGTACGAACCGCAAGTTTGTTTTACATTATATAGCCCAGAACGTATGCTTTAATTATGACATGGTTCTTCCTCTCTCTTGCTGCCGCCTTTCTCATGGCTACCAACGCAGCGTACATGAAACGTTTTTTTTCAGATGTCTCTTCATGGGACATGTGCGTAATCCCATTTCTCTACTCCATGCCTCTCTGTGGACTGGCGCTGCTGGCAATTGACATCCCGAAGCTGGGTGACGGATTCCTTCCGGCCCTTTTCTGGGTGACACCCGTCACCATGGTGGCCGTCATACTCCACTTCCGAGCCATCCATGTCTCGCCTCTCTCACTGACCTTACCATTTCTGAGCTTCACCCCGGTCTTTGTTCTGTTCACAGGTGACCTCATCTTGAATGAACAACTCAGCACCATGGGGATAATGGGGATGCTGCTGGTGGTCATTGGCGGATACGTCATTAATCTGGACAGCGTCAGATTAGGATTATTCGGCCCCATTAAAGCTATCTTCCGTGAACCAGGTTCTGCTCTAATGCTTATTGTCGCCGCTTTGTATGCTCTGGCTTCAGTTGGCGGCAAATTGATGATCATCAACTCCTCACCGATGTTCACCGGCATGTTCCTTTTCTGGCTACTCGGCATACTCATTCCACTGACACTCATCGGCTCAGGCAAGGCTTCCATAAAAGTAGTGCTTCGAAAGCCCCTGCTCGGACTTGGTGCAGGCTTCATAGTGTTTACCGAGATAGTCTGCCACAACTTCGCCATGTCCATGGTTGCGGCTGCCTACATGATAACCATCAAGCGAATGACTGGCATCTTCTCCGTCATCTATGGATGGTTCCTCTTCAATGAACGCGGCATACGCTATCGCTTCTTCGGCACAGCCATCATGACCATAGGCGCAGCCCTTATCGCCTTCTTCGGCTAGCCCCTGTTCTTCATGATCGGGAACAGGATCATTTATGCACAATTTGACAACCATATTTACATATTGACAATCTACTTGTCATAGTGCATATCAATAAAAAAGATACAAGGAGATTGCCATGAATGAAGTGCTCACCTCTCGAACCAAGACGGACTCCGCAGGTGTAGAAATTATGCCGCCGACTATTTTTTACATATCTTTGATCAGTGGATTCATGATGGAGCTAATATACTCTTGGTCATTATTTCCAGACTATTGGCTACTTACATTGATATTAGGAATGACCATTGCCATTACTGGGGCAGCTTTCATGATGTGGGGCCACGGAAGATTTCAACGCTTTGGCGTAAATATCCCAACCAATTTACCCACTAAACAACTAATTACGGAAGGAGCCCACAGCTTCAGCCGAAATCCGATGTATGTAGGATTCATCGCCATCCTGCTAGGATTGGGCATTGCAATGGGCAGTCTGTGGCTGATAGGCTCAACCCTAATGATGGGTTTGTATCTGGCATGTTACGTTATCCCTCGAGAAGAGGCGTATCTAGTCAGAACATTTGGTGAAGAATATGAAGAATACCGCAGATCCGTACGTAGGTGGATATAAAATGCCCCCCAAAGATGCCACAGGCGCAGAACTACATACCCTCTTTAGAGAGGTGTTCCTGCTGCATGCAACCCTAACTGAAATATCGGACAAAGTGCATGAACAGGCCGGAATGCGTACCCCGCAAATCCGAGTGGCACACACCCTGCTACGCCGGGGACAGGCAACAGTCCCGGACGTGGCTTACGACCTGAATATCTCGCGCCAATTCGTCCAGAGCACAATAAATGAATTGGAAGCCCTCGGCATGGTTTCCTTTCACCCAAACCCACGCCACAAACGCTCAAAACTGATAGAATTAACCACCATCGGAAAAGAAAAGCTTGAGCAAGCGACCGAACGAGAAGAGGCCATTATCCAAAATGTTCTCCCGCAAATAGAATCAAAAGGCGTGGAGGATGCAACCGAATTGCTCGAATCCCTCAGATTGCATCTACGCGGTCACATTGCGTCGAAGCCAGATGACAACTAAACCAGAACTCAATAAAAAAGCCCGGTTCTAACCGGGCTTTTTTATTCCATACATACTACTTCATTTAAGTCAGATATGAATAAAATTCCTGTCCGAGCTTATGCATAGGCAACACCTTGCCCTCAATAATGAGGCCTTGCGGCACGAAGCCCATGTTGCCGTATTCTTCCGGCGCACTGAATGCATTCTCCTTGGCGAGGATCACAGAAGTCCCCTCCAGGCCACAGTGAGCGATCAATCCTTCCGGGAAGAACGCCGCCTGATCTGCTCCCCCTTCAATTGCCGCAAAGAACGCGCGATATTTGTGGAAGAAGTTCTCATTAGTCAGAGACTGCTGGATGCCCGCGACCATCTCGTTGGCAACATAACTAACCTGACGCCCCTGCAAGATCCTGTAAGCGCCTTCCCGTGTGGGATCGGCTAGCATAACGCTACCCATCCCCAAAGAGTGCACAAGATCATGTGTCCGCTCGCCTGAGATGGGATCAGTCTGAAAGCCGAGGGTTTGAATATCCCTAAACCCATTACGGCGCGCTTGTATCTGTTGAGCCAAGAGCATAATGCCGGTTCCAGCTCCGAGATCCACACCAATGTAAGGGCCACCGGAACAATGAGGTGCATCCTTCTGGCTGATGACCGCCCGCATGACATGAGCCGCCCGAGGAGCGTCTGCCAGCACACGAAGCACAGCCGACCACTGTCGCAGTCGATTCATAAGCTCTATGTCGTCATACGGCTCATTGAGCGATTGATGACGGGAGAACTGTTCGTACAAAGCGGCAATTTCACCGTATTCAACCTTCCCGGAATGAGCACCATCATGAACATAGGCAAAGAAATACTTCACTGCCACGTTGAGACACTGCTCATCTGTCAAAGGGCAATCGGGGTCACACAGCTGCTCAATATCCATCACCAAACTTTCCCGCGAATAAAACTCGGGGGCAATGGATGACTCTGGAGAAGAGACTGCTGCTGTAAAATTACGAGCCTGAATGCCTACTGAGACCAATGGCGAGCCGGTAATCTCGATGGCTTCCAAAGTGTCCAGGTGCGGGCGCATGCTTTCGGTATGGTCTTTATTATTCATAATTATTGGACGGTGTTCAGTGTTGGGAAATGTTTGCCGTCCCCCGTCACTTTGCAGAGACCGTACCGAAGCAGGCAGGCCGGACCACAAAAAAACAATCTTTCCTAAAAGAAATACAAGAACACGAAAAAAGCCGACCCTTTCGGATCGGCTTGTATTCTCTGGAGCGGGAAACGAGATTTGAACTCGCGACTTCAACCTTGGCAAGGTTGCACTCTACCACTGAGTTATTCCCGCTTGGGGAAAGCCGGCCCCATTAAGGGCCGGCTGGTATGTCTGGAGCGGGAAACGAGATTTGAACTCGCGACTTCAACCTTGGCAAGGTTGCACTCTACCACTGAGTTATTCCCGCGACTTGGAGGCGACATCCGGATTTGAACCGGAGAATGGAGGTTTTGCAGACCTCTGCCTTACCACTTGGCTATGTCGCCTCTTCTGGAGCGGGAAACGAGATTTGAACTCGCGACTTCAACCTTGGCAAGGTTGCACTCTACCACTGAGTTATTCCCGCTCTCAAAAGCGAACAACTATCTAGCCTTGCCCCCTTTCACAGTCAAGCGCTTTTTTATTTTTTTTCAACATTTCGCATGTCAAGAAATACTTATATTTTCTCGACTAATAGAATTACTTTACTTTTAGTCGCTTTTTAGTATACCTACCCGCCATAATTTAGTAATTTAAAAAGATGTTAAGTGCATCTAACTGAATGAATACAAGAGAGCGAGACATGGAACAGAAAGACCTTCAATTCTTCAAAGAGATGCTCAATGGAATGATGGATGACACGCTCAAGAAGAGCAAGGACACCATCGAGGACATGACCAAATCAGGCGAAGTTTACGCTGATCCGGCTGACCGTGCCACTGCTGAATCTGACCGTGCTTTCACCCTGCGCCTGCGTGACCGCGAGCGCAAGTTGACCAAAAAGATCCAGAAGGCTGTAGACCGGATTGATGACGGCGAGTACGGCATTTGTCAGGAATGCGGCGATGATATCGCTATTCCGCGCCTCAAGGCTCGTCCCATGACCACCCTGTGCATCAACTGCAAATCGAAACAGGAAGAAGACGAAGCTGCTCGCGGCGACTAGCCGTCAGTTCGTCTTTTCCCCGCCCGTAATACAGTGGAAGCCAATTTTTTCCGCTTCCTCGCCGTAGAACTGGGCACCCTGCTCACAGGCCGTCGAATCGACAAAGTATTCGGCCCGGCCCCAGGTATTTGGACGCTCAAAATTCAAAACCCTGGCGAGCCATTACATATACTCTTCAGGCCCGCCAAAACGGCGGGCCATCTTTTTCTCTCTGCCGTCAAACCGGTCAACCCCGCCAATGCTCCGGCTATGGCCATGTGGTTCCGCAAACGACTCAGAAATCGCAGAGTACTTGGCTACCACATTGACTGGCCAAACCTTCGCCTCGCTCTTCATTTAACACCACGCGCCGAACCAGTTTGTGGCAACTATCTCATATTCGATGCCCGCGAAGGCATGAAGTTTGCCGATGAACTCGAGTCTTCCTTTGATACACAACCAGACTGGCCTGCTCTGGAAGATGTTATTTCCGACCCGGAAATCTGGCGTGAATATCCTCATATTTCTCCCCCGCTCCGCAAGGCACTCACCAAACACCCTAAAGATCAGGCTCATTTACTCTACCTGTCCGTAGTAGGCGGCACCGCTGACACCTTTCATCTGAATAAGACCAAACAGGGATGGAAACCTCCCATGGCATGGTCTGATGGCAACAGCGAATCCTTTTCATCTGCCCTTGACGCAGCCAACGCTTACGGCGAACGCACTCTCTTCCCCCTCATGGAAATGGAAGAGGAAAAGCCCACCCAACTCATCCTCAAACGAGCACGCAAAAAGGTAAAACGCAATCTGATGCGCCTAGAAGAAGAGGAGGCTCGTCTGCAAAGACTGGCTGATGAAAAGGTACGGGCCGAAGCCATGCAGGCAGAATTGTACAGATTCAAAGATGAAATGAATCTGGAAGAAATAACCGTCACCCACCCTGAACACGGGGAAATGACTGTATCGCTCAATCCGCACCTGACGCCCACGGAGAACATGGAGCTGTATTTCAAAAAAGCAGACAAGGCCGCACGCGGATTCCCTCATATCAAAAGACGACGCAGGGAACTCATGGCTGAACTGAAACGGCTGGAAGAGGGCTCTCTGCCTGAATTACAGGCTCCCAGTCGTGAAAAGGCGGCTCAAGAAGGCCCGCCTCCCTTGCCCAAGCGATACAAAGGGTTGGCCGTATCCCTGTTCCGCTCCTCGGACGGATTCACCATCATCCGTGGAAAGAACAAACAGGCAAACCACCATATGCTCAGCAAGGCGGCCTCGCCTTTTGACTACTGGTTCCACATCGCAGACGGTCCCAGTTCCCATGTCATCCTGAAACGAGACCACCCCGGACACGAAGTGCCGGAGCAGACCCTAGTTCAAGCGGCCATTATTTGTGGGCTGAAGAGCTATCGCAAGGACGATGGCAAGGCTGACATCATGTACGCCCTTGTCAAAGACGTCCGCAAAGTCAAAGGTTTCGCCCACGGGCAAGTCATGGTCGATCAAAAGATCGGCTCCCTGCGCGTTGACCTCGACCCCGCTCTCGAATCCTCTCTCGCATAAAAAAAGACGCAGTCACCTGCGCCTTTTTCAAACCCAATCGTGTATCTGACCTAAACGATTCGGTTAATTCTCGTTTCACCCAGCATATTCAGGGCTATTGATTTTTCCGCATTGAGTCGGCTGACAACAGCATCCTGCACTCGTTTAGTGGACGAACCGAACTGCCCCTTGCGGGTGTCGTACACGCCCTCAATAAGCTTGGAATTGAACTCACCACCCTCGACGTTGCCAACAAATCGATCGATGACCTTATTAAATATTCGAGACGCACCAGTCGGGCCATGCTGAACTGCTGTCGACCAAAGAACTTCACGGAGTGCTGGCGGAGCGTTGTCAAAATCCAGCCCTGTCTGTTTGAATATCATATTGCGAGCAGGATCATACGTCTGAGTGGCAATAAAATCGTGCTGCATTTTTTCAAACCGAGCAGGCTCCTCCTTGGCAATCTGCTGCCAGACAGCAGGCATACTCCCCCCCTTGGAGCCTGTATTGGCTGGTCCCGCTTCGCGCAATCGGGTTGCAAATTCCGGTGCATTCTTATCGAGATGCTTGAGAAAATTCTCCATAGTGCCAGGCTTGGACGCAATCTGATACTTGCCGTAAGACGTTCCGCCCACACGATCATATCCGATCGTGGCAATCCCCTTGGAACCTGACTCGAATTTAGCAGACAAGCTACCCACATTAGGCGCATCAACCAAAGGCGCTGTCGTCGGTACAGTTTCCTTTTGAACGGCAGACTTGGAAGCGGCAACCTGTTGCGGCAATCCAGCTTCGGAACGCATAAGACGTGTGATGGTGGTCAATGCCTCAAACATCATGGCGTCGTTAACAAGGGACGTGTCGAAAGACGAAGAGCTCCCCCCCCCGTGTACCGTTGACCCTTCTCCGAAAAGACTCTGCGTCATGCGCATCTGCGTATTGAAAGCCGACTGCATTTGCGGACTAGGGGCATTGTTTCCGCTCCCAACCTTCCCAAGCTGCATGGCTGCTATTGCTTTGTAATCGCCGACAGAACCGAGCGACATACTACTTCTCCTGCGTCAAAGTTTTGGCTTGAATACAAGCCTCCGCAGAGGATTAAGCAAAGGGTATGCCGAGTACGGCAACGAACTCAATTTTATGGAGTTTTAAAATCGTTCAGCAAATCGGAGATCGCCGCGCATGAAATTAATGAGCCGTCGGTGCCCAGCAGGAAAAGCGTAATCACTCAACGCATCAGGCGTCACAAATCCGCCTTCTACGGCCTCATTGTAAACAGGAACCGGAACATCACCATTAGAGAGCCGGCAAAGATAACAATGCATGGTCACCCGGTACCGAGTGTAGGAATAATTGATCACCGTAATCTTTTCGGTGGGCACAACATCCAACTCCACCTCTTCCTGATATTCACGTTGAAGCGCCTGTTCCGGCGTTTCGCCAGCCTCAATTCCGCCACCAGGGAATTCCCATAGACCGGGCCAGACATCATCGGGTTTGCGTTTCTGGATCAGGATTTTGTCTTCGTAAACCAACACCCCGGTCGACATTTCGATACGGATGGTCTCTTTTTTGGGTGGCAATGTAGGACGTTGATCGGCAACACCCTTTTCGTGAGCCAGACAATATGCCTGAACCGGACACCCCTCACAAGCAGGCCGCTTGGAACAAATCAGCGCACCCAATTCCATGATCGCCTGATTAAAATCTCCGGGCCGTCCTTCGGGAATCAAACCACGCACGCACTCCTGAATTTCTTCTTTAACTGCCTTGTCTCGGACAGATGCATCAATGTCCAAAAGACGAGAAAAGACGCGTAACACATTGGCGTCCACGGCAGGCACGGACTTACCAAATGCGATACTGGAGATTGCCCCGGCCGTGTACTCACCTATACCGGGAAGAGCTTGTATATTTTTAGGCTCAGAAGGGAAAATGCCGCCATGCTCATTCAGAATAACGGCTGCGGCTTTGCGAATATTTCGTGCGCGTGAGTAATAGCCCAACCCTTCCCAGGATTTAAGCACTTCCTCCTCAGAGGCCTGCGCAAGAACTTGTAGATCGGGATACTGCGTCATCCACCGAGAGTGGTACTCCACAACCCGCTCCATCTGGGTTTGCTGGGCCATGATCTCGGATATCCAGACCGGATACGGCTGGGGATCATCACGCCATGGCAAGGCACGGCAGTTAGCGTCATACCACTCCAGCAGGTCGGCTACGAATTGTTTTCCATTCATTACCGGGCAGGTCTACCCGCCCTTGGCCTGATTAGCAACCGCTTCAACTGCTCTAGCCGCTGCTTCCTGATCACCAAGATAATAATGCCTCACCGGCTTGAGATTATCATCCAGTTCATACACCAACGGGACACCAGTAGGGATATTAAGCTGAGTGATATCCTCATCACTGACGTCATCCAAATACTTCACCAATCCACGCAAAGAATTACCGTGGGCCACGATAAGTACCCGCTTCCCGACCCGAATTTCCGGCTCAATAGTTTTAAACCAGTATGGCATGGTTCGATCAATAGTCAGCTTGAGGGATTCACATAAGGGAAGCTCGTCCTGCGACAATTCAGCGTATCGGGGATCGGTGCCGGGGTAGCGTTCATCATCCGTTCCCAAAGCCGGAGGCGGGATATCATAACTACGTCGCCAGACAAAAACCTGATCGTCACCGTACTTAGCAGCAGTCTCTGCCTTATTAAGCCCTTGGAGCGCACCATAATGGCGTTCGTTTAGCCGCCATGTCTTATAAACAGGCAGCCAAAGGAGGTCCATCTCCTTTTGTACCAAATGGAGTGTGTTGATCGCGCGCTTGAGAAGTGAGGTGTAAGAAACGTCAAAAGTGAAGCCTGCTTCCTTGAGAAGGCGGGCACCGGCCACAGCCTCGCTGATACCTTGCTCCGTGAGGTCCACGTCGGTCCACCCTGTGAAGCGGTTGGTCAGATTCCATTCACTTTGACCATGTCGTATCAGTACCAATGTATGCATGCTACCTCCCGGAATATCTGGTTAGATAGCCGAAGGATAGCAGAATGCCCGCCAATGTGAAATATGGAAGAAGGATATATTAATATCGCTTGGGCGCGGAGTCTCGCAACTCTTCATCTATCTGCTCAAAGAGTTCCCGTTTGCGTTTATCAAATGTCAATCCACTCTTGATGGCAGCAATAGCCAAACTGAGCACACTGAGAATGATGACAAGCCCTTTAGTGAACTCCCACTGCTGCTCCCGTATGGTATCGAGTATCCAATTCCCTTCCACTCCCTGAAAAAAATAAAGAATGGCAGGGATGGAGACGAGCGCTAATCCCAGACCGAGCAGTTCCATCCAAATAAAATTTCTACCCAACATAAGAATGAAAAGCGTTGAATCTCTGACGATTCGTAAGGTAACCAGCCGCCCTTGAAGAGTATCGATCCGCTCTTCTATGGTCTCCAGTAACTTCAACGCCTTACGAAACTTGCTAGGATCAGTAAGCTGCTGCGTCTTGATCCAATTGATCCTATCCACGCAATAATTAAAATCCTTATTGAACTCCAATAGAAGACGCGGAAATGGGAACCATGCGGCCTCTTTCTGCACTTCGCGCACCCGTTCTGCCTGATAATCCAGATTAGAATCGATGCGTTTGATCTCCCGCTTTACTTCGCTATCCAAGTTCTGCTTAAACTTGTCGGTTCCGCGCAAAAGAATTCTAAATCCCACATAATTGTTGGTCTCGCCCAATCCTTTGAGCCGTTCCAATTCTTCCATGGCATATTCATAGTAGCTATGGTTTTCATTAAAGCGCTTCTTGATATCATCGGTCAGTTCATTCACACGGCCTTTGACCGATGTGACTTCTCCCCCCACCTCAACCCAACGGTCCCAAAGAGAACTCATGAGCTGCACTCTGCCACGATCCAATTCAGGATCAATCAAGATACGATTAAATATGTGCGGATCGCGATCAATAAGATCGGAAAAAACATCCATGGCCTGCCCGGTGAACCCCATCTTCACCATACACACGCCTTGTCTGTACACAGGATCAATCCAAGTGGGAGAATAGGTATTGGCATGCTTATAGGTATTGATGGCATCCTTGAGATTACCGTCAATCTCCAACAAACGAGCCTGCAAATAAGAAAAATACCCTTGCTGCAGGGGGGTATAGCTCATGCGCTCGGCTTCCTGCCAGTGGAATAACGCCAGATTCAAATCACCGCTTTCCAGATGCCAGAATCCCCAAAGAGAATGCGGTTGGTAGCTACGCGGGTACTTAATCTGAGCTTCTTTGATTTGAACTTCAGCATCTTTAAGATTGCCCTTTTCAATTCGCTGAAGGGCATCCCAAACGAAATCCCCCTCCTGGGGCGTGAGCTGTTTCATCACCTCAGCCCAATTCTTGGCTCGTGTTCGCCAAACAATCTTAAGAGTCCGAAGTTGGCTCGGAGAGTTGATTTCGAACACAGCACGGGACATCAGTCCTTCCATGCTCTTTGGCGAATTGAGCAAGGCGAGCATGGAGGTCGGATAATCATCCTGATCTACACTGGAATCGACCTTGGAAAACCCCGCAGAAAAATCCTTGATGTCTGTTGTAGATAACTGCTGCCAAATTGATGGATCCGGTTTTTCCAACTTCTTGGATGGACAAACCGAGGCCTTGTGGTTGGTATGGCCGCAATAATAGCAGGCTGGGCCATCCGTTCCCACGAGCGCATAAGGCAACACAACTTGCATGGCACCATGATCTAGCTGCTCACCACCCTCTTTAATGGCGATGGTGCACCATGTCTCCAACGAAACAGCATCTGTGCCGTAGCGAGTTTCGTTCATATGGAACCATTCGGCTAGCAGAAAGGCATCAAACAGTCGGACATGTGGATAATCGGGCGCAAGCCTGTTCCAATCCAGCCCCACCCGTTTGGGCAGCCCGGTAGAAAAGTCGTTGTCCTCCTGAGTCACAGCAACCATCGCAACCGGCCAATATTTCCGATCGGGATCATTTTTTATGTCTTTAATGAGGCCCAGAAGTTCGCCACTGAAAGACTTGAGCAGCTGGAAGTTATCCAGCGGCATATACAATGCACCCTCGTCAATATCCGAAATATACTTGATGCCCAGCCGGCGAAGCAATTCCACCACATCCATGGAGAGATCGCGCCAGCCATTGGCGGCATCCTTGTCGGAGAGATTGCCGAGTGCCTTGATAATAAAATACCACTTTCGGGTGGTCTCGTAGTCCAATCCCTGATCCGGCATAAGGTCGAGCCACTCAACGGGAGCCAACCCATCGACGCCGCCACGCATCTGGGTAGAAAGGCCGTGAATTTCCTCTACGGTCCTCTTGAGCTTGGGATGAATCAAGACCTGGAAATCAGATGGATACTGAGCATCCTGTCTGTCCAATTCTGGAGAAAGAGCAATAGAATGGACCATTTCGTAATCCACAAGGAAAGTCAGCGGGACCACCTCGCAGAACACATGCATGGGATTGACTCGTGACCATATGGAGAGACGGGCCAATGCCCGGAACACCTCTGTGGTGTTGCAAAACCAGAGAGCCTGATCCGATTCTTCCGATATGGGGAGGCAGCCGTATTCGCGTAAAGTATTACCAACGGCCTTGTTGAGCTTATCTTTCCAGACCACCCAAATGCCGTAGCCAGATGCAACCAGACGGGACTGGCTGATCTCCGGTAAATTCTCTGTCAATGTGACGATGGATGGCACGCAGCTACCTCAATAACCGATGTTCCGACAAACACCCTGCGGGAGGCTCGGAACCGGCTTTTGTTTCTTATCTTTCTCCGTATACGCTAACAAAGCGTATTCAAGGGAATTTCTTTCCCCTCTCGAACCATGCAAAACAGGTTCCAAACCTTTTCTGCATCTTCTAATTTCCCTCTTTTTTCGCACCCTTGCTTATATATTGCTGCCTTTACTTCCAACTCATCCATCACAATGGCTCGTTGGCTAGTGTCAAGATTCCCACATTGCAGAATTTTCACAAGCGCTCGAATACGATACAAATCTGCACACGGTACGCACACAGAAAGCTGGTCGCTCCGACCACCATGCTTGATCGTCATTGGCTCAGCCACCAACCCCACGGGATATGCGAGGCACGCCCTCAGCCACATATCATAATCTTCACAGGACGGCATGGACTCATCAAAGGGACCGATAGTGTCCCACGCCACACGGGTGAACATGGTACACGCAGGGCTGATGAGACACATCTTCACCGAAGCTTCAAAAAACCACCCTTCCGGCTTGGTGTATTTGGCAGGCTGGTTCACCCTTTTGCCCTTTCGATACCATATTTCGTTGGTCTGACTGATTTCGTACTCATGCTCATGCATATAGCCAATCTGGGTTTCCAACTTTGTGGGCATCCATTCATCATCAGAATCCAACAAGGCAATTACTTCCCCCTTACAACGGCCTATTCCGTAATTCCGCGCCGAGGAAACCCCGCCATTTTCCTGATAAATATATGTAATACGAGAGACGTCATATTGTTTAAGCACCTCGACCGTCTCATCGGTAGAGCCGTCATCAATAAGGATCAGTTCCCAGTTTTCATAAGTCTGGGCAAAAACAGAATCCAATGCACGCGGCAGAAATTGCGCCCTATTGTAAGTGGGGAGAATAATCGAAATAAGGGTGTCATCCATTCCTTCAATACCTTGCCTTCGTGTTCGCTACCTGTCATATTCGCTACTTACAACCCGAGAAAAACAATGAAAATATTTCAAGTCATCAATGTCCGTTGGTACAACGCCACCGCATGGTACGCAGTCACTTTAAGCAAACTGCTGGCTGATGCAGGTCATGACGTTTATGTGTTGACGCAACCAGGAACAGCACCGGAAGAAAGAGCACGAGAATTAGGACTCAACGTCATTCCCGTCGACATCAATTCCGTCAGTCCGCTTCGTCTCGCCAACGGAACACGTCATATCATACAACTTCTCAGGACGCACCGCCCGGAAATCGTCAATTGCCACCGAGGTGAGGGATTCTTCCTCTGGGCCATGCTCAAGCTGATGGGCTTTCCCTTCAAGCTGGTGCGTACCCGTGGCGACCAACGCCCCCCACGCGGCGACCGCTTCAACCGTTGGATTCATGCCCATGTGGCAGACAGCGTTGTGGTCACCAATCGACGCATGGCCGACTATTTCCTCTCTACCATGCAAACACCCAGCGAATCCCTGTGGCTTATCCATGGCGGTGTGGACGCTGAAAAATTTCGCTTTGACGAAGCTGGGCGCGCCAAAGTTCGTCAGGAATTCGATTTCGCAGATTCCGACATCGTAATAGGTTTACTGGGCCGCTTTGACCGAGTCAAAGGGCACCAAGAGACAATTGAAGCAATTGCTCGCCTACGCAAACAGGGCATGGACAATATCCGCCTATTTCTCATCGGCTTTGATACAGCCATGTCGCAGTCGGAAATCCAAAAACACATAGAGACAAACGACATAGGCGACATAACACGCATATCCGGCAAACGAAGTGATGTGGGGGCTTGTCTGTCCGCTCTGGATGTAGGCGTTGTAGCCTCACTCTGGTCCGAAGCAATTGCCCGTTCTGCCCTGGAAGTCATGGCTGCTGAACGCCCACTTGTTTCCACCAATGTCGGCGTCATGCCAGACTTGGTCCGACCGCCCATGATCGTCGAGCCAGGAAACGTAGCTGCTCTCGCAGACGCCATAGGTGCTGTCGCACAGGATGATGAGATCAGAAAGCAAGTGCTTGAAGCACAGAAAAGGACCATGTCCCAACTGACGCTGGAAGAATTCCTCAAGCGCAGCCTGAACTTGTACCAAAGCCTGATAGAAGAAAATTAGTTCCCAAAGAACTCATTGGTCTTCGAAAGTCTATCCGCCACGGCCAGAATGGTCAGAGCGTAGCTCTCCGAATGGTTATATCGATAGATAACCTTGAGCTGTGCCTCCCGGTCCAAGCCAGATTTCCAACCGTGCCGCTTGACAAAATTCGCCATGGAGTAAAGGGCATCACTCGTATTGAAGAGATCCACCTTGCCGTCTCCAGAGCCGTCTACACCATAATGCAAGGCGCTTGAGGGGATGAACTGGCACTGCCCGATGGCCCCATACATGGAACTGGGAATTGCTAATGGATCCTGAGCATTCTGTTTCGAATATGTCAGCAGTGACTTAAGTTCTCTATAGCCCCAATCCGCTTTCTGCCCGGTTCTCTTGACCAGCCACTCCTGCATTTCTAGAGACAAATCCTTGCGCTTAATATGAGACCGAATCAACTCAAAGTCTTTGGCCAGAGCCATGGAAGCCAATATGTACACGCCCTTGTATTTACCAACCTGACTGCCAAGTTTGGTTTCTACTAGTAATAGGGCGGTCAAGACAGTACCCGGCACGCCATACTTCTTTTCTATATCAAGCAATTCCGGCTGATTTTCTCGAAAATAGGCGTAGGCGCCGGCAATGAGAATAGGATTGAGATACCTATCCATGACCTGTGCCTTTTTACGCGGGCCCGGCTTCTTCGTAGAAAGCTTTATGTTCACTAAAGAATTCATCTTCCGTGCCATGATCTTTGGTGAAAACTCCAGATCGTCGTTACCAAAGACCTTATCCACATAAGCACGGTCAAAGCCATCCTCCACCAGCCTGTCAGCCAACGGCGCCCAGATATTCTGCTGCGCCAAAGATGGCATCACAAGCCCACAAACAAAAACGGCGGCCAACGAACAAACGATGGCCGCGCGTTTCATGCGCTGTGTAATATGCAGGTCAGATTCGATCCATAGGGACAAAACCCATCTCCTCTTCAAACTCGTCGTCCATGGCTTCAGCATAGGCGACAAGGTCATAACTCTTGCCACAAGAAGGACACCTGAGTGTCACTTCCCGGCAACTGCGATGTGCGGTCAAATCAAGACCGCATTGATCGCATTCCATGCCCTTGGCGTCCCAAGAACGTTTACGCTGAGAGAACATGTGTATTGCTCTTATCTTTACTGCTGCGGCACTTCCGAGTTCTGCTCCAGGCCGAGATTCTTCTCACCCATGGCAACATACAACTCAGAAATAGCTGTGCCGTAATCGGCCAAAGCGAGAGAAAGCTGCGCTTCACTATCGGTCAGGCGGGACTGTGCATTCAGCACGTCGGTGTTGGTACCAACCTGGGCCTGATAACGGGCCACGGCCATACGGTACGCTTCTTCTGCAGCATCAACGGATTTCTGGGCAACGACGATACGGTCAGCTGCAGCAGTCAGGTTCAGGAGAGAAGTCTTAACTTCAAAACCTGCATTGAGGCGGGTTTCTTCAAGCTCAGCCTGGACCTGCTTTACGACCTGATCGGCCTGCTTTACTCCGTAGTAGTCAGAACCCCATTCAAAAATAGACATGGAAGCTTTAACGCCAACGGTCCAATATTCCTTGTTTTCGTAGGGGTAGGTGCTGCCCTTGTTCAAACCGGCATCAACACCATGATTAATGTAATCCCACTGGGCATCGACCTGAGGATACATGCTGGAAGCGGCAATGGTGGATTCCTTTTCCGCAATCGCAACAGACTTCTGGCCAATAATAAGATCCGGGCGGGATTCATAGGCACGGGCAAGGCCCTGCTGCAGAGTCAGCGGCTGGAACGGGAACTGCTTCAGTTCGCCGACATAATCCACCGGGGTTTCCAATTCAATATTAAGCTGAGCATTAAGTTTGGTATTCTGGGTAGAAACAGCATTTTGAGCGTTGAGCAAATCCTGCTTGGCGGAAGCGAGGTCAACCTCGGCGTCCAGCACCTCAGCCTTGGGGCGCAAGCCTACATCATAAAAAGCGGAGATCACTTTCAACTGGGATTCCAAACGAGCAACAGAATCCTCGGCACTCTTGACGTCCTTACGGGCTTTGAGCAGCGAAAGGAAGTTGGACTGAATGCTGGAGACCAGCGCAAGCTCCACATTCCTGACCTGAGCCTCGGTGGACTCCTTGGTCAAGGCAGCACGCTGCCAGTTGGCAAGCAAGCCAAAACCGCGGAAAATCGGCTGGGTAAGATTCAAGGATGCCGTCCAATCATCATGATCATTGGAGTACACATACTTGCGATCATAATAAGAGTAGCCGTAGGTACCACCAACAGCAGGCAGCATTTGGCCGATGGACGCCCTTCTACCGAACTCAGCTCCCATGAGCTGTGCGCGAATTCCTGCCAATCGAGGGTTATAGGCCAAGCCTCGTTTGACGCAGCGTTCCATGTCAAAAGGACCGGAAATGTCTTCTTGAGCAGCCTTTTCCTGCGCGATCGGGTCAGCGTCTTCCGCAAAAGCAGAAACTGCCATAAGCAGAAGCGCGCAAAGGGCCACAAATAGGATCAGAAACCTGTTGGATTTCATAATGCAGTATCCTGTTTCTCTAAAGTAATGTGTTTAGTTGAACTCGCAACGAATTATCTGAATCTTCTAGCAACTCTTCCTCTAGGCCGCAACTATAAACGAGGTGTTTTATTGATGCAACAATGCGCAATCCGAAGGATCCCCCTGCAACTTCTCCAGTGTATGTTTCAAGGTTGGCAAAAGCGGCTCAAGGCACTCTTTTACCGCCTTGGGACTGCCCGGCATATTCACAATGAGCGACTCGCCCAGTGTTCCAGCAATCGCTCTGGAGATAGCGCCATGCGGAGTCTTCTGTAAGCTGGCCCGAGTCATGGCCCGCTCATACCCCGGCAACCGTTTTTCAATAACGGCCAGCGTTGCCTCCGGGGTGATATCACGCGGGCCCACTCCGGTACCGCCTGTCGTCATAATTAAATCAAATCCCTGCTTGAGTGACAGATCCACCAATAGACTCTTCAACATAGCAGACTCGTCGGGAATGATGAAGCCCTGCACACGGTTCAATCCAAGCTGTTCAGCTACCATCTCACCTATGAGCGGACCAGATTCGTCCGTCCGTTTACCAGCAGCACCCTTGTCGCTCAAGGTCACCCAGGCCAAAGCATAGCCGGACCGGGAAATCGAGAACTCAGCTTCCCCTGCACCTATATCATCCAAGGCTTCCAAAAGATATATAGGCGAGGACGCAGTGTCACTCTGCCCCGGCAACCATCCGGCACTGGCGACGAGGAATGATCCCATGTCTGACTCCAGACGGTTTCCAACCCGAAGTCCGGGCTGCAAATCCTCGGAAACAACCTTGCCCATACCGCTGTTACTTGAGCAAAAATGGCACTTATCGCCCTTCTTCACGGGCATCTTCACGGTCAGCTTCATTTATATCTCCTTAAAAAGATCAGGCAAGCAGGACAGCCAGGATTCCAGCAACAAAAACCCCGCCAAACGTTCCGGCGCCACCGATAGACACCTTGTGTGTCCCCACGCTGTTTCGGATGCGCGGTGTCATGAGCGGTATCAGATTACCGCCGATGATAGTCCCCATTGTTCCGGCCACATACGCAGCCACGGGGCGCAATTCCTGAGGGACAAAAAAGTAGACGGACAAGAATGTCATGAGCGCAGGCATAATAAGCGGCACGCGAAGGCCAGTAAAAGGATCAGCTTTGGACAACGCATAACAGCCACCGGCCACCATGACCATGGAAAAAGCTATCCAGCCATATACGCCCTCGGCCTTGCCTTCCATGTGCAGCATCACCAAAAAGGTAATGGAGAGCAGAAGCGGCATGATGACGCCTCCGACGTTAACGGCAAAGACTTGCTTCTTCACCTCATTGGCCGTGTCCTCCTCAATAGTGGGACGGCCAAATTCATCCAGAGAAAAATTCATGGAGCGAGGCTTTGTGACCACGACCAACCGCTCGCTGGTGTAGATTGGCAGGTCTACAGACTTGCCCACCAGAATGGCCATAAACATGAGTACGCCTTGGGCCGGAGTCAGTCCAAGCTTGGCAAAAGCCTCAGCGACCATGGACACAGGCAAAAAGATGAAAAGAAAGAACAGCGCCACCAAAAAGAGGAGGGCCATAAAAATTCCGCCGGTAAACTGAAACTGTGGATTGTACATATTCTTTAACCTCGGCGCGCAAAAGCTGGTTGCTTTTTGTTTTATCCCGGAACTATACTGTGCGCGTCTGTAGGATGGAAGTATCCTAACTCAATTACGAAGTAAATCACAGGACCAACGAGGCCCTACATGAAAGGTATTATTCTCGCAGGTGGTTCCGGCACCCGACTGCATCCCCTGACCCGTGTGGTCTCCAAGCAGCTTCTCCCTGTCTATGACAAGCCCATGATCTATTATCCTTTGTCCACCCTCATGTTGTCGGACATACGAGATATCCTGATCATAGCCACCCCCCATGACATGCCCCATTTCAAAAAGCTGCTCGGGGACGGCTCTCAGCTCGGCCTCAACCTTGAGTACGCGGTTCAGCAAAACCCGGACGGATTAGCCCAAGCCTTCATCATAGGTGAGGAATTCATTGGCAATGATTCCGTCTGCCTGGTTCTGGGCGACAACATTTTCTACGGGCACGGCCTTGGCTCGGTCCTCAAGCAGGCAGGCCAACTAGAAACAGGCGGCCTCGTATTTGCTTATCTGGTCAAAGACCCCGAACGATACGGCGTTGTGGAATTCGACAAGGACTACCGCGCCCTGTCCATCGAAGAAAAACCAGAACAACCCAAATCAAAGTATGCTGTGACCGGCCTCTATTTCTATGACAACGATGTCATCGACATAGCCAAATCCCTGAAGCCGTCGCCTCGTGGCGAATTGGAAATCACGGACGTCAATAAGGTGTACCTTGAACGCGGCAATTTGAACGTGGAGACACTGGGGCGCGGTTATGCATGGCTCGACATGGGCACCCACGAATCTCTGCTCGGTGCAGGCTCCTTTGTCCAAGCCGTTCAGGAACGGCAAGGGTATATTATATCAAGCCCTGAAGAAATAGCCTACCGCATGGGCTTCATCGATGCCGAGCAGCTTAAAATTCTAGCCCTTGAGATGAGCAAGAATAGCTACGGCCAATATCTTCTGCAAGAAGTACTGGGCGACCACCTAGGTAGCACTACCATTAAATAGACATAAAAAAAGGGCTGCTATCCCCCAAAGGGAATAGCAGCCTTCTTTTTTTAACTAAAAGAAAACGCGGTGCGCAAGCTCCGCGTTTTTACTTCTTAGTGATGGTCTTCAGCCATGGCTTCGCGTACGCGAATGATACCGATGGTCAGAATCCATGCGAGATAAATGAAAATCAGGGACACGCCCACGAAACCCGGGCCAGTGCTGTGAGCCATTCCGGAAAGCAGTTCACCAATCATTGTATTCCTCCTCGATTAACCCAACTTTGCCTTGAAAAGATTTATCTTCTTTGTCCCGTAACCCGCAAATTGTCAACCCCTGTCGAGCGAAAAGCTTGCTCTACATCGATTATCACAACACATTCCTTGACACCAATCGGCACCAGCATTTATCTTGCAATCGTCTATGGATACGAGTTTTTCACCCAATGGCGGTATTAATGGGCTTATTTGATTTTATTACTGACAAATTCTCCAAAGAGAAAAAAAGCCAGACCTCTAAAAAGGGACAGGTTGCAAAAGGGAGCGCGAACAGCTCAAAAGGCACCAAGCGCCCTGGCAAAGGCAAAAAAGCACCTGCGTCCAATGTTGACCTGAAAGTCAAAAAGACTAAGGCAAGAAAAAAGGCGGTTGCCATATCTTCTGCCCCCGTCAAAGAAGAAGCGCTGGGCTTCAGTATTTCTCTCAAAGACAGCCACTCTCGTCAGCGTCAGGCTGTCCGTATCGTTCTCACGGGGCTAGAAGTCTATATACATCGCCTCAAGAAGCGGTATCCAGTCACCAACATCAGCGCCACCGGGCTCGGCTTCAAGTTTGAAAAGCCCCGCGTCAAAGGTGGGGTGAGGTTGGATATGGACCTCATTCACGAAGACAAACTTGTCGCGGCAAAGGTACAATGTAAAGTCATGCGCCACGAACAGGGTTCTGTGGGCTGTATCTTTGTGGAGCTTGACCGGCCTCAGGACGATGCCGTGCACAAGTTGGTGCTTTTAGGACAAAAACAACAGGCAGAACGGAAAAAGCAAGGGACAAAGGCTGAGCCTAAGCCAACCAAACTATAAATTTTTCTTCAACTCTACGATGAAGCTTTCCAAATCGTTGGGTTCGCCCGGTTTGTGATCTTCCGGATAAAGCAGCGCCGTCATGAAAAAGACCGATCCGATACGCAACGATGCACTCGCGCTCATGGAAAACTGCTCAAGCTTCATGGCGATTTCCTTACCCAGTTCACCACCAACAGCCTCAGTACGTTTCCAGGCCTTTTCCCCAAGGGCAGCCAGTATTTCCGCTTTCTCTTCGAGCTTTTCCTGAAACGCGAGCTGTCCCTTTTCATCAAGAGCTGCGTCGCCTTCCTTTTCCAAACGGCTCACAGTGGCGGACTTGTCTTCCAAAAATGATATCAACTCAGCAAGTGCTTGTTTTTGCATGGTGTCTCCTGTTTGCGAGACTGTAGACCTCCCCGTCGGGAAAAATCAAGCGACAGTGCCGACCTTTTCACTTACCCCTTTTCACGTATAAAAACTGGACAATACCCGCCAGAGATTTTACCTCATTGGCTGCCTTTACAATACAAGAAGACATGAGGATTCGGAGTTGAGCATTCTATCCGCCAGCCTTGGGCTGACACGTTACCGCATCATTGAGGAAGTTCCGCAGGATCTGTTGACACAAGTCCCGGAAAAGTTGCAGCAATTCTGCTTTGTTGACATAGATGCCACTGCCGACGAACGCGCATTTGGCTGGACCAATGTCGACGACATGCTGGACATGGACTGGGCCACATCACCACCGGAAAAAGCCGAATACTTCACTTTCGGTCTGCGCCTGGATACCCGCCGCATTGCGCCTGCTGTGCTGAAAAAGCACCTCACTATCGCGCTCAACAAAGAGCTTGCGCACAATAAAGAGCAAGGCAAAAACTTTGTGTCCCGCGACCGCAAACGGGAACTCAAAGAACAGGTCACGCTTCGTCTGCGCGCCCGCTCCTTCCCGATTCCGGCCATGTTCGACATCATCTGGAACCCGTCGACCAACCGGATATATCTGACCACCACCAACGCCAAGGTCTGCGCTCTCTTCGAGGACTACTTTGCCCTCACCTTTGATCTGCATCTTGAGCCGTTGACCCCGTTTTTCATGGCCATGGACATCCTCGGCGAAGAGGCCGCACCACGCCTTGAAGGCCTCGAACCCACCATATTCGTCTAAGGAGCAGTCATGGATCTTTCACTCGTAGAACGCGAAAACACCCTGCTCGGCCAGGATTTTCTCACTTGGCTCTGGTACAAGACTGCTCAGGAAAACATCCTTTTCCAGCTCGAAGACAAGCGCACTTTCACCCTCCAGATCGAGCAGAAAGTCTCGGTTCAGGGCGGCGAAGGCGAAACCAAGTCCACCACAACAGTATCCTCCCCCGGTGGAGAACTGACCGAAGCCAAGACAGGCCTCGGCACTGGTAAAAAAGTCAACAAGGCGCAAATCCTCTTTGCCATGGATGAAGACGATTGGCTGGTAACAGTCAACGCCGCTGATTTTGGCCTATCCGGTCTCAAGACGCCCAAAATCGCCACCAAGGATGACGAAGGCGACGACCCGGATGCCAAATTCCTGGAAAAGATGTTCCTCGTGGAACGCTGCCTGGAAATGCTCGACATCGTCTTCAGCCAATTCCTCAAGATGCGTATGTCCAAGGAATGGCGCGAAGAATCCGCCAGCGTCAAACTCTGGATCGGCGGCTAGGCATGACGGATCGTCCGGTTCATATAGCCTGCTTTGGCGACAGCCTGACCGAAGGCTATGGCATTGACCCGGACGATGCTTTGCCAATGGTGCTGGAGCGAATGTTACGTAACGAAGGATATGCCGTTCGGTGTTTGAACCACGGCATTTCCGGCGAAACAGCGGAGGACGGCAGACGCCGCCTGGATTCAGTACTGGGTGACACCCCGGACGCAATGGTCTTGGAATTCGGAGCCAACGACTGCTTTGTCAGTGATCCGGTGAACGAGATCCGCGACAATCTTTCCGCCATCATCGAAGCGTTCCAAGCGCGCAATACCCCGATTCTATTGGTGGGAATTTCTGCCCTGACCAATTTCGACGGTGCGTATCAGGAATCATTCAATCCCATTTTCCGCCAACTGGCTGACAAATACGATTTATCACTTTTTCCCGATATCCTTGCCCCCTACTTTGGCAAGACAGAACTCATGCTGCTTGACCAGATGCACCCCAATGCACAGGGTGTGGCAGCCATTGCACGGGGTCTGCTACCCCAGATGATAGAACTGGTTAATACCGCATCCCAATAAACCAACGAGGCCCCATGCGTTACAAGCTGCAAATGATGAATACCGACTTCGGCGTTGGCATGTTCGCCGCCGTCCCGGAAGCCAACCTCAGCTTCAACGAGATGATCGACTATCTCCGTAAGCACCCCTTCGACGACTACATGCACGAATTCGTGCTTCAGGGCTTCAAGGATTTTCGTACTCGCAAGCTCAAAAAGCTCATACAGGGAGTGATGAAGGATAACGGTAAATCTGATCCGGTCCTTACCGCTGTCATGTATGAAGCATGCATCTGCCATGAACGCCAACACCCGCTGTTGCCTTTGTTCGACAATCTCGATCCCGCCGACCTTCTGAACCACACTCCGGCCATCCATATCCGCTCCCACCTGCAGGAAGACCAGCAGGCGCATTCCAAATGGATCAGCCTGTTCGGCGACAACATTTATGCCATGGAATCCCTGCCCAGCCCCACAGAATCCGGATTAGACCCAATTTTCACGGACGAGGACCTCGACCTCCCCGAAGCATCCACCGCTGCCGAGGCCCGATCTGAACTGGACAGCGAGCTTCCGCCTCACAAGGAACGCAAGCCTCTAATGGAAACCATCGACTACGCATTCGGCGTACTCGACAAGGCAGACGCCTTTCTCGGCCCTGTCATGCAGCACAAGGCATCCTTGTCGCCCATCGCCCGACTGCGCCACTGGATGGTCAACACCCGCTCGGTAAACGGAACTCTGTCCAACTCCATGGAAGGCATCCAGACCAGCTATGGCCGCGGCCTGGCACAACTCAATGCAGACGCCTCCTGCGCCATGGAAATGGCCGAACGCTTTTCTTCCTACGCATCAGTCAGCAACAAAGGGATTACCGGATACGCCAAGGAATACCCACTGATCCACGCAAGCTATGACGAACTGGAGCAGGAAGCCATCAACCCGGCTGACGTTCGACTGGAAGTCCCTTACGCAGACCAAAAACTCAATTGGTTTGAAGGACACACCCCAGACGGTAAGGGTAGCATGAAGCCCATCCTTATCCCAGCACAGTTCGTCTTCCTCTTTTGTAATCTGGACGAGCAGAACCTATTTTCAGCCCTTGGTTCCACGGGCCTCGCCTCTGGCAACACGCTGGCCGAAGCCAAGGTCTCAGCCCTCACCGAAGTCATCGAGCGCGACTCCGACGCTACGGTTCTGTTTGATCCCAAGCGTTGCTTCCGCATTGAGACGGATGATCCGGAAATCGCCCCGCTGCTCAAAGCATACGAGGAAGACGGCATCCACGTCTGGTTCCTGGATGTGACACCGGAATTCGGCGTTCCGACCTACAAATCAGTGGTCCTCGGCCATCATGGCGACATCAACAAGGGCGGCGGCTGTGACCTGAACGGCCGGTCCGCACTGATCTCCGCCATGACCGAAACAACATATCCTTACCCCGGCCCCAAGTCCGGCCCGGCCCCCGAAGGGTTGCCGGTTCGCAAGCTGGAAGACCTGCCTGACTACTCCACCGGCAGCGCAGAAGGCGACGTCATGGTGCTGGAAAAAACTCTCATGGATAACGGTTACAACCCAGTTTACGCAGACCTCACACGCAAGGACCTACAGATCCCAGTCTGTCGTGCCATTGTCCCGGGCTTGGAGATCGTGTCGGACTTCGACCAGTATTCCCGGGTCAGCCCGCGCCTTTACCAAAACTATCTGAAACTGTTTTAATAAAGAAAATCCATTGACTCCACGCCTCGTTGCGAGATAATGGAAACCTCCCTCGCCTGGGTGGTGGAATTGGTAGACACCAGGGACTTAAAATCCCTTGTTCGCAAGGACGTGCGGGTTCAAATCCCGCCCCAGGTACCAGAAATTAAGAAAGGCTTATGCACATGTGCGCATAAGCCTTTCTTGTTTTTTCTAGACTAAGGCTGGTGTGGAAGGCCTAAGGCTTTCCAGCTTTGACGCCTTTGATCATGTAGGTTGCCAAGGCTAGCCGTTCGGCGGCGGTGCCTGCGAAAGGCGGCATCATGAGTTGGAGTTTGCCGTGTTCGGAGATATTAGCGTTCATTCCGTCTAACTGGTATTTTTGGGTCAGGGGAATGATGTTGTTCATGGGACCGCCGATGGAGTGGCAGTTACTGCACTGGAGTTGGAAGAGCTTGCGCCCTGCTACCATTGGGTCGGAGCCAAGTCGGTCATGGTCTACCCATTTGGCTGACGCGAGTACACCCTTCTCGTTGAGTTCTGCCATGTCAGTGGGACGAATCTGATTGGAATACATATACCCATGGATCAGATAGGGCTTGCGAGAAGCTTCACGCAGGAACTCGAAAGAACCTATGAAACTGAATCCCAGGAGGAGCAGGATTATGGAAACAGCCACTCGCGGTGCCAGGGGCAAGCGAACCATCATGGCCGCACCAAAGGCGAAGACGAGCACAGCTACTCCTACGATCAGCGCGTAGAATTCAGAGATACGTGCCGTTTTTCTAACCAGCTGCTCCAAGGCTTCGGGCGGCAGTACAGAGAAATACCACCAGCCGCTCAGCATGGCCAAAACGACAGGTATAATCGTCCACTTGGCGCAGCTTTTGTAGACCATCTCTCGGACTTCTACATCTTTAATGCGATGTGCGGTCACAAAACCGAACAGCCCGGCGATCATGAAGGACATAAAGGTACGGAAGAACAATGATGGCAGGAACGAGGGGTTCAGAAATCCAGCCCAGAAGCTCTTGGTTTCGAGCCAATCACCCGGGGTGAGCATGAATCCGATTATGCCGTTAATGAGGAAAAGGGACAGCCATGCAAACACGAAATAAAGCCAGCCCACTATCAAATGGTCTCGGCGGCTCATCTTATCCCAACGATAGTAATAGATGAGCAGAGCTGCAATTTCCGCCAGGAAAAAGACCCATTCCGTTGCCCAACCAAACACGAAGGTGTGTATGAGGGTTGATGTGGCCTGGGGCGCGAGGACAGAGATGGTAAACCAGATGCCAACGCCCGTCATGCCGCCAAAAACCATAGTTAACAACAGAAAGAACTTGGTATGTTTGCGAACGTAATCAAGCAGTGCGTCTGACTTTTGGTCGTACGCCATTTTTTCGAACAGTGGCAGAAAGAGTCCACCGCCCACGGCAAAGTGGGAAACAAACACATGGAAGATCGCTATCAAGGCGATGAAAAAGCCACCACCCAAAGTCGTTAATTCCCAAATTGGATATTCCATGATTTATCCTTCCTTCTCTTCTTTGAAACCAAGACGCAGCATGTAGCCGAGTGCAGCCACACCGATGACCAGAACAATCAGGAACATGGCCATTGGAGAATACTCGCCCGTCACAATCATATCTCCCGGTGCAAAATGGGGATTCAGATTAGCGTGACGAACCACGGCCCGCACACCACACATTGCCAAAACCGTAGCCAACGCCCATCCAGCGGCAGCCAATGGCTTTTGACCAAATCCAGCAGCCAAAGTGGGAATGGTAAGGGCAATGGCGACCACGAGCAGAGTTGTGGCCATGAAGGAATCCCCGATGGACGACAGGACTGACTGGTCCAAAGCGTAGAGCCACCACATACCAGTGGGTATCTGAAGCATGGTGCCGAAAGAGAACACACTCATACCGATCTTACCACCTTCAGAAGGCGCCCTTCCGAAATGAGCCAGCAAGGCCATGAACAGACCCCCCAGAGCCACGGAAGCACAAAGATAGTGAAGGAATCGTGGAATAAGTGTCGGCTCCAATAGATTCAGTATGGTCCCATTCGGATTATTGAAATACTCGGTCCACGTTTCGGGCCGCGCCATTGTGGTGAGTACGCTCGTCAAGATGAGAGCCACAACGAATGTCAGGATCGTTCCAACACGCAGATAGACTAACCCCTTTTGATTCGGGTCCTCCTGTTTGTGCTGGTAAATGTAGAATGCATAGTAGCCCAAAATAAGCAATGCTGTGATAGTCATCCACCACGATGCGGAAAGGACCGCGCTGGTATAGAAAAATTGGCCATAGAGAACTTGCAGAAAGAGCAATGGGGCCACACCAAAATTGACTGTTAAGGCAAAAATGGTGGGGAGTCTCTCGGAAACGGCGTTTGCACTGGGAGAATTCTCACCACGCATTTTCAGGTACAAGGCGATGAGGCCTCCGCCCAAAAGGATGTTTGCCAGCGTGATATGAATAGCGAACGTTAGGATGTTGAGCCCCTCGAACCAGCCCCAGGCTACGGGGATTGGGTCGGGAATCGGGATGAGAGCCGCTGCGGTCATAATCCATCTCCTTGGTGTGTGCGTAATCAATCTATAGCTTTATGTGTATTCACACATAATTCATTTAACAAACCAAAAGCAAATTAAATTGCAAATTAAACGGCTCCCTGTAGACACAAGCAACCTGTTAAACAAATAGCTCACTCCCTGCTCTTCCAACTAAAGAAAGGCTCACTGGAATCAGGGAGCCTCTCTATTTTTAACCTTAGCTATCGGGTGCTACAAAGTTGCCAAAGTATTTTTGGGTGTCGGTTGCAAATAGATGATGGACATGGCGGACTTCTTCTTATCGATATCTCGGCCCATGTCCTTAGCCATTTGCTTGAGCATAAACACTTCGCCAAACGTGATGGCGTCAGTCATGCAGACATCGGCGCACACCGGGATTTCACCAGCAACCACGCGATCATAACAAAGGTCACACTTGTGAGCCTTGTTGCGGACCCTATCGAATTGGATGACATTATAGGGGCATGCCTCAATGCACGCCTTGCTACCGCCACATTTGTCCGCATCAATGCGCACAATACCTGTTTGAGTGTCCTTGGATATGGCTTCCGCCCCGCACGCCTTGATACATTTCGCATTCTTGCAGTGCTGACATGGCACGACCCAACTTTGTTCGGATACCTTGGGATAAGTTCCCTCGGTGATGGATTCCACACGGATATAAAACGGAATTTCACCGGGCATACAATTTTCATGGTCCACAATGCCATGACTGTTGCGGCACGCCACAACACACGTCTTGCAGCCAATACATTTATTCATATCTATCATTAAGCCAAGCTGATGCATCGCTTCCCTCCTTATCTGGTAATGCGCACACGGGTGGACACATGTGCCTCGCCGCCGATGAGATCCTGCCACTCAAGGTGGGAGCCAGCGTCGGGGATGAGTTCGTTGTCACAGTACCCTGCCCCGGCTGCCACACGACCGACGGTTGCGCCAAAGCCATGCATGATGCCCACGCAATCGGGCCGGATGTGTTCGGTGAGCTTGACCGGCATTGTGAGTTCTCCAGTCCGAGACTTGATGGTGACAGTATCACCATCACCCACGCCGAGTTTGGCAGCCGCCGCAGGATTAAGGATAGCCGGGTTGGAATTCTGGCCGGATGCGGGGTCACGAAGCTGAGCATTGTTACAGGACCAGGGACCGGTGCCGTTAATATGAATACGGCGGTAGCTGATCATGATAAACGGATACTCATCCACATCTGCCTCATACTCGGGGGCAAGGATGGTACGAGGCAATTGTTGACCAGCCTCTTCCAAGTCCTCCCAATACAGATGAACCTTGCCAGTGGGCGTACCAAAACCGCCATCCTTGTACTTGTTGAACCCCATTGAAGCGGGCGACCACTTACCGCCCATGGCCTTAAGTTTGTCCACAGACAGATCAAGTCCCTTCAACTGGATGTCATAATATTCTACGTCATCCTTGAACTTGAAGTATTCCGGGAACATCCGCTTGCCCATTTCAATGAATACCAAATTGGAATGAGTAGCCTCGCCAGGTGCTTCCACCAGCGGTTGTCTGAGCGTCACACCGTGGCCGAAGTTGTACCACCACGGCATGTAAAGCAGTTCATACCGCTCGAAGTGAGTTTGATCCGGCAGCACAAGGTCGGAGTACTTACCTGTCTCGGACATCATGATGTCCGTGTTAAGAAGGAATTCGAGCATATACTCGCCGTTTTCATCCTTCATGCACACAGCCTTCTGCCATTCTTTATTACCCATCTCGGTCAGAGCCGGGTTGGCCTCGGTGACCAGCAGGATTTTCAGGCTGCCGTCTTTGATAGCCTGCGCTTCGTACCAAGTCGGTTCGAGAATAAAGCTGTAGTTCTTGAATGCGTCCTTGTTGGGGCCTGTGCGATGGAAACCCTTTTCATGCAAAGGAGCCGGTCCGGGAGGCGCAGGCTCAACAGGGGAAAGCGGTGTCAGTTCCGGTATGGGCTGGCCGCCGGGATTATCCAGATTGCCTGTGATAGTCAGGAAAATGGACCAGGCGTGACCGAAATCAAGCGCTTGTCCGAGCATGATGGACTTGAATCCATCAACGCCTACCGCCGGAGCCTCTGCACACATGGTGGCGAGTTTCTTGATGTCCTCGGCAGGGACGTCACAAATCTTGCTCATGGCCTCGGGGGTCATTTCCTTGACGTGCGCCTTGACCTTTTCAAAGTCACCTTCGCGTACCCATTCCTCCACAAACTTCTTATTGTAGAGATCATTCTCGATGATGTGGTTGATCATGCCGAGGAAGAGCGCGGTGTCGCCAGACGGCTTGATGGGAATCCACCAGTCCGCCTTTGCCGCGTCCGGGCTGAAGATCGGATCCACCACGATGAGCTTGGCCCCCCGATCCATGGCCTCCATGATGTCCTTGGGCACACAGGCGTCATCCAGACAACCCATCGCATGACGACCAACCAACAGGATAATGCCGTCCTTGGGCATGGTGAACCATGCGGGCGGAATATGATGGTTGGGTATGCCGCCCCAACACTTGATTTCAGAGACGATCTTGGCGGAATCACAGTGCGGCAAACCTGTGTTGATATAGCCGCCATAAGCGTTGAGGAAGTGCCACTTCGGGTCAGTAAGAGAGTGCGGGAAGAAACTGTAGGTAAGCTTGTGGGCTTCACCTCTATCATAAAGACTACGAAGCTTTGCCTCGATGATATCATACGCTTCGGCCCAAGAGATTTCCTCGAACTTACCTTCGCCGCGCTCGCCTACGCGTTTGAGCGGTTTGGTCAGCCTGTCCTTGGAATATTGGAGCGTCACACCAGCCATGCCCTTGACGCACGCCTTGCCCCCGTATTTCGGATTGCCTTTGACCTCGGTGACGCGCTCATCCTGAATCTTTGCCAGAATCGCGCACTCGGCCTTGCATTGATAGCAAACAGTGGGATGCCATCCGTCCTGTACCATACGAGCCTCCTTGCATTTCGCCCTGTCGGGGGTGGCCCCCGGGCAAAGCATGCCGTTGATGATCTATCGCATCGGACAAACTATTCGAGCTTGTCCGGTAAATCGCCAGGATAATCCGGATGGCGCGACCGGAATAGGCGCACAGCAACCCAGACGGAGATTGCGAAGACAACAAAAAGTCCCCAAACTACTAGATTCAGAGGTGAGTATTCCATGTTCATAACTTGATGCTATATGTTTTCTTTTCTCTGTAGAGATTCTTCACTCGGGCATGATTGGATACGAGTTGGAAAGGAATCCCAACGAACAGGATACCACCGATAATATTACCCAACACCGTGTACAGTTGGTTATGCGCCCAGCCATATTGTCCGAATCCCCAGTGCAACAGGACAGGGGCAACAAAGCCCTTTGCATGGGCTACTTCCATAAAAAGGTCTTGTTGAAAGAGGGGGAGTGCCAAAAAACCGATATTGGCGATACAGTGCTCAGCCATCCCGGCCACAAAGGCCAAGGGACCGTAAGCAGCCAAAGCAATCTTGGCGATTTCATTATCAGCTTTGACGTAAAGGATGGCGGCAGTTTGCAGCATCCATGTACAAACAATGCCCATGACAAAAATTTGTGTAGCCGTGTACCCCATCTTCGCCACCCCGATGGCGTGAGACTTCGCCAGCCAGGGCCAAGCGGAATATGCACCACTCTTGCTGATGAGCCACATGAAGAACATGGAACCAAGGAAGTTACCGACATAGCCAAGACAGAGCCCCCAAGCGAAGCTCCCCCACCCAATACGCTTGTGGAAGATACCAATGACACCGATATACATATCCGCTGTAACCAACGTCATGCCGGAGACCATTATGATAACGAGGGAAAACATGAACACCAACCCCATGAGAAGGTTAGCGAGACCTGGAGCAAGGTTCTCTCCCACTCCTGCAGAAACAGAAAGGGCCAAAGTTGCACCGAATACAACCATGGCGCCGCCCGCAAAAGATGAGATCAGAAAGGCCAACGGCCTATTCCGAACCATATCCCATTTATAGGTACAAATGTCCGCAACACGAATAACTAGTTCATCAAGGTTCGCTGCCATGCATTCCTCCTTGCACGGTTCCAGTCCAACCATTGAATTCCCGGCTCGTCAGTCGGCATTCAATTCCAAATATTTACGATAAATCTACATCAAACATTCTTCTAAAACCAGACAATTGTACACATGACAAAATGTTCATAAAAACAATTTGATAGATTTCTTTTGCCACATCATTCCTATTTTTTGGCGCAATAGAGCCACTTTTTCATTATTCCCGCCTTCTTTTGCGTTGACACAATTCACCTCACCAATTATTGACATCGCGTTCACTTGAAACACGCTTTCATAGACTTTTTCAATACACTGAAATTACAATTACTTTTACAATTCAGCACGCATTAGCATTATGAAAACAATTCACACATATATTTGGGATACGGCCCTGCCCTATCAGGACAAGCGAGATGACGCGGGTCACGCCTTCATCACTCTGGAATACGCTAAACAACTTGTTGACCTTGAAGGCGGCAATAAAGACATAATCCTGCCCGCCATCATTCTGCACGACACAGGTTGGTCCCAACTCTCCCGCGAAGAGTGGATGGTGGTTTTCTCCCCCACGGCTACGGCTGACGATGAAATGGTCGTCCGTTTGCGCCATCAGGAAGAGGGAGTAAAGCTCGCCCGCCGTATTCTTGAAGAAATGGATTACCCAACAGCTTGGACCGAAGAGATACTTGAAATAATTTCCGAGCATGATACTCGGAAAGACTTTATTTCCAACAACGAAGGCTTGATGCGTGACGCCGACAAGCTGTGGAGATTCTCCAAGACAGGCTTTGATGCGGATATTGAACGCTTCAAAATCGACCCGCAGGAATTGCACGATAGGATCATCAAACAAATTCCACAGGAAGGGTTCTTCTATTCTGAAACAGCCCGAGAACTGGCACTTGAGGAGCTGGAACGCCGCCGCCGTGAATTCACCACCGCAGCAGCCATGCAGACCAACATCGCCAACCAGTCACCCGATTCCATTCAGAAATGTGCGTAACCGCCAAGCGCAATGATATTTTAAAGAAGGGCTGTCCGATATCGAACAGCCCTTCTTTCTTGCCTGCATCAACAGGTTGTGGTGAAATACAAAGATGAAACAATTCCTATTCGCTCTCGCCATATTACTCGGAACCACCACCGCCTATGCCGAGGTCAAAGTCACGGTACAAAAAGAATACTACGACGTGCCTGGCCGACGAAAAGATGAGATTATCCGAAGCATGGAAAAACACGCTCCCTACAGAAAGGGAAAATTCTTTGTTCCTGCCTTCATTCAGCCAAAACTTCGATACAAATTTTCGCTGAAGCAAAAAGATGGCCGCTGTGCGGTTGATGAGGTGATCGTACATTTGGATATCGTGTACAAATACCCTCGCCTATCCGAAAAGCCTGCCAATAAGTACGCTAGCGACTGGTGGAGTAGACAAATCAACGGTCTGATCACCCATGAGGAAGTTCATGGAGACATCGCTATTAGAGGAGCCCACAGATTTGAGAAAAAGCTCCTGTCTCTCGACAACATGAATTGCGCCACGGCAAAACAACACGTTATGGACACAGCCAACACCTTCAACCAACTGACGATAACAGAGCAAAAAGACTACGACAGCAAGACCAAACACGGCATACGGCAATTCCTTTACAAAGGGCCGAGCGAATGAAACGTCTCATCCTGACCGCACTTCTCTTTTTATTGGCCATCCCAGCTCACGCAGAGGTTTTACTCAATGTGGTCACAAAGGAATACGGCGTAACAGGCAATAGCAAGCAAGACATCATGCGCAGCATGCAGCGGCGCGCGCCCTACAAAAAGGGTAAGTCATTTGTCCCTGCCTATACCGGGACAGACATGAATTTTTCATACACCCTCATGCAGTCAGGCAACACCTGTTCCGTAAAAGAGGTCAAAGTCTACCTCAATCTGACTTACATGTACCCCAGACTGGCCCAGCACCAATCCTCGACTATCCGCTGGTGGTGGCGCGATATCATCAAGAAGTACACGATACATGAGGAAATCCATGGCGAAATATCCACCCGCTGGGCATATCAACTGGACAGGGAACTCCGCTCCCTCAAGAACATGAAATGCGCGTCTGCACAGCAAATAGTCAAAACTCGGGCCAAGCATATCTTTGCTAAAATGCGCAACGAACAGGAGACCTACGACAAGGTCACCCAGCACGGCATCAAACAGCATAAATACCAAGGTCCCACGCAATAAAAAAGGGCGGTGAGTCTCTCATCTCACCGCCCAACTCTCTCTTTATAGGGATTCAGCTATTCCAGCGGCGCCGGGTTCTTCATATCCCAAATACCACACGGGCAGGAGTTCGCGCAGAATCCGCAAGCAATACACTTGTCCGGATCGACTACACGCTCGAATCCGCCATCCGGCAGTTCGTTGCGGGAGATGGCTGACTGCGGACAAACCGTATCACAGATGTAGCAATCGCGACAGGAACCACAGGATGAGCACTCTGCACCGCAATGATTGGCGTCGGAGAACTCGATCACGCGAGGATCAAAGTATTCCAGCGTCATGCGGGAGTAGTCGATCATATCCAGGATGTCAGTCTGGGGCCGACGATTGTTAAACAGATCGTCGATGACCTCTGCAGCTCGGCGACCATGGCCAATGGCATGGGTCAGCAAGCCTGGACGAACAATATCGCCGATGGCAAACACCTGGGAGTCGGTGGTCTGGTAATCGTCATTAACAACCACATGACCGCGATCCAAAGCAATGTTGTCCGGCAGAAAGTCGACGTCAGGGGCATCACCGATGGACATAATGACCGTATCGGCTTCCAGCAGTTCACCGGACTGGAGCATAACGCCCTCGTCGGTGATCTCTTTGGTAAAGCAAGGCCACTTGAACTTGGCACCGACTTCCTCAGCTTCTTTGCGTTCCTTACCAAACGAAGCCGGCTCCTGAATGTCGATCAGGGTGATATCCTGAGCACCGACACCAGCGGCAACGGTTGCAACATCACAACCGACGTTACCCGCACCGATGATGACCACCTTCTTACCAAGCTTGGCTTCGCCCTTCTTGGCGTCCTTGAGGAAGGTCAGGGCCGGATAGATACGCTCATGACCGGGAACCGGAATGATGCGCGGCTTCTGAGCACCAGTGGCCAGAATTACGTACTCATACTCGCTCTTGAGTTCGTCGAACTCAGACCGCTTCAACTCCTGCTGAAGATGAACATGCGGGATCACCTTAGCTGCACGATCCACCTCGGCCTCCACGACCTCTTTGGGAACGCGAGCATACGGGATCGATGATGTGATCTTCCCACCCAAGGTTTCGGCCATGTCATAGACGACAGCCTCATGCCCCATCATGCGAATCTGCCACGCAACCGAGATTCCGGCGGGGCCACCACCGATGACAGCCACGCGCTTGCCAGAAAGTTCCGGCAGTTCTGGCACCTCGGACTTGTAGCCTTCACGGCCCAGCTTGGTGATGTCCACCGCTGCCATACCCTGCTGCGTGGAACGAGTACACCCTTCCATACAGAGGTTCGGGCAAAGGTAACCACAGACAGTCGCCGGGAACGGGGTGTAGGCAAGAGCCATATCAACAGCCTCGTCCATCAATCCGTCACGCACCAACTGCCACCGCTTCTGAACGGGGATACCAGTAGGACAAGAGGACTGACACGGGGCCATGTATTTACGATTTTCCCAAACAGGCACGGAACGACGCAGGTTGCCATGCACAATAAGCGGGATAGGCGAACGATCCAATTCAGTCAGATCGCCGATCATGCCGCCCCGTCCGAGTTCAGCGTCCCAGACATTGGAACGGAAATCAGAGATGGAACGACGCTTTTTACCTTTCTTTTCAAAAGGCGTCTTGGAACGAATAAGCTGCCACTCTTCACGCCTGGTGAACCGTTTCAGCAAGCGAGTTCGCTTAATCTTTTTAAGGTAGTTTGCGAGATTCTCGGTCAACCATTCCCAGGTCTCGTCATCAATAGGCTCCATAGTGGCGTCTGCCTGAGAATAACCGTCGATGGGGCCGCGCACAAAAATGCGGCCTCCGACCATGCCCACGCAGGGACGATAGCCGAGGACATTCTCTGGACTCTGAGCTTCGTGACCACAGACAACGGCAGTGCCGCCCGCCATGAACTCGGCAAAGTAATCACCCACCGAACCGAGCACCCACAATTCGGGCGGATCGAAACGAGGGTTGGTCTTGGTCATGGTCATTCCGCGCGAACCGATATTGCCCGCGATGAAGACCTTGCCCTGAGCCATGGCGTTGCACACGCCGTTACTGGCGTTGCCGTGCACGGTGATTTCAGCACCAGCATTGAGCCAGCCAACATCATCAGAGATGCTGCCATGGACTTCAATAGTCGTGCCGGGGAATCCCTTTGAGCCAATACGCTGGCCCGGTGATCCGGTAATATTGATGCTGATGGGCTCTTCTTTTGAAACCCACAACCGACCACCAATGCCGTGCTGGCCCATGGCGTCCACTTCAAGCCTGCGGGCGCCTTCCCGGACAGCACACTGGATGCGTTCTTCGAGGATGCGCGACTCGATGCGCACACCATCGTCATAGCCATCTATGCGTTGTGTTCTTTTAGCCATTATATACTCCGTATCCCTAAGCTTCGTTTGTTAAATCACGTACTTGATGTCGAGGCGGTCGGCAGCATCCTTGTCGCTGATGCCGAGACCGTCGGACATGCCGATGGGGAGGGACGTGGAGCGTCCCAGGGGTGCGAACACCTTCCGCAGTTCCGTGTCGAAGCTCAGGTAGAAGTCCACCACTCGTTCGGCGACCTTTTCCGGGTCGAGACGACGATAGACTCTCGGGTCCTGAGACGTGATGCCCTTGGGGCAGTTGCCGATGTTGCAAACGTTGCAGCGATCTTTCTCGCTGCCCACGCAACCAGCACCTGCCTGCATGACGTATTTACCAATCTGCACCATGGATGCGCCAAGCATGATGAGTGCTGCGGCATTGGCGGCCAGATTACCGTTCTTGCCGATACCACCGCCTGCGATAAGCGGAATCTCGTTTTGAGCTCCGTTATCACACAACGCTTTGTAGCAATCACGCAGATTGGATGCGATGGGATGTCCCATGTGGTTCATGGAAACGTTGTACGCCGCTCCAGTACCACCGTCTTCACCATCAATGGCAAGGCCAGCTGCATACGGGTTACGCACAAGATTGTTCAGCACAGCCAGAGAGGTCGAAGATGCAGAGATCTTCGGATAAACCGGGACACGGAATCCCCAGGCCATGGACATGGACTGGATCATCTTTGCCACAGATTCCTCAATGGAATACTGGGTCTGATGCGTGGGCGGGCTGGGCAGGGAAACGCCCTGTGGCACACCACGAATGGCGGCAATAAGATTGTTCACCTTGTGCCACATGAGCAAGCCGCCATCGCCGGGCTTGGCGCCCTGGCCGTACTTGATCTCGATGGCACACGGGTCTTCCTTCATCTCTGGGATGGCGTGGATGATTTCATCCCAGCCAAAGTAACCGGAAGCGATCTGAAGGATGGTATACTTGAGGAAGCGGGAACGCAGCAGGCGCGGCGGGCAACCGCCCTCACCCGTACACATGCGAACCGGCATATTCAATTCTTCATTAAGGTATGCCACGCCCATTTGGAGGCCTTCCCACATGTTCGGTGAGAGTGCCCCAAAGGACATACCGCCGATGACCAGCGGATAGATTTCGCGGACAGGCGGTTTCCAGCCGTTCTCCTGAAAACATTTGATCTCATTTTCAGGTGAGAGCACGCGGCCAAGCAGGGTACGCATCTCGAACTCGTGACGACCGGCATCCAGTGCGGGGTCGGTGAGCATGGAGATACGGATAAACTTGAGCTGATCCAGCAGGGATTCGCCACTGTTCCTACGTCCGCCACGTGTACGGGGCTGGCCGCCTCGGTTGTTCTGGAACTGAAGTGTCGTGGAATCATACTGGCGCGACGGCTCAATGGCGTTATTTGGGCACACCATGTTGCACATGGAGCAACCTATGCACGCATAGGCCGGATCAGTACGCTGATTAATACCGTAAAAGGTAGAGAATTCATTCGTTGGCTTGGCGTTCAACCCCATGGAGGTCTTGATTTCGCGCTTGCGAAAAACGCCCAGCTCAATGGCATTGACCGGACAGACAGAGGTACAACGCCCGCATTTGGTGCAGGTGTTGATGTCCCACTTAATCTGCCATGGCAGGTCTTTGCGACTTAGCGTTGAAGGCGTAATGGGTCTTTCTGAGAGCATGTATAAACCTCCCGGCAGTCAGATCTGACGATAGCCGTGTCGAGATGCATAGGTTGGAAATCTTTACTTTTATCGCGGTCGGGAATGGCAGCGTTAAGGCCACAAATCTCCGAGGAGAAGGCATAGATGCCGAGGTCCGGGTTACCGCCGACTACACCGGGGCGAAGCTTCTTGCGGTCCTGAGCCATGAACATGGAACCGTCTTCCAAACAGCCGATCACGCAGTTGGGGCCGTCGATGATCAGCTTGCGGCATGCCTTCTTGAGATTAGAAAGGAACTCACGATCTTCGTGATCTGACATCTCTTCATCAGACATGGGCGTGATTATGTGCTTGTACGCGGAGATATCCAGGCCGAGCTTCTTAGTAGTGTAATGCGCAATGTGCGTGAACACTTCAGAGTCGGACTGATATCCTTCATATCCGGTCACTCCACGGGACTGGAGATATTCCTTGATGGGAATGAACGCCGTGTTCTCACCATTGGTCATGGTGCCAACGCCTTCAATGAAGAAGGGATGGCAGGCATAAAGATTAATGGCGTAGTTGGTGTTCTGACGTCCCTGAGCCAAGATATGGCGAGCATGCAATTCCTTGCGGCCAAGCTGGAGATATTCTCCCATGGCCAAGGGATCGCCCACTTCTTTGATCATGATGGTATCCGGCCAGAAGGAGAAAACCATTATGTCGCCCTTCTCTTCTCCCATGGCACGAAGATCAAGGCGCATCTGTACCAGGCGTTCCCCAACTTCCTCTTTGGATAACTCAGCCCACTCCGCAGGGATCTCATAAGCCATGGAGGCATAAGTACCGCGCTTGGGCGTTCCTGCCGGAGGTTCTACTTCCGGTTTGAACAAGACAGAATATTTGGCACGAAGGCCCCTGTCCGCCATGTATTCAAAAACTCTCTGCAACCCCGGCTCTGTAAAAATACCAGACAGAATGGGGCAGTCCTTTAACTCCTCAAACGGACCGCCAAGTCCGCTGAGGTATAGTCCAACGCCCGATCCATCATGCCCTTCCTTCATTACATTGAGGGCATCAATGGCGAGCATGGGTGAAACCGGGTCGCGGCTCGTAAGCGCAAATAAACGGCACATGGTCTCAAGTTACTCCATGATTTAGAAGTTATTCCGCCAAGCTGCCGATTTGGGATAAAAAAGCCAAAAAACTCGACTTAACTCTCTCCAAACTCTCAATTCGGCATCAGTTTCACATTTTTGCAATCAAAATGACCCTTTTCAATTTAGAAAAGGCCATGAAACTCATCTTGTTCGGAAATCAAACAGTAATCCAAAACTTAAATGGCTGCAAGAGGCACAGAGAACAAGATTTTACAATACCGTAAAAAGACAAAAAGCTAATAATAACAAAAGCTAGGCCGCATTTTATAAAAAAATGCGGCCTTTTGGCAAAAACTATGTCGGAATGAATTAATTCATCCAACAAAAAAGTAGGAGCTATTAATCGGCAAAGATATCGCTTTTAATCCCTTCACGGGCTGCAGAAGCCAGAAAATCGGCAGGGGAAGCTCCATATTCTCGGCAATACTTTTCAATTCGGGAAAGCAAGTGTGAGTGCATGGTCACTTCGAACTCTTCAAAGTCAGAGCCATCACCTGTCACAGAAACGTTAATGGCTTTGGCTCCTTTATTCTCAGGCAGTCCCAGCGCAACCTTTTTCCCTGTAGGATCAGGCAGTTGTTGCCCTTTCTCTTGATACAATTCCAGATAAAGCGCCAAGGCTTCATGGGCCTGATCAACAGCTTCATCCAGATTTTCACCAAAAGTGGTACATTCCGGAAAATCCGGAAAAGTCACGCCAAAACCATTTTTTTCCTTATGAAAAAGAGCAACATATTGCATCGTATATCCTTTGTTTGTGTGCGTTGAGTTTCGACAACGACCATACCGTCAAACCAATTCGGCTGCAATCGAGTGATTCTTGACGTTCCCCGATCAGAAACAACCGTTTGCCGGCACCGCCAGAAACAGGAGTAGGAGCGATTACCATTCACCGGCTCACTTCGGCCGCCCGCCAGAAATAGCGTGATAAAGAGTTGCGTCCCTCTTTATAAGGAGAACACGCAAGAATAATGACCCTCAACAACGGAGCATGCCATGTACCGCCATTACTGCAAAGACCCACACTGCCCAGGTCACACGAAGAACTGGGAGCGCTGCTGTGACATGCGCGCATTCGCCACTCAGAATGCCGACGCGACCAAGCCCCTGCAACGATCCATTCGTTTCCAGTACTCCAGCACACCTGCAACGACCAACAAGAAGCTGGTCTTCGCTTAGGCAATTATTGTGATTGATGAAGAAGTAACAGACCTATCCGCCCTGCCCCTGAACTGGCCAAAGTCAGGCGGCAATGCAGCTTTGAACGGCAACCGGCGTATCTAGCCTCACGCCCGTCCTCCCGGATCAGGGTGAACCATCCCCCGCGCCCTACGGCTTTTCAGCCACCGATGGCAACGCAGCCAACACCCGCTTGGACACGAGCATGAACACCTCGGAATCTTCCTGAAGGTGTCCGGCCAACAACTCAGCCTCTTCCCCAGACCCACAAAACAGATCCATACGCGTGCCTTGAATAGCGCCGCCCGTATCCTGCGCAAGTACCAGCGAAAGAAATTGCTCTGACTCATTCTTTTCATAATCCATGAGCGAGGTCTTGAGGGCCAGCACGCTTCCCAACGGGATCATGCGTCTGTCCACGGCCACACTCACTCTCGGAGTAAGAATGGAACTCATGGCACCATACGGCCCCACGTCAGAGAGCTTAAAAAAGACATAGCTGGGATTCTCGTACATCAACTGGTCGGCAACGTAAGGATTGGCCTCCAAATATTCGCGGATACGCTGCATGGACATCTCCTCCTTGGGAATGTGCCCACGATCAATGAGCAACCGCCCGAGGGAGACATACTTATGCCCATTCTTGCCGCCGTAGAGGATATGCTTCACCGATCCATCTTCAAGATCGAGTCTGCCCGAGCCTTGAATCTGAAGAAAGAATACATCCACAGGACTCTTGGACCACGCGATTTCGCGCCCCATCCCTTCCAGGGCCTTTTCACCGTCAATAGCCTCCCTGTCATAGTAAGGCTCAATGCCATTACCATTCATACGGTAGACAAGGGTGTCCCCTTTCCAGCGGTGATGAAATTTTCCGAGGTTCGTGACCTTCAAATCATCAGGCACGCCATATAAAGGATATGTATACCGCCCCTTCTTCTCTAAGGACGCCTTGAGCCAAGGCTCATAATAACCGGTCAGCAATGTTTTGGGACCGAGCTTCAACCACTGGAAGTGTTCAGCTACCAGCTTAGGATCGCGGTCCAACTCAGGCAGCAAAGCAATAAGCTCTTCCACGCTGTCGCCCAACTGGCCCCAGGTCAGCAGCAGCCCGGTCTGATTCACAGCCACGGCATCCTGCGGACGCTTGCGAATGTAGGACAAGCTGTCATCCAGGGCGGGCGCCATCTCAATCCATGAAGCCAAATCCTGCAACTGAGTAGACAAATGCGCAGACAAGCCTCGCGCCGCTCGATCTGCAACCGGGTAATAGGCGGGTTTGTCATCAAGTGGAGGTGGAGGAGGCGTTTTGGCAGAACAACCAATGAAAAATATCAGGAACAATGGAACCAGGACACGGGAGAGCACTCGCCCATATGTCATTATCAGGATACCCCTTTGCTTTTAAGATCGTCGGCGTACTCTTCCCGGTAAATCTGAAGCATGACCATGACGAAACTCAAAATGAGCGGACCATAGAAAATGCCTAGCATACCAAATGAATAGACCCCGCCGAGGATGGCAAGAAAGATGTAGAAAGTGGAAACACGAGAAGCCTCTCGCATAAAGATTGGGCGCAAAACAGTATCAATACCAACCACGAAAATACCGCACCACAACCCCAAAAAGAGTGCCATCTTCCAATCACCGGAAAAGAAAAGATACGCCACGGCAGGAACCCAGACCAAGCCAGTGCCCACCAATGGGATCAAGGAAGCTAAAGCCATCATCGCACCCCAGAAAAAGGCTGGGATACCAACTACTGACAACCCTATACCTCCAGCAAAGCCCTGAAGCACGGCCACAAGCAGACATCCCATAAGGACACCGCGAGCTACCCGCTTGAAAGAATCAATGATGTAATCTTCCTGCTTGGCCCGGAGCGGGGATAATGCCTTGAGGTAATCCAACATCTTCGTACCATCTCGCAGAAAGTAGAAGAGGATGAAGGTCATCAACAAGAAATGCAGTAGGAGCTTGGCCGCATTGCGAACCAACTGGGTGCCGGCAGCCAGCATGGTCTGACCAAACTCTTTTGAGTACTGAATAATACTCGCCTGGAGATCAATCTCATGGATATTAAAAGGCAAATCTTTGGGTAACCATGCAAGGTATGCATCTAGAAAATCAAGGTGTTCCAAAGATTCCTTATCCAATGTGGCAACCCAGGCATTCAAGGAGGCCAGAGACTCCACGCCCTGACTGATCAACGCGATGACCAGGAAGATCATAGGCAGAAGCAGGCAAAAAACGATAATGTGAACGGTCAGGATCGAAGCCAAACCACGGCGGCCATTCACCCACGCAAGCATCCTTTGATACAAAGGGGCTGAAAGAACAGCCAACACAGTGGAAAAAATCAACGTATGGAGAAATGGCTCAATAAGAGAAAAACCGAGGTATAGAGAAAAGAGCAGCAGCAAGATGAGAAACACCTTGTAAATGCCGCCTCTTTGTAAAATGGAAGGCCCGTTCAATTCGCTCATGATGATATTTTTACTCCGTACTTTTTCAATATTACCAGAACGATGGTCAAGTCAATCCAAGAGGGGAAAAAGTCACTTCACGTTATTGAATACAGATTGAATAATTGAAGCGATCGTATCTATGTCAACAGGCTTTGGAACATAACCATCCATGCCCGAATGTAGACACCGCTGTTCGTCTCCCCACATCGCATGTGCAGTCAAAGCGATAATAGGAATATCAGGATTACGGCAACCGGAATCAGGGTCACGAATAAGCCGAGTAGCTTCAATACCATTCATACCCGGCATTTCCACGTCCATCAGTACGATATCATAGTCATGCCGCTTCAGCGCTTCCACGGCCTCCTGTCCATCTTCGGCCAATTTCACATGGCAGCCCATCTTCTCCAATAATCTAATGATATAACGCTGGTTGACCAAATCGTCTTCGACTACCAACACACGGGCACCCTGAAGCGGTTTTTGCTCGGACATAATTGCCGCCATGGGAGTCTGAGTAACATACTTGCTAGGCTGAAAATCCAGAGTAAAAGAAAATGTACTCCCTTTGCCTTCCTCGCTTACGCACTCCACATTGCCACCAAGCAATCGGAGCAATCGCTGGGCAATGGCCAAGCCCAACCCCAATGCCCCCGTGCTGTGAGAAAGATGATCCTCGGCCAGAGTAAACGACTCAAACATCACATCCATCTTTTCTGCCGGGATGCCGATGCCCGTGTCCTGCACCTGCACCTGAATCGGTATTAGGCCTTTGGCGCTGGACTGATCTGTTTCCGGCGCCAGAGAGATATCCACCAGAATTTGGCCATTCCGAGTAAACTTCACCGCATTATTAATTAAATTCCCAAGCACTTGTCGAACCTTGGCTGAATCACCATAAACCCACTCCGGCAAGTCTGGCGAAACAGTATACTTCAGCTTAACTCCCTTCGCTTCTGCAGTCCTTTCATACTGAGACAGTAAACCTGTAACCAAATCCTCCAACCGAAAGTCGATTTCCCTGAGCTTCATTGAGGAGGTTTCAAGCTTGGAATAGTCGATAATCTGATTAAGCACGGATAAGAGAGACAAGGCCGACTCTTTGATGAGATGAACATTTTCTCGGTACGGATTTTCCAGATCAGACAACAAAAGTAACTCAGTCATGCCTAGTACACCATTCATGGGAGTACGCAATTCATGGCTGATAGTAGCAAGAAATGCAGTTTTGGCCCGACTGGCTGCTTCTGCCGCCCGCTTGGCCTTCTTGAGCTCACGATCCATCTGATGCTTATATAATCCCACTTCGATGGCTGATTTTAGTTCTTTATGGTCAACGGGTTTAAGCAGATATCCAAACGGACCGGACACTTTGGCCCAGCGGAGAGTTTCATCATCTGCGTAAACAGTCAGAAATATAATAGGAAGATCAAAACGCCGAACAATCTCATTGGCAGCCTCAACGCCATCCATCTCCCCTTCAAGCTGAATATCCATCAAGACCAAATCAGGAATCAGAGAGTCTGCTAAAGAGATAGCTTCCTCACCAGAAGCGGCCATACCTGCTACTTCATACCCAGCACGCTCAAGAGCCGCATGGATATCTAATCGAGCTATAGCATCATCTTCAACAACAAGAATTCGTTCAGTAGTCATGACAACCTCATTCCTTGGCGAAAGCTATGACAATCCAATTGCCTTTTGCACTATCATAGCGACGAAGTAAGTGTAACCCCATTACAAATTCAACCTTCAGTTGTTCTGTATTTTTTACACCCAAGGCGGATTTTTTTCGAATTATAATCACAGCCAACACCCAGAAACCAATCCCAGCAGAACTTTGTCCACAACCAGAGCTTTTAAACGAATAATTGCACCACATCCCTTTTTTGTTAAAACAAGCAAAAAACGCACACTACCTTGTTTTTTTTACCATATCAGGCTACAAGAAAACTTCGCATGAAGCTCGGCCTACCGAACAACATGCAAAGAGAGTGAAGGTCTCAAGGCCCGTATATTACTGTTTACCCGGACAGGAAACACGAGCGAGGCATACCAAACAACCACGTTCCATTTGGAGGAAAGGATGAAACGTATTATCGCACTGATTGCAGTGATGACCACCCTGCTGTTCATGTTCGCATGCAGCCAGCAGCCCGCAGGCAACGAATCTAAAAGTGACACCAACGTCCGTCTTGAGTTGCAAAAATCTTCCAACCTTGAACAGATTCTTCAGCGCGGTTCTCTGCGTGTTGGCCTTGAAGCTGGCTACATGCCCTTCGAAATGACTGACAAAAAAGGCAAAGTTGTCGGTTTCGATGTCGACATGGTTACAGAAATGGCCAAAGCCATGGGTGTAAAACTTGAAATCATCAACACAGCTTGGGATGGAATCATTCCCGGTCTGATGTCTAACAAATATGACCTTATCGCTTCTGGTATGACCATCAATCAGGAACGTAACCTCAAGGTCAACTTCGCCAACCCGTACATCGTTGTTGGCCAGACTGCCCTGATCAGCAAAGCTTCTGCTGGCAAAATCAACTCCTGGAAAGACCTGAACGCCGAAGGCATCACCATCACTTCCAAGCTGGGTACCACTGGCGAACAGGCTGCCAAACGCCTCTTCCCCAAGGCCACCTACAAGTCTTTCGAAATGGAAGACCAGGCCATGCTGGAAGCCATGAACGGCAAGGCTGACGCCACCGTTTACGACCTGCCCATGACCTCCATCTTCTACGCTCAGCACGGTCAGGCCGCTGGCATGAAGTTCCTGAACAAGCCCTTCACTTATGAGCCCCTCGGTTGGGCCATCAACAAGGGTGACCCGGACTTCTTGAACTGGCTCAACAACTTCCTGGTTCAGATGAAGAACGATGGCCGCTACGCCCGTATCTACGACAAGTGGTTCGGTTCCGACAGATGGTACAAGGAAATTCAGTAATTAGCATTCTATTCACCGGGGGCCGCAACATGCGGTCCCCGGCCCTTTTTTATATATCAATATAAGAGCATTTGAATGAGCGACACGGAAAAAATTGGCCCCGCAAAAGGGTTCAATAAAGATACGTTTTGGAAATTAGTTTACGTAGTATTACTCGTAGGCAGTTGCCTCAGTTTCTATTGGGCGACCACGCAGACTTCTTATATCTGGCACTGGAACAGACTTCCCCAATATTTCTATTACATCGATAAAGTTGAGATTAAGGCCGAGATTGAAGGCGAAGTAGCCTCCATCGCTCAAAAAGATAATGAGTCCATTGTCATCGTAAGCGGCGGTGGAGATTCTGAGTATTACACCTTCCCCGGCTCGAATGTCCGCGTGTCTGTTGGCGACTCCATCTATATGGGAGATACCATCGGCACATATGAAAAAGGCCAAATGGGTCTCCTTCTGGAAGGCCTCATAGTCACTATTGAAGTGAGTATTGTTGCCATCATACTCGGCGTCCTACTTGGGCTATTCACAGGATTAGCAAGAATATCAACCAATCCATGCCTGAAATGGTCAGCCATCACGTACATCGAACTCATCCGCGGCACACCGCTGCTGGTCCAGATCACTATCTGGTATTTTGTTTTCGGTACGATCATCAATGACCTGCTCAACCAATGGGGCATCATCCAGATCCCCGGCGTTTGGTTCGGCGTGGCCTCACTTGCCATTTTTGCCGGTGCCTATGTCGCTGAAATTGTCCGAGCTGGCATCCAGTCCATCCACAAGGGCCAAATGGAAGCTGCGCGCTCCCTGGGCATGACTAAGACCACTGCCATGGTCAAAATCATCCTGCCCCAGGCATTCAAGCGCATCCTGCCCCCGTTGGCAGGCCAGTTCATTTCCCTGATCAAAGACTCCTCGCTCCTCGGCGTCATAGCCATCCGCGAGTTGACCAAGGCCACTCGTGAAGCTGTTACCACCAGCCTCATGCCTTACGAGCTCTGGTTCCTGTGCGGTGTCATGTACCTGGCCCTCACGTTCGCCCTATCCATGTTTGTCCAGTACCTCGAAAAGCGGAGTGCGGAGGCCTAAAATGATTGATGTACAAAACGTATACAAGACCTTCTTTGTTCCGCATGAGATACAAGCTCTGCACGATGTGTCCTACCATGTTGATCCCGGCGAAGTGGTTGTTGTCATCGGCCCTTCCGGGTCTGGAAAGTCCACTTTCCTGCGCTGTCTGAATCGCCTGGAACATGCCAACGCAGGTCACATCATGATCGATGGTGTGGATATCCTTGACCCCAAGACCGACATCAACAAAGTCCGCATGGAAGTGGGCATGGTGTTCCAGTCCTTCAACCTTTTCCCGCACCTCACCGTGCTGGAAAACGTCACCGTGGGCCAAACATCGGTCCGTAAGCGTGGCAAGAAGGAATCCAAAGAAAAAGCCATGACCCTGCTGAACAAAGTTGGCATCCACGCCAAGGCAGACAACTATCCCAGCCAGCTCTCCGGCGGTCAGCAGCAGCGCGTGGCCATTGCTCGCGCTCTGGCCATGGAACCCAAAGTCATGCTTTTTGACGAACCCACCTCCGCCCTGGACCCTGAAATGGTCGGCGAAGTTCTGGACGTCATGAAAGCTCTGGCCAAGGAAGGCATGACCATGGTTGTCGTCACACACGAAATGGGTTTTGCCCGCGAAGTCGCCGATCAGGTAGTCTTCATGGACGAAGGCAAGGTTGTGGAAGTAGGCACTCCTGAACACTTCTTCACCGACCCACAGCATGAGCGCACCAAGCTCTTCCTGAGCCAGATTCTATAATTCATATTACAAAACCAATAAAAAAGGGCCGCAATCAAATTGCGGCCCTTTTTTATTGGTGGAGCTACTCAGTTCACAAAATATCTTTCTGCACCCAGTCCACAAATGCCTGAATATTCTTATCCAAATTGAAGTTATCCCGACAAGCAGTCAGGCTCGCTTCTTTCATTGCAATCAATTCATCTGGAGACATGACGAGCAGTTCATCCAGTACCTCTCGGAATTCCTGCACTCCAGCATCCACTGGCAACAAAAAACGGGACAATGATTCCGGCCAAATATCCGGAACACCACCAACTCGTCTGGAAACTGGGGCCAATCCAGCGGCCATGGCTTCCAGCAACGCGTTAGGCATCCCCTCTCGCATCGATGGTAGCAAGAAAACATCTGCCTTGGCCAAATGGTCCGCCACATCTGTGGAAAAGCCATGCCAGACGACTGTCCCGGCCTGTTCCAAAGCCGCATACTTCTCGCGAAGCTGTTGCTCCAACTTTCCGGTGCCAACAATATGGTACTCGACTTTTCCCTGTGGAATCCCAGTCAGAGCTTCAAGCACCTGCTCATGCCCCTTGTCTGCATTAACCTGGCTGGTGGAAACAAGCAGCAAGGGACCATCGCCTAACGGTTTAACACCCTCTACCGGATGCTTGGCATTCTGAATGATCTTGACTCGCTCAGGCTCAATGTACGGCAAATGTTTCAGCAGTCCATTATGCACAGACTGGCTAGGACACAGAAACCAGGGACGGGTAATCTTGTGCAACATTTTCAATCGGGGCGAATAATTCATGTCAGCCGGTAGACCAATCCGCTGGATATTCGGAATCCCTAAAAAACGAGCGGCAACTCCGGCCGTGTTCATTTCCTTGGTAATATTGCCTATTACCACATCTGGTCTGTTGATAAAAAAATCCTTGAGAAAGCGTGCGATAGTAACGGGATTGTAGTCAAACCCAAAATCCATGCGAAAGGCATCGACTCCGACACGCTTGAGCTTGTCCACGAATTCCGGCTGGCGGCCATAAACACGTACAGTATGCCCATGATCCTTCAACCAAGTGGCATAATCTACGGTCCATGTTTTGACCCCACCCCATTTTCTGGTGGAATTAACAAATACAATATTCATCTGGTATCTCTTTCAACCCGACACGTCATAGGGAGTAACAGGCCATACATGGTGACATGACCAATTCATAATTCATCAATGGAATAGATAAACAGACCGAACAACAAAACGACCGCTAGTCGTCCTTGTTCTTCATATCATCCCGTTTATTCTTGAAAGTAATAGAAGCCAGACAGCCTGCCAGTCCGCCCATAACAACAGCACGACTAGCGGGCAGTAAATCAGTGAGACTGAAAAGATAACCGATGGCGCAACCTGCGATGATGCCCTTTGCCAAGGCATCGATCCATGCCAAAAATTCTTTATTATTCTCGTCGCCCATATCTTTACCCATCCAGTTTGTAAGCTTATAAAAATGAGTGCAACTGCACATATTGGTGCGCAGACATAGATTCGAAGCTGGCGCCGATGCCGGGGAAACGCATTTGATTACCCCACTTGCCGCACCACCGCACTTTCAATTCAATAGGCGTCTTATCCTCGAACTCATTGACCACCAGCCAAGCTGGACTGGCAACTTCCCAACGATTAACTGAGAAAACAAAACATCCGTGCTCTGACGCATTGATGGTCACAGTACGCTCTGCCTCCTCTCCCTTCAAATCCTGAAGCAAAAGTACGTTAAAAACAACTTCCTTGCGCTCAGCCACACGAATGGAACGCGGCGTAAACGGGACACATTCATCTATGATGAACTCCCGCAAATCGCGATTATCCCGGATGGTACCGCCCTGGGCCAGCCCACGTATTCCGCCAAACTGTGGATTGTGCATGAGTCGGAGCACTGGAAAACTCTGCATGATACGCGTGATACGATTCTTGTCCTCACACTCACAACGAATCATTGTCGGCACATCAACCAAAAGGCCGTTATAATCGCCGTTTACCAGCGAATCGGTCATATCATCAGGGGAGGCAACACAGTCAAATTCGACGTCCATTTCAGATAGGACATCAGAATATGCCAAGCGAGCTTCCCCATCTTCAGCAACCAGCAGTATTTTTGTTTTCACCTTCGAATACCTCCGAATCCAACAATGGCATTTGAGCATAGTTCAAACGTATTTTCAAGCAAGTAGATCAGTTACAAACTTATCATCCTACCTAAGCACACGTAAGCAACTTCTTAAGTTAACTTATTATTCCTTCATATACGTGTCTGAGAAAAAACTACCACTTACGACTTGACTTCGATTCTCAATATCACTATTTAGTTCACGTCAGGTCATAAATGACCACAACTTTGAGGGATAAATATGTTAGATACAATTCTTGTCGGAGCCATTATCATGGCTGCACTGATTTACGTTGGACGTAGACTCTACCGTCAGTTCACTACTCCCGGAGCGGGATGTAACTGCAGTGGGTGCGGTCAAGCAAACTCATGCTCTTCCGCACACACAGGTTCCAACTGCTCGGATATCACCGATCTCCGCTAATTTTTTCACACAACGTTGAAGATCTTTCTCAACACATCTTTTTGAGGACTATATCCATGGGAAATCCTATTTGCCTACGAAAGGCTAAAGTAAATCAAATGCTCAAAATTGTTACTATCTCTGCTGGTGGCGAACTAGGTCGTCGTATTCGAGACCTAGGACTCATCCCCGGCACTGAGTGCAAAGTCATTGGCAAAGCACCGCTCAAAGATCCGGTGGCTCTCCGTCTTAAGGACTTCACTCTCACTCTTCGCAACAGCGAAGCAGATCACATTACCGTAACGGTTCTGGGGGACTAAATGGCTCAATACACTCTTGGCATCGCAGGCAATCCGAACTGCGGTAAAACCACGATGTTCAACGCCTTGACCGGTGCACGACAACATGTAGCCAACTGGCCCGGCGTAACAGTAGAAAAGAAGATCGGGCACATTGATACTGGCACAGACACTATCGAGTTGGTCGACCTGCCCGGCACATACTCCCTGACTGCATACACTCAAGAAGAACTGGTATCCCGTAATTTCCTCGTAGACGAACGACCGGAAGTCGTTATCGACGTCATGAACGCCGACGCCCTTGAGCGCAACCTCTACCTTGCCGTCCAAATCATGGAGCTGGGCGTACCGCTCGTTCTTGGTTTAAACATGATGGATGAAGTCCGCTCATCCGGAAAATCCATCGATAGTGCAAAGCTCTCCAAACTGTCTGGTTGTGCCGTGGTTGAAACCGTAGCACGTAACGGCGAAGGTGCAGACGAACTCCTTGCTGCATCCTTAAAACTTGCCAATGAACAGAGTGGCACGTGGTCCCCCCTGAACATTTCCTACGGCCCTGACCTCGACCCGGTACTCGATGAAATGACGGAACTCATCGAAGCCGACAAGTTCCTGACCGACAAAGTCCCGGCCCGCTGGACCGGCATCAAGTATCTGGAGCGTGACGAAGACGTCGTCATAAAGGGACGCATGGCCAATACCAGCTTATCTGACAAGCTGGAAGCCATGGCAAAGGAAGTTGGAGAACACACCGAAAAGACGCTCAAGGCACAGCCCGATGCGCTCATCGCCGACCACCGCTACGGTTTTATCGCTGGCATGATCAAGGATGTTGTCTCCTACCCTGTTCTGGATGAAGATCGCATATCCCGTTCCGATCAGATGGACAAAGTCCTCACCCACACATTTCTTGGCCCGGCCATCATGCTCGGCATCATCTACCTTATCTATAAAGTCACCTTTACCGTGGGCGAAATCCCCATGGGCTGGCTGGAAATGCTCTTTGGCTGGATCGGTGACACCGCATACAATGCCCTGCCCGATGGGCACCTCCGCTCTTTGATTGTCTCCGGCATCATTGACGGCGTTGGCGGCGTACTCGGTTTTGTCCCCCTCATCATGTTCATGTTCCTCATGATCTCCGCTCTGGAGGACTCCGGCTACATCGCACGCATGGCCTACATGCTCGACCGCATCTTCAAAATATTCGGCCTGCACGGCACCTCTGTGTTGCCGTTCATCGTGTCTGGCGGCATCGCCGGAGGCTGCGCCGTTCCCGGCGTGATGGCGACCCGCACATTGCGTTCGCCCAAGGAAAAGCTCGCCACCTTGTTTGTGGCCCCCTACATGACCTGTGGTGCGAAGGTTCCGGTATTCCTCATGCTTACCGCTGCATTCTTCCCCCAGCATCAAGCAACAGTCATGCTCGCCATCACTCTTGGTGCATGGGCCATGGCTCTGATCGTAGCCCGCATCCTGCGCTCCACTGTCATCAAAGGCGCATCCACTCCTTTTGTCATGGAGTTGCCACCCTACCGTATGCCAACCCTGCACGGTGTACTGATTCACACTTGGGAACGCACATGGGAATACGCCAAGAAAGCCGGTACCGTCATCCTCGGTATCTCCATTCTCATCTGGGCCATGATGACCTTCCCGCAATTGCCAGAAGAACGCCTTGCCCACTATGAACAGCTCCGCTCTGCTACTCAGGTAGAAGAAAAAATCATCGAGATCAGCAACGCCGAGGCTGAAGAGGCTGTTCGCAATACTCTTGCTGGCCGCATTGGCACCGCTCTGGAACCCGCTTCCGAGCTGGCAGGCCTCAACTGGCGCGTGAACATCGCCCTGACCGGTGGCTTTGCAGCCAAGGAAGTCATTGTTTCCACCCTCGGCACAGCCTACTCGCTGGGCGAAGTGGATGCGGAAGAATCCCAGCCGCTGTCCGACAGGCTGCTCAATGATCCCAACTTCACCATGGCCTCTGCCATCGCGCTCATCGTATTCACCATGCTCTACGCTCCATGCTTTGTGACCGTTGTCACCATGGCCCGTGAATCGAGCTGGAAGTGGGCGACCTTTAGCGTGGTTGGCTCCACTGGCCTCGCCTACGTCATGGCGGTCATCAGCTACAACATTGCCAAGGCATTCATGTAGCTGCACATAATCAACAAATTAAGGGGAGTCCTTCGGGGCTCCCCTTTTCTTTTTTAAACAAATGCCATATTGTCCCTCAACCATGAGCAAACTCACACAAATCCCCAAAGAACTTATCACGGACGCCCTTACCGCGTGCCTGGAACTCTTCAAAGTCATGGTGCCCATCATCATCGGCGTAAAGATCCTTCAGGAACTGGACCTGATCCAGTATATTGCCATGCCGCTGGAACCGGTCATGGGACTGCTGGGACTGCCCGCAGAGATGGGCCTGGTATGGGCATTTGCCATGATCAACAACATCTACACCGGCCTCATTGTCCTTGCCTCACTCATCGGCGACAACCCACTGACCATCGCCCAGGCCACTATCATCGGCACACTCATGCTCGTGGCCCATGGCCTCCCCATAGAGTGCGCCATCGCCCGCAAATCCGGTGCGCGCTTCCGCTTTCAGATACTCACACGCATCCTCGGCGCTTTCATCCTCTGTTGGTTGCTTAATCAAATCTATGTTGCCACTGGCACCCTTCAAGAACCGGCTACCATGCTCTTTCAGGCAGACCAGCTCGGCGGAGGCGATTCGTCTCTGACGACCTGGGCAATGGATCAAGGTAAAAACCTCATTTCCATCTTCCTCGTGGTTCTTTCCCTGATGGTTGTCATGCGTTTTCTCAAGGCTATCCGCGTAATAGATCTGCTAGACGCAATACTGCGCCCTGTCCTGAACCTCATCGGCATCGGCCCCAAGGCATCCGCCATTACGGTCATCGGATTGACGATGGGAGTCTCATACGGTGGCGGGCTTATCATCAATGAAGCCAAATCCGGCAACGTGGGAAAAGAAGATGTGTTCTACTCCCTCACTCTAATGGGATTGTGCCACTCGCTCATCGAAGACACTCTGCTTATCATGCTCATAGGAGGCCATCTTTCTGGCATTCTGTGGGGTCGACTCATATTTGCCATTATCGCAACGGCGGGCATTGTACAGCTTGTACGCAACCTTCCATCATCATTTAAAGATAACTACCTCTGGGTGAGCAAATAGTCGCCCGGAAAGACAAGGAGGCACCATGTCCATCTCCCTTATCCATACAGACGAAGCCCCGGCCGCAGTAGGCCCGTACTCTCAGGCTGCCAAGGTCGGCAACACGCTTTACGTATCAGGCCAGCTCGGCATCATCCCCGGCGAAGGCAAACTTGCCGAAGGTTTTGATGCACAGGCTCGACAGGCCCTGACCAACCTGAAAGCCATCGTTGAAGAAGGTGGATCTTCCATGAACAAGGTCATTTCCGTTGACGTCTTTGTCACCGACATGGGTAAATTTGCCGACCTCAACGCCATCTACGCAGAATTTTTCGGCGATCACAAACCCGCACGTGCTGCCATTGAGGTGGCTGGTCTGCCCCTGGGCGGCGTCGTTGAACTCAAGTGCATCGCTCTGGCCGACTAATCTCACAGCCACCCCAGTTACACTACCGCAACTTGACAGCACGAAGAATCTTCGGCTAATCGAATAAGCATGAACAACACCACCGCCCGTTTCTTTTTCTTTTTTAGCTTTTTTAACAGGAACGCCTGCGGTCTTGGTGTGTGCTAGTATTCAAAAAACAAAGAAACAACCAAGAGGCCGCGGATACAATCTGCGGCCTCTTTCTTTTTTCCGGCCGCACCATCGGCCAAACAGCAAGGAGATGAGTTATGCATTTGGGTAAAGCAATCAGAATGGAACGTATCATGAATCGTAACAACGGCCGCACCATCGTGGTGCCGCTGGACCACGGAGTTACCGTTGGCCCCATCTACGGACTGGTGGACCTGCGCGACACCGTCGACCAGGTTGCCGAAGGTGGTGCCAATGCCATGCTCATGCACAAGGGTATTCCCCGCTGCTCCCACCGTGCAGGCGGCAAGGATATCGGCCTGATCATTCACCTCTCCGCTTCTACATCGCTTTCCCCGTTCCCCAATGCCAAAACCATGGTTGGCACTATTTCTGACGCCCTCAAGCTCGGCGCTGACGCTGTTTCTGTCCACGTCAATCTGGGCGACGAGACCGAACCGCACATGCTGGCGGACCTCGGCGCCCTTTGCTCCGAGGCCAACGAATGGGGTATGCCCGTCCTCGCCATGATGTACGCACGCGGTCCCAAGATCGAAAATGAATATGATCCGGAGATAGTGGCCCACTGCGCCCGCGTTGGTGTGGAACTGGGTGCGGATATCGTCAAGGTCAACTACACTGGTGACCCCGAATCCTTCTCCAGGGTTGTGGACGGGTGCTGTGTGCCCGTGGTCATCGCTGGTGGGCCCAAGCTGGAAAGCGAACGAGATTTGGTCCAAATGGTATACGACTCCATTCAGGCAGGTGGCGCAGGACTCTCTGTCGGCCGCAACATCTTCCAACACAAAGCTCCTGTCAAAATGGTCTCCGCCCTGAACAAAGTCGTGCATGAAGACTGGGATGTGGATGGAGCCATGGAGCTGCTCAAATAGCAAAAGGATGCAATAACGGTTAGGATAGTGAGAATGAACTGCCGACTCCAGACCGAATGTCCCACAATCACACAAGCCAGAATAAAAAGGGGCGAACACATATCGTGTCCGCCCCTTCTTTCTTTCATTCCAAACAACTACTGGCCAAACTGAACTTCTACGACATCAAGATATTGTGCCATTTTCCTGATCTGTTCTGCGCAGGCATCAGCGTTTTCAATTTTGGCAGCAAGCTCCAGCTCATGCCCTATATCACCCATACCTCGAAACCCGTAACCATGCCCCGTGCCCCTGGCCGTATGACCGAGGCGAGCCAGAGTACGGAAATCACCCTCATCCAACGCGGCCTGCATTTGAGCAAGATCTTGATTGGAATTGGTAAAGAACCGTTCCATCAGCGCCTCAAGAGCGGGGTCGATTCTTTCGATTATGGGTGGTATGGACATCCTCACTCCGCAGGTCGGTTTTGTGTTGAATATTTCACTAGCTTGAATTCAATAAATATTAATATTAATATAAAAGATCAACTGTCACTATCTATGGAACCCTGTCAAGAGCATTAGAATACGATATACAATGAAACACCTGGTTCTTCTTCTCCTTTCTTTTTCACTGCTTACCTCCTGCTCTCGCTATGATGCAGTACGGGTGGTCCAGGCCGCTGCTACTGGCAATCCTGCTGCGGCAGCAGAGGCTCTGGCACGCGACAAAGCCATTGGCTATGCCTCCAATCCCAAGTCGCTTGAACGCGACCTCAACCAATTCAGTGAAGTCTTCGACTCCTTTATCGAAGCTATCGGCTTGGAATGGGGTGAAGACGATATACAGGTTCCCAAACCCAAACAATACGTCAAATACACGCACAACTATCTCACTCGGGCCAGTGTAGACTTCGACAATGGGCAAATTACCGTGGAAACAGTGGATCAGACCCAACCACTGACCAGCCTGAGGAACGGTATTGTCACGACTTTGCTCACGCCAAGTGATCCCCGCGCGGTTGACCTGTATTCTTCTAAAACCATCAAGCTCGGCGAAACGCCCTTCCTGCTCGGCGAGGTCAAGGACCATCAAGACAAAGACATCCGCTGGGCATGGCGGGCCGAGCGATATGCCGATCACCTCATCAAAAACAATATCACCACCCGGAAAGTGGACGGCAAAACAGCACACGGTGTAACATTCCACATGATCAAGGATCACTTGGATATCCGCGCGCGCAAATACAGAGACAACGTCCGAACTGCTTCCAAACGATTCGATGTCAGCCCTAATCTCATTTATGCCATCATGAAAGTGGAATCAGATTTCAACCCATTCGCAGTCAGCTCTGCCATGGCGGTCGGCCTGATGCAGGTGGTACCTGCTACAGCGGGAAGTGATGTATACCAATACCTCAACGGCAAAAAGGGCGAACCCTCTCGCAAAGGATTATTCGTCCCGGCCACGAATATAACCTACGGAAGTGCATATCTTCACTTGCTCAACACACGATTTCTTGGTTCAATCGACAACCCTGTTTCTCGCGAGTATTGCGTGATCGCAGGCTACAATGGTGGCGCGGGCGGCGTGCTGCGAACCTTTGACCGCAACCGCAAACAGGCTGTAAACGAGATCAACAGTTTACCCCCGTCCAAAGTTTATGACACACTGCGCAGCGACCTTCCTCATCAGGAAACCCGACGCTATCTTTATAAAGTACTTGAAGCAAAAAAACGATTCGTTAACTATTAGACATCCATATGAATCCACAGGAAATAATCAACTCCATTAATCAATTGATCACGGGACTCGTTCAGCAGATTGCCCCTGGCCTGCCGCCTGAAATTGTGCGCTACGCCGGAGCAGGACTGCTCGCTCTTTTGGCGCTTATTCTTTTAACTCTGGCTCTACGCCTACTCAAAAGCAACAAACGACACCCCGCCTCCCAGCGAACCAACATCCCGCGCTCCCTCCAACAAGATGGCGTTGTTGTGGATATTCTCAATTCACCGACTGACGAAGAAGTAGCCGTTCGTTGCGTATTGACCTCGATTTCTTCCGGCAAGATCCGATGTGAAATCATCGAACGACTGGACGTACTCAAGGCCAAGGAAGGAAGCACTGTCGCCTGTGTATTCGCCCCCATGAAGACCAGCAAGGGACGCATCAACTCCTTTACGGCCAAACTCACTGAGTCTGATAAAACAGGCAAAAAAGTGGATCGCTTAATACTGTCCGTCCCTACAGACTACACCATGATCCCGCGCCGCAAGCATGTCAGAAAGCGTGTTGCAGACCAGCAGTTTATCCGAGTTAAAATGTGGGTGGCTAATCCGTACACATCAGACATTTCTTTTGAGGACGCGACACCACACATCGGCGTGAACTCTTTCATGACCGATGGCCCCAACCAATCGGCCAATGCGGTAGTCAACATCTCCCACGGCGGTATCGGGCTGCTCGTTCAGAACAAGGTGATCCCTGAAACCTGTGCAGTAGGTGCGCCGCTTGCCATCAACCTCTTCATGTTCAGCTTCAAGGAGAAATCCTTTAAGCCATATTGGTACACTGGCGAAATCCGCTCCATGCACGAAGGCCGTCCCGGATTCACCCGCATGGGCATCGAATTCACAGGCAGTGGAGACTTTCTGCAGGATGCAGGAGCTATCCGCTGGACCAAATTCTAGCCTCCCATTCTCTACAATAAAAAGCCCCGGCCTCATACGAGACCGGGGCTTTATTCATTATTTCTTCTGAGGATCAACCTTTCTTACTGATGAACCGTTCCTTGGCAAGTCGAGAGTGGTTGCCCGCACCGAAGCTGTATCCGGCGATGCGCTTGTTTTGTTGCTTTATGCCAGCCAAATCTTTCTTAAGGCTGGAATGGAGCTTGCGCGCTTCGTCCGTGATTTCATCGTGGAGTGATTTCATCTCCACCAGCTTGTCGGCAAGTATTTCCAAGTTGCCGCGATCCAGATCGGCCATAGCCTCATCCAGAATACGTTCGCGGTCCTTGGAAAGCTTTTCTGCTTCAAAAACATCCCCTTCAGCCAGGAAGCCGAGTTCCTTGCGACCGATAGAGAGTGCTTGGTCGAGCATTTGACTACGGGCAGCCATGTCTATCTCTTGGTCTCGCGAATGTCGTCGCGCAACTGCTTGATGACTTTCTTCCATTTTTCCACCGCCGGGAGGAATTCGTATTCGAGAAGGTCTGCCAGGAGAATCCAGTCTTCGTTTTCAAGAACAGTGGACATCTCGGTGAACAGTTCATTCAGCTCTTCAGCGCTACGTTCGTAATCCGGGTGATCCTTAAGGGAATACTCGTCACGAAGCACGCCAATCATACGCAGGAAGTTGCGGATGACTTCCAAAAGATCCTGGTATGTTTCCAGAGCTTCGGCATCGTCTGCCTGCCGGAACAACTCGGCTACACGCTTGCCGCCCTCGTTCATGATATTGACAACTTTGTAGAGCTCCAGGGTGATCTCAACAGCCATGTCATTGGTGGCCATGGTAACGATCTCCACGGTCTCAACCTCGGCCATTTCGATATCTTCAGCCTGGTGGGGATAAATTTCGGTAAACGGCTCATCGTTGACTTTCACATCGGTGACGATGCGGTCTTCGAGATGGCCCTCTGCGACAACTTTCTCAAAGACCTCTTCCAGATTCTGGAAGTTTTGGTCGCTGATGTCGTACTGCTTTCCATCAATAAGGATCATTGTACACTCCTCCTCAAAAGGGATGATAAAAATTTCCGTTTAAATCGGTTCGTATCAGATTATTCAATATCCGTGCCGACTAAACAAATTCCCCTTTCAAGGAATCAAACAGAGCGCGATATCGCTCGGTGAGAGAAAGAAGAGAAGCAAGATCATCACCACATTGCTGAGACTCAAACATCCACAATTTTCCTAGTATATTCAAATGCTTACTTGCACCAAGAACATTCTGTAATCGCTGCCATGAAGCAAGAAATTTTGATTTGGCCTGAGGCCGAGGATTTCGCGCCAAAAGCATGCCCTGCTGGGAAAGAAGGAACAACATGTCATGGCCGCTCGTCAAAATTTTGGATAAATCTTCCACCATACTCGGTGACATTTTCCTGGCCAATCCGGTCTGCGCCCCCCCTTTCTTACCATCCAAAAAGGCGAGGTAATGTGCCCGTTGCATACTAATCCAAAGCGCACGGTCCGAAGTATTGTGCCCAGACAGAGAAACAAGCTCCATGAAACCGTCATTAGCTGTCGCCGTCTGCCAGACTCTGGCACCAGAGGACGATATTTCCACATCATCGCCAAGCAATACTCGCAAGGCGATGTACATGGTTGCTGACGACACGGACTCGCGACAGGCGTGATTATTAGGACAAGCCACACCGAACTCGCACGGGTGACAATCCATATCAGGCTCCAGGCAAATATTGCCTGCCCGGTATGGCCCTGTATCCCATGGCTGTGCAGTGGCTAAAAACACAGCGCAAATCGGTACGCCCAATCCAGCAGCCAAATGCATAGTTCCAGTGTCGTTGGTAACAAGCGCCTCGCACTGGCAGAGCACTCCAGCCAATTCTGTAAGCGAGGTCTCACCAATCAGATTGATGACCGGACAATTGGTCCGAGCCTGAAATTTCTCACCGAGGTGCGCTTCGTTCTTGGTACCAAGAAGTACCGGAACAAGCTTGTCTTGCTCCCAGGACATCTCAGCCAGCTTTACGAAATGATCCACGGGCCATCGACGCCGCTCCTCGCTGGCCCCCATTTGAAGGACAAGGAACCCTTTGCCGCTCTCCGGCCCTTGCGATTGCAGCAGCTTAGCCGCTTTTTCAATGGTCGCGCCATCCGGTCGTGCCAATTCCAAAGAATTGCCTTCGTCCTGTAAACCAGCCGTCCGACGGAAAATGTCACAAATATTAAAAGGACTGGCCCCGCGATTGACTCCCGCCAATTGCAAAAATGCCGCCCAAGCCGACGTATCCGCGTTGAATCCGAATTCATCCACTGAGAATCCCACGACATCGCCATTTAAAGGAGACAAAGCATAGGTCAGCAATCGGGATGATACTGAGGGCGTCAAATTCACGGTACGATCGGGTGGAAATGTTGCAACTACCCCATCCTTGAATTCGGATAGGGATTCCACGGCGAATCGCCAATCCGCATCAAGCTTTGAGAGCAGACCAGCACCAGGGAATGGAAACACCTCATCGACACCGTCCAACAATGTGGCGGCAGAAGCAAAATTTTCAAGACAGACCAAGCCCACACGATGCCCCAAGCTCTTGTAGCCGGAAATCACGGGTTGCGTCTGGATAAGGTCACCAAAGCGGGTAAGATTAATGACGAGAACGTTCACGCGATCATTTTCCTTTATATATACGGGCGTCAAATCCCTGTCGTGTTGGGAGATAAATGCAAAAGGTGCGCCGCGCTACAGTCCTGTTCCGGCCTGAACCAGCCGAACCAGCTTTTCCACTGCTTGAATGGACGCTTTCAATCGCGCCTTTTCCGACTTGTCGAGAGTTGTCGGATTTACGTAATTATGCGGAGGAATACCTTCCCTGTCGCAATCCAACCCAATCTGTAGCCGCTTGCGCTGAAGATATTCCCATGCATCCAAAAGGCGTTCCCCGTGCTTGGCAGAAATATGACCAGCTTTTGCCAACAGCCGGACACGATCACACGTATTGGACGGCGACAAGTCGTACTTAAGCGCCAAAATCCGTGCACTATTGGTCAGATGAGCCAGGATCGAATTCTTGATATTGAGATGTCCTTGCCATTGGCCGGACTTCTCGGAAATAAATGCGCCAAACATGGTGAGCGGCAACCGATAGTCCGTCAGTTCATTGATTAGCAAAGAAACTGCAATAGGCTTGGTGCGGACATACTCCCACAGTCGATCACGCAAAAGCTGCACATCGTGCCGAGGACCAAACACGGCCTGAAAGTCGAGAATCAGACCGGACTGCCACGACCCCTTTTCTGCTGGATTGGACAACCACCTAGTGAGCCGAGCCAGCCACTCGTCAAAATCACCGCGCCACTCCTCATTGGAGATCATGACCCCGCCGTCGCACAAAATCAATCCGGCGCCATCCAGGGCCACCACTATGGACTGAGTGGCTTCATCGAGCTCATCCTCGTCAGGGTCTATGCGCATAAGCAATCCATTGTCCTGATCAGAACCAATAACCTGCTCTTCGCGACCACCAGAACCAAATTCAAGGAATGTACACTCGCGCAACCACGGGTACAACTCGGCATGCGCTTCAAGCACCGCAAGAATCACACTCTGATTATAAGCAGAAAGACGCTTGCAGGTATCCTCAGCGGTCAGGCCGTTGTCTAACCAGTCTTCCACCAGATCCAGCCGGGTACGTCGTATACCTGTCAGTTTACCTTCGCGGGCCATGGCAAGCAGCTCACGATCCAGCCCCACAGGGGCGTCCAAATCTCTGGACAGCCCCTCGTTAAACGGCTGTTTATCTGATGATTGACTGCTCAATGACGTCTCCATGGCCTAGGAATTGACCGTTTACCGGGAAAAACGGGCCGCTAACCGCAGCGTTTCAAACAAGCTACCCCGCGACCCAGCGAGTTTGACCGTTTACCGTAAATACAATGCGCTATTCCATTTTCTTACTGTAAAAGGAGTTCAACGGCAAACTTACAAACTGAAACAGGGGGAGAATCATGGATCAGATCGAAGCAATCCGTAAACGTCAATTGACCATCGCACTGGGTGTAGGTGTTCCGTATTTCACCTTCGTCATCGGTATTTTTTTACTCGTCTACCTTGCAGGTGAAGCAGTAGCCAAGACCTCAATCATGGGCTTCCCGCTTCATTACTGGCTTGTAGCCGTGGCCATCTACCCCATCACGTGGGCACTCTTCATCTGGTACGTGGGCAAAGCAAACGCCCTTGAAGACGAAATCGAAGCTGAACTCGGAGGCAAATAAGATGGAAGCCGGATACCAAATACCGATAATGGCCCTCATCCTCATTGGATGCATGCTGGCCTTTACAATCGTCACCACATTCATGTTCCGTCAGCAGAAAACCTCTGCCGACTACTACCTGGCTGGTCGCAAGGTTAACTCCTTCATCAATGCCTCGGCTATTTCCTCGGACTACCTGTCCGCCGCTTCCTTCCTCGGCGTTGCAGGTGTCGCATTCCTCTTCGGATTCGACGGCATCATCTACGCTCTGGGATTCTTTGTAGGCTACATCGCCCTGCTCCTTTTCCTGGCAAGCCCGCTCAGAAAGTTCGGACGCTACACTGTTCCCGATTTCGTCTCCGAGCGTTTCCACTCCAAGACCGCACGCATTCTCGGCGTTATCGGCGTACTCTTCATTTCGCTTTTTTACATGGCCCCGCAGATGTTGGGCGCAGGTAAAGTCATGGGCCTGCTCCTGAACCTGGACTATGGAACTTCCATCGTCATCATTGCCTGCATCATTACTTTTTACGTCACTGTCGGCGGCATGAAAGCGACCACGGTCAACCAGCTGGTCCAATTCTGGATCCTGTTCGGAGCCATGTTTCTGCTCGCCTTCATCCCCTTTGTAGTCAAAGGCTACACTTACGCTGATGTAGTCAGCTTCCTGTCCACCTTTAAAGGCCCGGACCCTGAAACCGGAAAGATCTTTGACGGCGCAGCTTACACCAGCCCGGCCTATTGGCTGACCAACCTCAAGGACACCTTGTCTCTGCTGTTGGCTCTGATGTTCGGTACCGCAGGCCTGCCCCACATTCTGGTGCGCTTCTATACCGCACCTGACGGCAAGGCTGCTCGCAAAACCGTTATCTACGTCCTCCTGCTGATCGGTATGTTCTACATCCTCAGCCCATACGTTGGTCACGTTATCCGCTACACTTACCTGCAGGGCGAAGCCATGGGCGTATCCCCGCACTTGATGAAGTGGTTAGCAGCTAATGGTAAAAACCTGGCCGTTCCAGTCGCGGGTTCCCACTTCGGTGGACAAATCCTGCTCGGCATCGTTGTGGCCGGCGCCTTTGCCGCCATCCTGTCCACGGTTGCCGGTCTGATCATCGCATGCGCCGGAGCCATCGGCCATGATCTCGTAGTCAACGTCTTCAACCCGGATATGCCTGAGCTTGCTCGCGTCAAGGTTGCCCGTGTCTCTTCGGTCCTGGTTGGTATGCTCGGTATCCCGCTCGGCTTCTGGGCGGAATCCATGCAGATCGCAGTTCTGGTCGGACTCGCCTTCGCCATTGCCGCCTCCACCTTCTTCCCCGTGCTGGTCATGGGTGTCTGGTGGCCCAAGATGACTAAGAATGGAGCTATCGCGGGTCTGTCCGTGGGTATCATCGGCTCCTTCTTCATGATCCTCGGCAAAGGCATGTTGCCTGAATTCCTGCAATTCAAGAACCCCGGCGGATTCGTCATGATCCTCTCCTTTATTGCCATCTACGTTGCTTCCAAAATGGAATACAAAGCCAAGGGTGAAGACGCCTTCCCCCCCGATACCAAAGAAGTTATGGCCATCTTGCATGGCCCTGAAAAGGCTTAAAGCAATCAGCCTAGCTTAAAGCCCTTCCTCTCCAGGGGACGGGAACACGAACACCCCCGTGTTTCCGTCCCCGTTTTACGGCCAACTACATGACGACTTGACCAGACATCACAATCCGCCTCTAATACACAACGCTCAAACTCATATTCACAAGGAAATACCATGTCAGCCGCCAAACCCATGAACCGATGGCTCGTCGTCCTCGGAGCCATTCTCGTCCAAGTATGCCTTGGGGCCATATATGCGTGGTCCGTTTTCACACCGTCTCTCAACGAAGCGGGCTGGACGAAAGTTGAAACCCAGTGGGTCTTTTCTCTGGGGCTGGCCGCCCTTTCCCTGTCGATACTCTGGTCCGGACGTCGTCTGGCAGACTGGGGCCCGCGAAAGCTCACCATGTTAAGCGGTATTGTGCTCGGTACCGGATATATTCTGGCGGGCCTCTTTGGTGGCACCAATTTCTGGGCACTACTCTTCTTCATCGGCATCATCGGCGGTGCGGGCATCGGCATTGGCTACATCGTTCCCATTGCCGTGGGTATGCGTTGGTTCCCGGATAAAAAAGGACTCATCACCGGGCTGGCCGTGGCCGGATTTGGATTCGGAGCCATGGGCTGGGTCAAGCTGGCTGGCTCGTGGGGCCACCTCATTGAACTTTACGGATTGTCCACAACCTTTTCCCTGTATGGCGTGGCCTTCGCTGCCCTCATTATCCTCGGCGGCATCTGGATGGCCTTTCCTCCTAAAGGCTGGGCGCCCGAAGGATACACTCCGCCTGAACAAAGCGCGGCCAACGGCGGTCAAATCAATTTCACTTATAAGGAAATGATCCGAACCCGGCAGTTCTATCTCATCTGCCTGACCTTCGTATTCAGTTCCGGCGCAGGCCTCATGTCTATCGGGCTGATGAAACTCTACCCCATGGAAGCATTGCAGGGAGCCGGATATTCAGCAGCCGAAGCAAGCGCCATTTCCGGCACAGCCATGGCGATCTTTTTCAGCCTGGCAAACGGCATCGGCCGCATTGCCTGGGGTTCTCTGTCTGACCTCATGGGTCGCAAGGCATCAATCATCATCATGACCGCCACACAGGGATTGTGCGTTCTCGCTTTCCCCACCATGGCCCAATCCGAATTAATTCTATACGTAGGAGCCACTTTCATCGGCTTCAATTTCGGAGGCAACTTCGCCCTGTTCCCCACCATGACCGCTGACACCTTTGGTCCCAAAAATGTGGGCCAAAACTATCCATTCGTGCTCCTTTCCTATGGCTCGGGCGGCATCCTCGGCCCCATCCTCGGCGGCATGCTCGGAGATATGGGCAACTTCCCACTCGCATTCACCATCTGCGGCGCACTCTGCCTGGTGGGCGCTGTATTGACGTACAATGTGCACAAACCGGAAAAAGGCGCTGAATAAACCACTGGTCATTCAATCCTTACATCAGTATTATTCGCTCCCGCTTGGCTCCAATGGGTATATCCATGAGATAAAGTGGAATGATTGATTCGCTAAGACCGAGCAGACATACAGCCTGAATGACGAGGAGTAACCCGTGAAATCTGTTTTCATCGCCACCATCATAGGTGAAGATAAGCCCTACATCACCCAATCCCTGGCCGAGACCACTCGGCGCATGGGAGGCGAATGGATGAAAAGCAAGGTCTCCCATCTAGGTGGGAGATTCAGCGCATTAATGGAAATCCGCGTTGATGAAAAAGACGAACAAAAACTCAAGGATAAACTTGAGAGCCTCTACTCGGAGCTCACCTTTTTCTTCTCCCCGCTCCATGTTGAATCAAAAGAAGATATGGAAATCGTCAACCTGGTCCTTGATTGCAATGACCGATCAGGTCTGACGCATGATATCGTTGAGGTGCTTTCCGAGTTGGATCTGGAGGCTGACGAAATGGAAGTCCGCCGTTTTCCCGTCACTCCGGTTGGCGGCACAGTATACTCTGCCAAGCTGAGCGTTCACATCCCCAACACAATGATGCGAGCTGAGCTGGCCAAGAACCTTGAAGAGATCTCCGATTGCACTAGAATTACTTTTGAATAATCACTCAGAGCACACAATAAAAGGCCGGAAAGGATATATCCTTTCCGGCCTTTTTTACATTCACTTGATACGCTCTAATTGATGAGTGGTGGAATACCGGGAATCATGCCGACGATTGCCATTGCGCCAGTGGAAACCAGCAATGCGAGGCCCGGAATGACCAAACGGTCAACCAAAGTGAGCTGCTTGGGGCGATCGCGATCTGCGATCATGCCATTATTATCCAGAAAGAGCGTCAACGCCCAACCAAAGACCGGATTGACGATAGCCGAAGAGAAGATGCAGATACCAGCGGCCTTGGTGTCTTTGGTTTCCTTCACCATTTCCATCCCCGCCTCCAACAGAGGCAGGTAAACACCCACCAGAAGCGCGATGCCGAGAACTGGACGCCAGACAGCTATGTCCATAGGGAATCCAGCCACAGCAACAGCGATACCCAATATACCAGTCAGAATGGCACCACCGGGAATGGGACGTTTGGCGATGGCCGCAGGTATCATATAGGTGCCCCAGGAAGAAGTAATACACCCGCTACCGAGGAAGTTCGTTACAACTTGGCGCAAAGAACAACCGATCATGGTGTCATCAACATCCATGAGCACTTTTTTGGCCTTACGTGGATAATTCATCTCCTGAAAGATCCGGTGTCCGAGAAAGTCAGGGGACCACATAGCTACTGCCAGGATGGCGAACGGCAAGGAAGCAATAAAGTGAGTCATTCCAGGCAGGCCGAGTTTCCAGCCTGTGGTTTCGCCCCACCAATACATGGGATTGAAGCTGGGCAGGCCCGGACCGGTGGTAAATTCAAAAGGCGCACCCGCGACAAGTGCCACAACAGCAGCCAACACGGAGCACAATGGAATGGCAAGCCACCTTTTACCCACGCGAGCGAGCCATGCATACAACATGAGGTTCGTGAAAAGTACGAGGAACGGCACATAGGCCATGGCAATTGAGTCACCCCAAGCGCGCATGGCAGAGACTTGGCCAATGGTACCAATGGCCCCCAGGTAAACAAGCAAACCACCAGCCACGCCCTGGCTCGTAACCTTGACCAGCTTGGAGCCGCCTTTTGTAACACTCAATATAAGGCCGAACACGGCGATAAGCGCACCAAGCGCAAGCGGATGCGTACCAGAGGCAGCCATGAGGGGAATAAGGGGCATCATGGGGCCGTGAATACCCGGCAAATTGGCCCTAGGATTGAAAATACCAGAAAAGAGAATCACGAAGAAAAACGACACCGCGATCATGTCCACGCGAACATTTTCAACGATGAATGCCATATCAAGCCCGTAAGCACTGGCAAAGGCCTTGGTCACGGCAGTACACATAACGGTCAGACCGATGGTTCCCGCAATGGCGGGAATGAGATCTTCGACTTCAAAGCTGAAATCACGCCCCGGCAGATTGAGTCCCCACCGTTTCGGGCGCATGATGGTCAGCTCATGGTCAAGATATTGTGAACGATTGCCAAAATTTTTCGCAGTTTTGTGCAGCCGTCTGTACGACTGTTCAGCTATATTACGCATTACCCTTCCCTTGATAATCCTGCTCAGGCCACCACCAGTGCTGCCCGACAGTTACAGAACACACGGGCGACAGTCGCCCTTTTCCACTCTTCCCGCGTTCCTGCATCAAGACCGGTACTGCCGTTTCCCTTATGTCCAGATGGCACACGCCGAAAAAGAACAATGAGCAAGGGATGTGCCGACTTTCCATCAAACCATCGTTTTACGACCATGAGTTTTTTTCATTTCCGAAAAATATTCTGTCTAGACCATGTGATAACCAAAACTAAAAACATGTAGTTTATTTCTTACCCAGCCAAATAATTACTTTTGGAAAACAGCTATTGAAGTCGAATTTCTAGCCTGGTCCGCTATTTCAGACTTCTGAGGTCTGAAATAGCGGACCAGGCGTCCGAATATTCGGATATACAGGCTGGCCAAAGAAATGGTTGTAGTCGTCTTGACAGGTGATACGCTCGTACATATTTAGTGAGCCGACCCACACATATTTAAGGAGAACACAATCATGGATTACGATATCAGACTGGTTAAACTCATCTCCGGCGACATGGTCGTTGGCAAGTTCAACACCGAAGCTGGCAAAATCGAAGACCCGGCCACCATTCAGGCCATGCCCACACAGACAGGATCCCAGATGGTTCTGTTGCCCTTCGGCTACCCCTTTGACCAGGAAATGCACGGCGCAATCGCAGTGGATCACATCCTGTTCGAGTACAAAACCTGCCCCGAAGAATTGAAGACCAAGTACATCGAAGCTGTCACCAACATCTCCATGACCTCCGGTGGCCTCGACCTGTCCGGCGGCGGCGCAGAAGGCGCTGGCGGCGGCGGACTGAACCTCGTCTAGCACGACATACTGATTATTCCTGCGGGGCCGATCTTCAAGGATCGACCCCGCATTTTTTGTGGACCAAAAACCCTTTCCCTTTTAGGCTTCCCCGATGAAAGAATTACTGCCCATCCTCCCCCGCCCGTCTCGCTACCTCGGCAGCGAGTGGGGTGTGACGATTAAAGACCCGGCCACAGTTTCTGTACACTGTGCCCTCGCCTTCCCAGACATGTACGAAGTGGGCATGTCCTATCTCGGGCAGAAAATCCTTTCGGAATCGGTCAATTCCCACCCCAACTTCTGGGCCGAACGCGTGTACACACCGTGCCAGGAGACCGCTGAAATTCTGCGAGAGAACAACGTCCCCCTCGCCACACTGGAATCCGACACCCCCCTGGGCGAAGTCGACGCCATCGCATTCAGCCTCACCCATGAGCTGTGCTACACGAACATTCTGTACATGCTTGATCTGGCGAACATACCATTCAGAACGGCTGACCGCGACGATTCCCACCCGCTCATTCTCGCAGGCGGCGGCGCTACGTTCAATGCGGAACCCATGGCCCCATTTTTTGACGCCATGGTCATCGGTGATGGAGAAGAAGCCCTCCCTGCTGTGCTGGCCTCCATTGAAAAGGCCAAACAGGACGGTATTTCCCGTGCGGAATTGCTGAAAAGGCTCATTGACGTTCCCGGCGTCTACATCCCATCTTTCTTTGAAGACCAAGGGCCGGGCCAGCCACTCAAGCCACTGGTCGCAGGCTACGAAACAGTTGAGAAAGCCGTAGTGGATGATCTCAACAGGACTCCTTTCCCCAAAGGACAGGTTATCGCCTTTGATGCTATCCACGACCGCCTTACCATGGAAATCGCCCGTGGCTGCACTCGCGGCTGTCGCTTCTGCCAGGCGGGTATGATCTACCGCCCGGTACGCGAACGCTCTCTCGAATCCCTGGACAATATTCTCACCCAGGGACTGGCCGAAACCGGTTATGAAGAGACATCCATGCTCTCCCTGTCCACAGGGGATTACTCGGCCCTGGACACTTTCTTCACTCAGAGCTTTGACAAATGCGCGTCCGAACAGATCGCCATTTCTCTGCCGTCCCTGCGTGTAGGCTCTCTGTCCACGCCCATCATGGAGCGCATCTCATCCATCCGCCGCACTGGTGCGACCCTCGCCCCGGAAGCGGGCAGCCAGCGCATGCGCGATGTCATCAACAAAGGCATTAACGAAGAAGGTTTGATCGAACACGTTCGCATGCTCTTCGACAACGGCTGGAACGGCGTAAAGCTCTATTTCATGATCGGCCTGCCCACCGAGACAGACGAAGACCTCGACGCCATTGTCGACCTCTGCCTCAAGGTGCGCGACGCTGCCGGACGCCACAACAAGCGCCTCCAGATTTCCGCTGCGGTTTCGCCTTTCGTGCCCAAACCACAGACCCCATTCCAGTGGGAGCCACAGATCCCCTATGAAGAAATTTACCGCCGCATCGGTTACCTGCGCGACCAGTTCCGCCGCCACAAGCGCATCAACATGCGTTTCCACGAACCGATCATGACTTCGCTCGAAGGCGTATTCTCACGCGGAGACCGCCGTTTGGCTGAAGTCATTGAACTCGCCTACGCAAAGGGCGCGCTTTTCTCCAGCTGGAAAGACCACTTGCGGATTGAGCCGTACAAGGAAGCAATGGAAGAAGCCGGACTGGATTGGGACGAATTCATCGGCCCGCGCGATCCAGAGGGCTCGCTACCTTGGGACCATATCTCTTCTGGCGTGACAAAGAGATTTCTCCTCGCTGAAAACAAGCGTGCTTTAGGCGAAAAGATCACGGAAGATTGCCGTTACGGTGCATGCCGCAACTGCGGTGTCTGCGAATTCGACGGCAAGATATCCACACTGAAAAAACAGGCTAAAGAAAAGGATATTCAGCACAAGCAGGTCTTTACCGAACGAGACCAGGAAACCGAGCAACCGCCCTACACCGTGGTGGAACATGACCTCACGGTCAAAGGCTGCCACTTCCGTCTCTGGTATGAAAAGACCGGCCCCGCTGCCTACTTGAGCCAGTTGGAGCTTCAAGCCGTATTCGAACGTGCTTTCAGGCGCGCTGGCTTCCATCTGAGTTTCTCGGCTGGATTCCACCCCATGCCGAAGCTCTCCTTTGGTAAAGCGCTGCCCGTAGGCGTCTCCAGTAAAGCCGAATGGATCAACGTCTTTTTCCGCGATGAACTTGAACCTATCGATTTCATCAAACGCCTTATCCCGGTCATGCCCGAAGGATTAGCCCCGCTCTATGCGGACGTCCTTTCCATGGGGAAAAAGCAGCCCCAGTCCGTTGAAGAAGTCTTTACACTGACCTTTGCCAAGGACACAGACCTCCACCTCAAGCAGTGGGCGGAATTCATGGCTGGAGAGTCCTTTATCGTAGAAAAGCGGACCAAGAAAAAGACGATGAAGGAAGTCAACATCCGTCCGCTGGTCAAGGAGACCAGTGAAGAAGATGGCGTTCTGAAAATCGTCTTTGACTGGCGAGATTCCTACATGAGCCCGCTGGTGCTGACCAAGCATGTCATGCAAGGTGCAACACTCATGGATTTCGAGCTGACCAAGGTTGCCCAGCGGTTCGACTAATTCTTGCTGACGTTGACGGACACCGATTTATAAACTTCGACAGTCCCACCTGAGATGGGTTCCATCTTGATGAGAATCGTCGTCGAGCCGTTTTCGAGCGTCTTGAATAGGTACTGCACGCGCTGTGGAGTCTGCTCTTCCTGTCGCACATAACTGACCAGATCGAGCATGGTGGGATCAAAAAAAGCACCCACTATGCGGTAGTTGCTGGCGGATGGCTCATACATATCCACAGCTATGTATTCCCCCTTCCCTATTGTCACACTTGGATCATAAACATCATCCAAAATAATGACCTTATCCGGTGAGATACCGCCAATTTCACCAGTGAAGAGACCACACCCCGGCAACACAAAAATGATAATTGCCAAACAAATGTTTGACCACTTAAATCCGAACATAATTCAGTAAACCCCGATGATCTTAAAATGAAGTAACACTATTGTGAATTTGCACCAATCAGTGTATGTAAGTTGCGTTTAGGCTTATTCATTTATAATGGATTCATATGTGGAAGCAACTGTTGCACATCCTGTAAATGAATAACCGTCGTGACAGCGCCCTTTATTAGGGCGAGGAGAGGTAAGTGTGCGCCCACTTCAAGGCGTGAAGGTTAACAATATGGAGGAATCTACCTTATGAAAATGTCGAAGCTGAAATCAGCTGGCAAACTTTCTCTGTTCCTGCTCACTCTCGTCGTATCCGCCATGATCCTGGCCGGATGTGGTGAAGCACCCAAGGAAGAGAAGGCTGAAAAAGCCGCCCCTGCAACTGCTGAAAAAATCACCATGAAGCTTGCCATGGACGCCGACCCGGTTTCCCTGGATCCGCATGTACAGCTTTCCGGCGGCATGATGCAGTACGCCCACATGGTTTTCGATCCCCTCGTACGCTGGGACAAAAATGGCGGCTTCGAAGCTCGTCTGGCCGAGCGTTGGGAAGTCATCAGCCCCACGGTTACCCGTTTTTACCTGCGTAAGGGTGTGAAGTTCCACTCCGGTAACGAATTCACCGCTGAAGACGTTGTCTTCACCCTCAATCGCCTGAAATCTTCCGATGACTTCAAGGGCCTCTTCACCGCTTTCGGTGATGCTGTTGTTACCGACAAGTACGTTGTCGACCTCGTAACCAACGAGCCCTACGGCCTGGTCATGGCCATGGCTACCTACATCTTCCCCATGGACAAGACTTTCTACTCCGGTACCGATCCGAAGAACGACAAGCCTAAGGACATGATCCTCAAAACCGATTACTCCTTTGCCAACTACAATGAGTCCGGCACAGGTCCCTTTGCTGTCACCAGCCGTGAGCAGGGCGTGAAGACTGTCTTCACCAAGTTCGCTGATTACTGGGATGCCAAAGCTGGTAACATCGACGAAATCATCCTGACCCCGATCAGCGAAGCTCCCACACGCGTGGCAGCTCTCCTGTCCGGCGATGTCGATTTCATCATGCCCGTTCCGCCGAACGATCTGGAACGCATTGGTAATACTGAAGGCGTAAAGCTGGTCACTATGTCCGGTTCCCGTATCATCACCTTCCAGCTCAACCAGAAACGTCGTCCTGAATTCGCCAATCCCAAGGTCCGCCTTGCAATGGCTTACGCGTATGACAACAATGGTGTTGCTGCAAAGATCATGAAGGGCTTCGCCACTCCCGCTGCTCAGAACTCCCCCGCTGGTTACCAGGGTCACAACCCTGAGTTGACTCCTCGCTTTGACCTGGAGAAAGCCAAGCAGCTCATGAAGGAAGCCGGTTACGAAAACGGTTTCTCCTGCACCATGATCGCTCCTAACAACCGTTACGTTAACGACGAAAAGATCTCTCAGGCTTTCGTGGCCATGATGTCCAAGATCGGTATCACCATTAGCCTCAAGACCATGCCCAAGGCTCAGTACTGGGATCAGTTCGACGCTCAGGCTGCTGACGTCCAGATGATCGGCTGGCACTCTGACACTGAAGACTCCGCTAACTTCTTCGAGTACCTTAACATGTGCCCGAACAAGGAAACCGGCAAAGGCCAGTACAACTCCGCTAACTACTGCAACGAAGAAGTCGACAGACTTACCCTCGCTAGCAACACCGAGACGGATGTCGCCAAGCGTAAGGCTATGCTGCAGAACATCGAAAAGATCCTTTTCGACGACGGCGCCTTCATTCCCCTGCACTGGCAGAACCTCTCTTGGGCTTCCAAGGAAAACATGAATACCGAAGAAATCGTGAACGTCATGAACTTCCCGTACTTCGGTAACCTGAACATGAAGTAAGGCGAGTCTTAACTAGACAAAATCGTGAAATAACTCTAAAGGGGAACTCCACACACCGTGGGGCTCCCCTTTAGACTTTTACCAAAGAAGCATATGTTCGCATTTACAGTTAAACGCATTGCCCAAGCACTCTTGGTCATGCTGATAATCTCAATGATCGGATTCTCCATTAAATCCGCCTTTGGCGACCCAGTGCGAGAGTTGGTCGGAGAACGTGTCACCCCAGAGGAACGCGCTCAGATTAGAGAACGACTAGGGCTTAATGATCCATTTATGGTTCAATACGGACGTTTTCTCAAAAACGCCGTACAGGGCGACCTTGGCCGCTCCTTTTTCTTCAAAAAACCAGTAACCGAAGTCATCATCGCTAAAGCACCGGCCACTCTCGAATTGGTCTTCTGTGCCTCACTCATCGTCATTTTATTTTCGGTACCACTCGGTATCTATTCGGCCATTCATCCAAAACGCTTCTTCAGTAGATTTGTCATGGGTGGATCAATTGTAGGCGTGTCTATGCCGGTTTTTTTGACGGCAATCATGCTTATTTATATTTTCTCGGTCGAACTAAAATGGCTACCATCATTTGGACGCGGTGAAACCGTAACCATCTTTGGATGGTGGGAATCCGGCATGCTTACATGGGATGGCATCAAGCATCTGATCATGCCGTCCATAGCACTCTCCTCCATTATGCTTCCCCTGTTCATCAGGCTCATCCGTTCCGAGATGATGGAAGTGTTGGAAAGTGAATATGTCAAATACGCCTGGGCTAAAGGCCTCATGCCTCGCCGAGTCTGGCTGGTCCACGCCTTCAAAAACACCCTGCTCCCGGTTATTACCGTGGGTGGTGTGCAGCTTGGTATCATGGTGGCTTTCACCATCCTGACCGAGACGGTTTTCCAGTGGCAGGGCATGGGCTCCATGTTCATCGAATCCGTGGAACGCGCAGACACTGCGCTCATGGTTTCGTACATCGTGGTCGTCGGCGCCATCTTCGTGGTGGTCAACACCATCGTTGACCTCATTTACGGTCTGGTTAATCCCACCGTACGTGTAGCGGGGAGAAAATAATGCGATCCAGATGGCAACGATTCAGGGAGTCTTTCTTCCTTTACAGTTTCCTGCGCGACCCTATGGCATACGTCAGCTTTGCCATTATCGTCGTCCTTTTCATAGGAGCATTCGGTGCGCCTGTCCTTGCACCCCATAATCCTTACGACCCGACCACCATCGATATCATGGACTCCGAACTGCCGCCCGTATGGTCAGCAGAAGGCAGTACCAAATTCCTGCTGGGCACCGACAACATGGGCCGAGACATGCTTTCCACTATGCTCTACGGCATGCGCATCTCCATCATCATCGGCGTTGGTGCAGTCGCTCTCCAGGCATTCCTGGGTATCGTTATAGGTCTCTTGTCCGGCTACATAAGTAAGCTTGATAACGTCCTAATGCGAATAGCGGATGTACAGCTATCATTCTCAACATATATGATCGCTATCTTTATTGGTGCGATCTTCCAAACCATGTTCGGCGTAGCCAATTATGAAAAGATCGCAGCACCGCTACTGATCTTAATCATCGGCTTGGCTGAATGGCCGCAATATGCACGTACAGTCCGAGCCTCGGTTCTGGCTGAACGCCGTAAGGAATACGTGGAAGCAGCCCGTGTTATCGGACTTTCCAAAATCCGCATCATGTGGCGCCACATCCTTCCGAACACCCTGTCGCCAGTGCTGGTCATCTCTACGGTTCAGGTGGCAAATGCCATCATGTCCGAAGCAGCCCTCTCCTTCCTGGGACTGGGTATGCCCATGTCCAAGCCATCCCTAGGCTCCCTCATCACCGCCGGTTTCGAATATATCTTCTCCGGCTCTTGGTGGATCACCATATTCCCGGGCTTCCTGTTGGTACTCCTGGTATTGGTCATCAACTTGATGGGCGACTGGGTCCGCGACTATCTCAACCCAAAACTGTACAAGGGGTAACCAATGGCTGAACGACTCCTTGACATAAAGAATCTAGACGTCGACTTCCTTCTGCGAGAAAAAACCTTGCGCGCTGTCCGCGACGTGTCACTGTCCATCGACAAGGGCCAACGGCTCGGCATCGTCGGAGAATCCGGCGCAGGCAAATCCGTACTCGGTTTTTCCATCATCAACCTTATCTCCAAGCCGGGAAAAATTACCGGCGGCGAGATCATGTTCGGTGGGAAGGACATCTCCAAGTGTTCCTACGATGAGATGCGCAAAATCCGAGGCAACCACATCTCCATGATCTTCCAGGACCCCATGATGACCCTCAATCCGGTGCTGACAATTGGCACGCAGATGATGGAAACCATTATGGCCCACATGGACGTATCAAAAAAAGAAGCCGAAGCAATCTGTCTGGAAAAGCTCAAAAAGGTGTACATTCCATCTCCGGAAAAACGCCTCAAGCAGTATCCACATGAGTTCTCCGGCGGCATGCGCCAGCGCATCGTCATCGCCATCTCGCTTTTGACCAACCCCGAGTTGATCATTGCAGATGAGCCGACCACCGCACTGGACGTGACCATCCAGGCCGAGATCATGGAACTGCTTCTGGAACTATGCGAGACCGATAACATGGGGTTGATCCTCATCACTCACGATCTCGCGGTTGTATCCGAAGTCACCCAGCGCATCGCAGTCCTGTACGCAGGCAGAGTTGTTGAGATTGGTCCCACAAGCCAGATCATAGAAAGCCCGCAGCATCCTTACACACAAGGATTGCTCAAAGCCCTGCCTCAGATGGCTGGCAGCTCTAACCGACTCAACCAGATTCCCGGTATGATGCCCTCGCTCTTCCAAATGCCCGATGGTTGCCCCTTCGAGCCACGTTGCGAGCACAAGCTGGATAAATGTAAAAAAGAAATCCCCAAACTGACCAAGCTGGCATCTGGCACCGAAGTTGCGTGCTTTGCCCGTGAAGGAGGGGAATAACCATGAATAAACTTCTTGAAATAAAAGACGTCGATAAACACTTCGACATCTCCGGCTCTTTCCTTGACCAGTTACGACTGGATAAGGGCAAGATTAGCCGCCAGCAAACCGTTGTCAAAGCGGTTAACAACGTCACTTTGGACATCATGCCCGGCGAGACTCTCGCCGTGGTGGGCGAATCCGGTTGTGGTAAGTCCACGCTGGCCCGCACGGTCATGGGACTGTACGCTCCCAACAAGGGAGAAATCCATTACCGCGGCAAACGCATCGACAATCTGTCCTCCCGGCAGATGAAACCTTACCGCACCAAGATGCAGATGGTCTTTCAGGACCCGTATGCTTCCTTGAATCCCCGCATGAAGGTCGCTGAAATCCTTGAGGAACCAGTTAAGTTCCACAACCCGTCCATGAATCGTGGCGAGGTCAAGGACAAGGTTGCTGAGGTTATGCACCAGGTTGGAGTCGACCCCAAGTGGGCAGACAACTACCCGCACGAATTCTCCGGCGGCCAGCGCCAGCGCATCTCCATTGCGCGCGCTCTGGTTCTGGATCCTGAATTCATCGCGGCTGACGAACCTATTGCAGCTCTTGATGTCTCCATTCAGGCTCAGATTTTGAACCTGCTCATGGACGCCCAGGACAAGCTAGGTCTGACCTACCTGTTCATCTCTCACGACTTGAGCGTGGTAGAGCACATCTCCAACCGCGTGGCCGTCATGTATCTCGGCTGTGTTTGTGAACTGGCTACTGCCAAGGAGCTGTTTACCAGCCCGAGGCACCCCTACACACAAGCCCTGCTCTCGGCTATCCCCAGACTGGGCGGTCAGGCTGGCGGGCACACCAAGCTCTCCGGCGACGTGCCCACTCCGATCAACCTGCCCACCGGCTGTGTATTCCATGGCCGCTGTCAGTACGCTGATGAGCGATGTACGCAGGAGATTCCTGCTCCACGCACTATGGAGAGCGGTACCATCGTGGCTTGCCACGCAGTGGCCGAAGGCCGCATCTAGCAGCCACAACAATGCGAACAAAAAAAAAGGGCAGTCAAATGACTGCCCTTTTTTTTTATCTGTAATGCAAACTAGATGATCAAGTTCTGCCTGAGTTCATCCAACACTTTTATCTTATCCAGCGGCTTGACGATGTAACACGAAGCCTCAGCATGTAAGAATGCTTTGGATACGTTAATGTCGTCCACCAGCGAAGAAATCATGACCAGTTCAAACTGATCCTGACGCCCGACCTTGCGGTCCTTTTCCAGGGCTCGCATAGCCTGAGCCGCCTGATGTCCGTCCATGCCGGGCATGAGGATGTCCATCATGACCACGTCATACGGATTCCCCTCATCTTGGGCCTTGCAAAAGGTTTCCAGCCCAGCCTCACCGGTCAATACGTAATCGCAAGCCGCATATGGTTCCAGCATGGTTTGAAGCAACAGATGAATGGACTCATCATCATCCACGATAAGAAAACGCACTATGTCCTCGTTAATTACTTGTGATTATAAACGTTCTACTGGCTACCAATGGGTCACCGTACTACGATATTACACAAGGTCAGGCAACTAAAGTTTCACACCATACTTCTTCAATGCAGCCATACCGCCATGCACATTGGTTACGTCCTTATATCCCTTGGCATCCAGCATAATCTGGGCCTCATAGGAACGCGCACCGGTGTTGCAGACAAGCACGATGGGCTTGTCCTTGGGAATTTCCTCAAGGCGGTTATACACTTCACCCTGCGGCACGTTGTTCCACTCGCCGGGATGACGTTCGCAATATTCTTCCGCATCTGCGAGTTCGCGACAATCCAGGAAGAAACACGCTTCTTCATCACGCTTTTCCCAAAGTTCAGCAAATCCATCGGGACCGATGCCACGGTTAATACCGAGCAATGCATTGTCCGCAAGATTCGCCAAAGTATTGAGGATATCCATAGCTGCCGCGAACGGCGGGGAATATGCCAGTTCCATGTTGGAGATGTCATCAATGGTCGGCGCAGACTTGAGAAGCGCGGCCACAGCGTTGATGCGGCCCACCATAGCGTCACCGGAAGAACCGTAGCCCTGCACGCCCAACACGCGGCGGGTATCCTTCTCCACCACCATTTCAAGCGTCATGAGTTCCTTGGTGGGATAGAAGTGAGCACGGTCAAGCTGAATAAGCAGTACACTGATCGCTTCATAGCCAGCGTGCTTGGCAGCTTCAAGACTCATACCGGTTCCGGCAAGTGAATTCTCGAAGAGTTTCACAACAAAGGAACCAACTACGCCGTCGAATTTGGTCTCACGACCAGCCAGATTATTGCCAATGACACGGCCTTGGCGATTAGCCATGGAGCCCAGCGGGAGGAAAGCGGACTGACCTGTAATCAGATTCTTGACGATGGTACAGTCACCACCGCAGTAGATATCAGGGTCGTTAGTGCGCATGTATTCATCTACGAAGACACCACCGAGTTGATGGCAATTCAGGCCTGCATCTTCTGCGAGCTTGGAATTCGGGACAACACCTGCAGAAATAATAACGGCTTCGGCCTCAATGGTGCGCTTGTCAGTAATGACGCGCTTCACCTTGCCATCCTCGCCCTCAATGGCAGTAACGGTTTCACCGAAGTGAAAGTTCACACCGTTTTCTTCCATATGGTTCTGGCCCATAGTGGCGAGAGCCGGGGAAACAAGGCGCGGCATAATCTGACCGGTGATTTCCACCACTGTGGTTTCAACTCCCCACATATCAGCGAAAGCCTCGGCCATTTCCAGACCGATGAAGCCCGCGCCGATGATAACGGCACTGGAAACCTCGCCCTTCTGGATGCCTTCACGAATGCGAGTAGCATCATCAGGAGTGGCAACGTAGCTTACGCCTTCCAAATCTTCGCCCGGCAGATTGAGCTTGCGCGGAGCGGCACCAGTGGCGATGACCAGCTTGTCGTATGGAATGGTTGCAGTTTCACCAGAAGTGACGTTCTGCACTTCGACCTCTTTTTTATCACGGTCGATCTTGGTAGCTTTGGTCAAGATCTGTACATCTACCCCTTTGACTTCCTTGAAGAACTGGGGGTCACGCATCATATGAAAGCTAGTCTGAGAAAGCTCTTTGGCGTCAGACACATCACCGGAGACGTAGTACGGGATACCACACCCGCCGTAAGAGATGAGCGCGGATTGGTCAATCATGGTGACCTTGGACTCTGGTTCCAGGCGCTTAAAGCGACAGGCAGCTTTGGGGCCAAGGGCCACGCCGCCAATAACAACGATGTTTTGAGACATGAGATAGTACCTTTACATATCAGTCCGGTCCGTCCCTCACGACCCGGAACGTTATTTAAGCCGATTGCTATTTAAGCATGGACGCAATGGCCTTACCGAGGCGCATGATGCCTTCCTCGATACGAGCTTCATCCGAATTGGAGAAATTGAGCCTGAACGTATGCTCACCGGAATCATCCACATAGAACGGTCTTCCAGGAACAAATGCGACCTTCTCCTTAATGGCAATATCAAAGAGATCCATGGACGACAGACCTTCCGGCAGATTTGCCCAGAGGAACATGCCCCCTTCCGGCTCGGTTATGGTTACTTCAGCCGGGAAATACTTGTGGATCATCTCCACCATGCACTCTCGCTGACGACCATAGCGCTCCTTGATCAAATCCACATGGGACTCGATATCGTTGGTCTCCAAGTACCGACGCATAATAGCCTGAGCAACGGTAGACGTGTGCAAATCGGACGCCTGTTTGGCGACAACGAGCTTGTCGTAAACTTCTTTTTCCGGAGCCACGACCCAACCGATGCGGAAACCAGGAGCCGCAATTTTGGAAAAAGAGCCACACAGGATACCGGGTTTCTTGCAAAATGAGAAAACGGTCGGCATGTCCTCACCCATAAACCGCAACTCGCCATACGGGTCGTCCTCAACGAACAGCACATCGTACTTGTCCATAAGTTCGGCCACAGCCTGGCGCTTAGCCAATGAATAGCTGACGCCGGAGGGGTTCTGGAAGTTAGGTACAGCGTAGAAGCACTTGGCTCCTTCCTTGAGCCGAGCTTCCAACTCGTCGAGATTAGGACCGTCGTTCTCCAGAGAAATGGTCACAAATTTCGGCTCGAATATAGAAAAAGCCTGGATGGCACCGAGATAACCGGGGCTCTCAATGATGACCTTGTCATCCTTATCCAGAAAAACCTTGCCGCTGATATCAAGAATTTGCTGTGAGCCAGTGGTGACCAGAATGTGATCCGGGTTCACAGTCAATCCACGTTTCTCGTACCGCTTGGCGATAATAGCCCGCAGGCCAGCATCACCTTCTGTGGTGGAATATTGCAGAGCCGAAGAACCAATCTCCGTAAAGACCTCACGAGAAGCCTTATCCATGGCGTCCACGGGAAAAAGTTCCGGGTTGGGCAATCCGCCTGCAAAAGAAATAATTTCGGGGTCAGCAGTAACCTTGAGAATTTCTCGAATGAACGAGCGGTGTACTGTACTCATTCTCCGTGCAAATTTATCATTCATAACAGTCTCCTTAAAGCTAATTGGGGATACCCCGAAACCCAACGATTCGCAAGACAGTCTGAAAAGAAGATGCAATAAAATTCAATTGGTATTCCAGCATGTTTTGATTGCTGGAAATTGTCTCCATCCATATCGAGACAATAAAAAAAGAGGCAGACTTAAAGTCGGCCTCGGCAAGAAAAGGATGAACGCAAATAACGAATCGAAAAACAGCTTACATTCGCGGGTAAAACAACAAAAAAAGGGGCCTGGCGGCCCCTTTAATTAAATACTACTCTTTCTCTGGCGACCAGTTTGGGTCGCGATATTTGTCGGGATTATAGACACGCCAGTCGGAACCGTCATCATACTTCTCATCCGCACCGGGATAAGGAGTATATGTCTTTTCGTCCTTCTTCTCGTCTTTGCCCGAATCAATATTTTCAAAAAACGATTTTTTTTCCATGACAACCACCTCTCAAATGGTCGATTTTTGGCAACTCCGAAAAAGATTCGGGCCACCGGACAACGACGTCGTCCTGCAACCTGACTGAATCAAAACGTCAGCTGTGTCAAGCGACATTATAGAGCCGCATCCAGATCGGGCTTCACATAGAGTTCGCCACCATGGCAATCATTGATCACCAACAACGGAAAATCCTTCACCTTCATAGCACGCACAGCTTCCGGCCCAAGCTCATCAAAAGCTATCACAGTAGATTCCACGATGGAGTTGGACAGCAGAGCTCCTGCCCCACCGGTAGCACCGAAATAAACACCCTTGTGTTCCTTCATGGCTGCCTTGACTTCATCATTACGCTTGCCCTTGCCAATGGATGCTTTCATGCCAAGCGAATGCAAGCGGGGCGCATAAGTATCCATGCGATAGCTGGTCGTGGGACCGGCTGCTCCAATGGGACGACCCGGAGGAGCCGGAGAAGGACCTACATAATAAATAGCAGCCCCTTCAAGATCAAACGGCAATTCCTTGCCGGCATCAAGAAGATCAAAAAGCTTCTTGTGTGCCGCATCACGCGCTGAATGAATGGTGCCAGTCAGAAAAACTACGTCACCAGCCTTGAGCTGTTCGATATCATCATCTGTTAGTGGAGTGTTCAACTTGTATTCAGCCATTACAGAACAACCTCCTCATGACGCTGGGAATGGCACTGGACATTGACCGCCAGAGGCAAAGACGCCAAATGACACGGTTCCATGGAAATTTTGACACTCAATACCGTGGTCTTGCCACCCAATCCCATGGGGCCAATACCGAGTCGATTGATAGCGTCTTCCAATTCTTTTTCCTTGGCCGCAATCTCAGGATCGGTATGCGTATCATCCAACTTGCGCAAAAGACCACGCTTGGCGATCTTGGCAGCATGCTCAAAGGTACCGCCAATACCGACACCTATGATCGTGGGCGGGCAAGGATTCGGTCCAGCCTCGGCCACGCGCTTAATCACAAATTCCTTAATACCTTCCCATCCCTGAGCCGGAGCCAGCATGGTGACACGGGACATATTTTCCGCGCCGCCGCCCTTGGCCATATAGGAAATGGTCAGCTTGTCGCCGGGTACCATATCAAAATGAATCACTGCAGGAGTACCGTCACCGGTATTGGCACGGGTTAACGGATCACAGGCTGACTTGCGCAGGAACCCTTCGTCGTACCCCTTGCGCACGCCTTCATTGATCAGCTCACGCAGGTTGCCGCCAACCACGCGACAATCGTCGCCAACTTCCACATAGAAAACAGCAAGACCGCAGTCCTGACACAAAGGCAGCTTGGTTTCCTTTGACAGGTCGGCATTTTCCAAAAGCTGCCTGAGCACTTCCTTGGCCGAAGGCGAGGTCTCTTCCGTCCTCGCCTGCTCCAGCTTATTACGGACATCCTGGGGAAGCTCTGTGTTCGCCCTGACACACATCCGGGCGACAGCTTCGACCACTTCCGCAGCCTGAATCTCTCTCATGACATATCCTTGCACCCGGATAGACCGGGCAGGGAGCGCAATCTCTGCGCCCTCTTCATGGTGTTAAAAAAGAAAAAACCGGGAGAGGACTACTCCTCTCCCGGCATTGAATCCATTACTTTTTAAAGATCCGTTTAAGAGAGGTGAGCCCCATCTTGCGGCGCAGGAAACCTAGCTGGTTCTGCAACGGCAGATGCTTGGGACAGACATCTTCACAGGCGAGCAAGCCCATACAACCGAAGATACCCATATCGTTACCCACAATCTCATAATACTCATTTTCAGTCCGTTGGTCACGAGGGTCAATGAGGAAACGCGCCACTCGGTTCAGACCGGCCGCGCCCATGAAATCCTCACGTAAACGGGCAGTACCGCATGCAGCGACACAACAACCACATTCCACGCAACGCTCCAGTTCATAAATATCCACGGCGACCTGGTTATCCATGCGATCTTCAATGGCGTTGGGGTCAAACTCCTTGGTCGTGTGAATCCAGGACTCAGTCTTGGTATACATATCACGGAACCAGGAACCGGTATCCACGGACAAATCGCCCACCAGCTTGTAAACCGGCAACGGCATAAGGGTTATTTCACCCGGCAGATCCTTGGTCTTGGTATGACAAGCAAGGCCAGGACGACCGTTGATAACCATACCACAAGAACCACAGATGCCCGCGCGACAACAGAAATCGAACTGCAAAGACGGGTCCTGCTCTTCACGAATGCGATTGAGCGCGATGAAGAGCGTCATGGAGTCAGTCTCTTCGAGCACGAACTCCTGCATGTGCGGCTCAGACTGATCGTCCTGAGGGTTATACCGGAATATATTGAATTTCAGTAATCTGGACATGCTTTATTCCTTCTTGTCGTCGGCGCTGATGATTTCGGACTTGCCATAACCGCGATCACCCGGCGGGATCTCGACGACTTCAGTGGCTGGTTCGTATTCAAGAGTCGGCAAGGTGTCACTCGGTTTCTTCCAGTAAGCAAGTGTGCGAGTGAGCCAATCTCGGTCATTACGGGCAGTGAAATCTTCGCGGTTATGTGAACCACGAGACTCTGTGCGCATCTGCGCGCCGTAAGCAACCATCAGTGCCATTCTGACCTGACCTTCAAGCTTGAGGGCCGCGGCCAGCTCAGGATTCACGCCCTTGCCGTTGGAACGAAGGCCAACATTTTGGGCACGTACCAGCACTTCCTGTAAGGAAGCGACACAGGTATTGAGATCCTTTTCATTGCGGAAGATGTTCGCGCCCTTATGCAGAGCGTCCTGCATGGCTGCACGAACCTTATATACGTTTTCACTGCCGTTGGCGGAGGAACACAGAGCGTCAATGCGCGCCTGCTGCTTCTTGCCTGCGTCAGAGATGAGGCCGGTCTTGATCTCCGTCTCACACCCTTGCAGGTATTCGGCAATTTTCCTGCCAATGATTCCACCAGCAACAACGGTTTCTGCCAGGGAGTTACCACCCAGACGGTTGAAGCCGTGCATATCCCAGCAAGCGGACTCACCAGCGGAGAAGAGTCCCTGGAGGCCATAGGCTGCTCCATCCCTGTTGGTACGTACGCCACCCATGGAGTAATGCTGAGTGGGACAAACTGGAATGAGCTGATGGATGGGATCAATGCCGAGGAAAGAAGTACAGATTTCGTACACTTCCCGGAGCTTGCCCGTAATATGATCTTTACCAAGATGGCGGATGTCGAGCCAGAGATGCTCGCCGTAGGCAGACTTGACGCCATGGCCTTCGCGCATGTGATGCGTCATCCAGCGGGCAACCACGTCACGGGAAGCCAATTCGGCCTTCTCCGGTTCGTATTCATGCATGAACCGCTGCTCGTTGACATCGAGAAGCGTTCCGCCGTCTCCGCGACAACCTTCTGTCACGAGAATGTCCGTGGGAACGATGCCTGTAGGATGGAACTGGACGGCTTCCATGTTACCCATGGGAACCACGCCGGTGTCGATGCACATGGTGTGCGCACCGCCATCACAAATAACCGCATTGGTGGTGTTCGGATAAATACGTCCGAAACCGCCGGAAGCGATCATGGTGGCTTTTGAAATGTAAGTCCGCAATTCGCCGGTACGCAAACAACGGGCGACAACGCCGTAGCACTTGTCACCGTCGTGGATCAGGCTGATAGCTTCGGTCTTGTCATGGACTTCAACGCCGACTTGAGCGCAACGATTATCCATGGTGCACATGACCGCGTGTCCAGTGCCATCGGAGGTGTAGCAAGTACGCCACTTGGCAGTGCCACCAAAGGAGCGGGCCATTATAAGGCCTTCCTTTTCCTTGGCCTCGACCTTTTCGTACTGCTTGCCACCTTTATAGTAGATGGACTTGCCGGGAACAACGCGGTTCCACGGCACACCCCAATGAGCCAGGCGGCGCATTTCAATGGGAGCAGCGTCCGCAAACATACGGGCCACGTCCTGATCACAGCCCCAGTCAGAGCCTTTGACCGTATCTTCGAAATGGACATCAGGGCCATCGCCCTCGCCCATTACGGAGTTGCCCAACGATGCCTGCATGCCGCCCTGTGCTGCGGAAGAATGGGAGCGACGAGCAGGAACCAGAGAAAGACAAATAGTGGAAAAACCGGCATCAGCGGCTTCAACAGCCGCACGTTCACCAGCAAGTCCGGCGCCGACAACAAGAAAATCAGTGTAGATAGTCTGCATGGTAGATTCTCCGTTAGTTGACGCTCAGGAAATAGTAACGAGCCAGCGTTACCAATCCCAGGCCGATGAATCCACCGATGACGATGGTGACAATCTGCTTGAACCGCGCGCGGGCCACATCCTTCACGAATCCCCACTTCACGCCGATACGGTAAAAACCGATACCCACGTGCAGGTGAAGAAGCGGGAGGAATACCAGATAAAAGGCCAACCAGAATCCATCTTGAATACGAGCGGCAGATTTGGCAGCGGTAATGGGCAGGTCAGTCAAAGCAACCCACATGTGGGTGGAAGCCATGATAAGAATGATCATGGCGGACACGGCCTGAATAATCCATTGCCAAGTATCAGGATGATGCATCATCCGGGCATGCTGCCAAATCGCCCGTTGCCCTTCGGCGCGAAACGGAATCTTCCGTGCGGCGAGCACGAAGTGAGCAAGAAAGACGACAAAAATAATGGGGCCGCCGATCTGAACCAATCCGACCGATTCCAGGAAATGGCCAATAGTGTTCAAAAGATCAGGACCGATAATGATGCTGGACTCCAATAGCGCATGGACCCAGACAAACAGGATGAGACTCACTCCAGTAAGCATCTGAAGCCAGTCCATTACGCCATCCCACTTACCGGCTTTTCCGGCTGGCGCGTAACTGATGGACATTCAATTCCTCCGTAGGTTGGACACAAAAATTCCCTCTACAATAAGCGAGAAAATTTAGGCATGACACAAGTTTTTTGTCAATATCTCCAAGGACTCCGATGCAGCCTAACACTCCACGACGAGAGCCCCAAAAGCGCGTAAACCCCATTGATTGCTCGGTCAATGTTTACTTTCTGGTGCTCCATTTATTTTCAACTTTATTCGTTTTTCTTGACTGACCAGTCAATTCTTTCCGACATAACCATTTTTAGCCACAAAAACCGCCACCATGATCCGTTTGAGGTTTTCATTTCCTGCGGGCTCAGTTAAGGTCTTCCCTGCTCTGCGCGCACCTTGTGCATTCTGATACTTGCCTTGGACTCTTCACGTCTTATTTCATAGAGATAGACGTGACAGAAACACCAAGCGGCCTTTTCAGGCCACGAGCGATACATACGGAGAAAGACCATGTTCAGAACATTATTATTGCTGGCCAGCATGCTCATCATACTGCCCGGCTGCCAAACGCATATGAAGAAAGATACTGATATTACACAGCCCCCCGCAACCGAGGTTCCGCCCCTCCCCTCCCTTGATGGAGGAGATGGCCAGACGCACATCGTCAAACTGAAAAATGGTTTGACTGTGCTCATTAAAGAGGATGACCGCTTCCCGCTGGTCAATGCCCGCCTCTATGTTCACGCAGGCAGCGCCTACGAAACCCCGGACATCGCGGGCATCAGCCATCAGCTTGAACACATGGTGTTCAAGGGAACGACCAAACGTGGTCTGGGCGAATCTGCTCGCGCCATCGAAGGCGTTGGCGGCAGCATGAACGCAGCCACCAGCTTCGACTATACAGTCTACTATGCCGAGGTGCCAGACTCCGAGTGGAAACTCGGCCTGGATGTCATCACGGATATGGCCTTCAATCCGGCCATTGACGCCACGGAACTTGAAAGCGAGAAAAAAGTCGTTCTCGAAGAGCTGGAGCGCGGCGAAGACACACCGTCTTCCCAACTTTTCAAAACTCTTCAGGGAATGATTTGGAAGGACACCACTTACGAATGGCCCATCATCGGCTATCGTGAAACCGTGTCCGCGTTTAATCGTGACAAGATTCTTGCATACATTGACCGTCACTACCAGCCACAGTCCATGCTCCTGGCTGTAATCGGCAAAGTCGATCCCGAAAAGGTGTTGGCCGAAGCCGAACGTCTTCTTGGCGATAAACAGAACAAAGAAACCTTCCTGCCGCCCGAACCCTTTACCATCCCGGAAGTGGGTCAAGGCCCTCGTGTGGTCACCCTGCCCGGCAAGTGGAACAAGGTATATTTGGGCGCGGCATTCCCCATCCCGCACTCCTCTTCAGCGAAGTTCGCCGGTCTGGACATGCTGACCCAGCTGCTCGGTGGTGACGAAACCTCCCGCTTCTACCGTAAATTCAAGTATGACATGAAGCTGGTGGACGATATTTCCATTGCACCACTCGCTCTTGAGCGCGGCGGATTCATGTATATCCACGCCACTCTGGATGCTGACAAGGTTGACGCTTTCTGGGCTGAACTCATGACTGAACTGGCAAACTTCAAAGCCGATGAGTTCACTGACCGCCAGATTGAACGTGCCCGCCTGAACCTGGAAGATTCCCTCTTCCTGGCAAAGGAAACCCTGGGCGGCCTGGCCAGCAAAACCGCGTACCTCCAATTCTTTGAAGGCGGAGAGCAGGCCGAGAAGAACTATCTTTTCGAGCTCAGTCAAACCAATCGTGCAGAGATGCAGGCCCTGTTCAACGAATTCATTCGTCCTGACCAGCTTTCCACTGTCATCCTGACACCTGAAGCTTCCCCTGTTTCTGCCGAGGCGCTGGAAAAGGTGGTGACCGAGAAGTGGCCCGTGAAGAACGGAAAAGCCAAAAAACAGATCGTCAACGATGATGCCAAGGAGCAGGAAATTGCCCTGCCCGGCGGCAGCAAGTTGGTGTTCCTGCCCGACAACACACTGCCTTACACCGCCATCTCTATGTACTGGGCAGGCGGCGACGGCGAACTGACCACCAGTCAGCAAGGCTTGGCAGCTCTCACGGCCAAGTCACTCACTCGCGGCACCATGAAAATGTCTGCCAACGAGCTGGATGAATTCCTGGCCGACCATGCTGCCTCTCTCGGCTCCACTGCCGGGCGCAACATATTTGCCGTGGAAACCAAGTTCCCGACCCGCTTCACCGATGAAGTACTGCCGGTTCTGACCGACGTACTCACTTCTCCTGCCTTTGATTCCGAAGAAGTTTCCCGCGCCAAACAGGATCAAATCTCCGGTATCAAGCGCCGTGAAGACCGCCCGCTGGGTCTGGCTTTCCGCCACCTCTTCCCGTTCCTGTACACGACTGGCCCCTATGCTCAGTTGCATCAGGGAACGCCCGAAGGCGTGGCTGGTTTCAATCAGGCCGACATCATGCGCTTCTGGGGTCGCCAGTCCATGCAGCCATTCACCATCGCTGTATGCGGCCAGTTCGACCCGACAACTATCCAGACCTTTGCCAACCAGATAGCCGCGTCCATGACAGCCCCCGATACAGCATACAAATTCACTACTCCAAAATGGGCATCGGAACGGGAGACTACTCTCACTCTGGAAGACCGCAACCAGTCCCATCTCCTCATGATCTTCCCGACCCCCGGCAAGACTGACAAGGACACTTCCGCCAAACTTGAGCTGCTCAAAGCCGCCCTGTCGGGCCAATCCGGCTTGCTCTTCAACGAACTGCGTGAAAAGCACGGCCTTGCCTATACGGTCACCGCCATGCTCTGGCAGTCCCGCAATACCGGATTCATGGCTCTGTACATCGGCACCAGCCCCGACAAGGTGGATCAATCCATAGCCGGATTCAAAACCGTCATTGCCGACCTCACTGCAAACCCGCTGCCTGAGGAAGATCTGGCTCGTGCACGCAACATCCTGGTGGGGGATTACTATCAGGAACACCAATCCCTCATCTCCCGCTCCCGTCAGGCAGCCAGTCTCATGACTCGCGGCTTTGACCGAGACTATGAGCAAGAGGTCATTGACCGAGCCAAGACCGTCACTCCTGATGAAATTCAGGAGCTGGTAAAGAAATACCTCGACCCGGCCAATTCATATCTGATGAAGGTTACACCGTAACAGACACCCCCGAGCGCACACTTCGCGCTCGACCTCATATACACACCCACAAGGGCCGGAGCTTCTCGCTCCGGCCCTTGTTTTCCATGCACCTTCTCCTTGCCCATATCCACCTAGTTGGGCTACATATTCCCGAGCATTGACCCACTAACAAGGATGGACGCATGGCGCTCTTATTCGGCTCGCCCAAAAAACAGGGCTCTCGGGATGAAGGAAAACTGGATCAGCGGTTGACCCTCGCCAAACAAATGTACATGGCAGGCAACATGAAAATCATGACCACGGAAACCATTCCCGCACGTGAGATTCTGTCCGCATTCGGCCTCATCGTCTGCCGCAGCTATTCCTTTGACAACGCCTTCTACGGGCTCATGGCCCAGGCTATAGATGTCAATGCCGATGCCATTGTAGGCTATCGTGAAAATGTCTCTTTCCACCCAGAAGGTGATAAGTACTACGCTTGCTACGGCACAGCGGTCCGCATGAAAAAAATCAAGTAATCATGAGCTCAACTCCGCGCCCCAGTTCCCGGTTTCCCCTTATCCTGGCATTCGCGTTTGCCGCTTTCTGGAGCATATTGGCCATCAATCCGGTCATGCGTGATGTCTGGTGGGCTGAGAATCTGCCCATCATTGGCGTCTTAGGTTTGCTGCTACTGACATACAAATCGTTCCGATTCTCAAACTTGGCCTACGGACTCATGGCGGTCTGGATGGTGTTGCATTCCATTGGCGGACACTACACCTTTGCCAATGTCCCGTTCGATTTCTTCACTGATCTGTTTAACCTTGAGCGCAACCACTTTGATCGGCTCGGCCACTACTCCATCGGCTTCTATGCCTACCCCATCGCAGAATTCCTGACCCGTAAACGATTGGCCCGCCCAACCGTTGTCTACCTGTTCAGCCTCTTCGCCATAATGGCTCTGGCTGCTGGGTATGAAATAATCGAATGGTGGTATGCCGCATTGGCCGGAGGCGAAGCTGGTATCGAATTCCTCGGCTCTCAGGGCGACATCTGGGACGCACAAAAAGACATGCTTGCCGACACCCTCGGAGCGATCACCGCTCTCATCATTTTTCGATTCACCACACCAAAAGCAGATTAGCCACAGAACACAACAAAGCCCGGCTTCTTTCTGAAGCCGGGCTTTTCTTATTCACCATTTTCGATGGATATAACCAGCGGCACAACCACTGGATCGCGCCCAAGCACCTTGCGGAAGAATCTCCGTAGGGCCGAGCGTATGCGCTCTTTCAACTTGGTGGTATCACCGGGTGTAATATTTTCATGCACGTCGAGTACGATGCATTTGGCATCATCCAGAAGGTGGCTGTACTCCTGCTCGAACACAAAGCCCTTGGATATTATATCCGGGCCGATGGTAATTTCTCCGGTGGCTTGATCCACCACCATGATCACGATGACCATGCCTTCTCCGGCCAACAATTGACGTTCCTTGAGCACCGACCGCCCCACATCTCCAACACCCTTGCCGTCCACCAGAATCTTTTCCGCTGGGAACAAAGGGCCGAATTCTACAGAACCATCAGACTCAAAATTCACAGACTGGCCATTTTCCACCACCAGAGCACACCGTTCTTCAACGCCACACTCAAGAGCGAGGCGCTGGTGCTTAACCAAATGGCGGTATTCGCCATGCACTGGAATAAAATACTTAGGCCGTACCGCTCCGAGCATCAAAGCAAGTTCGCCCGCGTGCGCATGTCCCGAGGCATGAATGCCGTGCATCTTCTCGTACAGGACCTCGGCACCAAATCGGTAAAGATTGTTAATGACCTTGGTGATCGCCTTCACGTTACCGGGAATAAACCGGGACGAAAGAAGAAACAAATCATCCGGCTCAACTTGCAACTGGCGATGCTCGCCCGAGGCCATGCGAGATAGAGCAGCCAATGGTTCCCCTTGTGAACCCGTGACAAGAAGAACCAATTCAGAATTGGGATATTCATCCAAGCGATCCAAATCGACCATGATCCCTTTGGGAATCTTGAGATGCCCCATTTCGTGGGCAACCTCAATATTGCGGTACAGACTGCGCCCGGAGACACCGACTTTGCGCCCCTGCGCATCTGCAAGGTCAAAGACTTCCTGCATGCGCTGGATATGGCTCGAAAAGAGCGACACAAGAATGCGCCCCTTGGCCGTAGAAAAGATTTCGCGCAGAGAGACCTTGATCTCCCGCTCTGTAAGAGAGAAACCTTCCTGCTCCACATTTGTGGAGTCTGAGAGCATCAAATGTACACCCGGCTCGGCAAATTTACGGAAAGCATTAAGGTCTGTCGCGTGACCGCCCAGCGGGTTGCGGTCAATTTTAAAATCACCGGTGTGGACCACACGCCCCACGGGGGTCTCAATGCCCAAGCCGTAGCCCTCAATAATGGAGTGACAAACCGGAATGAAATTAAATTTGAAATCGCCGATTAGCACCCGATCATAAGGGCGAACTGGACGCAAATCTGCATACTTATCCAGGCCATGTTCCTTGAGCTTGTTTTCCACCAACCCCAGAGTGAATTCGCTACCATAAACCGGCACATCCACGTTCTGAAGCAGCCAAGGTAATGCACCGATGTGATCTTCATGACCGTGGGTCAAAACAATGCCGTGCAACATAGCCTTGTTCTGAAGCACAAAATCAAAGCAAGGAATGACCACATCCACACCGAAATGGTAATCCTCCGGAAACATGAGGCCACAATCAACCAGAGCCATAGACTTCTCAGTCTTGTAGGCCATGCAGTTCATGCCGATCTCACCGAGACCGCCCAGTGGATAGAGGGTGAGAGACGTGGATGCCATAATTTATCCTTTAGCGAGTAACGCCTTGTATTCCTTGCTCATCATTTCGTAGAGGTCGTCCTTGAATTGCTCCCTTTCCTTGATCGAGTACTTGGAAGGATCAATGACGGGCAATGCCTTAAAGCGGATAATCTGGCGATTCTCGATGGTGCATTTACCTGGCCGCATCACCTTGTTGGTATTGGCAACGACAATCGGCACCACAGGCAGTCCGGACTTCAAAGCGATGATCATGGCACCGGTCTTGAATTCCATGAGCTCTTCTGGATTTTTGTTGCGCGTGCCTTCAGGAAAGATCACGGGCGAAATACCAGCCTTAGCCTTTTCTACCGCATCATTAAGCGACTTCATGGCCGCCCTGCGATTCTCGCGGTCCACACAGATGTGACCAGACTGAGCCAACGCCTTGCCGTAAATGGGCAACTTGAAAAGCGAGTGCTTGGCAACAAACCGGATACGGTTTTTGGGCAACTGATTAAACAGAACCGGAATATCCAAATTAGACAGGTGGTTACCTATAAAAACGTAATGCCCATTGGGATCAATGTCACCCATGTCGGCTTCAATCTTGAGGCCACCCATTTTGACAGCGCACTTACCCCACGCAACACCCCAGCGGTCAGCTTCTTCCGGTGTGCAATTATCCATGTCAACCATCATCTGTCGCCAACTGCAATAGATGGTCGTAAAGACAAGCATGGTTGAAAAAAACAAACGTTGAAACATAAAAAATCCTTATTGTTTTGGCTCACGAATGTGTAAACCAAATATGGTCGGTAAACAAGTGAAAGAGCGGATGGATATGTAGTAGGCAGAAACGCGATAACCACCCCACATCCATTAGACACATAAAAGGGCGACGGGATAATCCCGTCGCCCTTTTTTAATTGCTTTTAGCTTGTGCCTAGTCTTCTTCGTCTGCCTTTTTATTGGCAGTAATAACCTTCTCCGCTTCCTGAGGCGGGCATTCTTCGTAGGAGGCGAACTCCATGAAGAAAGTACCCTGACCACCGGTCATGGAATTGAGGTCTGGCATATACCGCAGCATTTCTGCCATAGGTACGTGAGCCTTGACCTCGGTGAGACCTGTCTGGGAATCGGAACCGAGTACCTTGCCTCGACGAGAGGAAAGGTCGCCGATGACATCGCCCATGAAGGCATCAGGTACAGCCACAGTTACTAACATGACAGGTTCCAGCAGAGCCATCTTGGCCTTGGCGCAAGCGGCTTTGAATGCCAGAGAACCAGCGACCTTGAACGCCATTTCCGAGGAATCGACGTTATGATAGCTACCATCATAAAGAGTGACCTCGAAGTCGATGATCGGGTAACCGGCAAGCACACCGCGAGCAGCTACTTCCTGAACCCCCTTGTCTACGGCTGGAATGAACTGACGCGGGATAGAGCCACCGACAATCTTGTCAACAAACTCATATCCTTCGCCATGCACTCTAGGGGTGACGTGAATATAGCAATCACCGAACTGACCACGGCCACCGGACTGTTTCTTGTGACGGCCCTGAATTTCGCGAGCGCCAGTCTTAAAGGTTTCGCGGTAAGGCACCTTAGGAGTCTTCAGGACAATGGCTGTCTTATAACGGCGCTTGGCCTTTTCAACAGAGATTTCAATATGGTTCTGGCCCATACCCGAGAGCAGGATATCGCCGGACTCTTCGTCGCGTCCCAGAGTCAAAGTCACGTCTTCGTCCAGAAGCTTGGCAACTGCGGCGTAAACCTTGTCTTCTTCACCCTTCTCGGCCGGAGCCAAAGCAAAGGTGATGAGCTGCGGAGCGAGCTCGGGAGCAGCGAGTTTGAAGTCGTCTTTTTCAACCAACGTGTTGCCAGTGTGAGTGTTTTTCAGCTTCGCCAGAGTGACAATGGAGCCGGGCCCCATGGCGGTCTTTGCCTGAGCTTGTTCCTTACCTGTGGTCAACAACAACTGACCAACACGCTCTTTTTCGCCGTTGGAAGCATTCACAAGGTGGGAGTCGGCCTGCAATTCACCAGACATGACGCGGACGACAGTCAATTGACCAGCGAACGGATCGGCCATGGTTTTGAATACAAAACAGGACAACGGCTCGTCTGCGGAGCTTACACGCTCGCCCTCTTCGCCTTGCCACGGTTCATGTGCCAGTGGGCTGGGCATCAGATTCTGGATGGTATCCAGAATCATCTGACCGCCCTGATTGTTCAGGGCTGCGGAAAGAACAACGGGAACGAGTTCACCGGAAGCGACACCGGCCTTGAGGCCCTTGGTCATGTCTTCCGGAGAAAGTTCGCCATCTTCAAAGTATTTTTCCATCAAATCTTCATCGGACTCGGCGATGTTCTCAATCATGGTCTCGCGGATGGTCTCGACTTCGTCTGCGATATCAGCGGGGATGTCACCTTCGGAGATCGCACCGTCTTCGCCAAACATGATGGCCTTGCCAGACATCATGTCCACAACACCCTTGAAATCTTCTCTGGAGCCAATGGGATAATAAAGCAATGCCGGACGAGCGCCCAGAGCTTCTGAAATGCCATTGAAGGCTACATCGAACTCAGCACGGTCACGATCCATTTTATTGATGACGATCATGGAAGGAAGGCCCATTTCCTGAATCTGGGCCCACACTTTGCGGGTCAGCGGCTTAACGCCGTCTACGGCGTCGATAACCAATACGACACCATCAGCTGCGGTCAGGCTGTAGGACAAGTCGCCCGCAAAATTCGAATCACCGGGAGTATCTATGAGAAAGTGATCATTCTTTTTCCACTGATAGCTGGCAAAACCAGGCTGAGTGGATCCGCGACGCTTGATTTCCTCGGGCTCATAATCGAGGGCGGTGTTACCATCTTCGACCTTCCCGAGGCGGCTCACAACGCCAGCATTAAAAAGAAGCATCTCAGCCACAGTGGTCTTACCGCTGCCACCATGACCGACGAGTGCGTATGTTCTCTGGGTTTTCAGATCAGGCATTCTCATACTCCAGTGTATTTATTGGTTTTCTCCTGCTATCAGGATCGCCATCTACCGAGTACGATACACGCCACTTGGTTTTTGGCAGATTTAGTCCTATAGGAAGAGCAACACGAAATTGTCAAGGGGGGTTCCCTGATAATTACGATACCTCATTTTGTTGAAATAACTACATTTTTATTGAATACACATTCCTCATTTATCATTTATATCTTTATTTACAGCTACTTAAGATAGTTTTTATTACCAACCAGCAGGAGCGCACTTTGCAGCTTTCAAATGAAATCATCACAGCTTCGGCCAGCGCCGTTCGTCATACTGGTAGCCATCTTTTTTGGACTACGAATCCCACTGAATCATTACGAATATCCATCCGTCAATTTGGTCAGACTACCCCTGTTTTGGCACAGGAGACCCAAGACGGCCTGGAACTCATTGCCGGACACGCGCGACTAGCCATCCTGAGGGAACTGGGCGAACCGGTCCTGGTACGTCTGGTTGAGGATGCAGATGATCGAGACAAAGGACTGCTCTATATTACCGATAATGCCACCCGCCCCATGGATGACGGCATGCGTCTTTCCGCTTTGCAATATTTCCGCCCAATCATAGACGACAAAGCGCTGAAGGCAGACATATTCCCCTTGCTTGGTGTGAAACCCAAAAGCAAAGATGCCAAGTTGCTCCTGGCTTGGCTTGATTTGCCAAAAGCGTGGCAGAATCTTCTCGCCAAAGGCAACATCCCCTTGGCTGCAGGAACGACTATTGCCCGCATGAATGATTATGACCGTGGAGCGGTTGAACAGCTTTTCAGTGGCTTTTCATGGTCCCGCTCCAATGCAGTCAACATGCTGACCTGGCTTTTCGAAACAGGCAAAATGCACGCTTCACCCGTAGCTGACGTCATGGAATCCGCCGGATTGAACGACATTCTGAAACAAGGCCTGTCGCCCAAGGACGCAATCACACGGTTGACCACGGCCATGAAAGCCGCTCGTTACCCTGAGCTATCCCAACTGCAAGACGACTTTGCAAAAGCTGCACGGGAATTGACTGCCGGAACACGCTGGCGCATGAACCAGCCCAATAATTTCGAAACAAGTGGGGCGGAATTATCCGTGCAAATCAAGAATTCGTCCCAACTTGCAAAAGCGATAAAGGAATTGGAAACCATGGCAGGCATGTCGCCGTGGCAAACAATGTGGAAACTGGGCGGTCAAAATGACTAATCCCAAACAACTCCCACAGCACCTCCGCAAGATCAGCCACGTTTTCGTGGATGAAACCATGCAGGATTCGATCGTGGCAAACCGTGTACGGGAACGCCTTATTGGCACCACACAAGCCGACATCCCGTGGACTGTGGTGCCGCCCGAACAGGACCGCATAGAATTCGACCAAGGTGAAGAGCAGGCACTCTACCTTAAGGAATACAAAGGAAAATTTCTCCGATTCTGCCCGGGCACCCGAGCCTATCACTGTTGTGGCTACCGCATTATCCACATCGGCGAAAACTGTCCCATGGCGTGCTCCTACTGTATTCTGCAGGCATATTTTCAGGATCGTGTGCTTAAAATCTGGGCCAATCAGAAAGATCTCTTTTCCGAGCTGGCTGACGGATTCGGCGCAGACCGAAACACACGGTACCGCGTTGGCACCGGCGAGTTCACCGACTCCCTGGCACTCGAACACCTGACCGGCTACAGCCACGATCTCGTAGGCTTCCTCAACGACTACGACAACGTGACTCTTGAGTTAAAATCCAAAGTGGTTGACCTCACTTGGATGAACGCGACCACCCGCACCGATCGAGTGCTTCCTGCCTGGTCATTAAATGCACCTTTTATCAATGACCACGAGGAATTCGACGTCTCCACGCTCCAAGAGCGTCTTGAAGCCGCCCGCACCTGTGCCGAAGCCGGGTTCCGTGTCTGCCTCCACTTCGACCCCATCATCCACTACCCCGGTTGGCGTGAAGGCTATGCCGAAATCATCGACATGATCTTCGACTACGTAAAGCCGGAACAAATCGCTTACATGTCGCTTGGTTCCTTCCGTTGCATGCCCCAGCTCACATCCATTATCGCGGACAATTTCCCGGACACGACATACATATACAATGAGTTTGTACCCGGCCTCGACGGCAAAGCACGTCTCCTGCGCCCCCTGCGTGTCGAGCAATTTTCCTTCATGGTGGATCGTTTGCGCAACCACGGCATGGACAAACAGATGTACTTCTGCATGGAATCCTCAGAGGTCTGGAACGAAGTGTTTGGATACGCTCCCAAAGACTTTGGCGGGCTTGGCAAGCGGCTTATGGCGCAGGCATTTGGTGACGAGTAGGTAATGCTTTTCACCCAGATTTCCGATATATAATCACCATGTCGTACCAATTCACCCCCACGGACCGCTTCGGCGAACTCGATCTCATTGATCTCGATGGCGTATTCGACGCACTGGCCGCATATTGCGACAATCTGCTGCCGGATATGGAAGCATGTCTTGTCTTCCTTTCCCGCATCCTGCGTGACAAAAATGCAGGCAGCCATCCCAAGATGAGGGAATGGGTGACGCATCTGATCCGCAAGGTGCGCGACCTCGGTCCTTTCCACCCACAAGGATTGGAATTGGTCTACAAACTCACTGGCGATCCGACTCTGGACGCCCGTTTGGAGCGACTCAATTACTTTGCGCTGGAACCGCAACTGCTGGACCTGCGCGGCGTGATGAATGATGAACGTACATTAAAACGCAAGCGAATGTTACTTGAGGAAGCGCTGGAACGGATGCCTGCCCACGTGCTGGCGGCATCACAACTCCTGCAATTGGAATACTACGCAGGCGTTGACCAACCAACATGGCTGGAAGATTTCACGCCTCCTAAATTCTTCGTGGAAGAATGGAAACACCGCCTTTTCCTCCATTACGCTGGTCTGGGCAACTCACTCAAAGCGCTGGAATTATGGCCGGATGTGGCAAACCTTCCTATCTCGGAAATCCAGCTCAATCTCGTGGCAGAGTGTTTTGTGAAACACGACGAAATCGAGCAAGCCATGGCCTGCTACCGCGAATCCCTCAAGCTCGACCCCAACCAGACGCCCGTGCGACTACGCTTGGAAGAGCTTGAATCCCCCACCGTGGTGAACCATGACATCATAAATAAGAAAGATGTCGTCATCTGTCTGTATACCTGGAACAAGGCGGACGATCTGGAACGCACTCTGTTCAGTTTGGCGAAAACCGACATCGGCCCAGCCAAAATCCGTATCCTGCTCAACGGTTGTACCGACCACAGTGACAAAGTGGCAGAGACTGCCCGAGCCCTGTTCCCGGACAACGACTTTGACATAATAACCCTGCCCACCAACATCGGAGCACCTGCCGCCCGAAACTGGCTCGGCGCATTGCCCGAAGTCCGCGCCGCTGAATTCGTAGCGTATATTGACGATGACCTGGAACTGCCAACTGACTGGCTGGCCCATTTTTTAACTGTAATGGACCACAACCCCAATACAGCGGCAGTCGGCGCAAAGGTCGTATTCGGCTCTGAACCACGCATGATCCAATACCTCTATCGAGCCTTCAGCGTGGCCCGCCCAGAAATAATCAAGCTCACCGACCCGTATCAAATAGGCCAATTTGACGCAGGCCACTACGACTTCGTCCGCAAGACCGATTCCGTCATGGGATGCTGTCATCTTTTGCGCACGGCCCACATGCCCGACGGTCCCAATTTTGATATCCGCTTCTCCCCGTCACAAATTGATGACGTGGCCCATGATATCAAGCTCAGACTCAACGGCCATGACATCATGTATTGTGGTCTCGTAAAATGCATCCACCACCAAAATACCGGCGGTGGTTTCAAACGGCAAATGGATAACGCCCAACTCGGCCATGTCCAAGGCAATGACATGAAATTTCAGGCTTGGCTCGCGCCGGAATTGGAACGGATTTACAATGTCATGAGAAAGTTCAGATAGAGACGACTAGGAAAAACATCGCACTTTCTACTTGCCATACATACTAGAATGGGCTAATTACCCGCGACTTCAAATTCACACATCCCGCCCATAACTCCGGGTGGTCCGTAATGTTACGGACTCCTTATTGGACTGCGGGATGGACGAAAAACCCAGGAGATTATCATGGCTTACGTTACTATGAAGCAGATGCTGGAGACTGGCGTCCACTTCGGCCACCAGACCCGTCGTTGGAATCCCAAAATGCGCCCCTACATCTTCGGCGCCCGCAACGGCATCCACATCATGGACCTGCAGCAGACCGTCAAAATGTTTGCTACCGCTCACGACTTCGTCGTTGACACCGTCGCCAAGGGCGGCAAAGTGCTGTTCATCGGCACCAAGCGCCAGGCCCAGGAAGCTGTCTCTCAGGAAGCAGAACGCTCCGGCATGTTCTTCGTCACCCATCGCTGGATGGGCGGCACCCTGACCAACTTCCAGACCATCAAAAAATCCATCGACCGCCTGAAGCACCTCGAGCAGATGTTCGAAGATGGCTCCATCTCCCGCTACACCAAGAAGGAAGCAGTGGGCATGAACCGTGAGGTCAAGAAGTTGAACCTCGCTCTGGGCGGCATCAAGGATCTGAACGAAGCCCCCAAGGTCGCTTTCGTTATCGATCCCAAGCGTGAACACATCGCCATTCAGGAATGCCGCAAGCTCGGTATCCCCGTTGTCGCTGTTGTTGACTCCAACTGCGATCCCGACATGGTTGATTTCATCATCCCGGGCAACGATGACGCTATCCGCGCCATCAAGCTGTTCGCCACTCACATGGCCGACGCCTGCATCGAAGGTGCAGCTATGCAGAAGGACCACGCAGCCAAGGCTGCTGAGGAAGCAAAAGCCGCTAAGGGTGAAGCTCCGGCAAAAGCCCCCAAAACCGAAGTAAAGGCTGAGGCCTAAGCCTCAAGCCCGCTAGGAGAATATCATAATGGGTATCACCGCATCTCAAGTTAAAGAACTGCGCGAGAAGACCGGCGCAGGCATGATGGACTGCAAAAAAGCTCTGGTAGAATCCGGTGGCGACGAAGAAAAAGCAGTCATGTACCTTCGCGAGAAGGGTCTGTCCAAAGCCGCCAAGAAGGCTGGACGCGCCACTTCTGAAGGTCTCGTCACCCCATACATCTCCGAAGACGGCAAAACCGCTGTCATCGCCGAGCTGCTCTGCGAAACCGACTTTGTTGCCAAAGGCGACGACTTCCAGGCTTTCGCAGCTGCACTCTCCGAGAAAATCGCTGGACTGGATGTGACCAAGGGCGCAGCAGAAGATCTGCCCGCCGAAGTCGCTGACGTCACCGACCTCATCGCCAAGCTTGGCGAGAACATGGGTGCCGGCCGTTTCGCCAAGGTTTCCACCGACGGCGTAATTGGCGTATACGTTCACTCCAATAAGAAGCTCGCAGCCATCGTCGAACTGACCGGCGGCGGAGACGAAGCTCTGGCCAAAGACATCGCTATGCATGTTGCAGCCATGAACCCCACCTGCATCACCTCCGATGAGCTCCCCCAGGACGTCCTGGAGAAGGAAAAAGCTCTCTATCTGAAGCAGGCAATGGACGAAGGCAAGCCCGAGAATATTGCTGAGAAGATCGTCTCCGGTCGCCTCAACAAGTTCTACTCTGAGGTCTGCCTCGTCAACCAGGCTTTCATCAAGGAAGACAAGAAGTCCGTTAAGGATGTCCTTGGTGGCGCCAGCGTCGCCAGCATCGCCCGCCTCGCCCTTGGCGAAGGGGCGAAAGCCGAAACGAACGAAGACTAGCCAAAACAAAAAACGGGCCTTACGGCCCGTTTTTTTTGACCTTTTTTCAGGCTGCTAGAAAAGTCACGAGAGCTTAGCGGATGAGAAAATCAAAACTACCGCGTATTAAGATACGCAGAAGTCTGATATTCTCGCAACCTCGCTGCAATCGGTGCTTTATTGGCAGCCTGAAAAATGCTATCGCCTTTGAGCGAGTTCATAATTCATCAAAATCCTAACGAGGTAACAATGAGCGAAGCACGGTACAAACGGGTGTTACTCAAGCTCAGCGGCGAAGCACTCGCCGGTGGACAAGGCTTCGGCATCGAGCCGGTAGCCATCAGCCAGTTTGCAAAGGAAATCGCTGACGTCGCAGCAACCGGTCTCCAAGTAGCTTTGGTTATCGGCGGCGGTAACATTTTTCGCGGCATGGCCGCCAGTGCCAAGGGCATGGATCGTGCTCAAGGCGATTACATGGGCATGTTGGCAACTATCATGAACGCCTTGGCCGTGCAGGATGCACTGGAAAAATGCGGTTGCGACACCCGTGTCATGACGGCTATCTCTATGTCCCAAGTTGCTGAACCGTACATCCGCCGCCGCGCCCTGCGTCACATGGACAAAGGCCGTGTGGTCATCTGTGCAGCAGGCACAGGTAATCCTTACTTCACCACCGACTCCGGTGCCGCTCTGCGCGCCCTGGAGCTCAAATGTGACGCCATTTTCAAAGCCACCAAAGTGGACGGCGTGTACGACAAAGACCCCATGAAATTTGACGACGCCGTCAAATATGACACCGTTACCTACATGGAAACTCTGGAAAAACGCCTCGGAGTGATGGACTCCACCGCCATTTCCATGGCACGAGATAACGATCTGCCCATCGTCGTATTCAACCTTTATAAAGAAGGTAACATTCGCCGGGCAGCCAACGGAGAAACCATAGGAACAATTGTTCAAGGAGGAGACTAATATGCAATCCCTAATCGATGACGGCAAAAAACGTATGGCAGGCGCCATCGCCGCTCAGGATAAAGAATTCAGCAAACTGCGCACAGGTCGTGCCACAACCGCCCTGGTGGACAACATCGTGGTGGACTACTACGGCACCCCGACTCCGGTGAGCCAGCTCGCCTCTGTCTCCGTCCCCGACCCCAAGACACTGTCCATTCAGCCTTGGGACAAAGGCGCTTTCGGTGCTGTTGAAAAAGCAATCATGGCTTCTGACCTCGGTTTGACTCCGAATAATGATGGTAGCATCATCCGCATCACCATCCCGGCCCTGACCGAGGAACGACGCAAAGAACTGGTCAAGATTGCCAAGAAATACACCGAAGACTGCAAAATCGCCATTCGCAACGTCCGCCGCGACCTGAACGACTCCCTCAAGAATCTGGAGAAGGATAAGGAAATCAGCGAAGACGAAAAGAAGAAAGGCGAGACCGACGTACAGAAACTGACCGACGATTTTGTTAAGCAGTCCGATGCAGCATTGGTTGCCAAGGAAAAAGACATCCTCGAGATCTAAGGATACTTCGTTGGAAAACATTACCATCCCCGCCCACGTTGCTATCATCATGGATGGCAACGGGCGGTGGGCGAAACAGCGCGGGCTCCCTCGGACAGAAGGCCATAAGGTCGGAACCGAGACAGCCCGCGCCGTCGTCACCCGCTGCCGCGAACTTGGCGTCAAGCATCTCACGCTCTACACATTCTCCAAGGAAAACTGGTCGCGCCCCAAAGCAGAGATCAAAGTTCTTTTTGAATTATTGACGAACTTTCTCAAACGCGAAGAAAAGTCTCTTAAGGAACAAGGGGTTCGCCTCATTATTCTGGGTGACGTAGAAGAAATGCCTCTGACCGTGCGTCAGGTGATCAAGCATGTCATGCGCCAGACCAAAGATTGTACGGACATGACTCTCAATCTCGCCCTTAATTATTCGGGCCGGGATGAAATTCTGCATGCAGTCAAAGCTTTGGTCTCCAAGGGCGTCAAGGAAGAAGATATCACCGAGGAAGCTTTTGCTGCCGAGCTCTGGACAAGTGGCCAACCCGACCCAGACCTCATTATCCGCACCTCGGGCGAACTTAGGTTGTCCAACTATCTCCTCTTTCAGTGTGCCTATTCTGAATTCTATTTTACGGACATATACTGGCCGGATTTCGTGCCCAATGAGCTGGATAAAGCCATTAGGGAATTAAGCAATCGCCAGCGCCGTTTCGGCAAGACCGGCGACCAGCTTAAATAGCGCAAAGATTCTGTTTCATCGTATTGCCCCCGGTTTTCAAATAGCGTACACAATGTAGCTGCGCATTAGCCAAAAACACATTGTAACCCCTGAAAATCACATATGGATATATCCTCTCATCAAAAACGGATCGTAACGGGCCTTGCCCTAGCAATCGTCCCAATACTTGGCCTCGTCTTTCAGGGCTGGGTGTTGTTCGCAATCCTCGCCGTCTTCTCAGCCCTCACGCTGTGGGAGTTTTATGACTTTTTCAGCTCCTACCAGGGCGCCAAGACGCTTAAATGTCTTGGTGTTATATTCACTTTTCTCCTGCTATTCGCTTTCACCATGGGGGACCTTCTTTATCCTTCCATAGTGATAGTTCTAGCCTTTTGGGTGTCAGCTTTCATCTTCCTCTTCCGATATTCCACAGACCTAACAGCCTCCTTCGTCCAATCCATGATTTTCTTATCAGGACTGATCTACATCCCCATCAATCTGCACTTTTTCCTTGAGTTCAATAGGTTAGAGTGCTTTTTAGTGGTCGCTGCTGCTGCAGTCTCAGACACTGCCGCCTTTTATGCTGGCTCCCTGTGGGGTAAAAAGAAAATCTGGCCCAAGGTCTCTCCCAAAAAATCCTGGATAGGTTCCATTGGTGGATTCACGGCTTGTACAGTGGGTGTCACCGCCTACGGATTGGCTTTCGGCCAGGCTGAAATCTGGATGTGGATCGGACTTGGTATGGTTTTGAATGTCGCGGCCCAGATGGGCGACTTTTTCGAGTCTGCCTTGAAGCGCTCCATGGACATAAAAGATTCCAGCCAAATCCTGCCCGGGCATGGCGGCCTATTGGATCGCGTGGACTCCATGCTCCTGGTCGTGCCGGTTTATGGCTTGCTAAAAATGCTCCACCCTTTCTTCCAATAGCCCCGGATCAACCGTGAAAACGTATATCTCTGCTTGGCCCGAAAAAGCACCCCTGCCAGATTTCCCACGCTCTCTCTGCATCCTCGGAGCAACTGGCTCCATCGGTACAAGCGCCCTACGGGTCGTATTTAAGCACCCAAAGCTCTTCAAGATCGCGTCTCTGGCCGGTGGTAGTAATGCTAAACGGCTGGCTGAAATCTGCGCCATGTTTAAGCCACCCCATGTGGGCGTCCTGAACAACAAGGTTCGCAAAGAATTCCTGTCGCTCCTGCCGAGCGGCTATGAGCCAGAGGTACTTGTAGGCCCTGAAGGCTATGCCCAGCTAGCTGCCATGGACGACGTGGACTTCGTCCTCTCCTCTATCGTCGGAGCTGCCGGCTTTATCCCAACTCTGGCTGCGGCCAAGGCTGGCAAAATGATCGGCCTCGCCAACAAGGAATCACTTGTTCTAGGTGGCCACCTTATCCGTGAAGCGTGCCAAGCTTCTGGAGCCATTATTCTGCCCGTTGACTCTGAGCACAACGCTCTTTTTCAGGGACTGGCAGGTAATCACGCCGAAGACCTGAAACGCCTCATCCTTACCGCTTCCGGTGGACCTTTCCGAGGCAAGGATCTAAATTTTCTCAAGACTGTCACCCGCGACCAGGCCCTCGCGCATCCCAATTGGGATATGGGAGCCAAAATTTCCATCGATTCATCCACCCTCATGAACAAAGGACTGGAAATCATTGAAGCATGCCATCTCTATGGTCTACCCATGGAGCAAGTGGATGTGGTGGTTCACCCCCAGTCTATTATCCATTCTCTGGTAGAATACGTTGACGGCTCGCAGCTTGCTCATTTGGGCAACCCGGATATGCAGGTTCCCATCGCACATTGCCTCTGCTTCCCAAAACGGGTGGAGGTAGATGTCCCACAACTCAATCTGGCAACAGTGGGCAAACTCACCTTTGAAGAACCAGACCAGACCGCATTCCCGTGCCTACGACTTGCACGCGAAGCCTACAATGCTGGGCCAAGCCACGCCAACGTACTCAATGCAGTCAACGAAGTGGCTGTAGGTGCTTTCCTGAAAGAACAAATCAGCTACCTCGACATCCCGGCTATCATTGAACGAGCATTAACCAATCACACCGCCGTGGCTGTCACCACCCCCGAAGCTGTTCTTGAGTTGGACAAAGCGGCTCGCAAAGAAGCTGAAGCCACCCTCTAGCCAAACGCATATTAATAATTATACTGTTCGTTGTGCCGCATATGAAACTTGCGGAATAAGAGGAATAAATGATCACAAGCGCTATCGCAATTGTTCTCGCCCTTGGTGGACTCATCTTTTTTCATGAACTTGGACACTTTGCAGTTGCCAGGATGTTCAGAATGGGAGTCAAAGCCTTTTCCCTTGGATTCGGCCCGAAACTCTTTGGATTCACCTCTGGGAAAACCGACTACAAGCTTTCTCTGATCCCGCTGGGCGGTTACGTTGCCCTCGCAGGTGAAACCGGTGACGAGGAAGATGCCGACGACTTTTCCGAAGACGAACTTTTTTCCAATCGTCCTGCATGGCAACGCATGTGCGTTGTGGCCGCAGGTCCCTTCTTCAATTTCCTGCTCGCCTTTCTCATCTATTGGTTTATCGGTCTGGCTCAAGGCCAGGGCGTGATCCTGCCCACAGTGGGTGGCGTCATGCAGGACTCGCCGGCCTCTGTGGCCGGTTTCCAACTTGATGACCATGTTGTTTCCATTGATGACACGCCCATCGACTCATGGTCGAGTATGGTAACCACCATCCGCAAAAGTGGCGAAAAAGACCTTGAATTCGTAGTTAAGCGCAACGGAGAGCAACTCACCCTGCACGTGACGCCCAAGATCAACACGGTCAAGAATCTTTTCGGCGAAGAGATCACAGCTCCGTTGGTCGGCATCACACAAGGACATAAGGTTGAGTATCATCCCGTGGAAGGTACCGGCTTTACACTGGCTCTCAACCACACATGGACTATGTCCAAAGTCGTGATCAAAGGGTTTGTCTCCATCTTAGAAAGATTGATTCCGGTGGAAACTATCGGCGGGCCCATCATGCTCGCGCAAATGGTCCACTCCTCTGCCCAAAGCGGCATTTTCGATCTGCTGGCCATGGTGGCAGTCATCTCCATCAACCTGGCCATCATCAACCTGCTGCCCATACCCGTGCTGGATGGCGGCCATATCTTGTTCTTCACCATCGAAACCATTACCCGCCGCCCCCTGAACGAGAAATGGAAATCCATTTCCATGCGTATTGGCATTATGCTGCTGCTCATGCTCATGGCGCTCGCAATATTCAATGACTTCAGACGCCTCCTCTCATAAATCGCCCGGTCTGATTCTCGCCATGGGCGGGACAGAAGAACGGCTACAGCTTGTACTTGGACAACCTACACCGGAAGGCTACCGTATGCTCGCCTCCCGCGAATGGACTGTTCCCGGTGAATCACTACGAGTGCTGACTCCAGGACTGAAAGAAACTCTGGACAGCTTCGGATTCTCGGTGGCTGACATCGACAGAATCGCCTGTGTAAGCGGCCCCGGAAGCTTTACGGGCCTCCGGCTGGTACTGGCCGCAGCCGAAGGTCTGGCCGCTGGCTCCGGCGCTAAACTCGCTGGTCTGGACTATCTTCCTTTGCTGGCATCTGGCCCGGCTCCACTGCTTAACGGCCAGCTCCATGTGCTGACTTACGCACGCCGCGGTCTTGTCTACTTGCAGAGCTTCGACGCACCGAGCATGAATGAGTTGCGCCCGCTGACAGCCCTTACCTTGGATGAAGCGGTCGCAATCATGGCAGAAATGAGCGAAACCGCCACCCTCATGGGTAGCGGCTTACGAAAAAACGTCGATTATTTTACAGCACTGGCGGAAGCAAATCCCGCCTATACATTGCTCCCAGCCTTGTGGGACAGCGTTCCTCCCGAACAATTGCTTAATGTAGCACTGCAAGCGAATTACTCAAATACTTCCATTGAGCCAGTCTACGTCCGTCCCACCGATGCCGAAGACAACCTTCCCATATTTGCAAGAAAACGCGGTATGGACCCAGATGAGGCGATTAAACGGCTAGCTGAGCTTCAAAAGAGCTAGCACTTCAATCCAACTTTGCCCTCGCCCCTACTCGTCAGCAAAATAAAAAACCTTTCAGCGTAATGCTGAAAGGTTTTTTTGAGGTGTGGTTGATATAAAAAACCTAGCCAGAACAGATCACAGGCAGTTTCCCAATAGATGGTACGCCAAATCACCCTATGCTGTTAACCTAGAAGCAACTGCGACACTGGCCGAATCCGTTTCTATTTCGTTGCCAAGTCAACAATGGCCCGACAGAAAGCTGGCAGGTCGTCTGGTTTGCGGGAGGAAATCTGATTACGATCCACGATTACTTCCTCGTCAACCCAAGTAGCCCCGGCATTTACAAGGTCATCCTTAATTCCTGGCGTTGAGGTGCAGGTGAAGCCTTGCATTATTCCGGCGGAGATCGGAATCCATCCTCCGTGACATATATGAGCAACAATTTTTCCAGCTTTGTGTATCTCGCGAGTGAGTTCCAACACTTTAGGATCGCGCCTGAGTTTATCTGGAGCAAAACCACCGGCAACGACAAGAAGATCGAAATCACCTGCCTGCTGATCGGCAATGGCAGCGGTAGATCGAAAAGGATACCCGTTTTTACCCGTATAAACTGCGCCAGCCTCAGGCCCAGCCACCACGACTTCCGCGCCTTCTTCGATCAGGCGATAATACGGGTATAAAAGCTCCATATCTTCGAAAACATTATCTACAAACATCAACACTCGTTGACCTTTCATTTTCATCAGAACCTCCGTTTCATTAGATTCATAGTATACTTGTTAAAGATAGTATTTAGCATTGCGGTTGGATTGGCAACTTCACCCTGTTCTGTTGTGGTAAAATACCAATCCCAAGGGAAAGAGCCATGCCTATCGGCATCGTCATTTTGGGAACAGCTCAGACTGCGGATAACGAAGAAAGTAAGTTTGTGTAAAGGGTCAAGCATACAAAGCCCAATCTACAAACCTAACGCATGGAAATACGATTCAGCATGATGGGCCCACAAAAAAGTGCTCCCGGAGCCGAGGGTTTTCATGTGACTAATGCACCAAAGGCTCCGGGAGAACATGTGGGGGGCGTATTAGGGAGTCAGCCGATCCGCAGTGCTCGCGATCTGACGCCCGAGGGGAGTCTGAAGCGATATTTCACGTTCCACTTTGGTAATGCCCTTGAGCACAGTGGAATGCCTGCGACCCAAACGCTCACCGATATCCTTGAGGGAGAGTTCGGTATGCTTGCGGGCCAGATAGAAGGCAGTGTTACGAGCCAAGACGATCTGACGTTTACGACTTTTGGATTTAAGCTCATCCTCGGACAGAGAATAGCTCTTACAGGTAAATTCGATGATGTGGCCAAAGTCCGGGGAGGAGTTATGCACGGCGTAATTATCGAGCACTTCCCAAGCCAGATTCATGGTCACAGCTCGGTTGAGCAAGCGGGCTTTGAGCACCAGATTGTTCAGGCAGCTCTCAAGCTGGCGGATATCGTTCGTGATACGCTCGGCCAGCAGTTCGGTAACTTCCACGGGAACCTGAACCTGAAGCTTGCGTGCTTTCTCTTGAACGATGCGGCGGCGGGTTTCCAGATCTGGTCGATTGATGTGGGCCAGGAAGCCGGAGCAAAATCGGGAAACAAGGCGATTGTCGACGCCGGAAAAATCCTTGGGCATAAAAGAACTGGTCAGGACCACTTTGCAGCCGCGCTCACGCAGAGCGTTCATGGTGCACAACAGCTCTTCCTGCATCTTCTCCTTACCCTGGAAGAAGTGAACATCTTCAAGAAGCATCACGTCAATATTCTGCCGGAACTGCGCCTTGAACTGATCCACCTGGCGGCCCTTGATGGCCAAGACCATACGGGTGGCAAATTCTTCAGAAGAAAGGCAGGCCACACGCAGATTCTGACGATTAGCTGTACGGCATAACTCATGCCCCACAGAGTGAAGCAGATGCGTTTTACCTAGGCCGGGTTCAGAGCTCAAAAAGAGATGATCCGAAGCAAACGCGCTATTGCTCATGGACTTACTTGCCGCACATGCCAGCTCATTACTGGGACCAACAATAAAGTCATTAAAGTTGAAGCGCCAGTTCTGGACAGGGATAGGACGAGGCGTATCCACAATGGGCAGTCCAAGGTGCTGAGCCTTGGGCCTATCCAATGTAATAGTCCTTGCCTGCTTGACTGCGGGAGCGACTTTCTTCTCAACTTTGGCGACCACAGTTATCTTGGGATCACATCCCATAACGTGCGACGCGGCCTCCTGGATGACCTGTAAAAGACGGTCACGAACCCAGTTGGCCACGAAGTCATTGGGGGCACTCAGGATAAGCCTGGAGCCCTCGACTTTGCCACTCAAAGGTTTAATCCATACGGTATATACGCCCGGGTTGAGGCTCTTCTCAAGCGAGCTTTGTATTTGCTTCCACGCAGTCTTCATCATGGAGTGAGTGATAGATGATTGGAGCATGCCAGACAATTCTTGAATTCCATTCGTAGAGATAAAGAGAGGTCTGACTTATTGACAATGAATACAAGTCACAACTCATTAATTTTATTACTATTATATCAAAACTCACGCAACTAGGCGCTTCTAGCCGCTACTCCTCTGAAACAACGGTGTTACAAGGGTTTCCGCCGTCCAGATATAGTCTAGACACTCCGATTATCCACATTTGTTTAAAAAGTTTTCAACAGCCTTTAAAGACATTAATGCCCGATTTCGAAAAAACGCATTTAATTTCTTTTTTACAAATTATTATTTCTACCCGTTTACCATGTGCAACAAATTTCCCCTTAGCGCGAATTAAGCTATAATAGCTTGAAATAAAACACTTAATCTAGTTAGCAATCGTTCGCACAAACAAAACGAAGTAAAACGGCGACGGCTGAATACTCCCGGAACCCTTTATTTCCAATGGTTCCCGAGGGTATTCCTCTTACGAACATAGGGAATAAGCTGAAAATCCTGAAAAAAAAGCGCTTGACAAAAAAATGCCAAGCGCCATGCGGCCTATAGAAGACAGGAGAATTTCCCGGCCTGTTGGAAAGTAAATATCAGATTTTATCCCTTGTCGGGTACTTACCACAGGCGAATTTCGCCGATTCAGGGCAGTAACCAAGCTGTTCGCACCGTGCACCACCGTTGGCAAAGATCGCAGGCAGCTTCTCCTTGCAGATTGCCAGCATGGCATCGGCCATGGCTCGCACTTCCCACTGCGCTCTATTACAGCAACGCAAATTGAAAAAATGATTCAGTGAACGACAATTCATGGTGATGACAATCTTAGTCTCTCCCGCCTGAGGAAGAACGAATCGAGCATCTTCATTGGCCTTGGACTTACGCCCGTGGTCCACCAAGATCTGTCGAAGATCGGAATATGCTGATTGCACCTCGCCCATGAACTGCTCAAATCGCTCACGAGCCTCTGGAATCTTGGCTATGGCAGGAGGCAGGATATATTCCATGTCATTCTCTGCCACGTACCGCTGGCTCTGTTGCGAATAAGAAGCAATGCGATGACGAACTATCTGATGTGAACAAGCACGAGAGATCCCCTCAATGGCAAACGTCATGGACACATGCTCAATAGGCGAATCGTGCCCAGACTCCATGGTCTTGGATACGAAATCTGCTTGGACTTCCGGATCAATCTCTCCATTTAGCAGCTTGGGCCACATATCGGCCACGAATCCAGCATGGTAACACTGACGAAAGCTAGCATATATAAGAGAAAGGGCATCGGGAGTCATGGCCATGAATTCGACCCTGAGTTTCTTTTCCGGCATCTATTGTTGCTCCATTACTATAATAGAAGTGTTTTAGGTAAATCCATGTACCCCAAAGCTGGTTGCATGTCATCAGACAGCTACACCCGCGAAACGATGAAGACCTAGAAAGCGATTTTTTCCAGAGTATCTTCCACCATATCATCAAGAGGTTGCGCGGCCTGCAAAATAAAATGAAGAGTGGAATAAAAAATGGGCTCCATGGTAGCCAATCGCGCAGACATTTCCCTCCACAAGGTTTCCCGATCATCGATCCCTTCTAATCCAGCGACCCTATCCGACAGGGTATTGGAGTCTGCCATGAGATAAAACACCTTGCCTGCGCCGTGCACCAGTGGTTGAACCAGTGAATCCTCGACCAACTCGTCGCCAAGAACAACGATCTGCCCTTCAACGCCAAAAGTTTTAACGGCTTCGTCACTGGTCGTAGGCGTAACAATCGGCATACCCGTACGCTCTGCCAGCAATTCGGCCAATGCAACTTTGCCACTCCCCTTCAGTCCAATGAGGATTGCATTGCCTGTGTCTTTCCAGGCGTCTGCGTAATCGGTTCGCTTTTCCCCTTTGGCAAAAGATTTGGAGGCATCAGCATCATCCACTTCATAGTATTCATTGATCAAATGTTTCGTCATATTTATTCCTCTCGTTAAAGTCGCTCTTTGCGTGGTGGACAATATCAAGTAGGGTGGGCCAAACGCAATCGCTAATTGGAGACCTCGTGCCCAAAGAACTCATACACTTCACCATAGCGGAACGCACGGCCAAACGGCTGGCAGATACCCGCTTTGCCCCTTGCTTGGACGCTGAGACTGATGGCCTCCTGCTTGGAGCGGTTTGCCACGATGCCCTTTTTTACGCGATCACTCCTAGAAGCAAAGCGATTGAATCCTTAGCACACACCCTACACGGCTCCAAAGGTGAGGACACGTATACCCTGCTCCGCCTCCAAGTCGCCCATGCGACCAAAAAACCAAAGACATCTTTACCAGTCGCCCTCCTGGTAGGCATGGTTTCTCACTTCTGCGCAGACGTAGTCATGCATCCCATGGTCTACCATTACACTGGGAATTATTACTCTGAGAACGCAAAAGAACGATCCATTGCTCGTCAGCGTCACCGTGCCTTGGAATCTCTCATGGATATGGTAGCCTGTCCTGATAAAATTGACCGGGCACGATATTCCATCCGCCTATTGCTACGGCGATGCAGCGACTTAATTGAGACCGGGCTTCCTGTGGCAGGGTTCGCACAAATGACTCACATTCCTAAAGCCGAAGTCCAAAAGGGAATGGAGGCATCCTGGATAACATTCGCTCTTCTTCAGGCAGCTTACCCTATCTCCTGGCTCAGCCGCATACTCTTCAAGATTCGCAGATATGCCCCCGCTTCGTTAGCAGAGATCACTACCCTTTTTTATGCCCCTCAACTCATGCAACAAGCGGACAAACTGTCCAATACTATATTATATACCCATCCCATCACCGGGGAACCTACCGAATCAAGCTTAAATACACTGATGGACGAAGCCGCTTCAATGGCGGAAAGCCTATGTCGCACACTGGAACCGGCTGTATTCGACGGCAAAGAAATCGACTTGACTCATCAAGGCCCCTCTTTGGACGCGGGAATGGTGGATGTGACCACGAACGACATGCGCCACTTTGCTCACCCTCCCTTCCCACACCTTACCTAAATCCATGAAAACAAAGAACGAACCAATCTCATGAGCACAGCACCATACACAGCCACCCTCGTATCCGCGCCCGACGGTACAGACGACATTCGCCTCGCCATCCAAGGAAAGACCTGGCACCTCTGGGGCCGAAAAAGCACAGAACGTGAAATGGATTTAGCCCAAAAAGCACCCGTCAACACTCTGCCAGTGCTCATCGGTTCCGGGCTCGGTTATTGCCTTAACGCACTGGCAGCGGACAATCGCCCTGTGGCTGTGATCGACAGAGAGACACCCATCCTCGAAGCAACGGAATTGCGCTCACGGTTTGCCGAAAATAAGAATATTCTCTGGATTGACGACGATTCTCCGCAACCAGCGTTGGACACACTCACTCAGTGGCAGGCAAAAAATGCCAACGCCCCCATGATTCCTCTCATTTTCCCACTCTATTTACGATTGGATCGCGCTTATTATGGCGCACTGGCCGACACGCTCAAGACGAATCAATCCACGGACTTCTGGTCACAGGCGCGCTATCCAAAGTTCCGTGCCATCAAGCCACGCGTTCTCTTTCTGGACTCAAACTACTTCCTGTGCGGTGAAATTCTTTCCGGCCTGAAGCGCCTTGGAGTTGAACACCAAGCCCTGAAACTGGACGGTGGCCCCACAGGCAGCCAAGACTTTATTGAGCAACTCCTTAAAGCCGTTATTGACTTCAAGCCAGACTTTGTCTTGACGGTCAACCACTTCGGTCTGGACCGCCAAGGCAAACTGGCTGGCCTGCTAGCGGACCTCGGCCTGCCACTGGCGTCATGGTTTGTGGACAATCCACACCTAATCCTCCACGACTATACCCACCCCGGAACAGACAACACGGCCATCTTCACTTATGACGCGGGCAACTTGGACATCATGAATGCCAAAGGCTTTTCCAATGTCCATTATCTGCCGCTTGCAACCGACCCCAACCGATTCAGGCCAGGCTTGGGACCATGCAAAGAAGAGTGGAAAAGGGATATTTCTTTCGTGGGCAATTCAATGGTCACACCAGTCGAAAATTCACTGAATGAGGCAGACCTACCACTTGATATGCGCCGAGAATATGAAGATGTAGCAGAGGCATTCGGCAATTCCGGAGATTCTAATGTAGCTCATTTTCTTAAAGAAAATCGGCCAAAATGGCATAGCGTCCTGCAAGATATGCCCACACCGGAACACCGGTTGGCCCTGGAATCCCTTATCACCTGGGAAGCGACCCTACAGTATCGCCATGCCTGCGTACGTGGTATCATGACTTTCACCCCACTTATCGTGGGTGACGAAGGATGGAAGGAACTCATCCAGATGGGCTATTGGCGACACCTACCGTCCATCGACTATTATGCAGATCTACCTCGCTTCTACCCATGCCCGAAGATCAACTTCAACTGCACCAGTCGCCAGATGATCGGCGCGGTAAACCAGCGCATCTTCGATGTCCCGGCCTGCGGTGCTTTTGTCCTCACGGATTATCGCGATCAAATGGAAGACCTCTTCGATCTTGAAAAAGAAGTTGTCGTCTACAATGATCCCAAAGAAATATCTGATCTTGTCCACCGATTTCTCAAGAACGATAAAGAACGTGAAATTATTGCCCAAGCTGCCCGAAAACGCATTCTGGCCCACCACACTTATGAGCTTCGTTTGTCACGCCTTCTAAACATCATGCACCAAACCTTTTGCTAACCAGCCCCAACTAGCCGATTTTATAGTTCATTCTACGAGCTCACTCCATTCTTTCTGTGTTTTTTTAAAAAACAAGCCTTCACAGAGGCTCTCCAATGCGCTGTTTTCCTCCTCAGCCTTTGGGATCCGTGGGTATTCACAAAATAAAGATACATAAAAAAATCGTTCACCAAACCTAAAGTTTTCTCCACACCCGACGATGAGTAGAGCAACAAGTGAGAGATTTCTCCGGATAAACTACTTCGGAGAGTACAAATCTCAGGCATGGATGCCGCAACAATTTCAAGGAGGAAATTATGTCTCTGGTTATTAACAACAACTTAATGGCTGCAAACGCTTCTCGTAACTTGGGCTCCGCTTATGGAGAACTGCAAACTTCTACCCGTCGTCTTTCTTCAGGTCTGCGAGTCGGTACGGCAGCTGATGACGCCGCTGGCTTGGCTGTTCGCGAATTGATGCGTGCAGATATTACCGCCCTGAACCAGGGTATTCGTAATGCTAATGATGCGATCTCCCTCATCCAGACAGCTGATGGCGCCCTCGGCGTTATCGATGAAAAGCTGATCCGTATGAAGGAACTTGCAATGCAGGCTTCCACGGGTACCTACAACTCTGACCAGCGTCTGATCATCGACTCTGAGTATCAGGCCATGGCTTCGGAAATCACCCGTATCGCCAACTCCACTGACTTCAACGGCATTTACCTGCTCAATGGTAACCTGTCTTCCTCCACTCATACTGGTACAGATCTGAAGCCCACCGGTCAGTTGAAGGTCCACTTTGGTGCCGGTAACGACTGCGCAGAAGATTACTACTACGTCCAGATCAACAGCTCGACTGCTTCCGCACTCGGCGTTGGCCTCGGTGCTGGTACAGGTGCAGGCGCTTCCATTTCCACCCAGGCTCTTGCACAGCAGTCCCTGGATGTCCTTAACAACGCGATCATTTCCAAGGATAAGATCCGTGCAAACCTCGGTGCCCTGCAGAACAGACTGGAAAACACCGTTACCGTTCTGGAAATCCAGGCCGAGAACGTCCAGGCTGCTGAGTCCCGTATCTCTGACGTTGATGTCGCAACTGAAATGACTAACTTCGTCAAGAACCAGATCAAGACCCAGGCCGCAGTTTCCATGCTGTCCCAGGCCAACTCCCTGCCGAGAATGGCTCTGTCCCTCATCGGTTAGTCCTGATCCAAGTCGCGATTTCGCGTACTTTCGGCCGGGCTCCCACATGGGGGCTCGGCCTTTGTTTTAAAAAGGTTAAGGCAACGATTCAAGTGGCACCAGGATTGCATGTTTTCTAGCGAAGCAAAGTAACGGGCAAAAACTTCCATCTGGGAAAACGCAATGGCAGAATCGACATACACATCAGGAGCTATCAATTTCTCCGGTCTGGGTAACGGGACAGACTTCTCCAAACTCATCGACGGTCTCGTCGATGTTGAGAAGAACCGCGTACGCCGTTTGGAAAAGTGGAAGTTTGGTTGGGAAACAAAAAACGAACAGTTCAAGAATCTCAACACACAAATGTTAAGCCTCAAGACCTCTCTTGAGGGCTTTAACACTATGAACGAGTTTATGGCCAAAGCCGTCAACTCCACCGATTCCACCAAGCTCACAGCCACAGCTACCAGCGAGGCGATGGAAGCGGCCCACACCATTCAGATCAACCAACTGGCCACCAACGACGTCCATATAACAACCTCCGGCGCCAGTGCAATGGATGCGGCTATCACCAATGCGGACACAGATTTCACCTTTTCCTACGCCGGCACCAGCTATACCATCAGCAATATTTCCGCTGGAACCACTCTTGAAGGGTTCGTCAATATCATCAACAACCACGCGGACTCCCGTTCCAGCATCCGCGCCACGACTCTTTTTGACGGCTCAGTCTATCATCTCCAACTCTCCGGTATGGAGCAAGGTGCAGACAATCAAGTTGTCATCTCAAATGCTGGTAGCTTGATATTCGGAGCCGGCGACTTCACGCAGACACAGGATGCGGTAAACTCTCAAATTAGAGTAGACGGCTTCCCTGCTTCCAACGCTGGCTGGATTGAACGTGACACCAACGTCATTAGTGACGTCGTCGAGGGCATTACCCTCAATCTCCAAGAAGCTGATCCGACTTCCGTTCTTCAAGTAACGGTCGCAACGGATACCGCCGCCATCAAGGAAAATGCCCTTTCTTTCATCGAACAGGTGAACATCGTCAGAGCACATATACAAGCCCTGACAGAAGTGGATGAGGAAGGCGAAGGCTCCATCTTGACGGGTAACTATGGCATTGATATTATTGCTCAAAAGCTTAAGAACATCACTGCTGAGATGGGACAGGGATTCACCCATTACGATGAAAACACCCTGCTGGGTGACACCTATACAGCACTATCCCAGATAGGTATTCTCACAGATGCCCAAGAAGGCTCCACCACTTACGGCCTGCTAAAACTTGATGACGAAGTATTTGACAAGGCCTTGAAAGACAATCCGCAAGCTGTGGCTGAACTTTTTTCCGCCAACAACATCGGAACAAGTCAGTCGCCCGACTTTACTTATCAATCCATGATTGACGGCACCACCAGGCCCGGCCTTTACGACGTGCAAATTGTCAGCGATGGTTCCTCCATCACTAGCGCCACCATCAACGGTGTGGCTGCCAAAATTTCAGGCTGGCAAATCACCGCCCTCGAAGGCGAGGCAACCGGTATGTCCGTCCGCTTGGACAACCACGGCGCAGGCACCTACGATGGCACTGTTTCCATCAAGCAAGGTAAGTCCGGTGAGATGATCGATGAACTCACAGAGCTGACCAAGCCCTTCAACGAATTTACGTATGAAGGTGGTCCTCTCGCTGTTTTGCAGAACAACTATAAAGATATTATGGATTCGATCGATAAAAAGATAGAGTTCGAAAACACACGCATCAATCGCATGGAACGCAATCTGAAGCTTCAATTCTCACGCCTGGACGCCCTGCTCGGCCAATATGAGCTGCGCCAAGGCCAGCTGACAGCAGCACTCCAGCAGCTTCAGTAGTGTAATATCAGGAGGAAGACTGAATGGCTAATCCCGCACGAGCCTATCTCGCCACCCAAGTCGAAACGACCACGCAAGGGGAACTGTTGCTCATGCTTTATGAAGCAGCTATCAAATTTCTCAAACGCGCCAAGCTCGAGATCGACAATAAAGACTTTGCCAGAAAGGGCATATACATTTCCAAGGCTATGGCAATTATCCATGAGCTGACCGAAAGCCTGAACAAGGAAAAAGGCGGCGAGATCACACCAAGACTCGGCGCGCTCTACCAGTTCTGCACGTCGCAACTCATCAAGGCGAACATTCGCCTGGATAAAAAAATGATCGACGACGTCATTAAAATTCTGGACGGTATCCGTTCGGCTTACGCCCAGATTGTTCCAAGCATGGATAACAAAGCCGCACCGGGTGACAAGCAATCCATTAGTAAGGCTGCCGCACCACATGCGTCTCAAATTCCTCAGGTACCGCAAGCTCAGGCCCCGCCAGTCGTGCCCCATGCACAGACTGCCCCGCCGACAGCAGCACAGCAGCCCGTACAAGCTCAGGCTCAAGCACAACAGGGAGCAAAGCAAACTCCGGCAGCACCAAAACCCGCTCCGGTACAACCTGCGATACCACCCAAGCTGCGCTCGGCCACCAATGCCGCCAAATTCCGCGCAGCCAATGCATACAACACCAACAACCGCTAAGAAGAAAAAGGCCCGGACACCGGGCCTTTTTCTTTGTATTTCACCTGCGCAACCCTGTTTACAAGACACACCGCATGTGTCACCTTTCGCCCATGCCCCACTCCCCCGTCCGCGTCCTTCACATGACCAACTCCCTGTCTCTTGGAGGCACGGAAAAAGTCATGCAACTCTTTGTCACCCACCTGGACAAAAATCACTTTGCACCAATGGTGTTTAGTCCCAAGGATGGTGAACGAGGGAAACAGCTCCGGGCTGCTGGAATCAAGACATACATCGGTGGCGACCTCTTACGGATACTCGACACTCTCAAACCGCAAATAGTCCATATTCACCGAGCTGGATGGCCTGAACCAGAACTTCTCAAGCCGGTCAAATTGGCCCAAGTTCCAGTCGTAGTTGAAACCAATGTTTTTGGCCGACACGATTCAAGTCCACTTGGTGCGACCATTGACCGTACCCTTTTTGTATCCGAATTCTGCCTGACCCGTTTTGCCCAAGTGCAGAAAATCGACGCTACTCCCCCTCGGTATTCCTTCCTTTATAATCCGGTCGACACCGATTTCTTTGCGGCAACAGCCCAGACTGAACGCGACTTTTCTCGCCCGATAGCCGGACGCATATCTCGTGCTGATCCCGGAAAATGGTCTCGGTTTGCCTTGGAATTCTTGCCCATGGTTATCCGAGACATCCCTGATTTTCGCTACCATATAATAGGTGGTATTCCCGAAGCACACGACTTTGTCAGAAACAACGCTCTCACCGACAACATCATCTTTCATGATCCGGTACAGACGGACACGGAAATCGCCGCCTTCCTCGACAATATATCCCTACTGGCGCACGCCAATGACACAGGTGAATCATTCGGCTTGGTCATTGCCGAGGCAATGGCATGTGGGCTGCCCGTCATAACTCATCCGTGCGACGGTCTAAGGGACAATGCCCAGCTTGAGTTGGTGGACCATGGCGAAACAGGTCTCATCGCCAATTCTACAGAAGAATACGCCAGCGCAATCAAATTTCTATTCCACAATCCGGACGAAGCGCACCGAATGGGACTGACCGGACAAAAAAAAGCGGCCAAGCTCTATCGCGCTCAGACCGTGACCCAACAACTCGAAACCATTTACCAGGAACTCCTCACCAGCAAAGGAATCACCCCATGAGTACTTCCCTGATCACCCGATACACCAATGCAGTTCTTGAATTCGATTTCAAAGACAACTCCACCAAAACAAGCTTGCCAACCCCGCCTGCAAAGGAAGAGATTAACGCCTTTGTTGAGCGCGCTCTCAAACTTTTTGAAAAAAGTGGCTCCGACTTCCTCGTTCTCTTTGGCCTCAACTCTGGAGCACAAGCCCTGGCACTCGACGCGGCCCTGCCCGACTGTGCCCGCCTCATTGTCTGCGAAACAAACACGGCTCAGGCACGAGCATTTCTGGACGCCAATCTCTCATGGCAGGACGCGAATAGCCGCGCCTGCGTCATAGGCGACACATCCCTGTGGGCACAGCTCTATCTGCTGGCCCAGACCGGTGCCTCTCTGAAAAATGCTCATACCGTGCTCAATCCTGAACTGGCTGACGATGAGAAGAATCAATACCAGGCATTGCAGCGACTCTTCCTTTCCGCCCGACAGCACCAGGCCATCAACTCCTCCTACCTGAGCCACGTTGCAGTTCAGGCCCCGGACATGAGTGTCGGGGTCATACTCAGCCCGGACGAGCCTAACCTGGATGATTTTTTCGCCCAATTCCCAGACTGGGTCAAAGAGGTAGTGGTTATCTGGGACGCCGAGGAAGTGCCCAGAGATTGCCCATATTGCGCGATTCCCACCAAGCACTTCGCTCATCCGCTCACTGATTTCGCAGACCAGCGAAATCGGATGCTCGACGAATGCGAAGGCGAATGGGTGCTCTATCTCGACGGCGACGAATTACTCAGCGAAGACACATGGTCGCTGTTCACCGCCTTGCTGCTGATAAAAAGACTTGAGGCGTGCTATTTCCCGCGTATGACCTTCTATCCTGATGAATCCAGTACCAAGGTCGGTTTCGGCCTCTGGCCCGACCTCCAGTTACGCCTCTTCCGAAATAAAGAAGAAGTCCGCTTTGAACGCCCTATTCATGAGAAATTGACAGGAATCAAAGGCCGTGTGGCTCTGGTTCTGGACGCGCCTATCCTGCACTACAACAGACTGCGCAAGTCACCAGAACAAATTGCTTCCAAACTGAAACGATTTGACCAGACAAGCGGCGATCTCATCCATCATATCCTTAATGATGAGTACCCGAGCCTGCCCCGCAATGAATTTAACGAGGTTTCCTTCATCGAAGGAGCCATTCAAGTTCTGCTGCTGGATGAAAATCCGGCATAAATCGTGTGCACCTGTTTGCGCGCCACTTGATTCTCGCGTACAAAATAGATACGACCGTGCATCATTGAATTAAACGTCTTTCGAGGAATGACGATGCAAATAATTTGTCCCGATTGCCAATTCGCCCGAGAGGTCGATGAATCGAAGATTCCGGCCCGCTCCCAGGTCGCTACCTGTCCGAAATGCCAAACAAAATTCCAGTTCCGCGAGCTTCCGCCCGAAGAACCGGAATTTGAAATTGAACCTGAACCGGAAACCCCGGCTCAGGAAATGGACGCACAGGGAGTTCCTGAACAAGCTGATTCTACCCCGGAGAATCCAACACAACCGGCGCAAGGCACTCTGCCCTTCGCTAGTATGCCTGCGCCCACCGCCCCAGAAGAACCGGTGCAGGAGACACAAGACACAGCTAAGGAAACCGAAGACGAAGGCCCGGTTTTTCCACCTATGACCGCGCCCGGAGAAGAAGACCCGAAAATCCAGCATCCCAGCGGCGAAATTTGGGACAAGCTCCACAATATGACGCCGCCGGAGAAGGCTGTGGCAGAGGATGAGCCTGCCATCAGCCCATTTGACGATATTCCCGCCGAATCGCAACAGCCCAACACTGACCAATATCAGCAGCCCGTTGCAGAGGAACACCAGCCGCATGTTAGCGAGCAGGAACCTGTACCCGGATGGAATGGACAATTCAGCGAAGATTTCCCAGATCCCATGCAGGATGGACAAAGCGAGGGCGAAGACGACGAACACTCCCCGAATGTGCCACCGCCGTTTGAACAGCTTGATCGATACGGCTTCTTCCACGGCGTATACATGACCATCAAGCTGGTCCTGACTGCACCGCGCCTTTTTTATTCGGTAATGCCAGTCGGTGGCGGCTTCTCCAAGCCGCTGACCTTCACCATTTTGATCACCATGGTCCAAACATTCGTCCAGTACTTCTGGGGAATGACTGGTTTATCCACGGACTTGGGTCCCGAAGAAACGGAACAAATCGCCGGCGTGGCCGGTGCTTTAGCTCCCATTTTCATGCTTCTGCTCATGCCAGCTTTCGTGGCTGCCAGCCAGTTTTTGCTTACCGGGTTCTACCACATGCTCCTTTCGCTCATGAAAGCCGGCAATAAAGGATTCGAAGGGACATTCCGCGCCCTGGCTTATTCCAACACGCCCATTATCCTGGGTCTCTTCCCCATGCCTTTGCAGGAAATCGAAATGGGCTGGATGTTGATTGTTGGCATATGGGGTCTGATCTTAACCGTCATTGGTCTCAAGAATATCCACAAAACATCCTACGCCAGAGTCATTCCTGTGGCGATCATTCCTATACTGCTGGCCATGATTCTCGGCCTCCTTGCGCTTCAGTCAGGCATGCCTAGCATTTAGGAGTCCACTGTGTTGAATTGGTTCAAGGATAAATATCAAGGGTTCAAGGCGCAGCGAAAACTCGCAAAGGCAATCCAGCCCAAGAAGATAAAAGCCCTGGCGCTGGAGATTCGTGACCTCGCTGTACTCGCCGCCCAACTCAATCCGAAAGGAAAGGACATCCAGAAACTCATTCGAAGTGTCCTCACTGAAATGGACAAGTTAAGTGACCTGACAGACAGGCCGGAATTTCGAAAACTCTCCACCGGGAAGAAAATTCTCCTACGCCAAGGTCTCAAAGATTCTCGCGAGCAACTTCTGGAAACCATCGAATCCGCCCCCTCACCGACAAGCACTTTGCAATAGCTGAGAACTTCAATCGGCACACATATTGCTTTTTCTTCGACAATGATTCCAGTAGCGTCACCATGTTGGCGACGCTGCCTGGAACCATGCTAACCATTACCCGGTGAATGTCATGAAAAAAGCCTTACTTTTCGTGCTGTTGCTTATATTTGTAGGCTGTGCATACGTGGACCCTTCGATAGTTGACCAAACCAAGGTCTACACGGATGCAGCTGTCAGAAAATCGCCACTGCAGGTTTCCGTCCATCCCAAAGACAAACAGCACAGGCCTCTGACCGCCTTTTTTCATCCGTTTGTCATCCAGCAGCCAACCGATTCCTACTCCAGCCTCGGCAATGCCTTTGCCATGGAGTTTCACAACCTCTGGACCGAAGAACGACTCTTTCCGGTTCAAGAAATGCAACCCGGCACACGATATGAAGGCCTGAACGCAGCCCTCCGCCATGCCCGAGCAAGAGGAGCCGACCTCCTTATCCTCGGTTATGTGCCCTACTTTTATTCAGGCAGCACAGTTGATGACACAGCCATCACAATAAGAGTCAACATTTATGCAGCTGCCAACGGGAACCTGCTTTGGACCATGCTCCAGTCCGCTCGTATCGAGTTCAAACAACCCGAAGATTGGATCTATTTCAAACACCACACCCGACTGCCCAGCGGACCTTTCAACAAAATCATTCGCAGCATAGCCCGCGATATGGCCATACCGCTCAAAGCGTGGCTGCCTGATCCCGCCGCGAACTACGAGTACGCCTCCACTTCCATGCAGATGCAGGCCAATCTGGACCCGACGCCGGAACCGATGGAAAAGGACCTGACTGACGAAGATGGCATCTCCCGCCCCACCCCCAAAGGGATAAATCTGGACGTGCTTTTCGACTATGACAAGGCGACTATCAATGCCGACTCACTTCCCCTACTCGAAGCACTTGCAATGGCTCTTAAGTCCCCGGAACTTGAAGGCCGTAAGATTATTATTGGCGGGCACACTGACGCCAGTGGATCGACTGCCTACAATCTGACTCTTTCAAAAAAAAGAGCAGCAGAGATTAAAACTTATCTTGTTGATAAACAGGGGATCGATCCGGCTCTCATCGAAACCATCGGCTACGGCAAGTCGAAGCCACTTGTCACCGGGAAATCTGCCGAAGATATGCGTAAAAATCGACGTGTTGAAATTCGACTGGCAGAATAGCTGAGCTGTTATTACTTGACATTATAAGAACAATTCTTATCCTCCCACCTGGGAATGCGAACAGGGCCTTTCCGGGCCCTTTTTCGCCTTTTACACCTGCCCTATTCTGTGGTACCCCAAACCTTCAATTCACCTGAGAGGTTTATTTAAATGATAGGTATTTCCAAACTCTACTGTGGCGCTGTTGAGCCCTCTGATGCGCTCCGCTACAATCGCGAGTCCGGCCAGTTGCCGTCTCATCTTCTGCAGTTCGCAAAAGACAAGAAGCCCGTTGTGGTCTGGAACATGACCCAGCGCTGCAACCTTAAGTGTGTACATTGTTATGCCCACGCAGTTGATCCCAGTGATCACATTGACCCCATCTCCAACGAGAAGGCCAAAGAAATCATCGACGATCTCGCCCAGTTCGGCGCGCCCGTCATGCTTTTCTCCGGAGGCGAACCTCTGGTCCGCGAAGACCTCGTTGACCTGGCAAAGTACGCTACCTCACAGGGCATGCGCGCGGTCATTTCGACCAACGGCACCCTGATTACCAAAAAGAAAGCACGTGAGCTCAAGGAAGTCGGCCTTTCCTATGTCGGCATCTCCATTGATGGTAACGAAGCAGTCCATGACAAATTCCGCGGCGTGTCCGGCTCTTACAAGCAGGCACTCAAAGGCGTGGAGAACTGTCAGGCTGAAGGCCTCAAAGTCGGCCTGCGCTTCACCATCAACAAGCGTAACGCTCCCGAGATTCCCCATCTCTTCCGTCTCATCGAAGACATGGAAATCCCCCGTATCTGTTTCTACCACTTGGTATACTCCGGTCGTGGTTCCGAACTGATCAAAGAAGATTTGAATCATCAGGAAACCCGCGAAGTGGTTGACCTGATCATGGACGAAACCCGCGCTCTGTTCGACAAGGGCATGCCCAAAGAAGTCCTGACCGTCGACAACCATGCCGATGGCCCGCACGTCTACCACCGTCTCCTCAAGGAAGACCCGGAACGTGCAAAGGAAGTGCTCGAGCTCCTCAAGATGAACGAAGGCAACTCCACCGGACGCGGCATCGGCTGCATCTCCTGGGATGGCCAGGTCCACGCGGACCAGTTCATGCGCCACCACACTTTCGGCAACGTGCTGGAACGCCCGTTCTCCGAAATCTGGGTGGACGAGAACATTGAGATACTGAACAAGCTCAAGGACAAGCGTCCTCACGTAAAAGGCCGCTGCGCCAAGTGTAAGTACCTCAACATCTGCGGCGGTAACTTCCGCGCCCGTGCCGAAGCGTACTACGACGACTTCTGGGCACAGGATCCCGCCTGCTACCTGACCGACGAAGAAATCAGCGGCGAACCGCTGTAAACTAGTCTCAAATATCTGGGGGAAATCTTTGTCTAAGAGATTTCTCCCAGATTTTTTTTTGCGCTCCCCCTTCAAATTAAGATTGTGCGCCAGCGCAATCTTGCACTTGTTTGCTTAACAGGTGAAATCAGGTACAGAAGATTTCAAAGACAAACATCTTTGATGGAGTATATATGATCCCCTCAGATTTTTTCCGTGGTCGCAGACTTCGCAACAACCTCACCCTGCGTGAACTGGTTCGTGAAAACGAAGTCACTGCAAACGACCTCATCATGCCCTATTTCGTGGTCGAGACTGACGATGATTCCTTTGTGAAGGAAATCAGTTCCATGCCCGGCCAATACCAACTTTCCCTCAAACAGCTTGAGAAGAAAGTGGGCGAAGCCATTAACAATGGCCTGAAGTCCTGCATTCTTTTCGGTATCCCCGCAGAAAAAGACGAACAGGGCTCCGGGGCTTATGACGACATGGGCATCGTCCAAAAAGCGATTCGCATGCTCAAAGACCGCTGGCCCAACCTTGTAGTCTGCGCTGATACCTGCCTGTGCGAGTACACCTCTCACGGTCACTGCGGCATAGTGAAAAACGACTATGTGCAGAATGACCCGACCCTGAATCTCCTCGGTAAAACTGCTGTGGCCCAAGCCCGTGCCGGAGCTGACATCATCGCCCCGTCCGACATGATGGATGGGCGTGTTGCCGCTATCCGCACCGCACTGGACGAAGCAGGATTCATCAACATACCGATCATGTCCTACGCCGTGAAATACGCTTCCGCATTTTACGGCCCATTCCGTGAGGCAGCCGAATCCGCTCCGCAGTTCGGAGACCGCAAGACTTACCAAATGGACCCGCCAAATGCCCGAGAAGCCATGCGCGAAGCTGTGGCCGATCTGGAAGAAGGCGCCGACATCCTGATGGTTAAACCCGGCATGCCGTACCTCGATATCATCCGTCAGGTCCGCGACAATTTTGATACGCCCGTGGCCGCTTATCAGGTCTCCGGCGAATACTCGATGATCAAAGCCGCCGCCCAGAACGGCTGGATCGATGAAATGGGCGTGGTAATGGAATCCCTCGTCGCATTCAAACGCGCCGGGGCCGACCTCATCCTGACCTACTTCACCGAAGACGTCTTGAAAGCGTTGAAGAAATAGAGAGAATTATTATGAGCGAACACAAAGGACATCCCGGCGGTTGCCCGCCCGAAGGCCATCCTGGAGGCCACCCCGGTGGCAAGCCCGCTGGTCATCCCGGTGGAACCCATCCGGGTGCTGAAACCGCCCCTAAGAAGTATCTTGATGATGGCGAAACGCCCATCTGCCGACTCATCGCCTGGGAAGTAACCCGCTCCTGCAACCTCGCCTGCAAGCACTGCCGGGCTGAGGCACATCCCGAACCATATGAAGGCGAACTGGATACAGCCGAAGCAAAGGCACTCATTGACACCTTCCCGGATGTGGGCTCCCCCATCATCATTTTCACTGGCGGCGAGCCCATGATGCGCGCCGATGTCTATGAGCTGATCGCCTACGCCAAGGCCAAGGGATTGCGTTGTGTCATGGCCCCCAATGGCACCTTGATCACACCAGAGACTGCCCAGAAGATGAAGGAAGCAGGCATTGAACGCTGCTCCATTTCCATCGACGCTCCAGCAGCTCCCCAGCACGATGAATTCCGTGGTGAACTTGGCGCATTTGACGCCTCCATGCGCGGCATTCAATATCTCAAGGATGCGGGGATCGAATTCCAGATCAACACCACTGTGACCAAGAACAACCTTCACTTGTTCAAGGATATTTTTAACCTATGCGAAGAGCTCGGTGCTGCCGCATGGCACATCTTCCTGCTCGTCCCCACAGGCCGTGCCGCGGAACTCGGCACAGAAGTCATCACCGGCACAGAATACGAAGAAGTGCTCAACTGGTTCTACGATTTCCGTAAGACCACGAACATGCAGCTCAAAGCCACTTGCGCTCCACATTACCATCGCATCCTGCGCCAACGCGCCAAGGAAGAAGGCACTCCTGTAAACTTCGAAAACTTCGGCCTGGACGCGGTATCTCGCGGCTGTCTCGGCGGTATCGGCTTCTGCTTCATCTCCCATCGAGGTCAGGTACAGCCCTGCGGTTATCTGGAACTGGATTGCGGTAATACCCGCGAAACCCCGTTCCCGGAAATCTGGAAAAAATCCCAGCAGTTCCAAAATCTGCGCAACCCGGATGTCTATGACGGCAAGTGTGGTTACTGTGAATATGAGAAAGTGTGCGGCGGTTGCCGTGCCCGCGCCCAGACCATGAAAGGGCACTATCTCAAGGAAGAACCACTCTGCACCTATGAGCCGAAAAAGAAGCCGAAGAAGTAATTATGGATACTTACGACAAACAGATACTCGACATCATTCAGTCCCACTTCCCGCTCGCCTCTCGTCCTTATGAAGAGGTTGGCAAGCAGGTGGGATTGACCGAAGTCGAAGTCTTGGACCGGGTCCGCGATCTCAAAAAGTCCGGTCTCATCCGCCGCATGGGGGCGAACTTCAACTCCAAGACTCTTGGTTGGCAGTCCACCCTTTGCGCCGCTTCCTGCCCGGAAGAAAAGCTGGAGGAATTCGTTGCCGAAGTGAACAAACACGACGGCGTCACGCACAACTATCTGCGTGAGAATGAGTTTAATATCTGGTTTGCACTCATCGCCCCGGATATGGACGCGGTGGAAGCGACCCTTGCCTCCATCACCAAAGCCACGGGCGTCAAGGTGCTGAATCTGCCTGCTGACAAGCTATTCAAGATTAAGGTCGACTTCAAGATGGACAAATAGTCCGAGTGAATAGAAAATAAAAAAAACTCCCGCAATCCTCAGATTGCGGGAGTTTTTTTATTTTCTATTCTGGCAACTGCAAAAAACGAGGAATGAAGTACAATCGGGCCATAATGGTATCAGTATTTGTAGCATTTAGAGTATTATTTACCTTTTAATACAATCCACATAATATCTCTTTTTGCCTGCCCCATTAGACTTGCTTCCCTTAATCGTTACAGGTACACCTCTCCCACGGGCGCTTTGATGAATGCCCGCCAACTAAAAACAACAACTTCGTGAGGGATACGATGATACTCTCCCCTTCCATGCTTTCTTCAGATTTCGCCAACATGGAATCGGAACTCCATGCCCTTAAGGCAGCTGGCCTCAAGTGGGTCCACCTGGACATCATGGACGGCATGTTCGTGCCCAATATCACTTTTGGCCCGCCCATCATCAAAGCCATGCGCAAGAAGTCCGACCTCTTCTTCGACTGCCACCTGATGATCGAAGACCCCGGCCGCTACATCGAAGAATTCGTTAAAGCTGGTGCGGACCTCATCTGTGTTCACGCAGAAGCATGCACGCATCTGGACCGTGTCTGCGCCCAGATAGCCGAGGCTGGAGCCAAACCTGCAGTAGCGCTCAATCCGCACACTCCGCTGGAGACCATCAAGCATCTCATTCCCCAACTCTATATGGTGCTGATCATGTCCGTTAATCCAGGTTTCGGTGGACAGAAATTTATTCCGTACTGTCTGGACAAGGTCAAAGACCTCAAGGGCATGATCAAAGATGCCGAAGCCGACACTCTGATTCAAATCGACGGCGGCGTCACTGCCGACAATGCCAAAGAACTGACCGATGCGGGCGTAGACGTCCTCGTATCCGGCTCCGCTTTCTTCGGCTTCCCGCCCTATGATGAACGCCACAAGGTGTTCCAGGACATGTGCAAATAGCACCACACCAATCGCATTAATCCAGGGGCTGTGCATTCAGCCCCTTTTTTCTTTGAGGAATCCATGGCCGTAGTCAGTTTACGCAACATCTCCATCAACTTCACCGGAACACTCGTGCTGGACAATGTCGCCATGCAGATTGAGCCTGGCGAACGAGTTTGCCTGCTCGGTCGTAACGGTGAAGGCAAGTCCACCATGCTTTCCATTATAGAAGGCATGACCGTACCCGACAGTGGCAGCGTGGATTACGCCAAAGGCGCCCGCGTAGCGATGCTTCCTCAGGAAGTTCCCCAAGACCTCAGCGGACGAATCTATGACGTGGCCGCTCAAGGGCTTGGTGACATTGGCAAACATCTGACGGCATACCACGATGCCTCCCGCATTCTAGCAACAGCCACTGAAGATCACGACAAGTATGTCACCAAACTCGAGCGCGCCCAGCACGCCCTGGAAGACGTTGGAGGATGGCCGTATCATCAGACCATCGAAACGGTTCTTTCCCATCTCAAGCTCGACGGTGACGAAGAATTCCACACTCTGTCAGGCGGCACCAAACGTCGCGCTTTGCTCGCCCGCGCTCTGGTCTCCAACCCGGATCTGCTCATCCTTGACGAACCGACCAACCATCTGGACATTGAATCCATCGACTGGCTGGAAGATTTCCTCCTGCGACAAAACACTGCCCTGCTCTTTGTCACCCATGATCGCGCATTCCTGAAACGGATCGCCACCCGCATCGTCGAGTTGGATCGTGGCAAGCTTCACAACTGGGATTGCAACCACGAGACCTATCTCCAACGCAAGGAAGCGGACCTCGAAGCCGAGGCTAAACAGAACCACAACTTCGACCGCAAACTGGCTGAAGAGGAAGCGTGGATTCGACAGGGAATCAAAGCGCGTCGCACTCGTAACATGGGCCGCGTCCGTGACCTGCGTAAAATGCGCGAGGAGCACAAGGCTCGCAGAGATCGCACTGGCTCGGTTAAGATGGTCATTCAGGAAGCGGATCGCACAGGCAAGCTTGTGGTTGAAGCCAAGAACATCTGTCACGGCTACGATGACAAAGTACTTATCAATGACTTTTCCGCAGCCATCATGCGCGGCGATAAAGTTGGCCTCGTCGGCCCCAATGGTGTGGGTAAAACCACGCTCCTCAACATCCTGCTTGGAGACATCAAAGCGCAAAGCGGAGAACTCCGCCACGGCGTCAATCTTCAGATCAGCTACTTTGACCAGCTCCGCGAACAGCTCGACGAAACCAAATCAGCCCGTCACAACGTGGCCGATGGCAATGACTTCGTGGACATAGGCGGTCATCGACGCCACGTCATGAGCCACCTCAAGAATTTTCTGTTCACCCCGGACCGCGCAACGGTCCCGGTGTCGGTTCTGTCTGGCGGCGAACGTAACCGCTTGCTGCTGGCGCGACTCTTCACCCGTCCGTCCAACGTGCTGGTGCTGGACGAACCCACCAACGACCTGGACGTCGAGACCCTCGATCTGCTGGAAGAATTGCTCATGGATTATCCCGGCACCTTACTGCTGGTAAGCCATGACCGCGCCTTCCTTAACAACGTGGTCACCTCCACCATCGCATTTGAAGGCGAGGGACACGTTGCCGAATACGTTGGCGGCTACGATGACTGGGTACGCCAACGCCCGGAAAAGAAAACCTCGACCAAGACATGCAAGGCCAAGGTAGACTCCAAGCCGCAAGCTGAATCGAAAAAGAAAAAACTTTCCTATAAGGAAAAGTACGAACTGGAACAAAAGCGCGAACAATTGAAGACCATGCCAGCGCTCATTGAAAAGCTGGAAACCGAGTTGGACGCACTGCAAACAAAGATGTCCACATCGGACTATTACAAGTCCACACCGGAAGATATGGCTAAGGATCAAAGCCGGTCAGAGGTGCTTGAAAGTGACCTTGAAACCGCTTATGAGACCTGGGAAGAACTTGAAGCTGCATTGAGCGGCGTAGACCTAGACTAGAGAGAAATCATGTCCGAATACACCATCCGCATCGTTGAGCCCGAAGACCTCACCGGCTGCCACACTGTTGAAGTTCGCTCCTTTCCGGCCTGTGAAGCAGCCCTGACAACTTCCTTGGAAAGCCGTATTAACCAATACCCGGAAGGATTCCTTGTAGCTGAGTGTGACGGCGTTATCGTCGGTCAAGTCAACTCTGGTTCCACGAGCAAAGATGACATCACTGACGAAGAATTCAAGGCTCTCATAGGCCATGACCCGGACGGCCACAATATCGTTATCTTTTCCCTTTCGGTTCTGCCCGAACATCGCAAGAATGGCGTGGGTGGCAAGCTCCTCACTCGCTTCATCCAACAGTCCAAAGACCTCCGCAAAAAACGTGTTCTGCTCCTGTGCAAGACAGATCTCATCCCCTACTATGCCCAGCACGGCTTCGTGGACAACGGCATATCCGCCTCCGATCATGGCGGCGCAGAGTGGCATGAAATGGCGCTGGCATTGTAAGCGTATTTCTATCCGACAAATAAAAGCCCCGGTTCACTTATGTGAACTGGGGCTTTCTTTATTGTATTAACAACCTAGCTGAGCCAATCGTCGTCGTCTTCGATGGGAGCAAAACCTCGGCGCATGGTGTTTTCGCAAACCAGACGCGGATCCATGAACTGGAGTAGATAATCTGGCCCCCCCGCCTTGGAGCCGACGCCGGACATCTTGAACCCACCAAAGGCGTGGCGCTCAACAAGTGCGCCGACAGACGGCTTGTTCAGGTAGAGGTTACCCACACGGAACTCTTTGGACGCACGCTCCAAGTTGGCTGGACTACGGGTGTAAATGGCACCAGTCAGGGCGAATCGGGTGGAGTTGGCAATATCGATGGCCTCATCCATATCCTTGGCACGCATGACAGACAGCACCGGGCCGAAGACTTCTTCCTGTGCGATGCGATCGGTCTTGGTAATGCCTTCCACAATGGTCAAAGGCACATAACAACCGCCTGTGGCCTTGAGATCCTCTGACACTTCAAGCTTTGCGAGCACCTTGCCTTCATCCTCTGCAATCTTGACGTAGCGCAAGACATTCTCCTGAGCAGCCTTGTCCACAACCGGGCCCATGTAGTTGGCCGGATTCTCGGAAGGACCAAGCTTCACTGATTGGGCAGCCTCGGTGAGTCGCTGGACAAAACGATCGTAGATGGGGTCGAGCACAATGACGCGAGAACAAGCGGAGCACTTCTGCCCCTGGAAACCGAATGAGGCATAGAGTACACCGAGTACGGCTTCATCAAGATCGGCATCATCATCAATAATGGTAGCGTTCTTGCCGCCCATTTCAGCGATGACCCGCTTGCACTGCGTCTGACCGGGCTGCACCTTGGCGGCGCGCTCCTGAATACGAAGCCCCACTTCCATGGAGCCGGTGAAGGCGATGACAGAAACGTCCGGATGATCCACAAGATGGTCACCCATGACAGAGCCGCGTCCCGGACAGTAGTTGAACACTCCGTCCGGCAAACCTGCGGCCTTCCACATTTCGACCAGATTATTGCCGATGCAGGAAGATATACCCGCGGGCTTATACACGACCGGACAACCGGACACGATGGCGGCTGAAACCATACCCACCGAAATGGCGAGCGGGAAGTTCCATGGGGCGATGACAGCAGCCACCCCTTTGCCCTGGTAGAAAAGATGAGACATTTCACCGGGTGCATTACCCATACGACGAGGATTGCCGAGGCGGATCATCTCGCGGCCATAGTATTCGAGGAAATCAATGGCTTCGGCCACATCGCCGTGAGCCTGATCCCACTGCTTGCCCACTTCCAGCACCTGAAGAGCGGACAAATCATGAATGTTCTTCTTGAGATAATCAGCGGCCTTGAACAAAACCATAGCGCGCTTTTCTGGGGCAACATCTCGCCAGGACACATACGCTTCGGATGCGGCCTCAATGGCGCGGTCCACTTCCTCGACACCAGCCTGACAAACCGTACCAACAATCTCGTTCGGATTGGCTGGGTTGTAGGAATCAAGGGTATCGCTGGTGGTCACTTCCTGACCATTGATGAAAAGCGGAATATTCTTGCCCATGGAAGCGCGCACCTTGGCAATAGCAGCCGGGAAGGCTTCGCGTTCCTCCTCAAGAGTGAAGTCCACTGCCGGGAAGTTGTTAAAGCGGGCCAAGCCCTCTTTTGCCAACTTGGGTGCAGGCTTATTCTCGAGCTGGCGGCGCAGAGTGTCCTCTGGATTTTCCAGAAGAATATCCATGTCTGCCTCGTCCGCAAAAGTCTGCTTGAGGAACGATTCGTTGGCCGTATTCTCCAACAGACGACGAACCAGATAGGCCATGCCGGGCAGCAAATCACCATAAGGACAATAGAGACGCACCCGCTTGGCTACATTTTTGAGTCCCTTACGAACCGGCTCTGCCATGCCGTAAAGAACCTGAAACTCATGCTTTTCTTCCGGCACATTCATATCGGCGGCCATTTCCATAATAGAGGAGATAGACCGAATGTTGTGCGAAGCACAAGCATAATGACAGATGTCATGGTTCTCCATAATCATCTTGGAGACACGCTCAAATGCCATGTCGGATTCGGGCTTATGGGTCCAGACCGGAACAGGCCAGCCATTCTGCTTGGCCATAACGGTCTCATAGTCCCAGTAAGCGCCCTTGACCAAACGGATGGAGATCGGCAGTTCCTTCTCTCTGGCCCAGGACAACATATCGCTGACGTCATCGTCCACGCAACGAAGGTAGGCCTGAAAAACGATACCGAGGTGAGGGTAATCGGGGTACTTGGTGCGCAATCGCTTGTACAACTCTATGGTCGCATCCTTGTACTTGAGAGCTTCCATGTCGATACACATGAAGCCGCCCATTTCCATTACCTTCTTATAGACAGGTTCAATGCTGGCCATCATGCCTTCGGCAGTGCCGTCAAGGTCCACCGACTTGGACTGGGAATAAAAAGCTGAAGGCTTAACGGCCACGTTGACCATGGGAGCGTGTCCCCAATCAAGATTGCCGGAACCACCACCGAGCGGTTTCCATTTGCCAATCTCCTTGTGGATAGCTTCCAGCACTTCAAGATAGCCATCACGATAAGCAGCAGATTCCTTTTCAGAAACCGTGGCTTCGCCAAGCAGATCAAGAACGAAAGTAAAACCGTCCTTGCGTAACTTCTTGATGCCCTTGACCGCTTCCTTGGAGACCTGTCCGATAATAAACTGACGGGCCATGGATTCAATATTGGAACGGATGGTTTTGTTCAGGACCTTGGCGACCAAACCTCCACCAAACTTGGTCTTAGTGGCACCCCATTTGAGAACGTCGGGGATGTTGGAATCTTCGCCTGCAAAATATTCTTCGATATGGCGAGAAAGAGACTCCGAGGTATTCAGATATGGAAGAACATCCACAAATCTGAACATTTGGACCTTGAAATCTTCGTTTTTCATGGACCAATCCATAACTTTACCGGTCCACCAGCCTTTGTTAAAAACCGAAGGAGATTCGCCGGAAATGGACGCAAAAAACTCCCTGCCCCGAGCAATTATTCTCGGATCCAGGGAGTGGATTTCAGTACTCATTGAAAACTCCTTGAAGTATCGTTTAGTCGTCTATTGTCGGAAGAGGTATGACCCGCGATTCCTTGACCGTGGTGAGCACGATGGTGGAATTAGTGTCGCGAACAGCGGCAATGGTGCCAAACTTAGCGAGAGTAGCTTGAAGAGATTCAGTATCCTGCACACGGACCTTGACTAAATATGAATCACGACCGGCAGTGTAATGAACCTCAAGCACTTCTGGTAGGTCCGCCAGGCGTTCACCGACTTCGGTGGCCCCCACGCCTTCTTCCACCCGGATGGCAGTAAACGCGGTCAGGCTGCGCCCGAGTATCTTGTGATCAACGATACACTCGTATCCTTTAATGATACCGCTCCGGCGCAGCTTACGCACACGCTCTAGAACGGCAGACGGTGCCTTGCCTACCTTTCGAGCAATTTCAGCGTTGGAGACCTTGCCGTCATCCTGAAGGATATTCAAAATCCTTAGATCCAATTCGTCAATTTTTCTGTTATTCATAACTAAAACAAATAATATTCTTTTCATTTTTTGTCAATCCCCTCTCAAAATGGGACAAAATAACTCGATTCCCACCTTTCCATTTCACAAAACCTCAGATATGTTTAAGATTCGTGACGTTTGCTCTATCCACCCAACCCAGCAGAGGCGGAATTTCGGTGTCACAAGGAACAATCCCCAATGCACATAGAGGTGCGAAAGTCGCAGTTCAAAGCTCGACGGACAAACTTCATCTGACCCTGTCAGGCCGTTTTGACGCGCCCGGAGTTGCCGCGGTCTGGGACCAAAGCATTGATTCCATTCGAAAAACACGCACCAAGCTGGTTGTAGTGGACTGCGCAGGCATCAACTACCTGGACGGAGCTGGTGTTGGCATTCTGCTCAAACTAAAAGAAGAGACAGCCAACCAGGCCGTCACTCTCGAACTAGCCAACGTCCCTCCTGACCATAAGCAACTGATAGAGCTCACCTGGGATAGCAATCTATCCAGGAAGCCACACAAACAAGTCGCGCAACGCCATTTCTTCGAAGTCGTCGCCATATCGGCCGAAAACATTTTCCGGACAATGAAGGAAATGATCTCCTTCGTTGGCGAATGCGCCGTCATGCTGGCATGGGCTTTCACCAAACCTTCTCGCATTCGTTGGAAAGATGTCATGCAGGCCTGCATCAATGTAGGCGTGGACTCCCTGTTCATCCTCTGCCTCATCGGCTTCCTCATGGGTTTGATCATGTCCTTCCAGTCCGCAGTCACCCTCCAACAATTCGGCGGGGAAGTATTCATCCCCAACATGCTCGGCGTGGTCATGTTCCGTGAAATGGGGCCGTTGGTTACAGCCATTCTTCTGGCGGCACGCTCCGGCTCTGCCTTCGCCGCTGAAATCGGCACCATGAAAATCAATGAGGAATTGGATGCCCTCACCACTATGGGGCTCTCCCCCATGCGATTCATGGTTCTGCCCAAGCTCATATCCACCATGTTCATGATCCCGTTCATGACCCTCTTTTTCAATATGGCAAGCCTGGTGGGCGGTGCACTGGTTATGCTCTCCCTCGGTTTCCCACTTGTAACCTTCACTTCACGGGTTTTCTCCTATGTAGGCAATGCGGATTTCTTTGGCGGCCTGACCAAGGCTTTTGTATTTGCCCTGCTGGTATCTGGTGTAGGTTGCCTGCGTGGCATGCAGACTAAAGATGGAGCCAGCGCAGTCGGCCTCTCCACCACTAGCGCTGTGGTGTCGGGCATTGTGCTCATCGCCTTTGCGGATGGCATATTCGCGGTAACCTTCTACTTTCTGGGATGGTAGCCATGGGCGATGTGAAACAATCCGTCATCAACGTTCGCAACCTGAGTTGTGGTTACGGCGATGAAGTGATCATCGACAACATCTCTTTTGATGTAATGAAAGGCGAAATTTTCGTAATCCTGGGCGGATCTGGCTGCGGCAAGACCACCCTGCTCAAGAACATGATAGGGTTGTACGCCCCCATTCAGGGTAGTATCCTTATTGAAGGCCAGGACTTCGCTGCAGCTGAGGGTAAGGTACGAGATGCTATTATTCGCAAATTCGGCGTTATGTATCAGATGGGCGCACTATTCGGGTCCATGTCACTGATCCAAAACGTCATGCTACCTTTGGAGGAATTCACGAACCTTCCCAGTGAAGCCATAACCATGATCGCCAAGTCCAAACTTGCAATGGTCAACTTGGAAGGCGCACTCTACCATCTCCCGTCAGCCATTTCCGGCGGCATGAAAAAGCGCGCCGCCATTGCACGAGCCATGGCACTGGACCCACAGATCATCTTTCTTGACGAACCGAGTGCAGGACTGGACCCCATCTCGTCGGCAGAACTAGACGAACTGATCCTGAATCTTTCACGGTCCTTGGACATCACCTTCGTCATCGTCACCCATGAACTGGAATCCATTTACAAAATAGCAGATCGGGTTATCATGCTCGACAAGAACACCAAATCCATTGTGGCTGAAGGCGATCCAATAGAATTACGCAACACTTCGAAAAACCAATTCGTACGACAATTCTTCCATCGCCTGCCCCATCTGGAAGAGCCAGCCAAAGCCACAGAGCAAGGATAAGTGATGATAGAAAAAAGCGATTACTTCAAACTCGGCGCATTTATAGTCCTGGGAACGGTCATGGTGGTGGCACTCATCATCATTCTGGGAGCGGGGCGATACTTCAGCTCATCATTCCAAGTGGAAAGCTATTTCAATGAATCGGTCAATGGACTGGAAATAGGTTCACCCGTCAAACTCCGTGGCGTCAAAATAGGTAGGGTTTCCGACATCAACTTTGTTGCCAACAAATACGAAGGTGCTGATCTCTATGAAGCCCGCCAAGTCCTGGTCGACTGCGAAATATACCCAGACATGTTCCGGGACATGTCCGAAGACGATTTCAAACGCGCCATCCTGCTGGAAGCAGACCGAGGCCTGCGAGTCCGTCCCACCTCACTCGGATTAACGGGGCAGCTTTTCCTCAATTTTGAATATACCGACCCGGACGCCAACCCACCCATGCCCATCCAGTGGGAGCCGGATGGAGCATATGTCCCATCCGTGCCAAGTACACTGAACAGGCTGGAAGGAGCTGTCACCAGCATTTCAAACACCTTGAGCAGCATCAATCAGGAAGACATCGAAAGCATTATCTCAGACTTCCGATCCATTCTGGGCAGCCTTGAAAAGGTAGTGAACACTGATGGTGGCAAAAAGGCAGCTCAGCATATTATTGACATTCTCGCCGAAGTCGACACAATGCTCACCCGCGTCAACGTCATCATAGCTGATCCTAACCTTGATAGAATCATCCCCAATGCTGCCAACGTCGTTGCCGGTATGGATAAGATTGTACACGAGGCAAGCGGCGACATTATTGCCGCTGCCCATGAAGCGAACGGAGCCATGGCTAGTCTTGAAAAAACCGCTTCGATCTTGGGTAAAGCCATTGATGACCCGAGCATGAACACGGCACTATCCAACGTGGGGCCGATGATGGAAAATGTAACCCAAGCATCCCAGGACCTTTCTGCCGCTGTTGCCAAGATTCATAACCTGGCCAATCGCATGAACGGTCTTATGGCAAGCGAAGAAGGGACTATCCATGCTATCATGCAGGATACCCGTGAGGTTATGGAAAATTTGCGCGAACTGACAGGCGACGCCAAACGCTACCCATCCGGAACCCTCTTTGGCGCACCTCCCAGCAAACCTCAACCCGACAATTCCAAATAGGGTGATCAGCCATGAAGAATATCCGTATCCTTATCTGCCTCCTGACCCTGATCATGGCCGTAGGCGCTTGCGTAAAACTTGACAAACCAGCTGCAGACAAGCGGTACTACTCCATCTCTGCATCTCGCACAGGAGAACCCAAGCCTGCGACTGGTGACCTGGTCATCAAGGTCCGGCGTATAAGCATCTCCGATCTCTATTCCACGCGAGAATTAGTCTACCGCATGGGTGACGGGCGTATGGAGTCCGATTTTTACAACATGTTCTTTGTGACACCGGGCAACAACCTGACCTCGGAGCTAAGACGCTGGTTGAGGGCTACAGGCTTATTCGCCCATATCATTGAACCGGGCAGCATGGTGGTCCCAACACTGACGCTGGAAAGTGTTGCCAACAAGCTTTATGGTGACTATTCAACAGAGACCCCAGCGGCCGTTGTATCCATGCAATTCTTTTTAGTGGATGAATCGACCGCCCATAACGAGATTGTTTTCTCGAAAAGCTATGAACAGCGCGTCCCGATTGATGCTCCGGAACCAGCACTGCTGGTAGAAGGCATGACCAAGGGCGTGCAGACCATTTTCCGTCAACTCGAACAAGACATGGCCGCTGCGCCGCTCAAATAATATGATAAAAAAACAAAAACGCGACCTTTACGCACCCGATGAATTTGATGAAACAGACGATCGCCCCAGCCGATCGCAACTCAAACGCGACATGCATGAACTGCAGCAGCTCGGTACTGACTTTGCTGCTCTGGGCAAGCGAGTAGTTCAGGAGGCCAATCTCCAGCCAGAAGTTGAAGAAGCACTCCTTCGCATCAAGAAAATTACAAAGCACGAAGCCAGACGCCGCCACATGCAGTATGTAGGCAAGCTCATGCGCACCTTTGACACCACCCAAGTGCGCGAGATTGTACAAGCTGCCAAGCTCGGTCATACAGTTAAAACAGCCGAGTTCCACCAGCTTGAAAAAAAGCGTGACGCCCTGCTGAATGGTGACGATGATCTCTTGCAGCAACTCTTCGACACCAACCCAGATGAAGGACAACGCCTGCGCCAATTGGTGCTCAGTGCACGCCGCGAAAAGGCCAAAGGAAAGACGAACAAAGACAGTCGTGCCCTTTTCAAACTCCTGCGCAGCCTGCCGGAACCTGAAGAAAATTAGCATCACGCCCTTGACGAGAGCGACTCCGGGTTTATCTTTCTATGACTGCACGGCAGGATAATTCGCCGGACAGAAAAAGGAGACAGCATGGTTATTCATGAATATGCCGGAATTATTACAGAACTAGAGGATCGCAACTGTCCGCACTGCGGCAAACTCATGGGCCCATGGCTTCCTCCGGGAGAATCAGGCTGGGGTGTTATTCTCGTTTGCGAGAACAACAACTGTAAGTACTACCTGGGCTCCGAAGACGACATCGCCCACAAACGTGAGGACTCCCACCTGGGTTGTCGCTACGCCTTGGACCCCGCAAACGGCTACAAGCCCGTCAACGTCCTGGCAGTTTGCCCCCACTAGACTCCTCAAGTAGAGAACACCGCAAGAAAGCCCTACTCGCAAGAGTGGGGCTTTCTTGTTATTTAAGATGCGAAAAAGCAACCATCCGAAACGCCGATCAAACTCATCCTAACTTGTGATGATCACAACTATTCCCAACCAGGACAAAGGGTGCTAGACCAACCCCCTCGCAACTAAAAAAAGGATTTCAATGTGACAGGAATGGACGGGAAAGGAAGAGCTGTCGTCGCTCTATGGGCAGCGGTCATACTATGGGCAAGCTCATTCGTTGCCCTCAAATTCGCCTTTCAGCACTTTGACCCCATGGTGGTTATCTTCGGACGTATGTTCATTGCGTCCATCTGCTTCCTGCTCGTGTTCAAATCTCTGCGCCGTATTGACTACCGCCCGGGAGACTGGAAGCTTCTGCTCTTCATGGGTGTATGCGAACCCGGCTTCTATTTTATATTTGAAGCACTAGCTCTCTCCTATACCGACGCCTCACAAGCAGGCATGATCTGCGCACTGCTCCCCCTCATGGTTGCCGTTGCTGCGCGCTTTACCCTAGGCGAACGAATTTCTCGCAAGACCCTCGCTGGTTTTGGTCTGGCCATTATCGGAGCAATTGCCTTATCTACCGCTGCCGACCCGACCGATACCGCATCCAACCCGGCCTTGGGCAACTTCCTCGAATTCTTAGCCATGGTGTGTGCCGTGGGCTACATTGTCACCCTCAAGGGTCTAACGCCACGCTACAATCCTTGGTTCCTGACCATGATCCAAGCCTTTATAGGCTCCCTATTCTACTTCCCCCTGCTCTTTTTGCCTTCAACAGAACTGCCAACAGAATTCCCACTTTATGCGGTCCTCTCAGTGGTCTACCTCGGTGTTTTTGTGACTATCGCAGCCTATGGTTTGTACAACTACGGAACTTCCAAAATACCGGCCAGTCAGGCTTCAGCCTACATCAATCTGATCCCAGTGATCACACTCTTCTTCGGATTTTTCTTACTGAATGAGCGCCTCAACTGGATCCAATACGCTGCCTCCGGAATAGTCATTGCCGGTGTGTATATAAGCCAGGAAAAGAAAGCAGCCAAAAAAACATCATAAAAAAAGGCCACTCAAATGAGTGGCCTTTTTTTATTGTCTTCATGCATTTTACAGCGAAATAAATACATTCCCTTTGTCCCACCCCGCTTCCCGGAGCAATCGCTCCACGGCTGTGATACCCGCTTCACCAACATCCAGGCTGTAGTCGGTCACAAATGTGTCTATGTGTTCTCGGATAACGGCATCGTCCATCTCCTGAGCGTGAGACTTAATGTAGTCCCTCGCATTCTCCGGATTATTCCGAGATCCAAGCAGACTCTGCCGGATAGCTTCATTCATGAGTCTTGCCGTATCAACACCAAGTGAACGCTTGATGGCAATAGCTCCCAATGGAATGGGCAAGCCTGTATGTTCTTCCCACCATGCTCCAAGATCCAAAAGCTTGGTCATACCCTGCTCCTGAAACGTAAAACGCCCTTCGTGAATAACTACTCCGGCCGCCACTTCTCCAGCAGCCACAGCAGGCATGACTTCATCGAAGACCATTTCCTTCAGCTCAACTGAGATGCCTGCTTCCTTGCAGCAGAGACCAAACAGCAAATTGGCGGTTGTCTTTCGCCCAGGAATGGCAACAGTTTTCCCATCCAGTGATGCAAAATCATCCAGTTCTTTGGCTACTAAAATAGGTCCTACACCGTACCCCATGGCGCCACCAGCTCGGAGCAAAATGTAGTCATCCAGAATACCTGCCGCAGCAGCCACGGAAACCTTAACCACGTCCAGCTTGCCTGACGTGGCAAGTCCGTTAAGTTCCTCCACATCCGCCAAGGTAATATCCAGTCCACCGGGCCACTGGACCACACCAGAAGCGAGGCCATGAAAGATAAAAGTATCATTAGGACAAGGCGAGTAACCCAGCATGCATTTATAAACCATCATATCTCTCTTGAATCATTACTTTTCATAAGTGGTGTTGACACAATTCGCTGCCACCTGTAAACATGGTGACCACCTGGTCACTTCTATCTAAACAAAATAAAAAGAGCAAGCCTTAGCCCACATGACGCAAACACAAAATACATTTGAAAATTTGCCCGACGAAAAACGCGAACGCGTACTTTCCGAGGCTACCCGTGAATTTGCAGACCACGGATACCATCAGGCGTCCGTGAACCGCATCGTCTCACGCTTGGGCATCGCCAAAGGATCGCTCTTCAAATACTTCGGCAACAAGGAAGGCCTTTTCAAGTATCTGTTCGGCCATACTGTAGCCGAATTCAAGCGGCCACTCAAAGAAATCCGGGACAGCGGTTCGACAGATTTTTTCGAACGTATCCAGGCAAGCTTTCTTGCCAATGGCGCATTCATAGACGCCCACCCACATATTTATCGTATATACCTCAAGATGCTCTTCAACGAAAACTTCCCTCTCAGGGAAAAATTCCTTGGCGAAATTCGCCGCGCCCACGCCAAATACCTGGGCAAACTCGTTGATGATGGTATCCACTCCGGCCAGCTTCGGCCGGACCTGGACAGGGAAATGGCAGTTTTGACCCTCCATTCCGTACTCGACCGCTTCCTACAAGGCTATGCGGTGCCCTCTCTGGATACGGGAATAGAACCTGCTGAACAAACTCTTGAAGACAAAGCTCGCGCCGTCACGGATTTTCTTCGTAACGGGCTGGGCAATTCCGCATAGGAGATAACGCAATGCAACTATTCAACAACGATTTCTTCGACAACATGGGACTGAGCGAAATCCGCACCAAAGTCGAATCGGGTGAACGTCTTTCCTTTGAAGACGGCAAACGCCTCTTCGATTGTCCAGAACCACTCGCTGTCGGCGCCCTGGCCAACATGGTCCGCACCCGCCTTCATGGCGACAAGGCATTCTATGTAGTCAACCAGCACGTCAACTACACCAACATATGTGTCAATGGCTGCACCTTTTGCGCCTACCAACGCGAAGAAGGCCAGGAAGGCGGTTTTGTGCTGTCCACGGACGATGCACTTGCAAAAATCGATTCTGCAGGCCTCACACCTCGCGAGGTACACATCGTGGGTGGCTGTCATCCCCGGCTTGGTCTCGATTACTTCGAAGACCTTCTCGCTACTATCAAGCAGCGAGTACCAAACGTAGTCCTGAAATGTTTCACTGCCGTGGAGATTGCCCACTTTGCAAAACTGGAAAACATCACCACCAAAGAAGTGCTGACCCGCCTGAACAAGGTAGGTCTCGACATGCTTCCCGGCGGCGGTGCGGAAATCTTCGAGCCCTCCGTACGTGAGAAAATCTGTCCGCGTAAATCCAATGCGGAAGAATGGAAACGGATACATGAAGAAGCGCACTCCATTGGAATGAAAACAAACTGCACTATGCTCTTCGGGCACATCGAATCCCGCGAAGACCGCCTGGACCATCTTATCCAGCTGCGCGAATCCCAAGACCGTGGCGGAGGATATACCTGCTTCATCCCGCTGCCCTTCCTGACGGAAAACAGCCAACTCTCCATCGAAAATCCGCTGACCGGGCTGGAAGAATTGCGCACTATCGCCATCTCCCGCCTCATGCTGGACAACATCCCTCACATCAAGGCGTACTGGGTAATGCTCGGCGTAAAACAGGCACAGGCAGCCCTCAAGTTCGGTGCCAACGACTTCGACGGAACAGTGGTTGAAGAAAAGATCGGACATGAAGCCGGCGCCACCAGCCAGCAAGGCATGACACGGTCCGATCTGGAAGACATGATCCGCGGTTGCGGCTGCACACCCGTCGAGCGCGACGGCTACTTCAACGAGGTGTAAGCATGACGCTCGAAACAATCTCTCAAAAAGTTCTGGATGGTCAGCGCATCAATTTCGATGAAGCTCTGACACTTTACAAAGAAGCCGACTTCTATGATCTCGGTCTACTCGCTCATCAAGTTCGCATGAGCAAGCACCCCGATCCAGTGGTGACTTACGTTGTAGACCGCAATATCAACTATTCCAATATCTGCGTCTGCTGCTGCAAATTCTGCGCATTCTACAAAGAACCAGGCCAGGATGGCGGATACGTTCTTTCCTATGAAGAAATCGGCCAGAAAATTCAGGAAACTCTTGATCTCGGCGGCACTCAGATCCTCATGCAGGGAGGCCACCATCCGGACCTGCCTCTGACATGGTATGAGGACATGCTCCGCTACATCAAGGCGAACTACAAAGTACATATTCACGCTTTTTCGCCACCAGAAGTTGTTTTCTGGGCTGAATTGGAAGGCATCCCCGTAAGCGAAGTGATCGAGCGTTTACACAAGGCTGGACTAGACTCCATTCCTGGCGGTGGAGCTGAAATCCTCGTAGACGAAGTTCGCTCCGAAGTTGCGCCTAACAAATGCCCTGCCGATCAATGGCTCGGCGTTATGGAAGAAGCTCACAACCAGGGGTTGCGAACCACCGCCACAATGATGTTCGGGCACAAGGAGACCATGGAACAACGACTTCTGCATCTATTCGCTGTTCGCGAAACACAGGATCGTACAGGTGGATTCACTGCATTCATTCCGTGGACCTTCCAACCCAATTACACAGAACTACCTGACTGCCGAAAGCTGACCAGCGTAGAATATCTTCGCATGCTCGCCATGTCCCGCATCGTTCTCGACAACGTAGATAATGTGCAGGTGTCGTGGGTCACCATGGGACCGCAAATCGCTCAGCTCGCCCTTTTCTTCGGTGGTAATGACTTTGGCTCCACCATGTTGGAAGAGAACGTAGTCAAAGCCGCAGGCGTGGCTTTCAGGCTTTCTCGCGAAGAAATCAACCGCCAGGTTAAAGCCGCAGGCTTTATTCCCAAACAGAGATCCATGGACTACACCATTCTGGAGGGCAAGTAATGACCGTCCGTCTTGGCAAGATCGGTTACCTTAATGTCCTTCCCATCTATCACCCTCTGGAAAATGGATTGGTTGATGGGGATTTCGACATAATATCAGGCCCACCATCTGCGCTGAACAAACTTATGGACGCAGGCGAATTGGATATCTCTGCAGCCTCGTCCATTGAATACGCTCGACATCCGGAAAAATACTATCTCGTCCCCGACATCGCCATTGGCAGTCGTGGGCCAGTTCAATCAGTCCTATTGCTCTGCCGATGCCCCAAAGAGGAACTCTCCGGCAAGACAATACTTGTTAGTTCCCAGACGCATACCTCTGCTGCGCTGCTTCAGGTCTTACTGAATGAATGGGGCTTAGACGTAAACTTCGTCACAGGTGATGCATCAGCATGCCTGGAAGACGGTCAATGCCCGGAAGGTATTTTAGCAATTGGGGATGAAGCTCTGAACCTTCGGTATCACGAAGACTATCCTTACCGTGTGGACCTTGGAGAAGCATGGCTGGAACTAACCGGCCTTCCCTTTATCTTCGGCGTATGGATTGTGCAACGATCAAGTCTCAACACAATGAATGGCAACATTCGAGAAGCATGCGACACTCTCATAAAAGCACGCCAATGGGGCACTGATAACATGACTTCAATGTGTTGTCTGGCTGCGGACTCCAGCAGTTTAAATAGAACAGAGATGTGTTCCTATTTCGACGGCCTAGTCTATGAATTTGGCGAAAAAGAAAAAGAAGGATTGCAGCTATTCTATTCTCATCTTCAAAAAAATGGCATCATTGAATCAGTGCCAGAGATGAAATTCCTTCCATAAAAAATATTGAATTAATAAAAAGGCCCGAACCAATGTCCGGGCCTTTTTACTTACCTGCGAGTAAATTCAAGAAATGTTTTTAGAGCTGGGAACATATGTCGATCACGGTGATAAATCACATAAAATCCTCGCTTGCCTTCAAGCTCTGGAACCTTAAGCTGAACCAAGGCCCCACTCTCTACATGCATCGTGGACGCCAACTTTGAAGTGACACTAACTCCAACGCCCCCAAGTGTGTGAGCAATAGTTTCGCATGTACCCTCCACTTGGCAACGGACATTTAAATCCTGCATGGTACGACCAGAGTCTAACAAGGCTTTCTCCAGAACCCGCCGTGTGCCAGACCCTTTCTCACGCATAACCCAAGGCAATTTAATCATAGTCTGAAGCGGCATTGAGCCCTCTAAAGTAGGTAACCATGACGCTTTGGGAGACGCAACCACGACAACTTCATCTTCCAGAAGCAATTCAGAAGCAAGACCTTCCGCATCTGGCTTTTGTCCAACAATGCCAACCGGCCAATCCCCGGCCGCGACTCGTTTAATTACTTCAGCAGAATCGTTGGTTCGAATAGTAAAACGTACGTCCGGGTATTCCTGAGAAAAGCCAGAAAGCAACCCCGGCATGATGTTGTGGGACGGGATTGTTGAACAACCCACAATGAGTTCACCCACCACTTTATCGCGGAGCATCTCTATGGAAGCCTTAGCCTGGTCAAGATTTTCAAAGACAGAGACAGCGCTGCGATATAGAACATGCCCAGCCTCAGTAGGCATAACCTTACGCCCCATTCGGTCAAACAGTCGAACACCTAACTCTTCTTCAAGATTGGCCACATGCGAGCTTATAGTAGGCTGGGAAAGGAACATAACCTCTCCAGCCTTGGAAAAATTCTGCAGCTCATACACCTTGCAAAAAGCCTGTAGTTTTCGGACATCCATATCAGATCTATTCCTATTATCGAAAAAATCTATATTGAACTATAAAAAAAAGGGCAGGCTAATAAGCCTGCCCTTTTTTTATGATACTAGTCTTCTTTGGATTCAGCTTCGTCAGCCTTTTCGGCTTTCTTCACTTCTTCCTTAGGAGCTGCTTCCTTTTTAGGAGCGGCTTTCTTTTTGGCAGGAGACTTCTTCTCTTCCTTGACTTCTTCCTTAGGCTCTTCAGCTACAGCTTCGGCCTTTTTGGTCAATTCAATGATGACCATGGGAGCGCAGTCACCCTTACGGGGCTGGGAGAGTTTGATGATACGGGTGTAACCGCCTGTTCCACCTTCGAAACGAGGACCGATCTCATCGAAGAGACGCTGCACCATCTGATGGCTGCCGAGAACCTTGTAGGCCTGGCGGCGGGTGTGCAGATCGTTACGCAGGGCCAGAGTGATAAGCTTGTCGACGACGCGACGGAGCTCTTTGGCCTTGGCTTCGGTTGTACGGATCTGTTCGTAGGTCAGGAGCGCGCGGGCCATGTTCTTGAACATGGCGGCACGGTGCGTATTGGTACGGTTCAGTTTACGACCGGACTTTCTATGCCTCATTTTTCTCTTTCCTCTTCAACCATTCCTGGTATTTCTTGTCAAAATCCTCAATCGTCATGCCGAACTTAAGCTGCATGCCGTCCAGAACCCGACGGATCTCATCGAGAGACTTGCGGCCGAAGTTTTTGGTCTTCAGCATTGTCTGCTCGGTGCGCTGTACCAATTCGCCTACAAGCTGAATATTTGCAGCTTTGAGACAGTTAGTGGCGCGAACAGACAATTCAAGCTCATCAATGGACTTGAAGAGGTTCGGATTCAGATCAATGGCATCTTCCTCTTCCTCGGTGGCCTCGGAAGAAAGTTCATCAAAGTTAATGAACACAGAGAGCTGATCTTTCAGGATTTTAGCGCTGTATGCACAGGCATCCTCGGGGGTGACGGAACCGTCAGTCCACACTTCGAGGATCAGTTTATCATAGTTTGTCATCTGTCCGACACGAGCCTGCTCCACGGAGTAAGCTACTTTCTTTACGGGAGAGTAGCTAGCGTCCAGAATGATGGAGCCGATTTCGTCGTCAAGACCTTCGTGCATGTCGGCGGGGACGTAGCCCTTGCCCATACGCACTTCGATCTCCATCTTCAGCGGACGGTTCTCAGTAAGCGTGGCAACGAGCTGGTCCTTGTTCAGGACAGTGACGTTCTGATTCTCCTGGATCATGCCGGCGGTGACTTCACCCTTTTTGTTGGCCTCGAGAACAAGGCGCTGGGGCTCGTCAGTGGTCATTGCAATACGAACCTGCTTCAGGTTCAGCACGACCTCGGTCATGTCTTCCAGGACACCCGGCAGGGTGGTGAACTCGTGCTGTACGCCCTCAATGGACGCACTGACGATGGCACAACCCTGCATGGAGGACAGAAGTACCCTACGCATGGCGTTGCCAATAGTAGTGGCATAGCCGCGCTCCAGGGGTTCGCAAATGAACTTACCGTAATTCTCGCCGGACTTAGCGTCACGGGCAAGCTTTTCGGGTTTTACAAGTTCACTCCAGTTGCGGGTGTTGATGAGTTTGTCGCCGTTCTCAATAAGCATGAAGTCCCCTATTTACTTGGAGTACAATTCGACAATGAGCTGCTCGTTGATCGGGAACTGGATGTCGTCCCGGCTGGGCATGGCCTTGACCGTACCCTTGAAGTTAGCGCCGTCGGATTCCAACCACTCAGGGCAACCGCGGCGAGCGATGACTTCCTGAGCTTCGCCGATCACAGGGATCTTGCGAGCTTCCTCACGCACTTCAACGATGTCTTCAGGCTTGACGCGCATGGACGGGATGTTCACACGACGGCCATTGAGCATGAAGATTCCGTGACGGACCAACTGACGAGCCTGGCTGCGAGAGTTGGCAAAACCGAGACGGAAGATTACGTTGTCCAGACGACGTTCGAGGAGAATCAACAGGTTATGACCTGTAACACCCTTCATACCGTCTGCACGGTGATAATAATCACGGAACTGGCCTTCCAGAACGCCGTACATACGACGAACTTTCTGCTTTTCGCGCAGCTGGATGGCGTAATCGCTCATCTTCTGACGACGATTGGTACCAGTGTGTCCCGGAGGGTAGGGGCGCTTTTCGTAAGCGCACTTATCAGTATAGCAGCGATCACCTTTAAGAAAGAGCTTCTCGCCCTCTCGACGGCACAGCTTGCATTTTGCTTGTGTATATCTTGCCACAATAAATCTCCTTAATTAAACCCTGCGGCGTTTGGGCGGACGGCAACCGTTATGCGGAATCGGTGTGATATCGCGAATGAAGGTTACCTTGAAACCAGCGTTGTTAATGGCGCGCATTGCTGCTTCACGTCCGGAGCCAGGGCCCTTGACGTAAATACCAACGGTGCGCATGCCGGAATCCTGAGCACGCTTAGCAGCAGTTTCAGCTGCCATCTGCGCCGCAAAAGGAGTGGACTTGCGGGAGCCCTTGAAGTGAGCACCTGCAGAAGCCCAGCTGACAACATTACCCTTAACGTCTGTGAAAGTCACGATCGTGTTATTGAACGTGGCTTTGACGTGGGCGATGCCTACGGGAATGTTCTTCTTTTCTTTTTTCTTCCCAGCTCGACGAGGTCTAGCCATGGTCTTAATCTCCGTTGAATAAAACTCTTAAAATACGCAGCGTCTCATAAGAGACGAGCGCGAATATTCAGTTATGCCGACGCTACTTCTTCTTGCGGCCCATGACAGAGCGGCGAGGTCCCTTGCGGGTACGAGCGTTGGTCTTGGATTTCTGACCGCGAACGGGCAGACCGCGACGATGACGAAGGCCGCGGTAGCAACCAATGTCCATCAGACGCTTGATGTTGGTGGTGATATCACGACGGAGATCACCTTCAACTTTATAGTTATCTTCTATCTCTTTACGGATGGCATTGACATCATCGGCAGTGAGGTTGTCACTGTTGGTCAGCCAATCGACTTTGGTCTCCGCAAGAATTTGCAGGGCCGTGGTCCGGCCGATGCCGTAAATGTAGGTCAGCGCAATATCCATGCGCTTATTTCTCGGCAGATCTACACCAGCTATACGTGCCATTCTACTAACCCTTTATCCTTGACGCTGCTTGTGACGCGGGTTCTCACAGATTACCCGCAGGACACCGTTGCGTCTGATTACTTTGCACTTGGAACACATTTTCTTCACAGAAGGTCTGACTTTCATGACCGTCTCCAAACTTTCTAAATAACAATAATGCCAATACCCCCTTCCAGGGGTGGCCTTTTAAACGAAGCTGTATCTCATACAGCGGATTTCGACAAAGAGCAAGTCTTAATCATCCATCTCCATGAATTAATCAGACAGACTCAGTATCTTTGGTCCGTCGCTAGTGATTGCGATGGTATGCTCAAAATGAGCAGACAGCTTCCTGTCCTTAGTCACCGCAGTCCATTTATCGTCCAATACTTCAACTTCGTGACTCCCAACCGTGACCATCGGCTCAATGGCAAGCACCATACCGGCTTTAAGAGGAAGGCCGGACATGCCCTTGGGAACAAAGTTGGGGATCTCAGGCTTCTCATGGAGATGACTTCCGATCCCGTGGCCAACAAATCGTCGGACTATACCAAACTCAAACCCTTCAACGTATGACTGGATTGCCGCGGAGATGTCATACAGATTGTTACCAGGTCGAGCTTGGTCAATACCCTTATACAGAGACTCACGAGTAATATCTATGAGTTTCTGTGTTTCAGGCGCTACCTGCCCGACCCCGAAGGTGCGGGCGGAATCGCCATAGAACCCTTTGTGAATAGTACCCATGTCAACGCTGACAATGTCGCCTTCCTGGAGGATTCTTTCCTTGGAAGGAAAACCGTGTACTATTTCTTCGTTCACAGAGCAACATAAAGCGTAAGGAAATCCTTGATACCCCATGAACGCAGGTCGGACACCCTGCTCTTTGCAGCGTGCCTGAGCAATATCCTCTAGAACCATAGTGTTGATGCCAGGTTCGACAACCTCACCAAGTTCATCAAGGATACGAGAAACAATACGATTGGCCTCACGCATGAGGCCAATCTCTTTTTCATTTTTGAGGAAGACTCCCCTGAATTTCTTCAAGGCTATCGACCTTTTCCAGCTTTGCCCATCAAGCCTTCATACTGACGCGAAATCAGATAGGACTCAATTTGGCCCATAAAGTCCATGGCTACGCCAACCACGATCAACAGCGAGGTACCACCGAAGTAGAACGGAACGCCGAAGTTCGAGATCAGGAACATGGGGACCACGCAGACCAGGGCTACATAAAATGCGCCCCAGAGGGTGATTCGTGCCAGCACCTTGTCGATATACTCGCGAGTGCGTGCGCCCGGACGGATGCCCGGAATGAAGCCACCCTGCTTCTGGATATTCTCTGCAATTCCCTTGGGATCAAACATGATCGCAGTGTAGAAGTAGCAGAAGAATATGATAATTCCAATAAACAACAAGTTGTAAATAATGGAATCAGGGCTCATGAATGATGCGAAATCATTCAACCATTCCACATTCGAGAACTGTGCAATGGTAGCCGGGAACATCAGAATGGATGATGCAAAGATCGGAGGAATAACACCAGCGGTGTTAATCTTAAGAGGCAGATGCGTAGTCTGCCCACCGAACATGCGACGTCCCTGCTGACGCTTAGCATAATGGATCGGAATTCTGCGTTGGCCGCGTTCCATAAAGACAATGAATGCCAAAGTGACAAGCATGAACAGTCCAATGAACAGCAGCACGAACAGAGTGATTTCGCCCACAGTCATCAACTGCACAGTATTGACCACAGCAGACGGAAGGCCTGCGATGATACCAGCGTAGATGATCAGGGAGATACCGTTACCGATACCTTTTTCAGTCATTTGTTCACCCAGCCACATCAGGAAAACGGTACCGGCGGTGAGGGTCAAGATCGTCATGATCTTGAACCCCCAACCGGGAATGAGTACCATTGGTGCCCCAGTGGGGCTTGCAGCGGACTCAAGACCGGATGCAATGGCAAAGCCCTGCACGATGGTAATGAGTACGGTGCCGTACCTGGTGTACTGAGTTATTTTCTTACGTCCGGCATCACCTTCCTCCTTCTGGAGGCGCTTCAGCTCAGGAGACACAACGGTCAAAAGCTGAAGGATAATGGATGCCGAGATGTAAGGCATAATGCCTAGGGCAAAGATGGACATGTTGGACAGTCCACCACCCGAGAACATATCGAATATCCCGAAGAGCGTGTTTTGCGCCTGGGCGAAGAATTCGGCTAGCGCAGCACTGTCAACCCCAGGAATAGGGATATGGATGCCCATCCGGTAGACAGCAAGCAGTGCGAACGTCCAAAGCAGTTTTTTCTTCAGCTCTGGCACTCGGGCAAGATTCTCAACTCCTGACATCGCCACAATAACCCTTCCGATACTCTATAGAGTTAGCCTTCAATGGCCTTGGCGTTGCCGCCGGCCTTGGCAATCTTTTCGGCAGCAGACGCGCTGAAGCGATGAGCTTCAATGGTCACAGCCTTTTCCACTTCGCCAGTGCCGAGCACTTTTACGGGCGCGCCGTTCTTAACGACGCCACGCTCGTACATGTCAGCGATAGTGATCTCGTCCTTGCCTTCAAAGAGGGCAATCAGACGGCCCACGTTGATGGCTTCGTATTCCACGCGGAAGGGATTCTTGAAACCGCGCTTGGGAAGACGACGTGCCAGAGGCATCTGGCCGCCTTCAAAACCGGGACGGACACCGCCACCGGAACGTGATTTCTGACCATTGTGGCCACGAGCAGCAGTCTTACCCCAACCGGAGCCGGAGCCACGGCCGATACGACGACGCTGCTTGTACTCTTCCGGGAAAGCATAGAGTTCATGAAGTCTCATTATTCTACTACCTCCACCAGATGACGGACCTTATAGATCATGCCACGGATGACAGCGTTGTCATCGTGTTCTTTGACCTGGCCGATCCTGCGCAAGCCCAGTGCTTCCAGGGTCTTGACCTGGTCGGGCTTGTTCGCGATCTTGCTTTTGATCTGTTTTACTTTCAACACGGTGATCTCCTTTACTTTCTCGGCGTAGAAACCGGGACACCGCGCAGGGCGGCTACTTCCTCGGCGGAACGCAGAGATTCGAGACCGGCAATGGTAGCACGCAGCACATTGTGCGGATTATTGGTGCCAATTGCCTTTGTCAGGATGTCATGGACGCCAACGGCTTCCATGATCGCGCGCACAGGACCACCGGCGATGATACCGGTACCACGGGAAGCAGGCTTGAGCATAACGCGGCCTGCACCGTAGCGACCCAGAACCTCGTACGGCAGAGTGCCGTCCAACAGGGGAACCTGGATCATGTTCTTTTTAGCACGCTCGCTAGCCTTACGGATGGCTTCAGGCACTTCGTTGGCCTTACCCAGTCCGTAGCCGACTCCACCTTCACCATCACCGACGACCACCAGGCAGCTAAAGCTGAAACGGCGGCCGCCCTTGACAACCTTGGCGACGCGATTGAGGTAGACGATCTTTTCAATCAATCCACTATCGTTCTGTTCCATTGTACTTTCCTAGCTGACTAGAATTTCAGCCCGCCTTCGCGGGCGCCGTCGGCAAGAGCTTTGATCTTGCCGTGATAGATATAACCATTCCGGTCGAAAACGACGGATTCAATCTTCTTTTCCAGAGCCTTGGTGGCAATATCCTTGCCGACCTGGGAAGCGGAATCCTTGTTTGCCTTCAGGTCGCCAGCCAGCACCTGAGTGCTGGAGGCGGCCAGGGTCACGCCGTTTACGTCATCCACCAACTGAGCATACAAATGCTGGTTGGAGCGGAAAACGACCAAGCGGGGCCGGGCTTCGGTACCGGAGATCTTCTTGCGGATGCGAGGCTTCCGAGAAAGCCTCTGTGCATTCTTGCTTTTACTCATGGTTTATTCCCTCTACTTTGCGCCAGATTTACCGGCCTTGCGGCGGATAATTTCCTCAGCGTACTTAATGCCCTTGCCCTTGTAGGGTTCCGGCGGACGCACGCGGCGGATCTGAGCCGCAACTTCACCGACAAGCTGCTTATCGATACCTTCAATGGTCAGCTTGGAGCCTTCCGCCTTAGCATCGATACCGGCAGGCAGATCGAACTCGACCGGATGGGAGTATCCCACGTTCAGCACGATCTTTTTGCCCTGCACGGACACCTTGTATCCAACACCGATAACTTCCAGGCCCTTGGAATAACCCTTGGACACACCTTCGACGCAGTTAGCAAGCAAAGTCCTACGAAGACCATGCTGTCCGCGAGCGAGGCGGGAATCATCAGTACGGGTGACAAACACTTTGCCATCTTCGACCTTATACTCAACGGTTGTATGAACCGGAGTATTCAAGGAACCCTTAGGGCCCTTAACCTGGATCTCAGAAGCTCCAACAGACACTTCGACACCAGCAGGGATGTCAATGGGATTTTTTCCTATACGTGACATTTTGGAACCCCTTACCAGATTTCAGCGAGTAACTCGCCGCCGACGTTGGCCTCTTTGGCCTTGGCGCCTTCGAGCAACCCCTTAGAGGTGGATACGATACAAATACCGATACCATTCTGTACGCGGGGGATATCAGATGCACCAACATATACGCGGCGGCCGGGCTTACTGATCTTTTTCAGACCAGTAATGAGCGGCTTGCCTGCGGCGTATTTGAGGGTAATACTGATGTCCCTGTCCTCGACAGCGTAGTCGGTGATATAACCTTCTTCCTTCAAAATACCCGCAATAGACGCTTTCATCTTGGAAGTGGGTACGGCAACGTCCTTATGAAAGGCACCGTACGCATTTCGGATGCGGGTCAACATGTCGGCTACAGGATCAACAACAGCCATTTTAATTCTCCTTACTTACCAGCTCGCCTTGCGGACGCCGGGAAGTTCTCCGGCGAGAGCCTTGTTACGGAAGCAGATACGGCAAATGCCGTAGCGCCTCAGAAAAGCACGAGGACGGCCACAAATCGGGCAACGATTGTAGGCGCGAACCTTGAACTTGGGTTTGCGGCGAGCCTTAACGCGAATACTTGTTTTGGCCACTTTCCGTCCTCCTATTTCTTAAAGGGCATGCCAAGGAGTTCAAGAAGCATCTTGCCTTCCTTGTCTGTCTTAGCAGTAGTGACAACTGTCACGTTCATACCCTTCACTAACTCGACTTTATCGATTTCAAGCTCGGGGAATATGGTGTGTTCCTTGATACCCATGGTGAAGTTACCACGACCGTCAAAACCACGGTCGGGAACGCCACGGAAATCGCGGACACGGGGCAGAGCAAAGCTCACGAGCCTGTCATAAAAGTCCCACATGTTCTCGCCACGCAGGGTGACGCGGGCACCGATAGGCATGCCTTCACGCAGCTTAAACTGAGCGATGGACTTCTTTGCCTTGGTGACCACAGCCTTCTGGCCTGCGATAGCGGTCAGTTCCGCTGCAGCGGGCTCGATGAGCTTGCTATTCTGCGAAGCTGCACCAAGACCGATGTTCAGGGAGACCTTCACCAAACGGGGGATCTCCATGGAGGAACTGTAACCAAACTCTTTCTGGAGTTCGGGGACAACCTTTTCATTATAAACCTGTTCGAGACGTGTCATACTGATACCTATTTGAAGATTTCGTTACACTTCTTGCAGAAGCGAACTTTCTTCCCATCTTCAGTCTTCTTGTACCCGACCCGCGTGGGCTTGGTGCATGCATCGCATACAATAGCCACATTGGATACATGGATCGGGGCTTCCTTCTCGATAATACCGCCGGGCTGCTGGGCATAGGGGTTGGCTTTGGTGTGACGCTGGACCATGTTGACTTTCTCAACCAGGACTTTGTCCTTCTTGACCAGAATCTTGAGCACCTTGCCGATCTTTCCCTTGTCCTTGCCGGCGATGACCATGACTTTGTCGTCTTTGCGAATCTTCGTCTTCATCATCTTTTCCTCTTAAAGGACCTCAGGAGCGAGGGAAACGATCTTCATGAAGCCGGAACCGCGAAGTTCGCGGGCAACGGGACCGAAGATACGGGTACCGACGGGCTCCATGTTTGCATTGAGCAGAACGGCGGAGTTATTGTCAAACTTAATGTAGGAACCATCGGGACGACCGATTTCCTTCTTAGTACGGACAATAACGGCCTTCATCACGGAACCCTTCTTCACTTTAGAGTGAGGCATGGCTTCCTTGACGGACACTACGATAATATCACCGACACTGGCATAACGGCGCTTGGAACCACCAAGTACCTTGATGCACTGGACCTTCTTGGCGCCAGAGTTGTCAGCAACGTCGAGTTTGGATTCAACCTGTATCATGATTTCCTCCTAACCCTTAGACGGCCTTTTCGAGAATCTGAACCAGGTGCCAGCGCTTACGCTTGGACATGGGACGAGACTCGACAATCTGTACTTTATCACCAATGTTGCAGTCATTGCTCGGGTCATGAGCCATGAACTTCTTGCGGCGACGGATATACTTCTTGAGCAAGGGGTGCTTCACCAGTGTCTCGACGCGGACGACAATTGTCTTGTCTGCTTTGTCGGAGACGACCATGCCGGTGAGCACGCGCCTGTTTCCTTTGTATTTGAACTCAGCCATTTCTCTACGCTCCCTGTCGTTCCCGCTGAATAGTCAGGATACGGGCGATGGTCTTTTTGGCGCCGCTCAGAGTAGTGGTGTTCTCCAGCTGGGCTGTGGCGTGCTTAAAGCGCATACCAAACAGTTCCTGGCGGGTTTCAACCAGCTTCTCATTGAGAGCTGCGTCATCCAGTTCACGAAGTTCTTTGGAAGTCAGCATTTACATACCCTCCTTCACAACAATAGCAGTCTTAATCGGCAGCTTGTAGGAAGCACGCTTGAGGGCTTCCTTGGCGAGCTCGATGTCGACGCCTTTTACTTCGTACATGATACGACCCGGTTTCACCGGTGCAACCCAACCTTCGGGAGCACCTTTACCCTTACCCATGCGGACTTCCGCGGGCTTGGAGGTGACGGGGAAATCAGGGAAGATACGGATCCAGACCTTACCACCGCGCTTGATGTGACGCATGATAGCGACACGAGCGGATTCAATCTGTTGGCTGGAAAGTTTCCCGTGCTCCAATGCCTTCAGGCCAATATCGCCGAAGGACACACTGTTACCCCGTTGGGCCTTGCCTCTGAGGCGGCCTTTCTGCCGCTTTCTGAATTTAACTCTTTTTGGAGCAAGCATTACTGTTCTACCTCTTTGTCCAGAATCTCACCTTTGAAGATCCAGACCTTGACACCGATTACGCCGTAAGTGGTAGCCGCTTCGGCGAAACCGTAGTCGATGTCAGCACGGAGAGTGTGCAAGGGCACACGACCATCACGGTACCATTCGCCGCGAGCGATTTCGGCGCCAGCAAGGCGACCTGCGCAAGCAACTTTGATACCCTCTGCCCCGAATTTCCTGGCAAGGCCCACCGTACGCTTCATGGCACGGCGGAAGGCAATTCGACGTTCGAGTTGTTGGGCGATGTTCTCAGCTACGAGCTGAGCTTCAACCTCCGGTCGACGGATCTCGTTGACCTCAATGGTGAATTCAGTTTGAAACTTACTGCGGAGTTCTTCGCGCAGCTTTTCTATCTCTACACCTTTGCGTCCGATAACAATACCGGGGCGTGCGGTGTGGATGATCAAGCGAATCTTACCACCGGCGCGCTCGATTTCGAGACGTGCAATACCGGCTTGGTAAAGTTTCTTTTTAACGAACTTGCGGATCTGGTCGTCCTGGAGCACGTATGCACCATAGTCTTTCCTGCTGTACCAGCGGGAGATCCAGTTCTTATTATAACCGAGACGGAAACCGTAAGGATGTACTTTCTGTCCCATTTTTATTGCTCCTTGACCACGATGGTGATGTGGCTGGTACGCTTGCGGATGCGGTAGGCGCGGCCCATGGCACGCGGCTGAATGCGCTTCCAAGTCGGTCCTTCGTTGACCATGACCGACTCAACGATCAAAGTATCAACGTCCACTCCGGGCATCTGCTCTGCATTAGAAATGGCAGAGTACAGCACCTTGCTAAGAATCTTCGCAGGCTTCTGGGGGGTGAAGCGGAGAATGTTCAATGCATCCTCGACACCCTTGCCTTTGATGTTCTCAGCGACCAGGCGGGTCTTACGCGGAGACACACGAATGTATTTTGCTATAGCTTTAGCTTCCATGATGTCCTCCTACCCTACTTTTTCTTATCGGCAGCGTGGCCGAAGTAGGTACGGGTGGGCGAGAACTCGCCGAGCTTGTGGCCAACCATATTCTCAGTCACGAAGACCGGAATGAATTTGCGACCATTGTGAACGGCGAAGGTCATACCGACCATCTCGGGGAAGATCGTAGAACGGCGGGACCAAGTCTTGATCACTCGACGATTCTGATTCTCGGAAGCCGCTTCGACTTTCTTCATAAGGTGGCCGTCAATGAACGGGCCTTTCTTAAGAGATCTAGGCATTAGTTATACTCCTACTTCTGGCCGCGGCGTTTGACGATGAGCTTCGAAGAAGCTTTCTTCTTGTTGCGAGTCTTGTAGCCCTTGGCAGGTACGCCCCACGGGGAAACCGGGTGACGACCACCGGAGCTACGACCCTCACCACCACCGAGCGGGTGATCGATCGGGTTCATTGCAACACCACGGACCTTAGGACGACGGCCGAGCCAGCGATTACGGCCAGCTTTACCAATCTTGATGTTCTCGTGATGGATGTTACCAACCTGGCCCACAGTAGCGCAACAGGATGCAAGCACCTTGCGCACTTCACCGGAGGGCATACGCAGCAGTGCGTATTTGCCTTCCTTGGCGATGAGCTGGGCGTAAGTACCGGCTGCACGACAGAACTGGCCACCCTTACCGGGGTACAGCTCAATGTTGTGAACGATGGTACCAGTGGGAACCAGGGACAGCGTCATAGCGTTACCGGGCTTGATGTCAGCACCTTCGCCAGCGACGATTACATCGCCCTGGTTCAGGCCAACAGGAGCCAGGATGTAACGCTTTTCGCCATCTACGTAGTGCAGAAGAGCGATACGAGCGCTGCGGTTAGGATCGTATTCGATCTCAGCGACCTTGGCGGGTACGCCAAGCTTATTACGCTTGAAGTCGATGATACGGTACAGAGTCTTGTGACCACCACCGCGACGGCGCATGGTAATACGACCATTGTTATTGCGACCGGCCTTTTTGGTCAGACCTTTGGTCAGCGACTTCTCGGGAGTGGTCCGGGTGATCTCAGCGAAATCGGAGATCGTCTGGAACCGGCGGCCCGGAGAAGTAGGCTTCAGCTTACGGGTTGCCATTTGTTACACTCCTTCGAAGATTTCGATCTTGTCGCCTTCCACGAGCTTGACGTAGGCCTTCTTGTAACCGGCGATACGCCCAGTTACACGACCAAACTTCTTGCGCGGCATGGCTTTCTTACGAACGATGTTTACGGATTCGACTTTAACATCGAATGCTGCCTCAACCGCTTTCTTCACCTCGATTTTGTTGGAATCGGGATGGACGTAGAAAGAGACGTGGTTGGAGGCTTCCTTAGCGTCGTTAGCCTTTTCGGAGATAACGGGCTTGAGCAGAACCTTGGAGTAATCCATTACTTCAACCTCTCTTGAACGTCTTGAGCAGCGGCCTCGAGCATTACCAGCTCGGGGTACAGCAGCACGTCATAAACATTCAGCTTGTCAGCTTCGATGACTTTGATGTGGGGCATGTTCCTTGCGGAAAGCACCAGCTTCTCGTCAGCGTCTTTGGCGACGATCAAGGTCTTGCCGAGGCCGAGCTTGTCAGCGACAGCAGCAAAAGCCTTGGTCTTAACCTCTGCGAGTTCGATGGACTTGACTACCGTCAGCTTCTGTTCAGAAACGCGGGAGGTCAATGCCATCTGCAAAGCCAACTTGCGGACTTTCTTATTTACTTTAAAAGAATAGTCGCGGGGCTGGGGACCAAAGGTGGTCGCACCGCCACGCCACAAAGGCGAACGGGAAGAACCTGCACGAGCGCGACCGGTGCCTTTCTGGCGCCAAGGTTTGCGTCCGCCGCCCGTGATAAGGGCACGGTTCTTGGTTGCGTGTGTACCCTGACGCTTTGCAGCGCGCTGGTAACGGACAACCAGGTTGAGGATCTCGGGCTGAATTTCAACCTCGAAAACCTCAGGGGCCAGTTCGATATCGCCCACTTTCTTATTATTCTGATCTACTACTTGCAATTTTGCCATGATGATTCCCCTTAACCGTTGTTCTTGCGGATCATCACGAGACCGTTGGTAGGACCAGGGATCTGGCCCTTAACCACGAGGACATTCTCCTCGGGACGGACATCAACGATTTCCACGTTGCTAACGGTTACACGGGCATTACCCATCTGGCCGGGCATTTTCTTGCCCTTCCAGACACGACCCGGGAAGGTGGCGTTACCGATAGAACCGGGAACGCGGTGAACTTTTTCTGCACCGTGAGATGCGCGGGAGCCTGCGAAGTTGTGACGCTTCATGACACCCTGGAAACCTTTACCCTTAGAGGTACCGGTTACCTTGACCTTATCGCCAGGGGCGAAAATGTCCACGGTGATTTCCTGACCGAGCTCGTACTCTTCTACTGCATCAAGGGGAAATTCCTTGAGGGTGCGATAGAGGTCCTTACCGGCTTTGGCCATGTGGCCTTTCATGGGCTTGTTCACCTTGCGCTCAGCGATGGCATCATAGCCGAGCTGCAGAGCGTTGTAGCCTTCCTTACCAGCGGTTTTGATCTGCATGACCGGGCAGGGACCTGCCTCAATTACGGTCACGGGGCAGACGGTACCATCGTCTTTAAAGATGCGGGTCATGCCCAGCTTCTTACCCATAATTCCAAGAGTTTTAGCCATTTACTAATCCTCCTAGAGTTTGATCTCGACGTCCACACCGGCGGGCAAGGAAAGCTTGCCAAGGGCGTCAACAGTCTGCTGAGTTGGTTCAAGAATATCCAGAAGACGCTTATGAATGCGCATTTCAAACTGCTCACGAGATTTTTTGTTAACGTGAACAGACTTCTGAATGGTAGTACGATGAATTCGGGTCGGCAGCGGCACGGGGCCGGCAATTGCCGCACCAGTATTCCGGGCGGTGTCAACGATCTCGCTGACAGCCTTGTCCAGAATACGGTAATCGTATGATCTCAGTTTAATTCTGATGCGATCGCTCGCCATCGAAGCAGCCATAGTGCTTTCTCCTCGAAGGATTTATCTTTGCTTGCGCCTTACGTAATAAAAATGACGCAATTCATTGCAGCGGTCGGGTGTAATACACCCGACCTGCCAAACTGTCAAGCAAAGGGAAAATCCCGGCTCGTCGTTAATCTTTCTGTGTCATCAACTCTTCAGCCAAGCTGTTCGGTACCTTTTCGTAGTGGTCGAACTGCATGGTGAAGGTTGCTCGGCCCTGGGTCTTGGAACGCAGATCCGTGGCGTAACCGAACATTTCGGAAAGCGGCACGAAGGAGCGAACAACCTGAACACCAGGACGCGCTTCCATTTCGCCAACACGGCCACGGCGACCATTAAGGTCACCCATGACATCACCGAGGTAATCCTCGGGGGTGACTACTTCAACCGACATAATCGGCTCAAGCAGTACCGGCTTGGCTTTACGACAGGCTTCTTTAACAGCCATGGAACCGGCAATATAGAAGGCTTGTTCGCTGGAGTCGACTTCATGGTAGGAGCCGAAAACCAACTTAACCTTCACATCGACAACCGGGAAACCGGCGACGATACCGTTCTTCATGGCATCAATGATGCCCTTATCAACAGCGGGGATGTATTCCTTAGGAATAACGCCGCCCTTGATTTCGTCAGAGAACTCGTAGCCTTCCTCAGGATTGGGCTCGACTTCCAGGACAACGTGACCGTACTGGCCGCGTCCACCCGACTGCTTAGCGTGCTTGACATCAACCTTGGTCGGCGCGGAGATGGTCTCTCTATACGCAACACGGGGAGCACCCACGTTAGCGTTCACGTTGAACTCTCGGAGGAGACGGTCAACGATGATTTCGAGATGCAACTCTCCCATTCCGGCGATCAGGCACTGTCCGGTCTCATCGTCAGTGTGCACGCGGAAAGAGGGATCCTCTTTAGCGAGCTTGACGAGGCCATTGGACAGATTGTCTCGGTCAGCCTTGCTCTTGGGCTCAATGGCAACTTCGATAACCGGATCAGGGATGTCCAAAGACTCCAGGACCACGGCGTTCTTCAGGCCACACAAGGTGTCGCCAGTTGCCAAGTTCTTGAGGCCTACAGCAGCGACGATGTCGCCAGCGTATGCCTCTTTTATTTCTTCACGCTTGTTAGCGTGCATTTTCAGAAGACGACCAATGCGCTCTTTCTTGCCGGTCTTACCATTCATGAAGGTAGCACCAGACTCGATTTTACCGGAGTAAATGCGCAGGAAGGTCAAGTGACCGACAAAGGGATCGGTCATGAGTTTGAAGGACAGTGCGGACAACGGAAGATCGTCATCACAGGGGCACTCTACTTCTTTCTCGGTGTGCGGATCGATACCTTTCATAACTTCGATATCGAGCGGGGACGGCATGTAATCAATAATGGCGTCGAGCAGCGGCTGGACACCTTTATTGCGGAATGCAGTACCGCAGAGCACGGGGCAGATGGCCAAGGAGTTAGTGGCCTTGCGGACACCCTCACGAAGCTCTTCTGCAGTCAGTTCTTCATCAGCCATGTACCTTTCGAGGAGCTCTTCGTCTTCCTCGGCGATGGCTTCGATCATCTCGGAACGCATCAATTCGTACTGGTCCTGCAGTTCTGCAGGCACTTCAATGGTGGTGAAGCTGGAACCGTGATCTTTATGATCGTAGATGTAGGCTTTGCCTTCGATAAGATCGACAACACCTTCGAACTCGTCTTCAGCGCCGATAGGCAACTGGACGGGAACGGCTTTGGCGCCGAGGCGGGTCTTCATCATATCAACACAACGGAAGAAGTCTGCGCCGATACGGTCCATCTTGTTGACAAACGCCATGCGGGGAACGCTGTAGCGATCCGCCTGACGCCATACAGTCTCAGACTGAGGCTCAACACCAGCAACGGAGTCAAAGACGGCTACAGCGCCGTCCAGGACGCGCAGAGCGCGTTCTACTTCCATTGTGAAGTCAACGTGACCAGGAGTATCAATAATATTGACACGGTGGTCACGCCAGAAGCAGGTAGTTGCGGCAGAAGTAATGGTAATGCCGCGTTCCTGTTCCTGAACCATCCAGTCCATGGTGGCTTCGCCATCGTGAACTTCACCGATCTTGTGAGAAACACCGGTGTAGAACAGAATACGCTCAGTGGTGGTAGTTTTACCCGCATCGATGTGGGCCATAATACCAATATTGCGCTGTTTATCTCTGGGAACTTGTCTCGCCACTTTGATTCTCCGTGACTACCAGCGGTAGTGGGCAAAAGCCTTGTTGGCTTCGGCCATCTTGTGGGTGTCTTCGCGCTTCTTAACAGCGCCACCACGGTTGTTGAAAGAGTCGAGGAGCTCGCCGGACAGACGTGCAACCATACCCTTTTCACCACGGCCGCGGGCGAAGGAAATCATCCAGCGGATAGCGAGGGCAGTCTGACGATCGGGACGAACTTCCATCGGGACCTGGTAAGTCGCACCACCAACTCGGCGGGACTTGACTTCCAGAGCCGGACGAACGTTGTCCAGGCACTTCTCGAAGGCGCGCAGAGCATCTTCGTTAGTTTTGTCAGCCAGGGTTTCAATAGCCTGGTAGAAAATTCTTTCTGCAGTGCTTTTCTTACCGTCAAGCATGAGACGGTTGATAAAGCGGGTGATAAGCTTGCTGCCGTATACTGGATCCGGCAGGATCTGTCGCTTAGTGACAGGACCTTTACGAGGCATTTTTTTCTCCTAGAATTTCACCGGGCGGACATTATTTCAGGCAGCCTCTGCCATACTTTGTCGTCCCATCCCGGGCATTACGAAATAGCGATAACCTTATTTCGGGCGTTTGGTGCCGTACTTAGAACGACCGCGACGACGATCATCAACACCAGAGGTGTCAAGGGAGCCGCGAACGATGTGGTAACGAACACCGGGGAGATCTTTTACACGACCGCCACGGATAAGAACCACAGAGTGTTCCTGCAGGTTATGGCCTTCACCACCAATATAGGCGGTAACTTCGATGCCGTTAGTCAGGCGAACACGAGCAACTTTACGAAGAGCGGAGTTCGGCTTCTTCGGGGTTGTGGTGTAAACCCTGGTACAGACGCCACGACGCTGGGGGCATTCCAACAGAGCCGGGGTCTTCTTCCGTTTGGGCTGTACTTTACGGCCCTTACGGATGAGCTGGTTAATGGTAGGCATTAATCCTCCAATCAATAGTTAATACAATACCACGCGCACTACTGCGCAAAGAGGACCGCTAGTAATCCTAAAGAGACGAGCTTGTCAAGCAAATCGCCCTACTCTTTTCAGATCCAGAAGCCCTATTTCCTCAAAAAAGATTGGAGAGGCAAAACCTCTCCAATCATTTCAACCAATTAAACACTACCTAGGGCAATGTTATAATATAGCTACTCAGATTCCACCAGAAGCGGATTCTCTTCAAGCTCCTCAAGGAACTTGTCGGAACGCTCCGGCTGGTCAGGGACCACAATTGCGGAGTCTGTGTACTTACGGAAGCCGGTACCAGCTGGTACCAGACGACCGACAATTACGTTTTCTTTCAAGCCGCGAAGGTTATCGCACTTACCCTTCAGGGATGCCTCTGTCAGGACCTTGGTGGTTTCCTGGAAAGAAGCAGCCGAAATGAAGGAATCAGTGGAGAGCGAAGCCTGCGTGATACCGAGAACAAGAGTCTCGGCTACTGCGGGCTTGCCGCCTTCCTCCAGAGCCTTGGCGTTCTCAGCCGTGAAGCGCTGCTTGTCCACCTGCTCTCCAATAAGGAAGGAAGTGGAACCAGGCTCCAGGATCGAGACCTTCTTGAGCATCTGGCGCACGATGATCTCGATGTGCTTATCGTTGATGTTAACACCCTGGAAGCGGTAAACGTCCTGGATTTCCTCAACGAGGTAACCAGCAAGGTGCTTCTCGCCCTTAATCTTCAGGATGTCGCGCAGTTCCGGGTTACCTTCAGTGAGCAGGTCACCGGCTTCAACAAAGTCGGCCTCCTGAACAGTGATGTGTTTACCCTTCGGAATAAGGAATTCCTTGTGATCGCCCACTTCAGGAGTGACGATGACTTTACGCTTACCCTTGGTCTCAGGACCGAAGGTGACGATACCATCAATGGAGGACAGCACACCCATGTCTTTGGGCTTGCGAACTTCGAAGAGTTCAGCAACGCGCGGCAAACCACCAACGATATCCTTGGTCTTGGAAGACTCACGAGGCTTACGGGCGATAACATCACCAGCACGAACCGGGTCGCCGTCCTTAACCATCATAATGGCACCAACAGGCATAGCGAAGTTGGCATCAATCTCGGTACCGGGTCGCTTGACAGGGGAACCGTCGTCACCAAGAATCCCCACGGAGGGACGGAAGTTGGTGGTACGGTATTCCATGATCGTGAAGGAAGCCTTGGAGGTACGATCCTCCTGAACAGTCTTGCCTTCAATGATGTCCTTGAACTTAATGGCACCAGACACGTCTACGATGAAGGGTTCCATGTACGGATCCCATTCAGCAAGAGCAGTGCCCTTCTTGATATCCTGGCCTTCATCAACCAAGAGGCGTGCGCCGGAAGGCAACACGTATTTTTCACGTTCACGACCCTGCTCATCCACAATGCCGACCTGACAGCTCTTACCAAGGACCATCTTATGGCCTTCAGAGTTGACGACGGTACGCATACGGGAAGTGACAACGCGACCATTGTGCTGGGATTCAATGTTGGAGGATTCAATCTCCTTGGATGCAGTACCACCAATATGGAAGGTACGCATGGTGAGCTGGGTTCCAGGTTCACCAATGGACTGAGCGGCGATAATACCGACAGTCTCACCAACGTTGACCAGATGACCGCGAGCAAGGTCGCGACCGTAGCACATGGCGCAGATGCCCTGCTTGGCCTTACAGGTCAAGCCAGAGCGGATAGTGATAGTATTAACGCCGGACTCGTCAAGAATCTTGGCGTATTTGGAGTCGATAACAGTGTTAGCCGGCATAACCAGTCCACCATCATCTTCATTGTATACATCGAACATGGTGACTCGACCCTGAACTCGTTCAGCCAAGCGCTGCTTGATCTCGCCGCCCTTGGTAAGGTGAGTAAGTTCAAGACCGTCAACAGTACCACAATCGTGTTCGGATACAGTCACATCCTGAACAACATCGACGAGACGACGAGTCAGGTAACCGGAGTTAGCGGTCTTAAGCGCGGTATCCGCGAGGCCCTTACGAGCACCGTGAGTGGAGTTGAAGTACTGGAGAACCGACAGACCTTCGCGGAAGGAAGCGGTAATCGGAGTTTCCATGATTTCACCGGAAGGCTTGGCCATCAGACCACGCATACCAGCGAGCTGACGCATCTGGTCCTGGTTACCACGAGCACCGGATGTTGCCATCATGTAGATCGGGTTGAAGGAAGAGTTTACCTCAGTTTCACCGGTCTTGGGATCGGTGAGCACGTCAGTAGACATTTCCTGCATCATCTCGTTGGAGATGTCATTGGTAACCTTGGTCCAAACGTCAATAACCTTATTGTATTTCTCAGTACGAGTAATGATACCGTCCTGGAACTGGTTCTCGATCTCGTCGACTTCGGCGCTGGCGGTATCGAGCATTTTAGGCTTGGCATTGGGAATCTGAAGATCTTTCAAACCAACGGTGACGCCGGCACGGGTACCAAATTCGTACCCAAGATCCTTGATTTTATCGCAGAGAATAACCGTAGCTTTGGTGCCAGCCTTGCGGTAAGCGCCAGTAACCAGAGCCGCGATGTTCTTTTTGTTCAGCACGCAGTTGACCATCTCGAACGGGACCTTTGCAGGAATCAGCTCGCTGACAATCACACGACCAGTGGTGGTTTCTTCAATCTTACCGTCGATACGGACCTTGATACGTGCGTGCAATCCAACAGCGCCATGATCATAAGCGGCAATAACTTCTTCGCGATCGGAGAAAGCCATACCTTCACCCTTCTGGAAGGAACGCGGTGTGGTCAGGTAGTACAGACCAAGAACGATATCCTGCGAAGGGTTAATAATGGGAGAACCGTTGGAGGGGCTCAGGATGTTGTTTGTAGACATCATGAGTACGCGGCACTCGATCTGTGCCTCTACGGAGAGGGGCACGTGGACAGCCATCTGGTCACCATCGAAGTCAGCGTTGTATGCGGAACAAACGAGCGGATGCAGCTGGATGGCCTTACCTTCAACGAGCAGCGGCTCGAAAGCCTGGATACCCAGACGGTGAAGGGTCGGTGCACGGTTGAGCATGATCGGGTACTCGCGGACAACGTCTTCCAGGATATCCCAGACGACCAAGTCTTCGCGCTCGACCATTTTCTTTGCGGATTTAATGGTAGTGGCGATCTCGCGCTTTTCCAGCTCTGCATAAATGAAGGGCTTGAAGAGTTCGAGAGCCATCTTTTTGGGCAAGCCGCACTGGTGCAGCTTGAGTTTAGGACCGACGACGATGACCGAACGGCCAGAATAGTCAACACGTTTACCCAAAAGGTTCTGGCGAAAACGGCCCTGCTTACCCTTAATCATGTCAGACAAGGATTTCAGCGGACGACCGTTAGTACCAGTAATAGCGCGACCACGGCGACCGTTGTCGAACAATGCGTCAACGGCTTCCTGCAGCATGCGCTTTTCATTGCGGATGATGATCTCAGGCGCGCCCAGCTCCAACAATCTCTTCAGACGGTTGTTGCGGTTGATGACACGGCGGTAGAGGTCGTTCAAATCGGAGGTAGCAAAACGGCCACCATCGAGGGGAACCAGCGGACGAAGCTCGGGAGGAATGATGGGAATCACTTCCATGATCATCCACTCGGGCTTGTTGCCGGACTCGAGGAACGCCTCAACGATCTTCAGTCGCTTGGTGATTTTCTTTTTCTTGGTCTGGGAGCGAGTGGTCTGGGACTCTTCACGCAGTTCAGCGCGGAGGGTCGGCAGATCAAGTGCTTCCAGCATGGTGCGAACGGTTTCTGCACCCATGCCAACTTCAAGAGCATCTTCACCAAAGTGATCTATAACCTGAAAGTACTGGTCTTCGGACACAACCTGATGCGTCTTGAGCGGGGTTTCTCCCGGATCAAGAACGATGAAGGAGTCGAAGTACAGCACTTTTTCCAGATCGGCCATGGTGATGTCCAGCAAGGTACCGATCTTGGAAGGCAGAGTTTTCAGGAACCAAATATGAGCAACGGGTGCGGCCAGTTCAATGTGGCCCATGCGCTCGCGACGGACTTTAGAAGCAATAACTTCTACGCCGCATTTTTCGCAGACAATGCCGCGATGCTTCATGCGCTTGTACTTACCGCAGTTGCATTCGTAGTCCTTCACAGGACCGAAGATCTTGGCGCAGAAAAGGCCGTCACGTTCGGGCTTGAAGGTACGGTAGTTGATTGTTTCCGGTTTCTTCACCTCACCGAAAGACCATTCGCGAATGGTCTCGGGTGCGGCAATGGATATCTGGATAGCCTTCAGGTTGCGGCCCTGGGCCGTCTGATTCGGCGCTCCACGCAATGTGAACAGATCGTCCAACGTCATGGATATCCCCTATCGTAAAATGTTATCTAATGCCTGGCGGACCGAATCCGGCCCGCCAGGCCAATTACCTTGTAACAGTCTAGGTCTCTACGGCATCAACGGCTTAGGTCCACCATGAGTGGGAGCAGCCGGACGCTTGCGGTCTTCATAGTGCAGAGTCACATCCAGACCCAACGACATGAGTTCCTTGACCAGGACGTTGAAGGATTCCGGCAAGCCGGCTTCCAGGAAGTTGTCGCCCTTGACGATCTTCTCGTACATCTTCACGCGGCCCTGCACATCGTCAGACTTGACGGTGAGGAACTCCTGGAGGAGATAGGCTGCGCCATAGGCCTCAAGGGCCCAGACTTCCATCTCACCAAGACGCTGACCACCGAACTGAGCCTTACCACCCAAGGGCTGCTGGGTAACCAGCGAGTAGGGTCCGGTAGAACGGGCGTGAATCTTTTCGTCGACCAGATGGTGCAACTTAAGGATGTACATGATGCCGACAGTAACGCGGTTGTGGAACGGTTCGCCGGTACGTCCATCATAAAGGATGAACTTACCGTCGTCGTCACAACCAGCCTTGGTCAGCCAGCCCCAGATTTCCTCTTCAGTTGCGCCGTCAAAGACCGGAGTCTTGGCAACAATGCCGCGACTTGCCTTCTTGACACAAGTGACGAGTTCGTCATCGGACAGGGTATCGATGAATTCGGCCATGTCCTGGGTTTCAAATACTTCCTTGGCAGCATCGCGCAATTCCTTGCGGGAACTGTCGAGCTTTTCAGCCAACTGCTGACCAAGCTTACGGCCAGCCATACCCAGGTGGGTTTCCATGATCTGCCCGATATTCATACGGGAGGGAACACCCAACGGGTTGAGCACGATATCCATGGGGGTACCGTCATCAAAGAACGGCATGTCCTCTTCCGGCAAGATGCAGGAGACAACACCCTTGTTACCGTGACGGCCAGCCATCTTATCACCCACGCTCAGCTTACGCTTCACGGCGACATAGACCTTGACCATCTTAATGACACCCGGGGGCAGGTCATCGCCTTCGGTGACCTTCTCGCGCTTGATGTCATACATATTTTTAATGAAAGCGACCTGGGCTTCGTAGTCAGCCACCATCAGTTTGACCTGATCGTTGACCTCTTTGTCGAAGACGCCGATGAGCTTCTTGACGGGCACGCCGTCCAGAGCTTCACGTTCCACAACCTCGCCGGACTTGCCGTACACGGTCTTCTTGGAACCAACCAGGTCCTTCTTGAGCTTTCCGCCCTGACACGCTTCCCAAATACGGCAACGAGTTGCATCGTTCAGGGAGGCAATGTGCTTCACTTCCTTGGCATCGAACCCTGCAAGTTCCATGTCTTCAATTGCCTTGGTGCGATCATCCTTGTCAGAAGAACGACGGTTGAAGACCTTGACATCAACGATAGTACCGTTGATTCCCGGCGGCACCTTCAAAGAGGTGTTCTTCACGTCGCGCGCCTTATCGCCAAAGATGGCGCGAAGGAGCTTTTCTTCCGGGGTCAGCTGAGTCTCGCCCTTGGGCGTGATCTTACCGACCATGATATCGTCCGGCTTGATGCGGGCACCGATGCGGATAATACCGCACTCGTCAAGATTGCGCAGCATCTCTTCCGAGACGTTGGAGATGTCACGAGTAACTTCTTCGGGTCCAAGCTTGGTGTCACGAGCAACAAGTTCAAACTCCTCAATGTGAATCGAGGTGAACACGTCCTCTTTAACCATGCGTTCGGAGATAAGGATGGAGTCCTCAAAGTTGAAACCACACCAGGGCATAAATGCCACGAGGAGGTTTTTACCGAGAGCAAGTTCGCCATCATCAATACCGGGGCCATCCGCGAGGATGTCGCCCTTCTTGATGGTCTGACCGACCTGAACTTTCGGACGCTGTCCGAAACAGGAACTCTGGTTGGACTTGTGCCACTTCTGGAACTCGTAGTGTCTAGCGCCACCAGCGGGGCCGTAGATACCACCCTCGTAGTTGACGATAACGCGCTCAGAGTCGACGTAGTGAACTACGCCATCTTCTTCGGCCAAGACACAGGCACCTGAATCGCGAGCGACCGGGCCTTCCATGCCAGTACCAACCAGCGGCTGTTCAGCCTGCAGGAGCGGTACTGCCTGACGCATCATATTGGAACCCATGAGTGCACGGTTAGCATCATCGTGTTCCAGGAACGGAATCAGCGCAGCCGAGATGGAAACCGTCTGGCTAGGGCTGATGTCCATGCAGGTAACGTCTTCAGCTGGTCTCAGCTCAACGTCACCAGCGAGGCGCGTTTCGAGACGCGCATCAGTGTAGACGCCGTTCGCATCCACGGCCGCGTTGGCCTGAGCCACAACTTCCTTGGCTTCGCGAGAAGCGTCAATATAGGATATTTCATTTGTGAGTTTTCTATCCACAACCTTACGATACGGGGTCTCAATGAAACCGTAATCGTTCACCTTGGCGTATGTGGTCAGAGAAACAATCAGACCAATGTTAGGTCCTTCAGGCGTTTCAATGGGACAAATACGACCGTAGTGAGACGTGTGAACATCGCGAACCTCGAAGCCGGCACGTTCACGAGTAAGGCCACCGGGTCCAAGAGCGGACAGGCGACGCTTATGCGTGACTTCGGACAACGGGTTGGTCTGGTCCATGAACTGGCTCAGCTGGGAAGTTCCGAAGAACTCTTTCAGCACTGCGGCAACCGGCTTGGGGTTGATCAGATCATGGGGCATGAGAGTGGCCACTTCCTGGAGGCTCATGCGCTCCTTGATGGCACGTTCCATACGAACCAGGCCGATACGATACTGGTTTTCTACCAGCTCGCCCACTGGACGCACACGGCGATTGCCCAAGTGATCGATGTCGTCAGCGGGACCGTGGGTATCCCTGAGGCGCATGAGTTCTTTCACGGCCAAAAGGATGTCGTCGTTGTTCAGGGTGCGGGTATTGAGATCCACTTCCTGATTCAAGCGTGAGTTCAGCTTGTAACGACCAACGCTGGACAGATCGTAATAATCGGAGCTGCGGAACAAGTTCTCAAAGAAGTTGGACGCAATTTCCGGGGTGGGCGGGGAAGAAGGACGGAGGCGGCGGTAGATTTCAATCTGCGCGGTCTCCATGTCAGTCGTTTTGTCGAGGAGAAGCGTATTACGCAGAGCATCGGAAACATCAAGGCCGCGAGTATGCAGCACGTTGAGTTCTTTGATACCAGCTTCGCGAATCTTCTCGAGAAGTTCAACGGTCACTTCTTCAGCGGCCTCGGCAAGAACTTCACCGTTTTTGTCGACCATGTCGGCTGCCAAGTAAAGGCCCAAAAGGGACTCAGGGTCCACTTCGATGTTCTTCACACCAGCGCGTACAAGCTTACGCCATGCACCCTTGGTGATATTAGCACCCTTCTTGGTGACAACCTTATCTTCCAACTTGATGTCAGTGTAAGCAGATTCCTTACGATACTGATCATCAACCAAGATACGCTGTACCTTGGTCTTGAGAAGATTATAAGTTTCGGTGTCGTAGTAGTACTCCAAAATGTCGGCACGGGACAAGCCCATTGCTTTCAGCAGAATGGTGGCTGGCATCTTGCGACGACGGTCAATGCGGACATAAAGAATGTCCTTGTGATCGAAATCGAAATCGAGCCAGGAACCACGCATGGGAATGATGCGGCTGGAGTAGAGTACCTTACGGCTTGAGTGGGACTTACCGGAATCATGTTCAAAGATGATACCGGGAGAGCGCTGCAACTGGTTGACAATAACGCGCTCGGTACCGTTGATGACATAAGTACCTTTCTCAGTCATCAGCGGGATGGTCCCGAAGTAAATGTCCTGCTCCTTGATGTCACGAATTGTGCGATTGCCGGTCTCTTCATCCACGTCGAAAACAACGAGACGGACAGTAATACGAATGGGTGCTTCATAGGTCAGGCCCTTAGAAATGCACTCATCGACGTCGTATTTAGGATCACCAATTTCATAACTGACAAAATCAAGGCTAGCGGTCTTGTTGAAATCTTCAATGGGGAACACGGACCGGAAAACGCCTTCCAGACCAAAATCACCACGAGAAGCCGGTGCGGTACCTTCCTGCAAGAATCTCTTGTAGGAATCTACCTGCAACTCCAGGAGGTGCGGAATGGGGAGCGTGTTAACGATGCTACCAAATGTTTTTCTGAAATGACCCATTTTACCCTCATGCGTGAGCGGTTGATGGTTGGGACGAGAAGTAGGAAATAACTTCTGCCCTTGAGTCGACGGCAACCACGTGGATAAGGCTGCCAGGAAAACGGGGTGCTAAGCCCATGTCCGTATACAGTATACGGTGCATGCTACAACGAGAATTCGACGCCTATGGCATCGTCGTATGCTTAAACCCAGAATATAATGAATTAACCAGTATATATACAGACAGAGCAAAGAGCGCAACACCCTTATAACAGGGTGAGCGCTCTTGGCTATGTATAGCTTAAGATGCTGAAGTTACTTAACTTCAACGTCGGCGCCAGCTTCTTCAAGCTGCTTGGCGGCTTCGTCAGCTTCGTCCTTGGAAACGCCTTCCTTGAGAGCCTTGGGAGCTTCATCAACGAGTGCTTTAGCTTCCTTGAGACCCAGGCCAGTGATGGCGCGGACAGCCTTAATGACAGCAATCTTGTTGCCGCCGGCGCCCTTCAGGACTACATCGAACTCAGTCTGCTCTTCAGCAGCTGCACCGGCGTCGCCAGCAGGCATAGCCATAACAGCAGCAGCGGGAGCAGCAGCTTCAACGCCGAAGACGTCTTCGAGCTCTTTGATGAATTCGGACAGTTCCAGGACGGTCATGCTGCCGATGAATTCGACAACCTGTTCTTTTGTGATATCAGCCATGATAAATTCTCCTTAAGAAAATGATTCGCTTTGAACCTTTGGTTTACGCAGCTTCTTTCTGGTCCTTGATGGCAGTCAAGGCGTACAGGAATTTGCGTTCGATGTTTGCGAACAAGCAAACGAAATTGCGCGGTACGGCTTGCATTGTGCCGAGTACGGAACTCAGAAGCTCAGGCTTGCTGGGCATCTTGGCGAGTTCCTTCACGCCGTCGTTATCAAGAAACTTCCCTTCAAGAGAACCGAAACGGATGGAGAACTCTTTGTTCTCTTTATCGAAATCGGCCAGTACCTTGGCAAGGGCGACGGGATCGTCGTAACCAAGCGCAACGGCACAGTTCTCTTTAAAGTGTTCGCTCAGTTCACCGTGTTCGGTGTCCGTGAGAGCCAACCGGGCCAGGGTATTCTTGACGACTTGGTAGTCTACACCAGCTTCGAAGCACTTAGCGCGAAGAACAGTGAGTTCTTCAACAGTCAGTCCCTTGAAGTCGGTAACGACGGCAATGCTTGCCCGCGCAGCTTTTTCGTTCAGCTGCTCGATGATCTGGGCTTTTTCTTGCCTGTTCATCTACCACTCCTCGTCTAGGCCCGGAAAGCAGGTCAAAGCGTTGTCTGAGCAGGAATTACGAGGTACACAGTCCTCACCTGCCGTCTCTGACTCAACTTCCCGTGCGTTATCTACAGGGCGGTCCGGGAAGAACCGCCCGGCATATCTCAATTATACAACTTCCAGGAACTTACGGACGGTCAAGGGATCAATCTTGACGCCGGGTCCCATGGTGGTGGCTACAGCCACGCTCTTCATGTAGGTACCTTTCGCGGAAGAAGGCCGGAGAGCCATGACCTTGTCAAGCAGGGTCTTGAGATTCTCACAAAGCTTCTCTGCGCCGAAGGAAACCTTACCGATGGGAGCGTGCAGGATGCCAGCCTTGTCAACTTTGAACTCGACCTTACCGGCCTTGAGTTCGGTGACGGCTTTGGCGACATCCATGGTTACTGTACCAGTTTTGGCGTTAGGCATCAGGCCACGGGGGCCAAGTACACGACCGATCTTACCGACCACGGCCATCATGTCCGGGGTGGCTACAGCCTTGTCAAAACCCAACCAGCCGCCCTGAATCTTCTCGAGCAGTTCGTCAGAACCGGCGATATCAGCGCCTGCTTCCTTGGCTTCAGCTTCCTTCTCAGGCTTGCAGAAGACAACAACGCGGACGTCTTTACCAAGGCCGTTGGGCAGGGATACTGCACCACGGATCATCTGATCGGAGTATTTCGGGTCAACACCGAGGTTGATGGCGACGTCTACGGTCTCATCGAATTTAGCGTAAGCGCCTTCTACAGCTACTTTGACGCCTTCTTCGACGGGAACGCGGACAACAGCGTCGCGGTCACCAACGGCATTGCGATAATTTTTTCCATGCTTAGGCATTTTGTCTTTCCTCACTAGCCTTTGACAACAAGACCCATGCTGCGGGCGGTGCCCTCAATCTGCAGCATAGCGTTCTCTATGTCATTGGCGTTCAAATCGACCATCTTCATCTCGGCGATCTCCTGCACCTGAGCGCGGGTGACGGTACCGACCTTAACCTTATTGGGCTCACCGGAACCGCTCTCGATCTTAGCAGCTTTCTTGAGAAGAACTGCAGCCGGAGGAGTCTTGGTGATGAAGTCAAAGGAACGGTCTGCGTAGACAGTAATGATGACGGGGATGATGAGTCCCTTCTGGTCCTGAGTCTTGGCGTTAAACGCCTTACAGAATTCCATAATGTTGACGCCGTGCTGACCCAAGGCCGGACCGACCGGCGGGGAGGGGTTAGCGCCACCTGCGGGAATCTGCAGTTTAATCTTTCCTAATTCTTTCTTGGCCATTGTATTCCTCGATGAGAAATTTCGCTGTTAACGAGTATATTACGGGCTACCCTTTATCCACCTGGACAAAGTCCAGTTCGACCGGAGTCTGACGCCCGAAGATGGAGACGGAAACTTTAAGTTTACCCTTGTCGTAATTGACTTCTTCCACAACACCGTTGAAGCCGCTGAACGGACCATCGATGACCCGGACCTCGTCGTCTCGCTCAAAATTGAACTTGGGACGGGGTTTTTCCTGGCGGCTTTCCATCATGTTTAGGATATTTTCCGCCTCGCTATCACGCATCGGTGTAGGACGGTTTTTACCGCCAACAAAACCGGTGACTCGCGGGATGGACTGAATCAGGTGCCAGGAGTCGTCGGTCAGTATCATTTTGATCATGATATAACCGGGATAAAACTTCCTGGTGGACGTTTTACGCTCTCCCTTAACCATCTCCACGATTTTCTCGGTGGGCATGACAACCTCTTCAATGAGGCCCTTGTCCTGCCCAGTCCGCATCATCTCGCGAACGGTAAGCTCCACGCGCTGTTCAAAACCTGAATAGGTATGAACTATATACCAGCGTCCGCGAGGAGAAGCGTTTTCCAAATTGGCATCCATAATGTGATCCAGCCTTTGCTCGTAAGAGGGACTTAGGACAGTATGGCCTCGACAGCCTTGGAGAGCGTGAGGTCAACAACGCCCAGGTAAAGGGCGATCACAACACTGACGACCAGTACGGCCACACAGGTAGTGATGGTTTCCTTGCGGGACGGCCAGACTACCTTCTTGATCTCGACTTTGGACTCCTCAAAGAACTCAATGAATTCTTTGACTTTTCCTACGAGACCATTTGTGGAAGCCTGTGCGGCCTGCTTCTCAGCAGCTTTCTTGCTTTTCTTCTTGGCCATAATTTCTTTTCCCAAATTATTGAGCGGGCTGCGGGGCTTTGGCCGAAAATGGTCAAAGCCCCGCTACGCGCTTTCAGACTTAAGTTGGCAGGGGTAGAGGGATTCGAACCCCCAACATCCGGTTTTGGAGACCGGCGTTCTAGCCGTTGGAACTATACCCCTGCTCTATCGAAACTACTTAGACTCTTTGTGGACAGTGTGTTTCTTGTCCCAGGGACAATACTTCTTCACTTCCAGACGACCAGTAGTATTCTTCTTGTTCTTCTGCGTAGCGTAGTTTTTACGCTTGCACTCTGTGCACTGCAGCTGAATATTGATGCGCATGTGTTACTCCACGATCTCTGTGACAACACCGGCGCCTACGGTACGGCCGCCTTCGCGAATTGCGAAGCGGAGGCCAATTTCCATGGCGATAGGTGCGATCATTTCGACGTTGAAAGTGGCGTTATCGCCGGGCATTACCATTTCTACACCATCGTCCAGAGTGACGACACCGGTGATATCAGTTGTACGGAAGTAGAACTGCGGACGGTAGCCGGAGAAGAACGGGGTATGACGTCCACCTTCGTCTTTGGAGAGGACATAGACCTCAGCCTTAAACTTGGTGTGCGGGTTGATGGAACCGGGCTTGGCAGCAACCTGGCCGCGTTCCACTTCTTCACGCTTGATACCGCGAATCAGGAGGCCAACGTTGTCACCGGCCTGGCCCTGATCGAGCAGCTTGCGGAACATCTCGACACCAGTACAGGTAGTCTTGATGGTGTCCTTGATACCAACGATCTCGATTTCTTCGCCGACCTTGATAATACCGCGCTCTACACGACCGGTAATAACGGTACCACGACCAGAGATGGAGAATACATCTTCAACGGGCATGAGGAACGGCATGTCAATGTCGCGCTCGGGCTCGGGGATGTAGGTGTCAAGGGCTTCGAGCAGTTCGTAGATGGGCTTTGCAGCTTCATCATCAGCGGTATCTGCTTCGAGGGCCTTCAGAGCGGAGCCCTGGATGACCGGAATGTCGTCGCCGGGGAATTCATACTTGTCGAGAAGTTCGCGAACTTCCATTTCGACCAGCTCGAGGAGCTCTTCGTCGTCGACCATGTCGCACTTGTTCATGAAGACGACCATTGCGGGTACGCCAACCTGACGAGCGAGCAGAATGTGCTCACGAGTCTGAGGCATGGGACCGTCAGTAGCAGCACAAACGAGGATTGCGCCATCCATCTGTGCAGCACCAGTGATCATGTTCTTAATGTAGTCGGCGTGACCAGGGCAGTCAACGTGAGCGTAGTGACGGTTAGCAGTCTCGTACTCAACGTGAGCGGTAGCAATGGTGATACCACGTTCTTTTTCTTCGGGAGCCTTGTCGATCTCGTCGAAGGCAACGTACTCGCCGTGACCAGCCATGGCTGCCAGCTTGGTGATGGCGGCGGTCAGTGTGGTCTTACCGTGGTCAATGTGACCGATGGTACCGACGTTAACGTGAGGCTTGCTACGTTCGAATTTAGCTTTGGCCATTGGGATATCCCCCTAACGTAAAAGTTGTGAAAGTTTATTACTATAAATATACTAATTAACAAAGTCATGAATCGATTCGATCCATGACCGGGCTTGTGCCGGTAGCGCTGTCTTGCAACGCATGCCTGCTGTCGGGCAGAGCCCATTACTATTAAGGAGTATTATGTGACTTGAAGAGGATAGAGCTAGTGGAGCGGGAAACGGGACTCGAACCCGCAACCCTCAGCTTGGAAGGCTGATGCTCTACCAATTGAGCTATTCCCGCTCACTCTCCGTAGTCACCAACGGTCCTCTATGGAACCGTCTCCTACAGCGCGGCTTATGAAATTTGGTGGTGGGGGGAGGATTTGAACCTCCGAAGGCGAATGCCGACAGATTTACAGTCTGTTCCCTTTGGCCACTCGGGAACCCCACCATTTTGTCTTTGGAGCTGGCGATGGGACTTGAACCCGCAACCTGCTGATTACAAATCAGCTGCTCTACCAATTGAGCTACGCCAGCTTGTCGAGAACGAAGTCTATATCTACCAATATTTCAAATAGCAAGCTTTTTTTTGAATTGGCTTTATTTGCGGTGTCCCGCTGTCCGACGTTTTCGTCGTGCCATTCGCTCGAAGACGGGCGTGTTTAAGATTGAAACCGCTTCTTTGTCAACCCTCCTTGGCTATTTTTCTCAACATTTATCACCCTTCTTTTACCATAATTAACCTCAAAACCACCCCCTTCCTGCGGGAAACCCGCACCACACCTTGCTCTCCGCCCTAAGTACCTGCGAAACTGCCTTAAAACCTTTTTCTTTGACTCAACCATAATCTATTATTATGTGCTTCTCACCATGACCAAATTTACTATCAAAAAAGATTCCCCTTGGCTCGCACCATTGGCCGGATATTCCGACCTGCCCTTTCGCTTACTCTCCAAAAAATTCAAATGCGGCGTGTGCTGTTCTGAAATGATTTCAGTCAAAGGACTCGCTTTTAAGAACGCTGGCACTAAACGGCTCCTTGCCACTTGCCCCGAAGACGACCCCATGGTGCTTCAGCTATTCGGCTCCGAAGCCAGCTATTTTGAACCAGTCATGGAAAAGCTCATTTCCCAAGGCTACCGTAATTTCGACCTCAACTCCGGCTGCCCCGTGCGCAAAGTTCTCAAATCAGGCTCTGGTTGTGCCCTGATGATTGATCTGGACCGGCTGGTCAACCTCGCCTCCATTATGGTCAAGAAAGCCGCAGAACATCCCGATGGTGGCCGTGTGGGTGTCAAATTCCGCCTCGGCTACAACAAAGGCCAGGATGATTATATAGAATTGGGTAAACGCCTGGAAGATGTAGGTGTTGACTGGGTCACTCTACATCCTCGTTACGGCCGGCAAATGTTTGCCGGTACCGCAGATTGGTCCAAGCTCAAACTTCTTAAGGAAGCGGTCAATGTTCCTGTTATCGCATCAGGTGACCTTTTTACAGCCGAAGACGGCCATCGCTGTATCTGTGAAACCGGTGCGGACACAGTCATGTTTGCCCGTGGCGCTCTTTATGATCCCTCCATATTTGCCCGCTTCGTAGCCATACAAACCGGCGAAGAGCTACCTAACCGCAGCGGAGAATTCCTGGCTGAAATTGTGCGTGAACATATTCGCCTTACTCGCAAGTACGAGGGAGATGATCGTTCCTTCCGCAAAATTCGCTCCATCATCCCCCGTTATGCCAAGGGACTTAAAGGTATTCGCGTCCTTCGAGCCTCCTTGCTTGAATGCCAGAATTGGGAAGAACTGGAAGAAGTCGCCACCACAATAGCTACCCTGGAACCCGCAGATGGACTTCCTGAAGAAACTCCCATTGACGTAATTTGCCAGTAGCGGTTACAACTGACCGACTTTTTTTGAAACTTTCATTACCTGTTGCATAAGGGAATGGTGCCTGCATGACCACCGAGTCCACTGATATTCTGCTTGAGGCTGGAACCAACGAACTGGAAATCGTTGAATTCTACCTTGAAGAAGAGCCCAAGGAAAACGGCGACACAGAGCTGAACGAAGAAACGACTCGAGAGGAAAGCGACAAGAAGCCAAGCAAGAAATCCTTCTATGGCGTTAATGTTGCCAAAGTTCTGGAAATCATGCGCATGCCTGATGTTACAGAAATGCCCGAAGTTTCTCATGAGTCTGTACTTGGAGCTTTCAACCTACGATCCCGGATAATCCCTCTGCTCGACCTTTCAATCTGGCTCAAAAAAAACCGAGTTGAAAACGAGCCCCCCAAGGTCATCGTCACTGAGTTCAACCAGATTACCTCCGCCTTCATGGTGTCCGGCGTCACCCGCATTCACCGCATCAGCTGGGAAGACGTGGAAGCGCCCAACAAATATGTTTCCGCCCTATCCAGTGACTCCATTACCGGCGTAGTGAAATTCGACAACCGTATAGTATTCATACTGGACCTGGAGCGCATTGTCTCCGAACTCAACCCGGACATGCGCCTCAAACTCGACGACAACTTTGAAATGTCTGCCCACTCCGGATACAAGGCACTCATCACCGATGACTCCCCTCTCATCCGCGAAATGATCCGCGACATGCTGGGACAAGCTGGTTTCCGTGTGGAAGCAACAACCAATGGCAAAGAGTGTTGGGATCGCCTTAAGGAACTCAAAAAGCAGGCTAAAGAGGAAGACCGCCCCATCACCGACTTTGTGCAAGTTGTTGTCTCTGACATCGAAATGCCCATGATGGATGGGCATCATCTCTGCAAGAAAATCAAAGAAGACCCGATGCTTCGAACGCTACCGGTCATTCTTTTCTCCTCGCTCATCACGGATAAGCTTCGTCATCGAGGTGAAACCGTGGGCGCAGACGATCAGATTTCCAAACCGGAAATCACCTATTTGGCACAACGTGCCGCCGCTCTGATCGAGGATGCCAGACGCGAAAGCTAGGCTTCTTATATATAGTAATAGAAAAGGCCTCCGGATAACCGGAGGCCTTTTCTATTATCGTATGAATTTAAACAGCTAGCAAATACGAGGCAACTGTTCGCCTTCCAGCATATTAAGCAGCCGCTTGCCACCCAGTGGCGTTTCCATCACAACTTTGCCGGGATTAGCGTCAGTCATAACGCCAATCTGACAGGCGTCTTTGCCCAGCGGATCATTACGCATGATCTCGAGAGCCTTCTCTGCATGCTCCTGAGGAAGGATGCAAAGGAACTTACCTTCATTGGCAAGATACAAAGGGTCCAAGCCAAGGATGGAGCAACCACCGCTGACCTCAGCCCGGATAGGCAGATCATTTTCTTTCAGCTCACAACAGACGTTGGAACTGGAAGTGATCTCATTTAACGTAGTAGCTAAACCTCCACGGGTCGGGTCACGCAAGACATGCACCTTGGGCAATTCCTGTACCAGCTTGACCAGCAGGTGATTCAAGGAAGCAGAATCTGACTCCACTTTTGCCTGAAAGTCCAAACCCTCGCGAGTGCCAAGAATAGTCAAACCGTGGTCCCCGATGGTGCCGGAAATCAGCACAGCATCGCCAACTTTGGAAGCATCGCCACTCGGAGCCGGGTCCACAACAATATCACCAATACCAGTCGTATTGATGAATATCTTGTCAACCGCCCCCTTGGGAACAACCTTGGTATCGCCAGACACGATAGTCACTCCCGCTTCCTTGGCGGCTTCACCCATAGCTTTGACGATCTCTTCGAGGTCGTCCATGGGCAGCCCTTCTTCCAAAATATAGGCACAAGTGATGTGGCGCGGAATAGCGCCCATCATAGCGACATCATTGACGGTGCCGTGCACTGCCAATGAGCCGATATTACCGCCAGGAAAGAAGATCGGGTCCACCACAAAGGAATCGGTAGACATGGCCACGCGGCCGGACATGGAAAGCTCTGCCGCATCATTAAGGCGGTTGAGCTCATCGTTGCCCAGGTATTTGAGAAAGAGATCGGAGATGAGACGCTGGGAAGCACGCCCGCCACTGCCGTAATCGAGAAGAACCTTTTCGCTCATGATTAATCCACTTTATATTTGTAGTAGGCAGCACAACTGCCTTCAGTAGAGACCATGCAGGGGCCGACCGGATTAGCCGGTGTACACGATTTTTTGAACAGGGGACATTCGTCGGGCTGCTTGATGCCCTTGAGGATATCGCCACACTTGCAGCCAGGCAACGCAGGCCCTTCTACAATGGTAATGCCAAATTCCTTCTTGGCGTCAAACTGTTCCCACTCCTCACGGATTTCCAGACCGGAACCGGGGATGTGACCGATACCACGCCAAAGGGCGTCCACCGGCTCGAACACTTCATACATGATTTCAAGAGCTTTTTGCTGGCCACCATCTGCGACGATACGAGTGTAGCTATTGACGACATGAGCTTCACCCTTGTTGCGCCAAGTAATCATCTGATCCAAAGCCTGAAGAATATCCAACGGCTCGAAACCGGTAACCACGGCAGATTTGCCATACTTTTCAGCAATAAACTTGTACGGCTCAAGGCCAATGATCGCAGAGACATGACCTGGCAGAATGAAACCATCAATATTGGTCAAAGCATCCGTGAGCAGTGCTTCCAAGGCCGTGGGTACAGTCTTGTGAAAGCAAAGCACACGCAAGTTGGTAATGCCCTGCTCGCGTGCAATTTTCATGGTGCCCGCAATGGTCGGAGCTGTGGTTTCAAATCCCACGCCGATAAAAACAACCAGATCATTCGGGTTTTCTTTGGCGAGCTTAAGGGTATCAAAAGGCGAATAAACGACTTTCACCCGGGCGCCGTCGGCCTGGGCTTTTTTCAGATTACGGCTATTATGGCCAGGGACACGCATGAGATCGCCAAAGGTGGCGAGAATCACATTATCCTTGCCTGCGAGGTCGAGAAAGGCGTTAACCTCAGACTCGTGGGTGACGCAGACAGGGCAGCCGGGGCCGCTGAGATGGACGACTTGTTCGGGCAGCAAAGAACGCAGCCCGGACTGGAATATTGCAACTGTATGAGTACCGCAGACCTCCATAAAACGGAGGCCATCGGTCAGTTCGGCGCTCATCTTGTCGAGCAACTTGCGACTCAATCCAGGATCACGAAATTTTTCCAATAATTCGAAGCTCAAATCAAAATCCTCACGTGTTTAGACTCACCAATTTCCGGGGTCAGCAACTTCCATATACCGTATAAACCCGGCGGGCAAATAAAATCCCAGATAAAATGCATTAACATTACAATCCAAAGATCTTTTTTTGAAGAAATGAGCGATAATACACCGGCAATTCGATAAACAAGTGTTGCCCCTGCCACGAAAAAACCAAAAAGAATCTCCCGTAGTTGTCTTTTTTAACAAACTGTCCATTCACTTCGTCTATGCCGAAAAAACTTGGCTTGATCCCTCTCTCACGTCCCTTTATTTTTCCAGCTTCTGCTGTTATGTTATGATATGGAAGTCGCGATAATGCGATTGACCAAGAACCACAGCCGGATAAATCCATGAGCAGCCACGATCTCCACGAAATTGAAGGGTACCCCCTCTCCCCGCTGCCCCCGCCACTGCCTGTGGTTATCGACCCAGAACTCCCTGTTCCTGATGACAAGGCATGCGAAGCTCACTGGGCCAATTTTGGCATGCTCGACAACATCGCGGATCACAGCCGTACTGTCGCCAGGATCGCGACCTTTCTTGCCAATCGAGCCAAAGAGATGGGTTTGAATGTGGATGTTCCCACCGTACGCGCATCTGCCCTACTCCACGATATAGCAAAGACATACTGCATCATCCACGGCGGCAACCACTCCCAACTCGGCGGAGCTTGGGTATCTGATTTTACCGGCAATCCGGCCATCGCTTCGGGCGTCACTCATCACGTGATATGGCCATTTGAAATGGATATCCCTAAATATTTCACGCCGCTTGCGGTCATATATGCGGACAAGCGTGTCCGCCACGATAATATCGTGACCATCGAGTCCCGGTTTGAGGACCTCATAAAGAGGTACGGCGTCAACGACTATATCCGCCAGCGCATCGAGGTAACCAAGGCTCAGGCCCTGACCCTTGAAAAGCTGCTCGGCGATTCCCTTAAGGTAGATCTCAATGCATGTGATTTTGATAGCGGGCGGCTGGTCTGACGAGCGGGAAGTATCTCTCTCAGGAGCCAAGAAAATTCACCAATCCCTTGAGGAATTGGGGCACAATGTTACTTTTTTCGACCCGGCAGAAGACTTTAAAAACCTGCTAGCCATTGCAAAAGAAGCAGACTTCGCCTTTATCAACCTGCACGGCACTCCAGGCGAAGACGGATTAATCCAGGCAATTCTAGATAAAGCCCATTGCCCCTATCAGGGCGCAGGTGCTGCTGCGTCCTATCTGGCCCTCAATAAGTCCGCTTCCAAAGAAGTATTTATGGACAAAGGACTCAAGACTCCAGCATGGCAACTCGTCACCCCGACACAGGGCAAGAGCGCCACGCTGGAACTGGCACTCCCGGTCTTTGTAAAACCAGACAAAGGTGGCTCTAGTCTTGGCATGTCCCTGGTTAAAACCGCTGATGAATTTCCTGTGGCCTTGGAAAAGGTCTTTGCAATGTGCCAATCCGCGCTGGTGGAAGAATTTATTTCCGGTGTTGAATTGACCTGTGGCGTGCTTGGTACCGAAACCCTGCCCTTGGTCATGATCACTCCCAAAGCGGACTCCGCCTTTTTCGATTACGAGAACAAGTACGCAGATGACGGAGCAGAAGAGATCTGTCCGGCTCCTGTCGATGACAGTGTAGTGGAAGATATCCAATCCCAAATGGCAATAGCACACGAAGCGCTAGGCCTCACTGGTTACAGTCGCGGCGACTTCATCATGACCAAATCCGGCGAAGCCTTTCTGTTGGAGGTCAATACCCTGCCCGGCATGACGCCTACCAGTTTGCTGCCTCGAGCTGCCGGAACTATCGGCCTTTCTTTCAATGATCTTATTGCCCGACTCATCGACCTTGGCTTGGAAGCGAGGGCATAGATGGGACAGATACTCGTGAATACGGCTCTGTCCGTATACTCCCTTGCCTGGAAAGCGGCGATCCCACTTCTCAAGTTCAACAATCGCTTGAAGGACGGGTGGGAACAGCGCACTCTTTCAGGCGGATTGCCAGCCCCGGCCCACGTCTGGATTCAGGCGGCCAGCGGCGGAGAGGCGTATCTCGCATGGGAAGTTCTCAAGGAGTTGAAGTCTCCCTCAAATAAAACCTTGCGCGTCTTGGTAACCACCAACACCCTTCAGGGATTTGAGACCCTGACCCGAGCAGCTGAGGAAATAAACGGCAGCAAATCCGGTATCGCGGTCCAGCCATGGTATTTCCCGTTCGACGCCCCGGCCATCATGCAACGTATGGTCAAACATGTGGCCCCGCAGGTTGCACTTATTCTAGAAACAGAAATCTGGCCGGGATTTCTCCGCGCCTGCAAAAAAAACAACGTTCGCATTCTGCTCGCCAATGGCCGTATGACAACGAAATCTCTGGGCGGCTACCTGACTTGGCCCAGCCTGTTCCGCACTCTATCTCCAAATAAGATCATGGCAATCTCCGAAGCGGATGCGCGACGATTCGGCGCCCTCTTTGGCCGAGACAAAGTATGGGTAATGCCCAACATCAAATTTGACCGCATGGTGGGCGCAGGCCCCATCCCGCGTAAAGACAATCCGTTAAAAGGACTTATTCCCACCCGCTCCGATTTCGTAGTCTTCGGTTCTGTGCGCAAGGAAGAAAAGGTGGAAGTGTCTAAAATTGCTGCAGCTCTGGTGCGGCACAAGACCAAAACCATTCTCGGCGTTTTCCCTCGTCACATGCACCACATGCCAATATGGGAAAAGGCCATGAACGAAGTCGGCGTAACCTGGGTGCTCCGCTCCAAACTGGAAGGCCCAGCCAAACCCGGCACAGTAATCCTCTGGGACACATTTGGCGAACTCATGCCCGCCTACGGTCTTGCTAAAGCCGCACTTGTGGGCGGCTCCCTACAACCACTGGGTGGACAGAACTTTCTGGAACCCTTGACCTGCGGCGTGACACCAGTCACTGGCCCACATTGGAAAAACTTCGCATGGGTGGGGCGCGACGTTTTCGACGCAAAACTTGCCTATGAAGCCGATGATGCAGAAAACGCCCTTAATCTATTGATAAACATCCTGGAAAAGACACCTCCACGCACCGAAAATGCCAAAAAGGCAAAGGCATACATTCAGGATCGCATGGGTGGCGCAAAAGCCGTGTCTAAACAGGTTGCTGATTTCCTCAATAAAGTTTAATTAGCCACAACGCAAAACAATGAGCAAATTTCCCAAGTGTCACGGCATCATTCCGGCGAGGTACGAATCCTCCCGTTTTCCAGGCAAACCTTTGGCAGAGATCATGGGTAAGCCCATGTTTTGGTACGTCTATGAACGAGCCAAACAATGCCCACATCTTTCCAGCGTGACTCTGGCAACGGACGATCAGCGTATTTTCGACGCTGCTAAGGCCTATAATGTGCCAGCAGTCATGACGGCAACGGACCACCAGTCCGGCACGGATCGGGTACTGGAAGCCGCAAACCAACTCGCCCTCGACAACGATGCGGTGGTGGTGAACATTCAGGGAGACGAACCATGTCTGGAACCAGCCATGCTCACGGACCTGCTCTCACCTTTTGAGAACTGCAACGTCCATGTGACGACTCTGGCAACACCCATGGGGTATGAGGACGCGCTGTCAGCTGATCGCGTAAAAGTAGTCCGGGCCAAGAACGGAAGAGCACTCTACTTCTCCCGCTCTCTGGTCCCACACGACCGTGACGAGAAGGTACATGGTTTCCTGCTCCACATAGGCCTCTACGCCTTCCGCATGGAAGCATTGAAGCGGTTCGGAGAGCTGGAACCCAGCCCGCTGGAACTGCGCGAAAAATTGGAACAACTCCGTCTGTTGGAAGACGGTATCGATATTTACGTCACCGAAACCAGTCACACCTGCCATGGTGTGGATAGGCCGGAAGACCTCGAAAAAGCGAAGCAAATTTTGGAGAGAGAATAATGAAAGCAATCCTGGCTTTGGAAGACGGAACGATTTTCAAGGGACGCAGCTTCACTGGCAACGGTGAAGCCAGCGGCGAAGTGATTTTCAACACCGGCATGACTGGTTATCAGGAAATCCTGACCGACCCTTCTTATACCGGACAGATGGTCACCATGACGTACCCGCTCATCGGCAACTATGGCATCAACCCTGAAGACATGGAATCTCAAAAAGTCCAGGCAGGCGGATTAATCGTCAAGGAATGTTGCAAAAAACCGAGCAACTGGCGATCCACCATCTCCCTACCCGATTATCTCACTGAGATCGGCGTCATGGGCATTGAAGGTATTGATACCCGCGCCTTAACCCGTCATCTGCGAATCCACGGTGCCCAGCGCGGCTTCATGGCCACAGGTGATGTGGACCCTGCCGAGCTGGTGAAAAAAGCTCAAGGCATCGAAAACATGGAAGGCCTCAACCTGGCCGACCGTGTCTCCTGTGAAAAGCCCTACACCTGGAATGGCAAGGACCGCGACTTCATCAACGACCTCAAAGACTTTTCCTGGAAAGGCACTGGCCCCAAGCTGGCTATCTATGACTTTGGCATCAAATGGAACATTCTGCGCCTCATGGAAGCAGAAGGGTTTGACATGATCGTGCTGCCCTCATCCACCACTGCCGCTCAGGTACGCGAACTTGGCCCGGACGCTGTATTCCTGTCCAATGGCCCCGGTGACCCGGCCGCCGTGACCACCGCAGTGGAAGCCACAAAAGACCTGTACCAAGACTTTCCCATCGCGGGCATCTGCCTTGGACACCAGATTCTCGGACTGGCTATGGGCGGCAAGACCTACAAGTTGAAATTTGGCCATCACGGTTGCAACCACCCAGTCATGGATCTGACAACAGAAAAGATTGAAATCTCTTCTCAGAACCATGGTTTCTGCGTGGACATCGAAGGTCTTGATTTTCTGGAAACCACCCATATCAACCTGAATGATAAAACGCTTGAAGGTTTCAAGCACAAGGAAAAGCCGCTTCTGGCCATCCAGCACCACCCGGAAGCAGGCCCTGGCCCCCACGATAGCCGCTATTTCTTTGGACGTTTTCGTGATATGGTCAAGGAAAGCACTGGGAAATAATCCCACTCGGATACTTTGAACAAAAGAGCAGGAAGCCATGTCAAACCAACTCATCAACGCTCGTAAAAAGCTCAACTCTGTCACGACAATGCTGAAAAAGGGTAAGTATATGCCCGCAGTCCAAGGCATTCATGACGGTCTTATCCTGTTCCTCAAAAACCCCGTGATGAAAGGCGAACGCGAAGAATTCGAGAACATTCTCTACAAGGTCACTCAGAGCCTGAATAATGACAAGAAAATCAGGGAAGTATACCCACTTGTCATCAGTTACACTCCGGGCGATGAGCGAGCCCTTCTGGACGCTATGCGCGAACTTCTGCAGGAACTGCAGAAAGCAGTCAACGACTCAGTCAAGGACGAGATGCAGGCCATAGTCGCCCAGAAAAAGGCGGGACTTGAACGAGGCCAAAAACTCCTCGATGATCAGGAATTTGATGAAGCCAAAAAGACGTTCGACCAGTTGGTCGGCGAATTCAGTGGTGACACCGACCTCAAGGCGGACATAGCCGACCGTTACCTCAATGCTGGACGCTACAAAGAAGCGTTCCACATGTTGGACGACGCTCTCAAGGATGATCCCAACGCCATCCATCTCTATAATCGCATCGGCATGGTCCTTCGTAAAATGAAAGACTTTGAAACTGCGGAAAAGTACTACCTCAAGGCTTTGACACTGACGGATGAGGACGAGTACCTCCACTACAATGTCGGTCGCTTGTATTTTGACTGGAAAAAGTGGGCAAAGATGGCAAAGGCCGCTCAAAATGCGGTCAACATCAATCCCAATTTTGATGAAGCCGTCAAGATGCTGAAGTTTGCTCAAAAGAAGCTTGGCTAAGCCAGTTTAGCTTTTTCAAATAATTAACATTATTTCACCCGGTAAAGGAAATCCTTTACCGGGTGTTTCTGTTTCGATCCTTATCAATGCCGAGGTCTGCAACAGCCTTGACCTTTGAGTAGAAAATTCAGTTAGACAAGAGTCGCGATAATATCAGCTGCTTCCACCAAAGTAGACGCCACGCGATCGGTTTGTCCGACACACTTGCCTTCCTGATCAGCTCCCTTTCCGGTGCGAACCAAGATCGTAGTTGCGCCTGTGTTCCGTCCGACACCCATGTCAGCGCACTTGTCGCCAATCATAAACGCTGTTTTCGGATCAAACCCAAGTTGATCGGCAGCTTGCTCCATAAGCCCGGTCGCAGGCTTACGGCAATGACACTCCACATCTGGAGCATGTGGGCAGTAATAAACCGATGAAACAACCACCCCTTTGTCTGCAAGCATTTCCAGCAAACGACGATTGCAGGCATGGACATCCTCGTCTGTGTAATATCCACGTCCCACACCACTCTGATTTGTCAAAATTGCCAATCCAAAGCCCATATCCTGCATCCGTTTCATCCCTTCCAGCGCACCTGGAAGCAACTCTACCCCATCTGGATCATGAAGATAGTGTTTATCCACGATAATAGTCCCGTCACGGTCCAGCAAAACATATCGCTTACTCATGACTTATTCTCCTGCACCTACCAACCGCCTCAACATATCGAATGCGGCTTGGAAGCTTTTAATAGATGCACGCCCGGTGCCCACGAGGTCATACCCAGTGCCATGGTCGGGTGAAGTTCGCGGATACGGCAGACCAAGTGTTACGTTTACCGCCTCGCTGAAATGGAGCAGTTTGAGTGGAGCCAATCCCTGATCATGATACATGGCAAGGACTGCGGGATAATCACCTTTGGCTGCAAAATGAAAAATAGTGTCTCCGGGAAATGGTCCGGCTACATCAAGTCCTTCCTCCAGCGCTGCAGCCAAAGCAGGTTCAACCACTTTGCATTCTTCGTCGCCGATACGTCCGGACTCACCGGCATGTGGATTAAGCCCGCAGACCGCCACAGCCCCATCTAGACCAATGATACGTATAAACTTGTCTGTCAGCCTGAGACATCGTAAAATTCGCTCTTTGGTCACCAGCTTGGGTACGTCACGCAAGGCTGGGTGCGTCGTCACCAATGAAACACGTAACTTAGGCGCTGTTGGCTCAAGTGGATCATGACCACACAGATGCATGCACACCTGCTCTCTACCAACGCCAAGTTTTTCAGCTAAAAATTCAGTATGACCGGGAAAAGCAAACCCAGCCTCTTGAAGCATAGCCTTGTTAAGCGGACAGGTCAGCAAGCCCTGCGCAAGACCATTTTTCAACACCTGGATCGCGACATCCAGGCTTACCCCGGCAGCCATCCCTCCTTCGGCGACAGCCTCTCCTTCCGGAAAACTGAGCTTGGATAATTCCGGAGGCTCATAAAGATACGCCCCGGCGTCCTTGGTCGCCACATCTGCAAACGACTGAATTCGCTCGTATTCAAAAGAAACGGAATACCGCGTAAGTTCACGCTTCAACGCTGATTCAGGACCGATGATAAGAATACGCTCATCACCGCTAAGAGGGGTGGTTTTGAAGTGTCGAACCACCAATTCCGGGCCAAGACCGCAAGGGTCGCCAAGAGTGATACACAGGGTTTGCATATTTTCCCCCTACTTATCTTGATTTAATCGTTGATGCTGAGCGATAAAGTCATTCAGGATATGTGCATGATCAAAAACCAATTCCGGCCAATCACCCAAAGAATATATCACAGCTTGCCCCGCGTCGTCTCCGGCAGCCAAAGCTTCAGGATTCCTGGCAACACCAGTATACACCACACTCATCGTATGTTGTCTTGGGTCACGTTTAGGATCGGAATACACACCGAGCAGCCCGGTAAGGATGACATCCAACCCGGTTTCTTCTTTCATTTCACGAACAGCCGCATGCTCGCACGTCTCGCCCTCGTCCACAAATCCACCGGGTAAAGCCCAGCCGTGGGGCGAATTCTTCCGCTCTATCAGAACAACTCCGTCTTTACCCCCCGCACCGCAAGGGACAAGAATCACCACATCGACTGTGGGTGTCGGATTACGATACATAGCAATATCCCCTCCACAATGAGGGCATGGCTTTTTAGATTCCAAAACAGCACTCCTGCGTGGCGTATGAAGTTCTCAAATGGACACCGCGAAGCCACTTCGTTGAACCCGATGAAAACTCAAAACACCAACCAATTGCAAGGCAAATTTTGATTAGATTTGCTCTGACAAAGGCAATGTAAAACAGAAGGTGGCACCGTGGCCGTATTCAGACTCGGCCCAAACTTTGCCGCCGTGTGCCTGAATAATCTTTTGAACAATAGGCAGCCCCAATCCTGTGGAGGATTCTCCAGCTGTGGGCTGAACGCTGGTCTTGCTAAATGACTGAAAAAGTAACTCCGTTTCGTCCGGGGGAATACCCTTCCCGTGATCCGTAACACACACCAGAGCATTTCCATCTTCCTCGGATGCCGAAATTTCTATGATAGACTGAGACGGAGAGAATTTAATGGCATTACTGATAAGGTTATCCAGGACTTGGCCGACCCTGCCAGCGTCGAAATAGAAATCCTGTACCTCTGTAGACTCCATCTTGAATTCTATACTCTTTTTCTTGGCGATAAGAGCTTGAATCCGAAGTCGCTGTTCGATCGTCCCGGAAAGATTCGTCAGAGTCTTGTTCAAATTAAGCTGCCCCGACTCAATAACGGAGATGTCCAACAGATCCCCCACCAAACTATTCATCTGGTCGTTGGCTTCACTAATAAAACCGATCATCTCCAACTGTTCCTCTGTCAAATCACCACACATACCATCCAGCATCATCTGGGTCAGGCCATGTATTCCATTGATGGGGCTACGCAAATCATGCACGGCCATGCCAAGAAACTGATTCTTGACCTCGTTGGCCTCTTTAAGGGCGCGAATGGATTCCTGCACATCCACATGATGATTTACCCGACTAAAAAATGTTTCCAACTCAAACGGCTTTGTAATGAAGTCATTAGCTCCGTTCTTGATATACCGGGCGGTCAACATGGGATCAGACACCGACGACAAACCTATAACAACCAGTTCTTCCTTGGAATAACGGGCGCGAATGAACTGCGTCAGTTCTATACCATCCATGCCAGGCAGGGCGTAATCGATTATAACCAAGGCAACGTCGTCATTGTTCTCGATATACTGTGCCGCAGATTCACCATCAGGAAAATCTTCCACTTGAAACATCTGTCGATGCAACAAACTGGCTAAGTAGAGACGGAAAATTTCGGAATCTTCCACCACCAAAACCTTCTTGCCTCGGTTGCGATCAAGTCGCCTGATATAACTAATAATATTCGAAACGGCATGAACATCCTTAACGACATAATCAATTATGTCCTTGGACTGCATCCGTTCTCGAGTGCCTTCGGTAAAGTCGGAAGTAAAAACTATCGAGGGAATAGCCATAGAACAAAACAAATCCACGATCTCACCATCATGAGAATCAGGTAAATGCAGATCAAGAATGGCTAGAAAAATGTCGCGGACGTGCCAATTGAGAAACTCTCTCGCCTCTTCATAAGTCGCAACAGAGACCACCTGAAATCCAAACTCTGCTTGGATGGATCGCTTGAGTTTTACTTGTACAACCTTACTATCCTCGACGACGAGGATAAGCGGTGTAATCGTATTTTGAGAGAGTGCATGCTTCAACGAATTAGCTCCAATTTAAAGGGAACTTAGCACGCCAAAGAACTGAAAGAAAGTATACCCTTTAGACCAAAGAGACTGAAAACCCCTTGTCACAGAGCATTTTCACAGAGATAGCCCCTTCGCGAATAACTTCAAGTCGATTAAACTCAAGAATGCGAATAACTGTGGATGGCTCTCCGCCCTTGGGCCACGGCGGATCAAAATATGAAGCGGCGACCTGCTCAATCAACTCAGGATCAAGATCTTCGGGTAAAGCCACAGCTGGCTTGCCACTGATGTTGGCAGAAGTTGCTACCAAAGGTTTTCGCAATCTCTTGGAGAGTTCGGAAGCAAAGGGGTGTCCGCTCCAACGAACCGAGGTGTATCCCTCGTCATCGGAAAGCACGGAAGGCAACTCGGGAAGCGCCTTGACCAAAATGGAAAGAGGACCAGGCCAGAAGGAACTGGCTAAATCCTGAAGAACTGCGGGACGGTCGTCAGAGACCAAGCAGAGCATATCCACACCGCCAATTATGAGCGGTAACGGCTTGGAGCCAGGACGGTCCTTGATGTCGAGGACAGCCTGGCATGCGGCTTCATTGGTGGCGTCGCAACCAAGTGCGTACAGTGTCTCCGTGGGATAAACTACTGTTTTTCCGTCACTTAGGGCTTTGATCAATTCCTGCAATGGGTCCTCCGACTTGCTGTAGATTCCTATCAAAAAAGGACAGAAATAATTTCACAACTTGGTCGATTTTGTATCCTCGAAAACCGTCACTTTCAACAAAAAAAGAAAGAAACTTACCGTTCGTACCATTCTTTTTTGAGCAGTTCCATTTCCTCTTCAGAAAAAGTTGGCTCATCATACAACCCAGCACGCTGCCGCTGTGTCGAAGCTTCATAAAGAATGATAGCAGCGGCCACAGAGACATTAAAACTCTGCACCATGCCGAACATGGGGATATATATTTCATCCGTCACTAACTCGGCAATTTCCGGGGCTGTTCCGTTATGCTCATTACTCAGAATGATGGCCGTAGGCTTGGTGAAATCAAACGCCTGAACAGGTTTCGCGGTATCCGAAAAACCGGTCCGAAGCACCTGTCCTCCCCCCTGTCTGAGCTGACCGACCATGGATGAAGCATCAATATGTCGAGTGCGTTTAATCCACTTCTTGGCCGAGGCAGAGCTTTTCTTGCCAAGATCCGGCCACTGGGAGGTGGTGTAGTAAAGATGCACGTCGGCCACACCAAAAGCATCGCAACTGCGCAACACGGCGGAAACGTTATGCGGGTCCCAAATGTTGTCCATAACCATGGTCAGATCTTTCTGCCGTTTGGCCAGAACCGCATCAATACGATCTTTTCTTTTACTTGTAATCTGTCGTGACATGGCGGCTCAGTACCCGATTACCCTCCGGTTTAGCAAGTCTACAGTGATTTTGAGACTCGGATACAGCCAAGATGCTATGGTTTTACTTTTTATTTTAATGAAAAAGCCTGAAAAAAGTGATAGTAACTTACCATTGATGAAAAATACGCTACAGAATCAAACCAGCTTGATATGACCAAGCCATTATAATTTGTAATCAACATATTGACAAATTTTTCGATTACATACGAAAAGAGTTTAAGAAAGTTTGTTTTTTTTGTTTCACTCGGAGGATTTGAATGAGAGCGCTCATAGTCGAAGATGAATTTTTGAGCAGAAAAGTACTTAGATCGTTTCTAATGACCCTGTTCGATGTAGACATAGTGGTCAACGGACGCGAGGCCGTGGAAGCTTTCAAGCTTGCCCACGAAGAGAATAAACCTTACTCCCTAATTCTTATGGACATAATGATGCCTGAGGTAGATGGTATTGAAGCACTCAATCGAATTCGTACCATGGAAGAAAAGGACGATCTCAGCCCCAAGGCCAAGGTCATTATGACCACGGCTCTAGACGATCCACAAACGGTGCTGAAAACGTTTTATGACGGTGAAGCTTCTGCATACATTGTCAAGCCCGTGGTTAAGGACAAGCTGTACAAAGAATTGAAAAAACTTGGATTGCTGAACAAATAAGGGACTTATATGAGCGACGACCCGATGGTTGAGGAGTTCTTCTCCGAGCTCAACGACAAATATTATCCGCAGGTCATGGAAGGGCTGGAGATGCTGGAAGGTTCCGATGTGAACGAAGGCATCGAAACTCTCGCGCGTCCTCTGCACACGATCAAAGGCGTAACCGGCTTTATGGCCGGCTTTGAGCCTGCGTCCCATTTCACCCATCAGATCGAGGACTTTCTCAAGAAGGTCCAGGGCGGAGAAGTCGAGTCATCCTCTGACAATCTCATCTTGCTCTCTCGTGGCGTGAACATGATTTTCCAGGTGCTGGAACAACTCCGCGACGATGAAGTTGACGAAGAAGAGCAGCAGGAAGTCCTCTCCCTCATCGAAGAGGCATCCAAAAGCGGCCAGGATGAAACAGTAGTGACTGGTGCTGGTGTAACAGTCGATAACCGCGACAACGTGACCATTCTCCGTGTCATGGACCCACGCGTTCACATAGACGCACAATTCAAACCTATTATGAGTGCTATCATGATGGTTGAGCCGGGCGATAAAATACTCATAGACCTCTCCGAAGTCCTGACCTTTGGCTCCACAGCCTGGGCTGCTGTGGCTTCTATGGGGTCCACCTTTAAATTAGCAGCCTGCAACCTGACGCCGGATGCCAAACAAACGCTCTACGGTTGGGAATTTGACGCGACTATCGCCATCTACCCGAACGAAGAAACCTATTTCACGACCCAATAGTTGAGGGAGTATACATGCAGGACAGCATTATCCAGTGCATAGATGAAATCGAGAAACAGATTCTCGAGGTGGGCGAAACCGGCCAGAATGCCGGAGACGCTGTAGATGCGCTCGGCTTGTCCAATATGAAATTGTCCAGTGCTGCTGTCATCGCCATCATGGACATGCTCACCGACGGCATCACCCCTGTGAACGACCAAATAATCACAACCATGCTCGGCGTATGCGAAGCCCAGAAACGTTTTCTTTTTGCTCTGAGCGGACAGCTTGAACAGGCTGATTCCATGGGCATGATGAAACCAAAATCTGCACCTGTGGAAGTTATAGAAGAAAGTGAGGACGAAGCAGCCAAAGCCTTTGAAGAACCGCCCACAACCGCAGCAGAAGCAGAAACAGCGATAGAGGGAGCGCAGCAGCCAGCAGAAGCCGCACCAGCCGAAAAGAAAGCCAAAGGCAAAGGCAAGTCTGAAAAAGCAATGCAGGCCCAGGCTATTTCCTCTATCCGTGTTCCAACGGACTCTCTGGATCGCGTTATTGAATTAGTGGGCAAGCTCATGGTCACCTATGCAGTTATCGCCCAAGGCGGCACTACCAACCTCGACCAAGTTGCCTCCTCCCTACGTGAACTGGATAACGTCATCAGCCTCCTCCAGCAGGAAGTAGATGCCATCCGCCTGGTCCCCCTCAAACAAATTTTCATGCCTATGCATCGATTGGTGAAATCGCTTAGCCAAAAAATCGGCAAGAAGCTCGACTTCATAGTAGAAGGAGACGAACTGGCGCTGGACAAGACCATTGTGGAGTCCCTTAACGAACCACTGGTTCACCTCCTGCGTAACGCTGTTGATCACGGCCTCGAAACCACCGAAGGTCGCAAGGAAGTGGGCAAGAGTGAAATCGGACAGGTCACTCTGTCTGCATGGCGCAAAGGCGATTCTGCCTATATCCAGGTTCAGGACGACGGCCGCGGCCTCGACCCCGAGCGCATCCTGAACAAGGCCATTGAAAAAGGGCTTGCAGAAGAAGACACCGAATACGAGACCGACGAGATTCTCCAATTCGTACTGCAATCAGGATTCTCCACTGCCGAACAGATTACCGATGTATCCGGACGCGGAGTAGGCATGGATGCGGTGGTAAATTCCATCCGCAATACGCTGGATGGCGATGTCACCATTGAATCCGAACTAGGTAATGGAGCCAAATTCATCATCTCCATCCCGCTCGACCGTTCGGCCAACGAAGGCATTGTGGACGCTCTGGTCTGCAAAGTGGGCGGCGACACCTTTATCGTACCCAGCCGTGACGTAGTAGAAATATACATGCCCAAGCTGCACGATGTCGTGGAACTGCCAGATGGTCGAGAAACAGTCGACGTGCGCGGGGAAGTCCATTCTCTGCTCCGCCTAGCCGAACTCCTCGACTTGGAACCGCTCGTGGAAGACATCCAAATGGCCCAGGCCATAGTGGTCCGCGTTGGTGATTACAAAGCCGCCATCCTGGTGGACGAAGTACTTCGACAGCAACAAGTGGTCATCACAAGCTTTACTGTTCCAGTAGAAGAGATATTCCACGTTCCCATTCAGGGATATGGAATGATGGGCGAATCAGACGCTCTGGTTATCGACACTGAAGAGATGCTCCAACATTTCCAGGAACGTCTTCACATGGAAAACAGGAAAGCCAAAAGCGCATAGATTTCTTGACTTCCATGCCTGACTGAGCATAATCACTGCCACTCAGGTGTCATTGACTTAACAGGGAATCCCGTGAAAATCGGGAGCGGACCCGCCGCCGTGACGTCCTTATGAACTGCTTTCATTATGCCACTGGATTATTCTGGGAAGGCGAAAGCAGGAGGGACTAGCCGGAAGACCTGCCTGAAATCGAAATAGTTTTGCCGCGGTGGTACGTGGGCTTACCGCCAGAAGGCACAAGAAGGGAAAAACGGTTCCTCTTCCTCATAATGCGTAGAGGAAGAGGAATTTTCATTTCCCGCACACAAGCCCCTCCTTTTCGGAGGCATAATGTCTGTATTTACTCTCAAATCTTTCAAGGCAACGCTCGTCATGAGCCTGGTCCTTCTTCTTGCCGTTCCGGCCATGGCCAGTCACCATGAGGAAGGCCCTGCCAAAAAAGCAATCGTCCTGGCAGCCTTCGGTACTTCCTACCCGGAAGCACTCAACTCCATCCTCAACATCAAAACGCGCGTCGAAAAAGCCAATCCAGGCACTCCGGTTCGCCTTGCCTTCACCTCCAGCATCATCCGCAACATCTGGCAGGAACGTCAGACTGACAGCACCTGGAAAAAAGCAAATGCCTCTGTCCCCACAGAAGTCCTCTACGTAAAATCCCCCTTGGCAACCATCACTGCCCTGTCCGATGCAGGATACAAAGAAGTAATGGTTCAGACTCTGCATGTTTTTGCAGGTGAAGAATTCTCAGACCTCCAAAACACTATGATCGGCCTGCGCTCTATCCGCACCCTCAAAGCCAAGAGCACACCGTTCAAGAAATTACGTCTCGGTCGTCCCGCGTTGGGCATGCCCGGCGACGTATACCCGTACACCGAGGACATTGCTACTGCCGTCAAAACCCTTAAAGCTGATGTTGACGAAGCAAAAAAGATGGACGCAGCACTGGTCTACATGGGCCATGGCAATGACTTCTACTCCACTGGCATATACGCGGAGTTCCAACGCGAAATGCAGAAGACTTACCGCCACCCCATTTTCATTGGTTGCGTGGAAGGTTACCCCGGCTTTGATGACATGCTGGCCGCCCTTAAAGTCTCCGGCAAAAAGAAAATCCTCATGAAACCCTTCATGATAGTTGCTGGCGACCACGCCTCCAATGACATGGCTGGTGAAGAAGATGACTCTTGGAAAGTAATGCTCACTAAAGCTGGCTTCACCGTAAAGACCGAACTGCGCGGCCTTGGCCTCGTTGACGCATGGGCCGACCTCTACGTCAAACACCTGTCTGACGCCATGAACCAGAAGCACATGCTCCCCTAACCGATTATGACCGCTGTTCCCCGTAGACATATCCGCGCCATTGCGTTGCTCCCTTTGCTCGCCCTCATGTTGGGTGCGCTGGTGGTAGTAGCCACAGGCATGGGCTACATTTCCATTGCGCCATCCGTTGTATTGGATGCGCTCTGGAATGGTCTGCTGGGAACAGCGGATAAAATAGATCCGTTGTACCAGTCCATCATATTGGAAGTACGACTTCCCCGCATCATAACAGCCCTGTCAGTCGGCTATGGTCTGGCTGTAGCTGGCACCGTCTTCCAAGGATTGCTTCTCAACCCATTGGCTGACCCGTTCACCCTGGGCGTTTCGTCCGGTGCAGCCTTTGGCGCGGCCTTGGCCCTTCTCCTTGGCCTCACATTTTTCGGCCCCACGACCCTCTGCTTGATGGCATTTCTGGGCGCAGCTCTCACGCTGTTCGCAGTCATTCGCATGGCTGGCCGGGACAGTGAACTGGCCCCCACCAATCTCATATTATCTGGTGTCATCGTTTCAGCCATCCTGTCGGCAGGCATATCTTTCATTAAATACATGGCTGACGAGCGTGTGGCTGCCATTGTTTTCTGGCTCATGGGCAGCTTTGTTTCCCGTACATGGCTGGACGCGACACTGACCACCATCACTGGCCTGTTAGGTTTCCTCATCTGCCTCTATTTCGCCCGAGACCTGAACATCATGAGCCTTGGTTCCCGATCAGCCAAAAGTTTGGGAGTAGACACAGGCCGAGTCCGCCTCATCCTGCTCCTTACCGCCTCTCTCATCAGCGCGGTGTGCGTATCAGTTTCCGGCGTTATTGGCTTTGTTGGGTTAATCATGCCCCACCTCATGCGCCTTGCCATCGGCCCGGATAACCGATGGCTCCTTCCGGCATCTGGCCTCGGCGGTGCAATCCTGCTTCTCGGTGCCGACACCCTGAGCCGCGCGGTGTTGCCCAACGAAGTACCCATCGGTGTTCTGACCGCCCTTATTGGCGGGCCGGTCTTCTGCTGGTTGTTCAGCCGGTCCCGAAGCGGGAGACGATATGAATAACGTAACCCTCACCACCTCAAATCTATCCTTCGGCTATACCCAAAGCCCGATCCTGCGAGGCCTGGATCTTTCTTTTGAGCCGGGAACCTTTCATGCCATTGTCGGCCCCAACGGATCCGGCAAATCAACCCTGCTGGACCTGCTCACTGGCCATCGTCCTCCTGACAGCGGCGAAGTACGCCTCAACGACATCCCGATCTCATCCATCGCAGCAGACGAACTTGCGCGCCTCATGGCTTTGGTTCCGCAGGAAACAAATTTCAATTTTCCTTTCACGGTCCTCGATACCGTCCTCATGGGGTGCCATCCCCGCATCCCCAGATTTGCCCGTCCGTCGGAATCTGATATGGCTCAAGTCCATGCAGCCATGGAAACCATGGATCTCGAACAGTTCTCCAACCGCACCATCCCGGAGCTTTCCGGCGGCGAACGCCAACGAACCGTGTTTGCCCGCGCACTTGCACAGGCAACACCATGCCTGTTGCTCGACGAGCCGACTTCAAGTATGGACATCCGGCACGCCCTTGCTGCCATGTCTCATCTTGGCAGACTCGCGCGCACGGAAAAGCGGACCGTCATTGCCGTGCTGCACGACCTGAACCTTGCTGCTACCCATTGTGATCACATCACGATTCTGCACAAAGGCCGTGTATATGCCACAGGTTCGCCCAAAGACGTGCTGACCATGGAGAACATCCGCACGGTGTTCGGCGTAACCGCCAAAGTTCACCACAACCTTGAGGGACAAACCCTCAACATTACATTCGAATCCAAGGAAATCTCTTGAAACGCTTCCTCTTCACCTGCCTGTTCATTCTGCTTCTTGCAGCCCCGGCCCATGCGGGAAAAATGACAGACGATGCAGGCAACATTTTCTATTTCGACAAACCGTACTCCCGGATTATTTCCCTGTATGCGGCTCACACCGAGAACCTTTTCAACCTCGGATTGGATGAAGAAATCATTGGCGTCACAGCGACAGAAGATTACCCAAGTCACGCGCTGGAAAAGCCTCACTTTTCCACCCGCGATGGCGTGGAAAAATACCTGGCAGCCAAACCTGATTTAGTAATTGTCCGGCCCATGCAATACCGAGGCTACCCAGGTCTCTGGCGTGCTCTCCAAAAACGAGGCATCCAGGTCCTGGCTCTTCAGCCCAACACGATAGAACAGATGTACACATACTGGCGTACTCTTGGCCGACTGACAGGACGGGAACTCCAAGCAGAACGCATGGTCGGAGATTTTAAGGAAGGACTTGAATTCGCCCTGCAACGCCTCGATCGCATTCCCAAAAGTGAACGCCCCAAGGTCTTCTTTGAATCCATACACCGCAAGTTCGCAACATTTTCTCCCGGCTCCATGCCCATCTTCGTGATGGAAATGGCCGGAGGCATCAACGTGGCATACGATGCCAGACCTCGACACGACACCAACATTGCCAACTATGGTTTGGAGCGGATGCTAGGCAAGTCCGCCCTTATAGATGTATACTTGGCCCAATACGGCCCCATGAACCAAGTGGAACCTCGCACTATCATGACCGGACCGGCTGCATCCCGTATCAAAGCCGTACGAGATCGCAATGTCTTTTTGGTAGACGAACATCTCGTTTCCCGTCCCACCATGCGCCTGCTCAAAGGCATAGACACTGTACACCGCCTGCTTCACCCAAACGACATAAACTAAACAACCAACTTTTCACGATTCTAGGATATATTAATGAGTAATAAAGGCATTCTTTACGGCATTGGCGTCGGCCCCGGCGACCCGGAACTGCTCACCCTGAAAGCGGTGCGCGCTCTGGGCGAAGTGGACGTCATTTTTGCCGCCGCTTCCACCAAAAACGATTATTCCACGGCTTACTCCATTGCCGAACCACACCTTAGAAAGGATGTTCGCCTGGAACAGCTTGGCTTCCCCATGACCAAGGATGAAGCAGTACTGGAAGCCGCCTGGAAGAAGAACGCCGACATAGTGGCAGCCACTCTGAATAAGGGTGAAAATGCCGCATTCCTGACTTTAGGTGACCCACTGACATATTCTACTTACGGTTACCTCCAGCGCACGCTCCTCAAAATGGACCCGACCATCAAACTCCAGGCCATTCCCGGCATCACCTCGTTCCACGCCGCTGCATCCAAGATCGGATTGGTGCTGTGTGAGTCCAAAGAATCCCTGCTCATCACCTCCGGTGTGGCCGATGCCGAAAAACTGGAAGCCCAGCTTGACGTGGCGGATAATGCCGTTATCCTCAAGGCGTACAAAAATTTCGAGGACATTCGCGCTACTCTGGAAAAATTGCGGTTGGATGACAAAACCGTTCTTATCTCTCGGGTCGGCATGGAAGGAGAGACCATTCTCATGGACATTAAAGATGCGCCCAAGACACCGCATTATTTCTCTCTGGCTCTCGTCAAAAAGAACAGGTAATAATGAAAACAGCCATTGTCCTCGCCGCCTTCGGCTCCCGCAACAAGAACGCCCTATCCGCTCTCAACCACATCACCGATCGCGTTCGCAAAGCACATCCCGACACTCCGGTGCGGATTGCATACACGTCCAAGATCATTCGCGGGCACATGAAAAAAGCGGGCGAGGAAGTGGACTCCGTCACCCAAGCTCTGGACAATCTCCTGGCCGAAGGGTTCACCCACGTCATCATTCAGTCTCTGCACCTCGTTCCGGGTATGGAATTTCACGATTTGCTGGGCATCGCCAACGATTACATGCTCAAGGCTGATGGCTTCAACCGAGTAGAAATAGGGTTTCCGCTGGTAGCAGGAGAAAGCTCACTTGAAGACGTAGTAAAAGCCTTTCTCTCTATTGCAAAGGAAGGCAAAGGCGACAATGACGCAGTCCTGTTCATGGGCCACGGCACCCGACACGACGGCGCGATATACTACGCCGCCCTGCACCGCGAATTCCAAAAGCGCGACAAGACGGTCCACATGGGCGTCATGGAGCACATTGAAGAAGCGGGCATAGACGTCATCCTGGCCCGTTTCAAAGAAGACGGCGTAAAGAAAGCGTATCTCCTCCCCTTCCTGTTCGGCGCAGGCTGGCACGTAGCCCGCGACATGGTGGGCGACACTGAAAACAGCTGGAAGACACGCCTGGAAAGCGAAGGTATCGAGTGTGAGCCAGTCCTCAAGGGCGCAGGCGAATATGACCGCCTTGTAGACATCTGGCTCTCCCATCTGGCAGATGCGTTCAAACGCATTAATCGCTGCTAAGACTTCCCGATTAACTTCCTGATCTTTCCTGAAAAAACAAACCGAAAAGGCATGCTCCACAAAAGCATGCCTTTTCGGTACGATTCCTTGCGATACTATCAAGAGAAAGAAGTCAGTGCGTGGAGAGAATCTGTCAGCGAGAAAGAAAAGAAAAATTAGATGTAGTATGGGGAGATGTACTTGTAGTTTTGAATTTCATCCAGCTGAGTGTCCAGAACGTATGAGTAGATTGCATCATATTGATAGCTCTCAAGATTATCAAAGTAGAGCCCGGTCAACTGGCCGCCGCTATGCGCCACCCGAGCAGGCACTTCTGCTGCAATCAGTTCTCCATATTCATACAGCGAAAGCTTAACCGGATCACCCGCCTTCATATTCGCAGTATAGTCAAGTCCAACGCCGTTAGAACTCATGTCTTTGGCAGCATACTCGCCGTCCAATCCATGAACTCTGGCCAACACGCCCGAAACCTCAGTACGGGCCGCTCCACGCCTGTTCCCGATGTCACTATACGACTCCTGCATGTCCAAGACCTCCTAGCTCGACAACGCCATCACTCCGCTGCCATTACGCAGACGATAAACATCTGCATTTACAACTATCTGCCCACCGGCAAGCCCCGCCCCCACAGCGAAGGCTAGTTCCACCATACTTCTTCCCACGATTTACGGCAATATTTTTACTCGTAAACTCACACACACCTCAACTTTACTGAGCCATTACGAAAAAAAGACCGATACCCAATGGGCATCAGTCACAATCTGCGCAGACACTATAAGAATAAATCCAGCCACTAATGAACGAAGGATGGATGGTATTTTTGCTGTTCGAGCTGTTCCTTCTGGATATGCAGAACAATGGCGTGCACGGCATCTAATTGGCGCCGTTCAAGATTATCAAAATAAAGACCGATAACATCATCCTCAACGCGGGCAACGCGGGTGATAAAGTCAATGGCAATAATAGTTCCGCCCTGGAATAGGGAAATCAGGACAGGTTCGCCGACCTCTAGACCTACGACACTCCCCACTCCAAGCCCTGTAGGACTGATATCGTGCACCGGATAGACATCCGGCTTGCCCTCAATTCGTACGGTAATATCCGTGACAAAAGCACGAAAAGCCTCACGACGATTGTCGGAGGAAGCATAATAAATATCGAATGCGCTTCGGGCCATAACCGGATTCCATTGCATGGTATTAATCTAACACACCACTTGTCTTTTATCGACACTGAAAAACTACATTTACACGCCTGTTGCCATGGGATAATCTCCGCCCAGTAACGGAGACTGATTTGACCATACGCATCCACACATTCGACGGCAATTATTTTGCGCTAAACCCCAAAGACGGCGACACGCTTGCGCGTACCATCTTCCTGAGCCAGCTTTGGCAAGGTGTGCCGCTTTGCTCCGGCTTAGGCAAATGCGGTCTTTGTCGCGTGCGTTTTCTTTCGGATGCTCCCAAGGCTAACCGCGACGAGCTCAAAAAGCTTGGGCAGGAAGCTCTCGACCAGGGATGGCGTCTTGCCTGCCTGCATCCATCCGCAGCGTGCGAGTTGGAACTTCTGGAGCCTAAGCGCACTCAACGCGCCATCAAAGAGCACGCGCCAATTACCGGCGATTTTACCATGGCAGTAGACCTTGGCACCACATCCATTCACTGGTCCGCCCTGTGCGGCACCGAAGTCGTAGCTTCCGGCCATGAGTTGAACCCGCAGACAGGACTGGGCAGTGAAATAATGTCCCGCCTCGCCATTGCCGCCAGCGAGGAAGGGCGCCAAATACTCCGCGCCCTCATTACTGATCGCCTTGTTGAACTCATACAGATAGCCCAAGACAATGCAGGTGGTAACTGCACAGGCCTGGCCGTATCCGGCAACTCGGCCATGACATATATTTTGCTCGGCAAAAAACCGGACGACCTTTCTTTCGCACCCTACACGCTTTCCTATAAGGGAGGCGACGAGCAACAGATCTGCGCCAGCCTTCCGCCCGCATATATCGCTCCGCTGCTCGCCCCGTTCGTGGGAGCAGACATCAGCGCGGGGTTGGTGGCCATTGAATACGGCGGCAAGCCCCAATACCCGTTCCTACTGGCCGACCTCGGCACCAATGGAGAATTCATTCTCGCTCTTTCGCCCACGGAAAGACTGTGTGCCAGTGTCCCCATGGGACCAGCCCTCGAAGGCGTAGGACTGTCCTTTGGCCGCACAGCCGGGCCAGGAGCCATTACTTCATTCCAGCTCACGCCAAAAGGACTTACCCCCAAGCTCTTTGACAACTCAACTCACACACCCTCCGGCATGACCGGAACAGGCTATCTTTCTCTGGCAGCCACCTTGTTGCAAAACGGCGTACTTGACGAATCCGGCCATTTCAGTGAAGGAAGCACTCCACTGGCTGCGCGGCTTGCCGCCAATATCAGTTCAGTCATGGAAGAACCGGCCTACAAGCTAGGCAATGGTCTCCATCTTCCGGCTTCAGATGTAGAAGAAATCCTCAAGGTCAAAGCAGCCTTCAATCTCGCCATGTCCGCGCTGCTCAAAAAGGCTGGCTTTGGTCCATCCAAGCTGGCAGAAATATACATCGCCGGGGCGCTTGGCGAACATGTTAATTTGAATGATCTGGAAACACTCGGATTTCTGCCCCCCACCGCCAAGGCAAAAACCATCAAGGCGGGTAACACGTCCCTCAAGGGGACCGAGATACTGATCACTGATCCCAAGGCACGCATATTCGCCGAAGCGCTGCCAGATACCATAACGCCCCTGGAATTAGCGGGCGATGAGTCGTTCGGCGACGAATTTTTAAAAAGGATGCGACTGAATTATGTCGATTGATTACCTTTTCCCAGATATCACTGAGGATACCCAAAAAGAACTGGAACGGTTCGGCAAATTGCTGAAAAAGACCTGGCCCATGAAAGCCAAGCACCGTGACCATCTCAAATATGACATCCGTGACATGTCACGCTCTCTGACCAGTGAACGATCTGATCGCAAGATTGACTACATGTCCGAAGCCAAATTCCTGTCCCCCTATCTCACTTACTTTCTGCCGTGGAACCTCTACCGCATGTCCCGCCTTTTCACGGGCCTGGAATTGGATATCCCCGAGGGCAGTGAAGTGGTGGATCTCGGCACTGGCCCGCTCACTGCGGTCATCGCCATGTGGATATCGCGGCCCCACCTCCGGGAACGCAAGCTCAACTTCACCTGCCTGGACCGCGCACCCAAATCTATGCAGGCTGGACTTAAAATTTTCAAGGCCATGGCAGGAGAGGACTCCCCGTGGCGCATCAAGACCGTGAAGGCAAACTTCACTGACCACATCAAGAAAAAGGCAGACCTGCTCATCGCAGCCAACGCCTTCAATGAACTGGATTGGTCCGGACGAGTTTCCCGCCCTCAGGCAGAGACGATCACCAAACATCTGGCTGGCGCGACCAAGGAAACTGGCCGTATTCTGCTCATCGAAACCGGCGTACGCCTGACGGGCCGCATCATTTCCGAGATGCGTTCGCAAATGATGGAAGTTGGCTTCAAGCCCCTTGCCCCATGCCCGCACATGGGAGAATGTCCCATGCCCGCCACCGGACAGGGCGCTCCGTGGTGCCACTTCAATTTCTCGGTCAAGGGCGCTCCCAAATGGCTGGAGATGCTTTCTGGCGAAGCCCGCCTGGAAAAGACCAATGTGTCCATGAATTTCCTCTATCTCTCCCGCAAGGGCGGCAGCGATTGGGGCGCAGTGCGTGTCATTTCCGAGCCGTTCAAGCTTCAGGGAACAACGGGCCAATATGCCTGTTCCGACAAGGGGTTGACCCTGGTGGAATACGGAATCGCCAAACCGCTCCTCCCCGGTCAGGCTTTCGTTCCCCAATGGCCAGCCAAGATCAAAACCGACATCAAATCCAACGCCGCCATTCTTCCCTACACGGCACCGAGGAAATAATGCGGATCATCGATCTTGGACTTGTTCCCTACAAGGAGGCGGAAGCGCTCCAGCTCAAAACTCTTAAGGCGGTAACCGCAAGAGAAGAGGAGAACACTGTTTTCCTCCTTGAGCATCCCAAGGTCATAACTCTTGGCCGTCAGGGCGGAGCGGAGAACCTTCAAGTAGATGAAGGTTTTCTCGCCACCCAAGGAATTGAACTGGCCCAGACAACGCGCGGGGGCAACATCACTTGCCATTTCCCCGGCCAGTTGGTGGCCTACCCGATATGGCGCGTGGAAAAACGTCCCGGCGGCATGAAAAAGTTCTTCCATGACATGGAAGATGCGGTCATAAACACGTGTGCGCATTTTGGCGTCGAAACGAAGCGACGGCCCGGCTACCCAGGTGTGTGGGTAGACGAGGTACGGAAAATATGTTCCATGGGCATCGGCGTTAAACGGTGGGTCACCTACCATGGATTGGCCCTAAACGTAGGGCGCGACGTCAGCCTGTTCAACTTGATCACCCTGTGCGGCATAAGTGGGGCCACCCCCACCTCCATCAGCGAGATGACCGGACACGACATAGATATGAAGGAAGCCAAAGATGTCTTCAGCCAATCATTCCGAAAAGCCTTTGCGAATTCCGCCGTGGCTTAGAATAAAACTTCCCAAAAACGAAAATTTCTCCTGCACTTCCGGACTAATCGAAGATCTGGATTTAAACACAGTCTGCCAGTCAGCCAAGTGCCCCAACAAATGGGAATGCTTCTCCAAGAATGTGGCGACCTTCCTCATCATGGGGGCGATCTGTACCCGCAACTGCGCGTTTTGCAACATTGAATCCGGCACCATGTATCCCTTGGAAGCGGACGAACCAACACGCGTGGCCGAGGCTGCCAAACGGTTGAACCTCAAGCATGTGGTCATCACCTCCGTCACCCGTGACGACCTGCCAGATGGCGGAGCCGCCCATTTTGCGGCCACCATTCGAGCCGTGCAAACGGTTATGCCCCACTGCACCATCGAAGTGCTCACCCCGGATTTCCAAGGCGATGAAGACGCGCTTCAAACAGTGCTCGACGCCCGTCCCAACATCATGAATCACAATCTGGAAACCGTCCCGGTTCTCTATGATACGATCCGGCCCCAGGCGAATTATCAGCAATCCTTGGACTTTCTGACAAACTCAAAGCGATTCGCCCCGAGCATCCCCACCAAGTCTGGCATCATGGTCGGCCTTGGCGAAACAGACGAGCAGATCATGCCCGTTCTCGATGATCTCGCTGCCATAGACTGCGACATCGTGACCATCGGCCAATACATGCAGCCCACGCGCCAACACCCGCGAGTGAAGCGATACGTAAAGCCAGAAGTGTTCGATTGGTATGCCGAAGAAGGCAGGAAACGCGGCATAAAGCACATGTTCAGCGCACCACTGGTGCGGTCGAGCTATAATGCCGAGCAGTTTATCAAGAAATAATAAGAATAAGAAACCGCCTATCGACGGGATTGACGGGTGACTTCGCCTCCGGCGGGCAAGGGGTTGAATCCCTTTGCATCCCCACCCAGCCCCTTCGGGGCATGTCATCACAAATTATTACTTACGATATAAAAATCGCAGGTGCTGGACTACGCCAGCACCTCAGCAACCATCTGCTCTAGAAATTCCAGTCCCGAATCCGCAGATCAATCTTGGGAATCCCCCGGAATCGATCAATCTTCGGGGTAAAGGCAAACCGCATGAGACGATCCTTGATCTTGTAGGTGAGCTTGTCTGCCATGCGCCACGCCTTGCCGGAAAGCCGTGCGCCTGTCTTATCGTCAGCCAGAACTACTTTCACATGCTCGCGCTCGCGACCAAAAGTCGCGTAATCAGCCACAGACACAGGGGCGGAACCAAAGACCGGCTCTGGGTTACCCATCCCGTATGGCTGGAGCATTTCCAACTCGGCCAGCAATGTATGGGTGATATCGGCAAAAGGTAACTCGCGATCAAGCTTGAGGGTCGCTGTGAGCGGCTCAGGTCCGAGATCCTTAATAACGTACTCATTGAATTGTTCGCGTAACACATCAAGATTTTCCGGCAACAAAGACATTCCCGCAGCCAGTTTGTGACCGCCGAAACCGTTCAAAAGCGGGCTGACCGCCTTCAGACTTTCATGCAGGTCGAACTCAGATATCGAACGGCCTGAGCCCTTGAGCATGCCGCCCTCTTCTGCCGAACAAAGTATCAATGTCGGACGGTAGTATTTCTCCACCACACGAGAGGCAACAATACCGATGATACCAGGATGCCAATGGTCAGCATGCAACACCAGCCCCGCCATATCCTTCATGGACTCGGCCTGGGCAAACGCCTCGTCGGAAATTTCCTGCTCTTGACGGCGCCGCTCCATATTGATGGCGTTCAATTCCTCGGCATACGGCATCGCCTCATCAAAAGAAGATGACAACAGCAGCTTGAGCGCCTTGCCAGGATCGCCCATTCGCCCTGCAGCATTGATACGAGGAGCGAGATTAAAACCGATCTGTCCGGCACCGAGTTCAGCCTTACGCTCATATTCGCAGACCACTTTCAAGGCCGCTATACCAGGCCGATTGGCTTCACTGATGAGCAACAACCCGTTCTTGACCAAAATTCGATTCATGCCCGTCAAACGCACCACATCCGCGATGGTGCCGAGCGCCACAAGATCAAGCATTGAACGCATGTCCGCTTGTCCGGGGATGAGCTTGTTCAATGCGGCCATGAGCATCCAGGCCACGCCCACGCCAGCAAGATTATCATACGGTCCACCATCGCTCAGTCGCGGATTGCAGATGGCGTGCGCGTTAGGCAATTCATCGGCGGGCAGATGATGATCCGACACCACAACGATCATGCCCAACTCACGAGCACGAGCCACGGGCTCGTTATCGGTAATACCGCAATCAACGGTCAGTAAAATGCCAGCGCCTTCAGCATGAAGGCGTTCAACGCCCTCTACGTTCAGACCGTAGCCCTCTTCCATGCGGTTGGGCAGATGATACAGGATTTCGATATCCCGCGCTTTGAAAAATTCGGTAACGAGCGCCGTGGAAGTGATACCATCCACATCATAATCACCCCAAACAGCTAACTTGCGGTCTTCGTTCAGACCATGGGCAAGCGCTTCAGCTGCTTCGGTCAGACCGGGGACATCAGATGGCGGGGCAAGGTGGCGCAGGCCAGGAGAAAGAAACTGGTCCATCTCCTCCAACGTAGTGAGGCCACGGTTCCAGAGAATATCAATAATAAGCGGGGAAACCTGAAGCTCTTCAGCCAAAGTTTCTGCGGACGGCGGTTTAGAATCACCGCGAGCTTTCCAAATACAGGGCAAAATTAACCGGGCCTAGTTGAGGATTCGAACGAACTGTTCAACAGCGTCGGATTCGGCCAGTTCCCCGGCCTGCTCCATAATTTCAGTCATATCCAGTTCCATGTCAGAACACATCCTTTCGACCAGTCCGGGATACACCCCTTCAGGGTCCTCAATAGCCTGGATGACGTAATTTGCCAGGCAGATGATCATGGATTCGTTTGAATGCTCAGGCGACAATTCCGGCGAGTGATGCCAATTCACAGGCTCCACCAAGTCGGCCGGCAGTTCCCAGGACTTGAGCATGAGCGCACCGACCACAGCGTGGTCCATGCCCCAGTACTCTTCCTCGGCTTCCTGCAACAACACCTCATCGGACTCAACCAAATCCTGGATGGCCTGCCAATCATCTGGGCGGCGCAAAGCAGTGATAAGCTGACCCACGTCATGGAGCATACCGATGGTGAACATGTTGTCTGGGGTGCCCACCCCACTCATGCGAGAAAGCTCACGGGCAAGCATGCCAACCAAAAGCTGGTGTTCCCAGTAATCGCCAATTTTAAATTCTTCAGGCAGGGGATATTTTTTGGTCAGAGAATGCACGCCCAAAGCAAGGACGATATTGCGAATCTCACTCAGACCGAGCACAGCGGCAGCACGTTGAACAGACTGAACTTCGGCCTGCAATCCATAATAGGCGGAATTGGCGAGACTCAGGATTCGAGTGGTCAACCCCTGGTCCTTGCTCAGTGTTTCCCCAACATCCTCCAAAGAGGAATTGGAGTTAGAGCCGGTTTGTACAAACAATCTTTTCAAAATCCGAGGTGAAAACGGAAGGTCCTCCCGCATTTTGGGAAGCTCTCCGAGAAAACTTTGTATCTTCTCCTGACCCATTACGTTTTCCGCCTTCCTTAACGTGCCATGGGGGTCTCTTTTTCACCCACATAACCGCGTTTCTTAAGAAATTCCCAAAATAACTGACTTTCCCTAAGATGAGGATTCATTCGCAAGCTCTTCTTAAGGTACTTCTTACACTCTTTTACATCGCCCTTCTCGTAGTAGCAACGAGCAATGTTATGAAACAGGTGTTCGTCGTCTTCCACCAACTCGGCAGCACGAAGATAGTACCTAAGCGCTTGGTCGAACATTTTGTTCTTGCGCATGTTGATGCCGAAATCATTGAAGAGATGCTTGTGTTCTTCCTGGAAGGCTGCGTCCAGCGCCACAATACGCTCAAAAATATCATTGGCCTTCCGCTGATCCCCACGGTCCAAGTAGGTCAGGCCAAGTCCGAAATTAGCGCGAACGTTGTCCTCGTCCACCAAAGCGGAACGCTTATGTTCAAAGTCCGAGTCGTCTTGCTCCCGCTGATCTTCAGCTCGGGAACCGCCGACACCTTCGGTCATGGCCGGATAGACCGTGGACATGTAAAATTCCGGCTCCGGGCTATACTTTGCCAAGAACTCATCACGGCTGAGAATCTGCTTGGGGCCAGCAGGGATATAGCGATTGTTAAGCGGCTGAATCTCGATGCGACCATCGCTCAGTTCAAATCCACTCCAATAGGTCTTCTGGATATCCCTTCTTTGACTAGTACCAGAGCCGGACTTGACCATGGATTGCGCAGAAAAGACACCTTGAATCCGTTCAGCACCTTCACGGACTACATCACTATCTATTTCAGATCTGTCGTTCTTGTCTGCCATGGACACCCCGCTATGCGGACTGCATTTCCTCAATTATGGACTGGGCCGCCTCTCTGGGAGACGGTGCACCAGTAATAGGCCGCCCCACCACCAGAAAATCTGAACCATTCTGCACTGCCCGAGCCGGGGTCACCACACGCCTTTGATCGCCAGCAGCACTGTCTACAGGCCGAATACCTGGTGTGAGACAGATGAAATCTGCGCCGCAGACTTCCTTTATACGCTCAACCTCCAGACCGGAACAAACAACGCCACTCAACCCATACTGCTTCACTCTTGTAGCCAAATCAAGCGCCATGACAGACGGATCAGGTGCGCCATCCACCGGCAGATCACCAGCCGCCATGGAGGTCAGCATGGTCACAGCCAGCACCATGGGTGGCTTGGTTCCGGGAGCTGCACCTTCGGCACACCCTTCAAGTGCGCCATGGGCCATGCGTTCGCCGCCGAGTGCATGAATATTGACCATGTCAACACCAAGACGAACAGCAGAGCGCACCGCCCCCTGAACGGTGTTGGGGATGTCAAAAAACTTCATATCCAAAAAGACATTGAAGCCCATCTCCTTCAATCCGGAAACAACCATTGGCCCTTCTGCTGTAAACAGCTCCAGACCGACCTTCATCCACGTGGCCGTCCCCTTAAGGGATTCGGCCATATCAAGCGCGGATTTGGCATCCTTGAAATCGAGTGCAACAACCAATTCGGCCATTAGACTTCCCACTCCTTGAGAATAGTGGCTTCAACATCGGTCCGCAGTTCCGGCTTGAGAGCACCGGCCATAAACACGGCGCGGAATTCCTCATATGCCTTCTCCAGATCATCATTCACGATCCAGTAATCAAAAAAGTCAGACTGCTGAATCTCGCCTTGCGCATTGGCAAGACGCTTGGCAATGGAATCCTCGGAATCGGTACCGCGCCCCGTAAGGCGACGTTCCAACTCTTCGCGAGACGGCGGCAGCAGGAAGATGAAATTACCCTTGTAAAAAGTCTTCTTGAGCTGCTTAGCTCCCTGCACATCGATGTCAAAGAGGACATCCTGGCCCCCATCGAGCATCTTAAACACCGGCGAGGTGGCTGTGCCGTAGAGGTTGCCGTGCACTTCAGCCCATTCACAGAACTCGCCCTGACTACGCATGGCAACAAACTGATCACGACTGACGAAATGATATTCCCGGCCATCCTGTTCACCTTCACGCGGTTCGCGGGTAGTATAGGAAACCGAAAAACCAAAGTTGGGGAACTCCTCGCGCAGCTTGGAGATAAGAGTAGACTTGCCAGTGCCACTGGGCGCACAAACAACCAGCACCTGGCCCAAACGAGAAATTGTCTCGGACACTTATTCCACCTCTTCCGCGCTAAAACGCTGGCCAATTGTTTCTGCCTGGATAGCAGACAGGATGACATGATTTGAATCGGTCACTATGATGGCGCGCGTCTTGCGGCCCTGGGTGGCGTCAATGAGGCGTCCTTCGGCGCGAGCGTCTTCACGAAGACGACGCATGGGCGCACTGGAAGGCAGGGCGATCGAAACCACCCTGTTCATGACAACGAAGTTACCGAATCCGACGTTGAGCAAACCTTGTTTTTGCATGTATTCCTTTCCTCTCTCAGTCGCTACTCGATATTCTGAACCTGTTCACGGCACCGTTCCAACTCGGCCTTGAAATCCACCACCAGGCGGCTAACCGTGGTGTCCTGTGCCTTGTTGCCACAGGTGTTGATCTCGCGGAAGGTCTCCTGAAGCAGGAAGTCGAGCTTCTTGCCTGCGTCACCTTTGGCGGTGAGCACTTCGCGGAGCCGCTCCAGATGAGCATCCAGACGGGTCAGTTCTTCAGAAACATCTAGCTTGTCAGTGAGGTGGGCCACTTCCTGAAGCATGCGATCTTCAGAGAAGTCGGCACCGGCAGACTCCAGCATGTCAATGATACGCTGGCGCAGGTTCTTCTTTTTTTCTTCCAAAATATCAGGAATGCGCTCGGCAATCTTGTCACCGAGATCACGCAGGGTGTCGAGGCGGGAAAGCAAGTCAGCCACCATGGCGTCACCTTCCAAACTACGAGCGTCCACCCAATCCTTGAGCGCGCTTTCCAGACCAGTGGTCAGGGATTCGGCCAGGCCGGGATCAGGCTCGCTGCCGTTGTCACGCCACAAGGAGGACATGGACAAAACCTTGTTGTAATCGGGAGTGAAAGTCTCTCCACGGCCCTTGGCGAGCAATTCCATCTGTTCGAACATAGCCTGAGCCATGGTCTCGTTAAAGGTGACACCGAGAATTCCGGCATCCAGTACTTCAAGATTCAGAGAAATATCTACACGTCCGCGAGAGGCGTAGGTACGCACAATCTTTTCCCAACCATTCTCCAAGGAGCGAAGATAGCCAGGCATGCGCCATTTCACATCCAGGTAACGTCCGTTAACACTTTTCACTTCCCAGACGTGCGTCCAGGCATCCTCATTAATCTCGAACCGACCAAATCCGGTCATGCTCACTGGCATATGATAAATCCTTATAGTATAATCCGCGTGTTGTTCATCAATTCGACGTCTGCGGATTGTTGAGCTTGTATTTATACGACTGTCGCAATTTTGTCAGCCGTCCTTTCATATCGTCTCCGGCATAATCCGGAAACGTCCAAGGGAATCCAACCCACTGTTTTTTCTGCCAAACCAGTGTCAGATCCGCCCAGATACCGTCTTTAAGATAAATACGGTGTGAAAATTTCTTACCCGTTGCCAGCACAAGACTCTGCAATGTGACGAAACCGGGGTCCAGATTAAACAGCCTTGCTCCCGGCTCACCATACTCAGTTTCCAGGGAGTTGGTGAAGAGCTTGATATCCGCCAACTCATCTAGGGGGCGGAGCATTTCAAAAGCAACCAGCCGCCGCGTGATGGGCGTTCCCAACTCGGCATTATAATAGTCAGTCTGGTCAAACACAAAGATTTCGGACACATGGTCCGCCCTGCCGTACTTCCCTTCCAGTGCTTCCAGCAAACCGGGCCAGCATGCCTCCCATTTGGCACTGAGAATGGAGATGATCAGCAGCCCCGGATCTGGGGTCACAGGGGTACTCATCGAATCACCTCCAACGGCTCCACAATGATGACATTCTTCTCAAGCCGCACCGGTCTGGCTCGAACCAGACTGCGCAGAGCCGCTCCTTCAGGTAAATGCGTAAAACGGCAGGCAGCATAGTATTCGCTCACACCACGCCCCTTGTCGTCCTGCACCAACACGTCAATGTTATCAAGGTGCAGCAAATGCTCCAAAAAGGCCTGTTTTTTTTCATTCACCAATGCCCGCAAACGCCCTGCGCGTTCTTTGCGCACAGGCACATCAACCGAATAGGGTAACCCCACGGCCTTGGTGCCGGGGCGCTCGGAATACGGGAAGATATGGCCGTAGGTCAACGGCAAATCGCGCACAAGTTGCATAGAATTTTCAAATTGCTCATCAGTCTCACCGGGAAATCCGGCAATCAGGTCGGCACCCAAGCCGATAGTAGGCCAGATTGCACCGAGACGTTCCATGAATTTAACAGCACTTTCGGGAGAATAATGACTGCGCCCCATGGCTTTTAGGACATCGGGGTCACCGCTTTGCAGGGAAAGATGAAATTGCCGACAGACCATCTTGGATGCAGCCAAAACATCAAAGGCCTTATCAGTCAACTGCCCCGGTTCCACCGATGAAATACGGAAGCGCGCCCGCCCTGCCCAGTCCAGGCTGAATTCGGCTTCAAGTCGGGCAATAAGATCCCAAAAATCAAGCTTACCCTCCAACCCGCGACCAAAATGCCGAAGGTTGATACCACTCAGGATAAATTCACGAAAACCGCTGGCTAACAAGCGAGAGATTTCGCTCACCACTTCATCCATTGGTCGGGAAACCGACTTGCCGCGAGTAAGAGGGATGATACAGTACGTGCAGAAATGAGAACACCCGTCCTGCACCTTGACCACTGCACGTGCCCGGTCATAGCCGGAGATAGAAAATGGCGCAAAAGCCGGTTTTTCTTTGGACGACATCTTGGCTTCGGGACCTTCCAGCAAAGCGGGCTTGTCCTCCTGAGAGACCACACGAACGACTCCGGGAAGCTTGGCCAACTCATCGGGCATGACTTGAGCCGCACATCCGGTGATGATAATTTTTGCTTCAGGATTATCGCGATGAAAACGGCGGACGGCCTGACGCAGATCGGCCACGGCATTGGCTGTGACAGCGCAGGAATTAACCAGAATCAAGTCTGCTTCCATGGCGCTTTTGGCCTCGCGTGCAGGATGGCCAGCGTCATTGGCCCACGCCTCAGCAATTGAGCGGGTTTCGTACTGGTTGATCTTGCAACCGAGAGTGGCAGTGTAGAAAGTAATCATGTAGAGTCGATCTATTGTATATGAAAGTGAGGGTCAATCTATGCGACGCATTATTCCATTATTATTCTGTCTAATTTTTCTTCTTCCGGCCTGCAACAACGTTGGGGTCGGAGTCGGAGTGGGAACAGGAGGCGGCGGCTCTCGCTTCGGCATGGCCATTTCCACACAACTCGACTTTCTCCGTGGCGGCAACAGAGACGCATGGGCCAGCAATAAACGCGGCCTGGAAGAGTTTCAAGCCAAGGACTACGCAGCAGCAAAAGAAACCTTCGAATACACCTTAAAGAGCTACCCGGAAGACCCGGATGCCACATACTATCTAGGCCTCTCCCTCATATATCTCGGCGAACGACAAGAGGGATATACTTATCTCAAGCAATACAAGGACTCCAACTCTCGCACTCAACAGGAAGTCAGATGGTGGGCCGATTATTGCGAGAAAAAGCCTGAACTGACTCCCGAAGCAATCCACCGAACATTAAAAAAGGCCCGCGCCGAGGGCTACAATCAAGATCGGCGAGACGAAATGGAAGACGTAAGGGGTTGGATGTAACCCACCCTATTCAATAACACCACCAGCCAGCACGGCCCCGTCCTCGGAATAGATTGTCGCGACCTGCCCCGGCGTAGGGCGCACATGCGGTTCGATGAACCGGAACACGAGCTTACCGTCTTCCAGCGTCACCCGACTCGGTTTGGCTTTTTGACGATACCGTGTTTGCACCTGTACCACCTCAGGCCAGTCAATCGGATCTGCCATCAAATTGACCTGCCCGGCCACGCACCCGTCAGATTCCAACTCTTCCTTGATACCGACAATGAGGCGATTATTAGCCACATCCTTGTCCAGCACATAGAGCGCTTCCTTCCATGGAATACCTAACCCACGCCGCTGCCCTTGGGTATGTCGCCACAGCCCATTGTGCTTGCCCACAACCGTACCGTCAGTCAGCACAGCTTGGCCGCCACCGGGCATGCTGGTGCGATCCAGCAGATATGCCTGGTAATCATCATTGGGAACAAAGCAGATTTCCTGACTTTCACTAGGAATAGGCGGCGTCAAACCATGCTTATCGAGCAAGACAAGAACATCTTTCTTATACGTCTCTGCCAGCGGGAAATGAGCCTTGCGTAGTATCTCCAGGGGAACCAGAGAAAGGAAATAGCTCTGATCCTTGGAAAGATCGGCACCGCGAACAAGCATTTGGCCCAAGCCATTCCACTCATCCATACGCACATAATGGCCGGTGGAGATTTCATCCGCACCCAGCTCCCGGACCGCATCAAAAAGCACTCCGAACTTCATGCGCGGATTACACATGGCACATGGGTTTGGCGTGCGCCCGGCTTGGTAAGCAGCAATAAACGGCTGAACGACCTTTTCATCAAACACCTCATGCAGATCGAGAGCATGAAAAGGAACACCGAGCGTTTCGCACACGCCTGTCAAACCGTCTGCCACCTCTTTCCAGGCGGGGCCAGGCGGCAAAAAATGACCGTGGACAGCCATGACGTCGTGCCCCTGTTCCTTCATGAGGACAAGGGAAAGAAGGGAGTCCATCCCCCCGCTAACAGCTACAGCTACAGTCATTTTCTCTCCGAGATTTTAGAGACAATAAAACAAAACCCCGGCCTTGAACAGTTGTCCAGGGCCGGGGCGTAATTTCTCAAAGCGATCCTACAGTTCTGCCATAGGCATGGGATCAAGATTGCGCTCCAAACACTCGGCAACGGACAGCATGTCCGCTTCGCAAAATGCCGGGCCCATGAACTGAAGACCTACAGGCATATTAGAGTCCTTGCCAATTCCTACGGGCAAGGACATACCGGGCAGGCCTGCAAGGTTGCAGGAGATGGTAAAAATATCCATGAGGTACATCTGAAGCGGATCAGCCTTTTCCCCAGCCTTAAATGCGGTGGTCGGGCAAACAGGACCAGCGATCAAGTCGCACTGTTCAAATGCCTTGTCAAAGTCCTCGCGCAGAAGGCGGCGAACCTTGGCAGCCTTGTTGTAATAGGCGTCATAATAGCCGGAGGAAAGTACGTAGGTACCCATGATGATACGGCGCTGTACCTCGTCGCCAAACCCTTCGGTGCGGCTGGAAGTGTACATGTCGATGAGTTCCTCAGCGTCCTTATTGCGATGACCAAAACGTACGCCATCAAAACGCGACAGGTTCGAGGAAGCCTCGGCCATGGCGATGATGTAGTAAGTTGAAATTGCGTAGTCAGTGAGAGAAAGCTTCACAGGTACGGTCTTGGCGCCCAGAGCTTCCATCTTGGCAACAGCGGCGCGGCAGGCAGCCAGAACTTCTTCATCCAGACCTTCACCCCAATACTCTTCAGGCAAACCGATGGTCACACCGTCCAGCTTCTCACGGCCCAAGGCTGCAAGGTAGTCCGGCACTTCCACGTCCACAGAAGTGGAGTCCTTTGGATCATGCCCGGCCATGACCTGCAACATGCGGGTTGCGTCTTCAACAGAACGAGTCATGGGACCGATCTGATCGAGAGAGGAACCGTAAGCAATAAGGCCAAAGCGGGAGATACGGCCATAAGTCGGCTTGAGTCCGACAATACCACAAAAAGATGCGGGCAGCCGAATGGAGCCGCCGGTATCGGTGCCAAGGGCTGCAAAGCACTGCCCTGCAGCCACGGTTGCACCGGAACCACCGGATGAACCACCGGGAACGCGCTCGACGTCCCACGGATTACCGGTCTGAAAATAAGCGGAATTCTCAGTAGAAGACCCCATGGCAAATTCATCCATGTTGGCCTTGCCGATAATGATGGCGCCTGCTTCCTTGAGCTTGGCTACCGCAGTGGCATCATAGAACGGCACAAAATTTTCAAGAATCTTGGACGCGCAGGTAGTCTTGGTTCCCTTGGCAGCGAGCAGATCCTTGAGCACGATAGGCACGCCCCACAGTGGCTTGGAAGCATCGGGACCATCTGCGTCCATAGCTTGGGCCTGAACCATTGCTTCGTCGCCCAAAACCGTGAGCAACGCTTTGACTTTTGGCTCGGTGACCTCGATACGGGCCAGACAATCCTTGACGGCATCAGCCGCCTTCACTTCCCCGGACTGGAGCAGCGCAGCCACTTCGGTCAGGGTTTTGGTATACAGATCAGACATAATGAATCCTGAATGAAATATGTAAGTTATACGATACGCGGAACAATGAAAAACTTGCCATCCTGCTCGGGTGCATTCGAGAGCACCTCTTCGCGGGTGTAGTCTTTACGGGCCTCATCCTTGCGCAACACGGTGGTATGTTCCACTGGGCTGTACATGGGCTCCACATTATCGGTATCAAGCTCTCCGAGCTTGTCCATGTAATCGAGAATATCGCCGAGTTGTCCGGCGAAGAGTTCCAGCTTTTCCTGCGGCAGATCAAGACGCGACAGTTTCGCGATCTTGGCCACATCTTCGGGGCTGATTTTCATTAAATGACTCCTTGAATATACAAAGCCGATATCGGCTAAAAAATAGACTGTTCCTGCTTGGCCTTTTCTTCTTCAATGCGCTTTTCATACGCTTCCACGCGTTTCTCTCGACGGGCTTTGGCCCTCTCAATACGGGTGGTCATCTTGTCGGAATTGACCAACTGCTTACCGTTACGCACCGGGCTGAAAAGAAAGAGTTCCTGACTGGCAACGCCATCTTCAGTCCAGGTCAACGGAGCCATGGAAAACTCAATTTTCTGCGCCTTTTCGATGCGCTTGTTCACTGCATCAGCATTCCAGTTGGACGGTATGGCTCCGAGCTTTCCTCCAAAGTGGAGAAAGTCGTACCCCAGTGCCACCCAGAAATCAGCACCGCCGAGACCTTCGTTAGTCAAGACACGCTGCAATTCGCGGCCACCATCGCTACCGTCCCACCATGCTCCGGGACAAACAGCTAAACGGTAGTAATGTTCGTCAATATCCTTGGCATCGTCCAAGGCTCGGCTCCAAAGGCCAGGACCAAGAAAGACAAGTTGATCGCCTTCGTAAAAAAAGAAATTGGGCAACAAAGTCTGGGCCTGACTCCATCCATCCGGCACAAAGACTGCGCCAAAATCAGGCTGTTCTAACGGTACATCCTTATTCTCACTGAAATCGTCCGGCACGTTGAGCAATTTGCCTACACGTTTGCCCCACTGTTTCAGGTTGCGCGACGGATAGGACTGCATACCTTTAATCCGTGCGCCCATTGGAGCAGCTTCCCGATAGAAGGTTTCAGCCATGGTGCGGCCAAATTTTTCTTCAGGGTAAAAAATGGCAAGATCCTTGATCTTCAATTCGTCCACGGCCAAACGAACCAGGCTACGCACCTCGTCGTTGCGGCTGGTAAAGAACCGCCAAGCATCCTTACCCTCAGTCTTATCTCCAAGAGAGGAAAGGAAAGTGAAAAAGGCTCGCTGATCAAGAATGCGCTCTCCCGGCTCACCCAATTCATACAACTTTTTAAATGCACTCACTCGCAAAGGACCACCAACCACAGTGTAGTGACTCGGCAGTGCGGCGAGGCGAGCTTCCCAACCGGGAACCTCGGTGTTGATAACGCGTAAGTCGATATCTGTGCCTTCCTGAGCCAAACGCCACTGGGCCAAACCGGCACCGCGCAAAATCTTCACGCCCACCTTGGCGTAAGGCCCGGTAACAGGCAAAGCCAGAGCTATGCCGATACGGGGCAGGCCATATTTGGCTTCCAATTCCGCAAGCTGAGTCTCAAGCGGTACACGATCGACAAGTTCACCATTGGCAGCAAAGGAGCGCAAGGAACGCCACACGGTGGACCATGCTTCCGGATTATCAGCCTGACGAGCGCCATATTCAAAACCCACCATTACGTAGGGAAAACGCCACTGATTGTCTGCGTTCAATGCATGCGCATAACCGGCAAGGTCAACGTCGTCCAACTCTCGAACCTGAGCGAGAACATCCTGCTCCAACTCGGCACGCCCCGCTACATCCGGAGCTTGCCCATAAAAAACATCCAACACTGCAAGAGATTGATCAAAGTCTTCTCGGCTCTTGAAGTAATAGCTGTACCAAAGGGCTACCTCACGCCGGGTTTCCCACGGCACCTGTGAATTGCCTTCCAACCACCCAAGATGATTGACCAAACGCTCATGCTTGCCAAGAGCAGCCATGGTATTGAGGTATGTACGTTCCCAGACCGGGCTTTCAAGTGCCTCGGTACGCATGTTCGCCCAATCTTCAAGGGTGATCCGAGCCTGATGAAAATGACCGTTCTCGTAAGACGATTCTGCCAGCTTGGGATAGATAGCCAGAATCTGCGCATCCGTGAGATCTTTTCGTTCCAGAGCCTTGGTATAATACAACTCGGCTGTCTCGAAACGGCGGGCCTCCCAAGCGGCCTCGGCTTCCAGGATCAGGTTGGGCGTTGAAAGCGTCTCCACTGACTGGGAAGCGATTTTCTTGGGGCCACAGCCCCAGGTCGCCATGAGAAGCATGACTGTGAGGACGGTAAATAGAGTAATCTTAGAAAAATATGTGCGACGCATGGTGTATCCCATTGCAGTTTATTCTAGCAGCCAAATAAAAACCCGGCCCGTGAAATACGGGCCGGGTAATCTATACTTGTCTTGGGCTGCTAACGCAAGCTCTGCGCAACTACTTTACTTCAGTGTAATCGGCATCAACGACATCATCGTCGTCCTTGGCTGCGCCTGCATCTTCGGCGGCTCCGGCAGCGCCTGCGGCACCTGCACCCATGTCGGGGCCAGCGCCACCTTCGGCGGACTGCTGTGCGTAAAGCTGCTCAGCAAGCTTGTGGGAAGACTGGGCCAGCTCTTCAGTCTTGGCCTTGATATCTTCCACATCGTCGGCTTCCAAAGCTTTCTTCAAAGCCTCGATCTTGCCTTCGATGTCAGCTTTCAGTTCTGCATCTACCTTGTCGCCGAGGTCACGCATGGACTTTTCGGAGGTGTAGATGAGGGTGTCAGCCTGGTTGCGGGTCTCAATGAGCTCCTGCTTTGCCTTATCATCATCAGCATGCGCTTCGGCATCCTTGACCATCTGATCGATTTCGTCATCGGACAAACCGGAGGACGCAGTGATCTGGATGGACTGTTCACGGCCAGTGCCAAGGTCCTTGGCGTTGACGTGGACGATACCGTTGGCATCAATGTCAAAGGAGACTTCGACCTGCGGTACGCCACGCGGTGCCGGCGGAATTCCAGTCAGCTCGAAGTTGCCGAGCAATTTGTTATCTGCGGACATCGGACGCTCACCCTGGAAGCAGCGGATGGACACGGAAGGCTGATTATCGGCAGCCGTGGTGAACACCTGAGACTTCTTGGTCGGGATAGTGGTGTTGCGATCGATGAGACGGGTCATGACGCCACCCATGGTTTCGATACCAAGGGAAAGCGGGGTCACATCGAGAAGCAGCACGTCCTTGACGTCACCGGCCAGGATACCGCCCTGAATGGCAGCGCCCATGGCAACGACTTCGTCCGGGTTCACGGAGCGGTTGGGCTCCTTGCCGAAGAAGGACTTAACCTTCTCCTGAACCAGAGGCATACGGGTCATACCACCGACGAGGATGACTTCATCAATGTCGGATGCGGCGAGACCAGCGTCTGCCAAAGCCTTCTTACACGGTCCGACAGTACGGTCGACCAGATCTTCGACGAGCTTTTCGAGCTTGCCTCGGCTGATCTTGACCATCATGTGCTTGGGACCATTCTGGTCGGCAGTGATGAACGGCAGGTTGACCTCGGATTCCATGGAGCTGGAGAGCTCATGCTTGGCTTTTTCAGCAGCTTCCTTAAGACGCTGCAGAGCCATGCGGTCAGTGGCAAGGTCAATGCCATTTTCTTTTTTGAATTCATCTACAAGATATTCGATGATGCGGTGGTCGAAATCTTCGCCGCCAAGGAAGGTGTCGCCATTGGTGGCGCGTACTTCCACGACGTTGTCGCCCACTTCCAGGATGGAGATATCAAATGTACCACCACCGAGGTCGAAAACCGCAATCTTTTCGTTTGCTTTCTTATCAAAGCCATAAGCCAGTGATGCGGCAGTAGGTTCGTTGATAATGCGCTTCACTTCCAAGCCGGCAATCTTACCAGCATCCTTAGTAGCCTGACGCTGGGAGTCGTTGAAGTAAGCCGGGACAGTGATGACTGCTTCGGTAACTTCTTCGCCCAGATAAATCTCGGCATCTTTTTTCAGCTTCTGCAGCATCATTGCGGAGACTTCTGGCGGAGAATATTTCTTACCACCGATCTCTACCCATGCGTCATTACCGTTACCGGCAACGATATCGTAGGGGCAATGCTTCTTCCACTTCTTGACTTCCGGAGTGTCAACGTTGCGGCCCATGAGGCGCTTGATTGCGAAGACTGTCTTTTCCGGATTGGTGACAGACTGACGTTTTGCGATATCGCCCACCAGGCGTTCTTTGTCGGTAAATGCAACCACTGACGGTGTAGTACGGCCGCCTTCGGGGTTGGTTACACACTTCGGGTCTTTGCCTTCCATGACGTAGACACAAGAATTGGTGGTTCCGAGGTCGATCCCTATGATCTTACCCATGAGTGAATCCTCCTGATCTTCTAATGAAAATTATAATTTCAGCGTTTAATTTCTAGTTCTTTCTTCAATAATCACACGATCCGGCTTGTAAAGGGACCGGAACGTAAAAAATTCATCTAAGCCTTATTGACCATGACCTTGGCAGGCCTGAGCAGGCGGCCTTTAAGGACATAACCACGCTGCACAATCTGGGCAATCTGGTTATCACCAAGATCCGCCTCATCGGCGGTGCCAACAGCCTCGTGAAATTCCGGGTTAAACTCAGCGCCGCGTCCAGCTTCCACGGCTTCAAGACCATGGGACTTCACAGCATCCAGGAACAGCTTGCGGGTCATATCCACGCCGACTACAAAGTTCTGACAAGCAGCGTCCAAGCCCTCGGTGTGCCCCAGGGCGAGATCGAGATTATCCAGAATAGGCAGCAGGTCAGCCAGTACGGACTCGCCTGCATACTTCTTCATCTCCTCAGCTTCACGAAGAAGACGCTTCTTCACGTTCTCCGAATCAGCCAGAGCGCGCAGACGTAGGCCTTCCGCTTCCTTGAACACATCACATTCAGGACAGACTGACTCACGACACAGAGCGTTGAGCTCTTCTTGACTCAGAGAGACTTCGGCAGCCTCTTCAACTTCATCGGTGGTATCGAGAACAGGTTCTTCCTGCTCTACATTACCGGAGAGTTTGCCGCCTTCATCGTACAGCCCGTTGATGGGAACTTCAGTATTGTTTTTCTTCGCCATTGAATCCATTTCCTTACAGCGCTTTATTTTCGTGAAAAAACCCCGCCGCTAGCGAGGCTTGTTGCAAAAGTAAGCATGCCGAAAAGGTTGTCAATGGAATGAAAAAAGAAATGAGTAAAAATGATGTAATGGGAAGGCTTGAGAAATTGTCAGGCCTCCATTTCAAGCAGCATCAAGCGACTCCAACCGACTCCAGCATATCTCGCAGACCAGGATAGGCAGGCTCCCGCTCCTTGATATGCAACAAACACTCTGCAGCGTGGCGCTTCCTGTTGGCCTTGAGATAAATCTCTGCCATGTGAAAAGCGAGAGAGCATTTGCCATGATACAATTGGGGATTGATGACCAGCGCGCAATCAAGCTTTTCTGCAGATTGGATGAACTTGTCACCTTCGGCAAAGGCGAGTGCTATGTTGTACTGGATATTCTCGTCCTTAGGCGAATGCTTGGCCGCTTCGTCATAGGCCTCGATAGCTTCCATCCACAACCCCTGCTTCCGCAAGGAGATACCGAGACGATTATATATAGTCATGGCCATGCCTGACTTGGAGGACTTCACAAACTCCAATCCCTGACGATAATACTTGGCCGCCATTTTGGGATCATACTTTGCAGCCATCTCTGCGATGTCGATAGCCATTTCGCCCACCACCGCCAAGGCTTCGTTCTTGGCCGAGGAAATAGCGGAATCAAAAAATTTCTCTGCAGCCTTCGCGTCACCATGGTCAAAATGCAATTCCGCGATCTTGAGCTTGCGGTTGCTATTAAGTGGTGACAGCTTGTCGAGCTTGGTCAAATACTTGAGAACTTCGGTCTTGTTGTTGTCTTCAGCGTGAATCATGACAATTTTCTGGAGCGGCTCCAGGAAATTCTGAGAATTCTTTTCGGCCTTGACGTAAGCGCCCAAAGCCTCTTCGCGCTTTTTCATCCCCTTCTTGGCGTCACCATACACAACCATTGCCGCTGCATTTTTGGGCCATCGCTCCAAAACATGTTCAACAACATCAAGAGCCTCTTCAAAACGATTGGCAATGATGTGCTCGCGCCCTTCCTTCACCATGACATCCGCTTCGCATTGTGGCCGAAGCATAAAAGCGATCTTGGTGATAATGGAATTAATGCTAGCCGGTTTCTTGAGGAAGGAATCCGCGCCATCTTCAAAGAACTGGAAAAGACGATCCTTGCTCATTTCCCTGGAAAGAATGGCAACCCGTACTTCTTCTTTAAAAGAAGCACGAACGAAGCGCAGAAAAGAGAGAGTCAACTCTGAGTTCAGGGAGTATTCAAGGAATATGCAGGGAGTAATTTTTTTATCATGGAAATATTGCACCAACTCGGTGGCGCGCTTCAAATCTGAAACGTTCTGAACGTATTCATTTTCGATTTCAAGATCATGAACAATAGCCTGCCGGAAAGTCTGGAAAAACATCCGGTCTCTGGAAACCACGATGAAGACACCTGGCTCATCCACGAAATCGTAGATAATGCCACGGTATCTGTTGGTCACCTCATCATCCGTGCGAACCACATACAAGGATTTCATCTCGGACTTCTTCTTGGCCTCGAGTTCCTTGAGCTCCGTCTCACACGCCTTGATCACGTAAAGACTCTTATTATTTCTCTTTCTCTTTCGCATAATTTTCAGCATTCACATTATGTAAGTATCGGAAGCTTGATATATCACAAACAGGTTCCGCCGCAAACAGGGAAGCACTATAATTAGGTTTTTTTCCCCCTACTATGACCCCATTTCGGGAAATAGTCCCACGAAGTTTCAAGACAGCAACCAATATATCTGTTTTACAGACAAAAACTACCATTCTCATATATCAATCTAGGCTCACCAGATTTGAGCCAGGCAGTCACTCGCTTGGGCTGGGTGTTGACCAGATCCCAGTGCATACTTGAGGCGTTGAAGCCCAATTCGTACTGCATTTCCGGCGTCAGAAGTTCATGCGGGCCGCTAAAACTTTCCAAAACAGAACCACCCAAAGCAATATGACAATTGCCATTATCACCGCCAAAGTTCTCGTCCAGCAACGTATGCGCCATGAACTTATCAACCCGCGAGAACCGCTTATCAGTCAAGGAGAACTCGCCCACGCGACGTGCTCCTGAATCGGAATACATCTGATTTTGCAAAAAGACTTCACCGCGCCCAGCTTCCACTCTAGCGGCAATACCATCGGAAAAATCGAGAGACGCGCCAAGCACCAGATGGCCGTATCGCAACGAAGGCTGGTCGGCATAGTACGTCCCTTCCACTCCCCGCGCATCCGGTGCAAAATAGATTTCATACCCCGGAATATTGGTGCCGTTCACGCCAACAAAGCGCCTATTCTCACCCACGGGTACCTTCAGATTCACATCTTCGGACTCAACGCGCAGGCTTTTGATTTCCATACCAGTCAGCCAGTCGCATATCTCGCCCGCCTCACGTTTCAAGCGCCTCCACTCCTTGAGCGGGCTCGGCATATTCAGCCAGCAAGCGCGTTTAAGGGCATAAGCATACTCTTCGAGAGTCATGTCGGATGCTTCGGCTAAAGCCTGTGTCGGATAGATACAAGTAGTCCACCCCAAAGTACCAGCATACTTACGCCGCTCCAATATCTGACGATTGAGAGAATCAGCCCGACGCGCTTCTTCAATAGTGCGTGGATCAACGGTCTGTAGGTGGGTCAAGTCCTCGGGCGCGAGAATATTGATGATGCCGGCAGCCTGGGAGTACATCTCAGATACGCCAGGCGGTTGAAACAAAAGTTGTCCATAACTAGAATTAAGATACCGCTCCACTTCCATATAGGGCGTAGGAGATGCAATGGGGACAGGCATGAGATGGGCATCCATGAGGCAGGAATAGACGGCTTCGGCCAAAGCCAAGCCAGGAATGTCGAACCGAATGAGAACCACGTCCCGATTTTTGAGCGGCTCCGTGCGCGTCTCATTCAAAGCCCACAGCAGGACCTCGGCATAATTCTCAAGATCAACACTATCAAACAAGGACACCATCACTCCTTTACGCTACACCGAGCACCAATGCACAGCATGCTAAACGATACACCCTCTACACCTAAGAGGTAAAGGATTTCCTATCTAATCAACCGCTTTGACATCCCCTTTTCATGGCCGTACAATAAAGCCATGCCTGTATTATCCACACCCGACTACTGCCCACCACTGCTCTTTCGAGGCAGCAATTTCGCCACTCTGTACCCTTCCTTGTTCCGCACGACACCCAACCATTCCGTGCCCGCTCGGGAGCGGATTGAAACCCCGGACGGCGACTATCTGGACATAGATCGGCACAGCAATGGAACCCTCCGTTCCAAACGACTCGCCATCATCAGCCATGGCTTGGAAGGTAATGCCCGCAAAAAATACACGCTGGGCATGGCGAACATGGCACTCTCGCTCGGCTTCGACGCCGTCTGCTGGGATCAACGAGGAGCAGGGAAGAAGCCCAACCGTAAACTGCGCTCCTACCACTCTGGCGAAACCACCGACCTGCACACTGTCATCACCCACTGCCTCAAGAGTGGATATGCGGAGGTCGCTCTCATCGGTTTTTCCATGGGCGGCAATCAAATACTGAAATATCTTGGTGAAGACCCCAAACGTGTACCGCAGCAGGTCAAGACAGCCGTCACGTTTTCCGTGCCGTGCGATCTCTCGGCCACAGAAAGAGTCATAGCCCTGCCCTCGCGACACATTTATTTCCAATATTTTATGAAAGGACTGCGGGAAAAGGTACGCAGCAAGGCAGAAATTTTCCCAGGAAAAGTGAATGCAAGCGACTTGAAAAAAGTACGCAACTTACGAGATTTCGACGACATGTTCACCGCACCCAACAACGGGTTCAGGGATGCTGATGACTACTACACCAAGTCGAGCAGTCTGCAATTTCTGCCCAGGATCGCGATACCGACTTTGCTGATCCAGGCGCAAAATGATCCATTCCTGGCTGCGGAGTGTTTTCCTATAACCGAAGCTCAAGACAACCAAAATATGTATTTGGAGATGCCCAAATATGGCGGGCATGTAGGCTTTCATCTACCAGGTAGAGAAAACATATACTGGTCGGAAAAACGAGCAGCTCAATTCCTCAAGACATCACTTTGCTAAACAGCCCAGATTCTCGGACATCAGACATAATGCTACTCGGCTTGTTTCCCTGCCATAAAACGCATGACAAGCAGTGTAACCAAAGGAATGGATGCGCCCACGAGAGCAAGAGTGCCGAGCACCAATCCCTTGTTAGGCCATTCAAGAGAGATCAATTCCATGGACATGGCACCTATGAAAAACATTTCAAAAGTCATGATGCCCGAGGCTGCTCCAATGTCTTTGTCCACCTGATCCAGAATCATTGAATTGGAAACAGGACGCGAAAAGCCCACAGCAAAAGTGATGCATGCCATGGGTAGAGCCACGGCCAGTGGCGAATTGCCACCCAGAAAGTGCAGGAGCAAGCCCGCCATGAATATTACGATGAGTGAAAAATAGAGGATATGCATGGATTTGACCGAGCCGCTCAAGCGGGTGCACAGGAACGAGCCAGACATAAAGCCCACTGCATTCATGGCGAAAAAGACACCGAACTTTTGCTCGGACATACCAAAACCATTGATATAAATATCAGTGGACCCCGCAATGAATCCAAAGTGGGGCAAAACCATAAGAGCGAAAGCCAGGGCCATGACCGAGAATCGCCAATTTTGCAGCACAGCCACATATCGGCCCGCCACAGACAAGGCTCCGCCCTTGGTGAATTCCGAAAGCGGCTCTTTTAAGCGGTACACACCATACAGCCCGACCAGCGCAACGCACGCCTGAATCGCGAATATCCAACGCCAGGAAGCCACCTTCATGACCAGACCACCCAAAGAAGGCGCGAGCATCGGGCAAAAGGCCATGATCACGCCGATGTATGCGAGAACCTTCTGCCGTGCGAGCCCATCATAAAGATCCTTGGATAAAGCCAGTGACAAAGAAGAAGCCGCAGCCGCGCCTGCTCCCTGGATGCCCCGCGCTACCAAAAGCATGGTTATATTATCCGCCATACCACACAAAGCACTGCCCAGAATGAAAAGCAGAATTCCCCCGATTAGCACAGGGCGTCGTCCGAATCTGTCGGAAAGAGGGCCATGAATGAGCAGGCAAGCACTAAAGGAAATGATAAACACAACCAGAGACCGATTAACCACACCAAAAGGCACGCCCCACGTCTCCTGCAACGCCGGAATAGCGGGCAGATACATATCAATGGAAAGCGGGGGAAAAGCCGCAAGTAGGGAAAGAAGTATCAAGTTAGGCATGTAAATAATGGAGTCGTCAGCGTTGCAATAAATGTTGAAGGCGCAACATTCTTGAACTCACCCCAAAAGTCAAGTTGGGAAGGATAGAGCAAGGTAGACAGACTGCTACGACAATTTCTTTCTACCGCCAAAAAACACAAGACTCAAACCACTGATCAACACAGCAACGCATACAATAAGTCCCACTTTCAACGACTTGGAAATAGTCGCGTCCGGCACATACCAAACATTGAGGATCCTCTCTCTTGTCTCTTCATCAATACACTGCATTCCCCAATTAACCACCTCCAACAGTTCTCGATCGCCCTTCTTGACAGCTGCGTGATAGTATTGGCTCTGAATGACATCTACCGATTTGAAATCACGAAGCTTTCCAAGCTCCCCCAGTATATAAAATACGGTAGGCGTGTCACATACTATAGCATCTGTTTCGCCCTTACTAAATCCAATAACAGCTTGCCGAGCCGTAGGATACGACACAAGAACGGCCCCCGAAGAGCTGCTACGCAGACTCTCCTGCGAAGCCCCCTTCTCCAAAACAGCCACGCGTATGCCGCCTAACTGGTCCTGCCTTTCTATCCAGCTATCATTACGAACAAAAAGAGAGATTGAAGTTTTATAAAGGCTCTCGCCATAATCAAGAAACTTCTTTCTCTCATCCGTAACATAGAGTCCCGAATGAATGTTGCATTCTCCTTCAGAGACACAGAGAAGCATTTCATCCCAATTGCCGACCTTAAACCGGACAGGAACGCCTGTCTCATCTGACCATTGACGCCAAAAATCAATATGAACACCTTTGGGCTGACCATTCAGACCAAGAAAAGACATAGGCGGCAAATGGGAGGGAGCAGCAACGACTACGCCGGATGCATATTTGTCTGGCACATTATAGGCTTGGGCTGGCTCCAACTGAAGCAAGCAAGACAAAAGAATAAAGAGGAAGATAAATACCTTCATAATCACAGTATCCAGATTCATCATAATACAATCAATCCCGATTAATCTTGTGTCTGCCGCCTATCAACAAATAAAGCAAGCCACTCAACAACAAAAGGACAGCAAAACCAAGCCCGAGCTTGAGGGTCATGGATATAGAAGAATCAGGCACATACCAAACGTTGAGGATCGTATCCATCTCCTTTTTATCGATCATACTCATCCCTTCATTGATGACAGCCAACAATTCGGAGTTGCCTTTTTTCACGGCTATATGGAGAGCCTTTTCATAGATCGGTATTTCCCGCAGCAAACTCCGATCCACACCCAGCTTGCCGAGTCGGTACAACATCACATGCTGATCTGCGAGAACAGCATCAACTTCACCCGCCACAAAGGCTTCGACCTCATCTTTGACCGATGAATAATACTTCAATTTAACATTAGGATAGCGTGTTCGGATTATTTCCTGAGATGAACCTTTTTCCATAACGCCAACCACATGGTCACCAATGGAATCCAATCCGCGGATATTGGAATCCCTCCTGACAGCAAGCATGCCAAGCACGGAAAAAGTCGGCCCTGTAAAGTCCAAGTATTCTTCTCGCTCCGGAGTTATATACAAGCCACCATGGACATCGCACTCACCACTTTTCACTAACTCAAGCGTTTCTTTCCAAGTGGTAAGTCGGAAACTGACAGGTATTCCTGTCTCCTGTGACCATTTTTTCCAGTAATCAATGACAAACCCCTTGGGTTCGCCATTAACGCCCAGAAATGACATGGGGGCCAGTTTGTCAGATTCGGTAATGACAATACCATCTATGAACTTTTCCTTGTCCAAGCAAAATCCGCTGGAGGGGAAGAGCATCAGGGACGCCAAGGCCAGCAACAAAAAAGAAGAGGGTATATTCATACCCCCCTCCTTATCACTATCATTATAATTAGTCAGTTATATAAAAGCCAGAGCTCCATCTTTTTCATCAACCTTCACGGTGTCCCCTTCTACCAAATCGCCGCCAATGAGCAGCTTGGCCAACGGGGTTTCCAAATGGGCCTGAATATATCGATGCAGCGGTCGCGCACCAAAGTTCGGGTCATATGCGGCCCTGGCGATGAACGCTTTGGCCTCGTCAGTGAGGACCAATTCAATCTTGCGGTCTTCCAGACGTCCTTTAAGGCCATCCACCAACAGATCAATGATCTTAACCAACTGATCTGGCACCAACGGGTGAAACATAACAGTCTCGTCCACACGATTAAGGAATTCTGGGCGGAAGTGGTGACGCAAGACATCCATGACCAGATCTTCCACACCTTCCTTGAACTCACCGGACTTATCGATGCCGTCGAGCATGAACTCCGCACCGAGGTTACTCGTCATGATCACGATGGTATTCTTGAAGTCCACGGTTCGCCCCTGTGAATCGGTCAGACGACCGTCATCCAGGATTTGCAGTAGCACGTTGAAAACATCGTGATGCGCCTTTTCGATCTCGTCAAACAGGACCACGGAATACGGCTTACGACGAACAGCTTCGGTAAGCTGGCCGCCCTCATCGTACCCAATGTACCCCGGAGGCGCACCGATGAGACGGGCTACAGTGTGCTTCTCCATGTACTCGGACATGTCGATACGCACCATATTGCCCTCAGAGTCGAACAAAGAGGACGCAAGCGTCTTACATAGCTCGGTCTTACCCACACCTGTGGGACCGAGAAAGATAAACGAACCGATGGGCCTGGACGGGTCTTTCAGTCCGGCACGGGCGCGCAATACAGCGTCAGCCACAGCCTGGACAGCTTCATCCTGACCAATAACGCGCTCATGCAACACTTCACCCAGCTTAAGGAGCTTTTCCCGCTCCCCTTCCATGAGTCTGGACACGGGGATGCCGGTCCACTTGGCAATGATCTGAGCCACATCATCCGGGCCGACCTCTTCCTTGACCATGCGCTGCGTGTCACCAGTTTCCAGAGCTTCGTTGCGATCGTTTAGATCCTTCTCCAGAGTGGCAAGCTTTCCATACTCCAATTCCGCTGCCCGGTTGTAGTCGTGAATGCGCTTGGCTTCCTCGATCTCCCGACGAGCGGTTTCAATTTCTTCTTTCAGGGAACGAAGGTGCTCAATGGAGCCCTTCTCGTTTTCCCACTGAGCCAGGAGTGCTGCCTGCTTTTCCTTGAGATCAACAAGATCCTTTTCCAGCTTGGAGAGACGTTCCTTGGAAGCGGCATCCGTCTCCCGCTTAAGGGCCTCGCGCTCAATTTCGAGCTGCATAATCTGACGATTGGCTTTGTCCAACTCATAAGGCTGTGAATCTATCTCCGTGCGAATCAGAGCCGCAGCCTCATCAATGAGGTCAATGGCCTTATCCGGGAGTTGCCGATCCGCAATATACCTATTGGACAGCACAGCGGCCTCGACCACTGCTCCGTCGGAAATACGCACGCCGTGGTGCACTTCAAAGCGTTCGCGCAAACCGCGCAGGATGGAGATAGTGTCCTCAACGGACGGCTCTTCCACCATAATAGTCTGGAAGCGACGTTCGAGAGCCGGGTCCTTTTCAATATACTTTCGGTATTCGTCCACAGTGGTGGCACCGATGCAATGCAATTCGCCTCGCGCCAGCATGGGCTTCAAGATATTGCCCGCGTCCATGGCGCCATCGGTCTTGCCCGCCCCTACAATCGTGTGCAGCTCATCAATGAACATGATAATCTGTCCAGCGGATTCCTGCACTTCCTTGAGTACGGCTTTAAGGCGTTCCTCAAATTCACCGCGGTATTTGGCCCCTGCAATCAGAGCGGACATATCAAGCGAGAAGACAGTCTTGTCTTTCAATCCTTCGGGCACATCCTGAGCAACGATACGCTGGGCAAGTCCCTCGGCAATGGCTGTCTTGCCAACGCCAGCCTCACCGATAAGCACAGGGTTGTTCTTGGTGCGTCGAGATAAAATACGGATAACGCGACGAATTTCGCTGTCTCGGCCGATGACCGGATCAAGCTTGCCGGACTTGGCTTCTTCTACCAGATCACGGCCATATTTTTTGAGAGAATCATAGGTGGCCTCGGGGTTATCCGAAGTCACACGCTGCTTGCCACGCACATCAGTAAGCGCTTCAAGCACCTTGTTCTTATCCAAAGAGAACTGCTTGTTCACGCGCCCCACACCTGTAGACGGCGATTCGTCCATAAGAGTGAGGAAGACGTGTTCCACGGACACAAACTCATCTTTCATGCGCTTGGCCTGATCGTCGGCAGCCACCAAGACTTTTTGAAGACGCGGCGTCACCAGAATCTGGTCAGGCCGCGCACCCGGTCCAGAGACCCTGGGCAGCTTGGCGATCTCGGCATCTATAGCGCCAAGATACTTGTCAGAGGGCACGCCAAGCTTGCGCAGGATCTGAGGCACAAGCCCCTGTTCCTGCGCCACAAGTGCGCGCAAAAGATGTTCGGAATCAATTTGTTGATGGCCGCTTCGAATGGCAAGATTCTGTGCTTCGGAAACGGCGTCCTGAGTTTTTTTGGTAAAGGTATTCGGGTCCATTACAAACCTCCTTAAGCGGTATTTCTATTAAACCAAACGCTTAAGCTCTTCGACTTCCTTCTCCAGTTCTTCCACTCGTTCAAGAAGATCCACCACGATGGAACCAGAGTTGAACGACATGTCCAGATCATTTACCAGCCGCATGAGCTTATGGATTCGATACACGTCACGCAAACGGAAGAGATATTCTTCCGCACTGGTCTTTTGCGGGTTGATCCAACCCAATTCAATGAGTTCAGCCACTTCACCGGGCTGAATCTCGGTCAATTCCACTAGTTGCGCCCAAGCCACTAATTCACTCCGCTCCGGCAGATTAAGGCCGGGCAGTTGCATCATCATTTCTCTCAAACGGTTATGCGTCATGACTGGCTAAAACTCCCTGGGCTTGAAATTTGAAGTCTCCTGCAACTTCTCCCACAGATCCCGTTCCTCAGCCGTGAGGATATCCGGCACCTGAATGAGAATACGCACGAACTGATCTCCGCGCTTACTTGCAGGACCGAGGCCCTTGCCCTTGATCCGCAGCTTCTTGCCCGATCCCATACCTGGTGGAATGCGCATTTCAACAGCACCATCCAGAGTCGGGATTCGTATTGAAGCACCGAGCGCTGCTTCCCACGGAGCCAAATGCAGATCGAGAATAACGTCTGAATCCGACACCTTGAACATGGGGTGCGGCATCAGCTTGATCTTGAGATATAGATCGCCTTTGGAGCCGCCAGCCATTCCAGGATTGCCCTGGTTGGCAAGACGAACCTTCTGGCCATCCTTGATGCCCGGAGGCACATTGACTTCCAAAGTCTTGGTAGTCATCCGAGGGATGCCTTCTGGCCCGGTCACCTGCTCTTGCAGTGTGATGGACTTGCTGCCCCCACGAAAGGCTTCATCCAGGGTCAATTCATATGTGGCCTCAGAGTCAGAGCCACGACGTGGACGTTGCTGATAGCCTCCGCCACCACCAAAGCCGCCACCGCCAAAACCGCCCTGCTGAAAGCCACTACGAAAACCACCGCCGGGGCCGCCAGGACCACCGGGACCGCCGCCACCAAAAATGGTTTCAAAAAAATCGGAGAAATCAGCTCCGCCACCACCGAAACCACCGCCACCAAAATTGGCATTCTCATAACCCGGCGGGGGCTGGAAATTCTGTCCGTGCTCCCAATTGGAGCCAAACTGGTCATAGAGCTTGCGCTTCTTTCCGTCCTTGAGCACCTCGTAAGCCTCATTGATTTCCTTGAACTTGGTTTCAGCTGCCGAGTTGTTAGGATTGAGGTCAGGATGATATTTGCGGGCCAGCTTTTTGAAGGCCTTGGAAATATCCTCCTTGGAGGCGGATCGGGATACGCCTAGAAGCTTATAATAATCTTTATATTCCATTGACTGCGCGTTCCTTTCACGTTGCACAATTCGTGTATCGATTCCAAACTCTAAAGTAATTCATCCAGAACGCCTGTCAAGACGCTCGAACCAAATGGAGTTATATTTTTTCCACAGGCTTTTCCACAGCCAAATAATACGAGATGAATTCGAAGAGCAACGAACATGGCGGATACTATGCCCGAAGTGAGCGACTTAGGCCAGAACAAGCCTTTTGAGGAAACAGAGGATTTGATTAACGACGGCTTTTCAGGAAGCGGAAGCCAAGGCTTCCTTTCCCACGCCCGGCCTACAGTAACCGTTGTTAAGAGCATTCACCAAGTCTTCGCGGCTGGCAATATCAACGGTAAAGTGAGTAGGGAATCGCCCCAGTTCGTCAAAGGAATGAGCATCAGACCCTGCGGTGCACGGCTTACAGTTCAACTGAGCCAACTGCGCGGCCAGATCATCCTCGGCATCGGTATTTCGGCCATTAACTACTTCTATGGCTGCCAACCTGCAATCGCCCAGCACAGAAACATCGGAGGGCCTCCACCCACGAAACGGGTGCGCAGCCACTACAGCGCCACCCACCTGATGCACGGCCAAGAAAACATCCGGTGCGTCCAACCCCGGCACTAACGACTCAACATTGCCATAACACAGGAAGTCTCCTTGCGGAGTGGTGTATTCCATACCCACAAGGACGAGTAATCCATCGGACTGGAAACCTTCGTCAATTTGTGCCAAGACGTTCGTAGTGTCGTGATCAGTTATACACACTCCGTCCAGCCCCAATCTTTTTGCACGGGCAATGATCTCCGAGACAGGCATGACGCTGCACTGAGAATTATCGGAATGAACATGTATATCGATCAACATGGAATGAGCCTCCGTGGCGATTTGATGACAAGACAGAACTATATATAAGCTCGATTTCACAGATCGACAATAGCTATACTACCATTTGGGAGAAAATTGTGCCGAAAACATGTGTTCTAATACTGTTAGATGGCCTCGGTGACCGTGCCCAGCCACTTCTCAACAATCAGACACCGCTCCAGGCAGCAGAGACACCCTTTTTGGACAAACTCGCTTCCATGGGCTCGACTGGTCTTTTTCACGCAGGAAAACTCGGCCAGCCACTGCCCAGTGAAAATGCCCACTTTGCCATGTTCGGTTCTCCCAAAAACGAATTTCCCGGACGCGGCCCCCTTGAGGCTCTCGGTGCAGGCGTGGAACTCGGCGACAATGACATCGCCATACTCGCCCACTTCACTTCGGTGTTAACCACCTTGGAACAACAGCTCGTCCTCAAATATGACCGCATTTGCGGTACGCCTGAAGAGATCGATGCTCTTTATGCTGCCGTGGAATCCTATGAAAAGGATGGCGTTTCCATAAAACTGCATAAGACAGGCGGTATGTTTTCCGTGCTGACCATGTCTGGTGACGTCTCGCCGCACATCACGGATTCCAACCCCATGATTGATGGCCGTTTCATTTCCGCAGTTCGACCACTCGCCACCCACGCCAGTGATCCTGCAGCCATACGCACAGCCAAAGTCTTGACCGACTACATACGCTGGGCGCATTTCCAACTCAGCCGCGAGGCTCAAAACCAATTGCGCGTCAGACAAACCCTCCCCCCCATCAACGGAATAGTCACCCAACGTGCAGGGAAACTCTGTGACCGAGTAACCTTGCGCAATCGTTACGGCCTGCATGGTCTATCCATTGCCAGCGGCCATATGTACAAGGGGTTAGCCACATTCCTTGGTATGGAATATCACCAGGTGCGCGACACCCGAGACGTAGAGAAAGACATAGCCGAGCGTATAGATGTCGCCGCCGCCATGGTAAATAAATACGATTTCATCCATGTGCACACCAAAGCGCCGGACAAGGCCGCACACACCAAATCCCCCAAAGCCAAAGTGAAAACCATTGAAGCTCTGGACAGAGGTTTGGCCGCTTCCGTGGAACCACTCCTTGATAATGAAGACGTGCTGCTGGTTGTCACAGCCGACCACTCCACTCCGAGCAGCGGCCCTCTTATCCACTCCGGTGAACCAGTTCCCATCATGTTCGTAGGTGAGGGTGTACGGCGGGACAATGTGACTCAATTTGATGAGATTTCCACCCCCGGCGGCGCACTTTCCTGCTTACGTGGCGATGAAATGATACACATGGTCCTCAACCATCTGGACCGCGCACGCCTTGGCGGCATCCATGATTCGCCTCATGCACAGGAATTCTGGCCCGGGGACTACGATCCGTTCATCCTCGCTCCAGTGAATGATTAAGAAATGAGCCATCGCGCAGGACTCATTCACGGTCGCTTCCAGGTGCTCCACAATGACCATCTGGTCTATCTGCTTGCGGGCAAAGAACGATGTGACCACCTCATCATCGGCGTCACCAATCCCTCTATGGAGTTGACAGAAACCGAGGAGTCCAATCCTGAACGGTCTGATCCGTCCAACAACCCGCTGACCTACGAAGAACGTAAAATCATGATACGTAAGGCGCTCAAAGAAGCAGGCATCAGCGCTGAAACCTTCTCGATCATACCTTTCCCCATATGCAAGCCGGAAATCCTCAAGGAGATGGCACCAAAGGAAGCAGTTTACTTCCTGACCATCTACGATGAATGGGGCCACGAAAAGCTGAAGCGGTTCGGTGCACTCGGCCTGCAAACCGAAATAATGTGGGAAAAACCTGAGTCTGAAAAAGGCATCTCCGGCAAAGATGTTCGCCACGCCATACGAGACAATAACGGCTGGCAGTCAATGGTTCCACCCGCAGTGGCAGAACTTGTGGAGAGTTGGAACCTTCAGGAACGATTGAGCGGATCTTCCAAGTCGTAATCCTTGGTTGCCGGATTATAGCAATAACGACACTGGCCCGGCCGCTTGAAAAAAGGGATAAGGCCTATTCCTGCGACAAACCCACCTACGTGAGCCCACCACGCTATCTCGCTTGCTTCCTGCACATGAGACACCACGCCTGAAACGATCTGAGCCAGAAACCAGACGCCAAGAAAGACATAGGATGGGAAACTCAGAATAAGCGGAAAGATAAGTATCGGTATCAATGTCACAACCCTGCCATGGGGATACAATACGATATACGCCCCCATCACACCTGCCACAGCACCAGATGCGCCCACCACAGGAATCGCGGCATCCTGCTCAAAGAACATGTGCAGCCCCACAGCGGCCACCCCACATAGCAAGTAGAATAACACGAACCGCCCATGGCCGGTGACATCTTCGATATTATCTCCGAATATCCAAAGCATCCACATATTGAGAATAATGTGAATCCAACCCGAATGGAGGAACATGTACGTCAGAAACGGCCACCCCAAGGTCTGTGGATACCCGGCCCAAGTAGCCCATTCCGGCTCGAAAAACCGGACAGGGACTACCCCGAAGAAATGAACAAGCTGGAGAAAATCACGCGGCCCCAACATCTTGGAATAGAGAAAAACCACCACATTAAGGAATATGATGAACGAAACCGCCACCGGTTTTGAAACGCGCGGAATATTATCGCGCAGTGGAATCAAGCCTTGCTCTCCTCGTCAAACTCTTCGGCCAACTGAGGCCACAGCCCTTCGAGCCAGGACGCAAAATCCGCATTGCGTTGATCGAACCGACCTTCAGCCCATTGCCGCAAGTGGTCAGCCTCCACAGCCAACTCTTCCAATCCGGCGCTGTTTTTCAGCACGAGATCACAGGCGGCCAGTTTGTCCTTCTCAGCCCATTGCCAAGAGTCAAATACGGCCAAGGTTTCTTCATCCAGCCCGCGAAGCTTACGCAATTCACCTGTCCGCTTCTCAGGAGAGCAATCAACGCCAACCACCGCGTCCACATGACCGCGTTCATTCCAACCGTTTTCCAGCAGCAGCGGGATCTCCGCATATGCCACAGGTTCATCACGGTTCATCTTGTAAAATTCATCGCACTCATGCCGCACCATGGGATGCACCAGATCCATGATCTCACGGCGCATATTGTCCGACTTCTTCATGGCCGCAAACAGGGCAGACTTGTCCACGCTACCGTCCTCCGCAGAGAACTCTCCGCCGAAGCGCTGGCGAATCATGGCCGATCCATCACCATCCGGACCGTACAGTCGGGCTACGGATTCGTCTGCGCTGAACACTGGCTTTCCAGCTTCACGCAACGCTGCAGCCACAGAGGACTTACCACTACCGGGCATACCAACGAGGCCAACACGCAGACATTCACGAGTCAGAGCACCGAGTAACGTCTGAAAATCTTCAGGCGGCTGACGATATAATGTCACCTGCTCGCCGTTGTCAGGATGCTTGAAAGAAAGATAAAAAGCGTGGAGCATCTGGCGCGGTGCCAGCTCAGCCAACCTATCAGGTCGCCTCGACCAATCAATATTCTCCCGCGAACCATACACGCCATCCCCCAGCAAGGGATGACCGATATGAGCCATGTGCACACGAATCTGATGAGTGCGCCCTGTATGAATGCGTATAGCCACCAAGCTTGCCAGCCCGCGCGGGCCAGTCCAGAGAACGCGATAGTCAGACTTGGCGTCACGCCCGCCCTTTTCCACCACAGCCATCTTTGTCTTCTGGCTATGATGACGGCCCATGGGAGCCTCAATGACTCCGGTGGGCTGCTTGGGAACACCGTGAACTATGGCAAGGTACACCTTGCTCACTCGCCGTTCGGCAAAGTCAGAAGCGAGCGTCAGGCGGTCCGCCTCTGTCCGTACGACAGCGATAAGACCTGAGGTGTCTTTATCGAGCCGGTGCACGATGCCGGGCCGCTGGTCATCCATGCCGGAGTTTTCGGTAGCCATATCCGGGTAACGATGAAGAAGGTAATTTACCAGCGTAGCATCAGGCTCACCTGGTGCAGGATGCGTAGTCAGGCCAGCAGCCTTATCGACGACCACCACGTGCTCGTCTTCAAACACTACATCCAGAGCACCTTCCACAGGTGGTGCAGCGCTTTCACCCGGCGCGTTCTTGCCCGCCCCGATGATCAAGGTTTCACCACCCATAAGCCTGTGCTTGCCCTTGGAAACGGCTTCGCCGTCCACTGTTGCAAGACCGCCCTCGATCCACTGTTTGACCCTGCCGCGAGAAACGCCGTCGTCGGCTAATTCACGCGCCCAGAATTTATCCAACCGCATTCCCAAGTCCGTGTGACCGGCAGTCCGTTCCCAATGAGTATTTTTTTTCGTTTGCGCCATGGGTAAAGGATATACCGGGAATCATTGGAAAGTAAATTTTATTCTCAAAAAGTATACCTCCAGATCAGGAAATTGCCCCTTGACCATAGGCGAACATCAGACTAAAAAAGGTATGTTTTGCGCAATTGAAACTTTCATTAGATATTTATCATCACACCCCGCTCAAGGAGGGAATAATCCATGGCATTACACACAGTTGATCATCCGCTTATCCGACACAAAGTAGGCATCCTGCGTAAGCATGATATCTCCACCAGCCGTTTTCGTCAGCTGGCAAACGAGATCACTCGTCTTCTGACCTACGAAGCAACCAAAGATTTCGAAACCGAAAAAACCACCATTGAAGGTTGGGACGGTGAAGTCGAAGTGGATTGCATCAAAGGTAAAAAAGTCACCGTTGTTCCCATCCTGCGCGCAGGACTGGGCATGATGGACGGCGTATTCGACATGATCCCGGGTGCCAAGGCTTCCGTTGTCGGCTTCTACCGCGACGAAGAAACCCTTCAGCCGGTACAATACTATGTAAAACTTGCCAGCAACATGGCTGAGCGTACCGCTCTGATCCTCGATCCCATGCTCGCTACCGGCGGAACCCTTGAGGCCACCATTGAGTTGCTCAAGGAATCCGGCTGTACTTCCATTCGAGGCCTGTTCCTCTGCGCGGCCCCTGAAGGCGTCAAGCGTATTCTGGACAAACACCCTGACGTGGACATCTACGTTGCTTCTGTTGATGAGAAGCTCAACGACATCGGCTACATCATCCCGGGTCTCGGAGACGCGGGAGACAAGATATTCGGCACCAAGTAGGTACCAAGGCACGCTTCACAGCGTGCCTTTTTTTGGGGGCAATCAAAAAGGAGCCTGTTGGCTCCGGACTCGAAACCGCGACCATTCCCGTCGGAGGGGTCCGACACCACATCGCGGATTCGGAAAAACACAAGAGAGGAGTTGGTAAGACATGAGTGATGTACATTCCACCGAGTACAATTTCAGACCCAAAGACGCGCTACTCGGCGCGCAAATGCTTTTCGTCGCCTTTGGCGCGCTGGTACTGGTACCGATCCTGACCGGCATTGATTCCAACGTCGCATTATTCACCGCTGGTATTGGTACGCTGATCTTCCAGTTGATCACCCGAGGCAAAGTTCCCGTATTCCTGGCTTCCTCTTTCGCATTTCTGCCGCCGCTATTCGCAGCTCAGCAGGGACAATTTTCTTACCCCGCCATCATGTGTGGTCTGGTAGCTGCTGGTGTCTTCTATATGATCCTCAGCTTACTCATCCGCTTTTTTGGCTCTGACTTCCTGCACAAGATTCTCCCCCCGATCGTCACTGGCCCGGTTATCATGCTCATCGGCCTGATCCTGGCACCCGTGGCAGTCAACATGTCTCTTGGCCACAACGGCTCCATCTGGCTTGAACCTAAAATCCCGTCCATGATCGTAGCAGGCATCGCCCTTGGCACCACAGTTCTGGTCTCCCTGCTCGGTAAGAACTGGTTCAAACTCATCCCCATCCTGTGCGGTATCGGCGCAGGTTACGGCAGCGCCCTGATCATGGACGCCGTCGGCATAACCGCTTCCATGCACGCCTCCTTCCTCGGTTCCGCCGTAGAAGGTAAGGTCGCGGGCATGGGCATGGCCCCTTGGATGGACGGCAACTTCATCAGCTTTGCATCCCTCAAAGACGCCCCCTGGTTCGCCATCCCGAACTTCACAGCGCCCACCTGGGACATTGATGCAATCCTGTTCGTTCTGCCCATCGCCATTGCACCGGCCATCGAACACTTCGGTGACATCCTGGCCATCGGCTCCATCTCCGGTAAGGACTACGTCAAGGATCCCGGCATCGAAAACACCATGCTCGGTGATGGCGTTGCCACTTCCGTGGCCTGTATGCTCGGCGGCCCGCCCAACACAACGTATTCCGAAGTTTCCGGCGCTGTCGCGCTGACTCGCTCCTTCAACCCGGCCATCATGACTTGGGCCGCTATCACCGCCATCCTGCTCGCCTTTGTGGGCAAACTCGGCGGTCTGCTTGGCACCATCCCCATGCCGGTCATGGGCGGCATCATGCTGCTCCTCTTCGGCGCCATCACCGTCATTGGCCTGTCCACCCTCGTACGCAGCCAGCTTGACCTGATGCAACCCCGTAACATGATCATCATCGCCATCATCATGGTCTTCGGTCTCGGCGGCATGGTCCTTAACGTTGGTTTCACCGACCTCAAGGGCATCGGCCTCGGCGCCATCGCCGGTGTTGTGCTGAACCTGGTCCTGCCCGGTAAGGAAGAAGCCGACGTCAAGATCTAAGACACACCACACACACAGCAAAATCTAGCCCCCGGTCATCTATGATCGGGGGCTTATCTTTGTCATGCTCACTCATCTTTCACTCGACCCAAGCGGCTGAAACCGCTATCATGCCCACCATGAAACGCGATACCGTGACCGGCTTGGTCCTGACATACAATGGCGAACGAATCTTTGACCGCTGTCTGAAGTCCCTCGACTTCTGCGACGAAATTCTTGTGGTCGATTCTCAATCCTCTGACCGCACTCTGGAAATTGCCGAAAAGCATGGTGCCCGCATCATCGTCAATCCATGGCCCGGACCAGTAAAACAATTCGAACTGGCGCTGGCAGAAATCAAAACGGACTGGGTGGTCTCTCTGGATCAGGATGAATACCTGACCGAAGAATTACGCAAAAACATCATTGCCAAACTTTCCACCAATGAGCCAGTGGCCGGCTATTATACTCCTCGCAGCTCCTTTTACTTCAATCGATTCATGAAGCACTCGGGCTGGTATCCAGACTACCTCCTCCGCTTTTTCCGCGCAGGCAAGATGAATGTCACAGCCTCGGGAGCCCATTATCATTTCGACCCGATTGGCGAGACTGCAAAACTTTCCGGCGATATTCTCCATTATCCATATGAATCATTTGAACAACATATGGAAAAAATAAACTATTACGCACAGGAAGGAGCCAAATCACTCCGCGAGAAAGGACGTAAAGGAGGCCTCATACAGGCTTTGCTCCATGCCAATATGCGTTTCATCAAGCTCTACTTCATAAAGCTAGGCTTTCTGGATGGAAAAGCAGGATTCTACAACGCCATGGCCGGATACTATTACACTTTCCAGAAATACATCCGAGTTGAAGAGAATGACAAATGGGGTGGAAACTAACGAAGTCCCTGACAAAAATGTTTTCCACATTCATTCAAACATTGGTTTCCCTTCTTGATCGTTCATGATACTGATTCCTAAGTAATTATGTAACTAATATATTTGAGGAGGATCAATATGGATCTCAGCCCAGAAACCATTCAGAATCTCATTAACCAAGGCATGTACCTGCTATCAACGCATGGACTCAACATTCTTGTTGCTCTTTTAGTATTCTTCATCGGTAAGAAGGTTGCCAAAAGCTTAGCAAATCTGACTGAGAAACTACTTCGTAAATCCGATGTGGAAGAGACCTTAGCCATCTTCCTGCGCACAGTTATCTACTATTCCCTAGTCACCGCCGTGGTCATCGCAGCGCTCGGACAGACTGGAATCAACATCACCTCCTTCCTTGCAGTACTCGGCGCCGCAGGTTTGGCGGTTGGCCTTGCTCTCAAAGACTCTCTGTCCAACTTTGCCGCTGGCGTCTTGCTTATCCTGTTCAAAATTTTCAAGAAGGGTGACTACATCACCGCTGGAGGCGAGTCTGGCACAGTCTCTGCCATCAAGATTTTCTACACAGTCCTGACCACCCCTGATAATAAAGAAATTACAGTACCCAACTCCGGCGTCCTCGGCGGCTCCATCGTAAACGTCACAGCCAACGACACTCGTCGCGTAGATCTGGTTATGGGTATCGGCTACGACGACGATCTGCTCAAGGCCAAAGAACTGCTCACCAAGATCGTCTCCGAAGACCCGCGCGTTCTCAAAGAGCCCGCCCCTACAATCGAAGTTTCCGAGCTTGCAGACTCCTCTGTCAACTTCGTAGTACGCCCCTGGTGCAAAACCGGAGACTACTGGGCCGTCCACTTTGCCCTCACTGAAAAAGTCAAAATCATATTTGACCAGGAAGGCATATCCATCCCCTATCCCCAAACCGACGTGCATCTTTACAGCGAAAAGTAAAGATCAACCCAACTTCTGGTTAACAGCCGCCCTGCCCATTCTTCGGACAGGGCGGCTTCTTTTTCTAATCAGATTCCACCTCTGCTATCAAATGTAACAGCCTCGGCATGCTCTTGTTATACTCTTATGTGATGATGCAATGGACAACTTGATTGGCACTGATTTGCATCAGGTTATGCGACCAAGCTCCCTTCTACACAGAGTGACTGCTCACTAAAGTAAAGCGAGCGCATATATAAAGCCCTGCCCCTCCGCAGGTACTTCCCCAAATAAGAGAAGCCCTTTCCTCACAAGGAAAGGGCTTCTCAAAATGAGTATTTATTTCGACTCTACTGGCCGTCAATCCACGTATTAGCTTCCTTGACGTCCAGAGTCCCAACATAGATTGCACGCCCGGAGATGGCACCCTCAAGCCCTTTCTTGGACAAGGGATAGAGATTCTTGATGTCGTCTAGGGTGTGAACACCACCGGCAGCAATAACCGGAATGTTTGTCTTAGCGCACAAGGCTTCAAGGCCTTTGACGTTAACACCAGTCTGCATGCCGTCGCGAGAAATGTCAGTATAAACGATGAAACGAATGCCATCCTTTTCCAAACGAGGAATGACGTCATCCATGGTCAAGCCTGCATCCTCAACCCAGCCTTTAGTCTTAAGTTGACCATCCACAGCATCCAGAGAAACGCCGATTCGACCGGGCAATGCTTCACAAAGCTTCGAAAACAGATCGGGGTCTTCCAGAGCCATGGTGCCAATGATAAGGCGATGTACGCCTGCTTCAATATATTTTCTGGCAGTATCAATATCGCGGATGCCGCCACCCAGCTGGACCGGGATGTCGATCTCGGTACAAATGGATTTAATGAGTTCAAAATTCTTGGGTATGCCGGAGAACGCGCCGTCCAAATCCACAACGTGGAGGTAGCGCGCACCAAGTTCCGCCCAATGACGAGCCTGGGCAACCGGGTCTGTGCCGAACACAGTTACCTGATCTTCCTTGCCCTGAGCAAGGCGTACACATTCACCGTTCTTGATATCTACAGCGGGGAAAAGAATCATAATCCGAGTTCCGTAAGTTTGATGTCGAGGCCGTCCGAGGCAAGACGCAGAGCAGTAACCCACTTGCCGCCGCGAGAAGCGAACTTCTTGGCGGTAAAGAGATTGTCCATGAGAGACTGCTGCGTTTCTTCGTACCGAGCGCGCACCATCTTTTCTTGTTTGACGTTAATAAGATAAATATCCAGAGCCACGGATGCCGGAGAAGTTACTCCCACATCACTGCCTTCTCGTTCGTGCCAATAGGTAACCTGCGGTACAAGCAGATAGTCCACCTGCATGCATTTTGCCACCCCCAACCAGTACTTCCAGGCTGAGAGACGAGGCAGCCCAGCCTCCTCAAACACCACGATTTCTTCACACTGTCTGACGGCTGAAGGCGTAACGTATTCAAGAACCTGGTGCTTAGCCAGAGTATCTATAAGGATTTTGTCCAATTCGTTCAGAGTGCCGGGAGGTACAGGCTTGCCCTCTTCATCGAGGTAACCGGCCAACATCTCCCAATTATAAACCGGATTGCTAAAGCCAGCCACGGCTAATTTGCCCTCAGGACGCACTGCCGTTGGCTTGGTCGACTTGGTGGCACAACCAGTCATGAGCAGCAAGGCAAAGCAAAGCGCCAAGGCCCCCGCTGTCGTAATAATACGCCTCATTAGTCAAGACTCCCCTTGGTGCTGGACACACCCTTGCGCCCGATCTGCACGGCTTGGCCCAGAGCAATGCCCATGGCCTTGAAAGCGGCTTCCAGCAAGTGGTGACCATTTTGTCCGTACTCGAACTTAACGTGCAGGTTCATGCCCGCCTTGAAAGCAAAAGACTTAAGAAATTCACGCCAGACGTCCTTCTCGTCACCCGCGATGATAGCGGGAACAAGGTCGTCAGCGTAGACAATGTAGGGACGCCCGGAGATATCAACCACAACCTCGGCCAACGCCTCGTCCATGGGAACCTTGGCAGAAGCCACGCGCACAATGCCTTTCTTGTCGCCCAAAGCGTCTGAAAGAGCCTGGCCCAAGCAGAGGCCGATATCTTCCAGAGTATGATGAGAGTCGATTTCCAGATCACCCTTGCAGGTCAGATCAAGATCGAAACCGCCCCAAAAAGCAAAAAGCGTGAGCATATGATCCGCAAAACCGACGCCGGTTTTCACGTTTACATTACCCTCGCCCTCCAGGGTGAGTTTGAGCTTGATGTCCGTCTCATTGGTGGTTCTTTCAATCGTAGCCTGGCGCACCATGGCCCACTCCTTTTATCTGAAATATAAATTCGCTGTAATCTGTAATGCTATAGCAAATTGCACAAAAAGAAAACCGGACAGGTTCCGCCTTACTTGGCAAACCCGCCCGGATTTAGCTTGTTTTATTAAGCCTTCTCGGTTTCTGCTTCAGCGTCGTCAGTCTCTTCAGCAGCTTCAGCGGCTTCATCCATTTCCGCCAGTCGAGCGGCCTCTTCTTCAGCCTGCTTCTTGAGATGGCGTTTCTCCTTTTTACCAAAGAAAAACGCGACCCAAATACCGACTTCATAAAGAACGATCAACGGCCCGGCCATGAGGCACTGGGTAAACGGATCGGGCGGAGTCAGAACGGCTGCCAAAACAAAACCAATAAGAATGGCGTACTTACGTTTTTTACGCAGTCCAGAGGAAGACACCATGCCCATGCGGGCAAGGAAGAAGATAAAAAGCGGCAATTCAAAAACAAATCCGAATGCAAACAAAAGCTTCAGACAAAAACTCAAATATTCATTGAGCTTTGGCGTAAACTGAATCCCATCGGTGGAAAACCCTGCAAAGAACTCGAATGCATGGGGAAATACCTGAAAATAGCCAAAGAGTGCGCCGCCTGTAAAAAACAGGCCGGACACCAAGGCCATGGGGATCATCCACTTTCGTTCATGGATATACAGACCTGGAGCGATAAAACCCCAAATCTGGGCAAATACATACGGGCTGACCAAAAAGATACCAGCTACAATGGCGATCTTGATATGTGAGAAGAATGCTTCCGCAGGATATGTATACTGGAAGTGACCTTCCTGAGCGAGCTGCATGAGGGATTGCTGTAATGCGTCGACAAACAGCTGCATTTGGTCGGAATGCTTGAATCCTTTATCAGCCAGGACTGCCGACAGGGCACGCCCGAAATCCTCGTAGAATCCGGGGGTCAGCAAAGGATTGTTTTCAGCTTGCTTCTGGAAAACATCGATCATGGGCTGCATGAGGATGTTGAACATCTTGTCCGCAAAACCATAACAGGCAACCATGCCAACAGCCACAGCTATAAAACTGCGAGTCAGCCGAACGCGCAGCTCACCAAGATGATCGAGAAGCGACATGTGTCCGGCTTCGCCTTCCTCACCGTCATCATCTTCTTCGTCATCGTTATCGTCTGCGTCGTAGAGTTCCTCTTCAGGATCGTCACCGGGATCGGCAGGCGTTGAAGCGGAATCATCACCACCATCGCCACCATCGCCGCCCTCAGCTGAGGTTTCCCCCTCGGCCAATTTCTTTTCGGCTGCGGAGATATCCTCATCAGTGGCAACAGGCATACCAGCATCCTCAAGGGAAGGATCGTCGTCAGATGCACCCACCTGACCAACGATCGTTACCTCGCGAATTTCAGGCTTCTTCACATCGTCTTTATCAGAGCTCATGTGAATTAAGCCTTATCCTTGGCTTCAGGCGTCACATCAGTGGCGGCCTCGGCCTGGGCTTTTTCCAGCTCGGCTTTGGCGGTCTCGGCTTCAGCTTTGGCCGTTTCGGCATCCAGTTTGGCCTTCTCGGCCTTGCGGCGAGTCAATTCTTCATCCACCTCACGCTTGCGCGCTTCGGTTTCAGCCTTATTGACTTCATCGTCCAGGGTGGACTTCACGTCATTACCCACACGCTTGAACTCCGCCACTCCCTTACCCAGGGAGCGGAGCATTTCAGGCAATTTCTTGGGGCCAATGACGACAAGCGCCACCAAACAGATGATCAGCAGTTCAGGTCCGCCAATTCCAAACATATTTTATCCTTTCAGAAGGCAGTTAAATCATTATTCCCATTCAATAGTGCTCGGCGGCTTGGACGAAATGTCCAGAACCACGCGATTAACACCTTTGACTTCGTTGATGATCCGATTGGACATGCGGGCGAGCAATTCGCTCGGCAGTCGGGACCAGTCAGCGGTCATGGCGTCAAGAGAATCCACCATACGCAGGGCAATGACGTTCTCGTATGTGCGATCGTCGCCCATGACACCTACGGTCTTAAGCGGGAGTAGCACAGCAAAGCCTTGCCATACCTTACGATACCAGTCAGAGGCAACCATTTCGTTCTGAACGATACGATCTGCCAGACGCAGGATCTCCAAACGCTCCTCGGTAACTTCACCGATAATGCGGATGGACAGGCCCGGACCGGGGAACGGCTGACGCCATATGATGTGCTCGGGCAGACCCAATTCGTAAGCAGCACGTCGAACTTCGTCCTTGAACAACTCGCGGAGCGGCTCCACCAGCTTGAGGTTCATCTTCTCAGGCAGGCCACCAACATTGTGATGGGACTTGATAACCGCAGAAGGACCTTTGAAAGATTCGGATTCGATGACATCCGGGTACAGAGTGCCCTGTCCCAGGAATTTAACGCCGTCGATCTGTTTGGCTTCACGATCAAAAACTTCGATGAATTTGTAACCGATGAGCTTGCGCTTCTTCTCAGGATCTTCAACGCCTTTGAGGTCGTTCAGGAATTCATCAGCAGCGTCCACCAGCTTGACGTTCAGTTCAAAGTGCTCGGCCAGGAAACCGATGACTTCTTCCTTCTCGCCCATGCGGAGCAGGCCGTTATCAACAAAAATGCAATGCAAGTTCTTGCCTATGGCACGGTGCAGCATTACTGCGGCCACAGTAGAATCAATGCCGCCGGACAAGCCGAGAACGACCTTGGCGTCACCAACCTGCTCCTTAAGGTCTTCAATGGCAGTCTCAACAAAGGACGCCATGGACCAGGATGCTTCCAGGCCAGCTACCTTAAACAAAAAGTTCTCGATGATGGTGGCACCATTCTCTGTATGCGCCACCTCCGGGTGGAACTGGAGAGCATACATTTTTTTCTCATCATTACCCATAGCGCCGAACTCAATAGAGTCGGTCTTGCCCATGGGGACAAAGCCTTCGGGCAACGCTTCAACGCGGTCACCGTGAGACATCCAAACTGTCATGTCTTCGTTCTCATCAATGCCATCGAACAAAACGCAATCATTCTGCGCGGTAAACTGTGCGCGACCGTATTCACGGTCCGTGGACGCAACCACTCTGCCGCCCAGGTTGTGGGCCAGCAGCTGCATACCGTAGCAGATGCCCAGTACGGGAATCCCCATGTTCAGGTAGTCCATGTTCAACGGCGGAGCGCTGCCCTCCAGAACGGAGGAAGGCCCACCGGACAGGATCAGAGCGGATGGATTGAACGCTTTGACCCGCTCGGGATCGACGTTGCAAGGATGAATTTCAGAATAAATCCCGGCCTCGCGCACGCGGCGCGCAATAAGCTGGGTAAACTGGCTGCCAAAATCAAGAATGAGTACTCTATTATCGTGCATGTGTTTCTCTCTAATTCACATCGTAGCAAATGAAAAGATTTTATCCATTGCTGCTATTCTTACACCTCTCTGAACAATCATACAAATTGCTCAGAGAGTACCAACCGCCAAGTGCTTGATGAATTAATCTCAACAACGCGGTTGGTATTTTAATGACAATTGTTTAGCCGTCGCCGCGATAGTTCGGAGACTCTTTGGTGATGGTCACATCGTGAACATGCGATTCACGGAGACCAGCCGGAGAGATCTGAACCATCTGAGACTTGTCGTACAACTCCTGAAGCGTGGCGGAACCAGTATAGCCCATTCCGGAGCGAAGACCGCCAATGAACTGGTACAACGATTCTCCGACCAGACCACGATAGGGGACACGACCAACAATGCCTTCAGGGACGAGCTTCTTGGACTTCTCTTGGAAGTAACGATCGGAGCTACCCTTCTTCATGGCGTCAATGGAACCCATGCCGCGGTACTGTTTGTAGGTACGACCTTGGTACAAAATGGTTTCACCCGGAGACTCGTCAGTTCCAGCCAGGACAGAGCCCATCATGCAGGCATTGGCGCCCACGGCCAGAGCTTTGACAACGTCACCGGAGTATTTGATGCCGCCGTCCGCAATGATGCACTTGTCTGCTTCGCGGGCAGCGCGGTTGGCTTCGGCGACTGCAGTGATCTGCGGTACACCTACACCGGCAACCACTCGGGTGGTGCAGATGGACCCGGGACCGATGCCGACCTTAACGGTGTCCACACCTGCTTCGATAAGAGCCTTGGCTCCTTCGTAAGTTGCAATATTGCCACCGATAAGCTGGATTTCCGGATAAGCGGAACGAAGCTCGCGAGTGGACTGCAAAATATTTTCGGAATGACCATGTGCGGAATCAAGAACCAGGAAATCGGCTCCGGCGTGCAGAAGAGCTTCTGAACGGGCAAGACAATCAGCACCAACGCCGATGGCAGCACCGCACAGCAGACGTCCACGGGAATCCTTGACGGCATCCGGATACTTCTTGTGCTTATTGATGTCCTTAATGGTGATGAGGCCCTTAAGGCGATTGTCTATGTCCACCACCAGCAGCTTTTCAATGCGATGCTGGTGCAGCTTGCGCTTGGCTTCATCGTTGTCGATGCCTTCGGGCACGGTCACCAGATCTCGGCTAGTCATCAGTTCAGACACCAGCGGGTTGTCATCACGAACAAAACGGATGTCGCGGTTGGTGATGATGCCAACGAGGTGGTCGCCTTTCACTACAGGCAGACCGGAAATACGGTACTCAGCCATGATGGCTTTTACTTTGCCCAGATCATCGTCGGGATGGACAGTGATGGGATCAGAGATCATACCCGACTCTGACTTCTTCACACGGTCAATCTCGCGAGCCTGCTCACGTACGGACATGTTCTTGTGGATAACACCTGCTCCGCCGTGACGCGCCATAGAGATGGCCATACGGGATTCGGTAACGGTGTCCATGGCTGCGGAAATGAGCGGTATATTCAACTTGATCTGTGGGGTCAGATGGGTTGAAACGTCGACAGCATCAGGCAGGACGTTTGAGTAACCGGGCATCAGCAGAACATCATCAAAGGTCAATGCCTTTTCAATAATCTTGCTCATTTGTTTCCTCCAAAGCGGTTGGTGTACGTTTGGTATATAATAATCTTACAAAAGGTTCGATTATAAGGCGCGGGTTGTCGCGCTTTCTCGGACCAATGTCAACTAAGTAAAAGGCCGGACGTTTCCGTCCGGCCTTTTGTTTTCATTAGAGGCCCAGGTAGGCCTTCTTCACTTGCTCATCTGCAAGGAGCTTGTCGCAGGTGTCAGAGAGCACTATCCGCCCGTTTTCCATGACGTAACCCCGATGCCCAATTTTGAGGGCAAGGTTGGCGTTCTGTTCCACCAGGAAAATGGTGGTTCCCGCCTCCTCGTTGACCTTCTTGATGATATCGAAGATCTGGCGAACAACCAACGGTGCTAGTCCCATCGACGGTTCGTCAAGGAGCAGTAGACGTGGTTTTGCCATGAGTGCTCGTGCAATGGCGAGCATCTGCTGCTCACCACCGGACAGGTTTCCGCCCGGTTGCTTACGCCGTTCCGCCAAAATGGGGAACAGATCATAACAATATTCCATATCGCGACTAATGCCGCTTTTGTCGTTACGCATGAAAGCGCCCATGTCGAGATTCTCCTGAACAGTCAGCTCAGGAAAAATCAAACGCCCTTCCGGTACCTGACAGATACCATGAGAAACAATCTTGTTGGGCAATTCCTTAGTGATGTCAAATCCCTGATATTCAACACTACCCATACGGGCCTGAACAACACCACACACTGTCATGAGCGTGGTAGATTTACCGGCGCCGTTTGCACCAATCAGAGTGATAATTTCACCAGTATTGATATGCAGGTTGACGTCGTAGAGAGCCTGAATATTCCCGTAAAAAGAATTAACGTTTGTAAGTTCCAGCATTCTAGTCATCGTGGTCCTCCCCGAGGTATGCCTTGATGACATCCGGATTGGCGGCAATCTCTTCAGGTGTGCCTTGAGCAATCATGCGGCCATAATCCAAAACGTAAATACGATCGGACATGGACATGACCATCTTCATATCATGCTCAATAAGCATAATAGAAATATTAAACTGCTCGCGAATCTTGACAATAAGCTCTTCCAGCTCAAGCGTTTCCTGAGGGTTCATGCCCGCTGCGGGTTCATCCAGCAAAAGCAGGAACGGATCAGTGGCAAGTGCGCGGGCAATTTCCAGCCTGCGCTGTTTACCATAGGCAATATTTGAAGCCAGCTCATTGACGTAACCCTCAAGGCCTACCAATTCCAGCAATTCGTAACTGCGCTGGATGACTGCCTGCTCTTCATCTCGAGCGGCCTTGTTTCGGGACACAGCCCCCCAAATAGAGGACTTTGTACGACAATGAGTGCCGATCATGACGTTCTCAAGAGCTGTCATGGACGGAAAAAGGCGAATATTCTGGAACGTACGAGCCATGCCCAATTCAGTAACGATATTGGGCTTTTTACCGTTAATGCGACGAACCTTGCCTGTAGATTCAGGATCGATAAGCACATCGCCGGAAGTGGGTGTGTATATGCCAGTAATGCAATTGAAGAAAGTGGTCTTACCGGCACCATTAGGGCCGATCAAAGCCACGATTTCCTTGTCATTTACCACGAGATCGACTTCGTCCAGGGCACGAATGCCCCCGAAGTCCTTGCTCACGGCGTTGACGTTCAAAACGGGATTATTCATTGCCTGCACTCGCAGTTTTAGCTTTGTATTCGTAGATCTTGCGCTTTGCGCTAATCAACCCCTGCGGTCTAAAGACCATAACCAGAACCATAATGGCCCCGAACAGGAGCATGCGGAATTCCGCAAAGTCGCGGAGGTATTCCGGCACCAGAATCAAAATGACGGCACCGGCGATAACGCCGCGGATAGAGCCCATGCCGCCAATAACGACAATGGACAGAATGATGGCCGACTCCCAGAAGGTAAAGGAAGCGGGATTGACAAAAGTCGTCTTGGCCGCAAAGACCACACCGGCCATACCGGCCCAAGTGGCGCCCAAGGAAAAGGCCATGAGCTTGGTCTTCATCTTGTCGATACCCATAGCCTGACAAGCGATCTCGTCCTCTCGTAAAGCGAGCCATGCACGCCCGATACGGGAGTTCTGCAATCGATTCACGCAAAAGATAGTGAAGATCAGCAAGCCAATCATGATGTAGTACATATAACTGGTAGACCCGATAACGCCGAGCTTTGTTCCGAAGAACTCAGGACGGGAGATATTGGAAATACCCGAAGGGCCCATCGTGACATCGCCCCAGTTTTCAAGGACCAGCCGAATGATCTCACCAAATCCCAATGTCACGATGGCAAGATAGTCACCACGCAACCTCAGGACAGGAAAACCGAGAATGAGACCAAGCATGGCCCCGAGCACTGCGCCAATCGGCAGCATGTACCAGAAGCCGATATCCCAATGCATGTTGCACAAGGCATAGGCATATGCACCGACCGCATAAAAAGCGACAAAACCCAAATCCAACAGGCCAGCCAGTCCAACAACGATGTTCAATCCAAGCCCGAGTACAATATACAACAGGCAGGAGATCATGACGTTGGTCTGGTAGAGGTCCAGGAGTTGAAACTTACCACCGAAAGCGACGAACTTGAGTGGTCCTATGATGGCAACAATACCGATACAGGCCAACAGGGAGTACTTCAAAAACGGTGTTGACTGAATACGAGTCAAAAAGGCTTCGACCTTGGTCTCTTGCTTTGAATCGTCCTTTTTAAGTTCCTTTCGAGCCAAGAGCCAGCGCCAGACAAAAGAACCGAAGAAGACGGTTGTCGCAATATAGGCGATATTTTCCCAGCGCCAAATAACGGTCTTTTCGATTGTATTGACCTTAATCACCATGAGGGGAAAGGTCAGGAAAACGAACCAGATTGCAACCAGTGCAGACTTCTTGAACGCTGCAGGAATGCTCTCGCATCCAGCGGACAGGAAGGACTGCAGGAAGGATTGCTGGTCCATATTTTTTACGTCAGTAGTCACAATATATATCCTCGCGGGTACACGCCCGTATTAAACCTTTTGGATCTTTTCCTTACCCATGATGCCCGACGGCCTGAAAATCAGGATGAGTACGAGCAAGGCAAACGCGAACACGTCCTCGTAATCCGAGGAGACGTAGCCGGTTGCGAATGCTTCGGTCAGACCAAGCACCAGCGCACCCAGCATGGCACCCGGAATGGAGCCAATGCCGCCAAGCACTGCAGCGGTAAACGCCTTGATACCTGCGATAAAGCCGATGAAGTAGTTAATCTGACCAATGTGCGAGGCGATGAGTACGCCACCCACAGCTGCCAGACTGGAACCGATAATAAAGGTTGCGGAGATGACCATATCGACATTGATGCCGACCAGCATGGCCATCTTGCGATTCTGAGCGGTGGCACGCATGGCCTTGCCCAGCTTGGTGTACTTGATGAAAAGCGTCAGCCCCAAACAGACGGAAACAGTGGCAAGAACAATAACCAGCTCGGATGAACTGAGCATGCTGCCCATGCCCTTCATAAACTCGAACTCAGGAACAAGCTCGGGGAACGGAAGGAAGTCAGAGGTCTGAGCCAGCATGACGTAGTTCTGCAGAAAAATTGACATGCCGATGGCGGAAATAAGCGGAGAAAGTCGCGGAGCACCACGCAGGGGCTTGTATGCGACTTTTTCAATGGTGTAACCATAGGCTGCGGCCCAGATAACAGCACAGATCAGGGCAATGGCCAGGATCGAATAGCCGGGAAAGCCGAGCATAGTCAGCAGACCGGCCACGATCAGACCTGTAAAAGCACCGATCATGTATATTTCGCCATGGGCGAAGTTGATAAGCTCAATGATGCCATAGACCATGGTGTAGCCCAAAGCGATGAGAGCATAAATGCTGCCTCGGGTCAGTCCGCCGAAGAGCAATTCCAGAAAATATTCCATAAATGAACCCGTGTATTAATATGACACCAGGGGACAGGCTTTTCACCTGTCCCCTGGTGGGCAATTAGTTTTGTTTCAATGACTACTTAACTTCGACGTACTTGCCGTCACGGACCTGGTAGACAGAAAAGCCAACGCCTTCTGCGTCGCCCTTGGCGTCAAACTTGATCTTGCCAACGGAAGTGTCAACGTACTGGGTACGCAGAGCTTCGGTGACCTTGGCATAGTCAGTGGAACCGGCATGCTCAACGGCCTTCAGCAGTGCCAGGGCAGCTGCGTAAGCTTCAGTGAAGAACGGGCCGGGATCGGAGTTGTATTCAGCCTTGTGAGCTGCAACAGCTTCGGCGTAAAGCGGATTAGCAGAGAAATCCATAGGGCCGGTTGCGTAAACGCCCTCGGCGTACTTGCCGGCGACCTTGATGAAAGTGTCATCCTTCACGCCGTCGTCGGACAGGAACGGCAGTTCCAGGCCCTTCTTGCGCATACCGGTAACGATCTTGGAAGCCTCAGGATGGTAGCCACCGAAGATGACAGCATCAGCACCGGAGGATTTGATCTTCTGGACAACAGCAGAGTAATCCACTGCGCCGGGAGTCACACCTTCAAACAGGACAGATTCAATGCCATCTTCCTGCTCGATGAAAGTCTTACAAAAGGAAGCAAAGCCCTTACCATAATCACCCTTGTCGTGGATAATGGCGATTTTCTTGAGACCGAGCTTCTTGGCAAAATTGACTTCAAGGGAAGCCTGGGCATCATCAGGAGCGATGGTGCGGAAGAAGTTCGGATAGTCGCCGGACTGAGTCAGCGGCGGGTTGGTAGCGGAAGGAGACATCACGACGATTCCGGACTCGTTGTAAATCGGCAGGGCAGCCTTGGTGGCGCCGGAGCAGATATGACCGAGAACAATCTTAATTTCTTCGGAGACCATCTTGGTCGCTGCGTTAGTAGCCAGTTCAGGCTTGCACTGGTCATCCTGAGCAACAACTTCAACCATGGCGCCATTCACGCCACCGGCTGCGTTGATCTTCTTGGCAACGAGCTTTGCAGCGTTGACGCTGGGCAGGCCGTAAGAAGCCAAATCACCGGAGTGAGCACCGGCAACACCAAGAATCAGGGGCTGAGCGGCGACTTCGCCAGTTTTCACGTCAGCTTCTTGATCTTTTTTCTCGGCTTCGCCGCCACAGGCAGCCAGCATGGCGACCATGGCGATGCACAATGCGATCAGATGCAGTTTTCTCATACTTCCTCTCCTAAATTCGTATAAGGTTCGGACAGTTATACTGTCCATGTAGCAACAGTCACTTCTGCTTGAGTTCCGGCTCCCCACCGGTTCTCAAACTCAATGAAGTATTGTATTTATTTTACAAAACTTGTCAATATTACAGACTATTTCTCTTGAAAACGTAACCACATGGAATCACACACTTACTTTGCAAGTTCCTGTTTAGCCATCTTAATTATCTCAGCATCTTCCTTTTCAACAGCCAGAACTTTCTCAAAATACGTTCTAGCGACGTCTTGTTTGTCGAAATAATACTTGTGAATGACGCCCAGATTAAACAATGCCAATGTGTCATTAGGTTCAATTTCCAGAATCTGCTGATACGCAGCGGTAGCCTTCTCAAAATCTTCGCTATTAAAGTGGGCAATACCGATAGCCTTCAAAAGACCCACGTTACCCGGCTCCAACTTGTTCGCCTTTTCAAGCGGCTCAAGAGCGCGATCCCAAGCCCGCATCATGAGAAAGGAGTTACCAAGATTTATCAACGCCTTGACGTCATTGGGATTCTCTTTCACCTGCCCCAGGTATTCACGCACCTTGGCCATGGCACCACCAGCGCCCTCTCCCATACCAGCGGGAGCGCCCATGCCCGTTTCGGAGCCATCAGGCCCATGGTCCTGAACGCCATCGCCATCATGGTCGTGATCCTGTTCCTGAGGAGCTGCGCCCCCCTGCTGTACTTGTACAAACAAATTCGGATGATTCATGCGATACACAAAACTGGTGACAAACATGGCCGCCACACAAAAGACGATAGACAGGATAACCGTACGGCGACCAAAATTTATAGAATTAGCCGTCATTGGAGTCCTCCAAAAGTTGAATCTGCAGTGCGCGCTTCTTAAGATTCGCAGCACGGGAAGCCAAGAAAGCGAGATACCCGGCAATGCCGAGCCAGACCGCGGAATTGGCCATAACAAGATAAGTGGTTGCAGACATGATATATCCTTATATTACTACTTTATTCGTCCCAGACGAGCTTTGCATCGAGATCAGCCTGCTGGCGAAGTTGCTTCACCCGCGTCAGAAGGATGCCACCCCATATGAAACCAAAGGCGATGAGCCCCGCAAAAACGGTATGCCACATCTTGATTGCCATGCCGGAGCTTTGACGCGCAACACCATCAGGATGAGCGCTGCCCCACAACTTGGCCGCAAAGAAGACCAGCGGGACATCGAGGAATGCCACGATACCGAGCACGGCACAGACCAACATCTTACGATCACGACCCATAGGTGTGGAGCGTAGGACAAGATACCCAGCATAAACGTACCACATGATAAGTGAAGTTGTGAGTTTCGGGTCCCATACCCACCAATGCCCCCACTCAGCGCGAGCCCAAATGGAACCGGTCACCAGAGCAAGCGTGGCGAACACAACGCCAATTTCAGCGGCGGCCCCGGCTATGCGGTCATAGGTATCTTCACGCTTGAACAGAAAAAGGATGGACGACACAAAAACCACGAAAAAGGAAACAAGTCCCCACCATGAGCACGGCAGGTGCATGTAAAAAATCTTCTGCACCAGTCCGGACTGGGCTACAGGAGCGTACGACCAAATCATGTATTGGTGAACAAGCAGCGCTGCGACTGCCAAGCCTGCAAGAATTTTGACTTTCATACCTACTCTTCCCCACTGTAGACAAACGGAAACAGGAACAGCCCTGCCCCGGCGAACAAGCAATCAAAAGCGAAAATCAGGCCCAGCCATTTATCATAATCTTCCACCTGATCCGGCGAAAAACAAAGACCGAACAAAGTGATGCCTGCAAGTAAAACCGGCAGAAGAAGTGGAAATACGATAACAGACAAGAGCGATTCGCGCGCTGCCTGCCCCTGGCTCAATGCGCCAAGTAGTGCGCCGATCACCACCAGCCCGATATCTGCGCCAACCAGCGTAACAGCCAGCAACCACCATGGACCTGACACTGTCTGTCCAAGAAAAGCCACGGTAGCAGGCAGAAACACCAATTGCGAAACAAGTAACAGGCTCAAGCCGGCGAATCCTTTGCCCACCCACACGGCATGAACCGGAGCAGGTGAAGACAGAATACCGATGCGTGCGCCATTGGCTTCTTCTATGGAAAAGAGGTCATTAAAGACCAACACCAGCCCAAAAGCGGAGGCAAGCCAAAAAATTGCCCCGGCAGCCTGAGGAGAAATAACTCCGCCAAGCGGCTTGGAGAGCGAAAACATGAATATAAGGAGCAGACCAAGGAGAACGGCCTGTACAAGCCCCTGCCCGCCTGAAACGGACAGCTTCAAATCCTTGGATGCGATGGCAATGGTGCGCTTCATCATGCAGGCACCTCCACCTTGTATTCGGATGCCGGGCCGAAGTATTCCAACTTCTTACCAGCAATAGAGAGCACAGTATCCGCCAGAGCAGCATCTTCGGCCACATGATGGCTAATCCAGATCACGCTGGTGCCATTGTCTCGCAGTCCAACAATCTCCTTGCGCAATGTTGCCAGAGATTTCGGATCCAACCCCGTTCCGGGTTCATCGAGAAAAATAAGCTTTGGTTCCACCAGATAAATACGCGCTAGGTTGAGACGCTGAGCCATACCACGAGAAAAGGAACCAGCCTTTTCCTCGGCAGCCCGTTCCAGCCCAACCCGCTTGAGGAGCTTCATCAACTCATCATTCGAGGGGGACAGCCCATACATGGCGCCCCAGAATTTGAGGTTCGCCGATGCTGTCATGCCAGGATAAATAAATGTGGAATGCCCGAGATACGCGACCTCTTCCGGTTCCAGGTGCAACTCCACGTCACCGGCAGAAGGCTGACTCAAGCCAGCCATTATCCGCATGAGTGTGGACTTGCCCGCGCCGTTAGGACCGGCAACGAGCATAATCTGCCCGGCACCGACCTCACAGGTTACCTCTTTAAAGACGAGCTTCTGGCCGTAAAACTTGGCAGCCCGCTTCACGGAAAGGACTACGCCCTCCCCTGGCATTAGCGCGTCTCCCCTGGACGGCGAATGCGCGTCAGGACAAAGAAAGGCAGGATGCACATGATGGTACCGCCGATCCAGACCCAGTTGACCAACGGGTTCACAGAGATCTTGAAGGAAGACTTTTCCTCCTCTGTGAAGCCGAGCAGAGTCGAATAGACCTCGTCTCCCAGACTGAAGATAGTCCCGACTTCGGCGAACTGCTGCTGCTCGAAGTTCTTGTAAATGCGCTTGTCCGGCATCATAACGCCGATCATCTGACCGTCGTCATAGACTTCAAGAGTAGTAGTGGCGCGAGCGAGCAACTCATTGGTGCGGTCCTCGACCATACTGACGTACTTCACTTCGTAACCACCAATTTCAACGGTCTCGCCCTCAGCCATGATGAACTCATGCTCAATCTTATACGGTCCGGAGAAGGCGACACCAAGTGCCATAAGCACCATGCCAAGGTGAATGCCATATGCTCCCCAAGTTCGACGAGACCGACGCATGGCCGGGTTCAGCACGAAGAGAAGAACAATGGAAACCATGGCTGCAATTGCAGCGGAAGCGGTCAAAGCAGCCAGGACAACCTTCATGCCCGTTGCGAACAACACGACAAAAGAAGCCACCAACACACCCGCTACAGCGGAGATGCCAGCCACACTACGAAGCCCCCCCTTCCAGCCAAGCCAAGGGCAGAAGGCAAAGATAAGCACCAGCACTGACAGGAACGGCAGACAAACGCGGTTATAAAAATTAGCGTCCAGCCCCATGGACTGATCGGTCCAGATCTGACTGATAACCGGCCACATGGTACCGAGGGTGACCACCATGCCGAGTGCCAGCAGGAACCAGGCGGTGATGACCAGCATACCCTGACGCGAAACCAGGTCTGACAGAGTACGGAAAGTAAGACGCTCGCTCATGAACGTAACCATCAGTGTAATGACCAAAAAGCCAATCTGGCCCCAGAACAAGGGTATGGCCACTGGAGACTCACCAAAGGTATGCAAAGAGTCAATGACACCGGAACGAGTCAGGTAGGTAGAGAAAATACAGAGCAGGAATGTGAGCGCCATGAGGAAGACGTTGGTACGTTGAAGCGCGTTGCGACGGACCTCAATAATGGAGGTATGCAACACCGCAGTTCCTGCGAACCAAGGGATAAGAGAGGCGTTCTCGACCGGATCCCATGCCCAGTAACCGCCCCAGCCCAGTTCCATATAGGACCACCAACCGCCAAGTACGATACCGGCAGTCAGGAAAGTCCATGAAAGGATATTCCAATTGCGAGTCGCCCTGATCCAGGATTTCTCTTCACTGCCAATAGCCGCGGCCAAAGCAGTAGCTGCCGGAATGGCATACATGGCAAAACCGAGGAAAAGGAGAGGCGGATGGAAGATCATGCCCGGGTTACGGAGAAGCGGGTTAAGGCCGCGACCGTTGTGGGGCGCCGGAATCAATTCAATGAATGGATTGGACCAGCAGGTGAGAAGAAGCAAGAAAAATCCCTGAATGGTAAGGAAAAACATCCAGAAATAGAGTTTTGTCCGATCAGACAACATTTTGTAACCGGGAGTGAACAGAAAAATGGCGCCGGATACGGCGATGATCAGCTCCCAGAAAAGCAGAGAACCTTCACGGCCACCCCAGAATGCAGTCAGGGTATAGATGAAGGAAAGTGCGTTATCCACATTGTCATAGACATACTCGAAGGAATAATCGCGGGAGCTCAGGGCCACCAGCAGGAGCAACGAGGAAAAGACCACGCCGCCGGTACCCACCAGCTGCCCTTTTTCCACCATGGCCAAGGCGTCTTTTTTGTCGGACCAAGCCGAGATTCCGGCCCAGACGGCAAGAAAAAGAAAAGTAAGCAAGGCAAACAAAAGGCCCACATATCCGGTCAGGTGCATAAACACTCCTTAAAAAACAGCATATATCGAGAGACATACTACGCACGCAACGCATACGTCCATGATCAATGTCAAAATGGGGATAGAATGAAGGGAAAACAAGTGGCAAGCATGTGAAGATTTTTTCACCAAATCGTCTAGCTCTTCTGCTTTTCCATTTCCTTGCTCTGCTCTTCGTACTTGGAGGGACACTTAGTTACCAGTGTCTTGGCTTCAAAAAGCTCACCATCAGGAGTGAACCGCCCTTCCACGATGACTTCCACATCATCCTTGAAAGTATCAGGCAGCGCGCCTTTGTATTCCACGCGCAAAGATTTGCCGCGTTCAACCTTGTCTACAAGATCAAAAGCAGCACCAAGCTTGCCTTCTGCTATGACGAGGTTCTTAGGGGAAACCTTGCCAAAGAGACGAGCCTGTTTAATCTGCGTCCGGTCCTCGGCCAATGCTTCGGAGACGTTGAGGAAATAGACGGAATCCTCGGTCAGACCCGAGAAAACGAGATAGCCGAGGCCGCCCAGGAAGAGCACCAGTGCCACAGCATAGATCGCATTACTGTTCTTTTTCGCCATATTCTTTTCAATTCCTTGATGCGCCGATGCGCTAAGTATCCTTGTTGTCGCCGGACCGGGAGCGGCCACTTGTAAGTTCGTCGCGCTGCAAACGTGCGAGCTCTCGCATATCCACTACCTTGTCGGTCTCGTCAACTATTTCACTTCCCAAAATTTCTTCCATCACATCTTCAAGGGTCACCACACCGGCCACCCCGCCATACTCATCGAGCACCACACAAAGATGTAAACGACTACCCAAAAACTTCACCAACAGCTTGTCCAGCGTGATGGTTTCCAGAACAAACCGTACCGGTCGCATAAGATCAGACAGCTTCAATTCGTCACGATCATCGGCCAATGCCTCAAGCACCTGCCTCCGATAAACCACCCCAACTATGTCCTCTTGGTTGTTGTCATAGACGGGGATACGGCTATGCGGCCACTCTGGCTGCAACTCTCGCGCCTCGGCCACTGTCATCTCTACTGGCAGAGAGAAAACCACCGTGCGCGGCGTCATGATCTGCTCCACCGTTTTAGTATCCAAAGAAAGGATATTACGGATGGACTGCTCCTCGTAAGGCTTGATCGACCCAGAACGACGAGTGAGCGAAACGATCGCCCGGATATCATCTTCCGTATGGTCCGGCCCATCATCCTTCTTAGACACAGCGCTAGACATAAACCCCATCAATTTGATGACGGGCTTAAACAGGATTACCAGCCCACGAAGCGGCCTGGCCAGCGGCGGAGCAATGCGGTCACTGTACACCACGCCAATAGTCTTGGGCAGTATCTCCGTGAAGATGAGAATAATTACTGTGAAGACAGCTGTAAAGGCCCAAAGTGACTCTTTTCCGTACAAATTAGCCCACGCCCAACCGGCCACGGCAGCACCAGCGGTATGCGCACACGTATTCAATGTAAGAATGGCCGTAATCGGCTCATCCACATTTGACCTGAGTTTATGAAGTATTTTCGCAGACTTGGACCCTGAGTGCGTAAGCTTCTCGATGTCCGACCAGCTCATCGAATAGAGAGCTGCCTCAGCCACAGAGCAAAACATGGAGACAAATACGGCCACGCCAACCGAAAGTATAAGTTCTATCATAGCAGTTTTTTTCCTGACCAGTCCGGATCTTGCCGGAGTCTGGATAGTCAAATATAGCAGACACAAGCAGTCGGCGCAACACACATCGCCCTTGACTTCCGGGCGGATAGAAGCGATTTTCGAGGCATGAGCAATTCTCCCGCCAGAAAACCGATGGTGGTTTTCCGCCTCAGCCATATGGGTGACGTGGCCCTTACCACAGGTGTTCTCTCCCATTGGAATGAGACTCGCTGTGACACCTTTGTTTTCATCACCCGCGCCGGGAATGTCCCGCTGTTGGAAAACCATCCGGCTATCACTCGTATCATCGCCCTGGAAGACAACGACCTCAAAACCGGGTCATGGTTACGCAAGGCCCGCGCTATTGCCAAAGAGTACGCCGATCACACACTCATAGATCTCCACTCCACCCTGCGCTCCCGCATCCTCTCTTTCTTCTGGCGAGGAGAAATCCACCGCTACCACAAGTTTAGCATAGAACGCCGTCTTTACGACCGTACCCACAAAGACAAATACAAGGCCATCCTCGAAGCCACCAACGTCACCCAGCGCTATGCCATGGCGTATGACGAAAACCCGCCGCAACAAGGCCAGTTGGTGCCGCGCATCTATTTGAAGCAAGAGGAAAAGGCCCGTGCAGCCGAACGGTTAGACGGACTTAAAAGCGACAAACCGCTGGTGGCACTCCATCCATACGCAACCCATTCGTCTAAAGAATGGGCACGCCAACATTGGACCGCTTTAATTGAGCTTTTAGACAATGCGGGCATGGATTGGATTATTATTGGTCGCGACATCGAGCCTGTTTTCAGTGACGATGACCGAGACTTTACCAACACGACCAATTTACGCGACACCTGCGCTCTTCTCGCCAAAGCCGACTTGCTCATCACGGGAGACTCCGGCCCCATGCACCTGGCTGGCGGTGTTGACACTCCGGTCCTGACCATGTTCGGCCCCACTGTTAAAGCATGGGGATTCTTCCCGGCTGGTCAGCACGACCGCGTACTCGAACGAGATTTACCGTGTCGCCCCTGCTCCCTGCACGGCGGCAAGGGGTGCGACAAAATGGTGGAATGTCTGTCAGGCATCACTCCCAATGAAGTGCTGCAAAACGCACAGCAGCTTATTGCAAGCATTCGCGGCTAACGAACCGGCTCCACAATATAGCGCACATGATCCGGATACACATGGGTGATCCGGATGATTAGTCCGTGTAATTGCAAGCTCTCTTTCGGCATGATCTCTATCCGCTTATAATCACCCGGCTGAAGAGCATCCTGCTTGTAGTCCAGATAATTAAACACGCCCGCCTTCCCTTTTTTGCCGACATATCGCAGATCAAAGGGAAAAGCGTCCACGAGATACATACCGCTGACTTCGAATAAACGTTGGTAACGCCCACCCCAATGAGGTTGTTGAAGGCGTCTCTTTGTTCTCAAATCAAACCAGGGACGAAACCCAACTACCGAGCCAGCAGCATCAAGCCGCAAACCGAGTCGAAGATCCTCACGGGTAACCGAAGCCGGGGCCTCGACCACAATGGTGTCATCGTCCAGTCGAAACAACGCAATCCACTCTTGCTCCGGCAACAAGCGATTCAGCGTCACTCCTTCTGGCGCAAGAACATCAAGAGATTCTGTAGGAGAATAGATTGCAAATCCGAACACATCGAGTCCCCGAAGCAGGGACTCGCCCACTTTCGCGGAATCAACATGATCCAAAGCAGCAGTCTGTTCAAGACTGCGCTCCGCCAACAGCGGCGTCAACTTGGGACCACACCCTACAAGAATGAAAAGACAGGCAGCGAAAAGGATCAGTTTTTTCACAGCGCCCCCCTACTTGCGTTTACCCCAGCACGCCTCGACTTCGTCGCGTCGTTCTTCCAGCATCGCTTCCACGTTCGACGGCACCAGATAATCCAGGCTCCTGCCTTCCAGCCAACGACGACGAACATGCCCCCCTTTGATATCAAGACGGGGAATATCCACCAGCCGAATAGTGTGTCCTTCCGGGAAAACCCAGATACCATTATCCTCTGTGACATCAGGCCAGTGCTCACCAATGAAGGCAGCCACTTTGTCCGCAGCTTCCCATCGGTTAACCACGACCATGGAAGCTAAATCAGGGATCTCCAATCCGCGCCGCCAGTTGGGCAACTCAAGAAATGTAGATGCGCCAAGGATGAAAGAGACTTCAGATTTAGGCTGTTCGTTTCGATAGCAATTGAGGGTGTCGCAGGTAAACGAAGGGCCAGAACGTTCGCCCTCCAAGGGATTAGCCCCAAGTCCAGGAATGTCCTTAATGGCCTTATTCACCAGATCCATGCGTAATTCAAACGGCAAAAGATCCGCTCCATCTTTATGAGGCGGTTGCTTGGCCGGGACCAATTCCACGCGATCAAGCCCAAGCTGTTCGCGCACCTCTATAGCCAAACGAACGTGACCGATATGAATAGGATTGAAGCTGCCACCAAGAATGCCAATCTGCATAGATACTCCTTGCTTCTTTTAAGAATAAGCCTGTTCGACGCGGGAATCAAGAATCTACTACAGAGAAATCAGAATGAGGTGCCACAGAGGAAGTGTCACAAAAGAAAGAGGGATACCCACGCCGAGCAAAGACGCAGCAAGCCGGGGGCGAAGTCCATAGGTCATGGCTATGATACCACCTGTAATCATAGGCCCCATAGCGGCTTCAAACACCGTAACCTTTGCTGTCATATCGGTCAGATCAAGAATTTCGACATAGAGCAAAAGCATGAGGGCTGGTGCCATGAACATCTTATAGCATAGTCCCAAGCCAAGTTCTCGCACATGATGTTTAATATCCTTGAACCTCAAGGCCATCCCCACAGAAATCAGAGCCAGCGGAGCAAGAGTTCCACCTAATCGGGTCAAAGCAGACTCAAACCAGACAGGATACGGTATAGGCTGGAGCGCAAACCCAAGCACTATGGCTAGGAACGGCGGAAATAAAAGCACCTTCAGCGCAAGCGCCCTCCCCTCCACAGACTGTCCGGACGCCTTGGCCGCAAGCATAATCCCAGGAATAGCCAGAACCATGAACGTCCCTGCCATATCGCAAAGCATGCCAACACCGAGATACTCCGTCCCAAACAGCGCCTCGATCATAGGCAACCCTACAAAGGAAGTATTCCCCAAACCGCCACAGATGCACAGACAGGCAACAGTTTTGTTGTCCAAACCAAAAATTTTACCCATGAGATGAAAAAACACACAGCCCATCCCAAACACTATCCAGGCCATGGAAGCCGGAACGAGTAGCTCAAACGACAAGGGAAGCGAATGCGCATAAAGAACCGCCAGCGCAGGCAAGGACATATATATTACCACCGCGTTCAGGACTACCGGCCCACGGTCGTCCACAACCCGCCCCACACGCAGTGCGATACCGAGCAGGAAACAGAAAATAAGCAACAGGAAATTCGCCATGATTTTCTCCAATTTCAAGCAGAGATCTAGAATTTTTTAAGCTAAAATTCAAGGCGTTCACACAAAAAGCGACTTTCCTCGCACTTCTGTACTTTCAGGACAAATCTACTCCACCAGGAATTGACTCTCAGTATAAAAAACTGAACGCATAATGGACTTATTTGCTTGTGGTACAATTTTTTGAACTTGGGAACAGCGAAAGCCACGCACACCCCACCACATAAGCACCTATAATTATGACTTAAAAATATTATAACGTATCGCGAATACACCGTGGCACAGAGGTTGCTTTGATTAAAGTATCTTCCTCTTTTTGCACACGAGAAAAGCCAGGCTTCCCGGAGACCCTCCTCTCCCTGAAGCCTTTCTCGTTTTTTGAGGCAGGCACACCAAAATTATGTTGACATACAGTAGGGTGATAGGTATTTCCACCTTCCCTGAAACGTGCCGAAGTGGTGGAATTGGTAGACACGCTAGGTTCAGGGTCTAGTGGGAGCAATCCCGTGGAAGTTCGAGTCTTCTCTTCGGCACCATTAAAGTTCAAGGGTTGTAGCTAATAGCTACAACCCTTTTCTTTTTTGTTTTGACAACTTGCACGCTTTCCTTCTTTTTGCGTGCTTTAACCCCAAGGGGTCAAAGTGGAGGGTCAAAGCACCCGGAATTCTCTACCACTAGAGAAACCACTTTTACTTAACGGGCATGCCCTATTCCTTTCGCCACTCAATTCCACAAGACCTGCGAGCTCATTCGGCCACTCCGAGATCAGGATGTCTCTTCGACTACAGCAAGCCTTCGATTGGAAACGCGCGCATAAACCAAGCTCCAAACTTCCGCCATATGCTTGCACCAGGTTCATCTTTATAGATAACAGTCTGACCCTCTTCTTCGGTTTCCCATCTGACTTTTTGTCGAACTCTGCCGTCATCGCCAGCAACGTCTTCTAAAAACAATGTATAACTATTGTCTGGTGAAGACAGTTCTTCAAATCCCTTCAGCATGGCTTGTGCCAACTCCGGGCTGTGAATAACCATGACGAGTTCTGTATTGTAGTTACGGGATCTTGGATCAAAATTGCTTGAGCCTATGACGACGGAGCGCCTGTCAATAATCATAGCCTTAACATGTAAGCGAAGATGATGAATCTCAATATTCTCCCTGTGAACTTCGAGGACATCCGTATATGCCGTGTCTTTCATTTCATATAAACCCATACCCATATTCAGCATTTGCTTGCGGTAGGGAGCGTAACCACTATGCACTATCCACACATCCTGGGTAGCAAGGGAGTTGGTAACAACTTTCACTTGTACCTCTTGTTCATGAAGAGCTTTCAGCACAGCCATCCCTTCCTTTGCCGGGACGAAATATGGGGTTACCATAATCAACTCACTATCAATCACTTCAAATATGGGATCAAATTCTGGCCGCATTGTGGCAGTGATGTCACCCGGTCGGGAGGTTAGCTTTTCTAGGGGATCGAAGTGAAAAGAGGCTGGAGCCCAAATAAAAGGAAAAGTGCGCTCATTTATCATATTCACCATTTCGGCATTATCAGCGGCTTTTTTATATGGTGAGTTTTTAAATACCTCGGCGTCGGCTTCGATCTCTTTTGTTAGAGTATTGAATGCATCCGAATCGGTTGTCTCTTGAGCCAAGACTTCAATGGGATAGACCCATTCACTATTCCAGTATGCATCAAAACTAGCTGAAATATCCTGAACAATTGGCCCGACAGCAAGGAGATCAAGATCAACGAATGTTGCCCCACTCGGAGCTGAAAAATACTCATTTCCAATATTCCTACCACCAATGATGGCAGCGCTGCTATCTGCTATGTATGTTTTGTTGTGCATGCGCCGTTCGACACGACCAAGATCGAAAATAAAGTCTGTCTTGAGCCCACCACGTTGCGCAAATGGGTTAAAAATTCGAATGGCGATGTTTTGATGTGTATTCAGTACAGCCAAATGCGAATCTTTGACTGCCAATCCAATATCATCAACCAAAATGCGGACACGGACGCCACGATTTGCGGCATCAATCACCCAGGAAAGCACGAGACCTGCCGTCTCATCATCCTTGAATATGTAGTACTGTAAATCGAGTGTCTTTTCAGCAACTTTGGCAAGCATCCCCCGAGCAATCAAGGCGTCAAGATTGTCACCAAGGAGATGAAACCCCGACATTTCAGGATTCCTTTCAAGCTCATCTTCAACGAGCATTACGAGCTGATTACTGTGTGGTTCTTGAAGCGAGGTCGAAATTGGTCTCTTTACATTCTTGGGCAAAGTTGCGCAGCTTGTAAGGATCAATAGACATAACCCCATGGACAAGCCCGAGAACCATATGGAACGGAGTAAAGAATATAGCATTCTCATAAAATAGCACCATCAGGCTGTACGGTAAAGCAACGTCATAAATGAAAGACAACTGAAGCTATAATTTCCGAAGAGGTAGCCACCTTTTCCTTCTGGTTATAGACGCTTTGCTACAGATAGGTTACATTCCACGACAATCATTACGGCATCCTTTATGGCGACAGATATCAAGGGGAAAAGCGAGATATGATTCGTTCGCAGGTCAAATTTATTTCGGTTACAATAGCGATTCTTCTGATTTTTCTGCTCCTCTCTTCCTGCATGAATTACAATCGCCAGCGCGGCGTCGAGAATACATGGCGAGAAGTAGAATTAACTGATTTTAAGAATGGCGAATCGACTCAAATGGATATCGTAAAGATATTGGGCCCTCCCTCTCAAATCATAAGTCTCAAATCCGGCCCTGTTCTTTACTATCTGTCTGAGCAAGTTGAAGGTGGTGGGTTTGTCTTGATCCTGTTCAATCATCTTAAAGAAAAAATAACATATGATCGGGCAGTATTTTTCTTTGATAACGATGGCATATTGCTTGAGTACTCTCTCAGCAAAGAGTCCATTAATGACAAATAAGTCCCATTACATCTTCGCTATTTTGGCTACTACTCTACTGTTTACAACAGGGTGCACGATTATTCGCTCCGAGCCCTCACATGATATTTCATTCGAAGACACCGATTACAGCATTGAGACGACGCATTATCGAGAAATATTACATGAGCATGGGCCACCGTCTCAACTGTCAGCTTTGGGTACAGGTATGGTATGGCTATACGAAGAAGTCGATTTAACAGAAAAACAATTGGGAATTGGTTTTAGTGATGGCCCTCTATCCTTGTTTAAGATCAATCTCGCGGCTGGTGATGGAGAGTACAAAGGCTGGATGTTAACATTTGGCGAGAATGGTTACGTAACAAGTTTCGCCAAAACTGAAGATGTTATCAATCTTGGCCGTGGTGCTGGATTCCAATTCATTTTAACTGTTTCAAGCTTGGTGAACATCACGGATGTCCGAGGCTCTTCGGCTCAGGCAGATTGGGGACAAGGTCTGATCACCGAGCCCTCTCGTGGATTGAACAGAAATCAGGATCTTAATCTGGGAAAATCGGGACTTCAATTGCTTATGACTCCCGCATATACAGGGCAACACACATTAGCAAAACCGTAGGCCGCAACCAAATAATATTTATATAAAAACACTATCGCGACAAAGCTAACATTTACAATTCAAATTGCTGCCGAATAATCCACCTTTCCAACTAAGGAGAAACGATGTCATCACCCAAAAAAAACGAGACAACTGTAACTCGTCGCGATTTTCTCCAAACTGCAGGCATGGCTTCACTGGCCCTTGGCGCAGCAGCAGTGGGCATGGCACCAAAGGAAGGTGAAGCGAAGCAAACACCTTTCAAGACCAAAGAGCCATCAGGCAAGTTGTCAGCCAAGCCATATAACATCCTGCTCATTTGGACAGATCAGGAAAGAAACCTGCCAGAACTAAGGGACAAGGGACATTGGCCTGGCCGAGACAGACTCACCCAAATGGGAACAACCTTTGAGAACCATCAAGTGTGCTCTATGGTCTGCACCCCATCTCGCTCTGTCATCTTTACCGGCCAGCATATCCAGCACACCAAAATGTTCGACAATACGGATTTTCCCTGGATTGATGAGTTGTCTTATGATCTGCCGACTATTGGGCACATGATGCGTGACGCTGGGTATTACACTACATATCAAGGCAAATGGCATCTCAATCATGACCTGCATCCGACCGTTAACCCGGAAGAAGGAGTGCAACTGATCGGCAGAGATTTAATGGATAAATACGGATTTTCAGACTTCACTGGCATAGGCGATGATATTGGCATGACCCAAGGTGGATATCAGTATGACCAGTATGTCACTGCTACCGCGCAAACGTGGCTACGCAAGAAAGGGAAAAGCTTAAGTACTGAAGGGACTCCCTGGCTTTTATCAATTGGATTGGTGAACCCTCACGACATTATGTACTACGACACCGATAATCCCAACGAGGATGTTCAGCACAGCACGCCATTACTTGGAAAAATCAGCCCGGCCCCAGACGACAAGATCTACAAGAAAGAATGGGCTGTCCCCTTGTCTCCGAGTCGGAAACAGGCGTGGGACGAGAAAGGACGCCCAAGGGCACACTATGAATACCAAATGTGTCAGGAGTATCTCTCAGGACACTTCCCCAATGACGACAGACGTTGGAAGAAGATGCAGGACTACTATCTCAACTGCGTCACTGACAATGACCGCTCCGTGGACACCCTGCTTACAGAACTCGACAACCTGGGGATGTTGGATGACACCATCGTCATTTTGACCTCCGATCATGGCGAACTCTGTGGTGCGCATGGCATGTTCGGCAAAGGCTCTACAGCCTATCAGGAACAAAACCATGTCCCGTTTATCATCTACCACCCAGACATCCCGGGTGGAAGAAAATGTGAAGCCCTCACATCACATCTAGATTTGATACCCACCATTTTGGGCATGACCGGCGCAGAAAAGAAGCAAAAGAAGAACGTGAAAGAATCATTAAAGGGCAATGATTTCTCCCCCCTGCTGGAAGCCCCCGAAAAAGCCCCTCTGGATGCAGCTCGCATCGGCACACTATATTGCTACAATATGTGGGCCTTCATGGACGCCGACTGGCTGGGAAAAATCGCAAAAAAAATGATGGCTGGCGAAAAAATGACTATTGATACGGTGCCGCGCCCTAATGTCAGAAAACGTTCCGCGATTAGAAGTATTTTCGATGGCAGATACAAGTACAGTCGGTATTTCAATTCACAGGATCACAATCAGCCGAAGACCGTTGCCGAAATATATGAGGCCAATGATGTCGAATTGTATGACCTGAAAATGGATCCTAACGAGATGAAGAACCTTGCGTACAATTCACAAAAATCTGACCTTCTTATCTCCATGAACAACAAGCTCAACACGTTGATTAAACGTGAGGTTGGCGTGGATGATGGATCGTTTTTACCAGATATCAAGAACGTGAACTGGGCCTTTGAGCGCTTCGATCCCTGATGCATTTCCAAGTAATGACCAAGCCTTCGGGCGCATCTTGTAACCTAGGTTGCCGATACTGCTTTTATACCGAAAAGCATAACCTTTACGGTGGACAGAAAGCTCACCGAATGCCCTTGAATGTTCTCGAGGAATTTATTCGGCAATACATCGGCACACAGGATGCTCCTGAAGTTCTGTTTGCATGGCAAGGAGGAGAACCCACGCTGATGGGCGTGAACTTCTTCCGAACTGTGCTCTCGTTGCAACAAAAGCATGCCAACGGAAAGAATATCAGCAACACCATTCAAACCAACGGCACCCTGTTGAATGATGAGTGGTGTTCTTTTTTCAAGGAACACGAATTCCTTGTCGGATTGAGTATTGATGGGCCACAGGAATCACACGATCAATACAGGGTCGGACTCGACGGCCAACCAACGTTCGGCTCTGTCATGGCCGGAGTGGACCTACTCAAAAAGCATCGAGTCCAATTCAACACCCTGACAGTGCTCAACGATTTCAACACACTGAATCCACTCGATGTATACCGATTCCTCAAAGAGATAGGTGACGGCCACATGCAGTTCATTCCGGCCGTGGAGCGCGCTCCCGGCACTACAGCCAAAGAGCTCAAGCTGACCCTAGCCGCCCCGCCTTCCTCCTGCCACCCAAAAGAAGACCTCACGCAGACTTCATGGAGTGTCTCACCCAAGAAACTGGCATCATTTTATATCAGCGTGTTCGACGAATGGGTTCGTAATGACGTCGGCACTGTCTTTGTTCAATTCTTTGATATCGCATTAGGTAACTGGCTCGGCGCTGGCTCAGGCCTTTGTCATTTTTCTCCCCAATGCGGCATGGCTGGGGCCTTAGAACACAATGGAGATCTCTATTCCTGTGATCATTATGTGTACCCGGACCATAAACTCGGAAATATTTTGAAGACACCTTTGAGCGATCTGATGCAGTCGGAAAAACAACTCCGATTCGGAACAGAAAAGCAAACGACTCTCACTGAGTACTGCACCAATTGTGATGTCCGATTCGCCTGTCATGGAGATTGCCCCAAGCATAGGTTCGCCAAGGCTCCCAACGGAGAACCGGGCCAGAGTTATCTTTGCCATGCATACAAAGAGATATTCACTCACATGGCTCCATATATGGAAACGATGCTGCAACTGATCCGAGCCGGTAAAACGGCCCCGGAAATCATGAACACCCTACCTAGGTGAGCCCATCACCCCGTAACCACTACATAGTTTCCTGTCATATTAGTAAGGGCCGAAATTGTAGTTATTGGAACAAGTAAACCATTTTTCTGATGGTAACACAGCGCCCACAGCTTTGCTGAGAAGGCACAACCAGCGCACGGTTTGAGCAGCATTCTGTGAACTCATTATAATTTTCTCCCAATACACTCTGTATTGGTTTTCTTTTCGCCCGACTCCAGATACCACAGTGCCCCGGCAGATAAAAACGTAGTATTCCACACCTCTAAAGTCCACTTTATCAAAAGACAGGTTTTTATGAAATTGTATAAAAATATGAGCCTCAGAAACAAAATAATGCTCCCGGTCGGCCTACTGGTTGCACTCGTAATGGGCATTACTCTGACGGTACTTGTCACGCAATTCCAGAACGTCACACAAGATGACGCTGAAAAGTTGGGCAAAGAAATGGCTGGACGGTATGGAAACGCAATCAAATCCCAACTAGATAGTGCCGCAGCCGCAGCACGCGGCCTGGCCCATACTTTTGAAGGTATCAAAAAAAATAATGATACCCCCAGCCGTAAACTCGGTAACGAAATCGTCAAGGAGTTTGCAAACTCCAACCCATCTATATCTTCGACATGGGTAGCATATGAACCCAACGCATATAATGGTGATGATGCTCCGTTTGTTGGCGAGCCAAGCTCTCATAAATCAGGCAGATATGCGCCTTGGTACCAGACAGGCAAAAAAATGTCTGGAGCCAGCAATCTGCAAGGCCAATGGTATCTTGCTCCAATTCGTTCTGGCACAGATAGCTTCGAAGACCCCTATGAATACACTTTTGACGGCCGAAAAGTCATGCTCGTCACCATTGGAACGCCTATCCAAAACGCCAGCGGAACCACTATTGGCGCAGCTGGTGTAGACTTAGCCATGACTGAAATCGATAAATTGGTCGATGGAATCAATCCGTTCGACACGGGCTACGGATTTCTCATAACGAATAGTGGCATGATCGCAGCCGACCCCAACCCTGATAACGTTGGCAAATATACAAAAAATGCGATCAGTTCAGAAATGGACCGGATGGTTAGAGATTCACTCGAAAGCGGAGAGACTCTCGTCACCTATTTTGAAAAAGACGGCGAAGAGTTTGAACTCGTCATAGCTCCCTTCCTTGTGGGACAATCCGGAAAACGCTGGGCCCTTGGTGTAGCCTTGCCCATGAGCCGAATAATGGAAGCTTCCAATGAAGCCGTCATGCTCTCTATCATCATGAGCATTACTGCCATCCTTGGTCTTATTATCATCATATACTTCCTGGCAAAATCCATTGTCACCCCGATTCGCATGGGCGTGGCCTTCACTCAGCAAATATCATCCGGTGATCTGGATGCTTCGCTCGCAATTGACCAAAAAGACGAAATCGGCCAACTCGCTCAGGATCTCACTGGCATGGGCCATAAGCTCAAATCTGTAGTAGGAGATGTGCGCAATTCCGTTGAACGTGTAGCCTCTGGCAGTTCAGAACTGTCTTCTACAGCTCAGACTCTGAGCCAAGGAGCAACGGAACAGGCTGCCAATGTAGAAGAAGTCTCAGCCAGTATGGAAGAGATGGCTTCCAACATCAGCCAAAATGCTGAAAACGCATTGGAAACAGAACGCATCGCTCGTCGCTCTGCAGATGATGCCAGCAAAGGCGGACAGGCTGTGGCGCAGACGGTTGATGCCATGCGCGAAATAGCTGATAAAATCAGCATTATTGAGGATATTGCCCGTCAAACCAACCTGCTTGCCTTGAATGCTGCCATTGAAGCCGCCCGTGCTGGTGAACATGGCAAAGGCTTTGCGGTTGTTGCCGCCGAAGTCCGCAAGCTGGCAGAACGGAGCGGTGAAGCTGCTGCAGAAATCAGCGACCTCTCAGCGTCCAGCGTAGCTGTCGCCGAATCCGCAGGCGACATGCTCAATCAAATGGTGCCGGATATTCAACGAACAGCAGAATTGATTCAAGATATCGCAGCAGCCTCTGGCGAGCAAAACGCCGGAGCAGACCAAGTCAATCGTGCCATTTCACAACTCGACCAAATGATCCAGCAGATAGCCTCCGCAGCAGAGGAAATGTCCGCGACCTCGGAAGAGTTGGCTGGACAATCCACACAGCTCCGAACCGCGATTTCCTTCTTTAAAACTCGTGACCACCAGGGAGCCCATTCCTTCCAGGTCCAACCAACCGTAGCTCGGAGAGTAACAACTCCTGCACCCAAGCCTCTCAGCTCGGCTCCGTCGGGTGTAGACCTCGGCTTTGGCAGTAACGACGATTCAGGATTCGAAAAATTCTAAACAACGCTGCATAAGCAAATAAAAAGGCTTCACCCTCTCGGGTGAAGCCTTTTTATTTATCTAAAACTACTAAGAGAACTCAACACCATAGTCTCTTAAGGGAAGCAACCACATCCTCGATGTAATTAAAACCCAATCTACAGTTTTATTCAGCACACACACCGGCAACTTTACAATTCCAAAGCGAGAGTGTTTCGACCAAGTTTAAGCAATACCCAATTCAACCAAAACTTATTGACTTGTAGCAGACCTATAGGTATTTCCACCTTCCCTGAAACGTGCCGAAGTGGTGGAATTGGTAGACACGCTAGGTTCAGGGTCTAGTGGGAGCAATCCCGTGGAAGTTCGAGTCTTCTCTTCGGCACCATAAAAGTTCAAGGGTTGTGGCTAAATAGCTACAACCCTTTTCTTTTTGTTTTGACAACTTACATAATTTTCTTCTTTTCGACGTGATTTGCCCCCAAGAGGGCAAAGTGGTGGGTCAAAGACCCGGAATCGCCTACCGCCGGAGAAATCACACGCTCCCCCAACCACCTTAGTTGAAAGACACAGTTTACTCTTTTCGCCACTCGATTCCGCACGACATGCGAAACACGTTAGCCCGCTCCGAGATCAAGATGTCCCTTCAAACGGGATCCCCTGTTACAACTTCCCAAAAACCAAAACAGAAGGGGCTAAGGTTTCCCACAGCTTCAGGCATACGTTCTCAAACTTTTTCAAGCAAAAGGAAATATCCTAAGAATCCATTTACTAAAGGGGTGTCACCACGCAGGCTCGTTCGTCCTGCGCATAGAACGGTGACCATAAGAGAATTGGGGCAACGATAGTTTTATAGGTATCTACCGTTTATCAGATGGCGGGTACTGTATTTCAGTTGGCGTTTGGATGTGACAGTCTGCCGTTTGGAAATGAACGGCAAAGAAGTATCTGATGGTACGACATGTTAGTAACAACCTAAGCGTTCAGAAGTATAGACTATCATCAAAACTTATGAACACGCCTGAAGTGCGTTTCACCTCCTTCCTCAGTCAAAGGATTTCCTACTATTCAATAAAGAAAATAATACCACAGAATCCACCATATCTGCCATGTTGCATAGTAGGGAGGTTTTTATGAGTTCTGACACTTTAGGCCACATTCCACTACACTTAATGCGCACCGAACTCTCTGCCTCTGGGCCAATGAAAGAAACGAACAATAATCCTTTGGACCGCCACCTACTGCTTGCCCTCTCAAAACACTCCAAGGCAGGAGCTGGCCTTGAGTTCATCTCCCATTTCTTCACCGAAAAAAAGAATATCCGCCTGACCCTCATGCACATCCCCCCAGCTCAGACAGCAGTCTGGGCCGAAGAAAGAACCTATGAAAGCCTCGGTATTCTTGAGAATCAGACAACAGCAGCAACCCTAGAGGGACGCAAAATCGTTGATGAGGCCAAACGCAAACTCAGAGTTGCAGGATTCGATCCTGAAATGATCGAGGAAAGTATTCCTTTACCACAAATAGGTAAGGCCCACGCTATTATCCGCGAAGCGCGTGAAGGCCACTACGATGCGGTAGTGCTGGGGCACAGGGGACAGGGTGGACTAGCCGACATAATGGACCATTCTGTATGCCAGAAAATGATTGAAGGGCTAGCCAACGCCATCAGCTTTCCGTTCTGGCTCTGCCGATTACCCGAACGAGGCCGCAAGAACGTTCTGTTGTGTGTAGACGGATCGGCCCCATCTGATCGCATGGCCGACCACACTGGCTTTATGCTGGCCCTTGAACCTGGACATACCGTGACCGTTTTCCATGTTCATGATCCCTCCAAATCCGACCCAATGGACGCCGAGGCCGTGGTCGATCACGCTGTTGAGGTGCTCCAGGCAGCAGGCATGCCCGATGACCGCATCGCCATGATGCTTCGAAAAGGCACCAATCCGGCAAGACTCATCCGTGAAGAATATGACAAGGGAAAATACGCAGCCGTCGCCATCGGCAGCGCAGGCTCAGATCGAGGATTCTGGAACAAATTATTTATTGGGTCCGTGGCGCAGGCGATATTCAAGGAGCTGCACGGAGCCGCTCTCTGGATATGTTTTTAGGACAGCGGAGATCACATGGAACCAGTTAATTACACAGGCATCGTGAGTTCGGTTCGGGGCAGTATTGTGGATGCAGTCTTCGAAGGCCCACCACCACCCATGCGGTCAACGTTGCGGGCCGGTCCTGAAGGCGTCGTAGTCATCGAAGTGGTTGACCACACTCGTCGGGGCGAGGTCCGGGCTATTGCTCTGACGCCGACGGCTGGACTGGCTCGTGGCGACAAGGTCGTCGGCGAGGGCTCACCCCTGACAGCCCCTGTCGGCGACACACTGGTCGGTCGTGTTTTCAATGTATTCGGCGAAGTCTCAGATGGTGGAGAAGAACCGGAAGGAGTGGAATACAAGTCAATACATGGTCCCCCCATTGACCTGTCCAAGCGCGTAACAACAGAGGAAATATTCGAAACAGGTATCAAGGTCCTCGACCTGCTGGCTCCACTGGAAAAAGGTGGAAAGGCAGGTCTCTTTGGCGGCGCAGGTGTCGGAAAGACGGTTCTCATCACCGAACTCATTCACAACATGGTAGGCGCACATCAAGGGGTGTCCATCTTTTGTGGTATTGGCGAAAGGTGCAGGGAAGGCGAGGAGCTATACCGAGAGATGAAAGAAGCTGGCGTTCTCGAGAACACAGTCATGGTTTTCGGTCAAATGAATGAGCCGCCGGGTGCGCGATTTAGAGTGGGACACTCGGCCCTGACCATGGCCGAGTATTTCCGCGACCAGAAAGGACAGGATGTCCTGCTGCTGATGGACAACATATTTCGTTTCATACAGGCCGGAATGGAACTTTCCGGCCTGCTGGGACGACTCCCCTCGCGTATGGGCTACCAACCTACCCTCGGACCGGAACTAGCTGAGCTTGAGGAACGCATTGCATCGAGCCGCAAAGGAGCCATCACCTCTATCCAGGCTGTGTACGTACCAGCTGACGACCTCACAGACCCCGCAGCCACCCACGCCTTCTCCCATTTTTCGGCATCTCTGGTTCTTTCGCGTAAACAAGCCGGGAAAGGTTTCTATCCCGCTGTAGACCCATTGCAATCCAAGTCCATGATGCTCGCAACGCATGTGGTTGGAGCTCGTCATTACGATGTGGCGCAGGAAGCTCGGCGCACTCTGGCTGTTTATGAGGAACTCAAGGACATCATCGCCATGCTAGGTCTTGAAGAACTATCCTCCGAAGATCGAAAAACCGTCTATCGAGCACGCCGACTGGAACGATTTCTAACCCAGCCATTTCACACCACCAAGCACTTCACGGGAATGGTTGGTCGAACCGTAACGCTAGCTGCAACGGTTGATGGAGCCGAAAGAATTCTCAATGACGAGTTGTCGGACATGAACGAATCCGCTTTGTATATGATTGGCGATATCAATGACATCAAAAACAAGGCAGGTGAATCATGAACCTGAAAATAGTCCTGCCTTCACAAGTCTTTCTGGACGAAGAAGTCATAAAGATAACAGGCGAATCCCTTATGGGTGGATTCACGCTCAAACCGAATCATATCGATATGGCAACCGCCATTGCGCCGGGCATCATGAGCTATGAAACAATATCCGGCACAACCCGACACTTGGCAACTGACCGTGGCATCGCCATCAAGCGCGGCAGTGAAGTGACAATCGCAACCAACCACGCAGTGCATGGGGAACTGGGACAACTGGAAAAAGAACTACGCCACATGCTCACGGCAACCAAGGAACGCGAGCGCTCGACGCGAACCGCTGTGGCCCGGTTGGAAGCACACTTTGTACGTCGATTCCTGGAGTTCTGACGATGACAGATAAACGACAAAAAAAATTCCCCGATGAAGTCGGCAGCAAGGAACGGCGTAAACTACGAGCCGAACGTGAGCCAAAAATCAGCGCGGGGTACGGACTTGGGCTATTCGGTGTGGTCGGGTGGTCTGTGGCAATCCCCACCCTGCTCGGCGTCATGCTCGGGGTATGGATAGATTTGAGGTGGCCCTCTCCCAGATCATGGGTATTGATGCTGCTGATCGGAGGACTTGGCCTTGGATGCGTCAACGTCTGGCTGTGGATAGAACGGCAACGAAAGAAGATCATTAAGGAGCGTGAAAGTGAACAGCCTGACGATCATTAGCACCGGTGTTGTTTGGGGCGGCTTGCTGGCAGCCATTCACTTCGGAGGACTCTGGCTGTCGTTGACGCTCATGCCCCGCGTCGCGCGTCCGATGCAATGGTTCTACGGAGGACTGCTGGTTCGCTATGGATTGACACTTACAGGGATGTGGCTGGCACTCAAAACCGGAGCACCTGCTGTCATGGCAACCTGCGCAGGTTTTTACGCCATGCGCATGATCCTTGTGTCGAAACTGAGCGGAGTGAAGGGATAACCATGGAAATAACACCCGACAACATCATCTATGCCCAGCGAGGCATTGCAACACTAAATGCGACCCTCGTCTTCACATGGAGTGTGATGGCATTGATTGTGGGTTTTTCCTGGTTGGTTACGATGCGGCTAACCTGCCGACCAGACATGGCGCAACGCCAAAATCTACTAGAAATACTGGTGGATGGTTTATTAAACCAGATTCGTGATGCCACAAAACAGGTGCCGGAACGATTCCTGCCACTCATAGGCACCCTCTTCATATTCATCCTCGTTTCCAACCTGCTCTCCGTAGTGCCGGGATTCCGTCCGCCCACAGGGTCACTGTCCACCACCACTGCACTGGCGCTCATAGTATTCCTGGCCGTCCCCTACTACGGCATTCGTGAACATGGATTGGGCAACTACCTGAAAGGGTATCTGCAACCCACCCCATTCATGCTGCCGTTCAATATATTGGGCGAAGTCACACGCACCTTCGCACTCGCGGTACGACTGTTCGGAAACATAATGAGCGGGACCATGATGGGAAGCATACTCATGGTGCTGGCCCCACTTTTTTTCCCGGTGATCATGCAACTCCTCGGCCTGCTCATCGGGGTGGTGCAGGCATATATATTCGCAATTCTGGCAGCGGTATTTATCGCAGCAGGACTTGAAGCACATACGAAAACCACAAACTAAAGGAGTTCGTCATGGATACACTTGCACTGGTCGCTATCGGCTCGGTTATTGGCGCTGGCATTTGCATGGGACTGGGGGCCATAGGGCCGGCCATTGGAGAAGGAATGGCGTTATCACGCGGACTGTCCTCCATTGCCCAGCAGCCGGATGAGACCAATACCATCGTGAAATTCATGTTTGTAGGCATGGCCATGGTTGAATCAACGGCTATTTACAGTTTCGTACTGGCGATGATCCTTCTCTTCGCCAACCCGTTCTGGAACTACTTCATCGAGAAGGCTGGAAACTAGGCCATGCTCATCGACTGGTTCACGGTAGCAGCCCAGATGGTCAACTTTCTCATACTGGTCTGGCTTCTCAAACGCTTCCTGTACGGCCCGATCATCACGGCCATGCAGGATCGACGGGACCGGCTAGCCGATGAACTGAATAATGCCCGTCTGGCACGCGAAAAAGCGGATCGCCAAGCTGAAGACCTGTCGAAAATGCGTGAGAATTTGAAACTTGAAACCCAGTCCATGCTGACCGAGGCACAAACTGCGGCAAATGAACGCCGAGAGTTCTGGTTGAATGAAGCCAAAGCCGAAGTGGAAGCACGAAGACGGGCATGGACCAAATCCATCGAACGGGAGCAGGTGGCCATCTCCGAACAACTGCGAATTCGCATGGGAGAACAGATCATACGGCTGTCAGAAAAAGTCCTCCGAGATTTAGCCGGAGAAGATTTGGAATCGCGAGTCTTGGATAACTTCATGGCACAATTGAACAATGCTGATTCTGCCATCTCACTGTCTGACGATGTAATTGTGCGCACGGGATTTCCAATCTCACAGCCGATCTTGCAACGTTTGGAAATCTCCATTCGTGAGCATTTCCCCGGCTGCAAAGACATATCAGCAGCGCAGGATGAATCCCTTGGTTTCGGCATTGTCATGGTCAGTGGCGACAATAAATGGGAGTGGAATCTCGTATCATATCTGGATGATGTTGAGACCACAATTTTTGCGGAACTGACCGAAACAAAGGCAGGTGCGCCATGAGTAAAGGCTTTCTGGAAAATGCGCTGAACCAGGCCGTGGACAGTGTTGAGCGAAGTCTGGACAATGTCGAACCTCAGATGAAACCCGAAGAGATAGGGCGCATTCATTCCCTGGTTCAAGGCGTGGTCCAGGCCGAGGGCATGGGAGCGGTGGGAGCCGAGGAACTGCTGATACTCGGCGCGGGCGTCCCAGGTATGGCAATCGACCTTCTGCCTGACAGTGTAGGCATAGCACTGTTCGGCCCCGGCGAGACCCTCTCCACCGGTGATGAAGTGGTGCGCACAGGTCGCGTACTCGACGTACCGGTAGGCAATGGCCTTGTCGGACGCGTGGTGGATCCACTGGGCAATCCGCTAGATGGCAATGGCCCCGTTGCCAGTGAAAAACGGTTTCCCGTGGACCGCGAAGCCCCGCCTATCCTGCATCGCGCCCCCGTGGATACTCCCCTTCAAACCGGTATCAAAGTCATCGACACGTTGATTCCCATCGGAAGAGGACAACGCGAACTCATTCTTGGCGATAGGCAAACCGGAAAAACTGCCATAGCACTCGATACCATTTGCAATCAAAAAGACGCGGAAGTCATATGTATCTATTGCGCCATAGGCCAACGGTCATCCAGTGTAGCACGAGTAATCGACGAATTAACACAGCGGGAAGCCATGGACTACACAGTAGCAGTAGTAGTTGAGGGCGCAGCCCCGCCCGGATTGCAATATATCGCTCCCTATGCGGCCACAGCCATGGGCGAATATTTCATGCATCAAGGCAAGGATGTGCTGGTTGTTTACGACGATCTAACCCGGCATGCCCAGGCCTACCGTCAACTCTCTCTGCTCCTGAGACGCCCCCCCGGACGCGAGGCATTCCCCGGAGATATTTTCTACATCCACTCACGCTTGCTGGAACGCAGCACTCACCTCAAAGCCAAGCTCGGTGGCGGCACACTCACGGCCTTGCCGATCATCGAAACCGAGGCCCAGAATATCTCAGCCTATATCCCGACCAATCTCATATCCATCACGGACGGCCAGATTTACCTGAACCCTGATCTATTCCAAAAAGGCATCCTCCCCGCAGTGGACGTTGGCGTATCTGTTTCCCGTGTTGGTGGCAGAGCGCAACTCCCCGCCTATGAGAAGGTAGCAAGCGACTTGCGTCTGACATATTCGCAATTTCAGGAACTTGAGGCATTCGCCCGTTTTGGCACCCGCATGGACACCGAAACCCGGAGCAAATTAGATCATGGCCGCAAAGTTCGCGAGATTCTCAAACAGGAACGTTTCACGCCGCAAACAGCCGGACAGCAGGCGGCAATATTACTGGCCGTAACCCAAGGACTTTGCGGAGCTGTGGATACGAAAAACGTGCTTAAAGCAGAAAAACACCTGCTGACGGAACTAGCAAAAAGTCCGAGAGACCTGCATTCCCTTGCATGGGCACAGCCGGACGATCCTATATGGGATGAGCTTGCCATTGAAATTACACGTATTCTGGACACAATGGAGTAACCATGCAGACCCTTGATGTCCTACAAAAACGCATCAAGACAACAGGCGATCTACTCGCGGTGGTCAAGACCATGAAAAGTCTGGCGGCGGCGAACACTAGGCATTTTGATAGAGCTGCGCAATCAATTGTGCAGTACGCTCATGTAGTGGAAAACGGATGGACGGTACTCTTCCGGTCCGGCGGAGTCATGCTCCCGTCCATCGGGGAAAACGAAGCCGTCATCTTGGTTGTAGGGTCGGATCAGGGCATGTGCGGACAGTTTAATGAGCTAATCATGCAGGCAGGTCTGGCTGCTGGCGAACGACTGGCAGAAAAAAGACTTAAAGTGACATTCTGGACTGCTGGTGATCGAGTTCGCGCCGCTCTTGAGGATGTCGGCGAAGCTTCGACACTCCACTTCCCCATTCCCGGAACACTTGGAGGTATCGACCAGGTAGCGGGTGATTTGATGGAACGCATGTCAAAGTGGAAACGGCGCGGAATAGGCCAGTTCCACATTGTATACAACGCCCAGCAAGAACGCCAAGGATACTCGCCGACAGACAATCGCATTCTGCCCCTCAATAAACAATGGGAAAAAAAACTTGCCGCTGCCGAGTGGCCAGGGCGTTGCCTGCCACAAACATTTCTTCCCGGTGAGGCCCTGTTCTCCGAACTCTTCAGTCAATATCTCTTTATCTCGCTCTATGGGGCTCTCGCCCAATCAATGGCTGCCGAGAACGCCGCCCGCCTTGCCGCCATGTATGCAGCCGAAAAGAATATTGAAGACATGCGCGAAGAACTGCTGGTCAATTTCCGCCAGACACGACAGAACGACATCACCGAAGAACTGCTTGATATCATAGCAGGGTTCGAAGCATTGACGTGACTGCTCAACTCGCCGAAACAAAAGGGCTTTCCTATCGGTGGAATAATGCAAGACAGATTTTCACAAGGCGGCGAAACCCTGTCCATCCTATAATCGCCGCTCAGTGGTCCAACGGAATGCCCCCACGTCTCTCTTTAAACGGGGAAAGGACGTTCATCAATATCTTTCCACAAAATCAACACCTTGCCGCATCATTAAACTTCCGAAGCTTCCGAACATTCTCTTCGACGCCTTTTAAGTTGGTAAATATGGAGAATATAGAAACAACACATGAAGTATGCCCCCCGTACGAACTCACCCTCTTTTATGGTCACACTATGCATTCCTATCTGTGCTAATCACCATTTCCTCCATCTGTCGGCGTTCAGCTCCCTGCAATCGTCCGAATCTAATTAACCTCAAAGGTTTTTTGATAAGGGCTTTCCAGTCATCGTTTGTTATAATCAATTATCATTTAACCCTTACGCCTACTTGCTTTAAACGAGGAGTAACAGCTATAGACAACCACATGGACAAGACAGAACATTTCGGACTGGATTTCGAGACCTTTGCGCGCCTCATCGACAACTTGCACGATGAGATCATCATCTACGACAACAACTATCGGTTGTTGTACGTAAACAAGGCATGTGAGCGACATTATGGATTCACTCAGGAAGAGATGGTCGGTGTTCCGTTTTGGGAAATCGTGGAGAAATATGCCGGCTGGAACAAGCCAGCCCTTCCGGCTGTTTATGAGCACAAGCGTCCAATCAAGCAGGAGCAAAAAACCTACCTAGGCCTGGATGTCCTGACCATCGCGGTCCCTATCTTCGATAAAGATGGCGAAATAGAATACGTCGTTCTCTCCATCCGAGACAATTTTCATAAGGGACAGATTCCAAGCCTGGATGAAATCACGGAAATCCGCACCACCAGACAAGACCCTCGCCCAGAGGATTTGATTTATCACAGCAAAGCCATGGAAGACGTGGTGGACTCCGCACGAAAAGTGGGAAATCTAAGCGCTCCCTGCCTCCTTCTAGGCGAATCTGGTTGTGGTAAAAGCTTGCTCGCGAAATTCATCCACGCCAACAGTAACCGAAGCGACAAGCCGTTCGTGGTGGTCAACTGTGCAGCTATTCCGGAACAGCTTTTCGAATCGGAATTGTTCGGTCACGTCAAGGGGGCGTTCTCGGGAGCGACGCATGCACGCGGTGGACTTTTTGCCAAGGCCAAGGGGGGCACGCTCTTTCTCGATGAGATTTCCGAACTCCCGCTGCCCATGCAGGCTAAGTTGCTCCATGCGGTACAGGAAATGGAATACCGTCCTGTGGGCAGTTCACAGACCGTCAAAGCAGATGTCCGCATTCTGGCCGCTTCCAACCGCAACCTCAGTCGTATGGCCGAAGACGGCGCATTTCGCCAAGACCTCTTCTTCCGACTCAATGTCTTTGATATTACCATCCCTCCGCTCAGAGACCGCAAGGATGACTTAATCCCGCTCATCTTTTACTTCCTTAATCACTATGGAAAGAAACACGGTCAGGGAAAGAAACTCTCACCCGGCGTTCATTCCATCCTCATGCAACATGCATGGCCCGGCAACGTTCGCGAACTCGCCCACCTCATTGAACGTTTGATAGTGACAGCCGAAGATGAGACCATCACCATCGATCATCTGCCGACTACATTATATAAGAATGCCCCCATCATCCCGGACGCCAGGTCCCATGGCTCTCTTGATGAAACATTAGATGCAATAGAACGCAAACTGATAGTGGATGCCCACGCCTTGCACGGTAGCTCTCGCAAGGTCGCAAACGCCCTTGGAATCAGCCAGTCCAGAGCCACCCGCCTTATTCGAAAATACGATTCTGAATCCGAGTCATAAACGACTCACGAGTCGTGAATGACTCAAGCGGGTAATAACCGCCCACCTTCACACTTTTGTCACATCGCTGAGTCAAAACAGACTCACCTCACCCTCTGCAACCGATTGCACAATCAATCAGTAAATATAGATAAAACCTCGTTTTAACTGTGTTTAATTGCTGATTTATTTCCGCACTCTTTGGCATGTGCTTTGCTCTTAAGTAAGTGAAACATAACGAAAACAAGCATCTGCTTCGCATTATTCGTCAAAGGAGGTTTTCGGCCAAGGGTTCACTGAGGGAAAAATCACATTCACCATATCCCACTAAGCATTTACCCAACATTGCGTCAGAGCGACGGGCAAAGTCGTCGATTAAGCAAGCGTTGAACCAGACCGGGATGAGGGTGAAGAACTACTCACTACGAGGAGAAATCAATGTTCAAGAATCAAGTTGTTGTCGGTTCACTTTACGCACTCTGTGCCACAGTCCTTTGGGCTGGCGCATTCATTATTGCTCGTCTGGCAGTCGGCGAAATTTCGCCCATGACTCTGGGTGCAACCCGTTGGGGCATGGCACTGCTCATTCTCAGCACATTCATGCTTCCGAAAGTCAAAAAAGAATGGCCTGTAGCCAAAACCTTCCTGCCCCAGATTATCGCTGCAGCAGCATTCGGTGTGGCCGCATACTCCCCTCTCAGCTATTTTGCTGCACAGACCACATCGGCAATTAACCTCTCTCTCATTTCCGTGACCACCCCGATCTTCATCGTCATGATCGCTGCAGGCATGGGCCAGAAGCAATCCTTTAACACATGGGCTGGCTGTATCGTCGCCCTGATGGGTTCTTTCTATCTCGTCTCCGGCGGCGACCTGAATCAGATCCTCGGCATGCACTTCGCAGCCGGTGACATCCTGATGCTCGGCGCAGCAGTCGGTTTCGCCATCTACAGCCTCATCCTCAAGAAGACCCCCGACGGTCTGTCCGGCGGAACCATCATGTACCTGATGTCCTTCTTCGCCGTCCTGATGCTCATCCCCTGCGTCATCTGGGAATCCACTCAGCCTTCCATGGTCTTCAACATGAACGGCGTTGTTCTCTTCTCCATCACCTTCTCCGCAGTTTGTTCCTCCATCATCGCATGGTGGACCTGGAACATCGGTCTTGAGAAGGCAGGCCCGGAACTGTGTGGCATGATCTACTACTCCCTGCCTTTGTGGGGCGGCGTGTTCGCATACATCTTCCTCGGTGAAAAGATGACCTCTGTTCACTACATCTCCGGCGCACTGATCATCGGTGGTATCGTCTGGGCAAGCCGTGGTGCAAAGAAAGCCCCGGTCGAAGCCGCTACCAACGAAGCCTAAACCTCACACCTTGACATAATACGGGGTGGGCTGATTGGCCCACCCCGGACAAATTTCCTCCCGCACTGCATTGTACGGGAACTGATACGGGTGAACCCGTCGTATTGGCACTACACATTAAATTCGCGGCCAATTCCAGACCGCAGAGACACCACTGATCAAGGAATGAACGCAATGAATGACAAACAAAAAAGACTCATCCAGCTCACGGTGAACGGTGACGTTAAGACTATCCCGGTTGAATCGCACTGGACACTCTCAACCGTCCTGCGCAACGGCTGCGGTCACACCGGCACCAAAGAAGCGTGTGACGAAGGCGCATGTGGCGCATGTACAGTACTCATCGATGGCATAGCTGTCCCCGCATGCATGGTTCTGGCTGTAGAACAGGAAGGCAAGGACATTGAGACTATCGAAGGTCTGTCCAAGAACGGCGAGCTCCATCCCATTCAGGAAGCATGGCTCGAAGAATATGGAGCCCAATGCGGTTTCTGCTCTCCCGGCATGATCATGACCACCAAATACCTGCTGAGCAAGAACCCCAATCCCACGGACGATGAGATCAAAGAAGCCCTCGGTGGCAATCTTTGCATTTGCAGCAACTACGAGCACATCATCAACGCCGTACGGAGTGCTGCCAAAAAGATGTCCAAGGAGCAGACACATGTTTAAGACCAAATCACTGGGCCAGTCTGTCCGCCAGAAAGGTGGCGCTCCTCGCGTTACCGGCGAAGCAAAGTACTACGCCGACGTATTACTGCCAGACATGCTGCAAACCCGTATTTTACGTAGCCCGTATCCGGCTGCTGACATCGTCAACATCGACACCACCGAAGCCGCGGCTTTACCTGGTGTGAAGCTCGTCATGACCTATGAGAACTTCCCCAAGGCATTCCGCAGCACACTCTATTACGTTGGTGACCTTGTTGCTGCTGTCATTGCAACAGAAGCTACCATTGCTGAAGAGGCTCTGGCGCTAATCAAAGTCGAATACGAGAAGAAGAAATTTGTTCTGAACCTTGAAGATGCCATTGAGCCGGAATCCCCGCAGGTATTTGACGGAGTAGACAACTGCCATGACTGGGAGTTCCACTACTACATGAGTGACCGTGATCCTGAGACTCGTCTTTTCAAGACCAAGACACAGGGTGAATACAACGGTTTCGGCGACATAGATAAAGGCTTTGCCGAAGCCGATGTGGTCGTTGAGCAAAAGGGTCTCAAATACGCATACTGCAAAAGCCCGGCAATGGAGCCACGCGGCTGTTCCGCCCATTACGATGGCAACAAGCTCAACATGTACACCCACTCTCAGGGGCTGCACGATGAAAAGCTCTGCCTCGCTCAAGCTTTGGGCATCAACGCCAGCATGGTCAACTATATCTCTCCCTACACCGGCTCCAGCTTTGGCGGCAAGAATGCGTTCCCTCTGGACCGCAACATTGCGTCCCACTATCTTATGATAGCAGGCCTCGCCACCCTGGATCTACACAAGCCTGTCCATTGCAGCTATTCTCGCGAAGAGGAAATGCTCTGTGGTTGGTCCCGAGGCAGCATCGGTGATGTCAAAGTCGGCTTCAAGAAAGACGGCACTCTGACTACCATGGACTTCTTCCACTGGCAGGAATGCGGCGCTGGCGGTGACAAGTACCCGCCCAAGAATGCCGTTCTTGCAACAGGCGCAGTTCTTTACTCTCGCAATGTCGAGCACCAGCGCAGTCGAATCCGCTACGTTCACACCAACCGCTTCTGCTGCAACGGCTGGCAGGGCTACGGTGTCCCCGAAGGCACATACGCTGTTGAAACCACCATGGATATCGCGGCTTACCAGATGGGCATAGACCCGGTTGAAATCCGCAAAAAGAACTGCATGCGTGCAGGCGACATTGACTCTGGTTGGGACCCGCTGACCTACAAATCTGCTTATATTTCCTCTTCCGGTATCCGCGACTGCCTTGATGCAGGAGCAGAGCATATCGATTGGAAAAACAAGTGGCAGCATCCTGACGAAAAAACTGGCCGTATCCGTAGTGGTATGGGCGTCGCCATCTTTGCCATGGCAGCAGGCCGGCCCGGACCGGGTAACTCCAGTGAAGCGATGGTCAAGATCTTCCCTGACGGCACCGCCGCTCTGGTTAGCGCCATCGCTGACATCGGACAGGGCCAGCACACTGTGCAGACCCAGATCGTCGCCGATGTATTGGGGCTTCCCTACGACAAGATCGGACTGGTCTGCCACGACACTGATTCCACTCCCTTCGCCACGCTGGTAGCAGGAAGCTGCGGAACATGGATTCAGGGTTGGGCCACATATGGCGCTGCCATGGATGCCAAGAATCAAGTTCTCGCACTCGCAGCAGAGAAACTGGAAGTGCCAGCCGAGAAGCTCACCCTGGACGAAAACGGAATCCACGTTGTGGGTGACAAAGATAAGAACATCTCGTTCTCCGACGCCTTCGGAACACGTGGCCATTACGGCGGTATTCACGAAGTAGTCGGCTACTATGTCCACAACTCTCCTGATGGCACTGGCCACAAGGATGGCAAGAAAGACGAAATCTACATTCCCAAAGAAAAGGGAGCACAGTTCATTACCCTGGATGTTGATACCGAAACAGGCATCATCTCCAATGTTCAGGTCATCATGGCACAGAACGTGGGTAAAGCTCTCAACCCGAAGATCGTTGCAGGTCAGATGCTCGGCTCGCGCCACGGCATTGAGAACGCATTGCTCGCCAACGATTGCATCGTGGACAAACGCAACGGCTGGCTCATGACTCCCAATTGGGTCGACTACCGCCACTGCACATCCATGGATTGCGATGTGACCCCGCTGGTCGTCGAAAAACCAGGTGATCCAAGTCATCCATTGGGAGCCACTGCTTGCGGCGAAGGCGCAGCCTGCCCGACCTTGGCCTCATTCTCCAACGCTTTGTACAACGCCATCGGCGTCCGCATTTTGGAAACGCCGTTCACCCCTGAAAAGATCCTCACCGCACTGGGCAAGATCCAGGACAAAAGGAGGAAGAAATAATGAAACGTTTTGATCACTTTGACGCCACCACAATAGAAGAAGCCGTCACGCTTCTCAATGAAAGTGAAGGCCCGGCCTACGTCATCGCCGGAGGCAGCGACCTTATGGGTTGTCTCAAGGACAACCTCTGGATGGAAGCTCCCGAGCGTATCGTCAATCTCAAGACCATCCCAGGTCTCAAGGAAATCCGCGTAGAAGACGATGGTCTCCATATAGGTGCCATGGTCACCCTGACCGAAGTCGCCGAATCCGACGCAGTCAAGGAACAGTGGCCAGGTCTGGCCGAAGCTGCCCGCCGCACTGCGTCTCCGCTGCTGCGCAACATGGGCACCGTAGCTGGAAACATCTGCCAGGAAAACCGCTGCTGGTACTACCGCTACCCGGACAAGATCGGTGGCCGTATCGATTGTGTCCGCAAAGGCGGCAAGCGTTGCCTCGCCGTCCCCGGTGACCACCGCTTCCATTCCATCTTCGGTCAGGTAAAAAAATGCATCGCTGTCAATCCCAGCGATACGGCTCCTGCATTCATAGTCCTTAATGCCATCATCAAGACCACCAAACGCGACATTTCCGTGGACGAATTCTTCTCCGCTGAAATGGGCGCACAGTCTACCATTCTGGATCGCGATGAAATCGTCACCGAAATCATCGTCCCGACCCCGAAGACTGGCTCCACCAACGCGTTTGACAAGATTGCCTACCGCAAGTCCATCGACTTCGCTCTGGTAAACTGCGCTGTCTCGGTCACCATTGAAGACGGAAAAGTCGCTGCTGCCCGCATCTGCCTCAACGGTGTGCATAACAATCCCCGCCGTTGCGAGACTTCCGAAGAGCTGCTTATTGGTAAAGAATTGACCGAAGCAGTTGCCGTGGAAGCGGGTGAACTGGCCGTAGCCGAAGCAAAGCCCCTGTTCCAGAATGGGTACAAGGTCCAGATGGCGAAAACCATCGTGTCCGACACCCTGATGGGCTGTGTCATATAATTAAACCAAGGATGATCCTGCCATGGAAAAGTTAAAAATCAACGTTTCCGGCGTCATTCTCGCTGCAGGTAAAGCCTCTCGTATGGGGAGGGACAAAATGTCCCTCCCTTTCCGAGGGATGCCATTACTCCAGCACGCCATCAATGCGGCCAGAAAGTCCTGTCTCAAGAACGTGACCGTGGTTATCCCCAAGGGATCTGACCTTGATCGGGTCATTGATATGAAGGGTTGCAATGTTGTCACCGCGGTACATAGAGACCTCGGCCAGGCAGAATCATTGCAGGCCGGATTGCGGGCCGCCATGGACGACGTGGATGGCTGCATGGTTCTTCTTGGCGACCAACCGCTCATCACATCCGACACAATTGATCGACTGGCAGGCGCATTTGCCCAACAGACCGAGTGTTGGGTTGCTCCGGTTCAGGAAGGCATGCGTGGAAATCCTATCACCATACCCTCCACATGGTTCTCCAAAGTCTTTGAACTCGAAGGCGATACCGGCGCTCGCCCCCTGCTCGCAGAACCAGGGCTTGCTCTGCGTCTGGTTCGCATCCACGAAGTTGGCCCGTTCATTGATGTGGACACCGAATTTCAATATCAGCGGCTTCTCGAAAAGTACGAAGCCAAAACAGCCTAGGATCCGCCATGACGACTACCACGACCCCAACCATTGTCATTCGCGGCGCAGGCGACCTCGCCACCGGCGTGGCCTTACGCTTATACCGCGCTGGCCTGCGCAAGCTCATCATGCTGGAAACCGCCAATCCGTTGGCAGTACGCCGCACCGTGGCATTCTCCGAATGCGTAAATAACGGCAAAATGCAGGTAGAAGGAGTGACGGCAGTAAACATTACATCCGCGCAAGACGTACAAAACACATGGGATGCGGGTGACATCCCGGTTCTGGTAGACCCCAATGGCGCACAGCTGCCCGCCCTTGGTCCTGATGTTTTGGTCGATGCCATCATTGCCAAACGTAATCTCGGCACCGACATATCCATGGCCCCGCTGGTCCTCGGCCTCGGCCCCGGTTTCACGGCAGGCAAGGATGTTCATGCTGTCATCGAGACCATGCGAGGACACTTTCTGGGCCGCGTCATCAACGACGGCCCCGCCGAACCGAATACAGGTATCCCAGGCATGATCGGTGGATATGCCATAGAACGTGTTTGCTGGGCAGAGAGCGAAGGTACTTTTACTACCACCCACGACATTGGTGACATCGTTGCCAAAGGCGATGAATTGGGCCGCGTGAATGAAGCCCCCGTTCTCGCCAAAGTGTCCGGTGTCATCCGGGGACTGCTGCGAGACAACACTCCCGTAAAACAGCGCACCAAGCTGGGCGATGTAGACCCACGAGGCGCTGTCTCATACTGCGACCAGGCATCCGACAAATCCATGTCCGTCGGCGGTGGCGTGCTTGAAGCCATCTGCAACCACATTTTCACGACGAGGCAGTCATGATCAAGACCGACAACATGCCTGACGTCGCCCAACTCACCTCGCCGAAACATCGGCTTATCACCGTCATTGGAGCGGGAGGAAAAACCTCCCTCATAAACTGGTTAGGCACGCACATGCAGCCCCCAGAAAAACGAGTCCTCATCACCTCGACAACGAAGATCTTCCCGCTCCAAGGCGTGTGTACTATTCTCAACGACGGCCAGCCCGACTTCTTCTCCAGAATTGAACAGGCTCTAGAGTTGCACCGACAGGTCGTCGTCGCACAACGACTAGATGCCAGTAGCGGCAAACTTCTGGGCCTGTCACCGGCCCTGGTCACCCGTCTGCGGGACCTCAACGTAGCTGACACCATTCTGGTTGAAGCCGATGGAGCCGCTCGCAAGCCGCTCAAGGCCCCAGCCGCGCACGAACCCGTCATTCCATTGGAATCAGATCTCTGCATCGGTGTCATGGGATTGGATGCCGTTTACCGTCCGCTCACAGAAAGCAATGTGCACCGCCACGACATTTTTTCTCGCATCACCAAGCTCAGGCCCCGTGAACTAGTAACACCCAAACACATGGTGAGCCTTGCCATGGCTCCCAATGGCCTATTCAAGGGAAGCCCGCCAGACAGCAAGTTGGCCGTGGTGCTGAACAAAAGCGACATCCCTGACGGACACAATTGGATTGCAGAATTTGAATCCATCCTGCATGGAGAGCAACGAGCACGGAATTATTCGTGGTTTGCAGGCTCAATCCAACAAGGTCATTTAAACCAAATCAATACTGCCACATCGGTAACTCATGATTATTTCAAAAATCCGCTTGAGTATTCCTACCAGTTCTGAAAAGTGAGGAGATAACCATGTCCAATTCATCCAAAGGCCCAATGACACCACTTACCACATGCCCGCCCGATACTGGTGGCGTGTGTAAAGTATGTTTCTTTGGCGCCCTGTCCATCATTCTGGCGGCATGCATCCCGCTCATCATGGCCCCCGAAGCCGCAGAACGGGTAATCAATACCCTCTTCACCTTTGTAACCGTGGAGATGGGCTGGCTCTACATGCTCGCAGGTATGGGGTCCTTTGTCCTACTAATGTGGTTTGCCTTTGGACCGTTCAGCCATAAGCGGTTGGGCGACAAGATTGAATATTCCACATTCTCATGGATCGGCATGCTCTTCTGTGCCGGTGTAGGCGCCGGCATCATGTTTGGTGGCTCCATCGACTGGGCATACTACGCCGCCTACCCCATGCACGGTGAACCCGCCGGATCAGCTAAGGCCTTCCAATGGGGCACCGCCTACGGCATGTTCCACTGGGGTCCCATATGCTGGGCCATCTATGCCACTCTCGCTGTACCCATTGGTTACAGTTATTACGTCAAAAAAATCCCCATCCTGAATATTTCACAAGGCTGCACAGGATTACTCGGAGAGCACGCCAACCGCTGGCCCGGCAAAGTCATCGACATCCTGTTCATGACCGGACTGGTCGCAGGATCGGCGACAGCACTCGGGCTAGGTATTCCCATCGTGGCAGCTGCCGTCGCATCAGTAACTGGAATGGAACACTCCTTTGGTCTGGAATTCGGAACCTTGATTGTGGTCACAGCCATCTTCTGTGTCTCCTCCAGCCTTGGACTCAAAAAGGGACTGAGCAAACTTTCAGATTTTAACGTCCTCATTGCCATAGCACTGCTGCTCTTCGTGTTCATAGCAGGCCCGACCCTCTTCCTTACAGATATGGCCATCACTTCACTGGGCCTCATGGTTTCCGAAATCATCCGCATGGCAACAGACATGGACCCAATGGGTACAACGGGATTCACCAAAGACTGGACCGTATTCTACTACGCCTGGTTTGTGGCTTACGCCCCATTCATGTCTCTGTTTATCGCCAAGATTTCCCGAGGCCGTACCGTGCGCGAAGTAGTCCTCGGTCCCGTCATCGTCGCCTCTCTTGGTTGCGGCTGCTTCTATCTGGTGTTCGGCAACTTCGGTCTGCACCTCCAGCTCACTGGCCAGCTCGACGTGGTCACTCTCGTCAAGAGCGTCAAGGGTGCCACCGCCATCATGGCAATTGCAGACTTCATCCCCATGGCCTCGCTCTACAAGATAGTATTCGGTGCGGTGACCGCCATTTCAATGGCCACCACCTTTGACGCCGTGTCATTTGCACTGGCTGCCACCACCACGCTCCAGCTCAAATGTGAAGACGAACCAGCCCGCTGGAACCGTCTCTTCTGGGCCATATCCCTCGGTATGATTCCCACAGGCATCATGCTCATCGACGGACCGCTTTCGGTGCTGCAAACCGCATCAATCGTAGTGGGACTCCCCGTCCTTGGCGTGATCTGGATTGGCGTTGCTTCATTCCTCAAGGAATACAAGCAGACAGGCTGGGTGGAGTATGACTCTGCTGCCTGCGTCATTCGCGATCCCGAAGCGTAGACTTTTATCCGCAATATACAGAGGTTATTATGAAAACCATGCATGTCGAACAAGCCGTAGGCACTGTCTTGTGTCAGGATATCACCCGAATTGTCCCCGGTGAGGCCAAAGGCCCCGCCTTCCGCAGAGGCCACGTTGTAGCCAAAGAAGACATCGAAACACTCCTGGATATCGGCAAGGAACATCTCTACGTCTACGACCCAAAAGACGGCTATGTTCATGAAGATGACGCTGCCCGCCGCATAGCCGAAGCCGCATCTGGCCCCGGCATTGAGCTCTCCACTCCGGTGGAAGGAAAAATCACCCTTCGCGCGACCTATGATGGTCTCCTTGATATTGATACGGACACACTGTTCAAGTTGAATTCAGTCAAGGACGTCATCTTCGGCACAATCCACACCAACCAACTTGTGAGCGTGGGCCGCCCCATGGCCGGAACTCGCGTTATCCCGCTGGTAGTCCCTGAAGAGATCGTGGCTGAGGCCGAAGCGGTTCTGCGCGACAATCCGCCACTTATTCAGGTACGCCCCCTCAAACCTGCCAAAGTAGGCATCGTCACCACAGGCAGCGAAGTTTACAGCGGACGAATCAAAGATAAATTCGGGCCCGTTGTCCGTAAAAAGTTCAAGTCATACGGCTCCACCACTGTAGGGCAGCGGCTCGTATCCGATGATCCGAACATGACCGTGAAAGCGATTCAGGATTTCATTACCGAAGGAGCTGATTTCATTGTGGTGACAGGCGGCATGTCTGTGGACCCAGATGACCAGACCCCCACCTCCATCCGCATGGCCGGAGCCGAAGTAGTGACCTACGGAGCGCCAACTTTCCCGGGTGCCATGTTTATGCTCGCCAAGATTGGCGACATCCCCGTGGTTGGTCTACCGGGCTGTGTCATGTACTACCGCGCCAGCATTTTCGATCTGATCATGCCGCGCATTCTGGCAGGCAAAGAAGTGACACGAGAGGACATCATCAACCTCGGTCACGGTGGATTCTGCGAAGGGTGCAATGAATGCCGCTACCCTGTTTGCAGCTTCGGCAAGGGCGCATAAGATGCGTGACGTACTTGTATCGATCCTGAAGGCGTTTGAGCAGGAGCAATCCGTTGTCCGAATCACCATCATGAAGAGCTCTGGTTCCACCCCCCGAACCGCAGGCGCTTGCATGGCTGTTTTCGAAGACGGCTCCATGGTCGGCACCATAGGCGGTGGTTCCGTGGAACACGCCAGCCATATGGCGGCAAAGGAAATGTCACCGGGCCAAACACAAATTCGCGACTTCGACCTCACGAACAATGACGCGGCATCCCTCGGTATGGTCTGTGGCGGCGCAATGACCGTGCTGCTCGACTCTCTGCTCCCCACAAATGACAACAACGCGCTCATCCAAGAACTCGTTGCACAATACGCATCATCCGAGCCTCGATTGCTTGCCACCAGCTTTACGACGGACGGAACGGTAGTCTGCCGAGAGATTCTCCCCTTTGATGACAACAGGTATGATTCCACACGAGCTCCCTTCCTCAAAGAAGACGGAAAAACCACAGTTCTTTTCGAGCCATTACTCACCCCGGAAACCGTCCACTTCATCGGCGGGGGCCATGTGGCCCAAGCAACAGCCAAACTCGCTGCGTTCACAGAATTTCGAGTAGTTGTCGTGGATGACCGTGAAGACTTTGCCAACCCGGAACGCTTCCCGGACGCAGCCGAAATTCGAGTGACAGAAAACTTCAAGGATTGCATCCCCGCACAGCTCGGCCCAGAAGACTATGTCGTTATCATGACACGCGGGCACCTGCACGACAAAGACGTCCTGGCGCAGGCACTAAAAACAAACGCCGGGTACATAGGCATGATTGGTAGCAAAAAGAAGAAAGCCGCAACATACGACTCTCTGCTCAAGGACGAGTTTACGCAAACGGACCTAGACCAAGTGCACTGCCCTATCGGCCTGTCAATCAACGCAGACACGCCACAAGAAATCGCCGTCAGCATCATTGGAGAGCTCATTGCAACACGAGCAAAACGCAAGCTATAACTTCAAAAAGAAATCACTTGCTGGGAGCTAGAAAGGCGTGGGCCTTTTCTCCGGCTCCATTGATTACAAAAGGGTTGTGGGCAATAAGCCACAACCCTTTTCTCTTGTCGTCCTGTTAGGGGTTTGGCTACGATTAGAACCACTCACCCAAAAACAACAGCAGCAATAGGTTCCCCATTGCTGCTGTCACATACCAAGTAATTTCATTGCATCAAATTCTGATGCCATATTGCTTACTTTTATACTTATTGAAGTACAGAAGTTAAATCCAAAGAATTGTCGATCACAGGAGACTTAATCCCCGCTAATCCGAGCATTGTATGAAAAAGCTGATCATGGGTTACAGGCACGCCAACTCTCGCAACCATGTTGTTGTGCTTATCGGAATGCAGTTCCTTGTACTTATCACTTGTCCAAATGAGAAATGGGATTTTGTGATGCTCGGGCCTCCCTTGGGCATGAAAAAATGATCCGTCTTCACCCAAGCTTTCTCCGTGATCAGAGGCGTAGACAACGACAGCGTTCTTTTCCTTACACAAGTCGATAATGTCATAAATCGTTTTGTCTACCTTGAGCATATTATTGTCATAGGCATTAATGACATTAGGCGTCTCTTTTCTGAGAGTCTCATTGGTATAGGTGTCCGGCTTGAAGACCACATACTCATCTTGATAGTTGTCCCGATAAGAAAAGTGAGAACCACGTGTATGCAAAAGAATCAATTGATTACCATTTAAACCAGGCAGCACCCTACCCAGCTTCTCTACCAACAACTCATCAGAAACTGCGCCATGCGGCTTGAGATACTCAACAACCTTGGAAGAAGAGACCAAAGCGTCGGTCAAATACCCGCTTCTACCCAACTTATTCTGCACCGAATAGAAATGGGTATTGTAATTGTTTTTATTAAAAAAAGTGATGAAGGACCCGACTGACGGGGTCCTCTTTTTGGTAGAAGCATTTGTCAACATACCGATGAGAGACTTTCGAGTCGACGTAGCAAAGGAGATTGCAACCCCATAATTAATAAGAGAGTCAGAAGACAGTTTCTCCAGATACGGGTTGGTATTACGATGATAGCCGTTAATGGAGAAATGATCTCCTCGTGTGCTCTCTCCAATGATAAAAATGATAATAGGCTTATCTGATTCCTTAAATACCAAGGAAGAAGGCAGCTCATTCCCACCAGGAAGAGAAAGCAACTTCTCCACCTTCTCTTCTTCTCTTAAATACATCTTAACAGCTTTGAAAGAGGCAGTTGGGTTGATTTTGGACATGCTCGCCCTATCACGTATTTTCCCATACCCTTCATCTTTCAAATATTGCATGGAGAATTGGTATACTCCGATACCACATCCTACCAAAACAAGAACAAATGCAGCCTGCTTAAGGGAGGCTGGTTTTACCGACTTAGCCCCAATAGCCTGCAAAATCCCCAAAAGGACACCAAGCGATAAGAAAAGTACAAGCTTGAAACTTAAAAAACTCTCTACTTCAAACGCGTCAGCTTCCAAAAGAAAAGCAATGGAATCGTAGCGAATTGGCGCCCCGGTCAAGCGATAAAAATATTCACTGGATACACACAATAACGATAGGAACGGAAACACACAAAAAGAAGCAATTCTAGAAAACGAAATAACCATGCAGATGCTGGTATACATTATCAAAGCAAGTGCACCTGAAATGTAAAATTCTCCATGGTAACCATTAAATGCATAAGAATTAGTAAAAAAACCAATTCCCAATGTAATGATCATAAAAAGAGCTAGGCGAAGGAATTTCATAAACACCCTTATTGGGATTTGACGTACAAGGTTGCCAGATGGCTTATAATTGGCGAGGAGCCGTATATATCTTTCTGTAAGCGATAGGTCTGGTTTGCTAAATTTAAATACATAGAGTGACATTTTTGTTATGTCAACCATCTTCACCAAATGGTAACCCACTAAAATTGCGTACTATTCAATACGATACTTATCAAAAGATCCTGCCAACATTTCAGAGATACTCAACAGACAGAGTTCATACAAAAGAAACAGTCATGCATGTATGCCTTGCCTCTTCGAACAAGAGCCAAGCAATGGCCCTACCCCTTTTTCTTTTGTCAGCATAAGGGTATCCATTGCGTTGCAGGAATAACGACAACTGAAAGAGATATTCAGCAATGAAGAACAAGACACGCTGTCCATGGTGCGGCACAGACCCGCTCTATACTCAATATCATGACGAGGAATGGGGCGTACCAGAATACGATGATCGCCGCCTGTTCGCCAAACTCATACTTGATGGTGCCCAAGCGGGATTAAGCTGGATAACGATCCTTCGTAAGCGTGAAACATATTGGGAAGCCTTCGATCAATTTGATCCGAAAAAGATCATCCACTACGACGAGGCAAAAACAGCTGAGCTACTCAACAATCCTGGCATTGTACGCAATAAGCTCAAGATACAATCCGTCATCAAAAACGCCCACGGCTATTTGGATATAATGGAAAAAGAAGGGTCATTCAGCGAGTATCTATGGAAATATGTAGATGGGCGCCCCACACAAAACAGCTGGCAAACAATGGAAGAAGTCCCTGCCCAAACGCCAATTTCCGTAGCACTAAGCAAGGACCTGAAAAAACGAGGCTTCACCTTTGTCGGTCCGACCATCATCTACGCCTTCATGCAAGCTGTAGGTATGGTCAACGACCACCTGGTAAGCTGTTTTCGCCATGAGGAGTGCAAGAAAATGGTAAACAATTAAATCACTTAGCTCACACACTTTGTCCAGCCAGGACTAATCTTGCCATTTATTCCCAACAGTCATAAACGGCTGCACATAACGAGCTTCAAGCCCCTTAAAATATTCACGAGAAGTCAACGACAAAATTTTTGCACAAACATCGTCTACAACAACGCCTTCGCGATGCATTGTGTTTCTAAAGAAATTAATACTGCTCAACATGTCATGATGCGCAAACCCTGCCGTATCGGTGTCTTGTCCAGCCCACAAGTTATAATACTTATTGCTTACATTATTTAAATAAACAGCTCTCTGCTTTTTCGTAGGTATATAACCATCGTAATACTTTTTCTGCGCCAGATAAAAATTCATATTAAACATCTTTATGCTAGCGGGCTCAAAATGCAGCAAATCATGCAATGCATGTTGTGCCATAGTGGGACTCCCACAAAAATAATAACGATTTCTTCTGAATATTCTGGACTTTGCTAGCAATTCGTCACTTGCGTGTTCTTTGAAGTTAGAGGACTTGAATGAAACAAAGTCCAAATCTTCCAAGAACTCGCAATTCTGATCTTTCAAATAATAAATAACATTTGCGATCGCGTAATAGGTTAAATCTGTTCGTGATCCGAAATCTTCCTCATTGACGATGCTTCCCTTATAACCAAGTCGGATAACAATATCATGGTCATCTATTTCATCGCCATTGCGCGCGCCCGAAGGAGATGGCCCCACTATCGCTATCGATTTCCCCTGAATATACTTGGCGTAGGCCTCTTCTATTCTTGACTTCGGCTCCATATGTGGCTTGCCACCGCTACTTATCGCCAAATAGTTTGATAATACCGTATACCTTTCATCTGTCACCTTAGCGGATAAACTCTGAAGTACTGCAGTTGCCTTGGAAAAATCACCTCTGTCTATTAAGGCAAAGAGATACTTCTCAACACGCCCTTTACTACCCGAGGCAGCATCAGCTTCTGCACGCGCATATGCTTTTTCTCTTACCGAAACCGATGATTGGAAAAGGCCCAGTCTGATAAAAAAATACTGAAGTCCGAGCCATGCGGGAAGAGTTAGAACTTTAGGATCAAGCACTCGAGTTTCAGAAACGAGTCGTTCTTGGACTGATCTCGTCTCCTCATAATCGATCTCACACTTGCAAATAGCTCGAGCAACATCTCGCAATAATGTTTTGTGGGCTTTAGAAAGACCATGGTAAACATGCGTAAGAAGCAAATCTATCAAGAAATCTACTTGCGCATAGTCCCCTTCCACAGAACACTTGAAAAGCCTCTCAATTATCGGTTTACTGTCAGCTTTAACCCCATCAGGATGGTGCTTATTAAGCCGATATTGTGCTAAGCCATTATGGATCTTATTAATTATTTTCAAAGGAATACCAATCTCTCGCTTCGGGGAATATTACCCCTCTCCGAACTCGATAAAGTTACTCAACTTAAAAAGGCCCAACCGACGTTCCCCCTTATGAGGGGCATCGATGCATACTTCAGTGCCAGCATGATTCCAACGAGGATGCAAATCGCAACGAAACTCTCCGGTGAACTTTGGAGGAGAGAAAATACTCGCAATGGTACGAATGCTGTTCGCTTTTTTATCGAACACCATCAGGGTTTGATCTCGCAGCTTATTTGGATAGGTGTCAGTAAGCATCCATCGCTCCGACCCAGGCCGGAAAGAAGGATGCCCATCTTCTGTTAGTACCCCAGCTCCGAGTACAGAATGAGTACCGGATATCACGTCATAAAAGTGATAATGCATTCCGGTATCTTCATGGGTGGAAAAAACAACCAACTCGTTTGGATTAATCCACCAATAATGAGAAGTGTGTTTCACAAGACCGAGATCTATCGTTGATTCGGTTTCCATGTCCCAGACAAGACCTCGACCATACCGTTTTCCCGAAATATCCACCCACAGGTGGATAAAGAAAAACCTGCTGGAATCAGGATTCCACAAGACATGGTTAAAATAATGCGTTGCCCCTTCCATCGTTGGGTGAGGATTGACCAGTGCAACCTCTTTGAGAGAAAGCAGTAACTGCTCATCTCCGGACTCTAGATCTATAGCCCAAAGCCCATCATCTTCCGGAGCAGCAACGTTCAGAGTCATATCCTTGATATCATCATATCCATACCCTGGACGCAGCCTCTGCAATCGAGAGAAATTCAAAGAAATAGAGACTTTTCGTTCTTCGCTAACGCTGTATCCGGCACGGGGGAGGATATTGTACACTTCCCCGGTGACGACATCTTTCATCACGCTAACGTGTTTACCGCTTTGGGTTTCGTTAAAGAAAACCATATTTTCACTAAGACGGTTGAGCCATTGCAAACGGCAGCCCATCTGCCAACACCAAGCTCTCGACGATCCCAAAGGATTAAAGGCCCCAGCTTTACTGGTCAGATCAAAATATCCGAGTTCCAGAGGCGTGCCAGCCTTTGCCCAGTTCTTTCCAGCTTTGCATCGAACAGCCAAAAGGCGTTCATCCTGATGATCATACGGAGTAACTTCATAGTATCCAAAAAAGGTATGATACCCAGCGCTGCCAAGCTCACGATAAGACACCCCTTGCTCAAGGTTAATGTCTTGCCTCCCCGCTTTCCATCGGCGATAATGAAGCTTCAAATGTTTTTTATAATTAGAGAATATCCGCACCATTTAGTCCAACTTAAACTTTCTTCTTAAAAATCTACGAATGGGATGTTTAAAGAGGTTTTTCCCGGTATTGACCTTGGCTGCCAAATGGTCAAACTTCCCAGCCCATTTCGAAGGATTCCTTGTTGCGATACAGACGTGATATACGGAAGTCCCAGCATTATGGTTTGAAGTCATAAAGACCGACTCAAAACCATTGCGCCTAAATAATTCAATCATTGAATTTGTAGCGAAACGCCAATAATCAGAAAAAGAATCTGATGCATGCTCTTCTTGCACTGCCGGCACGACAACTACAACAATATCATTTGACAAATCGCATAGATTTCTCACTGCCGCAAACACATCAAAGACATGTTCTAAGGTTGTATGATTATAAACAACATCGAATTTTCCATGAAGTTCTTCCGGCAATGTACCTTCAAGGTCGATCTCGTAATTATCTTGCTCACTTTCTCCACGATAGCCACCATAATTCGAAATTGAATAAGAGGAAGCATTTGTAAAATAATCGCGATATACCCCGCCGTCCTTATCCCCATCCTTCCATGCGCTGACGTTTATCACATCACCAGTAAGCAAAGGGGCTATCTTGCGCAAAACTCCATTCGACCAGAGGCGCGGGGCACGGAATCGATGATCGACTAACTTGGGCTCAAGCCATTTTCTAATCATTATACAACCTTTAAATAATGCAGGATTGTCTTAATTTCACAGAGAGTTAACACTCTTCTGCTGCTTTCTGACGTACGTTTTGATTAATATAAGCGTACTCAGGATGCTGAGCAAGATATTGAAAAATATCTTCTGCTGTAAATGCTGAAACATTATCGCTGAAATGTTCAAAAACAAGAGTAGCTAATTTAAAATCTAGAAATTCATCCACCGTCAAACGCAAATCTGTCGGGAAGCCTGCCGGAGCATCGTTCCCGCCAATGCTATACAATTCAGGATGATTATAGATATAATATGTCACATGAGCTCTATCAATGGGGTCTTGAGTGCGAGAAGCAACATCTTTGAGAGCCTTGAGAGAAAACATGCGCACATCCATTCCGATAGGGAAAGTCGCGTTCAAATTATTTCCCGCATAATCTAGCCCCATATCGCGATAGTACCGAATAGTTTCATCTATCAGCGCAGGATCAATAAAAGGACAGTCGCCTGTCAAATGAACAACATCTTCAACATTAAAATGAATGGCAGCAGACAAAACCCTATCCAACACATCATCTTCACTACCACGAAAACAACTGCAACCGATTGAATGACACATGTCTTCAACGATATCGTCGGAAAGCTCAGAGGATGTTGCTACAATGACGTCATCAAGCAGGGTCGATCGCTTAACCCGTTCCACCATTCTCTGCAGCAAGGGAGCCCCGGCCAAAGTAAGCATGATTTTCCCAGGTAAACGAGAAGACCCCATTCTCGCAGTAATTATTGCAGAAGTCATGGCACCACCTAGAGAGGATTGTTGTCAAAGTCGACGTTCAAATGCCAACGACCGTCAGTTTGCTTCCAGATATTCCTGTTCCTGTATTGATTTATAATCTCGTCAAACTCAGCCTGTGTAAGATTAAAATACCGACAGAACTTATCAACATACCTTTGAGCACAACCACCGTCATACAAACCAGCCAGTCGAGCAGCTTCTTCCCGGCTCATGTTGCCAAGACGCACTTCTTCGCTCACCTGATCAACAACTTTACCAAATCCCAATTTGATATACTTCATCATCTGATTCACGATAACAAAGTCCTCATCCAGCGCTTCATGACCAGTGATATCACCAATATCTTCCGGCGGATCTGGCCTCACCTTCATTCCGTGAGCCATAGAGAATTCAGCATTTTTCATTTTTCCAAAATCCTCAATATAATAACCGAGATAGACTATACGCATTAAAGCATTGTCCATTTCTTCATCAGATGGAAACCTGTAAAAAATAGTTTTGTTCACACCCATGCCTTCAGGCATAACCGTGTCAGGTCCTCCTGCGATAGTATTACCGTGTTTGACCTTGTTGGCATCACCACTGGTGGTACCCAAGCACAATTCTCCAACAGTAATCGCGGGATTTTCACCCAAAAAGACCAAGGGGATCTGATAAGCAAGCGAAACTCTCGGAGCACTGGCATACAAAGCCATTTCAGAGCTTTTTAGAAAATTCCCGTAGCGAACAAGCCCTTCCCACTGCATTTGTTTCCACACCTGCGGGGCTGGAGAATAACTGATCATATCAAATCCGAGATTTATCAGATTTGAAATATTTTCAGCCCCACGATCAACGAGGTGTTCAGGCGGATAGCTGCAGTTCACCAGCAAAGGATTTAAGCCTAACTCATCTCGAACATACATGGCTTGACGGGTACTATCTTTGCCTCCACTAACACCAATCAGGCAATCATAACCATGGGAGCTGTGCGCCCTTCCATATTCAGCAATTTTTTTCAACTCTATCCGTCGAGCTTTCCAATCAACCGAAGGAGCCTGCTCCATAAAATTACATGCAGGGCAAACGCCATCGGAATCAAATTCGATTCCAGGCCTAGTGTCAGGCTGTACGCATTTTTTACAATAACGCATTAGTTGTCCACCCTATGCAGAGGCGATAAAAACTTTGAGGCCTTGATAACATGCTCTTGTGAAGAGATATTTTCAAAAAAACCATCTTTGTACAATTTAAAGATCATACACCGTGAGACAACATAAAAAATGGGAAAAACAAAAACATAAAATACTCTGTTTACAGCCTCGCGCATCCCCTCAGAAAATCCTCTTTTCAACCATGAAAATGTAGGCAACTCTCCATTGAACGGCTTCAACAGACAACGCAGAAAGGAATCCTCGGACACAGCGGATTCCACTTTGTTATAACCGAGATCCGCCATCTCCTCTCGGAAAAGACACTCAATTATCCGACTCTCGTGAAGTGCCATTTTTTTGCGCCATCGGTTTGTCACATGAGCGTTAGGGCCAACTGACTTTTCCGCAACATCCGTGGAGTCGTTTTTCAACATGCCGTTAGTTTTCGACTGATACCTACTGTTATAAGCACCAGTTCCTTTCCATGGTTTCCCCATAGATGTTGGGACGTAGTTTTGCTCACCCCACTCAGGCATTTTGTCAATCCCAAGCCATTCGCTGACAAGCTCCATCGTGGGCTGGAAGGCGAGATTCAAATCTTCATTTTTCAGCACCCTAAACCGATTCAAATGATTCCGGCGGAGCTTGTAGATACAACGTGTCGTTGCAGCGCCATATGTCAACCAAAACGGCCATACCGTGGAGTACATTTGAAAATCACAACTAGCTAACTGTTTTAATTTGTGAAAGAAATTTCCAAATTTGACCCCATACATATTCCCGAGAACATTTACGAACTGATGCCGATTTGACGCAAACATTGCTCGGGGATCGCGAACGAGACTAATGGCTTTCATCTCTGGAAAATCATGAAGTGCAGCGTCCATGACTTTCCCACTAAAGCCGTCCATGACATTCTCGGTCCTCAAGCTAACAGAATCAGCAACCATCACATACTTTAATTCGGACGTGTCACGCCCCATCCCAACAAGAATGGCGTAGTAAGCGGCCAACACCAAATTTCGACGAGAGATTTTGTCGTTCGCAAGCACAATCTGCCCAAAAACTTTCCGACAAAGGGAACGGTCTATAGGCGTTTCTGGATCGCCACCAGCTTTATAAATATGCGCCTTGATAGCATCATCCAAATCCTTGAAAACAAATTGAAAATAGCTCTTTTCAATAATGAAATCATACGCAGCTTTTGAGTCCAACTCATCAGCCATACCAAACTCTGTTACTAAATAAGAATAAGTATAGTGAACCCAATGACTCGTGGCGACCTGCGGATGTTGATCAAATATCCCCAGAACAAAACCATTCCCCGACCTCCCTACGTGGTCGAAAACAAACACCAAATTTGCATTATCTGCGATTTTGGCGAACCTATTCATGTGCATTCTAAAATCCCTATTTTGCCTTGAAGCAATTTCCAGATCACCTAGCGTGACTCTCAATTTTCAAACACAAAACCTATGCAAAACTATTAATTCAAATAAAAACTGAGAAAAACCAGACTCTATGGATTACCAACCCAATCATCGACCCAACCTCTCCCAATCAAAGTGTAGCCATCGCTATCATCAGACACACCTTTAGGATTCTCCAAGCTATAGTCGCACTGGGCTGCTTCATCGATCCGCTCATGGCTTCCAGACGGAAAAAGAGGTGCTTTAGCCACCCACTGCTTGCCGTCGTGTTCCCAAGCTTTTGTATCCCTATGAGCGTCAATAAGCTCAAAAAATTCGCCTTCAGGCATCTCGAGCCAATCGAGGAACAAATGAAGGTCATTGGGAACAACCTTTTGATAGTGAGCGACTATCGAACCGGCTTCTTCTCGTGTCATTCGATTAAAACGAATTTCACGACTCAAGTGATCTGTCACTTTTGAATAGCCATATTTCACGTACTTGATATAGTCGTGAATGCCCGCGTAATGATAGCTATCGACATGGTTGTAAGAATCAAAAGTTCTTTGCTGTTTCAGAGTCTCATAACCATACTTGGCAATCATCTCTTCATGCTGACTCTTACTATCCCACCGCATATAATTCCCCAAGTAAATCCCACGCACCCCAGCACTGGCCAGGTCTTTTTCGTGTGGATAAACATATGGAGACACGTCTTTCTCAGATAACTCAACACTCTCTCGCAAAAGATCTTCAGCTTCATAGCCCATAAGATCATGTTCCATGCGATACTTTCTCGACATCTCCACCTCATCAAGATGTGAGAACATTCCGACCTGCTCCAAGCCCTGATGCTCTCCCCAAATAATGAGCGGGATTTTAAACCGGGTAGCGATCTGAACAGGAAAAGCAGTCTTCCCAGCCAGGCAATGCCAATACATGCTCCCCATCAACCGGAGAGATTCTCGTGTAACCCTTTTTACCCTGTCCGGAGACACGGTCTGCTGTAAGGAATCACAATCAAAAAGAGTCTTCAGATAAGCGAGGTTACGAATTCCAACAGGGGTATTATATTGCTGGTTATAGGACACCAACAGAGGGTTCATCCCCAGCTTATTCTTGACAACATCAACTATATAATACGAATCCCCGGCACCCGAGACAGGGATGATGCAATCATGGAACATACCACTGGAACTTTTGTATGGTTCAACCAATTCCTTCAATTTTTTAAATCGGATGTCCCAATCCAGAGCATCTTTTTCCTCGTGAACCCGGCATCCACTACAAACACCATCTTCATCGAACACAATATTCAGCGGATGATTTTCAGGATACAGACAACGGGTACAATACTTCATATTTCCCACTATTCGCTTATTTCTTCACAGCAAGAATATGCCGTGAATCAGATAGAAAGTGTCCATCAAGTGTTTGCTGGATTTCATCAAAAGCTGCCGTAAATTTCTCATTGAAGGCATCAGCAAGATAGCCAGGGTAATGCTCAGCTAAACCAAGTGAGAACACCCTGCCAAGATCAGCTACATCTTGTCCGAAGACCCATTGGGCGGCCTTGGAAAAACCGGACTTATCCAAAAAATAATCAATGGATTCATCCGTAAATAACTGTGTGTGGACACTGTTGTCCAAAGTCCTCGAATAATGCTGGACGACCGCACTCTCCAAAATTGAAGAGAAGCCATACATTGGAACTGCAAAACAGAACAGAGTACCCGAAGGCAGTTGAGAGAGAGATTTTGAGAGCAAGTCCAATTCAAAAATATGCTCCAAAACATACCACGCAATCAATACGTCGAACTTCTTGACTCGAACAACATCATGAATTGTGTTTTGAGACTTCTCAACACAGTTTTCTCCAAGCAACTGACAACAGCGCTCCACCATATGGTCATCAACATCAATTCCGCCGATTTGAGCGGCCCCCTTGTCCCGTAGCGCCTCTAAAAACAACCCTTCCCCACAACCGACTTCGAGCCATTTCTTGGAAAATAATTGCTCCTGCGAGATTTCAAGCTGAGCCTGACTTGCCTCAAGCATCCAGTCGAGCTTAGGAGTGTATATTGAATTCATCCGTTCCTGGCGCGCTTCCGGGGACAACTCCGGATATACTTGTGCATACTGTTCAGGGTCCCAGTCGACCAAGGCGGAATCGTTGAGTGTTTGCACCTGACCACATGTTGCACACATGAAGTATGGTGCTCCCCGGTGCAAGAAATTTTCAGCAGAAGGTCTAGATGCGCAAAGAGTGCATTTTTCTCTCAGTGGAGCTCTCAAAAGAGCTTCAGTCGCTTTCGCTGATTTTTCTACAAGAAGTGCATTCTTATCCAAAAAATCAGACTGCCGCCCTAAAACAGCACCACACGGTTTTGAAAAATAGGATTTCATTATGCCTCCTACTCTTCAACAACAGATCGAGCCAGAATCAAATCCTGGGCACTGTTAACATAAAGCTGCTCGTCGTTATCAACAGAAAAGCAAATGCTTTTACTCCCAGTAATACTCCCGCGCTTTAAGTTGCTCACTTTAAGAGCAAAAACAATTCTAGATTCTTTAAATACTGTATTAAAGTCGCTAGTTGTAAAGTTCGCGGGGTTAATGCATGTCATTCCATTCGCCCCTCTGCGATACAACGGTTCTTCCATCGGAACTGCAGTGAAAGCACTATCAGCCTCATACATAAGCACTGTGTAAACGGCTTCTTCTAGTGTGGCAGGAGTGGTAAAAGGAGCTTGAGGATAGCAAAGCAGCATCACTGCCTGATCAGGCAAATCAAGCTCTTTCGACACTTTTTCCAGCGTATCTGTCATCGGCTTAGACCGAAAAGTTGATTTGTGGTCTCGAGGTATAAAGACAATCCGTTCGTCATCAAACTGCTTCATGCACTCCAAAACATCATCTGTATCCGACGTCACCACAATCTTACTAAATATTTCAGATCGAGTGCACTTGGATAATGCGTGTTCCAAAGCACTCATGTCGCCAATCTTTTCATTCCATAGATTGGGAGTAAAATCATAATGCTGCCGACATGGGATCACAGCTACTATCGACATGTCACAAGTAGAAATATCATCACAAGCTAACTTCTTGATCTCCTGACGGGCCATCGTGATCCGAGCCGAATTCCTAGTGAGATTCGTTCCATGCTGTCTGTAATAGAACAATGGCAAGTTAACATTACGTACACCGTAACGCCCTCTGATCTTGCTCCAGATATAAAATCCGTCCTGAGCCTTGAGACTTTCATCGTAGCCTCCCACTTCATCAAGTACGGATTTACGCATCATGGTACACGCACCGTGAGGAGGAGCATCCTGAACATTGTCATTCCCAGAAAGAGATTCCTTGCGGATACTGGAGTAGGAAACACCAGTCTCATCCATCAAATAATAATCCGGGAAAACTAGCGCAGTATCATCATTTCTATCCAAATAATTTGACAAAACCAAAAGGATATTCTCGTCAAAAACGTCGTCAGCATCCAATCTGATAATATATTTACCAGAGGCAACCTGCAAAATAGTATTCGCAATAGGAATCAACCCACGCCCCTCGCCTTCAAGCAACGTGATTTTACCAATCTCGCTATAACACTGCATAATTTCCCGAGTGTTATCTGCAGATTTGTCGTCTATAATATATAACTCCCAGTCATCCATAGACTGTCGGAGCACACTCTCGATAGCGTGTTCAAGATACTGGCCGTAATTGTGTGAGACAATATATACAGTAACTTTGGGGGCTATTTCAGACATAACCTCAACTCTTCCCGAAATTTGACCAATTGCTTAAGTTCTTCCAAATCCATGCTGCCGACATGATCAGGGCCATACATGTCTTTATCAAGTGTGAAGTGTTTCTCAATAATTCGAGCCCCCCTTGAAAGAGCAACCATCGAGGCGGTCAAACCAATGCTATGGTCGCTGAACCCTGCATATGTAGTAAAATCGCAACTGGCGAGATTCAAATGCTCAAGTGGAGTTGGATACTCTGACACACAATACAAATAATCCACGTCAGATACTCCCGGAATTTCCGGAAAACTATCTCCGTCCCACATGCCCAAAGAAACGAGAAGAGGCTTTTGAGTTGCTACAAGCTTAGCGAGCAACTCTTCGTCCTTAACTGAACGGGAAGCCACCTTGTATCGCTTCACTCCCAACTCTTCCAACCAATCAACGCGCAGGGGGTCAAACACTGACGCCATAAACTCAACATCGTAAGTAGCGCACGTATCCGCCAGACTCTTTACGTCATCTCGAGAAAGTTCTGTGGAGCAGTTATAATCATACCAAGGGTTATTTTCTTTAGGAAACAGCGCCTTGGCGTCATACACCTGAAATTTGGCAACATCAGCCCCAGCTTCTGCGACAAGCCTAATCATATCGGCCGCAAGGTCCATGTCCCCATTATGATTCTGACCAATTTCAACTATTATTTCCATGTAGAGAACTCCTCGAGCCACATATTCAACATTATGTAGCAAAAGACTGAGTGACCACTAAGTCTTGTTTTACTTGTAAGCATTGATTTCGCTTCAGACAGCGCATTTTCTGCTATTAAACGCTCTTTGGCAAGCATTGAACCTGCTGAAAAGGTCTCATCAACCAAGTCTGCCCAATCTCCATTTAACCAATTATCTATAGGTACATTGAAACCATGTTTTGGCCTGCCAACCACGTCTTGTGGTAACACATCAGCAAAGGCCCGCCTGAGTATCCATTTCAGATCGTCTCCCCTAACCATTTGCTGCAAGCTTAAGCCTTCTGCAAGTTTTTGTACTGCAGGTGCAGCAAAAGGTACTCGCCCTTCAACCGAATTGGCCATTGTCATGCGATCGGCTTTCCTCAACATCTCATATGGGAAATAGAAATTCTGATCCTGACGTATATAGTTTTCGGGTACGTCGTTACCATCAAAACCGTTCTTAAAAAACCGAAGGGATGACTGTTGTCCATCAAAAGCGTCCCGAGAAAACAGACGCTGCTTTTCCCCTTCTGATGCATAGTAATGCCAAGCCCACGCTCGCTTCTCAGGAGAGAACGAGGCCAACCCTCGGAGACGTTCATCTAATGGAACACCAAAATTCTGAAATGAAAAATCAGCCTCTTCAGGTCGCTGCGGAGTAGCTGCCAGAGCACCAGCAAGATGAAAATACCAAGAATAACCACCAAAGGCTTCATCGGCACCGTCACCGGTCAACAAAACCTTTATGCCATTCTCCTTTGCGTATTTTGAGATGTGATACACTCCCAAACCGGAAGAGACAGCGAATGGCTGGTCACCATACTTGCAGAACTCTCGCAAACTATTCCTGAAATCTTGAGCAAACACACGGATGGTGGAATGATTGGTTCCCAAAACTCTTGCGAAATGCTCCGCCTGAGAGGATTCATCTGCTTTGCCATGATAAGGATCGTCACAATCTTCGAACCCAATTGTAAATGTGGCAAGTGAGGACAACTCCTTAGACGCAATGGCGCAAATAATCGAGCTATCCAGACCTCCGCTAAGAAAACTTCCTACTGGAACATCAGACAATAAACGGGAACGAATTGCTTCTTCAACAGTCGTTCGAGTCAAAGATATTGCGTCCTCATCAGAAAGATCTCCGATACAGACACCCGGTCCAAATCGGTTAGCTATGCGCTTTTCACTCATTCCATTTTCGTCGAACACCAACATGGTGCCGCGTTCCACTGATTTTACACTTCTCAAAACGGTCTCAGGATCAGGTACCCAGAGAAAAGAAGGGTAATCCCACAACGCCTGATGATTCAATTCACGACTAACCTCAGGATGCCGGACCAAACCCTTCAGCTCCGAAGAAAAGACGACTCCACCGCCTGAAAGTAATGAGTAATACAGTGGTTTTTCACCCGGTATATCTCTAGCAAGAATCAAGCGTTTCTTCTTTGAATCCCAGAGGGCACAAGCAAACATTCCATCTATCAACTCAAAGGCATCTTCACCATGAATATCGTAGAGATGACAGAGGACCTCACCATCAGAGTGAGAGGAAAAGACTACTCCATCAGCCTGTAATTGTTTACGCAGCTGAGGTGAATTGTACATTTCGCCATTATACAACATTGCCACGGTTTTCGACTGGTTGTAGAGAGGTTGATCCCCACCTTCAAGATCATTTATAGATAGTCTGCGCATGCCTGCGAGATACTCTCCATCCTGATAAATCCCCTGCGAATCAGGTCCTCTGTGAATAATGGCATTCAACATCCGCTGCAGCACATCCCGATTGGAAGTGCGAGCCTTGAACATGCCGCAAATACCGCACATTAATTAGCTCCTTCCATACCTAATTCTCGAACCCAGGCAGCGGCGCGCTTATTTGCGAGTTCAAAATCCTCGGGAGAGTCAACCTCACACCAGTCACCTGTAAACTGGACAGATTTCACATCATGCCCATGGTGAATCAAGTGTTGTAATAAATCTGTCATATACGCATTGCCTGCAGGTCGACTTTCTATAAGAGAGTCTTTCGAAAGGTTAGAAAGAAAGGTTCGCAGAACATTGGCCCCATTGCCAGAAAATCTCATCAATCCAATATACTGCCCTTGGATTTGCGACAAATCTTCAGGTTTTTTGCCAATTTCCGTAATACTGCCAGAGGCGTCAAGCCTCAAAGTTTCCGCGTCGTCAAGGACATCATCGAAACGCTGAGACCAATATTTTTCCCAATCAGCATCAATGGCAACGGAAAAATCTGCATCACTTTCCATCAGCTTCTGCAAAACATGTGGTGGAAAAATAATGTCACCATAGGAAACAATCACATCATCCCCCATGTCTGCGGCCGCATGGCGGAGAGTCCAAACCATATTGGTTTCAACATATTCCGGGTTGAGAACCAATGAGGTAACAGTTTCATCAGGCAACTTATCAGATAAATAACCGCCCACGAGTGTAATTTTTTCTACACCACACATCCGCATGACATGTAACTGCGTAGCCAACAATGGGTGTCCGCAGACCTCAACCATGCACTTTGGTCTATCAAGAGTATACGGACGCAGTCGAGTACCCTGTCCCGCTGCCAAAATAATTGCTTCCACGAAAAACTCCTGAAATCACAGTTTAAAAAAAGATTGAAACAGCTTAATGTCTGCTGCTTTGAATGGATCTTCCCGTTCGGGGTGCCACATTATCCCCTTGCATTCGCCACCGTCACTCACCAACGCTTCCACTATGCCATCGGAAGAGCGAGCCAATTCTTTCAGGCTCAACGGCATGTCTTTTGCCGCTATCCCAAAATCATGAAAGGAATTGACGGATGTATCATCAACATCAACAAGTTCTTCATTGCCAACGAGTTCAAGAGAATGGCGTAGGGCGACATGCCCTTTAACCGGAACTAGACGAGCCCCGTAGTGATGGCCAATTACCTGCATTCCACGGCACACCCCGAGCAAAGGAATACCTTTAGAACGTGCCAATTGAATCAATGTTTCTTCCAGCGCATCCCGATCAGAGCACCCATCATTAGTCCCCAAGGAAGCATGAGAATTGCCTCCAGATAAGATGATCCCTGAGACATCCAGTCTATCCAACCACTCCTCAACATGAGAGCAATAGGTTGGGAGCGGCACCATCTCAGCGCCACACGCATCAAGAAACCGTACCCATTGAATATCGAGGCACTCTCTTACTTCGTTAACACCTTCTACGGTTTTAACGCGTTGGGTTATAGCTATCAGTGGGCGCAAAAATATTTACCTCTTTTAGCTGTGAGCGACTTAAGCAACAAAAAGAGCATACACATTAAGCAAGACACGTCATTGATCGCAACCCCATCCAGATGAATGCTGCCCCTCCTATGTCTCCCAAAGCTATGAGTAGCTACATCTCTATATAACTTACACATATCAACAAGCCCCATTGCCAGATTCCACCTACACCTTATCGGTCAAACTGCTGCAAATGGCCAAGTGCCTCAACACGGGATGCATGATGTAATATACACGCCCTTGTCCGTCATATATGCAACTGGGCCACTCTCCCTTTTCCACATAATGCATAAGCGTACTACATAAAACTATCGCACGAAAACAGGAGTCCAGCGCATGATCTATTTCCTGCATGCTTTGGTTCACTTGAAACTTCTCACGCCAAAGCACTGGGCCGGAATCGAGCTCTGAAGACATAAAGATAGCAGATGCACCACAGGTGCCTTCGTCCAAATAGCTATAATAGTTGGTAGTACTCCCTTTGTAATCTGGGAGATAACCACCATGAACATGAAGAAATTTCTTCCCACATGACAAAATGTCTCTTTTCAGCAGCACTCCACCAAACCCAGAATAAACAAGCACTTCCGGCTTGCTTCCTGCCAAGAAGTTCACGACAGCTGGATCATTAATATTATCTGAAGGTAAAACAGTGTATGGAATCCTAGCTTCTTGTAGAAACTCCTCAGAGGATAATCCCATATCGATCCCGCCCCACGGAGCAGAATAAGGCACTTCCTGCCCATCCTCCAGTTGCCCTGGACGCTTGGCGTCTGATTGCAAAATAAATGCTTCTGAAGGAAGCACCCCATGATGCTTTATAGCCTGCAAGTAGACCCTGCTCCGTGAAGTGTCCCCCAAGACAATTCCAACATCATTCAAAGTTGGCATCAGACCACTTCCTCCTGTTGACAGGCATTGTGGATAACTACCAACTCCAAAATTATAGCCAGACATGGCAACACAAGTAGCTCTTCCTGCCAGTCTTCTTCGATTACTGAACACATTAAATCATTAACTTTAAGCAATACATTTAAATGTTTGTAGTCTCCAGATCGAAACACAGAAATCGCTAACAGGCTGGCAAGCAGGCCGTAATGGATTAAATCAGTGCTCTTCTCACCGTGCTTTCCATCACCAACGTTGTATTCAATGCGTATGCACTTCGCCACTTCGAATCGATGTGTAAACCACTCCAACCACTGATAAAACTCATTATCACCAGGAGTGGATGCCAGTTCAAACAGGACTTCAAAAACCGACTCCGAAATAAAATGATCTTTATCGCTTGGCAGCACAGCATCCTTTGCCTCTGCTTTCAGCAATGCTTCGCAAACGAACTGCAATCCTTCAACCAATTCGGAGGCAGGTTTAAAGCTACCAGAGCAATTTTCCAAACCAACAAGCCCCTGGTTAAAGAACTCTACAGCAAGAGCTGGGACGCTAACTTTTTTACCGCTGAACTGCGAAACGATATGATAAAGGCACTTTATTCGGCTTTCAGAGTATGACGCAAAAAAGTCGCTCCCTTCAAAAGGGGTATACATATAAGAATGAGGCGTTTGTAACCTATTCTCAGCGGCATAAGGATACTCTTTCATTACCGAGAACTCTCAACTCGTTCTGCCAATTGAGAAGCATACTTCAGCAATGCATCCTTATCTCCATTATTATTGATGACCAAATCGGGAGATTTAGGAACAGGGAATTCCAAATCTATACCAGGAAATTCAGTTATTTCACCACGAAGAGCTTTAGCATATAATCCTTTGGGATCACGCTCAATCAAAATGTCTAAAGGAACATCAATAAAAACTTCATAATAATTGTCAATATTATCTCTGTTCCACTTTCTGGACTCATCAAAAATAGACAATACTGCGCACACCACGTTGAGACCCTGGCCACTCAGAAAACGGCTCATCCGGCATAACCTGTCGGCATTTTTCTTGCGTCCTTCAAGGGTGTGGCTCAAGTCATCACCAAAGGCCTCCCTGACGCCATCGCCATCCAACAACACAACATTGTCCACCTTTTCGCGCATCAATCGCACAGTCTCGTCCGCCAAGGTAGACTTTCCTGAAGCTGACAATCCGATTATCCAGATGACCAAAATAAAACTCCTAAAGAACGGTTATGTGCTCAGAACCGCAATCTAAACGCAATTCTGATGTTTTACAAAACTGACTAAACAATTGATCGCCACACCCTATTGCTGCAGGCAAATCCATTTCTGCGCATCGGATAGCCATATGAGAGTTCGCACCGCCATGTTTTGTTATGAGCCCAGCTATACTATGAGCAAAAATCCAATCAAAACCAGGATCTGCCCCTTCTATCAAAACTATTTTATTACGCAGGTCAGGAAGCTGCAGTTCTCTGCCTGTTAAAAACACGACTCCGGTCTGTACAGAGTTGGTCGTAATAAAGTTCGGTCTGGACTTAAGCAATGGAATAATATCAATATCCAATGGATCCACTAGCAGAAAAGGTAGTTTTAATGCCTGCGTTATCTCGAATTTTTGAGCATTGCTTAATGATATTTCGCGGAGGCTTTCCTCAAGGGGAACGGAATAAGCAACCTTACATGAACAATCGAGGATATCGCGGATATCAAGGTGTGCCAATTCATCACGAGTCAATCCCAATCCTTCACCCCACCTGGCAATCAGCTCAATTGAATCACTCAGATGTTTGGTAAATTTAAACTTGGCATACTCTCGACCAGTTATGGCTTTCTCCATAAATTCAAAAAGAGTTGCGGCATTAAATCCATACTCTTGCTCTTCCAAAACAGCGTTGATGCGATCATTTTCTTCAGAGCTTAAAGAAAACATCTCTTCAACCATGCATTTCGAAGATCTCCCCCCCATTGAATGAGAAGGCATAACTCTTTGGTCATAACGCAATGACAGAATGTCATAGGAGCTAGGGCGTAAATGACCATATTGGGACATGAATGTAGCTTCATCTATCTCGTCTGCCCTGAGCTTATGAAGATCATTAAGAAAATCTGATAAAACCGTTCTGATTGAAGCCCTGAATGTACTAGCACGCGCCTCATCGAAGCAACCGACATTCACCAGTCCACGTAGCATGCTCTCTGCAATGAAGGCACATCGTGCAATAACAGAAAAAGGCCTCGTGCCGTTTTCCTTACAATCATCCAGTATTTGTTGAACCAGCAATAATCGAGATTGCGAGCTACTCAGAGGCTCATCAAAAACACCTTCCATCTTGGTAAGCTTTTCGATTTTATCCAACGAAGCATGCACGAGTGACGGCTCATCACCAATTATTGATGCAGTGGTTTTCTTCAATGCTACTTCAAATTGAGCCAATTCATCGGCAGACAACTCACCAAGCAACTTCGGGGCGACATGCGAATGGAAATCTGGAGTGTGTGTAGTCACAGCAACTTCAAACTCAACTTTGTCATGAAGTTCAGGGTGCTCTCCAAGCCGATCAAGCCATTGATTAACTATTTTTTCAGATAAATCATAACCAAGCCCAGCAGGAAGGAAGGAGTTGAAGCTCTCACGGACATCAATGTACATCCGACCACCCAACGAATGCATCAAGGGACGCTGGCTCATGTCACGGTAGCCCATGTCGGCCCGAGCTTCCGCCCATACAGAGCGGGTAATTAAAAACTCGTACAAAGAACTTGCAAGCCTTCGAGGAGCAGCGCCGAGCATCTCAACAGGATTCCAATCCGGCATTATTCCGAGAATAGTACGATGCCCATTGGCTCCATAAATTGGGCGCATTCTATCAATGACAAAGCTCTTGATTTGTTCCAACGCTCTGTTGATGCTCTTTGTAACGCCCCGATTCCAATTCTGACTCACAGCCAACGGACGAATCTGAACGATAAAAATAGTTTCTTCTGAATCAACAAAGAATTCAATATCCAGTCCAGAGCATGAAGTAACCGCTTCAATTTCATGTATGGCTTTCAGCAACTTCTGAAATCTTGAAGAACGAATACCAGAGCTATAGCCATGCCTTACCACCAAGGTTCGATTCGTGTCCCCTTTACCTGAGGTGATAGAATCAAATCGTCCGGAAATATCATCATAATTGATAGTATAGTAGGGAGCTCCACTGTTCAGATCCTGAGTGAATACCACTCCTGACATACTAATGTCTGTCAGCATTGGCTGAACCAAAACCTGATCGTCATCATTTGAAAAACCATCTTTGGAATATGAGTCAATAACTTCTTCGACAGCAGAGGAAAAACTCTTCTTATCTGTCAAAATAACATTCGGAACACTTTCATACATTCCGGCCATTGAGTTATTGTAACTATCTTCCCCAATCGCACTACTTCTTACGATGACTCTATCACAGGACAACTCCTGGCAAACAGTCTCGATAACACCTTCAGGATCCGTGTTCCATTCTGACACTTTAAAAGCAAAGCTATCAGGGACAAGACTCTCTTTGAGTAGGGGGCGCACCCTCTCTAACGTATTCGCCTTTGTGCAGAATTCAAACATAGTACTCTTTGTGATCCATTTAATCCGAAACAAGAACCCCACCGCCACGAAGGCCAAATTGAGGCTATACGTCGACTAAAACATTCTTCTTAAACCGCAGTTGAAGCAAATCGGGCTCCCCGACCTTCCTCACTCGACCCCAAACGTCAACTTGCCCCTCTTCATATTTCAACGGGCTGTCGTATCGAATATCAGTCCCTTCTTCTTGAAGCAGACCTTTTATCAACGCGACGCTATGCTCGCTAAAATGCAATGCATTCCCAATACAAGCACCAGAGGCCCCGGCCTTAAATACGCTCTTGATATCAACTGGTTTCCCATATCCACCGCCGACCAGAATAGGGATAGAAACAAGGTCCCTGATTTCTAACAATGCATCAAGGGCGTAACCTTCTCCGCTTCCCTCTCTATCTATCGAAGAAATAAGAATCTCGCCAGCACCGCTGTCTTCTGCGAGTCGCACGGTATCAGCTAGCGGCAAGTCCACAGAAGCCTTTCCACCATGTGTATAAACAATAAACTGATTCTGTTCTTTTTTGATATCAATAGAAATAACCAAAGATTGTTTGCCAAACTTTTTAGCCGCTTTGTAAATTATTTCAGGAGACTCATGCAAAAGTGAATTGATAACAACTTTGTCTGCGCCATAATATAAGGCCTTTTGGGCATTTTCTACAGACCCAATACCTCCACCGACGGACAGCGGAACCTGACAATAGGAGGCATATGAAGCGACTTTGTCCAAGTAGGACACATCCATAACACCTGCGTTATCAATATGCAGGCAAGCTATTTCATCTACACCCCAGGCATTGAAATGCGCTATTGCAACTTCTGGTTTACCCAAAGGCTTATAGCGCCCAAAACCCATCGACTGGACGCATATATCATTTTTTATCAGCAACTTAGCTATAATTCTTTTCTTAAGCATTGTCCCTAACACCCACTACAGTATCAAGAAAATTTCTAAGAAGTTTCAATCCCCAAGTCTGACTTTTCTCGGGGTGAAATTGTGCAGCCCAAATGTTATCATGACATATGGAGGCAACGAACTCCTGGCCATAATCCGAGCTACCGGAAATGTACTTCTCCGCACAATTCACAGCGAAAGAATGATCAAAATAAAAATGCGCCTGATCTGGGATACCGGCGTACATTGGAACAGCTTGCTTTACAGCAACCTCATTCCATCCGACATGCGGAAGCGGAACATCCACTCTATCCAATTCTTTGGTTTCTCCAGGAATAATACTAAGACCTTCAGTTACTCCAAATTCCATAGAGCTATCAGTCAGCAATTGCATACCAAGGCAAATACCCATCAACATTCGCTTTTGAACGAGGGCGTACTCTTTTAAAGCCACAGCCAATCCCTGCTCTACCAAACAGGCCATTGCAGCAGAGAAGGCTCCTACCCCAGGCATGACCAAGCCATCAGCCTTGCCAATATCCGCAGGAGCCAACACCTCATAGGTATTGGCTCCAAGAAGATTCAACGCCTTGCTGATCGACAGGATGTTTCCAGCTTTGTAGTTGACCACGCCAATAAGCGGTGGTGCTATTCCAGCTTTTGAATAGGATTTGACTTTAACACCTGAGATATACCGTCCCGGATGCACCTCAAAATTATCTATACTCATATTTACGCTTCAGGTTTCTGAGCGACGACCATCATGTGAGACGACAGTCCGTAATCAGTGATCATTTTCTGAAAATCTGCACCAAACTCATCCCAACCCTCTCCCAAAACATGGTCGACAAGCTTATTTCCCGTGGTGTTAATTTTACCTTCCTGCAGAGCTCCCCTGACTATCGATGCGTCAAGCTTGCCTGGAGTATACACTGTTTTGACCTCATACCCGGCTCGCACAAGTAAATCAGTCAATGAACGGGGATGGAAATAGTTGATATGCTCGTGGTCAAAAGAATCGGATAAGACTCCCAGAGTATTCATATCAAAGCCCTTGAAATTCGGGCATGAGAGGAAAAGAAGTCCCCCTGGCCGTAACAATCGATTGCATTTTTCCAGAAATGCAAATGGGTTGAACAGATGTTCAACAACTTCATAAGAAGCAATCACGTCAGCAGCAAGAGTCTCTTCTACTGTCTCAATCATCTGATTCAAAACAGTGAATCCTTTTTGCCTGCAAGTCTCAGCAAGATCAGTAGTTGGCTCGATAGCAATGATTTCGTCAAAGAAACCGAGCGAATCAACAACCTCGCAAAAGGAACCAAAGCCAGCCCCGATCTCAACAAAAGAACCGCCGCGAATACCATACCCTTTACAGGCCTCGACCATCATTTCAGCACGCGGTCGATAAATCCCTTTTTTGCGAGCTTCATTACTGGCAGGGAAAATATATTTGTTCCAATACTCATAGTTCTTGGACTGCGCATAGAATTCCTTCAGCAACGCCTCGTCCGGCCTGGGAGAAGTGTAAACAGTTTTGCAGCTATCACACTGGACATAGGAGAAACCATCTTTCTCGCCAAATGCGGTTTGAGCGGCTTGTGCACAAGCTGGACACACCACATCTATCCAATCACTTCTCCTATCACGCAGGTAGTCTTTGTCAGCTTCCACGCATGCCGCATTGTCCTGCATGAGAGATTTTGGTCGAATATCATTTTCCTTCACAGGGTCAGTCCTTGCTTACTAATAAATATAAATAAATTTCAAATAAATATAAAAATCGACAACAGGTTATTGTCGTTATTTACTCAAGTCATCAAACCGGGTCAAGGCAACAGGAGCAGGCTCCCTAACAGCTCTAACTGACTTCATCCAATGAAATCAGTCATTACTTAATTCATTCGTTACTTAATTAATCAAATATCCCTTTCAAAACGGATTCGGCCCGTGCAAGCCATGTGTACTTTTCCATAAAAACTTCAAGAGCCTTTTGACCATATTCTTTCCGAAGCTCAGAATCCGCCCCTCTCTTAAGAGCCTCACACCAAGCATCTACATCGGTAGGTGAAAGCAACATACAAAAGGAATCATCCAACACTTCACGCAAAACAGGCATATCGGACACAATCATGAGCTTACCGCTTGCCATGTACTCAAACACCTTAAGTGGAGACATGAACGCAGAAGTTTCTCCCGAGCCTCCATAAATCCCAACCTTTTGCTGATACGGAGCCAAAAGCACATCGCAGCTGTCCCTGTAGCCTGCAATTTTCGCTGCTGGAACATGTCCATGAAAATTAATATTCGAAGTTACGCCGTCCGCTTTCCATTTTGCAATTTCATTGGAACTGCCACCCATAATATGAAAATCCATTTCAGGAAGCCTACCTGCCACCTCGATGATAAGATCAATGCCACGCCCAGGATATAAACTTCCGGCATAACCAACCTGTAGCGCTCCCTCCCGACCATTTAACTCACAGGCGCCAACGAATGAGCTACGATCCACAGGATTCGCACCGTCAGGCGCGACTACTATTTTACTCGCAGCAGGAGCTGCTTTCTGCTCTATAACAAGCTTTCTGCAAGCATCAGAGATAACCACAACTCGCTTAAGAAGATCAGAAGCGAAAAAAGACTGGCACTCTTCTTTGTTTTGCAACCTTTCAGCCATAGGAGCATGCATCTCGTAACACGTTGGAATACCCAATGAAACAGCAGTAGCACAGGCTTTGTAATCTCTCCCGTAAGCGAGATCCGGCTTAAATTTCTTCAGCCGATATTTAAAGCCCCAAGCATAAGACAACTTCCTTATGCTGCCGCCCAATCGTTGAATAATCTTTATCTTCCTCAAATCGAAACGACTGCACACACCATAGTACTTCCAAATATCCTTCACTTCTTTCAATTCATTCTCATCATCCTTGGGGACAATAAGCATGACTTCATGGCCAAGCTTAGTAAATACCTCGCACATCAACATGACATGCACGCTATTGGCTGTTCTGGATGGTATGATTGAAGATGCAATATACGCAATTTTCATCGTCGAATCGCCTTTTCTAATATAATAACAACAGCTATAAAATGTACAATTGAATTAATGCGATACGATAGGATCGTAGATCGTATCGTACAATTTGCGCACATAGTTCGCTACAGTTAACTCTGCCACACAAAGCTTGGCTGCGTTTCGCATCCTGTCGGCTTCATCGCTGTCCGTAATAATATCTAGGATAGCAGAGGTAATAGATTCAATATCTCTTTCAACGACACTCGCAGCAGCTCCTGTCATCTCCATATTAGGAACTTTATTGCTAATAACTGCTGGCACCCCGCAATGCAAAGCTTCTGTTAATGAATTAGAAAAACCTTCGTAATCTGATGGCATCACGAATACTGAATTTTCCCGCCCCAGCGCTGACAGTATTGACGGAATATCGTTTCTGAACCCCGTAAAACAAACAGAAGCCTCTACGCCAAGCGACTCAGCTAGATTTTCGAGAAAAGAACGTTCCGAACCATCACCAAGAATCAGCAAATGGGCATCAGGGACATGCGACAGAACCTGCGCATACGCAGACAGCAATAAATCAATGTTTTTCAGGGGCACAAGGCGCCCACAGGAAAAGATTATTGGGCCACCCTGTCGGTTCGGAAAAAACTGATTCAATTCCAATGGCTCAGGGGATTCAAACAAGTTATCATTTATACAATTATACAACACAGAATATGGCCTGCTTGCTAAATTCTGCTTTACGAGAACCATATCAGCTACGGCCTGAGATACAGCTATGTAACGGGTTGTAAAAAATGACAAGAAAGCCGCCGCAACACGATATTTTGCCTTACCGTGCGGCTTTACGCTTCTCAAATGGTGAACAGTCGGGATCCCCAGTCCGACACACGCAATACGCCCTATGTGCCCACTGATATTATCACATGTATGAACTACGTCAGGAGCCTCTTCCCGAACCACTCTGCGAAAAGCTTTGATCATCTTAGGCTTAAAAAAGCCCAATTCTTTTACATCGTCAGTGATTGATCGAATTTTGATCCCCGTCTGCTCCAATCGCTCCAACAAAAGGCCGCTTCGAGACATAGGAAATGCAACCGGATCATGTCCCATTTCCCTAAGACCCTTAACTATTGAAATAAGCCAATTTTCAATCCCTCCCACACTCATCTGATCAACAACTAAGAGTATTTTCACACAACACTCCCATATATCTCCAACAATTGATCAACATATCTCTCTATAGTAAGCTCTGAAGCAATTTCCTGGGCACTCTTACTCATTAGATGATAGCGCTCACTATTGCCGAGAATCGAAACAAATTCTTCCGCCAGAGCCTCAAATGAGATGGCGACAACAGAAGCGGATTCAGCTGTTATTTCTTTATTCGGAACGAATTCACTTATTACGGATGGTAAGGCGCAATACATTGCTTCGGTCAAGGAATTAGAAAAACCTTCATAATCAGACGGCATGGCAAAGACAGAAACCCTATTCGAGAGAGCCTGCAAGATATTGGGGACATCTAGGCGAAATCCGGTGAATATTGTACTATCCCCGACGCCTAAGCTATCAGCCAGCAATTCCAACGCCTCCCGTTCAGGCCCATCACCCAGAATTAACAATTGAGCATCTGGCAACCGTTCCAAAACCCGTGGCATGGCCCGAATAACCACATCCAGATTCTTTTGCTTAACAATTCTAGAACAACAAACAATGATCTCTCCCTGCTGACGAACTCCCAATTCAGTCAGATCCACAGAAGGCACATCCATTTTTGAAGTAGAGATGACGTTGTACAATGTAGAAATAGGGCGCCCTGCAAGGTTGTGATCACGTTGAATGATCTCCCCAACGGCATTGGATACTGCAAGATATCTAGTCGTCCTGAAAGACAAAAGTTTGTTAGCCAATCGCCTGGAGATTTTTTTCTCGCGCTTGATATTTCTACAATGAGTAATGATAGGCGTGTCAGTGCCAAAATTCGCTAAACGAACATGGTAATCTGCTGAAAAATGAGAGGTATGTATCAGATCCGCTTTAAGCTCTCTAAACATTCTTCGAAGCTTTAACGGGGTCCGTAAACTGGTCGTTTTCAGAACTTTTTTGCTTTCCCCAACGTGCAAAGGACGTATTCCAGCTTCTAGATAAGCTTTTTCGTATTCACCGGTTCCAGAAATATTAATTATCGTCGGTCGGTGTCCTCTTTTTATCAATTCTTTTGCCGTCAAAAGAGTTAAAGATTCCACGCCTCCGAAGGGAAGGCCACCGACAACAAAAGCGACATGCATTTTTTTCATGTTACCCACTTAATGGTACTACGTGCTAGATCAGTCGATCTAGCACGTTCCTCCCTTTTATGAAAAGGTCAAAGGAGCATGGCGACACCGCTGAACGAAGAGTCTGTGCATGTCAGAAGTTTATAAAAAAATCAAACAAGTAAAGAAAGGCACAGCTAAACGCTCCTTTGAAAAATGAGACAAAGCACCTATAATTTTACCACCATCTTGAAGCAGATTACTAGGCCAAAACAGCAGGGATTGAGCTTGACATTCATCGCTACCGTGCTGAATTATACTGGACCCTCGGTGCCAACAACGGCCCGTAACCCAATCAATAAAATATTATGAAACATAAATCGTTAAAGACTCTATCCCCAAAACGTATACTGGTCTGCCAGCTTCGACAGATTGGTGATGTTCTGCTCTCTACTCCCGCGATACGGTTACTCCAAGAGCAATACCCTGACGCCGAAATACATTTATTAACTGAAAAAAAGTGCTTACCGGTAGTAGAGAATAATCCTAGGATCCACAAAGTCTGGTCCATTGATAAGCCTGCTTTAAAAAATCCTCTAAAGGCTCTTGCCTACTACGCCAAAATAGCCAGAAACAACTACGACATCATCATTGATTTTCAGCAACTCCCACGCTGTAAGTGGGTTGTAAGATTGTCTAATGCACCTATAAAATTAACTTTTACTCCGCCCTGGTACAACAAATTAACATACACCCATTGGGTCGACATGAAAAGCGGCTATGCCGCCATGTGCAAGGCCAGTGTCCTTGAGCCCTTGGGGATTAAATGGAAAGGCGAGAAACCAGAGCTATGGCTCACTGATGCAGAACGAGAATACGGTGATGCCTTTATAAATGAATACGAACTGAACGAAACCCCCTTCATCACTATAGATCCAAGTCACCGTCGAGAAACACGCCGCTGGCCATCTAGTTATTTCGCAGAACTATTCAACAGTTTAAAAGAACAACATCCTGCATTGCGTGCAATAATCCTGTATGGTCCTGGCGAAAAAGAACTCGCTGAACGGGTTGCTGAACTTTCAGGTGACGGTGCGATAGTTCCCAGAGCCATGTTGACTTTGCGCGAAATGGCTGTGGTTCAGGAACGAGCTGTTATGCATTTGGGCAACTGCTCTGCCCCACGTCACTTCGCGGTCGCATTAGATACGCCATCCATAAGCATGCACGGCTCAACAGGTAGAGGATGGAGATATCCCTCTGACGAGCATTTTGGTTCCAAACGCAAAATCCCATGTGCGCCTTGCAACAGCAACAATTGTAAACTTGGTACGCGGGAATGCCTCGTGGACATGCTTCCTGAACACGTATTTCCAGACGCCTTACGAATCCTTGAAACTGGAATGAAAAAGAGAAATCTTCTATAATTCTCGCTCAATCATGTAGTTAGTAGAAAAGGCGACGCTTATAGCGTCGCCTTTTCTACTAACTACTCATTGCTTCAAATAACGGACGAAACACATCTTTAATGTAACGCGACCCTTCTGGCGTCAAATGACTTTTATCCTTATATAGAAATACATTATCTCTCACGGGTGACAAAACGTTGCTTTGGATAAGATACGGCATGGCATCCATCAGATGTAATTTGTCAGATTCAATTCCATTCAAGGCTTTACTAGCGAAATAAACAGTATCCCGTCCAGAAACATCCTCGCAGTAATCATCACTAATTAATCTGACTGCAAGCCTAGGATCTTTTTTAAATCGAGGGATTTGATCCAAAATCCAGACATGACGTCCTTGTTCAATCAGATCATTAACCACGGAGCGCAATTCTTCCTGAGCTAATTCATGAGTCATCTTTTCTCTTTGTAAATGCACCCTTGTTTCCAACGAGTATAGGGAATCCCACTTGGCGACCATCACAACATGTTTAATCTGATGCTTCTCGATATAATCCATCCACGTTTTCACAAATGGAGGATCGCCAACCCTGCGACTAGCACGAATATTAACCAAAGGAGCAGTCGCGGAATGTGTACCAATAACGCCAGAAATACCATATTCATCCGCTAAATCTTGAAACGCAAACCCGGTTGCACGGGCATGGCTATCACCAATAACCATAAACTGCGGGACTCCATTAGGCCCTAATGCCGGATACCGTTCTTTTCTGGCGCTCTCAAAACGAGCCTCATGATATTGCTCCAAATTATACGTATACTTTTCACCTTCCCCTCTAAAGGAAGTAAATCCGATTAATATGCATGCGGCAACGATCGAAGCTGGCAGGCTTAGTGAAGCCAGACACTGCTTCCATGTTCTCTTTCGCCTAAACGGTTCTTCAACATATTTCCATGAAAGAGTAGAAATAACGAAGACAGCAGCCAGCACGGCTAGTTGGTTAGTCACTGTCACTCCAGATTCCATACGAAAAGCCTGAATATGGAGAAGGACTATAAGCGGCCAATGCCACAGATACATTGAATAGGATATTTTACCTACAAAACGCAAAGGAGGCAGACTGAACAATCGTCCGACAATTGTTCCTTCATTTGCACAGATGATCAATACAGCCGTCGCAAGAACCGTAAAGAGACACTTTTCGGCAAAGTTAGAATTCCCAACATAGTGGCTGAATGCATAAATTAGAACTCCCAAGCTTAACACCCCGAAGACTTGATGAAGGAAAGACCGCCCCCTGATACCTGGATACTTAGTCAACAAAAGCGCAAGAAAAGTTCCTATCGCCAACTCCCACATCCGTGTTGGCAACATGTAAAAACGGAATCCGTCTGATAGGACACCCTGACCGTATCTGCACAAGAAAAAGGAACCGATCGTCGACAGAAAAATGCCGAACCAGATCCCCCTTCTCCCCCTTGCTGAACGGGTTGCAAAAAAGGCGAATAAAGCTGGTATGATAATATAGAATTGCTCCTCAACACCCAACGTCCAGGTATGGAGTAGCGGCACGAGGTGGGAGTCAATTGCAAAATACCCTGAGTGCTGCCAAAAAAATACATTTGATACGGAAAACAACGCAGACAAAAGAGAATTCAGATATTCATTAAAAAAACTGGTATCCGAAAAGATAAGTGCAATAAGAAATGTTCCGATCAATGACACCAGCAATGCAGGCATGATCCGACGCACTCTACGCAAATAAAATTGCGATAAAGAGACTTTGCCCGATTCCTCCACCTCCCTCAGCAAGATCGAAGAAATCAGATAGCCGGAAATAACAAAGAAAACATCAACACCCAGCCATCCTCCACTCATCCACTCCCAGTCGAGATGAAAGAAGAAGACACCAAGCACGGCCAAGGCTCGCAAGCCATCTATTTCAGGTCTATATTTTATCATTCGCCGACAATATTTATAATAATTAAGAAGTTATTCCCATGCGCAACCAGTAAACTTGAAACTCACAGCCTCTCAACGTAGGAATAAACCCAATATCAATTAAGACCGTATACAACAGGGGAAGAGGAATAGCCCAACAGTCAATAGTAGGCAACGCTTAATGGGCAACTCAGCCAGTTCGCCAACACCCACAAGAATAAAGAGATATGGGGCCAATAAATTGTTGACATACAACGAGGGCAAAGCTATCTCTTCCTTCCCTGAAACGTGCCGAAGTGGTGGAATTGGTAGACACGCTAGGTTCAGGGTCTAGTGGGAGCAATCCCGTGGAAGTTCGAGTCTTCTCTTCGGCACCAGAATGAAACAAGGTTTGTGGCTAAATAGCTGCAAACCTTTTTCTTTTTTATTCGGCAACTTACATGATTTTCGTCTTTTCGGCGTGATTTGACCCCTTGGGGTCAAAGTGGTGGGTCAAAGTACCCCGAATGTCTACCGCCGGAGTTGCCACATGCCGCAAATCACACGCTCCCCAAACCACCTTTACTTGAAGGGCACAGTCTACTATTTTCGCCATTCGATTCCGCAGGACATGCGGGAAACTTTGGGCCGCTCCGAAATCAGGATGTCCCTGCAGACAGGATACCTGGCCGAAGCAAGGCCGAAGGCCAGAATCTTGGCCTCCGGCGTGAAACGAATATTGACCAAAATGAAGAACGGTGAACTCCCCATGGATGATTTCGACCAGATAAAAGTGTTCATGAATGACTGGCTACGGCGTTTCCTGAAAGAAAACGAACATGCTGCCATTAACGATCTCACTCCACCCAGCCCACATACCCAGTATGTGCCGGGAGACACCGAAAGGATCATAGAAACACTCAAAGGCCTGATGGTGTCCAAGGACTATAACACCATGCGGGAATACACGATCATGGCGGCTGAAGACGGGGCTTTCGGCCCACCGGACTCGCTCCCCCTGTCCGATGAGTTCGCCCATGAATTCATCAAGACCCTCATCGCCTATTACAAAATCATCAGCCATCGGGCAGAAGGCGACTATAGCTTTGAAAATACCATCCTCCCACCTGAACCAGTCGCTCCGCAGCCGCCACAGGAAGCTAAGCCCCAAATCCTGCTCACAGAAGCCTTGAAGCGATATGAAGCAGATAAGAAGGCGGCCAAACGTTGGAGTGACGGAAGTGCCAAGGACATCATGTCCACCCTGAACAGCCTGACAGACATCCTCGGCAACATTCCGGTGGATGAAGTGGACCGACAGGCCGTCCGCCATGTACGGGATACTCTGCTCCAACTTCCCCGGTTCCGAAACAGCAAACGCTTTGAGGGCAAGACCATTGAAGAAATGGTTGCCCTTGAACCAGACAACACGGTTGCCGTCAGCACCGTGAACAACAACCTGACCAACATTTCATCGTTTTTGACGTGGTGCGAAGATGAGCAGCTAATCTCCCACAATCCTGCTCACCGCCTGAAAATCAAAGAAGAAAAGCCGGAAACGGAACACCGCTCACCTTACTCGGGCAAGGATTTGGAAAACATCTTCAATGCCCCCCAATACGTCGAAGACACATTCCTGCACCCGTCCGATTTCTGGTGTCCCATCCTTTCCCTTTTCACAGGCGCACGGCGTGAGGAGGTATGCCAACTCCACGTTGAAGATGTCCGGCAGGAAGACGGGCTGTGGGTCTTGGATATCAACAAGAAAAAGAACGTTCATGGGTTCGCCAACAAAAAGCTGAAGAACCCAAGTGCCAAACGACTTCTCCCGCTTCATCCGCTCCTCGTTGACACCCTCCGCTTCCCGGAATTTGCCAAACAACAGGCCACGAAAGGACACCTGCGGGTCTTCCCTGAACTCGTCAGAATCGACACAAACTACGGGCATAAGTTCGGCGAAAGATATAGCGATTTCAGAAAAAGCATTGAACTGGAGGAAGCTGAAGGGGTTAAAGATTTTCACAGCATACGGCACACGTTCTCCAACTTCTTCAAGCAGAAGAAATTGCAGGACGACCCATTTGAACAAACCTTTGGCCACAAGCTGAAAAGGATGTCGGCAGAAAGATACGGTGGCCGCTTCCCGGCATCCATGTGCTTCGAGGAGGTCATATCTCATCTCGACTATGGGGTTGACCTGTCCCACTTGGCAAAGTCTAAATACGTTCCCAAATAATCCTTTCTCATCAGCCGAAAGGCCTTCCCGCGTGTCGGCCCCAAGCCGACATGTGGGAAGGCGGTTCCATGGAGGTGGACAAATCACCTAGGTGATTTGTCCACCTCCATGGAACCTGTACCCCAAAAGGAAAACCCCGCCGAAGCGGGGTTCTATCAATGACTGCTGCCAAGGTAGGCATCGGACACGTCCCGCCGTCCGGCGGAATGTCCTGCGGTCACTTCGATTTCGTCGCGGGCTTCGGCATCGAGCCGGGGCCATTCTTCCCCTGCCGCGTTGTGGGCGGCTTGTTGAAAGGCTGCCACAGATTCATGCTGATTCGGTGGCTGGAAGCCCGTATGGTCAACGTACATGGTATGGAATCGTTCATGACGATTGCTATGCAATGTCCACCCGCTTTCCTTCTTCGTGAAGCCACACAACCCTGCCGCGTAAGACAGCTTTTCTTGCCACTTGTCCCCCATCCTGCTCGGCATGAGATTATGTATCCCCGGCCTAGCAGAATGACTGACGAATGGCATTGCTTTTTCCAATGCTTCTTGCTGCTGCCATGATAAGTTGTTCAACATTCTCGGTCTGCCGCCCTTCGTCCCATACTGTATACGGATATTACGGGCTTCACGATTCCAATCAGCAACAAGATCGATCTTGGCAGCTTCTTCCCGGCGTAATCCGAGTTCGTACTGTAATCTAATCTGTGCCGCTGCCCTTGGGCCGTATTGATATTTGACTTCATTTTCCAGCTTGTCGATTGCCCCTTGAACAAAGTCAGGGGCAACCGCCTTACTATTTGCATTGGCAATAGTTCCGCGCTTCACGCCGAACACATCATTAGTCGGATTGATGCCGTTGTTGCCATATGTTTCGCACAGGTGACGGGCTGAAGAGAACACTTCTGCTATGCGCCCGTCACCTACGCCGTTTTCTTTCATTTTGTCAGCCACTGCTGAAAAATGCTTGTTGGAAATCTTGGACCACTTGCGGACCCCAAATCCGGCTTCCTTCAGTCTTCTTGCGAAGACCTTTGCGTTCTGCCGTATTCTGTATTGTTTTGATCGTGGCCCGGACAGGGTTGCCCTGTTCGCGCCTAATACCAGACTGATGGATTTTGCCATGGATTTCTCCTTCAATAATAGTTCAGGGCAATGCCCTGGGACAAAGCAGGTCGGATCTTTCCCGTTATCGGGTAAATGACCTGCCTATGGCGCGAAAGTGCGCCACACAACAACCGATAGCGGAACAAATCAATGTCCGTTTCCCACTGAATGAGAAATTCAAGAATCCATTTAATAAGGGGTGTCACCGCACAGGCTCGTTCGTCCTGAGCATACAATGGTGACCATGGGGGAATTTAGACAACGGCAGATTTATAGATACCTGTCGTTTGTCCGATGGCGGGTGCTGCGTTTCAGCTGGTGTTTGGATGTGAAAGTTTGCTGTTTGGAAGTGAACAGCAAAGAAATGTTATATGTTTCGGCTCATTAGTGCCAGATTATGCGTTCATCAGTTTAGACTTTCGTCAAAACTTATGAACGCGCTTGAAGTGCGTTGAACCTCCTTTGGATTACTAAATTAACTTGTGTTATGCCTTAATCATACGATGCCAAAAGGCCTTAAGCAAGTTTTGAAAGGATATTTCTGCTTAAGCTCTCATATAATTCCGATTGGGCACACACAATCGTATCAAGCCCAAACATTTAGATAAGTAAATCAATTTTTGAGAACAAGGACAGTGATATCTGCATCGATAAGTTTAGGGACGAATTGCTAAATGGAGAACTAAGGTGGGGGCTGGACAGCCTCTTTTTTTAGAGTGCAGACTGACATAAGCTAGTACAGAAACTGAGGTAGGTCAGGGGATAATATAACCCAATAAGGAAACATTCGACTGCTGGCTGGAAATGTCCTGATCGGTATGAGAAATATCTTTTTATATTCTGAAAAAAGTTAATACTCTCTGCCGCCAGTTTTCTGGGGGAAGATTAAAATTAATACGACATATCTGATATTTTGCTCACAGTAAGCATTGTATAAAATCAAATATCAATTGTTTAAGGATACTGCCATGACAAAAAAAGTTCAGAATCAAATGCTAGCGAATATACAAATGAAAAAAATCGGTATGGGGCAACAGGTGGTTCTTGCTCTTTTTTTCGGTGTCCTATGTGGCCTCTTTTTCGGTGAACTCACTACATATATAAAATTCATCGGTGACATCTATGTTGGCCTGATTCAAATGATGGTACTACCATATATCATTATTTCTTTGATCGGCGGTATTGGCAAGTTGACAGTTCTTCAGGCCAAACAGATCGTCAAGTATGCGATCATCGTTCTCCTAATGATGTGGACCGTTGTCGGTACAATTCTTGTGTTGTTGCCTTTCGCTCTACCGGACCTTACCTCAGCTTCCTTTTACAGCTCTAGCCTGGTGGAACCGGCCAAAGAGTTTACACTTCTCAATATATATATTCCGAAGAATATTTTTGCTTCTTTAACCAACAATCAGATACCTGCAGTTGTTATTTTTTGCATAGCCATAGGCATATCTCTTATTTCAGTAAAAGAAAAACAGGAAGTATTTAAGCTATTTGACGTTATTTCCGAGGCTGTAATGCGTATCATCACGTTTGTGGTCAGATTGACCCCTGTCGGAGTATTCACCATGACCGCTGTTGCTGCTGGTACCATGGGATTCGAAGATTTAGGTCGATTGCAGGGGTATTTTATCCTGTATACGGTTGCAATTCTGATTATAGGCCTTTGGGTGCTACCGGGGCTAATCGTTAGCATGACACCCTTTAAGTATAGAGATATAATTACGATTGCTTGGTCGGCTATGGCCCTATCATTCGCCGCATCCAAGGTGTTGGTAGCACTGCCGTTAATCATCGAAAGCATCAAGAAGTTATTTGAAAAATATGAAATTGATGACCCCAATGCCGTCAAGATGTCCGAGATGTTAGTGCCCATCGCCTACCCGTTTCCGAATACAGGCAAATTATTGAGCCTGTTTTTTATCCCTTTCTCCGCCTGGTTTATCGGATCGAAGATACCCTTGGGTGACTATCCTGAATTTATGCTCAGCGGCCTGCTCAGTTATTTTGGCAACGTGACAGTAGCCGTGCCGTTCCTGCTTGATCTAATGCGGTTGCCGGCTGATATGTTCCAAATATTTTTATTGACCGGTATGTACTGCAGTCGCATGAGTGACGCTCTCGGAGCCATTGATATGTTCACGTTTGCAGTGCTTGTGACCTGCGCTTCAGTCGGTATTATGCGTATTCAGTGGCGGCGTGTTATCCTGATTCTGACTGGGGCGACCGTGATCATCCTTGTCTCCATTATCAGTGTGCGTACCTACCTTGAACACGTCTCCGAAGGGGCTTATGATAAAGACAAAGTGATTTCCTCAATGCAATTAATGAAAGACCTTGTCCCTATTTCCATGGCTAAAGCTACACCTAATCCTGTTTCCCTCAAAGCCGGACAATCCCGTCTTGAACGAATTAAAGAACGAGGTATCATCCGGATCGGTTACAATCCTGATCGACTTCCCTTTTCTTATACGAATGTGGCTGGCAGACTTGTAGGATTCGACATCGAAATGGCGCAGCACCTGGCACAGGAGTTGAGTGTAAGCATGGAACTGGTTCCCTTTACCTTTGAAACTCTCACTCAGCAATTAAGGGATGATCACTTTGATCTCGCCATGTCGGGTGTTTATGGCACCGTCAAACAATCCGAAGACGTTAGGCTATCGGATCCTTATATGTTCGCTACCATGGCGTTGGTAGTTCCGGACTATCGAGATGTGGATTTCACGAGACCCAAGGCGATGCATCGTTTGGAAAAAATACGTCTCGGTATCCATCGTAGTTTAGCTGGTGAAGCGATTGTTAAATCGACTATGGCTGACTATCCGAATGTCGAATTCGTTATTCTCGATAACTACCGGGATTTCTTTGAGCAAAAAAGTAACGGGGAGAGTCTTGACGCTCTGTATACTGGTGCAGAGAGCGGTTCTGCCTGGACACTTCTTTATCCCAATTATCAGATTATGACCCCGTGGGACGACAATTTTAAAGTGCCACTCGTTTATCCATTCAGTGATGATGACAATCAAATGGACGAATTTATTGATCATTGGGTTCTTCTAAAGCAGTATGACGGAACAGTCGATAGGGCATTCGAGTATTGGATCCTGGGAAAAGGTGGTGATAATCAAGAGCCGAGGTGGAGTGTCATCCGCAATGTTTTCGGGTGGATTTGACCTCCCCCCATTTATAGACCAATTCTACCCACGGCGAATTGCCTCCGCACATTTCCTCAAACAAAATAAAAGGCTTACAGTTTAAACTGTAAGCCTTTTTCATATTGAAATCACATTACAACGCCAAGCCGGCCCGATCTACCAGACTGCCCGACAAGTTCTATTGCCGGGGAGTCACTCCAACGTTGTCATTCATCGATAGTGCTTCACTATATCTATGGCGGCCTCATACAGCTTATTGAAGTGGTCGTAAGGCGCGGGAAGCTTACTATTCAACTGGCTGTTTACAGCGATGACAACTCCTGTCTCTGGATCGGCCCAAATAAGTTGGCCACCCCATCCACTATGTCCAAAGCCATACTTGTTACAAATCACAGACTTGTAATAACGGCTCTTGATATACGTCAATTCTGCCGGAACTGGCTGTCCATCGGACTTCGCTTTCTTCATGTCCGCAAGAGCCTGTTCTTTATCTTCGATGAGCAGCCGACCGTAGCGGGCAAAATCGACAGTTGAACACAACATGGATGCGCCAATAACAGGAATGCCATCAAAATCCGTTCCCATATACATCGTGTTTTGACCGCCCACACGGTGAAGTAGCTTGCGAACCA